>Ga0335074_10000002_pt1 | contig 686088 bp, 641 predicted proteins | sample Lox_Sample_23_FD_206715 | JGI IMG/M metagenome (GOLD analysis project Ga0335074, IMG submission 206715) | Soil microbial communities from Loxahatchee National Wildlife Refuge, Florida, United States - Lox_Sample_2.3 | ecosystem: Environmental > Terrestrial > Soil > Wetlands | place: USA... | reverse complement strand
CCGATCGCCCTGACGCTCGCACTCCTCGCCGGGTGCGCCGGGTCGTCGACCTCGCTCCCCACGGCCAGCACCCCCAAGAACACCTCGTCCTCGACGCATCACCTGCAGACCAAGACGCAACTCGTCAAGGTGAAGAAGTCCACGCAGCGTGGTTTGCGGATGCCGAAGAACTCCGTCGGCGGTGTCGGCGGCCTTCTGGTCAGCATCATCGTCGATCTGCTCGACGCGCCGCTGGCGGACGGCGGCAACGACGCGCAAGTGAATATCGGCCTGGTCGGGATCAACGCGCTGAGCAACGGCGTGGCGACGCCGATCGTCGCGAACCAGACGCCGCAGGTGGTCAATTTGCTTGCCCTGCAGAGCACGGCCGAGCAATACGCCGCGAGCCTACCGGCTGGAAGCTACGATACGCTCCAGTTGGTCGTCGATCCGACGACCTCGAGCGTGGTGTATCAGGGCCAGACGTACCCGGTCCAGTTCGGAAGCCTCACCAGCGATCCGACCAGTTACGTCGGCATCGATGCGCCGGCCACGTTCGGCAGCGACGGGAGCGCGAACATAACGCTGACCGCCGACTTCAACGTGCTTGAATCCGTCGCGCTCGACGGCGCCATCGCGAACATCGACCCGCAGCTGGTCACTGCGACAAATGCCTCGGACGTCTCGGGTACGATCCTCAACGCCGCCGGCTTGCCGGTTTCCAGTGCGGTGGTGCTCGCGCTTGACGCGAACGGAAACGTCCTGAACTCGACGATCTCGGCGAACGACGGCACCTTCACGCTGCATGCGCTCTCAGCCGGCAGCGCCACTCTGGTGGTCCAGAATGCTTACGTCTCGGCGAGCGGCGAGTCCGTCTCCGCCGACGGCGCTGATGCGACCGCGCCATCGCCCTTGCCACTGGCGATCCCGGGTGGCAACACGATCAATATCGGCTCGCTGACGGACTAGCCCCATGGCCTCTGCGACGGATCAGGACGTCGTTGAGCCAGCGGCGTCCAGTCTCCGACGTGCTCTCCTTGCCGTGCGCGCTGCACGGTACGGCGAGGCCGCCGAGATCCTCAACGGCTGTCAGGAGTGGCCGGAACACGTTCGTGACAACGCGATCGCCCTGAAGGCCGACGCACTCGGTCGGGGCGGCAGCTACGTGGCGGCGCTCGAGTGGCTGACCGGCGTCGCCGATATGGTGACGACCCCGGCCGGCAAATTCGGCTATGAGATCGCACTCTGCCGTGCGTTCACGAACGTCCGCGATCTCGATTCGGCTCGTGCACATGCTGCCACGGCGGAAAAGTTCGTCGACTCGGACCCGCACGGTGCGCTCACACTGGCTTACCAACGTTCGCGCCTGGCGTGGTTCGCGCAAGAGTTCGATCCGCACAACCTGGACGTCGCCGCTTCGGTCACGCATCCCGATCCGACGGCGGCAATGTGCGCGCTCATGATCCGCGCGTGGCACCACGCGGGTCTCGGCGATCTCAAGTCGCAGATCGCCGACCTCCGGCTGGCGCTCGCTATGATCGACCTCGAGACCGAAGACGCGTTGGACGTCGGGGTTCTTGCGACGATCAGCCACGCGCTCGCACGGGTCGCGTTCGAGACTTCCGACGCGGTTGCGCTGGCGGACGTCCGCGCCCGCTTCGAGCAGATCGAGTGGTCGGAGGGCGTGCGGGTCGAGCGCTTCCAAACGCTGCGCATCTTCGGCTGGGACTCGTTCATGTGCGGTCGTCCCGGGCCGGCGCAATGGTCCTTCAAGGAAGCGCGGCAGTGTGCGCCGTCCACCGCCTGGGAAGTCATGGCACATCTGGACCGCGCCTTCGTAGCGAGGATTGCGCGCAACGAGCCGTGGGCACTGGAAGAGCTTGCAGAAGCCGTCCGGCTCAGCCACGCCGTACAGTGGGAATCGACCTTCAACGAAGAGCGCCTCGCGCTGCTGACCCTGGCGACGCTCACTGCTCCGAGTAACGCGGCACGCGCTCAACGCTACGCTGCGACCTTCGCCGCGCTCGGCACCGACTCGGTGCAGGCAACGTTCGCGATTTCGCACGCCGATCGTCGCGCTCGAGCCTTCGCCCGCTACGCGCAAGGCCAAATCGACGCAGTACTCGGGCATCTTGCGGCCGCGGAGCGGGCTTTCCGCGACGCCTACGAGATCTTCGTCTCGATCGACTATCAGTTCCAGGCCGCCATGACGAGCATCGCGCTCGCCGAAGTCACCGGCGAGCCGAGCTGGCGAGAAAAAGCCGCCGCTCACGCGGCGCACTATCCGAACAGCCCGCTCGCGCAGCTGCCGAAGACCGGTGCCGGACTCGAGCCGGCCATGCCGGCGACGCTCTCGCCGTTGCAGAAGCAGGTCGCGCACGCGCTGGCCGGCGGGGCCGAGGTCGGGGACCTCTCGCGTTCGCTCAGCCGCAGCATTTACACCATCGAGCGACAGATCGCCGCCGTCTACCAGGCCTTCGGGGTCAAGACGCGCTCGGAGTTCCTCGCCTCGGCGCGCGCGCTCGGAATGGCGTAGCGATGCTGGTGGTGGTGTTGGCCCTGGTGGCCGCGGGCGGGCTGGCCGGCACGGTGGTGTGCGCGCTGGCGATTCGTCGCGCGCGCGTCGCCGAACGCTCGGCGCAGCGACTCGCGGCGGACGCGGTCGAGCGGCGCTTCAACGTCCTCGAAGCGGTCGCCGACGGCATCTACATCATCGACGAGTCGTTCGTCATCACCCACGTCAACGAAGAGGCGGAGCGCCTCTTGCGCTCGACCTCGATCGAGCTGGTCGGCTCGCGTCTCGACGAGGTGGTCGACCCGTTGGCCTCCGAGCTCGTCCCCGACATCGCGATCGCGCGCAAGACCGGCGAGGTCCTCGAGCACAGCTACGAGTTCTCGGCGGCAGACCGCACCGTCGAAGTGCGCATCAAACCGGCCGCACGCGAGACGCTCGTCTACCTGCGCGACGTCTCGGCGCGCGCGCGCGCCGCTACCCGGCTCGAGGAGAGCGAGCAGCGCCTGCAGCTGGTCACCCAGAACGTCGACGCCGTGCTGTGGACGGCCGGTCGCGACGCGCGCTTCAGCACCGTCACCGGCGGCGCGCTCGACGAGCTGGGCTTGCGCAGCTCGGACCTGTTGGACGAGCCGGTCGACCTGCTGGTCGCGCGGCGCTACCTCGACGAGGCGTTCACCGGCGTTCCGGTGCGCGCCGAAGCGCCGCACGGTGAGCGCTGGCTGCGCCATCATCTCGAACCGATCATCGACCACCGCTACGGCGACGTCAACGGCGCCGTCGGCGTCTCGATCGACATCACCGAGCTCAAGCGTGCTGAGCAGCGCGCCTGGGAGGCCGCCAACCGCGACCGGCTGACGGGCTTGCCCAACCGGCTCGCGTTGGAAGAGTCGCTCGGCGAGCTGCTGGTGCGCGAAGGCCGCGACGGCAAGGAAAGCCGCTTCGCGCTGTTGTTCGTCGACGTCGACCGTTTCAAGGCGATCAACGACACGCTCGGCCATGACGTCGGCGACGAAGTGCTGCGCATCGTCGCCGACCGCATCGCGCAGGCCGTGCGCGAGGGCGACGTGGTCGCGCGGCCGGGCGGCGATGAGTTCATCGCGTTGTTGCCGCGCATCGCCAGCGTCGCCGACGTCGACATCGTCGCGCAGCGCATCATCCGGCTCGTGCGCCGGCCGATCGCGCTGGGCGGCCGCGAGATGGTCGTCGGCGCCAGCATCGGCGTCGCGCTCTTCCCCGAGCACGGGCGCACCACGCGCGCGCTCGTCTCGCGCGCCGACATGGCGATGTACCGCGCCAAGCGCGCCGGCGGCAACGTCCACGCGCACTTCGAGCCGGCGATGGAATCCGAGGCCGCCGAGCGTCTCACCGTCGAGACCGAGCTGCGGCGCGCCCTCGAGCGCGGTGAGCTGCGCGTGCATTACCAGCCGATCGTCGAAACCGAGACGACGCGCCTGGTCGGCTGCGAGGCGCTGGTGCGCTGGCAGCACCCGCACCGCGGCCTGCTCTTGCCCGAGCACTTCCTGGGCGTCGCCGAGGAGACCGGGCTGATCGTCGAGATCGACCGCTGGGTGATCGCCGAGGCGATGCGCGACGCCGGCGCGCTGCGCGCGGCCATCCCCGATTTCGCGCTGGCGGTCAACGCCTCGCCGCGCGCGCTGCGTATTCCCGGCTTCGGCGAGGAGATCGTCGACACCGCGGCCCGGCACGGCTTTCCGCTCGAAGCGCTCACGCTCGAGATCACCGAGCAGATCGCGGTCGACGCGTCGGCGGTGCCGCTGCTCGACGGATTGGCCGCGGCCGGCGTCACGCTGGCGATCGACGACTTCGGCGTCGGCTACAGCTCGCTGGCGTACCTCGCTCGGCTGCCGATCGGCGTGATGAAGCTCGACCGCTCGTTCCTGAGCGGCATCACCGACAACCCGCGCAGCCGGCTGCTGGTACGCTCGATCGTGCAGATGGCGCAAGGCCTGGCGCTGCAGGTCGTCGCCGAGGGCGTCGAAGCGGACGACGAGCTGCGCTTCGTCCGCTCGATCGGGTGCGACTTCGCACAGGGCTACTGCTTCTCCAAGCCGCTCCCGCTCACCGAGCTGGTCGCGCTCCTGGCCCGCGAGCAGGGCGACGTGCGCCGTCCGCGCCCGCGCGCGGCGACGCCGCTCGTCTCCGCCGCCCGAGTCGCGATCTAGCCGCTTCGCCGTCCGCTACCGGACGGCGATCCCTCCCGGCTCGGGGACGTCCGCGCCGACGATCAGTCCGCCTCCGGACGTTTGCGGATACGGCGGATAGATGACGATCATGCCGCCGAAGAAGTTTGCCGCGAAGACGTAGCCGGCCGAGTCGACGGCGATCGCGCCGACCGAGGTCAGGTCGAAGGTCCAGCTGGTGAGCGGCGCAACGTTGGTCGCGCCGCTCGGGTTTGCGGCGTACATCGTTACGCGCTGCGCGTTCTGCGTGTTGGTGACGTAGATACGTCCCTGTCCGTCCAGCGCGACGCCGCCGGGCGCCGTGATCCCGGTGTTCGAGCCGGCGAGCGTCGCGATGGGCGCGCTGGTCACGCTGCCGGACGGACTCGCCGCGAACACGTCGATCGCGTTCGTCTCGATGTCAGAGACGTAGACCTTGCCGGCCGCGTCGACGGCGACGCCGGTGGGTTCTTGCAGGGTCGTGCTGCCACCGCCGATGACGGCCAGCGGCGCCTCGGTCAGATTGCCGGTCGGATGCGCGGGATAGACGAGGACGTCGTGGCCGCCGAAGTTCGCGACGTAGATCTTGCCCGACGCGTCGACGGCGAGTGCCGAGGGCTGGTTTAGGTTCGCATCGCTGATGACGGCTTGCGGCGTCACGGTGCTCGATCCGCCCGCGTAGGGCGCGAAGACGGAGATCGTGCTGTTCGCGCCTTGCACGTTGACGTTGAGCACGTAGATGTTGCCTGCGGCATCCAACGCGACCGCTTCGGGGAGCATCGCGCTCGGCGCGAAGCTCAGCACGCCTTGTGGCACGAACGGCAAGTACGGTTGAGATTCGAAGACCGAATAGACGGTGACCGCGCCGCTGTTCGTGCCGGCCGGGACGATCGTGCTCGCGTTCGGGTTCGCGATGTACACCGCTCGCGGCGTGGGAGAGGGGGTCGGCGTGGGCGTGGGCGTCGGCGTCGGCAGCGCGGCGCTGACGGTGAAGACCGCGAAGAGCAGCGGCTGGCCCGCGGTGACGGTGATGGGCCGTGCCGACGAATCGAAGGTCAGCGTGTTCGAGATGACCTGCGGCGGCCCGCTGATCGTCGTCCAGCCGGCGCTCGCGTTGGTCGGATCGTAGAAGGCCACGTAGGAGAGCGTCGGGGCCGTGTCCGCCGGATCCGCGATCGAGAACGACGGCGGGCCCGGGAACGAGACCGTCGCCGAGGTCGCGACCGAGAAGTAGAGCAGGCCGGCGACGTTCTGGCCACCGATTGCCGCCGGCTTGCGGTGGAGGGCCTGCAGCGTCGGGGTTCCCGGCAGCGGCGCCGCCGAGAGGGTGACGGTGAGCGTCGCACTTCCGCCCGTGGTCTGGGGGAACTGCACCAAGCCCCCGACGGTGCTGTTCAGTGCCAGATTGGCAAGCTGGGCGCTGCTCGGCGTGGGGCCGACGGACACCGTCGCAGCGTCCGTCTCCGGCGTCGGGGTGGGGCTCGGGGTAGCGAGCGTGCCGGGCAGCTTGGGGCTGACGCTGCCGCCGCCGCCACCACCTCCGCCGCCGCAGGCGGCGAGCAACGTCAGAAGGGCGAGCGCGAAAAACGCTCGGCCCGACAACGCCCGGCTGGACATGGTGGCCTCCGTTCCTCTATACCGGCAGCACGACACCGATACCGGTATCTGTACGCGTCATCCCGTCTGTAACACGATTCCGTCCGCCGAGCAAGCTAGCAAAAGAACGAATGCGGCAGCTCTTAAGGAATGCGTAGTTACAACGGCGAATTTCGTTGGTCGGGGCGAAACTCGGGCCGCGGGTCCGGCGTAGCTTCGGGCGACCGACGAGAGGACGGTCTCTCCGTATGTGGTTGACGCGATTTTCCATCAAGCGCCCGATCATCGTTGCCATGCTGTTCATCGCGATCGCGGCGTACGGCATCGCGTCGTATTTCGCGCTCGGCAAGAACTCGCAGCCGAACGTGAATTTCCCCGTCGTCGTCGTGATCGCCAACTATCCGGGCGCGTCGCCGGCCGAGATGGAGCGGCTGGTGGTCAAGCCGATCGAAGACCAGATCGACGGCATCGAGCACCTCGACGAGATGACCGCGACGGCCCAGGAAGGCTCCGCGGTCGTGGTCGTGCAGTTCAAGCTCGGGACCGACCTCGATTTCGCGGCCATCGACGTGCAGCGCCGCGTCGACACGGCGCGCGTGTACATGCCGACCGACCTCGATCCGCCGGTGGTGCAGAAGAACGGTGCCGACGCACCGGTGGTGACCTACGCCGTCGACTCGAAGACGCTCAACGCGTCGGCGCTGGCCGACCTGCTGAACAACAGCGTCGAGTCCGACATCCGTCACATCCCGACCGTGCAGAGCGTCGACCTCGAAGGCGCCGCGGTGCGCGAGTTCGACGTCGACGCCGACCCGCTGCGTCTGATGGGCGCGGGCGCGACCCTCTCCGACGTCTTCAACGCGATCCAGCAGAACAACAGCAACCTCCCGGGCGGGCGCGTCGACGCGCCGACGGTCGAGACCGCGGTCTCGGTGCACGCCGAGATCAACTCGGCCGCCGACATCGCCGCGCTGCCGCTGCCGATCACGACCGGGCTGCTCGTCCAGGGCAGCACGCTCAAGATCGGCGACGTCGCGACCGTCACCGACACGCACCAGGAGCAGCGCCTGATCTCGCACATGAACGGCCATCCCGGGCTGATCATGGACGTCAACCGCACCATCAGCTCCGACGAGGTCGGCAGCACCAAGATCGTGCGCGACGGGATGATCGGGATCGAGAAGAAGTACCCGCAAGTCGAGTTCCACGAGCTGTTCGCGCCGGCCGACTACACCCAAGCCTCGCTCAACGGCGTCAACCAGTCGCTGATCGAGGGGATCGTCCTCACCGCGATCGTGCTGATGCTCTTCCTGCACGCCTGGCGCAACGCGCTGGTGGTGATGGTCGCCATCCCCGCCTCGCTGTTCGCGACCTTCATCGTGATGCGGCTGCTGAACCTCACGCTGGACAACATCTCGCTGATGGGGCTCTCGCTCACCATCGGGATCCTGGTCGACGACTCGATCGTCGTGCTCGAGAACATCACCCGACATCGAGACCTGGGTCAGGCGCCGGTCGACGCCGCGATCAGCGGACGCACCGAGATCGGCGGCGCGGCGATCGCGATCACGCTGGTCGACGTCGTCGTCTTCCTGCCGCTGGCGTTCCTGTCGGGCTTCGTCGGCCAGTACCTGCGCGAGTTCGGCATCGTCGTCACGGTCGCGACGCTGTTCTCGCTGTTCGTCTCGTTCACGCTGACGCCGGTGCTGGCCGCCAAGTGGTCGGTGCTCAAGCGCTCGAGCGCGCCGCCGCCGTACCTGATCTGGTTCCAGGCCGGCTTCGAACGCCTCACGGCCTGGTACAAGGAGCGCGCGCTGCCGGTGGCGCTGCGCCATCGCTGGCTGATCTTCTGGATGAGCGGTGTCGCGGTCCTCAACGCGTTCAGCCTGCCGGCCGGTCCGGCCGCGATGGCCGTCTTCGCGGTGGCCGATCTCGCGATCGCGCTGGTCGTCGTCGGCGGCTGGATGATCGTCGGGCGCGTCTTCGACGGCCGGCTGATCTCCTCGCGCGTGTTGCTTGCGATCGTTGCCGGCTTGGCCGCGCTCGTCACGCTCGCGTTGACGCTGGGCGGCCTCGCGCAGCACGCCATGCCGCTGGTGGTCGTCAGCGGACTCCTCACGCTCGCGTTCGCTGCTCTCGCGTTTCTGGTCGGCTCGGGTCGCCGCCGGATCAGCGGCGGAATCCACGTCGCCTTCCACCAGGGCGGCTCGAACGCGAGCGTCGCGGGCTTGGTCGGCATCGCGGCCGTGCTGTTCGTGCTCTCGATGACCCAGAGCTCGGTGCAATCCGAGTTCGTTCCCGACGCGAAGACCGGGCAAATCCACGGTGACCTGACGTATCCCGTCGGCACGCCGCTGGCGATCACCGAGCGCGCGCTGGTGCGGATCGAACGCGCGGTGCTGGCCGACGAGCCGGGCGAGATCGACACCGTGCGCACCTACGCGGGCAGCAAGCCGGACGGCTGGGGCGAGACCGACGGCGGTTTCACCGGCAACTTCAACATCACGCTGCGCAAGGACAAGCGCCGCGATCAAGACGTCGTGGTCGCGAAGCTGCGCCAGATCCTGCCCGCGCTGGCGCCGGGGGCCGAAGTGACGGTCTCCGGCCGCGGCGGCGGCGGCAGCGGTTTGCCGATCTCGTATACGCTCTCGGGGCCGCCCGACCAGATCGGCGTGGCGGCCGACAAGCTCGCGGCCTACATCCGCTCGCTGCCGGGCACCGTCAACGTGCAGACCGGTGCCGAGCTCGACGCACCGCACCTGACCGTTCGCGTCGATCCGGCGCGGGCCGCGGTCCTGGGCGTCTCGCCGGGTGCGGCGGCCGCGGTGGCGCGCGCGGCCGTCGGCGGCGTCGTGGCCACCAAAGTGCGCACCTGGAACGGGCTGGTCAACGTCCTCTTGCAGTACCCGATCAAGGATCGCAACTCGATCGCCGAGATCGAGCGCATCCCGGTGCGCTCGAACGACGGCACGACCATGGTCCCGCTCAGCCGCGTCGCGACCTTCACCTGGGACCGTGCGCCCACCAAGATCGAGCACGTCGACAAACAGGTCATCGTGCGCGTCAACGGTGACATCGATCACGACAAGACCACGCTCGGCGCGGTGACCAGCAAGATCGACGCGCAGCTCAAGGTACCGGGCTTCCTGCCGACCGGCGTGACGACCGGCCTCGAGGGCGACACCAAGTTCTTCAAAGAGTTCACCGACTCGATGACGTTCGCGCTGATCACCTCGATCTTGCTGATCTACTGCTTGATGGTGATCTTGTACGGTTCGTTCTTGACGCCGTTCGTGATCATGTTCTCGATCCCGGTCGCCATCATCGGTGCGCTGCTCGCCCTCGCGATCACCCACCAGACGTTCAACATCTTCTCGTCGATCGGCATGGTGATGCTGTTCGGGCTGGTGGCGAAGAACGGCATCCTGCTGGTCGACTACGCCAACACGCTGATCAAACGCGGCTTGACCTTCGCGGAAGCGATCGTCGCCTCGGGCGGCACTCGCTTGCGGCCGATCATGATGACCACCTCCGCCATGGTGTTCGGCATGCTGCCGCTGGCGCTCGGTCGCACCGAAGGAGCGGAGTTTCGCCAATCGATGGGCGTCGTGCTGATCGGAGGGTTGCTCTCCTCGCTCTTCCTCACGCTGTTCCTCGTGCCGGCGACCTACGTCACCGCCAATCGCTTGGCGGAATGGCTGCGCTCCGGCCGTCACGCGGAAGACACGCAAGCGGACGAACGTCCGGCGCGAGACGACGGCCCCTCGCTTCCGCGTGTGCCGGCCGGTGCGTTCAACGATTAAAAACAGATAGAAACGACGAAGCGCACGCGCATCGAATCCGGCCCTACGGGTAAACGCCCTTCCGTCATCATCTGACGGAGGAGCCTTCCCCGATGCCATTTCCCACCACAGCTGCGCGGCTGACTGCGGTCGCGACGGCCGCCGTGCTCGCCACGGGCCTCGTGCTGCCGGCCTTCGCGCAAGACGACGGCGGTCCGGTCAGCGTCACGGTCAACGGAAATCCCGTCCAACTGACCCCGCCGCCGACCGAACGCGCCGGCCGCGTTTTCGTGCCACTGCGCGGCGTGTTCGAGAACCTCGGCGCGACGGTCGTCTACGCGAACGGTCAGATCAACGCGAGCGATCACCGTCATACCATCTCGTTGCACGTCGGTTCGACCGACGCCGTCGTCGACGGTCAGCAGCAGACGCTCGACGTCGCGCCGTTCATCATCGGCGCGTCGACCTACGTGCCGCTGCGCTTTATCTCGCAAGCGCTCGGCGCGCGCGTGAATTGGGATAACTCGAACCGCGTCGTCGCGATCGCGATGGCCGGACCGGGCCCGGGTCCCAACGGACCGCCGCCCGAAGTCGTGCGTCCCAACCCCGACCAGAACGCCAACGTCAGCCCGGTGCGCCTGACCGATCAGCTGCCGCGCCCAGACACGACGGTGCGCGCCGAGCGTCCGACCGTGCAGGCGACCTTCGTCGACGGCAACGTCGATCCGAACGCCGTCAAGGTGTTCTTCGACGGGCGTGACGTGACGAGCACCGCGTACGTTTCGGGCCACGGCATCACCTACACGCCGGCCTCGCCGGTGCCGTCGGGCTCGCACGAAGTGCGCGTCGTCGGCGTCGACCGCGCCGGAGCGCGCTTCGAGCGCTCGTGGCACTTCCAGATCGGTGACCGGACGGTGGGCGAAGTCGCCCCCCGGCCGATCGCCATCGTCGGCGTCTCGCCGGCTCCCGACCAGTCCGTCCCGGGCGCGTTTCGCGTCCGGGGCCGGACGGCTCCCGGCGCGACCGTGACGATTCAGGTCGGGCTCACCCCGCGTGAGGCGGATTTCCTGGCCGCGCACGGCGACGAAGCCGGCAACGACAACGTCCAGAACACCGTCACCGCCGGTCCGGACGGCGTCTTCGACTCACCGGTCGACTCCGGCGCACCGCCCGGCAGCCTCCTGGGGATTCAGATCAGTGCGATCGATCCGGCCACCGGTGGCCACGCCGACCCGGTCCGCTACGTGGTCCACGTCCACTAGGACTCAGGCGGTTTTCTCGACCCACGCGATCGCGCGCGCGAGGATCTCCGGTTGGCGCTCTGCCCACAGCGCGAGCCCCGCGCTCGAGGTCGCCGCATAGACGAAGACCTCGGACGGGGGTCCGGCGACGCTGGTGAACGCGCCGGCTGACTCCGCCGAGACCGCGTCGTCGCCGCCGTAGAGCAGGTAGCACGAGCGCGGCGCGAAGGCGCCGGCGCCGCCGAGCGCCCGCGCGCGGGCCTCGTCGAGCGAGATGCAGACCGTGGTGACCCCGCCCCAGCCGCGGCCGGCGCCCGCATAGGCCAAATCGGCGCCGAATCCCGCCCCGATCAGCGCGACCCGCCCGGCTTCGTGTTTGGGCTGGCGAGCGGCGAACGCGACGGCGGCGCGAACGTCGGCGGGATGCACGTGCGAGGAGGTCAAGTCGAACGGGTCGGCTTTGAGCAGGGCGTGGCGCATGTCTTGTCTCACCGATTCGCCGTGGCCGCGCAGATCGAAGCTCAACACGTTCCAGCCGCGGGTACGGAACAGCGGCAGGTACGGATCCCAGCCGTGCCGGTCGCCGTCCGCGTCGTGCACGAGGATCGCCGTCAACCCGCTCTCGGCGTGACTTTCGACGTACGTGCCGCGAATGTGCACGCTGTCTTCGGTGAGGAAAGTCACGGAACGTCCCACGTGCAACGGCCCGTGCGTCATACCGCGTGAGTTCCGGCGCAGGCGTGCAGCGGCCTCCTCGGGTCGTCTTGGTAACCGGCGGAGCGGGCGGGTTGGGACGCGGACTCGTCGTCGCGGCGGCGCAAGCCGGCGACCGCGTCGCGTTCACCCATCGGCCGGGCGGCACGCCGCCCGACGCGACGCTCGCGTCGGCGCGGCCGTTCGACCCGAACGTGCTCGCGCTGCCCGCCGATCACCTCGATCCCGCCACCGCGGCGCGGGTCGTCGCCGCGGTGGAAGCCGCGCGCGGGCCGATCGACGTGCTCGTCCACGCGGTCGGGCCGATCGTCGTCAAACCGTTCGCGCGCTCGACGCCCCGCGACTACGAGGCAATGCTGGCCGGAAACCTCGGTTCGGCCGTCGCGCTGGCGTTCGCCGTCCTTCCCGGGATGCGCGAGCGGCGCTTCGGGCGACTGATTTTCTTCGGAATGAATGGTTCGCAGGTCACGCAACCGGCCAAGAACATGGCGCTCTACGCCGCGGCGAAGGCCGCGGTGGTGACGTTTGCACGTACGCTGGCGTTGGAAGAGGCGGCGTTCGGCATCACGGTCAACGTCATCGAGCCCGGTGATATCCGGGACAAGCATGCGGATCGCGCGGCGGCGCGAGCGATCGCGGCGACCAATCCGACCGGGCATGCGGGCTCGTGGGAAGACGTCGCGGCCGCCGTGCGTTTCGCGACCGACGAGGCGAACGGATTTCTCAACGGCATGGTCATCGGCGTCAACGGTGGGCTCACGGAGGCCCACGAGTGAAGCTCAAGTACGCGACGTGGATCATCGTCGCGTTGGTCACCGTGCTGCGCGCGATCGCGGCGGCCAAGGTGCCGCTGACCGGCGACGAGGCCTACTACTGGGAGTGGAGCAAGCACCTCGCGCTCGGCTACGCCGACCATCCGCCGATGGTCGCCTACTTGATCTTGCCGTTCGTGTGGTCGACCGCGAACCCGTTCTGGATCCGCTTCTTGTTCCTGGTCTGCGGCGTCGTCGCGACGCTGGCGGCGGCGGCGACCGCGCGCCGGCTGGCCGGCGACGAACGCGCGGGCCTGGTGACGGCGCTGGCGATGACGCTGGCGCCGATGTGCTCGGTGCTTTCGGTGATGGCGACGCCGGACGGTCCGCTGATGGCCGGTTGGGCGACGTGCTTGTATTTCACCGTGCGCGCCGACCAGACGCGCGCGCGTCGCGACTTCGCGCTGCTGGGGTTGGCGATCGCGTTCGCGCTGCTCTCGAAGATGTTCGCCTGGGCGCTGGTCGCCGGCATCGTCGCGTGGTCGCTCGCGCCCGCACGGCGGCCGCTGTGGCGGCAGGGCCTGGGCATCTCGTTCGGGATCGCGTTCGTGCTGCTGGTGCCGTTTCTGGCCTGGAACGCGACGCACCACTGGGTCACCTTCGCCTTCGCGTTCCAGCAGCGCCACGTTCCGCAGCCCTCGCTGATCCGGCCGCTGACGTATCTGGTCGCGTGCGCCGGCGCGTACTCGCCGGGACTCTTGATCGCCGCGCTGTTCGTGGCCGCGCGTCCGCGCAACGCGCTGGTCGGCTGGACCGCGATCCCGCTGACCGCCCTGCTGCTGCTGCTCAACTTCCACGAGCGCATCGAGCTGCACTGGATCATCGGCCCGTACGTCTCGCTCTCGGTCGGCATGGGGCTGGCGCTGCTCCCGCTGGCGCAACGCACGCGCGTGCTGTGGGCCAGCGCCGCCGCGGTGCCGGCGCTGGTGCTGGTGCCGCTGCTGTTCATCGCCGCCGCGTTTCCCGGTCCGCTCTACGAGCAGTTCCGCAAGACCGGCTCGACGCTGCGCAACGACGGGCCGTTCGAGATCTTCACCTATTGGCCGCTGGCGCAAGACGTGCGCCGCATGGCCGACGCGAACGACGCCATCGTCGTCACCGACGGCTACGGCTTCTCCTCGCAGATGGACTACGAAGCGGGGATCGCGCCGGTGTTCATCGGCTACAACGCGCAAGGCCAGGAGGCCAAGCGCTGGTACGATCCCGACATGCACCCGGCGCGCATCCTGTTTCTCGACAAAGAGGCGTTGGTGCCGACGCCGGGCCGGCCCGAGACCTATCCCGGCCGGCCCGATTTCGCGCGCCGGCTCGCCGCCGCGTGCGGCGCGGTGCGACCCGGTCCGGAGCTCGAGTACTCGTACACGGATCCGACCGGACACAACGTCCCGGCGCGGCGTTACTTCGTGACCTGGTGTGACGCTCCGCGCCCCGACGCGTTGCGCATCTTGCGCTGGGACGTACCGCTGCCGCCCCAGCGTCGTCGGTCACGGCCGCGGCAAAGCCGTAGCGGACTTCGTCAGGCGGGAGCGGCATCGAAGACCCGGCGCGCGATCGCGAGCGCCGTATTCGCCGTCGGCCATCCCGAATAGAACGCCAGGTGCGTGATCAGGGCGACGATCTCTTCGCGGGTGACGCCGTTCTCGAGCGCGCGCTGCAGATGGAACGGCAGCTCGTTGACCCGATAGAGGGCGACGAGTGCCGCGACGGTGATGAGGCTGCGGTCACGAAGGCCGAGCTCCGGGCGCCGCCACACGTCGCCGAAGAGCACCTTGTCCGTGTATTCCGCCAGCGCGGGGGCGAGGTCGCCGAAGGACGCCCGCGCGGCAGTCGGTTCGTCAGCCATGATATTGCTCGTCGGAGACCTTCTCGAGCCAATCGACGTTGCGCCCGTCGAGCGTCTCTTGGATCGCGATGTGCGTCATCGCGGTCGTCGGGCCGGCGCCGTGCCAATGCTTCTCGCCCGGTTCGATGATCACCACGTCGCCGGGCCGGATCTCCTCGACCGGACCGCCCCAGCGCTGCACCCGACCGCAGCCGGCGGTGACGATCAAGCGCTGCCCGAGCGGATGCGTGTGCCACGCGGAGCGCGCGCAGGGCTCGAAGGTGACGGCGCCCGCGCTCACACGCGACGGATCCGCGACCGCGAACAGCGGATCGATCCGTACGCTGCCGGTGAAATTCTCTTGCGGCCCCGCGGCCGACGGTTGTGCGCCGGGATGCTGAACGTTCACGATCTGGCCTCCTAGTGCACCGTGTACCCGCCGTCGACCACCAACGCGTGACCGACGACGAGGCTTGCCGCGGAGCTGCACAGCCACAGGACCGCGTCGGCGATCTCCTCGGGGCGGCCGAGCCTGCCGATCGGAACCTGCGTCAGCATCGCCGCGAGCGCCTCGGTCTGGCCGGCGGCCTTCATGCGATCGCTCATCGGCGTGTCGATCATCCCGGGGCAGATCGCGTTGACGCGGATTCCCTTGGCCGCGTATTCGAGCGCCGCGCTCGTCGTGAGCCCGATGACGCCGTACTTCGCGGCGTGATACGTTCCGCGCCCCGCGCCGCCGACGATGCCGCCGATCGACGAGCAGTTGACGATCGCGCCGCCGCCCTGCCGCAGCATCTGCTGCAGCTCGAACTTCATGCAGCTCCAGACGCCGCGCAGATTGACGGCCGTCACGCGATCGAAATCCTCGCGAGTGGCGTCGGCGGTGTCGGCGAGGACGTTTTGGATCCCGGCGTTGTTGTAGGCGGCGTCGAGCCGCCCGAAGGTGGCCACCGTGCGCTCGATCATCGCCGCGACCTGGGCGTCGTCCGTCACGTCGCAGCGAATCGCGAGCGCGCGGTGATCGCGGGCGGCGAGCTCGTCGGCGGCCGAGCGAACCGCCGCCTCGTCGACGTCCGCCAGCACGACGGCGGCGCCGGCTTGCGCGAACGCCTTCGCCGTCGCGAGCCCGAGCCCGGAACCGGCGCCGGTGACGAGCGCGACCTGATTGTCGAATGAGATGTTCATCGCCGCCAGTCTACGGCGGCGGGACGGCCGGAGAAACAGACTCTCGGAACGTACCTTCGGCAGTGTACGGATGAGCGATCACGAGCGGCGATCCGAGCTGCGGCGCTTCCTCAAAGACCGGCGAGCGCGTATCAGCCCGGCCGAAGCCGGGCTACCCCCGACCGGTCGTCGCCGCGTTCCCGGCTTGCGCCGTGAAGAGGTGGCGAGCCTCGCGGGGATCGGCGTATCGTGGTACACGGCCCTGGAGAGCGGCGACGCCGCGGGCGTCTCGGAAGAGACGGTCCTGGCCATCTCCGAAGCGCTGCGGCTCTCGCCCTCGGAGCGCACCTACTTGCTCACGCTGACCGGACGCTTGCCGGTCGCGGACGAGCAGGCGAGCGGGCCGCGCGCGCTCCTCACGGAGACGATGCGCGCGCTCGCGTTTCCGGCCTACATCATCACGGCCTCGTGGGACGTGGTCGCGTGCAACGACGCGTTTCGCCTCGTCTGGGGCATCGAGGAACGCGAGCTTCCCTTCAATGCGGTCGAGCGGTTGTTCATGGAACCGGCCGCACGTCGCATGCACGGGAAGTATTTCGTGGACAACGTCGCGCCGATCGTCGCGATGGTACGTTCGGCCGTCGGGCGGCGTCCGCACCTCGACACCCTGCAGCGCCTGCGCGCGAAGCTCGTCGCCGACCCGGAGACCCTGCCGCTGTGGAATGCCTACGAAGTGAGAGATCCGCTCGTCCCGAACCGGGCGACGATCGAATCTCCGCTCGGCCGGTTCAGCTACGAGGCGCTGACCTTGGCGAATCCCGGCGAAACATCGGGACTGGTCGTGCACGTCCCCGACAGCGAAGGGCGCGCTCTCTTGGCGCGCGCGGCACGCGGCGATGAGTCGGTAGACGGGAGGCCCTCATACCGGCGCGAATGACGGCGCTTCGTGAGCGACCACCGCCAGTTTGCGCTGCCCGGCGCCCGCCCCCAGTACGGCCCCGATCGGGTGGTCGACGTTTTGCACATCGACCTGCACCTGCGGCCGGACTTGGAGCGCCACCGGCTCGACGGCATCTGCACGACCACCGTGCGGGCGATCGAGGACGGCGTCTCGCGGCTCGTGCTCGACGCCGTCGATCTGCGCGTGCACGACGTGCGCCGGCCCGACGGCGGCGGCATCGCGTACCGTTCGACCAGCGAGACGCTCGAGCTCTCGCTCGACCCGCCCCTCCACGCCGGCGACGAGATCGTCTTCGCGGTCGATTACAGCGTCGAGGAACCGCGGCGCGGGCTCTATTTCATCGACACCGAACCCAAGCACGTCTGGACGCAGAGCCAAGACTCCGACGCGCGTTTCTGGTTCCCGTGCTTCGATCACCCGGCCGAGAAGCAGACCACCTCGGCGACGATCGTCGTCCCGGCCGATCACTTCGCGCTCTCGAACGGCAAGCTGCTCTCGCGCACGCAGGCCGCCGGCCTGGCCACCTATCGCTACGAGCAGGACGTTCCGCACTCGACCTACCTGGTGACGATGGTGGCGGGGACGTTCAGCGTCATCGATCAGGTGCACGCGCGCATCCCGGTCGCGTACATGGTCGTGCCGGGACGCGAAGCCGACGGCGAGCGCGCGTTCGGCAACACGCCGCGCATGATCGACGTGTTCGAGCGGACCATCGGCGTTCCGTATCCGTATGCGCGCTACTCGCAAATCGCGGTCGCCGAGTTCATCTTCGGCGGGATGGAAAACACCACCGCGACGACGCAGACCGATCGCGTCCTGCACGACGAGCGCGCGCATCTCGACTATTCGGCTGACTACCTGGCCTCGCACGAGCTGGCGCACCAGTGGTTCGGCGACCTGATCACCTGCCGCGACTGGTCGCAGGCGTGGCTCAACGAAGGCTTCGCGACGTACTTCGAAGCGGTCTGGCTCGAAGCCGACAAGGGCTGGGACGAGTACCTCTACGACATCTACTCGATCGTCGGCCGTTATCTCGACGAGGACGCCGAACGCTATCGGCGCCCGATCGTCTGCAACGTCTATCGCGATCCCATCGAGCTGTTCGACCGTCATCTGTACGAGAAGGGCGGCGCGGTGCTGCACCAGCTGCGCGGCGAGCTGGGCTGGGAACGCATGAAGCGCTCGCTGCAGCGCTACGTCAGCGACAACGCCGGCCGCAACGTCGAGACGATCGACCTGGTGCGCGCGATCGAGCGCGAGACCGGACGCAACTTGCGCGCGTTCTTCGCGCAATGGGTCGAGCGAGCGGGGCATCCGGAGATCGAGGTCGCGTACCGCTGGGACGCGCAGCGTTCCGTCGCGCTGCTGACGGTCTCCCAGAAGCAGACCGTCGACGACGCGCACCCCGCCTACGACTTCTCGCTCGAGGTCGGTTTCGTCGCCGACGCGCCGGCGCGCATCGCGACCGATGCCGGGCCCGACTCGTTGCCGGGCGAGACGCGGGTGCGGCTGCAGGTCGAGCGCAGCACCCAGGTCTTCGCGATCCCGCTGCCGCGCGAACCGGGCCTGGTCCGCGTCGATCCGTCGGGCTGGCTGCTGGGCGCGTGGACGTGGTCGCTCGGCACCGACGCGCACGCGACCGTGCTGCGCAGCGATCCTTCGCCGCTGGCGCGCATTCGCGCGGCCAAGGCGCTGGCGAAAGACGGCAACCTGGTCGCGCGCGAGGCGTTGGCGCACGCGCTCCGGCACGATCCGTTCTGGGGCGTCGGCGTCGAAGTCGCAGCCGCGCTCGGAAGCTCGCGCGCGCCGTCGGGCCGCACGACGCTGCTGAGCTGCGTCGACCATCCGCATCCGAAGGTGCGGCGCGCGATCGCCGAGGCGCTGGGCGCCTGGCGCGAGCCCGACGCGGCCGACGGACTGTTGGGACTGCGCGAGGATCCGTCGTACCTGGTCGTCGCGGCGGCGCTGCACGCGCTGGGCCGCACGCGCGATCCGCGGGCCTACGACGCGCTCGTCGACGGTTTGACGACGCCGTCGTGGAACGAGACGATCGCGGCCGGAGCGGCGCGCGGCTTGGGCGCGCTGGCGGACGCGCGCGCGCTCCCGCTGCTGATCGAAGCGTTGGCGCCCGACCGGCCCGAAGCGTTGCGGCGCGCGGCCGTCGGCGCGATCGCGCAGCTCGGCACGCTCGTCGAGTCGACGCGCACGGCGGCCGTCGACGCCGTCGAACGGGCGCTCGAGGACCGGCTCTATCTGGTGCGCATGTCGGCCTATGCCGCCGCCGAGCGGCTCGCCGACGCGCGCCTGTTGGACACGCTCGACCGCCTGGCCGGGAGCGAGAACGACGGACGCCTGCGGCGCGACGCGGCCGAGGCCGCGGTCCGCGTGCGCGAAGCGCAGAAGACGCCGGCCGAGGTCGCGCAGCTGCGCGAGGAACTCGACCGGCTGCGCTCCGACGCGCAGGCGCTGCGCGAACGGCTCGACGCGCTCGAACCGCGGTGAGCCGCACCGTGCTCAAGCTCGCCGTCGCGTTCGCGCTGGCGGCGCTGACGGCGTGTGCCCAACCGGCGCCCGAAGCGTCACCCTCGCCCGCACCCGTGCCCGCGGCCGCCACGATCGCGACGGTGCCGCACGCACCCGCGTGGAGCGCGAGCGACGTGCGCGCGCTCGACGCGCAATTGCAGCGCGTGCTCGCACCCTCGGCGCTCGCCACTAGCGGCGTCGCGATCGTCGACGCCGCCGGACGCCCGCTGTTCGAGCGGCGCGAGCGCGTGCCGGTGGCGCCGGCCTCGACCTTCAAGCTGCTGGTCGCGACCACCGCGCTGACCGTGCTCGGGCCCGACTACCGCTTCACCACCATGCTCGAGAGCGAGGACGATCCGGTCGACGGCATCGTCCGTGGCGCGCTGTACCTGGTGGGCGGCGGCGATCCGACGCTCACGCGCGACGACCTGCGGGCCGGCGTCGGCGCGCTGGCGCGCGCCGGCATTCACGCGGTCGACGGCAGTTTGGTCGCCGACGCCAGCTCGTTCGCGGGACCCGAAGTCAACCCGGCCTGGGATCCCGACGACCTGCACTATGCCTACGGCGCGGGGACCAGCGCGCTCTCGCTCGATCAAGGCACGGTCGAGTTCCGCCTCACCCCGGGCGTCGTGGGCGGCCCCGCGCACATCAGCGTCCTGCCGCCCTCGAGCGCGGTGCACGTCAGCGGTGGCCTGTTGACCGGCTACACGACCGACCTGAGCATCCAGCGCGACCCGTTCCGCAACGACTTCACCGTCTCGGGCCGCGTCGCGGCGCGCGCGCCGCAGTCGTTCTTCCAACCGATCACGGACCTGGCGCAGTACGCGGGCGAGGTCGCTGCGGCGATGCTGCACGCGCGCGACATCGCGCTCGACGGGCCGGTGCGCACGGGGATCGCGCCGCTGGCCGGCGACGTGCTCTGGCGGCACCACTCGGCCCCGCTGCGCGCGATCGTGCACGACATGCTGTTCGACTCGAACAACCACTTCGCCGAGCAGCTGCTGCGCACGGTCGGCGAGACGCGCGGCGGCGGCACCGTGGCGAGCGGTGCGGTCGTCGAGCGCGCCATCCTCACCCGCGACGGCGTGCCGCAGCCGGGCTTGCACATCGTCGACGGCAGCGGTCTGGCGCCCAGCGACCGGGTCGCGCCGATCACGCTCGCCACGCTGTTGGCGCGCGCGACCTACGAACCCGTCGGCGCGGTGCTCTACGACGATCTGCCGCGCGTCGGGATCGAGGGAACGGTGCGCTATCGCGACGTCACCGACGCGCTCGGGCGCTCGCGCGCGAAGAGCGGCCACATCTCGGGCGTCAACGCGCTGGCCGGCTACGTCGAGACGCGCAGGCACGGCCGGGTCAGCTTCGCGATCGTGGTCAACGACCGGCGAGCCGACGCGGGCCCGGTCGATCGCGGGATCGACCAGGCCTTGGATCTGCTGGCGCGCAGTTAGCGCGCCGGCGGGCCGGACCGACGGATCGGCCGCCTAGCACGGCACCCGACCGGCTCCTGCAGGTCCGCAAGGCGAGCTCGAGGCGGGGTTATCCGGCTCCCCCGCGCGAAACGGCGCCCGGTGCTGACCGCCCTCGATCCCGACCTGTTGGCCCGCGTGCTCGCGCGCGCGTTGCGGCGGGGCGGCGACTTCGCCGACGTGTTCTTCGAGCACCGGCTGACCCAGACGTTTCGCCTGCAGGACGGCGCGATCCGCGAGGCGTCGACGACGCTGGTGCGCGGCGCGGGCGTGCGCGTCGTGACCGGCGAGCGCGCCGGCTACGCCTTCTCCGACGATCTCGACGAAGCGGCGCTGCTGCGGGCCGCCGAGGCCGCGTCGCTGATCGCCCGCGACGGGCGCGAGCACGCCGCGACGGTCGCGCTCGGGCCGGGGCACGGGGCGCCGGACCTCTACCGGCCGCATCCCGACGGACCGGCCGACTCGCAGCGCTACGTCGACCTGTTGGCGCGCGCCGACGTCGCCGCGCGCGGCTACGATCCGCGCGTCGTCGCGGTCAACGCGTTCATCTCCGACGAGGTGCAGTACGTCCAGGTCGCCGGCAGCGACGGTCGGCTGGTGCACGACCGCCGCCCGCTGGTCGCGCTCGGCGTGCAGGTCGTGGCGCGCGAAGGCTCGCAGCGCGAGAACGGGTACGTCGGCGACGGCGGCCGCACCAGCATCGCCGTCTACGACGAGGTCACGCCGGAATCGCTCGCGCAGGAGTCCGCGCGCACCGCGACCATGAAGCTCGGCGCCCGCTCCGCGCCGGCCGGCGAGATGCCGGTCGTGATCGGCCCGGGCGGCGGCGGCGTGCTGCTACACGAGGCCGTCGGGCACGGGCTCGAGGCGGATTTCAACCGGAAGGGGACCTCGCTCTACAGCGGCCGCGTCGGCGAGCGCGTCGCGAGCGACATGGTGACGATCTACGACGACGGCAACCTGCCCGGCGAGCGCGGCACGGTCGCGGTCGACGACGAGGGAACGCCGGGCCAGCACAAGGTGCTGGTCGAGAACGGCATCTTGCGCGGGTACATGCAAGACCGGCAGAACGCGCACCTGATGGGCGTCGCGTCGACCGGCAGCGGGCGCCGCGAGTCGTATCGCGTGCTGCCGATTCCGCGCATGTGCAACACCTACATGCCCAGCGGCGGCTCGACGGCCGAGGAGGTCGTCGGCTCGATCGAGCGCGGGCTCTACGCCGCCTCGTTCTCGGGCGGACAAGTCGAGATCAGCAAGGGCGACTTCGTCTTCATGGTCGGCGAAGGCTACCTGATCGAGAACGGCCGCATCACCGCGCCGGTGCGCGGCGCGACCTTGGTCGGCAATGGACCGGACGTGATGACGAAGGTGACGATGGTCGGCAACGACGGCCGGCTCGCGCACCGCTCCTACACCTGCGGCAAGGCCGGGCAGCGCGTCCCGGTCGGCGTCGGCATCCCGACCGTCAAGCTGTCGGCGTGCACGGTCGGCGGGACCGGCCGTGGCTGATCCGCGCGACGAAGCGCTGGCGCTCGCGCAGACGGCGATCGAGCTGGCGCGGCGCGCCGGCGCGAGCGAAGCCGAGGCGACCGTCTCGGTCGTCGACCGCTTCTCGTGCGAGGCGCGCCTGGCCGAGATCACCGTGCTCGAACGCTCGCGCGGCCGCACGCTGAGCGTGCGCACGTTCACCGGCAAGCGGCGGGCGACGCTCACGACCACCGATCTGACCCACGCGGGGATCGATCAGCTGGTGCGGCGCGCGGTCGCGGCGGCGGCCTACGCCGGCGAAGATCCGTGCGCGGGACTGCCCGAGGAGTTCGCGAGCGACGAGGTCTGCGATCACGACTTGTTCACCGTCGCCGACGACGTCGCGGAGCGACCGGACGAGGCCAAGCTCGAAGACGCGCTGGCGATGGAGCGGGCCGTGCGCGAGACCGACGTGCGCATCGAGAACTCCAACGGCTCGCGCGTGCGCGACTCCGTCTCCTCGTTCGCGCTCGCCAACACGCGCGGCTTTCGCGGCGTGACGCACGGCACGAGCGTCTCGCGGATGACCGCGCCCGTCGCGCGCGACGGCGAGGACAAGCGCATCGGCCACTACGGGACGGCCGCGCGCGGTTGGACGACCGCCGAGAGTACGCTCGCGGTCGCGCGCCACGCCGTGCACCGGGCCGTCGCGCTGATCGGCGCGCGCAAGCCGCCGACCGAACGGGTCGCGGTGATCTTCGAACGCGACGCGGCGGCAGCCGTGTTGGGCGACGTCTTCGCGGCGCTCAGCGCCGCCAACGTCGCGCTGGGAAACTCGTGGCTGGCGGGCCGCGTCGGCGAACGCGTCGGCAGCGAGCTGGTCACGCTGGTCGACGACGGCCGCCTCAAAGGCGGGCTGGGCAGCGCGCCGTTCGACGCCGAGGGGACGGCGACGCGCGAGACGGTCGCGGTGCGCGGCGGCGTCGTCGCGTCGTACCTCAGCGACACGTACTGGGGTCGCAAGATCGGCATCGCTTCGACCGGCAACGCCGAGAGCGGCGGCGTCGGCCCCAGCAACTTCTACTTGGTGCCGGGCTCGGGGACGCTCGACGACCTGGTGGCTTCGACCGAGCGCGGCGTGCTGGTGCTCGGCACGATCGGGTTCGCGACCGAGCACGCCAGCGGCGTGTACAGCCGCGGCGCCAGCGGGATCTGGATCGAGGACGGTGTCCCGACGCACCCGATCGACGAGTTCACCATCGCCTCGACCTTCCCCGAGATGCTGGCCGGCGTCGACGCGATCGCGGGCGACCTGCGCTTCGACGGCGCCGTCTGCGCGCCGTCGTTCCGCATCGCCGAGATGACGCTCAGCGGAACGTGACGCGCGCGCAGCTGCTCGCGCTGGCGGCGGCGCCGCTCGTCCCCGCGACGCGCATCGCGCGCGGCGGCTGCGCGCCGACGATCGCCGCACCGGTGCGCGCCCCCGAGGCGCCGCCCGAGCTGACCGCGATCTGGCTCTCGCAGCCCGACTACCGGTGGGGCGACCTGGCCCGCATCCACGTCGTCGCCTCGACCAACGTCGCGCTGGTCGAGCTGCGCGTCGGTCCCTACGGGCGCGCGCTGACGAAGCGCGCGCCCGGGCAGTTCACCGGTGTGTACCGCTTCCCGTTCTTGCCACCGTTCGTGCACCCGCGCTATACGCTGACGTTCCGCTTCGTGGCGCGCACGACGGCGGGGACGCCGACCGCCCGCGAGCTGTCCGTCCCGTTGCACTGACCGCGTCGGGAGCGCCGGGCGCGTACGGGCCCAAGCGCGCGGCCCGCAGCGCCGCCGCCTGCGCGCGCAGGAACGCCGGATCGTTCTCGTACTGCGCCAGCTCGTCGTCGTCGACCGCGGCCGGATCGGCGAGCGCAGCCGCGGCGGCGCGCTGCATTCCGGCCAGCTGCAGCGCCTCGAAGGCACCCGCGGCGTTCGCGACCACGAACAGCACGCCGGCCAGCGCGTACGCGGCGCGGTGCGGCGCGGCGCGCGTCGCCGGAACCTGCGCGGCGAGCCCGACCAGCGCGATCCAGCCCAGCGTCGCCGGCGTCGTGTAACGGAAGGCCAGCGCCGCTTCGACGGTGTTGCCGGCGCGTCCGGCGGTTTCGAGCACCGCTGCGACCAGCGCGAAGGCCAGCAGCGCCAACCACGGCGCGGGCGTGGTGCCGGCGCGCGCGGCGCGCACGCCGAGCGTGCCGCACGCGATCAGCAGCGCCAGCCCGAGCAGCTCGCACGTCCAGCGTCCACCGGCTAGGCCCAGCGGCGCGCCCAGATAGGCGAGCAGGAACTGCGGCCCGTCCACGAACGGCGCCGCCGCGCCGCCGATCCAGCCGTTCTCGAAGCGCGGCAGGTGGTAACCGTGCAGAAACACGACCGCCGCGATCGCGCCGAGCAGCAGCCACAGCGCGAGCCGCACCCGATCGCGCAGGAGCAGCACCGCCCCCGCGACCCACGTCGCGAACCCGAACAACAGCGAGAAGCTGGCGATCAGCGCGCACGCGACGGCCAGCGCGAAGCGCGCGCCCGACGGGCGTCCGTCGAGCGCCCACACGACGCCGAGCGCACACGCTTGGACGATGAACCACGAGAGCTGGAAGCCCCACAGCCAGTTCTCCGCCTGCACGAACGAGTACAGCAACAGGCTTGCGAGCAGGAACGCGCTCGCGGCGCGCGCGCTCGTCCCGAGCCGGCGCCGCACGATGGCCAGCAGCGATGCTTGCGCCAGCGCGACGAACGAGACCGAGAGCAGCGCCTCGACGCGCACGTTCCAGCCGTCCAGGCGCGCCAACCCGAGGGCGAGCAGGGTGGGGACGACGCTGCGGTGCGCGCCCTGCGGCGCCCAGACGTCGGCAAGGTGCAGCGTGCCGGCGTGCTGCGCCAGCACCAGCGGCGACCAGATCCACTCGTCGTACATCGGGATGTCGACCACGCAGGCCGCCACGATCGCCAGCACGGCGAGCGGGAGGAGCCAGGCCGACAGCGTCGGCGTGCGGGTGGTGGGACCGGCGATCACCCGGCCGGCTTCGCCGGGACCGTCTCCCGTACCGTCGCCACGCGGGCGATCGGTGCCGCGCTGATCGCGAAGACGTCGATCGGCTCGTTCTTGCCGCGCAGCTGCTGCGTGCCCAGCGCGTGGACCAGATACTGATCGGGGTCGCGCACGGCTTGCACGACGTCCTCGGTGGCGACGATCGGCACCGCCAACTGCTTGGATATCCCTTCGACCCGTTTGGCGGTGTTGACCGTGTCGGAGACGACCGTCGCGTCCAGGTGCAGCGCGTCGCCGACCGTGCCGAAGGTCACCGGGCCGGTATGCACGCCGATCCCGATCTCGATCGGCGGCCCGAGCCGTTCGGCATTGAGCTGCGCGACGGCATCTTGCAGCGCCAGCGCCGTGTCGAGCGCGTCCTCGACGCAGCGCGGGAAGAGCGCCATGTAGCCGTCGCCGAGATAGCGGTCGATGCTGCCGTGGTGGCGGCGCACGACGCGCGCGGAGCGGGCGAAGAAGTCGGCGATCAGAACGAACGCGGCCTCGGAGTCCAGCGACTCGGTCAGCGCCGTCGAGTCGCGGATGTCGGCGAACACGACCGTCATCGGATGGGTGGCGCGGTCGCCCAGGCTGACCTCGGCCAGCGACGCGCGTCCCAGCCGCTCGACGAGCGTGCGCGGCAAGAAGCGGCCGCGCGCGACGCCTTCGCGTTCGAGCGCGGCGACCAGCCGGATCGAGCGCTCGCGGCGGGCGCGCAGCAGGCTCTCGGCGAGGCGCGCCGCGCCCGAAAGGCCCAGCACCAGCGCGACGCCGGCGAAGACGCCGCTGATATCGGTCAGGGCGAGCACGGTTCCGCCGGCGGCCAGGGCGGCCGCCTCCCACCGTTCGCGGCCGGCGCCCAGCGCCCGGCCGCCGGCAACGGCGACCGTCGCGACGGTCGCGAACGACCCTGCCGCGAAGGTCATGACGCCGGTCATGATCTTAGGATGCCCAGAACCGGACGCGGCGTCGACCGGCGACGGGTCGCCCGGTTCGACGCCCGCCGGGACGGCCGTCCGGCGAGGACCGCCCGGGTGCGGCACCGTACGGGGACAGGTAATGGCTACCGCTCCTTCGATCGGGACCCAGCTGGTGATGCGGCTCGAGTCTCCCAATGAGCCCGGCTCGTTCGGCATGCTCGCCTCGGCGATCGGGGACGCGGGCGGCATGGTGGGCGCCGTCGACACGCGGACGGTCGGCAAGACGACCATCACCCGTGACGTGACGGTCAACGTCCCCAGCGACGCCGTCGCGACCGCCGTGCGCACGGCGATCGAAAAGCTCGACGGCGTGCGCATCCTGAACGTCTCCGACTCGACCTTCCTTGCGCACCTCGGCGGCAAGATTCGCACCGGGATCACGCGACCGGTGAAGACGCGCCAAGATCTCTCGACCGTCTACACGCCGGGCGTCGCGCGCGTCTCGAGCGCGATCGCGAACGATCCGGTCAAAGCGTATGCGCTGACGATCAAGCGCAACACCGTCTGCGTGCTGACCGACGGCACCGCGGTGCTCGGTCTGGGCGACATCGGCCCCTACGGCGCGGCGCCGGTGATGGAGGGCAAGTGCATGCTCTTCAAGCAGTTCGCCGACATCGACGCCTTCCCGATCTGCCTTGACACCAAGAGCGTCGACGAGATCGTCGAGACGGCCAAGCGCATCGCGCCGATCTTCGGCGGCATCAACCTCGAGGACATCAGCGCGCCGCGCTGCTTCGAGGTCGAGCGCCGGCTGATCGACGAGCTCGACATCCCGGTCATGCACGACGACCAGCACGGCACCGCGGTGGTGATCCTGGCCGCGCTGATGAACGCCGCCGCCGTCGTCGGCAAACGGATGGACGAGCTGGTCATCGTGCTGACCGGCAGCGGCGCCGCCGGGACGGCGACGATCAAGATGCTGCTCGCCGCGGGCGTGCGCGACGTCATCGCGGTCGACCGCGACGGCGCGCTCAACCGCACCGACCACTACGGCAACCCGCACTGGACGTGGCTCGCCGAGCACACCAATCGCGAGAACCGCCGCGGCGGGCTCAAAGACGTGCTGCGCGGCGCCGACGTCTTCATCGGCGTCAGCGCGCCCGGCATCTTGCAGCCCGAATGGATCGGCGAGATGGCGCGCGATCCCATCGTGTTCGCGATGGCGAACCCCACGCCCGAGGTCATGCCCGACGCGGCCGCCCCCTATGCCGCGGTCGTCGGCACGGGCCGCAGCGACTTCCCCAACCAGATCAACAACCTGCTCGCTTTCCCCGGCATCTTCCGCGGCGCGCTCGATTGCCGCGCACGGCGGATCACCGAGGGGATGAAGCTGGCCGCCGCCCGCGCGATCGCCGACATCGTCGGCGAGGAGCGCAGCGCGGAGTACATCATCCCCAGCGTCTTCGACACGCGGGTCGTCGACGCCGTGGGCAAGGCCGTCATGCAAGCGGCGATCGACGAGGGCGTCGCACGCCGCGAGCTGCTGCTGCCCGACGAGGCCGCGGCCGAAACCTCGGGGGTTCGCTGAATGTCCGATCGCGTCCTGATCATCGAAGACGACCCGGAGGTGGCCGCGTTCGAGCGCGCGATCCTCGAACGCAACGGTTATGAGGTGCGGGTCGTCAACACCGGGTCCGCCGGTCTCGAGACCGAGCCCAGCTTCAAGCCGGCGGTCGTGCTGCTCGACGTCGAGCTGCCCGACATCTCCGGCTTGGACGTGTGCACGACGCTCGCCAACTCCTCGGAAGCGTTCATCCTGATGGTGAGCGCGCACTCGAGCGAGAACGACGTGCTGCGCGGACTGGGCCTGGGCGCCGACGACTACATCCGCAAGCCGTTCTCGGGCAACGAGCTGGTGGCGCGCGTGCAGTCGTTCCTGCGCCGCCGCGAGCGCTCGCGCAAGATCGAGCAGGAAGGCCGGCTGGCCGTCGGCGGCGCGACGCTGGTGCGCGATTTCCACACGCTGGAGAACAACGGGAAGAGCGTGACCTTGACCGCGCTCGAGTTTCGCCTGCTCTGGTATCTGGCGGAGAACGTCGGCAAGCTGCTGACCCGCGCGCAGATCCTCGAGCGCGTCTGGAACGACGTCTCGGGCGTCCCCACCCGGGTCGTCGACGTCCACGTCGCCGCGCTGCGCAAGAAGCTGGCCGAGGTGACGGCGCAGTTGGCGATCAGCAGCGTCCGCGGGATCGGATACCGGCTCGACGAGCGGTGAAGGCGGGCATCGCGCTCGATCAGCGCGATCCCCGTCCGCTCTACGTGCAGCTGGCGGACGCGCTGACCGACGCGATCGAGCGCGGTGAGCTGGCGCCCGACGAACGGCTGCCGGCGATTCGCACGCTGGCGCGCCAGCTCGACGTCGCGGTGGTGACCGTCTCGCAGGCGTACGACGCGCTGGCCGCGCGCGGACGTCTGGTCGCGCGGGCCGGCCGCGGCACCTTCGTCGCGCCGCCGCGCCCGAGCGCCGACGCCGCCCCGCGCACGTGGGAACCCTCGCTGCTGGTGCGCGGCGAGCGGATGGAAGGCGTGATGGACCGGCTCGCGCAGGCGGCCGGCCCGGGCGTGATCTCGCTGGCCAGCGCGCATCCGGCGCCCGAGACGTTTCCGCTGGCGGAGTTCTCGCGGGCGATGCAGCGCACGTTCGCCGACGATCCACCCGAGCTGATGCAATACCGGGCCAACACCGGCGATCCCGACCTGTGCGCGGTGCTGGCCGACGGCTTGGCCGCGCGCGGCTGCGCGACGCAGCCCGACGAGATCATCGTCACCTCGGGCGCGCAGCAGGCCGCCGATCTGATCGCCTCGGTGCTGCTGCACGAACGCGCCGTCGTGGCCTGCGAGTCGCCGACGTATCCCGGCACGCTAGGCGTCTTCGACGCGCGCGGGGCGAGCTACGTCGAGGTGCGCTCCGATCAGGACGGCGTGCGCATCGACGACGTCGAGCGCGTCTTCGCCGAGTACCGCCCGCGCCTGTTCGCGATCTGTCCGATCGCGGAGAACCCGACCGGCGTCGTGCTGCCGGCGCGGCGCGGCAAGGCCATCGTCGAGCTGGCGCGCCGCTACGACGTGGTGATCCTCGAGGACCAGACCGGCTGGACGATCACCTACGACGGCGCGCCGCCGCCGCCGCTGGCGGCGTACGACGACGACGGCCGCGTGGTGATGATGGAGTCGCTCTCGAAAGCGATCTTTCCGGCGCTGCGCATCGGCTATCTGCGGGTGCGCGGCGCGCTCCGCTTGACGATCGAGGCGGCCAAGGTGCGCACCGACTCGTTCACCTCGACGCTCACGCAGCGCGCGCTGTGGCGTTTCTTGCGCACGCCGGCCTACGCGCGCCACCTGCGCTCGGCCCGCTCGCTCTACCGCCACCGGCGCGACCTGTTCGTCGACGCGCTGGCGCGCGCGCTGCCGTGGGCCGACGTCGCGCCGCCGCAAGCGGGGACCAACGTGTGGTTGCGCCTCCCGAGCCGGCTCTCGAGCCAGGCGGCGTTCGAGCGTTGCGTGCGCGAAGGTGTCCTGGTCATGCCTGCCGATCCTTTCTATCCGACGCGCAGCGGGCCACCGGCCCTGCGGCTCTCGTTCGGAGACCGCGACGACGACACGCTGCTGCGCGCGGTCGACCGACTCGCTCGCGCGCTGGCCGCTCCGTAAGCGGCAGCACCTTCCTTCAAGGGGATGATGAACCACCGACTCGCGATCGCGGCGGCGCTGCTGGCCCTGCTGCCCGTGCAGAACGCTTCCGCCGCCGGCGTGCGCAGCGTGCGCGCCATTCGCGCCGCCGTGCCCGTCAGCTACGCGGCCCCGGCCGGCGACCTGCCCGTCGAGCATCTGCACGGCGCGACCTACGACGCGGTGCTGCCCTCGGGGCGGCTCGTCACGCCGGCCGGCACGAGCGTCGTCACGGGGATGAACGCGCTCGGCCTCGCGCTGAGTCCCGACGGCCGCTACGCGATCGTCTCGAACGACGACGAGCTCGACGGCGCGATGCACTCGCTGGTCGACCCGAACGCGACCGGCGGGTACGTGCTGGCGGTCGTCGATCTCGCGACGATGCAGGTCGTCAGCCGCTATCGCGCGCCCGGTGAGACGTACTGGAACGGCATCGCCGCGCTGGCGGATCCGGCGCGTCCCGGCGGGACGCTCGTGCTCGCGTCGGGTGGGACCAGCGGCAGCGTGTACGTGTTTCGGCTCGACGCGAGCGGCGCGCTCACGCCCGATCCGCGCCACGTCATCGCGCTGCCGGGGTCGAGCGACCCGGCCTTCGCCGCGCGCGGGCACGCCCTGGCGTCGACGCTGGCCGTCTCGGCCGACGGCAAGCGCGCGTACGTCGTCGACGACGCCGGCGACAGCATCAGCGCGATCGACACCGCGACGCGCCGGCTGAGCGGGTCGAGCTGGCCGGTCGGATTCTTCCCGTTCGGCGTCGCCCCGGCCGGCGACCAGCTGCTGGTCACCAACGAAGGACTGCTGCGTTACGGCGTGCTCGGCGCGCCGGTCAGCGCGCCGCCGTTCGCCCCGCCGGCGGCCGATCTCGATCGCGCTTCGTCCCTCTCGCTCTTGGCGCTCGGTGCGAACGGTGATCTGGGCGCGCCGGCGTCGCTGCCGATGGATCCCACGCCGGACGGGATCCGCACCGTCGGCGGCGCGCACCCGACCGCCGTCGTCGTCACGCCCGACGACACGCACGCGTACGTCGCGATGAGCGGCGTCGACCGTATCGCGACGGTGGAGCTGGGTGCGAGCCCGCGCGTCGTCGGCGGCACCGAGCTGCGGCTGTTCGATCGCGGCCCGTACGGCACCGAACCGGCCGCGCTCGCGCTCTCGCGCGACGGTTCGCGCTTGTACGTCGCGCTGGCCGGACTCAACGCGGTCGCGGTGATCGACGCGCGCGACCCGGCGCACCTGCACCGCATGGGCTTGATCCCGACCGGCTGGTATCCGTCCGCGCTGGCGCTCGGCGCCGACGATCGCACCCTGTACGTGCTCAACACCAAAGGCTTCGGCAGCGACGCCGGCGCCGGCGCCGATCCCAACGCCGACGGCACCGCGGTGTGGTCGACGCTGGAGAAGATCGACCTGGGCGCGGTGCGCTTGACCAGCGCGACGCAGAACGCGCTGGGCAACACGCGCCGCGTCGTCGCCGCGCGCGCGATGGTGCCGCCCGGCCTGCGAGACGTCGTCGTCATCGAACAAGCGGGCAAAGGCTTCGACGCGATGCTCGGCGATCTGGGCGCACCGGCCGGCGATCCGTCACTGGTGCAGTACGGCGAAGCGGTGACGCCCAACTTGCACGCGCTGGCCCGGCGCTACGCGCTCGCGACGAACTTCTTCGCCGACGACGCGATCGGGGCGGGCAATCAGCAATTCCTCACCGCGGGCACCGCCTCGCTGTTCGCCGAACGGCTGCTGCGCGCTCGCGCCGGGCGGGACGGCCTCGGCACCGCCGCGCAAGATCCCGAAGATTGGCCGCGCCTCGGATCGATCTTCGATTCGCTCGCGCGTCACCGCATGTCGTATCGCGACTACGGCGACCTGCTCACCGTCGCCGGCTACGACGACGGCCGCGCCGCCGATCCGCGCGCCGACGATCCGTACTATGCCGGACCGGCCGACACCAGCGCGCCGACGCAAGGGCTGGGCGGACTCTACGCGCAGAACGTCCCCGCGCCGGCCGCGCTGGCCGATCACGTCGACCTGCAATACCCCGGTTGGAACCCGCGCATCCGCGACGAGCGGCGCGCCCAAGAGTTCATCCGCGACTACTCGACGCTCGTCGCCTCCGGCCGCGAGCCGCGCTACGTCCACCTTTGGCTGCCGGCCGACGCGGCGGTGACCGTTCCCGGCGCGCCGCCACCGGCCGAGCAAGTCGCCGACGGCGACCGCGCGCTGGGCGAGATCGTCGCCTACTTGAGCCACCTGCGCTCGTGGCGCCACACCGCGATCATCATCGTCGGCGGCGACGCGCCGGGCTCGCACGACCACGTCGACGCGACGCGCAGCTACGCCGTCGTCGTCTCGCCGTTCGCCAAGCGCCACGCGTTGGACGCGCGGCATCTCTCGACCGCCAGCGTGCTCAAGACGGCGGAAGAGGCGCTGCACGTGGGCACGCTCTCGCTGGGCGACCTGCTCGCCACCGACCTCACCGAATGCCTCACCGCGCACGGCGGCGACGAGGCGCCCTACGTCGCCCTGCCCGTCCCGGAGCAAGCCGCGGCGAGCCGATGATCGACGCGATCGCCGCCTTCGTCCGCGCGCTCGGCCTGCCGATGCGCTTCGGCGCGAGCGCCGCGGAAGCGGTCATGGCGGGCGTCGCGCTGGAGTCGGGTACGCTGGTCGTCGACCGCGAGCGCGTGCAGCCCGGCGACGTCCTGCACGAAGCCGCTCACCTCGCGCTCCTACCGGCCGCGGAGCGGCCTGCCGCGCACGGCCGGCTCGACAGTGCGCCCGCCGAGGAGATGGCCGCGCTGGCGTGGTCGTACGCTGCGGCCGTCCGGCTGGGGATCGACGCGAACGTGGTCTTTCACGAGCACGGCTACCGCGGTGCCGGCACGTCGATCGCGGAAGCGTTCGCGCGCGGAGGCGGCCCCGGCGTTCCGCTCCTGGTCTGGCTCGCGATGTGCGAGCCGAGCGCTTTTCCGGTCATGCGAGCCTGGCTCAATCCGGGCGATCGGCGCATCGGATAGCCAGGACCGGCCGGAAGGGGTACCATCGGAAGCATGCGGTCCGTCTCACACACCAACACGCTCACGACCGACATCGCGCTGCTCGTGCTGCGCCTGGGTCAGGCCATCGTGCTGTGGCCGCACGGCGCGCAGAAAGCGCTCGGGTGGTTCGGCGGCCCCGGCATCGCCGGTGTCGTCGCCGGCCTGCATCAGCACGTCGGCGTCCCCACGCCGCTGGCGTATCTCGTCATCGCGACCGAGTTTCTCGGACCGATCTTGCTCGTGCTCGGCATTCTCACGCGACTCGCGGCGCTCGCGATCTTCGTCGACATGGCGATGGCCGCGATCCTCGTGCACTCGGCGAACGGGTTCTTCATGAACTTCAGCGGACATCAGGCGGGGGAGGGCGTCGAGTACTTCCTCTACGCGTGCACGATCGCGTTGGCGCTCGTCATCGGTGGGGCTGGGCGGTTCGCGTTGTTCTCCAAGACCTGACGTTCGCACATCGTTGGGGGTGCGGCGAGGGGCGCATGGTGCGCTGGCGGGGACGCTCCCTGCGCGCGTCGTGCGCGCAGGGAGCTCCGGCGCTCCGCCGCTCTCGGCCCTCCGGGCTCACGCCGCTCCGCGAGGCCCCGCCAGCGCGCCATGCGCCCCTCGCCGCACGGCGCGATCGTGGTGGGGGCTGATTACGTGTCCGCGAGCGCTGCGGGTGCTGTGTGGCGCGCGGGGACGATGGCGGCGGTGACGGCGAGGACGACGATGTTTGCTGCCAGGGCGACCAGGCCGGTGTTGATGCCGTCGATTTGGCTGACGCCTTTCACCGTGCAGACGATCAGGACGATCAGGCCGGCGATGATGCCGGCGCCGACGGCGGCGGCGGAGGGGCGTCTTCCGGTCACGCCGAGGACGACGCCGGGGAAGAGTTGGGTGATGCCGTTGTAGCCGATCAGGAGCAATCCGACCAGCGTCGTGCGGGCGAGGGCCCAGAAGCCGAAGGCCAGCAGCGCGACGATCAGAACCAGGATGCGGGTGGCCATCGTTTGCGCGGCTTCGTCGCGCGCGATGCCGTAGTCGGCCAGGACGTTCTTGCCGACGATGCTGGCGGCGGCGAGGAGCTGCCCGGCGGCGGGGACCAGGCCGGCGAGCACGCCGGCGGCGGCGACGATGCCCAGCGTCCACGCGGGATAATGTTGTTGGACGACCAGCATGAACGACTGGTCGGCGGCGGGTCCGACCAGGCCCGGGACGATCTCGAGCGCGGCGAAGCCGGCGAAGAACACCAGCAGCAGCATCAATTGGTAGAAGGGCAAGAAGATCGCGTTGCGGCGGAGCGTGTCTTCGTTGCGGGCGCTGTAGACGGCGGCCATCGATTGCGGCCACATGAAGAAGCCGCAGGCGGTCAGCACCGTGGTCGAGACGACCCAGGTGATGCCGCTGGGTGACGACGGGCCGGCGATCGTCAGCCAGTTCGGGTGATCGCGCAGGACCGCGTCGAGCGCGCCGGCCGGCGAGCCGAAGAAGTGCGTCGGGAGCGCGATGCCGGCGAAGATGACGCCGATCAGGACCAGGCCGTCCTTCGCGACGCTGGCCCAGGCCGCGCCGCGCAGGCCGACGACGAACGTGAAGACGGCGATCAGGAAGAATGCGATACCGACGGCCAGTAGGGGATCGACTTGGCCGAAGCCGGCGATGCGCACCAAGATCTGGATGCCGGTCAGCTGCAGCGTCACGTAGGGGACCAGCATCACGAAGCCGAGCAGCGCGACCAGTGCGCCGAGCGTTTTCGAGCCGTAACGGTTGACGAAGAAGTCGGGACCGGTGAGCAGATTGTGCCGGCGCGCGATGCGGTGGACTTTGGGGGTGAGGAAGAAGGCGATGATGTAGGCCAGCGTCCCGTAGCACAGGATGTAGTAGGCGGGTGCGCCTTTGCCGTACGCCCAGCCGGCGGCTCCGAGGAACGTGAACGTCGTGTAGATCTCGCCGGCCAGAAGCAGCCAGAGCAGCAGCGCGCCGACGCGGCGGCCGGCGACGATGTACTCTTGCGGGTCCATCGTGATGCCGCGCACGCCGCGGATGCCGAGCAACAGCGTGCCGATCACGACGAGGGCGACGATGCCCAGCGCGACGGTGGCGCTCATGCGGGCGTGCTCCGGTACGCCACCCACAGGAAGGCCGGCGTGAGCAGAATCCACGCGACGATCCAGGCCAGCACGAACGGCAGGCCCAGGATGCGCGGTTCGAGGTGGTTGGCCAGCGCGACCCCGACGGTCAACGCGAGGAATGGGATCGCCGCGCAGGCGGCGGCGACGGTACGGCGCTGCTGCATCGCTCGGTCTGTGCCCCAGCGGTGCCCGACTCCTTTGCTCGGCGTATGAGGGCTGGGTGGGCGTGTCGGCGAAACGCGGCACGTCGTGACCGTGAAGTCCTACGCCGCTCCGTTCGTCTCGTCCGACGCGGGGACGCTGATCGCCGCCGCCCTGGTGCGCCCCACCGCCGCCGTCGACCAGCTGCCGCCGCGCCCCGGCGAGCCCTCGCCGATCGCCGACCGGGCGATCGAGCAGCACGCGATCCTGGTCGGAACCCTGCGCGACCGCGGCGTCGACGTGCGCGTCCTCGAGCCGCGCACCGGCGCCCCGACCGAGTCGTTGCTGGGAGACGGAGCCGTCTTGCTGCCGGACGGCGCCGTCCTGACCCGGCCACCGCAAATCGACCGGCGGGCCGAGGCGGCCAATCTCGAGACGCTGCTGGGCGAGCTCGGGATCCCCGTCATCGGCCGCGTCGAGGCGCCGGGTCTGCTCGACGGCAGCGACGTCGCGCTGGCGGCGGGCCGCGCGTTCATCGGTGTCTCGGCCGGGACCGGACTGCAGCCGCGCTCGAACGCGCTGGGGCGGCGCCAGTTCGAGGCGATCGCGAAACAGCAGGGCTTCGAGACGGTCGAGTTGCCGGTCGCCGCCGACGTCTGCCGGTTGCGCGACGTCTTCTCGGTCATCGCGAGCGATACGGTCGTCGCCGCGCCGAACAAGGTCGACTTGGTGCCGGCGCAGGGACTGAAGGTCGTCGAGCTGCCGCGCGGCGAGGAGATGGCGGCCGGCGTCGTCGTGCTCGGCGAGCGGCGCGTGCTGGCGAACTTGCGCTTCCGCGAGTCGATCGCGCTGCTGCGCAAAGCCAAGGTCACCGTCGAGGCGATCGACTTGTGGGAGTTCGGCAAAGCCGGCTTCGCGCCGCCGTCGCTCGTGCTCGCGCTCAAACGCGGATAAGGCGCCCGCCGTGCGTGTCGCGATCCTCTCCGACATCCACGGCAACGCGCACGCGCTGCGGCGCTGCCTGGCCGATCTCGCCGAGCGCGGCGGCGCCGACGTCGTCGTCGCGGCGGGCGACCTGTGCGTCGACGGCCCCAAACCGCGGCGCGTGCTCGAGCTGCTGGAGAAGGCCGGCGCGCAAGCGCTGCGCGGCAACACCGATCGCATGGTGGGCGCGGAAGACGCCGACACGCTCGATCCCGAGGACGCGCGCGCGGTGAGCTGGACGCGCGAGCAGATCGGCGAGGATTGGACGCGCTGGCTGGGCGCGCTGCCGGCGACGATCGCGCTCGGCGACGGGGAGGACGGCCTGCTCGTCTGTCATGCCAATCCGAAGAACGACGACGAGCACGTGTGGCCCGACGCGCCGGATGCGCAGCTCGAGCGGCTCTTCGACGACGTCCCGCAGCGCGCCATCGCGTTCGGGCACCTGCACCTTTCCTATGTGCGCGTGTGGCGCGGCCGCATGCTGGTCAACGTCGCCTCCGCGGGTCTGCCCAAGGACGGCGATCCGCTCGCACACTACGCGCTGCTCACCCAGCGGCCGGGCGGCTGGGAGATCCAGTCGCGGCGCGTCCGCTTCGACGCCGAAAAGGTCGCTCGCCAGCTCGAAGCGAGCGGCATCCCCGACCTCGACAAGCGGCTCACGACGCTGCGGCGTCACCGGTATCCGAAGCTCGGCGAGGTGGGTTGTGTGATCCCGTGACGCCACGGCCACCCGCCCTCCGAATCGACCAGCTCGTCAAACGCTATGGGGATTTCACCGCCGTCGACGGCATCTCGCTCGAGGTGCAAGAGGGCGAGTTCTTCGGCTTGCTCGGCCCCAACGGCGCGGGCAAGACCACCACGATCAACGCGATCGTCGGCCTGGCCGGCATCACCAGCGGCGCGATCGCCCTGTTCGGCCACGACGTCGTGCGCGATTGGCGCGCCGCGCGCCGCCAAGTCGGTTTGGCGCCGCAAGAGTACAACTTCGACCGCTACCTCAACATCCGCGACGTGCTGATCTTCCAAGCCGGATACTACGGCTTGCGCGGCCCGGCGGTCGCCAAGCGGGCCGACGTGCTGCTCGAGCGCTTCGGCCTGTCCTCCAAGGCCAAGCAGGTCTACACGCGCCTCTCGGGCGGGATGAAGCGGCGGCTGAGCTTGGCGCGGGCCCTCATCCACGAGCCGCGGCTGGTCATCCTGGACGAGCCGACGGCCGGCGTCGACGTCGAGCTGCGGCTCGAGCTGTGGTCGCTCTTGCGCGAGCTGAACACCAACGGCACCACCATCATCTTGACCACGCACTACCTCGAAGAGGCCGAAGAGCTCTGCGACCGGATCGGGATCATCCAGACCGGCAAGCTGATCGCGCTCGAGCGGACGAAGAAGCTCATCGGTGAGGGCTCGCTGCAGGACGTCTTCTTGGAGCTGACCCGTCAATGATCGGCAATCGCGTCGGCTTCGAGACCCTCGTCAAGCGCGAGATGGTCCGCACCTTCTCGATCATCAATCAGGTCATTTGGCCGCCGGTGATCCAGACGCTGCTGTACGTCTTCATCTTCGGTCTGGCGCTGGGCAGCCAAATCAAGTCGGTCGGCGGCGTCAGCTACGCGCAGTTCCTGATCCCCGGTCTGATCATGCTGCAGGTCATCGACCAGACCTACAGCGAGAGCTCCAGCTCGATGTTCCAGGGCCGCTTCATGAACTCGATCCAAGAGATGCTGATCGCACCGATGTCGGCGTTCGAGATGGTGCTGGGCTTCACCGTCGCCGGCGTGCTGCGCGCGATCTTCATCGCGCTGCTGATCACGCTGCTCGGGGTGGTCTTCGTCCACACCGCGCCGACCAACTGGGGACTCTACGTTTTGACGATCGTGCTGGTGGCGGTGCTGTTCTCCGCGCTGGGCATCATCTTCGGCCTGTTGGCGGAGAAGTTCGACCACATCGCGGTGATGACGACGTTCTTCATCACGCCGCTGGTGTTCGTCGGCGGCGTGTTCACCTCGATCAACTTCTTGCCGCCGATCGTGCGCAAGATCTCGCTGGTCAACCCGATGTTCCACATGATCGACGCGTTCCGCTACAGCTATGCCGGCACGGGCGACGAGCCGCTGGGCACGGCGCTGGTCGTGGTGACCGCGCTTGCGGCGCTCGCCTTCGCGGTCGCGCTGTGGATGACGGCGCGCGGCATCAAGCTGCGCACCTAGCACGCCGGGTTCGCCGGGCAAAGGAGGTGGGCATCACCGGTTCCAATCAGTAAGGCGTTTGCCTCTTTGGTGTGGTGAGGAAGGGTGATGTCCGACTTCGAGCTTCGGCCCCTGGCGCGGCGGCGCTTTCTGGCGACGGCCGGCGCCGCCGCGGCGGCCACGGCGGTGACGGGTTCCCCGGCGCGTGCCGCGGCGAGATACACGCGCTACAACGTCACCAGCCCGCAGGGCCAGGAGATGCTCCGCATCTACGCGCTGGCGGTGGAGCGGATGCTGGCGCTGCCGCCGACGCATCCGCACAACTGGTTCCGCAACGCGTTCGTCCACTTCATGGACTGCCCGCACGGCAACTGGTGGTTCTACGTGTGGCACCGCGGCTACATCGGCTACTTCGAGCAGACGATACGCGCGGTCAGCGGAAACTCGTCCTTCACCCTGCCGTATTGGGATTGGACGCGGCTGCCGCGCATCCCCGACGCGATGTTTACCGGCGTGCTCGATCCGACCAGCGCCGCGTACGCGCGGTTCACCAAGAATCTGGCGGTGTTCACCGACTATATCAAGCCGACGCTGCAGAGCTACTGGAGCACGCTCACGCCGGCGCAGTTGGCGCAGCAGAAGTCCCGCTCGTTCAACACGTTCACCGACCTCTGGAACAACATGCTGGCATGGGACCCGACCGGAAAGATCGCCAGCGCGGGCGACATCGCGTTCGCGCCGACCTGCTCCGCTCGCTATCTCACCCGCGACAACCCCGCCTTCAACGAGTCGACCGCGAAGACGTGCACGCCGGAAGTCGTGCTGTCGGGCCTCTATCCGATCGAGTTCAACGACGAGAAAGACGTCGCCAAAGGCTTCACCAGCGCGCGCACCGCCTCCCACAACACGCCGCCGACCGGTCGCGCGTCGTTCTCGATCCTCGAAGGCCAGCCGCACAACACGATCCACAACTACATCGGCGGCGCCGGCCCGCTCGACTACGGCCCGTACGGCAACATGACCAACAACCTCTCGCCGGTCGACCCGATCTTCTTCCTGCACCACTCGAACATGGACCGGCTGTGGGACGTGTGGACGCGCAAGCAACAGCGCATCGGTCAGCCGTTCCTGCCGCCGGACCCGGCCGCGCGGGCGCAGTTCCTGGCCGAACCGTTCTTGTTCTTCGTCGACGGCAACGGTCGATTCGTGACCGACGGGAAGGCGGCCGACTACGTGAGCACCGCGCGCTTCGACTACGACTATCAGCCGGGGTTCCCGGAAGCCGGCGGTTTGCTCAACGCGCAGGCCGAAACGCAGCCGCTCTTCCGCGCGCCGAGTTCGCCGGCACGCACCATTACCGGGACCGTGAACGGCAACAACAGCGGCACGCTCTCGCTGCCCGCCCCCGCGCTGCGCGCCGCGGTCGGCACCGCCGCCGCCTCGGAGCTGACCCTCGAGGTGACGATCGTTCGGCCGGGCAGCGAACGCATCTTCGACGTCGTGATCGACGGCGCGCATGTGGCCACCATCTCGTTCTTCGGTCCGCCGATGCACGGGATGGCGATGCCGATGGAGACGACCTTCGCGGTCCCGCTCGTCCGCCAGGCCCCCGGATTGCTGGCCGCGACCGGCGGCGGCGGCCCGCTCACCGTGTCGGTCGTCCCCACCCAAGGGCGCGGTGTCGCGCCGCGGCTTACCGCGCTCGCCGCGGTCGCACGCTAGCCGAGGACGCAACCCGGCGGGCGACGTCGAACGTCCAGACGTAGGATGACACGTCTGGTCCGGTTCGCGTTCCCCGCCGTCTTGGCGTTGGCCGCCCTCGCTCCGGGGTCGGCGGCGCCGCTCCCGGGTCCGGTCGTGGGCCAGCCCGCGCCCAATTTCTCCCTCACGACCATCGACGGCAAGCACGTTCGGCTGAGCGACTATCGCGGCCGCACGCTGGTCATCAACGTCTGGGGCTCGTGGTGCCCGCCGTGCCGGCTCGAGACGCCCGACTTGGTCGCCGAGGCGAAGGCGCAGGCGCGCCACGGCGTCGCGTTCTTGGGCGTCGACACGACCGAGTCGCCGTCGGTGGTGCGCGCGTTCTCGATCGCCAAGGCGATTCCGTATCCGCAGGTCGCGACGAGCGGGACCAGCGCCTTCGCGCGCGACTACGCGATTCGCAACTACCCGACCACGTTCGTCATCGACCCGAGCGGCGTGCTGCGCGCGCGCCACGCCGACAACCTCTTGCCGCGCCCGCAGCTGCACGCGTACATCGTCGCGGCGCAGCACGGCGCGACCGCGCCGCTGAAGACCGCCTTCCAGACGCAGCTCGACGCGATGCTGGCACCGGCGCGGTACACGTTCACCGGTGATCCGGCGACGGTGTTGGCGAACGTGCAGCAGGCAGTCTCGGCGATCGGCAAGGTCGACGACCTGCTCGACGACGCGATGGACGACCCCTCGCGCGACCACGACTTGATCGCGACCCAGCAAGAGGAAGAGACGCTGCGCGCCGCCGCCATCGCCGCGTTGACGCCAATCGCGACCGGCGATCCGCAGCTGGCGCTGCTGGCACGGTTGCACGGCGACGAAGACGCCGCGCTCGGCAAATGGAGCGACGCGAAGAGCGCCTACGAAGACGCGCTCACGAAGGTGCCGAACGATCTCGACGCGCTGAGCGGCCTCGCCGACGCCGAAGGCCAGTTGGGTGACGCGGCGCGGGTGGTCGCCCTCGATCAGCAGATCGCGCAGCTCCACCCCACCCGCGCGACCTACGTCGCCCTGGCGCGCGCGCAGATCAAAACCGGCGACGTCGCCGGCGGCGAGGCGTCGTTCGCGCACGCGATCGAGCTCGCGGCCGCCGAGCCGCCGCCCAACGCCGCGCAGATCGCGTGGACGGCGCTGTACGCCGGACAAGCCGAGGCGGACCTCGGTCGCGCCGCCAGCGCGCGCGCCTTTTTCGCCCGCGCGCTGGTCGAGGCCGAGCGCGTCGCGCCAACCGATCCGCGCCGCGAGTGGTACATCGAGCGCGCGCAGGAGGGGACGGTCGCGCTCGGCGTCGTCCCGGGTGCCGCGCCGGCGCTCTCGCTGGCGCCCTGGACGGGACCCGATCTGCCCGGCTCGTTGGCGAGCACGATCAAGTACCGCCTGGTCGTGACCGGCAAGCCGGGCACCGCCGTCGATCTCGCGACCCAGGGCTTGCCGAAGCGGTGGATCGGTTCGTTCTGCACCGACCGCGTCTGCTCGCCGTTCCGCGTCTCGGTGGTCGTGCCGCCGGTCGGTGCGAAGATCATCGAGTTCCAGGTCGTGCCGCAGAGCGCGGTGCACGCGCCGCCGACGGTGTCGATCCAAGCCAGCGTAGGGAATCGTCCCGTCGCGCGCGTCGGCACAACGGTGCGGACCTGACGTGCCGGCCGCCGCGCTGGTCGCCGCCGCGCTCGCGCTGAGCGGCCCGCAGGTCGGCGCGCCGGCGCCCGATTTCCATCTCACCGCGCTCGACGGCCGCGCGCTCTCGCTGGCCGACTTCCGCGGCAAGACGCTGGTGATCAACGTCTGGGCGACCTGGTGCCCACCGTGCCGCGAAGAGACCCCCGACGTGCTGGCCGTCGCCAAACGCGAGCTCGCGCGCGGCGGCGTCGCCTTTCTCGGCGTCGACACGACCGAGACTGCACCGGTCGTGCGGGCCTTCGTCGCGTCCAAGGGTGTGCCGTATCCGCAGGCGATCGGGGACGACGGGTTCGTGCGCGCGTTCGACGTGCACGCCTATCCGACCACGTTCGTCGTCGGGCCGGACGGCGTGCTCCGCGCGCGCTACGTCGGGAACATCTCGCAGCCGGCGCTGATCGGCTTCGTCGACGACGCGCGCGCCGGGCGCGACGGCGTCTTGCACAGCGCCGCGCAGCAGCAGGTCGACGCGCTGCTCGCGTCGGCGCAGTTCCCGCTCACCGGCGACGTCGCGAGCGTGCGCGCCGGCGCGAAGAAGATCCTCGACGCGATCGACGCGGCCGGCAACGTCGACGGGGACGTCGACTACCTGCGGCTCCAGGTCCAAGCGACCGCGTTGCTCGACGCGGCGGGGAACGCGCTGCGGCCGCTGGTCGCGAACGACGGCGACCGCGCGCTGTTGGCGCTGCTGCGCGGTCGCGCCGCGGCGAACCGTGAGGACTGGACGACCGCGATCGCGGCATACCGCACGGGCTTGCTCTTCGCGCCGGACGACGCGACGCTGCTGGGCGGGCTGGGCGACGCATACGCCGCGACGCAACAGTACGCCGAGGCGGCCGACGCGTATACCGAAGCGGCCGGCGATACGCCCGACGTCGAGACCGAGGTCGGCGTCGCGATCGCAGACGGCCGGGCCGATCGCGACGCCGACGCGGGGGTGGCGTTCGCGCGCGCGATCGCGCTGGCGCGCTCCGAGGCGAACGAGAAGCCGACCGACACGCACGCGATCCGCATGGTGGCGTGGAGCTACCTCAAGCAGGGGCAGACGTTCGCCGAGGGCGATCCGGCGCGGGCACGGACCGCGTTCGCGCACGCCGCCGCGTGGGCCGCCAAGTTGCCGCCGACCGATTCGCGTTACGCGATGTACTCCGAAGAAGCGCAAGAAGGCGCGATCGCGCTCGACGCTCATCCGGGCGGCGCGACGGCGATCTCGCTCTCGCCGTGGACCGGGCCCGATCTGCCCGGCTCGATCGCGAGCACCGCGAAGTATCGGCTGATCGTCGCCGGCACGCCGGGGAAGACGGTCGCGCTGAGCACGGCCGGTTTGCCGCCGCACTGGGTGGCGTCGTTCTGTACCGGCGGCTCGTGCGCGCCGTTCCGCACCGAGGTGACGCTGCCGGCGTCGGGCGTGGCCGTGCTCGAGTTCCAGGTCGTGCCGGAGTCGCAGGTCAGCGCGCCGCCGACGGTGGTCGTCACCGGCGACGGCGCCAGCGCGAGCGTCGCCGTCACGCCGTAGACGCACGCGCCGCGGCGAAGTCGCGAAACGCGCGTACCGCCGCCGACTGATAGCGTCCGATCGCCCACAGCACGCCGATGGTGCGGCGCGCCGGCGGCTCGGTGATGCGTAACCGCGCGAGCGCCGGACCGGTGCGCGCGACGGCCGGCACGATCGCGACGCCGAGGCCGGCGGCGACGAAGCCGGCGACCGTTCCGGTCTCGTCGCCTTCGAACGCGACGCGCGGCGCGAACCCGGCGCGCCGGCACAGCTCCTCGTCGAGCGCGCGCATCGCCGTGTTCGGCCCGTAGGTGACGAACGGCTCGTCGGCGACCGCGCGCAACGGAACGCTGCGGCGTTTGGCGAGCGGGTGTGTTCGCGGTACGATCAGCACCAGCTCTTCCTGGCCCAACGGCGCCCAGCCGTAGCGCGCCGGGTCCGGCGGTCCCGAGCTCAGGCAGAGATCGAGCTCGCCCGCCGCCAGCCGTTGCAGCAGCACGGTCGCGCCCGCCTCGGACAGCTCGAAACCGACCTCGGCATGCCGGGCGCGGAAGTCCCGCACCAGCGCCGGGACCAGCTCGGTCCCGAGCGTGTGCAGGAAGCCCAGCGCGATCGTGCCGTGCGCCACCCCGCCGCCCAGGTCGCTGAGCCGCCGGCGGCCGTCCTCGAGCTCTCGCAACGCCTGCTCGGCGTGCGGCAAGAACGCCTCGCCGAAGCGGGTCAGCCGAATCCCACGCCCGTGCCGCTCGAACAGCGGGACGCCCAACTCGCGCGAGAGCCGGTCCAGCGCGCGACTGAGCGCCGGCTGCGTCAGGCCGAGCTCGTGGGCCGCTCGGGTGACGTTCTGCCGCCGGGCGACGGCGCGGAAGTAGCGCAGCTGCTGCTCGTCCACAATTCATGCCGATTTCGATATATATTGGTCGCGATCCGGCATTGGACTGCATCGATATCGCTGCGGTAGGCTCGGGGGCGTGACCCACTCCCTGGGCTGGACCATCGGCGCCCTCTACCTGGCGACGGTGGCGACGTTCGCCGACCTCTACGTCACCCAGCCGCTGCTGCCGTTGCTCGCCCGCGACTACGGCGTCGACGCCGCCACCGCCGGCCTGACCCTCTCGGCGGTCGTGCTGACGACCGCCCTGTGCTCGAGCGCGTACGGTCCGCTCAGCGACGTCCTGGGCCGGCGCCCGCTGATGGTGTGGGGCACGGTGCTGCTCGCGCTGGCGACGGCGGCCTGCGCGGCCGCGCCCTCGCTCCCGATCTTGATCGCGCTGCGCGCGCTGCAAGGGGTGTTGATTCCGAGCGTGTCGGCGCTGGCCGTCGCCTTCGTCTTCGAGGAGCTGCGCGGGCGCGATCCGAGCGCGATCGTGGGCGGCTACGTCGCCGCGTCCGTCGTCGGCGGTTTGACCGGACGCATCGTCTCCGGGCTGCTGACCGATGCCACGAACTGGCGGGTCACGTTCGTCTTCTTCGGGCTGCTCACGCTGGTCGGCGCGGTCGGCCTGGCACTGGCGCTGCCGGCCGGCGCGTCACCGGTGGAACCCGACGCGCGCCGCGAGCTGCGTTCGCTCTCGCGGGATCTCGCCCGCGCGTATCGCGAGATGGGCGCTCATCTGCACGACGTGCGTCTGGTCGGCGGGTTCGTGATCGGCGCCGCGCTGTTCTTCGGTTTCATCGGATTCTTCACGTATCTGCCGTTCTTGCTGACGGCGCCGCCGTTCGGTCTCTCGACCGGTGCGATCGCGTGGGTGTACACCCCGTATCTGGCCGGCGTCGTCGTCTCACCGATCGCCGGCCGCCTGGCGGGACGGTTCTCGCGGCGCGCGCTGATCGCGCTCGGCCTCGCGATCACGATCGTCGCGCTGTTGGCCTCGCTCGCCCACAGTCTGGTGGTGGTGGTCGTGGCCGCGGTCGTGCTGTGCGCGGGGATGTTCTTGGCGCAGCCGATCGTCCCGACGTTCGTGACGCTGACCGCGACGCGTGCGCGCGGCAGCGCCAACGCGCTCTATCAGTCGTTCTACTACGGTGGCGCCGTGTTCGGCTCGACGCTCCCGGGACTGGCCTGGGAGCGCTGGGCGTGGCCCGGCGTGGTCGGCGTGTGCGTGGCCGGGATGGTCGTGGCGCTGCTGGCCGACGTGCTGCTGTGCGGTCGCGAACGCCCCGTCGTCGCTGGGCGATTCCTGAGCATCGCCGCGCGCACGCGCGGGTAGGATGCGAGGGTCATGGCGCTTCTCTATCTCGTTCGCGTCTTCGGCGCCGCCCTGGGCGGCTCGCGGCGCAGCTCGCGCGCGCCGCTCCTGGCGCGCGGCCATCGTAGCCTGTAGTCCGCCTACTTGGCGGCGACCAGGTTCGCCGCGTTGACCCAGCCGGCCGTGGCGCCGAACATCGCGCGGCCGTCGAGGATGCGCACCGAGAAGTAGCGCGGTCCGTGCACGCACGGCAGCTGCGCGGGGCCGTGCACGACCTGCACGTGCAGGCCGTCGCGCACGAAGTCGATCGCCGGCGCCAGGTGGTGGACTTGGGCCGGGCTCAGGCTGGCGGGGTGCGGCTGCGCGCGCAGCTTGCTGACGACGCGGCAATAGCCGTCGAGCGTCGCGTAGATGGCACCCATCGACGTCGCGCCCGTGCCGGCGGCGTCGCCGATCCGATATGTCTGGCCGACGGTTTGAGCTGCCGCCGGCACGGCGACGAGCGGCAGCGCGAGCGCCAGGGCCGCGGCGAGGGAGCGGCGGGCGGAAAGCATCCTACGGGATGCGCGACCGAGGCGATGCGTGCCTCCCTGGGCGGCCGTCAGCGAATCGACTGCGCGTGGTGGAAGGCGTTGGTCGGGTCCCACATGCGCTTGACGCGCGCGAGTCGCGCGTAGCCTTGCTTGTAGTACAGCGCCGGCCAATCGGCGAGATCGGTGTCGCAGTAGTTGATGAAGCAGCCGTCCGTCACCGGACCGTCGGCGATCGGCACGCCGCCCGTGCGCGCGTAGACGCTGGTGTAGAAGTCGCGAATCCAAGCGAGGTTGGCGTCGTCGTCGGCCGGGTCGGTCCAGTAGACCTGGTATTGCAGCTTGAGGATCGACGAGCGCTGCGCGACGGCCGTCGCGTCGGGCGCGATCGCGTTGACCGCGCCGCCGTAGGAGTCGACTTGCAGCAGCGCTTGCGTGCTGACGGCGCCCGGCTGCCGCGCGTTGAGCGCGCTCCAGATCGCCGCGATCTGGTCGTCGGGAAACGGCTTGGTCATGTAGGCCGACTTGTACTTGCCGCGCTGATTGGGACCGGAGCCGTTGAGCGTTTGGGTCGCCTCGATCCACGGCATGCGGCGGTAGTCGCCGTCGTGCACGAACGATGACAGATACGGGATGTCGCGCGTTTGCGGTCCGCGCGCACCGACGCCGTCGCTCACGCGTGCCAGGAAGTCGTCAAGTATCGCGACGTCGTCGCCGACGTACTGCGTGGTCAGCACGAGCTGCGACCCGGGCGAGTTGCGCATCAGCACCAGCAGCGCGAAGAGATCGTTGGCGGGGTCGCCCGGCGCGCTGTGGCCGGCGAAATACGTACCGTAGTTCTGCAGCAGCCGCGCGAACTGCGCTTGGGCGAGGTCCGACCAGTTCCAGGCCAGCCGGCTGAGGTACGCCGACACGGGCGCCGCCGGCAGATCGGGCGTGAACCAGTAGCGCGTCACGATACCGAAGTTGCCCCCGCCGCCGCCGGTGTGCGCCCAGAACAGGTCTTCCAGGCGCGGGTCGGCGTCGCTCCGGCGCGCCAGCACCAAGTGCGCGCGGCGGTTCGCGTCGACGCAGACGACTTCGACGGCGATCAGGTGATCGACGGTGAGTCCGTGCTTGCGTGAGAGCAGCCCGTAGCCGCCGCCGCAGACGTGGCCGCCGGCACCGACCGAGTAACACGAGCCGCCGGGAATCGTCACGCCGAACTGCTTGTAGAGGGTCAGATAGACGTTCCACAGCGTGCACCCGCCTTCGACGCAATATGCGCCGCCCATCACCGGGTCACGATACACGTCGTGCAGCGGGCTCAAGTCGACGATGACACCGTCGGGGTTGTCGGAGACGAAGCCTTCGTAGCAGTGGCCGCCCCCGCGGGCGGTGACGCGCTTGCCGGCGTCGAGCGCGGTCTGCACGGCGTCGCGCACGTCGGCCGGCGTCGCGCACAACCCGATGTACGCCGGCGTCCCGCTCCACCGTTGGTTGAATCCGGTCCGCAACGCCGCGTAGCGCGGGTCGCTCGGCCAGACGACGTCCCCGTCACTCATCGCACACCCTCCGTCGCGGAAGTTAGACTGCGGTGAGGCGATCGACCTGCCGTCGACGTCCCGCCTAGAAGAACGGGTTGTGGGCCTTCTCCTGACCGATCGTCGAGGGCGGGCCGTGACCAGGCATGACGACGGTGTCGTCGTCGAGCGCGAACAGCTTGAAGCGGATGTTGGCGAGCAGATCGTCGTAGGTCGAGACGTCGGCGAAGATGCCGCCGACCGAGCCCGCGAACAGCGTGTCGCCGGTGAAAACCGTCGAGCGGAACAGGAAACACGACGAGCCGTCGGTGTGACCAGGCGTGTGCAGCATGCGAATCGCGGCGTCCGTTCCGAACGGCAGCTCGTCCCCGTCGAGGATCGGAATGGCGCGTGACCCCAGGGCGCCGATCGCGCCGACGTCGGCTTTGTGCATGACGATCCGCGCTTCAGGGAACGCTCGTGCTACGTCGGCCGTCGCATCGCAGTGATCGGCGTGCTTGTGGGTGATCAGGATGTACCGCAGCGCGTAGGGTCCTTCGTTGACGGCGCGCATCAGGGTATCAGGATAGCCGGCGGGATCGATCAGCGCGGCCGTCCGGCCGTCTTCGAGAAAGAACAGGTAGCCGTTGGAAGGATGCGGGTCGTGCGGGTGATGGCGGACGTCGGGCGGCAGCTCCGCGCCGGGGTACCAACGGCGGGCGGTCGCATCGGCGAACTTGCCGGGGTCGAGCCGCAGCACGACGGCGATCGCGCGTGCTTGGTCCTCGGTCGGGACCCCGTCTCCGCGCAGCCAGGCCTGGACCGCGCCGGCATCGAGGCCGGTGCGCGACGCGAGCCCCGCGGCATCGACGCGATTCCCGCGCATCCCCTTGCGCAGGAGGTCGCTCGGGTCGTCTTCGAGCGGAATCCGTGGCCAGTCCACTACCAGAGCGCGCCCCGGCCGACCAAGATGTACAAAATCGGCCCGATTCCCCAGATCACCCCAACGATGGCCCAGATAATCTTCTCTATCGTGTCGAGATCATCGCGGCTCGCGATGTTGAGCCACATCAGGACGACGGCGATCGGGTGAAGGATTATTGCGAGCAGGATCTGCAGCAGGAGCTTCAACGCGTGCGGTCCTCCGAGGCAAGCGAACGGGGTGATCGTCTCGCGACGAGAACCGTGCTTCGTGCCCCAACCTCTCGCCCCCGCCGACGAGCAAGCGTGCGCCGGCTAGTCGCGGTGTGGGCGGGCAAATCGTCCGCGGCGGTGCTGCGTCGCGTCGGCGGGGGCGGCACGACGCTCCCCGGACGCATCGCCGCCACCATCGCGCCGCAGCTGCTCGGGCGTCTGCTGGCGCAGACGCCGACGGTGCTGGTCGCCGGAACGAACGGCAAGACGACGACGACGCGCTTGATCAGCGGCGTGTTGCGCGCGCGCGGCCGCCGCGTCGTCAGCAACGGCGAGGGGGCCAATCTCTTTCACGGTATCGTCTCGACCGCGACGCGCGCGGCGGACCTGCGCGGGCGCGTCGCCGCCGACGAGGCCGTGCTCGAAGTCGACGAGCTGACGCTGCCGCGCGTCGTCGCGCAGACCCGTCCGGCGCTGATCGTGCTCACCAACGTCTATCGCGATCAGCTCGACCGCTACGGCGAGGTCGATCGGGTCGTGCGCGCGTTCTCCGAAGCGATCGCCGCACTGCCGCGCGACGCCGTCATCGTGGCCAACGCCGACGATCCCCGGCTGGTCGAGATGGTGCGCGCCAGCGGCCGCGACGCCGTGTGGTTCGGCGTCGCGCACGAGGAGACGCGCCGCGAACCGTTTCTCGTCGACCGTCGTCTGTGCGCGTCGTGCGGCGAGATGTTGGCGCACGACGCGAGCGGGTTCCATTGCCGCAGCTGCGGCTTTTCGTCGCCGCCGACCCGGTTTCGCGCGACGATCCGGCGCACCGACGTCCCGGGTCTGCTGGTCGAGGTGAACGGCTTCACGATCGCCAGCCGTCTGCAGGGCGACGTCAACGCGGCCAACCTGGCGGCGGCGTTCGCGGCGGTGACCGCGCTGGGCGTCCCGGAGGACGACGCGGCGGCGCTGCTGGCCGACGTCGAGCCGCCCTACGGCCGGTACGAGATCGTCGAGGTCGAAGGCCGCCGCGCGACCCTGGTGCTGCTCAAGAATCCGGTCGGCTTCAACGTCTTTCTCGACGAGCTGGTCCGCGGGCGCGAACCGGCGCGCGTGCTGCTGGCGATCAACGATCTACCCGCCGACGGCGAAGACCTGTCCTGGATGTGGGACGTCGATTTCGAGCGGCTGGCGGAACGCGGCGGGCTCGAGCTGATCGTCGCGGGCCGGCGCTACGAGGACGTGGTGCTGCGCCTCAAGTACGCGGGCATCGAGCCGGCGCGCGCGAGCGGCGACCTCGACGCCGCCGTGCAGCGCGAGCTGCGCCGTCCCAGCGAGCTGCCGCTGATCATGATGTGCACGTACACCGCCATGATGCAGGCGCGCGCGCGTTTGCAGAACGACGGCTTGGCCGCGAACTACTGGTCGCGATGAAGCCGCTCGTGCTGGGTTGGCTGTACGCCGACTACCTCAACGTCTACGGCGATCGCGGCAACGTCATCGCGCTCTCGCGCCGGCTCGAGTGGCGCGGCTACGACGTGCAGGTCGTACGGATCGGGAAGGGTGCCGCGTCGGAGCTCGACGATCTCGATCTCGCGTTCATCGGCGGCGGCCAGGATCTCGAGCAAGAGCGCATCCACGACGACTTCGTCGCCACCAAAGCCGAGCCGCTGCGGCGCCTGGTCGAGCAGGATCTGCCCGTGCTCGGCGTCTGCGCCGGATATCAGCTGCTCGGGCGAGCGTACGTGACGCCGGCTGGCCGCGAGCTGCCCGGCGGCGGCATCCTCGACGTCGTCAGCCAGTCGCACGGGGTGCGGTTCGTCGGCGACGCGATCTGGGAGTCGGTCCTCCCCGGGCTCGAAGGCGAGCAGCTGGTCGGGTTCGAGAACCACGGCGGCCGCACGTTCCTGGGCGACGCCCAGCCGCTGGCGCGGGTGGTGCGGGGCTACGGCAACAACGGCCAGGACCGCACCGCGGGCGCCTGGCGCCGCAACGTCATCGGCACGTACCTGCATGGGGCGCTGCTGCCGCGCAACCCGGCCCTGACGGACTGGCTCATCGGCCGCGCGCTGGGCCGTCGCGGCATCGATCCCGGCCTCGCCCTGCTCGACGACGCGGTCGAGTCGGCCGCCCACGACTACGTCATCCGCGCGCCCGCCCGTCAGCACACCCTGCGCTGACCTCGCCGGCCCGGAGAGCGAACCGGACGCAACCCGCCCCGGGTTGAAGAGACCGGAATGTCTGCCCCCACCCACGCCAAGGTCGCCGTCATCGGCTCCGGCCCGGCCGGCCTCACCGCGGCGATCTACGCCGGCCGCGCCAACCTGGCGCCGCTCGTCTTCGCCGGTCACATGTACGGGGGGCAGCTGATGCTGACGACCGAGGTCGAGAACTACCCCGGCTTCGCCGAGGGGATTCTCGGCCCGGATCTGATGGAAGCGTTCCGCGCCCAAGCCGAGCGTTTCGGCGCGGTGATCCACAACGTCGACGTGACGTCGGTCGACTTCTCGGTACGCCCGTTCGTGCTGCGTACCGACGAGGAGACCTACACCGCCGACAGCGTGATCGTCGCGACCGGCGCGAGCGCGCGCTGGCTCGACATCCCCGGCGAGGCGCGCCTGCGCGGGCGCGGCGTGTCGACCTGCGCGACCTGCGACGGCGCGTTCTTCCGCGAGAAGAAGATCGTCGTCGTCGGCGGCGGCGACTCGGCGATGGAAGAGGCGATCTTCCTCACCCGCTTCGGCAGCAGCGTCACGCTGGTCCACCGGCGCGACCACTTCCGCGCCTCGAAGATCATGGCCGACCGCGCGCTGGCGCACCCCAAGATCGACGTCATCTGGAACAGCGCCGTCGTCGAAGTGGTCGGCGAGGACGCGACGACCGCGTTGAAGGTCAAGAACGTCGTCAGCGGCGAGGAATCGGTCCTGCCGGCCGACGCGCTGTTCATCGCGATCGGGCACGACCCGAACACCGCGATCTTCCGCGATCAGCTCGAGCTCGACGAGGCCGGCTACATCAGCAGTGTGGACGGCGTGCTTACCAACATCGAGGGCGTGTTCGTGGCGGGCGACGTCTACGACATCCGCTACAAACAGGCGATCACCGCGGCGGGCTCGGGCTGCAAAGCGGCGCTCGAAGCCGAGAAGTACCTCGAGGAGCGCGAAGCCGCGCACGCCACGGCCCTGGCGCGATGACCGCGCAGGACGATCCGAGCGGCGTGCCGGTCACCCAAGAGTACCCGCACGCGCAGGACGTCTTCCGCGCGATGGACGGCCTGGACGCGCTGCACCTCATGCAGCGCGGCGAGACGCCGCAGACGCCGCTCTCGCGCTGGATGAACTTCACGCTCGAGAAAGTCGAGCGGGGCGCCGTCACCTTCGGCATGATGCCGAAGGAAGAGTTCTACAACCTGATCGGCTCGGTGCACGGCGGCATCATCACGACGCTGATGGACACCGCGCTGGGGACCGCGGTGCAGTCGCTCTTGCCGGCCGGTCAGGTCGCGACGACGATGGATCTGCAGACGCGCTTCCACCGTCCGGTGACGGTCGAGACCGGCAAGGTCTTCGCCGAAGCGAAGGTCGTCCACGCCGGTCGTCGCACCGCCACCTCCGAAGCTAAGCTCGTCGACGCGAAGGGAAGGGTCTACGCGACCGGAACCTCGACGCTCATGATCCTCCGCGACGAACCCAAGAACGCATAGTGCCCGGTCCGCGACTGGCCGGCAAATTCGCGCTGATCACCGGCGGCGCGAGCGGTATCGGATGGGCGACCGCGCAGCGGTTCGCCGAAGAGGGTGCGCAGGTTGCGCTGGCCGACCTCAACGACGCGGCCGCGCAGAAGCTGGCCGCCACGAACCCCGCTTTCTTCGCCGTGCACCTCGACGTGACCGACGAGGTCAGTTGGGAGCACGCGATGGCCGCGACGCTCGCGCGCTTCGGGCGGCTGGACATCCTGCTCAACAGCGCCGGCATCGCACCCTTGGGCGACGTCGAGAAGGAGACGCTCGAGCAGTTCCGCCGCGTGATGGCGGTCAACGTCGACGGCGTGTTCCTGGGCTGTCGTGCCGGCGTCCTGGCGATGAAAGACCACGGCGGTTCGATCATCAACATGTCGTCGGTGTCGGGGCTGATCGGCGGCAACAACATCGTCGCCTACAACGCCTCGAAAGGCGCGGTGCGCCTGCTGACCAAGTCGGTCGCGCTGCACTGTGCGCGCAAACGCTACGGCATCCGCTGCAACTCCGTGCACCCGACGTTCGTCGAGACGCCGATGCTGCTGGACGGTCTCAATCGCCGCCCCGAGGGCGAGCGCGAACGGATCGAGAGCGCGTTGCGCAATCAGGTCCCGCTGGGCCGCTTCGCCAAGCCGGTAGAGATCGCCGACCTGATCGTCTATCTCGCCTCGGACGAATCGCAGTTCGTCACCGGCGCCGAGCACGTCATCGACGGCGGTATGACCGCCGGCTTCTAGTGATCGACGTCGAGCAGTTCTTCGCCGTCGACGTTCGTATCGGGACGATCCTCGCCGCGGAGCCGTTCCCCGAGGTGCGCAAGCCGGCGTTCAAGCTGACGATCGACTTCGGCGCCGAGATCGGCACCAAACGCTCGAGCGCGCAGATCACCGTCCACTATACCTGCGACGAGCTGGTCGGCCGCCAAGTCGCCGCGGTGGTCAATCTCCCACCGCGGCGCATCGGCCCGTTCGTCTCGGAGGTGCTCACCCTCGGCTTCCCCGACGCCGAGGGTGCCGTCGTGCTGTTCTCCCCGGACCTGCCGGTCCCGAACGGCGCGCGGTTATACTGACGAGGTATTGAGTGCTTCACCTCATTCGTGCTACAATGTAGCACGAATGAGGTGAAGCTTCCGGACCTCGCTTTCAGCGAGTACTTCTACGATCACAACCACCAGCACAATATAACCGCTGAAGATGTGCTCGACGCGGTAGTGGATTATCTGCGAAGAAGCGGAAGGATTTTTGTGGGTGCTTTCTGCCTTCCCATCGGGTGAGGCGGACGTGAAGCGTGCCCGCGCCGTACGCGTTGGAGAAGACAATGACAAGACGAGCAGGTGAGCTGGTCGAAGGCGATGAGTCGCTTTGGCACGACGCCTCGATATTGTCGGCGCGGGAAACGAAGGACGCGAAGATTCACGTTACGCTGCGTCTTGACCCCGCCGTCTATCGAGCGGTCCTAAGTGAGAAACGACGCGAAAAAGATCGTACGATAACTGCTACGATCGAGCGTTTGCTCAAACGTGGGCTCGATGCGGCGATGTCGGCCTCGCCGGACGTACTCGATACGTATTTTGACTACGTTCGAAACTTGGCGATGCACAGCGCTGCACAAGATGCCCTCATCGAATGCATTCTTGCGCACCTGAAGCCTCAATCAAAAAGAGACAAGGCGCTGATCGTTCAGTTCCAACGATCGCGCCTTGTCTCGGAGAAGCTCTTCAGCCCCCTGTGGAAGGCAAAATCCGGTCAGTCTAGGCCGGAACCTTCGGGACCAGCGCGGGCGCGCCGAGTGACTCGATGACGGCGCGCTGGATCGGTTCCGTTGCGGCGTTGATCGCTTCGACGGGCGGGGTGTGCGGCGTGACGGTACGGAACGGGCGCGTGCCGGCGGGCGCGTTAGCGAGCCGGAGCACGACGTCGGCGACGTCCTGCGGGTCGTTGTCCTTGCCGCGCTCGACGATGCGCTGCATCGCGTTGGCGCTCATGGCCGCCAGCTCCGGACCGTAGGACCGCTCGCGGGCCTCGTCGTCGGGACGGGCGGGCTTGCCGATGATCTCGGTCGGGTACGCGCCCGGCTCGACGATCGCGACGTCGACGTCGAACGGCGCCAGCTCGTACTGCGCGGCCTGTGCCAGCGCTTCGAGCGCCCACTTCGAGGAGTCGTAGATGCCGCCGAACGGGAACACCAGCCGGCCGACGACCGACGAGATGAAGATCACCAGGCCGTTCTTGCGCTCGCGCATGGCGGGCAAGAAGGCGCGGTTGACACGCAGCGGGCCGAAGACGTTGGTCGCGTAGAGCTGCTCGACGCGCTGCGGCGTGAACGCTTCCTGGACGCCGAACCAGGCGACGCCGGCGTTGTTGACGAGGACGTCGATCGCGCCGACCTCCTCTTGGATCGCGGTGGCCGCCTTCTCGACGGAGGCGTCGTCGGTGACGTCGAGCTCGACGACGTCGATGCCGGCGTCGCGCAGGCGGCCCGCGGCGGCGGCGTTCGCGCCCGCGACGTTGCGCATGGTCGCGAACACGCGCCAGCCGTCGGCGTGCAGCGTTTGCGCCGTCAGGGCGCCGAATCCGGTGCTCGCACCGGTGATCAGGATGGTCTTCTTCTCAGCCATGAGGCCCCCACGGTAGCATCGTGACTTGCAAAATGAAAGGTACGTACTGCGAGGTTAGCTTGTTCCCGAGCGGGACCTTTAGCCGAAGGGCTGCTAGCGGGCGGCGTCGCGGGCGCGCAGGTCCTCGGCGTACGCGGCGTCGATCAGGTCGGCGTAGCGCTTCTCGACCACGCGGCGCTTGATCTTGAGCGTCGGGGAGAGTTCCCCGTCCTCGATGGTCAGCTCGCGCGGGAGGATCGCGACGCGGCGGATCTGCTCGTAGGCGGCGAGGTCCTTGGTGTTCTCGGTGACCTCGCACACGACGTACTCGCGCACGCGCGGGTTCTGCGCCATCTCGGCCGTCGTCATCGACTCCGGCAGATCGAGCTCGGTACGGAGCAGGTTCCAGCTCGGCGCGACCAGCGCCATCGGGTGCGGGCGCTCCGCGCCCGCGACCATCACCTGCGCGATCGAGATCGAGCGTTTGATGGCGGTCTCGATGCGGGCCGGTGAGATCCACTTGCCGCCGCTGGTCTTGAAGATCTCGCGCTTGCGATCGGTGATGCGCAAATGCGTGCCGGCGAACTCGCCGATGTCGCCGGTGCGGAACCACCCGTCGGCGGTGAACGGCTGCTCCGCGGGCGGCAGCTTGTAGTAGCCCAGCATGACGTTGGGGCCTTTGACGAGCACCTCGCCGTCCTCGTCGAGCTTGACCTCGACGTGGCTGATCGGCGTGCCGACCGTGCCGAGCTCGTTGTCGTCGGGGCGGTTGACGGTCACCACCGGTGAGGTCTCGGTCATGCCGTAGCCTTCGAGGACGTCGAGTCCCATCGCCGCCAGCGTGAGGGCGGTGTCGCGGTGCAGCGGCGCGCTGCCGCTGACGAAGTAGCGCAGGCGGTCCAGACCCAGCCGTGGGCGGATGCGTTTGAGGACGAGGGCGTTGGCCAGCGCGTGTTGCGCGCGCAGCGCCGGGGCGATCGTGCCGCCCTCGCGCTTGGCGCGCTCGTACGCGGTTCCGATCTCGAGCGCCCACGGGACGAGGCGCGCTTGCGCGCCGCCGGCGCTGCGCGCGTTGCCGACGATCCCCGCCAGCAGCCGCTCGAAGATGCGCGGCACGAACGCGACGTAGTGCGGCCGCACCGCGCGCAGGTCTTCCAACAAATGGTCGGGCGTGGTGACGTAGTGCGTGAGCAGGTTGTAGAGATACCCCAGCGCGTCGGTGTGCTCGAAGATGTGCGCCAGCGGCAAGACCGAGAGTCCCACCTCGCCTTCGTGCAGCCCGCTGGACGCGGGGTCGTAGGCGTCGACGACGTTGGACACCAGGTTGCGGTGCGAGAGCATCACGCCTTTGGGCGTGCCGGTGGTCCCCGAGGTGTAGATCAGCACGGCCAGGTCGTCGAGCTTGCCGTCAGCGGTGAAGCCCGCCAGCGCACCGGGGTCGGCGTCGAGCAGGGCTTCGCCCTCGGCGATCAGCGCCTGCAGACCGGTCTCCGTGGTGCTGTCGAGCGCGACCAGCGCCGGGGCGGACGGCACCGCCTGGCCGATCCGCTCGGCCGCGCCGGTGTCGCCGACGAACGCCAGCTTGGCCGCGCTGTCGGCCAGGATGTAGCCGAGCTGGTCGTCGGCGGTGGTCGCGAAGACCGGCACGACCACGGCGCCGGCGTAGAGGATCCCGAAGTCCGCCAGCAGCCAGGCGAGCGAGTTCTCGGCGACGAGCGCCACCCGGTCCCCGAAACCGACGCCGCGGGCACGCAGCGCGTAGGCGATCGCGGCCGCCCGGCGGTGGACGTCGGCCGCACTGAGCGCGGTGGTGCGGCCGCCGACCCGTTCCGCCAAGGCGATCGAACGGGGGTGGGACAGGCGCTCGGCGATGAACGCCGGCAGCGTCGGCAGCGCGTCGGAAGGGGACATCGACACCTCGAGGCGGACCGGTCGGGAAAGGGTGGGGATGGCCCTTGACGGCTTAACCCTAACCTATTATGAATAATATATGTCGATGCGGTCAAGGGCGGCGCAAGCCGTTTCCGAGGACGCCGGGGACGATCCCGGCGACCTGCCGGCGCTGTGGGGCGACCGCATCTTCACCGGTGAGGTCAAAACCAAGACGGTGTTTCCCGCTCTGGTCCTCTCGATGCTGCACGCCCAGCCCGACAGCGGCTACCGGCTCATGCAGCGGATCGCCGGCCTGAGCGGCATCTTCTCGGTCAACCCGAACACCGTCTACCCGCTCTTGCGGCGGCTCGAAGAGCGGGGCTTCATCCGCGGCGAGCTCGACGCCACCACCAAGCGCGGCACCACGGTCTACTCGATCACCGAGGCGGGCGAAGAACGCCTCGATCGCATCAAGATCAACTTCAAGCCCTACCTGACCAATCTGATCGCGGCCCTGCAGCAAGTGCGCCGCGACTTGTACGGAGAGACGTCATGAGCACCTACCGCGCGCCGTTGCGCGACATGCAGTTCGTCCTGCGCGAGCTCGCGGACGCCGAGGCGATCGCGAAGCTCCCCGGTTTCGAGGACACGACCGACGTCCTCGACGCGATCCTCGACGAAGCGTCGACGTTCGCGACCGAGGTTCTCGACCCGATCAACCAGAGCGGCGACAAAGAGGGCTGCAGCTGGAACGACGGCGTCGTGACGACGCCCAAGGGCTTCAAAGAGGCGTACACCAGCTTCGCCAAAGCGGGTTGGATCGGGTTGCCCGTCTCGCCGGAATTCGGCGGTCAGGGCCTGCCCTCGCTCATGCTCGGGCCGACGCTCGAGATGTGGAACGCCGCTAACGTCGGCTTCGCCAACGGTCCGCTGCTCAACCAGGGCGCGATCGAGGCGATCGAACAGTTCGGCAACGACGAGCAGAAGCAGAAGTTCATTCCGAAGCTCGTCAGCGGCGAGTGGACGGGAACGATGTGCCTGACCGAGCCGCAGGCCGGCTCCGATCTCGCGCAGGTCCGCACCCAGGCGATTCCCGAGGGCGATCACTACCGCATCAAGGGCCAGAAGATTTTCATCACGTTCGGCGAGCACGACATGGCGCCGAACATCATCCACTTGGTGCTCGCGCGTCTGCCCGACGCACCGCTGGGCACCAAGGGCATCTCGATGTTCATCGTCCCCAAGGTGATGGTCGGCGACGACGGTTCGCTGGGCGAGCGCAACGACGTCAAGTGCGCCGGCATCGAGCACAAGATGGGGATCAACGCCAACCCGACCTGCACGCTCAACTACGGCGAGGCGGGCCAAGGCGCGATCGGCTACCTTGTCGGTGAGGCGAACCGCGGCCTGGAGTACATGTTCGTGATGATGAACGCCGCGCGCTTCAGCGTGGGCGTGCAGGGTCTGGCGATCGCCGACCGTGCCTATCAGCACGCCGTCGAGTACGCCAAAGAGCGCATCCAGTTCCGCGACGCTGCCTCGCGCAGCCCCGAGCCGGTCGCGATCATCAAGCACCCCGACGTGCGGCGCATGCTGCTGTGGTGCAAGGCCAACGTCGAGGCGATGCGCGCCCTCTCGTACGTCACCGCAGCCTCGCTCGACCTGGCGCACAAGTCGCCCGACGAAGCGACCCGCAAGGAGCATCAGGCCTTCGTCGAGCTGATGATCCCGATCGTCAAGGGCTGGTGCACGGAGACCGCGCAAGACGTCGCGTCGACCGCGCTGCAAGTCTTCGGCGGCATGGGCTACATCGAAGAGACGGGCATCGCGCAGCAGTACCGCGACGTGCGCATCACGACGATCTACGAAGGCACCACCGGTATCCAGGCGCTCGACCTGGTCGGCCGCAAGCTGGTGCGCGACATGGGCGCCAGCGCGACCAAGGTCCTCAAGACGATCGGCAAGTTCGCAAAGCAGCTGGCCGAGTCGCCCAACAAGGACGTCGCCGCGCTCGCCGGCCCGCTCGGCGATGCCACGAAGGCGCTGGGCGAGACCGCGCAGTGGATCGGCATGAACGCGATGGGCGACCTCAACAAGGCCTTCGCCGCGTCGGTCCCGTTCATGAAGTTCTTCGGCGTCGTCGCCGGCGGCTGGCAGCTCCTCCGCGGCGCGGAGATCGCGGCGCAGAAGCTGGCGGCGGGCGAGAGCGATCCGTTCTACACCGCCAAGATCCAGACCGCGACGTTCTACGCGCACCACGTCCTCAGCCAGGCGGCCTGGTACCAGAAGCAGATCACCGAAGGGTCGGGCGACGTCATGGCCGTCGGTGAGGAGGCGTTCGAAGTCGAGCGCCGCGCCCTGGTTACCGCCTAAACACAGCGAGTCGAAGTAGAAGAAGGCAATGAGCGAACTCACCCAACCGCAGTGGAAGGTTCGTGGCGAGGACGCCGGCAACGGCGTCCGCGTCATCACCCTCGACAGCCCGCCGGTCAACGCGCTTTCGTTCGCGCTGTGCGCGGAGCTGGTCGCGGCGATCCACGAAGCCGAGAACGACCCCAACGTCTCGACGGTCGTCATCACCGGCGCCAACGGCTTCTTGTCCGGCGGCGCGGACGTCAACGACCTCAACAACATCGACGCGCGTCCGGGCCCGGAGACGAAGACGGCGCGCGACGTCATGGCCGCCATCGAGCACGGCAAGAAGCTCTACGTCGCGGCCATCGACGGTCAGGCGCTGGGCGGCGGCTTCGAGCTGGCGCTGACGTGCGACTACCGCGTCGCGACGTCGAAGTCGCGCGTCGGCCTGCCGGAGATCAAGCTCGGCCTGCTGCCGGGGGCCGGCGGCACGCAGCGTCTGCCGCGCCTGGTCGGCGCGCAAGACGCGATGCAGATGATGCTCAAGGGCGAGAACGTCAAAGCGCCCGACGCCCTGCAGAAGAAGATGCTCGACGACGTCGTCGACGGCGACGTCGTCGCCGCGGCCAAGGCCTACGCCGGCAAGCCGAAGCGTCGTCTCTCGGCGCTGCAAGCCGGGCTGGGCATTCCGAACCTGGGCTTGTTCGCGACGCCGTTCGTCGTCGCGCAGGCGCACAAGATGGTGCCGCCCGAGGACAACGGCGGCTTGGCCGCCCACAAGCTGATCGACGCCGTGCAGGCCGCGGTCGAGCTGCCGTTCGAGCGCGGTCTCGCGCGCGAGTATCGCCTGTTCGACGAGCTGCTGGCCTCGAAGCCCTCGGCCGCGCTGCGCCACATCTTCTTCGCCGAGCGCGAGCTGGGCAAGGTGCCGGGCCTGCCGAAGACCGAGCCGCTGCCGATCAAGAAGGCCGCCGTCATCGGCGCCGGGACGATGGGCACCGGGATCGCGATCACCTTCGCCAGCGTCGGTATCCCGGTGACGGTCGTCGACATCAGCGAGGAACAGATCGCCAAGGCGCGCGAGCTGGTCTTCGGGACGTTCTCGTACCACGTGAAGAAGGGCCGGCTGACGCAGGAGCAGGCCTGGCAGCAGAGCCAGCTCGTGTCGTTCGAGTCGGACTATGACGAGATCAAAGACGTCGACGTCGTCGTCGAGGCGGTCGTCGAGCGGATGGACCTCAAGAAGCAGATCTTCCAGAAGCTCGACGCGACCGTCAAGCCGGAAGCGATTCTGGCCTCGAACACCTCGACGCTCGACATCGACGAGATGGCCGCGCAGACGAAGCGCCCCGACAAGGTCGTCGGCTTGCACTTCTTCGCGCCGGCCAACATCATGAAGCTGCTCGAGATCGTGCGCGGCAAGGACACCTCGGCGCAGACCCTGCAGACCGCGATCGCGCTCGGCAAGACGCTGCGCAAGGTCGCCGTCATCTCGGGCAACGCGTTCGGGTTCATCGGCAACCGGATGTTCTTCGACTACGCGCGCGAAGCGATGGCGCTGGCGACCGAAGGTGCAACGCCGACCCGCATCGATGCGGTCATGAAGGCTGCGGGGATGGCCATGGGGCCGTTCGCGACGTTCGACCTCTCCGGCGTGGACGTGTTCTACCACATCCAGAAGGAGCGGCCCGACTCGCTGGGCGCCAAGACCTCCGTCGTCGACACCATGTACGAGCGCAAGCGCTGGGGCCAGAAGACCGGCGGCGGTTTCCACGATTACGTCAAGGGCAACCGCGAGCCGCAGCGCTCCGAGGAGATCGAGCAGCTGTTCGCCGAGGACGCCAAGCGTCTGGGCGTCACGCCGCGCGAGATCTCCGACGAGGAGATCATCAACCGGCTGTGGCTGGCGCTGGCGAACGTCGGCGCCGACCTGCTCGAGAAGCAGATCGCGCTGCGGCCCGGCGACGAAGACATCGTCTTCATCTACGGCTACGGCTTCCCGCCCCACCACGGCGGCCCGATGTGGTACGTCGACGAGATCGGCGTGCAGAAGGCCGTCGACATCATGGAAGGCTACCGGTCGCAGTTCGGCGACCAGTGGACCCCCGCGCCGCTGCTGGTCGACATCGCCAAGCGCGGCGGCACCATCGCGAACGCAACCAAGGAGCTGACTCATGCCTGAGGCGGCAATCGTCTCAGCGGCGCGGACCCCGATCGGTCGGGCCTTCCGCGGCGCATTCAATCAAACGCACGGCGCGACGATGGCGGGACACGCCATCGAGCACGCGGTGCAACGTGCCGGCGTCGATCCGAACGAGATCGAAGACGTCGTCCTGGGCACCGGCTTGCCGGAAGGCGCGACCGGCCACAACATCGGCCGCGTCGCCGCGCTGCGCGCGGGCCTGCCGCTGCGCGTGCCCGGCACCACGATCAACCGCTACTGCGCCTCCGGGCTGCAGGCGATCTCGACGGCCGCCGGCCGCGTCGTCGCCGACGGCGTGAAGACGATCGTCGCGGGCGGCGTCGAGTCGATCTCGATGGTGCAGAACGACGTCAACACCAAGGGCTTCACCGAAGAGTGGATCCTGCGGCACGATCCCGACATCTACATGCCGATGCTGCAGACCGCCGACTTCGTCGCCAAGAAGTACGACATCTCGCGCGAGCGACAGGACGAGTACTCGCTGCAGTCGCAGCAGCGCGTCGCCGCGGCGCAACAGGCGGGTCGCTTCGACGCGGAGATCGTCCCGCTGCAGAGCTGGAAGCTGATCGAGCACAAGGAAGACGGCTCGTTCTCCGAAGAGCAGGTCACGCTGCTCAAGGACGAGGGGAACCGTCCCGATACGACACTCGAGGGCCTCTCCTCGCTCAAGGGCGTGATCGACAAGAACTCTTCGATCACGGCGGGCAACAGCTCTCAGCTCTCGGACGGCGCGGCCGCCGTCGTCATCATGGACGCCGACGAAGCGCGTACGCGGGGCATCAACCCGCTGGGCTTCTACCGCGGCATGGTCGTGGCGGGCTGCGAGCCCGGCGAGATGGGCATCGGTCCGGTCTTCGCCGTACCGGAGCTGCTGCGCCGCCACAACCTCAAGATCGACGACATCGGCCTGTGGGAGCTCAACGAGGCGTTCGCGGTGCAGACCGTCTACTGCCGCGACACGCTGGGCATCCCCAACGAGCGCTTCAACGTCGACGGCGGCGCGATCTCGATCGGCCACCCGTACGGCGTCTCGGGCGCCCGCATGGTCATGCACGCCCTGATCGAAGGCAAGCGCCGCAGCGCGAAGTACGTCGTCGTGACGATGTGCATCGGCGGCGGCATGGGCGCCGCCGGTCTATTCGAAGTCAACTTGAACTAGGTCAGCGCGAGCGCGCTCCTCGCGCGGAAGGCGTGCCCGGCGGCACGCCTTCTTTTTCTTGTCAGTCGTCCGCGTGCGGCTTGACCGGTCCGGGCGCGCCATGCTAAGGTAGTTCGTGACGAACGATCTGGACGAGGTGAGTGCGGAGGTCGGGCGTCTGTACCCCGCGGTCTATCATCGCTTCCACGTCTCGAAGCAGCGTCTGCCGGGATCCGATCTGACGCCGCGCATGCTGTGGATCATGCAGCATCTCGCGTCGGTCGGGCCGTCGACGCTCGGCGAGCTGGCGGAAGCGTCGGGCACGAAGAAGTCGACCGCGACCGAACTGGTCGACCGGCTCGAGGCGAAGGGCTACGTGGCACGGATGCGCGACGATCGCGATGCACGTCGCGTCTTCGTCGGGCTGACCGTCGAGGGCGAACGTCGCGCGAAGCGCGCGCCGAGCGTCCTCGAGGAAGATTCGCTGCGCGCGGCGCTCGCGCGCATGACGCCGGACGATCGCGAAGCGCTCGTCCGAGGGATGCGCGCGCTCGTGCGCGCCGGTGAGGAGAACGACGATGCACTGTGAGAGCTGCGGCTACGCGATGAACGACGCTGAGGATCACGCCCCGGGCGACCCGCATAGCCGCCATTGCAAATACTGCAGCAAGCCGGACGGCACGCTGCAAGACTTCGCCGAGCGGTTCGAGCGCATGGTGCAGTGGGCGCTGCGGCAGGACGGTCTCGATCGACCGGCGGCGGAAGCGAAGACGAAGGCCTACATGCGCACGATGCCGCTCTGGAAAGACCATCCGGCACTGGCCGAAGCGTAGCGCGCACGATGGGGCGTGAAGCGCGCTGCTATGCGCGCTGGGGAGAGCACGCCGGCGAGGTGACGGTTCAGATCGAACCGCCGGACCTGATCGCGCGCGGCGCGTTTCGCGTTCGTGCGCCGTTGGCTACGCTCGTCGGCGTTCGCGCCGAGAACGGGACGGTGCGCTGCTCCACGGCAGGCGAGGAGATCGTGCTCGATCTCGGCGCGACCCTCGCACCGCGCTGGGCGGCGGCGCTCGTCGCCGCGCCGCCCTCGCTTGCGAAGAAGCTCAGCGTCGGACCGACGACGCGCGTGTGGGTCAGCGGAGACATCGACGACGACGAGCTGGCGAGCGCGCTCGACGGGGTGCCCCGCGCTGCGCGAGCGTCGGCTGCCGAGATGCTGATCGTGCGCACCGACGATGCGGGCGCCCTACGCACCGCGCTCGGCAAGGCCGGCCCCGCACTCGCCGCCGGCGTGGCCCTATGGGTCGTCTACGTGAAGGGCAAGAACGCGCCGCTCGGAGAGACCGCCGTTCGAGCGATGCTGCGCGGTGAAGGTCTGATCGACCGGAAAGTCGCAGCCGTGTCGGCGCGCCTGACTGCCCTGCAGTTCACGCGCCGCAAAGGCTAGGAGGAGCTATGGCAACGAACGCCCCGAGCTTTGACGCCGACGTCAAGCCGCTGTTTCGTCAGAAGGATCGCGACTCGATGCTCAAAGCCTTCGATCTCTGGAGCTACAGCGACGTCAAGACGCACCAGGACGCGATCCTGGGCGCGGTCAAGGGCGGTACCATGCCGTGCGACGGCGCGTGGCCGCCCGAGAAAGTCGCGATCGTTCAGAACTGGATCGCGGGCGGCTCGCAGCCCTAGCCCGCTTCGCCCTCGGAGAACAGGCCCTCGTAGCGCGAGCGCAGCTCGCGCTTGAGGAACTTGCCGACGCCGGTGCGCGGGATGACGTCGAGGAACACGACGCGATCGGGCGTCTGCCACTTGGCGAGGCGTTCGAGCATCCACGCGCGCAACGTCTCCTCGTCGAGCTGCTGGCCTTCGCGCACGACGACGGCCGCGACCGGGCGCTCTTGCCACTTGGGGTGCGCGATGCCGAACACGGCGGCTTCCTTGATGGCGGGATGGCCCATGATCGTGTTCTCGACCTCGACCGACGAGATCCACTCGCCGCCCGACTTGATGAAGTCCTTGACGCGGTCGACGATCTCGATGTAGCCGTACTCGTCGACGGTGACGACGTCGCCGGTGTGGAACCAGCCGTCGGGCTCGAACGCCGCTTTGGTGCCGGCCTCGTTGTGATAGTACGAACGCGTGACCGCGAAGCCGCGCACCCACAGCTCGCCGCGCGCGACGCCGTCCTGCGCGACGTCCTGGCCGTGCTCGTCGACGACGCGCCACTGCACGATCGGGTTGAAGCGGCCCTGTTTGTAGCGCTCGGCGTGCTGGCGCGCCGGATCGCCGTCGAGCAGCGAGTAGTCCGACGCCATCGTCCCGATCGGCGACATCTCGGTCATGCCCCACGCATGGGTGGCCGCGATGCCGAGCTGCTCGAGATCGTCCATCAGCGACTTGGGCATCGCGGAGCCGCCGATGATGACCCGCTCGAGATCGGGCAGCCGCTTGTTCTGCGCGGTGAGCACGTCGCGGACGGCCATCCAGACCGTCGGCACGCCGGCCGAGATCGTCACCCGCTCGCGCTCGCACAGCTCGATCACGCCGGCCGGGTCCAGCCGTTCCATCGGCATGATGAAGTCGGCGCCGACCAGCAGCGCGACGAACGGCGTTCCCCAGGCGTTGACGTGGAACATCGGCACGATCGGCAACAGCCGGTCGCGTTCGCGGATCGCCATCGCGTCGGCCAGCCCGACCGCCATCGCGTGCAGGTACGTCGAACGGTGCGAGAACAGCACGCCTTTCGGATCGCCGGTGGTGGCCGACGTGTAGCACAGCATCGCGGCCGCGCGCTCGTCGAGGTCGGGCCAGGCGTACGTGTCCGGTTCGGCGGCCAGCAGCGTTTCGTAGTCGAGCGCGCCCGGGAACGGCTCGGCGCAGGCGCCCATCTGCACGAACGTGCGGCTCGCGTCGGGCCGGTAGTCGTGACCGGCGCGCAGCGCCTTCGAGAGCGAGCCGTCGAAGAAGACGACGCGGTCCTCGGCGTGGTCGAGCACGAAGGCGATCTGGTCGGGGAAAAGCCGGATGTTGACCGTGTGCAGGACGGCACCGATCATCGGCACCGCATAGTACAGCTCCAGGTGCCGGTGTCCGTTCCAGGCGAACGACGCGACCCGGTCACCCGGCCCGACGCCGAGCGTGCGCAGCGCGTTGGCGAGCTTCGCGACCCGGCGGCCGAACTCGGCGTAGGTGAAGTGCAGCACGTCGCCGCCCTCGCGCGTGATGATCTCCTTGCGCGGGTGATTGCGCATCGCGTGCTCGAAGATCGCGCGCACGCAGAGCGGCTGATCGGACATCGTCGACCCGAGCGTCGACGTGAGAACCGGTGCGGAGAGCGTCGCCATCCCGCTCGGTTGTCCGGTCACCCCGGAAATTTCCTTCGCGTGCGCCTCAGGCGCGCGGCGCCGGCTGGACCAGGGCGCGCAGGGCGCCCTCGAGCGCGGGATGGCGGAAGACGTAGCCGGCGGCTCTCGGCCGCTCGGGCAGGACGCGCTGGCCCTCGGTCACGATCGTGGCGCCCTCGCCGAGCAGTGCCTGCAGCGCAAAGGCCGGGACGGGCAGCAGGGTGGGCCGGTGCAGCACGCGGCCCAGCGTGTGGGTGAACTCGCGGTTGGTGACGGGCACCGGCGCGGTGGCGTTGAGCGGACCGGTCGCGGCGTCGAGCGCGAGCAGATAGATGCCGACCAAGTCGTCGACGTGAATCCACGAGTACCACTGCTCGCCGCTCGCCACCACGCCGCCCAGTCCGGCGCGGAAGACGGGCAGCAGCGGGGCCAGCGCGCCGCCATCGGTGCCCAGCACGAGCCCGGTGCGGACCAAGGCCACCCGCATGCCGAGCCCGGCCGCGCTCTGCGCGGTCGCTTCCCAGTCGACGCAGACGCGCGCCAGGAAGTCCTCGCCGGGCGGGCTCATCTCGGTGAACGTCGCATCGCGGCTGGTCCCGTAGTACCCGATCGCCGACGCGCTCACGTACGTGCGCGGCCGCGTACGGGCGCGCGAGAGCGCGGCCAGATACGCGGCCGGAAGGTCGACCCGCGAACGCGCGATCTCGCGCTTGTGCGCCGCCGTCCAGCGCTGCGACACGGATGCCCCGGCGAGATTCACGACGGCGTCGCTGCCGGCGCTGGCGGCCGCCGCCGCGTCGGGATCCCGCAGCGAGACGGCGCCGACCTGATCGCCGCGCGCCTGCAGCGCGGCCGTCAAGTGACGGCCGATGAACCCGGAGCCGCCCAAAAGCGTGACCTTCACCACGCTCACGACGCCGGGCCGACGGCGAGAGTTGCTACGGTTGCGTGAGCCGCAGGTCGTCGCGCGCGTGGTCGAGCGCCGCGACGGTGGCGGCGACGGCCTCGTCGAGCGCTTGCGCGGAGCCGCCGGCGTACGCGTCGGCGATGGCCGGATAGGCGACCGAGGCGTAGCCCGAGACGCCGTAGGCGACGCTGTCGACGATCTGCGCGGCTTCGAGCGTGCGCTCGTCGCCCGGGCCGCCGCCCAGCGCGATGGCGCCGTCCGCCCGCCGCGCCGCGCGACCGAACGCGTCGATGCTCTTGCGCAACGGCGCGAGGTCGATCGTGCGGCCGTCGGCCTGCGCGCGCGCTTCGAGCACGTCGACGCCGGCGCGCAAGCCGGCGAGATAACCGCCGAACGCGTACGGCACGACGTCGGCGTTCGCCAGCCGCATCGCCATCAGGCCGTACAGCTGCGCGTTGGCGCGGTGCAGCACGAAGTACGGATCGCTCTGGTGCTCCGCGTACAGCGCGGTATCGTAGCTCGAGTGATATGGGCCGAAGGGGCCGTAGAAGCCCAGCTCGGCAACCGGGGTGCCGAAGCGATAGAGGAACGATTCGTGATCGCTGCCGCCGCCCGGCGTGCCGACGCGCATTCCGGTGCGCTGCAGGCTCCAGCGATCGGCGACGCTGGCGCGCTCGCGCGCCGGGTCGTGCACGGCGCGCGTCGTCTCGATCAGCGTCGGGCCGAGCGCGCCCACGGCGGTGGCGGCGAAGGCGGGCCCGGTGACGTCTTCGTCGGCGTTCAGGTACGCCACGCAGCCGTTGCGCAGCTCCGTCTCGTGCGCGCGCACGTAGGCGGCCGAGCCGAGCAGCCCGACCTCTTCGCCGTCCCAGAGCGCGATCACGATCGTGCGGACCGGACGAAGACCGCTCTTGGCGAGATAGCCCAAGCCGCGCGCGGTCTCGAGCAGCGAGGTCGTGCCGGCGCCGTTGTCGCCGACGCCCGCGACCCACGCGTCACGGTGCGCGCCGAGCACGACTTCTTCGCCCGGGCGCGTCCCGTGCAGCACGCCGATCGTGTTCCACAGCGTGCGCGTCTCGTGATTGAGCGTGACCGCGACGCGCACGTAGGCCGGACCCTTCGCGAGCGGGTACGGTGCGTCGAGCGCGCCGCCCCAGCCCGCCGGCCCGGCCGGCCCGTGCAGGCCGCGCAGCAGCGTCCGCGCGGCGTCGGCGCTGACCGGCAAGACCGGAATGCGAATCCCGGCGCCGAGCGAACCGCGCTGCACCGACGCCGACGGGCGCCACGGTCCGTCGGGATAGGTCGCGCCGCGTCCGGCACCGTCGTCGGCGGGATCGTCGTAGAGGACGACCGCGCTCGCGCCCGCCGCTTGCGCGTTCTGCACCAGCTGGCCGCGGAACGCGGCGCCGTAGCGGATCAGCGCCACCGCACCGTGCACGTCGACGCCCGCCGCGCGCAGCACGGCGAAATCGGCCGGCAAGCCGCGACCGGCGTAGACCAGGGGTCCGGTGACGTCGCCGTTGGCCGAACCGGCGTTGAACGGCAGGCCGGCGGCCGGATCGAGCGTCGCCGGATCGGCCGGCGTGCCGACCTCACGCAGCGCGAAGTCGGTCGGCGGCGTCCCCCGCGGTCCGATGAACACCGTCTCGCGCGGGCGGTACAGCCGCGCATCCGCGTACATCTCGAGCACCAGCGAACGCGGCGTGTCGACGTGCGCGGTGAACGCTTCGAGGTGCGCGTCGAAACCGTACGATTGCAGCAGGTCGCGCGTCAGGACCGCGTACGCGTGATCGTTCTTGGTGCCGGCGTAGTGCGGGTGCAGCCCCAGCGCCTCGGCGGCGTCTTGCGCGCCCTGCGCGCTCGGCACGTCGAGGAAGAGTGCTTCGTCCATGCGCTCGTGGGCGAGCGCGACCGGGTCGAACCCGCGGATGGCGGGGACCGGAGCGGCACCGACGAGGAAAACGGCCGCTAGGAAAAGGCCTAGGGCGCGCGGGGACGGCACATGACCCGCTTGCACGCGCCCGGGTTGGCGACCTGCGCACGGCGCCCGCTCAGCGGAGCGATGCGACCGCGCGCACTGTCAGCCGAGGGTCAGCGCCAGTGGCGGCCCCAGCCGCCGCCCCACCCGAACCCGATGCCGATGGCGACCGGCGGGTAGTAATACGGGTACGGGTACGGACCGTAGGCGTACGCGTAGGTGTACGGCGTGTCGATGACGTTGGCGTTGAACACGTTGCCGCCCGAGGTGCCGATGATCGTCACGGCCATGCCGGGACGCAGCGTCAACCCGGTCGGGTTGATGACCGTGCCTTGGTGCAGGCGCACGTTGTCGATGAAGCCGCGCTTGTCGTGGACCTGCAGGTTGTAGCCGCCGTCGAAGCTGACGACGCGACCCTGAATCTGCTCATCGTGGGAAGCGTACGACGGCTGCTCGGCATAGGAGGGAGCCTGTGCGCCGGCCGCCAGCGGGAGCGCGAGTGCCGCGCTCGCGACGAGGCCGGCGAGCAGCGCTCGCGCGATGTTGTTCATGATACATACAATGGTACCACCGCCGCGAGGGTGCCGCTCTCAGCGTAGGTTGAGCATCTTCTCATCCGGCCTTCATGGAAGCGAGCGCTTCGCGTTGGTTGGTGCGCTTCAGGACAGAGCGCCGAGCAGCACGTCGCTCTCGCGGTCGAGCTGCTGCTCGAACACCTTGGGGTGGGTCAGGTAGAAGACGCACATCGCTTGCACGAGGAAGCGGTGCCGGGCGGCGCCGGCCAGGGTCCGTACCCGGACCAGCGCCAGGCGCACGAGCGCGCCCAGCGCGGTGACGGCGTCCGCGCTGGACGGATAGCAGGCGACGAAGTTCAGCTCGCCGTGCTCGCGGTCTTCGGCCTGGTCGATGAAGTAGTCGAGCAGGATGTGCAGCGCCGAGACGCCGGGGAAGTACGCGCGCAGCGTCGCGTCGATCTCGGCCGGATCGAGCCGCGGGCGCGTGGCCAGCTCGATCAGCGCGAAGACCGGCAGCGAGGAACCGCAGGCCGCGGCGAACTCCCACCATGCCAAATCCGGGAAGCGCTCGCGGTTGCGCCCGTACCACGCGTCGCAGGCGTCCTCGCGCGTCCCGCTCGGCCCGTGCTTGAGCACCTGCAGCTCGGCGTAGTAGGCGCCCACCTCGGCCAGCCGTTCGCGCACGGCCGCGTAGCTCGGCAGCGCGCGCAGCTCGGCGCGCGCCGTCTCGACCAGTGCGAGCAAATAGCCGCCGTCGTCGCCGGCCGGGCCGGCGCGGTACCAGTCGCCCAACGGGCGACGGTCGTCGAGCGCGTCGAGCAGCGCGCCGTGCAGCGCCGCGAACGCCTCGGCGGAGACGTCCGGCACCCGGTCGCACAGGTTGTCCAGGTAGTCGTAGATCGTCTCGAGCGCGGCGACCAGCGCGACGTAGCGGCGCGCGACGGCCCCGCGCAAGAACGTCGCCAAGATCGCGCCGCCGTGCACGTGGTAGGCCTTGAGGTCGATCGACGCCAGCGCCTGTTCGCGCAGCACCGGATCGGGGATCGCCGCGGCGCGCAGGCGGATGCGCGCCAGCTCGCGCCCGGCGCGCGGGATGACGACGGTCAAGAAACGCGCGGTCGCGAACCATCCGCGCGGACCGAGCGCGAGCAGCCGCACCAAACGCGAGCGCCGGCGGAACACGACCGTCAGGGTGCGCCGCACGTCGTGCCAGAGCGCGTCGGGGACGCGCCCGAGCCGCGGCGGCTCAGCGTCCACCGAGAAACCGTCCCGGCGCCAGCGTGTCGTGCGGATCGAAGCGCGCTTTGATCGCGTGCATGGTGGCCAGCGCCGCCGGCGTCTCGCCCCACGCATCGACGGCGGCCCAGGCGTGCGGGTCGCCGGCGATCCGATGCGCGCGCCCGAGCGCGGCGCGCAACAGCGCGACGACCTCGGGCAGCTCGCCGTCGTGCGCCGCGCGCCAGGTCAGGCGCGCGACGACGTCGCCGGTCGCCAGATCCGCCAGCGTCTCGAGCGCGAACCCGTCGGGGGCGCAGCTGCGGGCCCGTTCGGCGCGCAAGCTCGCGTCGGCCGGCAGGCCGCGCGCGACGAAGGTGACGCTGCGTTCGCGCGCCGCGACGTAGCCGTCGACGATCGTCTGGAACGCCTCGGCCGCGATACGGTCGTCGAGCACGCGCGTCTCGGCGACGCCGGCGGCACCCAGTGCGGAGCGGTAGTCGCGCAGCGCGCGGTCGACCAACGCTTCCGAGCCTTCGAACAGCGCGACGAGCAACGGGCGTCCTTCGCCGTCGGCGAGATGGCGCGGCGCGAACCCGGGGTCGAGCGTGAGCAGCGCGACCGGCTCGATCGCGCGCGTCTGCGCGTGCGCGACGACGCGTTCGCGCCCGTCGGGCTCGAACGGCGCCAGCGCCAAACGCCGCGCCGCCGGCGCGGTCAGCACTTTGAGGTTGATCCGCACCAGCGCGCCCAGCGTGCCCTGGGAGCCGACGTAGAGCTTGCCCAAATCGTAGCCGGTGACGTTCTTGACGACCATCCCGCCGCTGCTGGCGCAGGTTCCGTCGACCAGCGCGATCGTCGAGCCGATCACCAGATCGCGCGGGCGGCCGTAGGTCGCGCGGCGCGGCCCGGCCCAGCCGGCCGCCACGGTGCCGCCGACGGTCGCGCGCGCGGTCAGCGGCGCGTCGAACGGGACGAATTGGTCGTGCTCGCCGAGCAGCCGCGCCAGCGCCGCGAGCGTCATTCCCGCGCCAACGCCGGCGGTGAGATCGTGCGGATCGTAGGCGTGGACGGCATCCAGCCGGCGCGTGCGCAGCGCGACGTCGAAGCGGGCCGGCGGGTTCGCGCTGGCCAGCAACGTGCCGCCGCCTTCGATGACGACCGCTTCGCCGGCGCTGGCCGCGCCGTGCAGTGCCGCCGCCGTCTCGGCGGCGTCGGCCGGCTCGATCGTGCGCGCCGGCTCCTGCTCGCCCAGTGTACCCGCGCCGCGCCGCGCTCGCGCGCCCTTCGCGATCACGCGCTCACCACCGCCGCCGCGGTGACCTCGCCGCAGACCGCGCCGGTCGGGAAGATCTTGTCCGGGTTGAAGGCGCGGCGCGGATCGAACACGTCGCGCACGCGGCCCATCGCCGCCAGATCGTCCGGCGAGAACACCAGCCCCAACGTCTCGCGCTTCTCGAAACCGATCCCGTGCTCGCCGCTGATCGTGCCGCCCATCTCGATGCAGGTGCGCAAGATCTCGATCCCCGCTTCATGCACCGCCTCGATGTCGCGCGGGATGCGGCGGTCGAACATCAACAGCGGGTGCAGGTTGCCGTCACCGGCGTGAAAGACGTTGCCGACGGGCAGCCGGTACGCGCGCGAGATCTCGTCGATCGCGTGCATCACCTGCGGCAAGCGCGTGCGCGGGACGCACGCGTCCTGGATGTAGTAGTTCGGCGCGATGCGGCCGATCGCGCCGGCCGCGCCCTTGCGCGCCGCCCACAGGGCCTCGCGTTCGGCCAGATCGCGCGCCGCGCGCCACGAGAGCGCGCCGTGCGCGCGCGCGATCGCCGAGATCGCCGTCTCACCGGCGGCGACGTCGTCGGGTGCGCCCGCGATCTCGACCAGCAGCACCGCGCCGGCGCCCTCGGGATAGCCGGCGTGATAGTGCGCCTCGACGGCCTGCGTGATCAGTGCATCCATGATCTCGAGCGCGGTTGGAACGATGCCGGCGCCGATGATCGCCGAGACCGCCTGCGAGGCCGACTCGACGTCGGCGAACGCGGCGACGCAGACGCGCACCGCTTCGGGCAGGCGCAGCAACCGCACTTCGACCTCGGTCACCACGCCCAGCGTTCCCTCGGAACCGACCAGCACGCCGGTCAAGTCGTAGCCCGGGTCGTCGACCGAGGTGCGGCGCAGCTCGCCGTCGGCATCGACGTAGGTGATCCCGAGCACGTGGTTGGTGGTCGTCCCGTAGCTCAGGCAGTGCGGGCCGCCCGCGTTGGTGCCGACGTTGCCGCCGATCGTCGAGATCTTCTGGCTCGACGGATCGGGCGCATAGAAGACGCCGTGGCCGGCGATCGCCTTCGAGAGCTCGAGGTTGATCAGCCCGGGCTGGACGCGAGCGCGGCGGTTGCGCACGTCGAGCTCGAGGATGCGGTTCATCCGCACGAACGAGATGACCAGGCCGCCGCGCGCGGGGACCGCCCCACCGCACAGCCCGGTCCCCGCGCCGCGCGGGACGATCGGTGCCCCACACTCGGCCGCGATCCGAACGGCGATCGCCACTTCGCGCGCGTCACGCGGGACCAGGGCGACCTCCGGGAGCGTGTTCTCGGTGAAGGCGTCGAAGCCGAAGACCCGCAGGTCCTCAGGCTCGGTACGGACCACGTCCGGGCCGAGCGCGGCGAGGAGCCGCGAGGCGAAGGGGGACACGTGACGTGGCTACGGAGGGCGCGGCGGGACTTCCTGGAAGTCGCCCGCTCGGTGTTCTTCTGGAAGAAGGCGTCGCCGAAGCGTGACGCGGCGTTTCAGCGGGCGACGATCACGGAGCAGCAGCGCAAGAGCTTCCGCGCCTCCGTCGAGTTCCCCGTGCTCTACACCGTCGGCGGTCGCGACGGCGTGCGCACGGCGGTCGCCAACGACCTCTCGGCGGGCGGCCTGCGGCTGCTCGACGACGAGGACCTGCCCAGCGACTCCGTCATCACCCTGCGCTTCACGCTCCCCAACGAGCTGGTGCGGGGCGTGCAGATCGAGAAAGAGATCGTCGAGACGACCGCGCGCGGCAAGACCAAACGCAAGATCATGGTGCCGCCCGAGCCGTTTCGCGAGATGACGCTGCACGGCAAGGTGGTCATCGCCTTCCTCAACGTGCGGCGCCGCAAGTTCGCCCACGGGGTGCAGTTCCTCGACATCGACGAACGCTCGCGCGAAGAGGTGCAGCGTTTCATCCACGTCTGGCAGATCCGCCTGCTGCGCGAACGCCGCCTCATGCGCGGCGAGTAGCCGACGCACGCGACCGCGGCGCTGCTCTGCGCCCTGATCGCCCTGAGCGGTACGATCTCGCCGTCGGAGGCGAATCCACCGCTCCAGGTCGCGGAGGTCGTTGCGGCGCACGGCGGGCGGTGCAGCGCCGCGTGCGCCGGTGAGGTGCGGGAGAAGCTGCGTGCGCTCACGTCGCGAGACCTGACGTTCAAACGTCTCTGTCATTGCATGACGCGTGCCGAAACCGACCTGGTCGGGGACCCGCGCGTGCTGGCGAGGGCCGCCCCCCACAGACACGATTGGCGCGAGAACGGCATATGGGTCCGGCTCGAGCGAGCGTACCGGTTCCCGATCGATTGGGACGCGCCGGTCCTGGCGACCGCGCGCGACGTCTATATCGAGCTCGACCCGACTCCGCACGGCATGACGACGGACTTCTGGCTCGGCTCCGTTCGTCGGGCGGACGGCGCGATCGTGTTCAACATGTTTACGTTGCCCGGCGATCCGTTCGGCCTGCGCGCGGGCGAGTGCCCGAGACGCAAAGCCGGCGCGCCCGCCTAGTAGAGCAGATACTTCTCGCGTAGCGCGCGGAAGGCGTGCAGGCCCGGTTCCCAGGCGGCGATGATCGCGTCCGGGGTCGCCCCGGCGGCGAGGCCGCGGCGGACCGTGTCGGTGCCCCAGTCGCGGTCCATGCCGGTCGCGCTCGCCACGGCGTACTTGCCCTGTGCGCGCGCGGCGCACAGGATCTCGATCGCGGTGCGCACGCTGGGGAAGACGTACGGCTGGGTGATCGTCAGCGCGACGCCGCGCAGCTCCTTGCCGGCCCAGAAGCCACGCGCCGGCGACCACTCCGTCGGCTCGAACTCGACGCCGGGGATCGCGCGCGCGGCCAGCGCGTCGCGCAGCGCGGGCGCGTCGAAGCCGAAACCGCCGGCGTACTCGAACGGCCGGTCGGTGCCGACGCCGTTGTTGACGCCGCCGGCCTCGATCAGCCCGGTGGCGAGGTAGACCAGCGTCGTGCGCGCGTACGGCATGTTGGGCGAGGTCGGGATCCAGGTCAGGCCGGTGTCGGCCCACACCATCTCGCGCGACCAGCCTTCCATCGGGACGACGTGCAGCGCGCAGCCGATGCCGAAGCGTTCGTTGAACAAACGCGCGAGCTCGCCGACCGTCATGCCGTGCCGTTCGGGGATCGGGTAGAGCCCGATGAACGACGCGTAGTGCGGATCGAGCACCGGCCCGTCGATTAGCGCACCGCCGACCGGATTGGGACGATCGAGGATCCACACCTCTTTGCCGTACGCCGCGGCGGCCTGCATGACGTATGCCATCGTCGAGATGTAGGTGTACGGGCGCGCGCCGACGTCTTGGATGTCGAACAGCAGCACGTCGATGCCCGCGAGCATCGCGGCGGTCGGTTTGCGGGTCGCGCCGTAGAGGCTGTGCACGGGCAGGCCGGTGCGCGCGTCGATCGACGAGCCGACCTGCTCGCCGGCGCCCGTCGTGCCGCGGATGCCGTGCTCGGGCCCGAACAGCGCGCGCACGCGCACGTTCCCGCTCCGCACCACGGCGTCGGCGATCGACTCGCCGGTCGAGAGCACGCCGCTGGGGTTGGTCACGATTCCCACCGTGCGGCCGCGCAGCGCGCGCCAGCCGTCGCGCACGAACACGTCGTCGCCGAGCGCGATTCGCGGCGACGCCGCGCGGGCGGCATGCGGCGCCGCGAGCGCGGCGGCGCTCGCCGCGAGAAAGGCGCCCCGCTTCATGCCCCGACGAACTCCGGCTTCGTCGCGGCGGGGATCAGGCCGGCGGCGGCGGCGCGGCCGAACAGGTCCTCGACGGCGGCGATGCCGACCGCGCCGACGTCGTCGCTGTACTCGTTCACGTACAGCCCGATGTGCGCGCGCATGACCTCGTCGTCCATCTCGAAGGCGTGCTCGCGCACGTAGTCGATGATCGCGTCCTCGCGCTCGCGCGCGAACCGCAGGCTGCGCCGAATCGCGTCGTCGATCGCGCGCGCGTCGGCGTCGGGTACGTCGCGCCGCACCAGGATGGCGCCCAGCGGAATCGCGTTGCCGGTGGTCGCCTCCCACCAGTCGCCCAGATCGATCGCTTGTGCCAGGCCCGACTGCTGGTAGGTGAAGCGCGACTCGTGGATGATCAGGCCCGCGTCGACCTCGCCGCTCGCGACCGCGTCGACGATGGCGTCGAAGCGCAGCACGCGCGTGCGCGGCTCGCGCCCCAGCGCCAGCCGCAAGAGCGCGAAGGCCGTCGTGTAGCGGCCGGGGATCGCGAAGACCGCGTCCTCGCCCAGCTCGCGCAGGGTCGGCGCGCCGCCGGCGCGCGGACGGGAGACGACCAGCGGGCCGCAGCCGCGGCCCAGCGCACCACCGGCGCGCAGGATGCGGTAGCGGTCGAGCAGATACGGGATCGCTCCGTAGCTGACTTTGGTGAGCTCGTAGCGGCCGGCGCGCGCGGCCTCGTTGAGCGCCTCGACGTCGTCGAGCACGACGCGGACGCGCGGCGCGTCCGCCAGCAGCCCGTTGGTCAGCGCGGCGAAGATGTAGGTGTCGTTCGGGCAGGGAGAATAGGCGAGCGAATAGGTCATCGCGAGAACAAGACGTCGAGCAAGGTGCGCGTCGTTTCGACCGCGCCGCGTGCACCGGCGGCGAAGTCCCACTCGTTGGTCGCCCGGTCGCCGACCAAATTGGAGACGCCGCGGATCTCGATCCCCGGCACGCCGGCCTCGCGGGCTGCGCGCAGCACGGCGAAGCCTTCCATCGACTCGACGTCGGCCCGGTAGCGCAGCGCCAGCACGCGCGCGCGGGCGTCGGTGCTGGTGACGGTCGCCGAGGTGACGCCGCGCCCGAGGATCACCGCGGCGATGCCGCCCACGAACGGCGCCACCAGCCCCGCGTCGGCCTCGACCGTGCGCTCGAGCTGCGCGCCGTCGGGCAGCGGAAAGCCGCCGCCGTCCTCGAGCCCCAGCTCGACGTACTCCTCGCGCGTCACGACGACGACGTCGCCCACGGCGCAGCGGTCGCGAAAGCCGCCCGCGATGCCGGCGTTGATCACGGCGCGATAGCGGCGTTGCGCCAGCGCACGCGCGGTGCCCAGCGCCGCTTCGACGGGGCCGACGCCGACGGCGAGGACGTCGACGCCCTCACGCGGCGCGAGCTCCGCCAGCTCGCGCGCTACCGCGCAGACGACGAGGACCGGGGCGTCGTGAGGATGTGCCCGATCCACAAGGGTCCGATCAGCAGGTGCACGAGGTTGGTGAGGAAGGCCGGCTTGCGCCCTTCGTAGGCGTGGCCGACGAATTGGAAGATCCAGCCGATGACGAACAGCGCGATCGCCCACGGCCAGGAGACGTACGACGCGAGGTACCACAGCACGAGCATGCCGCCGACGGCGGCGATGGCGCGCGCCCCCGCCAGCGTCAGATAGTACGCGCACAGCGCGGCGGTGAGGGCCAGCGCGATCAGCCCGCCAGCGGGGAGCGCGCGCAGCAGCGCTTCGATCGCCAGCACGATCAGCGGGATCCCGATCTCGTGGCAGACGCGATTGCGGCGATCGGTGTGATAGGCGCCGTATTCGGCGAACAACGCGTCGGCACTCGACTGCATGGGCTACCTCACGCCGATGAACTTGTGCGTTTGCAGCGAGAGGCGCAAGCGCTCCGGGCGGTGCTTGGCCGCCTCGAGGGCCAGTGCCACGTTGGCGGGCTTGTTGCCCTCCGGCTGCAAGAAGATCGGCGTGGTCTCCGGGAAGGCGGCGATCCACTCCTGCGGCACGCGGCGGTCGACGATCAGCTTCGCCTCGTTCGCGCGCTGCGCCATGGCCGGCGCCAGCCGTTCTTTCGGCGAGACCGTCAGCCAGACGCCGGTGGGCAGGTCGACCGGGATCGTGCCGTTCGACTCGATGTGGACGCGCCGGCCGTCGGCGCGCAACGCGTCGATCAGCGCGCTGGTCTCGCGTTGCGCCAGCGGCTCGCCGCCGGTGATGATGACCATCGGGCAGTCGCCGCCGAGCTCGCGCACGCGCGCCACGACCTCGTCGACCGAGGCGAAGAACGCCAGCGCGTAGTCGGTGTCGCAGAACGCGCAGCTCAGGTTGCAGCCGGCGAGGCGGACGAAGACGGCGGGCGTCCCCGTCCACGTCCCCTCACCTTGGACGCTGTAGAAGATCTCAGCGAGCTGCAGCACGTCGTTCCTAACGCTGGCGGTACGCGCGCAACACCTGGATCGCGACGGGCGAGCCGGCCGAGATGTTGACGTTCTCTTTGTTGTTCTTGGCGATCAGATAGCCGCCGCCCGCGCCGAGCACGGCGCCGACGCCGTGGCCGAGCAAACCACCGATCAACCCGCCGACGGCGGCCGCGCCGGCTTCCTTCCCGGCATTGCTCTTGGTGATGGCCTGGATGCTGGTCACGCGCGACTGAATCGTGAACGTGCCCTGCGGCGCGTAGAGCTTCTCGAACGAGAGGCGGACCTTGCCGGCCGTGCCTTGGCCGGCCGGGACGACCTCACGCACGTACCCCGTCACGCGCGCATGCCGGATGGCGCCGTTGTCGGAATATACGCCGGACAGCGAGACCGGCTCGCCGACGTAGGCGTGGTTCGAGCTGATGTTCTGGTCGAACGTCCCGTGGAGGATCGTGCCGGGCGCGACCTGCGCCGAGGCGGCCAGCGGGGCCAGCCCCAAGACGACGGCGGCGAAGCCGGTGACGAGCGTGCGAATCATAGCGGTGTGTGCTCCTTGTTCGTGGGCGATGCCGGCCGAGTGATCACCCGCGTGCCAGCGGATCGTCCGATCTCAGAACGACGCGGGCGCTGCGAGTCTCCCAGAGGACCAGCTCGGTCAATTGGGGGAGCAAGGGTGCCAGGCGTTTCCAAATCCACACGACGATGCGCTCGGCGGTCGGGTTCTCGATCAGGTCGTTGAGCGACCGGTGGTCCAGCTCAGCCAACACCGTTCCCCGGACGGCGTTTGCTATCACCTCGAAGTCCTGAACCATCCCGGCCGCCGGTCCCTCCGCCTGTAACGGGCCGTCGAGGACGACTTCGAGGCGGTACGAGTGGCCGTGCAGACGCGCGCACTTCCCCGGGTGGTGCGGCAGCACGTGGGCGGCCTCGAAACTGAACGATTTGCGAATCTGCACGACCCCCATGCTTCGCCGCCGGACGGGACCGCGCCTCACCGTGGGGAACGCCACGGCGTGCAGTCCAACCGCGCGCGTCTGGTGACGCAGATCCTCTCGGCCAAGATCGCTCCGCCACTCCTGTCGTCCTCGCTCTACGAGGTCGGCGCCGATGGGGTGCCGCGCGTGTTGCCCAGCGTCGGCGGGATCACCGTCAACGTCCGGGTCGGCGACTCGGCGTTCGCGGTCGAGGCCGACCACGTCGAACCCGCCGTGAGCGCGCGCCATCCGGACGATCGGACCAACACCGCGTTCTGCGTCTTCGCCTGCGTCGGCAACACGGTCACCGTCACCAGCGGCGAGGCCAAGGGTGCGCAGGGCACGGTGACCGGCAAGCACGGCGGCGTCGAGCACGTCATCGTCGACTTCACGGCCGAGGCGATGGAGCGGATGCAGTTGGGCGACGACCTCTCGGTGCGCGCGACCGGCGTCGGCCTCGCGCTCGAGAACGCCGGCGACGTGCGCGTGTTCAACTGCGATCCCGACCTGCTCGAGAAGCTCGGCCTGCGGCGCGAGCACGGCGTGTTCAGCGTTCCCGTCGCGCGCATCGTGCCGGCCTGTGTGATGGGCTCGGGTCTGGGCCGGCAGACGGTCGTGCGCGGCGACTACGACATCCAGTGCTTCGACCCCAAGCTGGTCGCCGAGTTCGGGCTCGATCAGCTGCGACTCGGTGACGTGGTGGCGATCCGTGACGCCGACAACACGAACGGCCGCATCTATCGCGGCGGCGCCGTCACCGTCGCCGTCGTCTCGCACGGCTCGTCGTACCTGGCCGGCCACGGGCCCGGCGTGACGACGCTGCTGACGTCGGCCAGCGGCGCGCTGGCGCCCGTGCTCGACGCGCGCGCCAACCTCGCGACCATCTTGGGCCTGCGCTGAGGATGCGCGACCGCGACCTGCTCTCGCCCGAAGATCGTGCCGAGCCGGTCGTCGTCGTGGACTATGATCCCGCCTGGCCGGCGACGTTCGCGGTGCTGCGCGACCGGCTCGCGACGGTGCTCGGCGACCTGGCGGCCGGGATCGAGCACATCGGCTCGACGGCCGTCCCGGGGCTCGCCGCCAAGCCGATCATCGATCTCGACGTCGTCTTGCGGCGCGCGTCCGACTTCGCGCGTGCCGCCGAACGGCTGGAACGGATCGGCTACACGCACCTGGGCGATCTCGGGATCATCGAACGGGCGGCCTTTCGCGCGCCGCCCGGCTCGCCGCGGCATCACCTCTACGTCTGCCCGGCCGGCGCGCCGGCCCTGCGCGCGCACCTGGCGCTGCGCGACACGCTGCGTGCCGAGCCGGCGCTGTTGGCGGCGTACGCCGACCTCAAGCGCAGCCTGGCGGCGCAATTCCGCGACGACCGCGACGCCTACGCCGAAGGGAAGACGGCGTTCATCACCGCCGCGCTCGGCGAGCGCAGCGGTCAGCGCCGCGCGCGGCGCAAGTAGACCGCGTTCGCGCGGTAGTCGAACCACAGCTCGTACGAGCGCAGCAAGTCCGTTCCGAGCGTCCCGTCCACCTCGTCGCTGCCCAGGTCGGCGTTGGAGACGTCGGCGGTGACGTCGCGCAGCCAGAGGCCGGCGATCTCGAGTCCGGGCAGGCGCGTCGGCACGGCGAACGCCGAGCCGCCGATGCCGCGCACGCGGGTCGTCCCGCTGAAGCGGTCGGGCGCGAACTCACCGCGATCGGCGAACCCGTTCTCGAAGACGGTCTGGTTCGCGCCGGTGTCCAGCACGACGCGGCCGAGCGCGCTGCCGGCGCTGATGTGAATGGCCGGCGTGCGGTCGTCCAGACTCAGCGTCGCCGAGGCGGCGTCGGACGGCGGGTGAAAGCGCTCGGGCGCGATCGCTTCGGCCAGGTTGTGCTCGAGGTCGAGATGCACGACGACGTCGGCGAAGAAATCGAAGCCGAGCAGCCCGACGATGCGCGTGTGCGAGTCGGGCTGAAACGGGATCGCCACCACCCGCGCGGCGAGGTTGCGCATGCGCAGGTCGCCGACCGTCAGCAGCGGGATGACCGTCATCGACTCCTGGAACGCGCCCATCGTCGAGCCGATGTGCGTGCCGAAGCGCTCGAGCTTCTGCTGGTCGGCGACGGTCGGGTCGATGAAGATCCCCGCCGCGCCGGAGTCCAGCAAGAAGTCGTAGGCGCTGCGGCCGACGATGACCCGAATGACCGGTAACCCGTCGACGAAGCGCACCGGCAGCCGCACCGTGCCGCCGGGCTTACCGGTGAACTCGACGACGCGCCGGCTGGGCGGCATCTCGACGTCGCGCGGATCCGGCGTCGTGTCCAGCCCGCGGTTGACCAGCAGCTGCTCGCGCTCGTTGCCGAGCGTGTCGGTGGTGAAGATGCGCGAGGGATCCCAGACTCCGTCGAACAGCCGATAGTCGTCGTACGTCGTCGTGATCCGCGCGTGCCGCTCGACGGCCTCGCTGCGCGTGAGCAGCCCGGTCCTCTTGTCGATGAACAGCCACTCGTGGATGCCGGCCGGCGGGTCGACTTCGACGACGTACGCGCCGGTCGCCGGCGACTCGCCGACCAGCCGCACGTCGCGGTCGTCGCCGGGGTCGCGGAACGCGCGCTCGCTCGCCGCCAAGCGCTGATCGTGCAGGCCGGCGTCGACGAACGTGATGCCGTTGCGGTCCTGCTGCCAATGGATGCCGTGCAGCACGCCTTTCTGATAGCTGACCGGCCCCAGCGTGGTGATCGCGCGGACGTCCTTGCCGAGCTGGTAGACGCGGTACTCGCCGACGGTGCCGTCCTGGAACAACCGCCAGTCTTCGATTACCGTCGCGGCGCGCGTGTAGTCGCGCTGGTGCGCGCGCTCGTAGAGCGCGCGCACTTTGGCCAGCGTCGCGGCGGTGCCGACCAGCCCGCCGGGTTCGTCGTCGTACGCGGCCTGTGCCGCTTGTGCCAGCAGCAGCGCGGCCAACGCGGCTGCCGCGGCCCAGCGGCGAGGCCGCACCGGGCTCATGCGGTGCTCGTCGTCAGAGCGATCCGCTGGGCCCCATCGCCTCGAGACGTCGCTTGAGGTCGGAGAGGAACCCGCTCGCGACGGCGCCGTCGACCACCCGATGATCGAGCGAAAGGCAGACGTTCATCATCGAGCGCACGACGATCGCGTCGTCGTCGCGCACGACCGGGCGTTTCACGATCGCTTCGGTGGTCACGATTCCCGTCTGACCCGGCACCAGGATCGGTGCCGAGAGCACCGAGCCGTTGGCGCCGGTGTTGTTGACGGTGAACGTTCCGGCGGCCAGATCGTCCGCACCGAGCTTGCCGCGCCGCGCCTTGTCGATCAGCGCGCCGGCGGCGATCGCCAGACCCTTGATCGACAGCCGGTCGGCGTTGCGGATCACCGGGACGATGAGGTTGCCGTCGGCCGCGATCGCCAGGCCGATGTTGACCTCGGCGTGGACGCGGATCCCTTCCTCGGTGAAGGACGCGTTCATCAGCGGGAACTGCGCGAGCGCTTCGACCGCGGCGCGCACGAAGAACGGCAGCAGCGTGAGCTTGACGCCGTTCTCGCGCTCGAAGGCGTCCTTCTCGCACGTGCGCCACTTCCACACGTTGGTGACGTCGACTTCGACCATCGTCCAGGCGTGCGGCGCGGTATGCTTCGACTCGACCATGCGCTGCGCGATGATCTTGCGCGCCTGGGTGAGCGGGATGAGGTCCCCGGGCCGCGCCTGAGCGTAGGTGGCGCGGCCGCCGCCGGCCGGCGACGGCGCGGGCGCGGCCGGCGCGCTCGGCGGCGCGGGCGCGGTGTAGACCGCGTTGTCGGCCGAGATGGTCGCGGCGACGCCGGCGCTGGGCCCGGCTTTCGCGGCGGCCAGGATGTCGTTGGCCGTGATGCGGCCGCCCTCGCCGCTGCCGTGCACGCGCGCGAGATCGATGCGATGCTCGCGCGCCAACCGGCGCACGGCGGGCGAGACGCGCAGTCCGCCCGGCGCCGCGCTCGCGGCGACGAAGCCGTTGGCGACGACGGCGCTGCCGTTCCCGTTGGCCAGGCTCGGCGCGGTGAAGGTCGTGCTCGAGAGGCCGACGTTGCCGCCCGGCACCGGCTCGTCGGACGCCTGATGGTTGGCCTCGGCGGCCAGGTTCGCGACCTGTTCCGATGGTGAGGCGCTGCCGTGCGGCGCCGGCGTCTGCGCGGCGGCGCCGACTTCGTCGATGATCGCGATCGGGGCGCCGGTCGGGACCGTCTCGCCTTCCTTGACGATCAGCTCGCGGATGACGCCGCTGACCGGCGCGGGAACCTCGGCGTTGACCTTGTCGGTCGACACTTCGACGAAGGCTTCGTACTTTTCGACCGAGTCGCCGGGCTTCTTGAGCCACTGCGCGACGGTCCCTTCGGTGACCGTCTCGCCCAGCTGCGGCATCGTAATCGTGGTCGGCATGGCTAGAACGCGGCCAGCGAACGCATGGCCTCGACCATCGCGTCGGTCGAGATCATGAACTCGTCCTCGAGCGTGAGCGCGTAGCCCATCGCCGGGACGTCGGGGCCGCACAGGCGGCGGATCGGGGCATCGAGGTCGAACAACGCTTCTTCGGCGACCATCGCGCTGATCTCCGCGCCGATGCCGCCGAACTTGTTGTCCTCGTGGACGATCAGCAGCTTGCGCGTCTTGCGCACGCTCTCGAGGATCGTCGTCTTGTCCATCGGCCGGATCGAACGCAGGTCGATCACTTCGACCGAGACGCCTTCGCCCTCGAGCCGGTTGGCCGCGTCGAGCGCCTGATGCAGGTTGTAGCCGTAGCTGACGACGGTGACCTGGGTGCCCGTTTTCTTGACGTCGGCCTTGCCGATCGGAATCGTGTAGTAGCCCGCCGGCACCTCACCCTTGACGCTGCGATACGTCTTCTTGTGCTCGAGGAAGAGCACCGGGTCGGGGCACTCGATGGCGGCGTTGAGCAAGCCCTTGATGTCGGCCGGGGTCGAGGGCGCGAGAATCGTCAGGCCGGGGACGTGGTAGAAGAGCGCTTCGATCGAGACCGAGTGCGAGAGCGCGCCGCGCACGCCGCCGCCGTACGGCGTGCGGATGACCAGCGGACAGGTGTAGTCGCCGTTGGAACGATAGCGCGTCTTGGCCGCCTCGCCGACGATCTGGTTGAACGCGGGATAGATGAAGTCGGCGAATTGGATCTCGGCGATCGGGCGCAGGCCTTCCATCGCCATGCCGATCGCGACGCCGATGATCGAGGCTTCGGCCAGCGGCGTGTCGACGACGCGCTGCGGCCCGAACTCGTCGAGGAAGCCTTTGGTGATGAGGAAGACGTTGCCGCGCGCGCCGACGTCCTCGCCCATGATCAGGACGCGGTCGTCGCGCACGAGCGCGTCGTGCAACGTCGAGCGGACGGCTTCGACGTTCGTCATCACGCTCGTGCCGGTCGTGCTCTGCGGGCCGGCCGCAGCGGTGGTCGCCATTCTACGAGAACTCCTGCCAGGGATGATAGTCGCCTGCGACGACGTTGTCGTACAAGCTCTGGGGGGTCGGGTACGCCTGCGCCTCGGCGGCGTCCGTCGCTTCGTTCGTCTCGCGCAGCACCTCTTGGCGCAACGCCTTGGCGCGCTCGGCGTCGATCACGCCGGCGTCGATCAGCAGCTGCTCGAAGCGCGGCACCGGGTCCATCTTGCGCTGCTCTTCGATGATCTCGCGGCTGCGGTAGGTGCGATCGTCGTCGTCGGTCGAGTGCGAGAGGAAGCGGTAGCACTTGGCTTCGACGATCGAGGGGCCGCCGCCCGAGCGCGCCCGGTCGAGCGCTTCGCGCATCGCCTTGTAGGTCGCGATCGGCTCGAAGCCGTCGCAGACGCTGCTGGGCAGCCCGTAGCCGGGCGCCTTGTCGGCGACGTTGGCGACGCGCATCTGCATGTTCTGCGGCGTCGAGATCGCCCACTCGTTGTTCTCGACCAGGAACACGATCGGGAGCTGGTGGACGGCGGCGTAGTTGACCGATTCGTGCCACTCGCCTTGCGAGGTCGCGCCTTCACCGGTCGTGCACAGCACCGCGCGCCCGCTCTCGCCGCGGTACTTGAACGCGGCCGCGACGCCGACGGCGTGGGTGCAGTGCCCCGCGATGATCGACGAGATCGAGAGCACGCCCTTGTCGTGGTTCGTGTAGTGGTTGGGGAATTGCCGGCCGCCCGAGCGATCGGTCACCCGGGCGAACAGCGAGGAGAGGATCTCGTAGGGCGTCATCCCCACGCCCAGCGCGAGCCCCAGGTCGCGGTAATACGGCACCAAGACGTCCTTGCCGCGCACGAACGCCATCGCGGCGCCGGCCTGCACGCCCTCGTGCCCCTCGGAACCGAGCGCGAACGGGATCTTCCCCTGGCGATTGAGTTGAAAGCCGCGGTTGTCGAGCTGGCGCTGGAGCAGCATGTTGCGGAGCATCGCGACGAGCTGCTCGTCGGTCAGATCGCCGCGTTCGAGCTCCCGCCGCTCGCGAGCCGTGGTCGTTTTCGCCATCGAGTCGATCCCCTGGACCTGAAGTGACAACCGCGGATACTCGCGCGCCGGGCGGCTCGACTCCTGCGGCGGCCACCGGCCGCGCGTCGGAAGGAGCCGCGCGTCCCAGCGCCTACGAGATGGGCGAATGGACGAGGATGAGCGGATTCGCTCACTTCACGCCCGCGCCGTGGCGGCGTTCGCCCGTCGAGACTTCGACGTGGCGGAGGCGGAGCTGCGCGCGCTGCTGGCCGTGCGGCCCGGCGACCGCAACGCGCGCTTCAACCTGGGCTACGTCCTCGAGGCGCTGGGCCGGACGCGGGAGGCCGGCGAGGCCTACGAGCCGCTGGCGGCCGCCGGTGACGGGCCGGCGCTGGCGCGCCTGGGCCGCCTGCGTTCCGTTCAAGGGCGGCTCGACGAAGCGGCGGCGTACCTGAGCCGAGCCGCGGCCGCGGCGCCGGACGACCTCGGCCTCACGCGCGACCTAGGCATCGTCGAGAACCTGCGCGGGCACTTCACCGACTCGGTCCGGCTGCTCGAGTCGGTCGCCCCGCATCCCGCCGCCGACGCCCAGACCTGGAGCGCGCTGGCGGACTCGCTGCGCGCGCTGCGCCGTCACGACGAAGCCGAGGCCGCGGTCGACGAGGCGCTGCGCCGGGACCTGGGCCTGCTGCACGCGCGCATCGTGCGGGGCCAGCTGGCCTACGACCGCGGCGACTTCGAGCGCGCGTGGACGGCCTTCGTCCGCGCCGCCGAGCTGGCGCCCCAGGACGCCGAGCCGGAGCTCAACCTGGGCGTGCTGGCGCACGGCCTCGGCCGGCTCGACGAGGCGCTCGAGCACCTGCGGCGCGCCGTCGCGTTGGCGCCCGACAACCCGCTGGCGCACTTCGACCTGGGGATGACGCTGCTGCTCGGCGGCGACTTCCCGGCCGGGTTCGCCGAATGCGAGTGGCGGCTGCGCGACCCCCACCTGCGGCGCGACCGGTTGGGCGAGCTGCTCCCGCGCTGGGACGGCGCCGCGCGCGCCGGCACGGTCGTGGTCACGCGCGAACAGGGACTGGGCGACTTCCTCTTGTGGTCGCGGTTGTTTCCGGCGGCGCGCGCGCGGGGCGTGCGGCTCGCCGTCGAGTGTCCGGCCGCGCTGGCGCCGCTCTTCGCCGGCTTCCCCGGGATCGACGAGCTGCTGCCGCCGCAGGCGCCTCGCGAGCCGCGCTTCGCGGCGGCCATTCCGCTCTGCAGCCTCCCGCTGGTGCTCGGTTTGGAGGCGGCCGCGATCCCGCCGCCGCTGCCGCCGGCCGTCGATCGGGCCCGCACGGCGGCGTTTCGAGCGCGCTTCGCGGCCTTGGGCGCGCGGCGGACGATCGGGATCGTGTGGGCGGGCGAGCCGGCGCACGCGTTGGATCGCTTCCGTTCCAGCGGGTTGGACGCGTTCGCCGCGCTCGCGACCGTACCCGACGTCGCCTGGGTCTCGCTGCAGAAGGGGAGCGCGGCGCGCGAAGCGCTGGCGCCCCCGGCGGGTCTGGAGCTGCTGCGGCTCGACGAGGAGCTGCACGACTTCGGCGACACCGCCGCGGCCGTCGCCGCGCTCGACCTGGTGATCGCGGTCGACACGTCGGTCGCGCACCTGGCGGGCACGCTGGGCGTTCCCGTCTGGTTGCTGCATGGCTTCGGGAACCATTGGCTCTGGCAGCTCGACCGGACGGACTCGCCGTGGTACCCGAGCCTGCGAATCTTCCGTCAGCACCAGCCGAACCGCTGGGACGGCGTCTTCGCCGACGTGCGCGCGGCGCTCGAACGAACGGATTCGGTCACGGTGCCGAACGGTACCTGACCCGCGGCGGCGAAGGAAGAACGCCGTGAGCGTCCGCCTCGGGTTTCTCGGACTCGTTGCGGCGACGATCGTCGTCGCCGGCTGCGGTCCGACGACCGAGCCGCCCTTGAACCTGAAGATTCCGACGCCGTCGCCGACCGCTTCGCCGACCGCCTCGCCGACTCGGTCACCGTCGCCGGCTCCGAGTCCCACCGCGACGGCGACGTCGAGTCCGAGTCCGAGTCCGAGCCCGACCGCGTCGCCGACGCCGACCGCGACGACTTCGCCGACGGCGCGTCCCACCGCGACGCCGTCGCCGACGCCCACGCCGACACCCACGCCGACGCCGACACCCACGCCGACGCCGACACCCACGCCGACGCCGACACCCACGCCGACGCCGACACCCACGCCGACACCGACACCCACGCCGACGCCCACACCCACGCCGACACCAACGCCCACGCCCACGCCGACACCTACGCCTACGCCTACGCCAACGCCGACACCGGTGCCGTTGACGCTCAACCCGACGTCGCTCTCCTTCAACACGCTCGGCACGCAGCAGACGTTCCAAGTCAACGAGGCCGGTTATACCGGGACGTTCACCTTGAACGACGGTGGCAGCTGCAGCGGCATCGCGTTGTACGCACCGAGCAGCGGCCCCGGCCCGAGCTTGACGGTCACGGTGACGTCGGTGACCACCGGCAGCTGCACGATCACCGCTTCGGACGCGAACGGTCAGGTCGCGACGGAAAGTATCGTCGTCTCGTTCCGCTGATCGCGGCGCCGTTGGCCGCCGGCGTTAGGCGGTGACGATCTTCGCCGCGCCCTCCAGGCCCAGCAAACGGATCGACTCCTCGCGCATCTTGTACTTCTGCACCTTGCCGCTCACGGTCATCGGCCAACCCTCGACGAACAGCACGTAGCGCGGAATCTTGTAGTGCGCGATCTTGCCGCGGCAGTAGTCGCGGATCTCGTCCTCGCCGGCCTGCGCGCCGTCGCGCAGAACGACCCACGCGCACAGCTCCTCGCCGAACTTCTCGTCGGGCACGCCGATGACTTGGACGTCTTTGACGGCCGGGTGCGCGTACAAGAACTCTTCGATCTCGCGCGGGTAGACGTTCTCGCCGCCGCGGATGACCATGTCCTTGATGCGGCCGCTGATGTTGACGTAGCCGTCCTCGTCCATCGACGCGATGTCGCCGGTGTGCATGTAGCGCGCGGCGTCGATCGCGCCGGCGGTCGCCTCGGGGTTTTCCCAGTAGCCGAGCATGACGACGTAGCCGCGCGTGCACAGCTCGCCCGGCGTTCCGCGCGGGACGATCTCTCCGTCCGCGTCGACGATCTTGACCTCGACGTGCGGGTGCACCCGCCCGACGGTTCCGGTGCGCTTCTCGACCGGATCGTCGGTCAGCGTCTGCGTCGAGACCGGCGAGGTCTCGGTCATCCCGTAGCAGATCGTCACCTCGGGCATGTGCATCTCGGCTTGCACCCGCTTCATCACCTCGACCGGGCACGGGCTGCCGGCCATGATCCCGGTGCGCAGCGAGGAGAGGTCGAAGTCGGCGAAGTTCGGCATCGCGAGCTCGGCGATGAACATCGTCGGTACGCCGTACAGCGACGTGCAGCGCTCCGTCTCGACCGCGCGTAGCGTCAGGTCCGGATCGAACGTCCAGTTGGGGATGACGATCGCCGCGCCGTGCGTCGTGCAGGCGAGGTTGCCGAGCACCATCCCGAAGCAATGATAGAACGGGACCGGGATGCAAACCCGGTCGAGCTCGGTGTAGCGGCAGCCCTCGCCGATGAAGTAGCCGTTGTTGAGGATGTTGTGGTGCGAGAGCGTCGCGCCCTTGGGGAAGCCGGTGGTCCCCGAGGTGTATTGGATATTGATCGCCTCGTCGAATTGGCAGCGCGCCTTGCGCTCCGCCAGCGTCGCGTCGTCGCACTCGACGGCGCGCGCGAGATAGGCGTCCCACGCGACCTCGTCGGACCGCGGCGGCTCTTCGCCCAGCACCACCACCTCGCGCAACGCCGGCAGGTTGGGACGCACCTCGCGCACCATGGCGAGATATTCGCTGGTCTTGTACCGGTCGAGCGTCACCAGCGTGGAGATCCCGCTTTGGCGCAACGCGTACTCGAGCTCGTGGAGGCGGTACGCCGGGTTGACGTTGACCAGGATCGCGCCGATCTTCGCGGTCGCGTATTGCACCAGCACCCACTCCAGCGAGTTGGGCGACCAGATACCGACCCGCTCGCCGTGGGCGACGCCGGCCGAGACGAAGGCCTTGGCCAGCCGGTCGGTCTCGGCGGCGAGCTGCGCGTAGCTCAGCCGCTTGTTCTGGTGGACGGAGACGACGGCATCCCGGGACGGAAATCGCCCCGCGACGCGATCGAGGTTGTCGCCGATCGTCTGCCCGATCAGCGGCACCGGGCTGGCCCCGTGCGCATAGCTCGACTGCGTCATCTGGTGCTCCTCGTTGGCTCGCGGTCGCGTGGTCGGCATACGATCCGACGCGTGCAAGAAATTTTCCTCACCACGCTCGGCTTGGAGGAGGGGCGGACAGAGGGCTGGGCTGCGTCACATCTTGCTTGTAGGACAAGGAATGGTGAAGGTGCTCCGAAACGTCGGGGTGACTGAGCAGCTGGGTGTCGCTCGGTCGATTCTCGACGCGGCCGGGTCGCGCGTCGCGCCTCCGGGTTGCTGTTTGGCCAGATATGAGGAGACAGGCGTATGCGCACGCCTTTTGACGTTCTCCGCGAACCGCGTGCGACGGCGCGCGCGGTCGGCGCGGCTCTCGCCCTTACGCTGGGCGCCGGTTGTTCGGGCGGCGGGGGCTCGCCGCCCGTTCCGACGCAGTCGCAGAAGACGCCCACGGCCGTGCTGAAGGCCGTGACGTTCACGATGCACTGGAACTCGGCGTCCGGCACGTCGTCGCTGGTGCGCACGCCGAAGTACGTGCCGGCGACCGCGGCCAGCGTGTCGGTTTCCGTCAACGCCGGCGTGCCGCTGTACCTCAACTCCCCGGCGACAACGCTCACGATCAATGCTCCGGTCGGCACCGACACCTTCGCCTTCGAGACATACGACGCGCCGAACGGAAACGGCAACGTGCTCAGCAAGGCGACCGTGACCCAAGCTATCGTCGACGGGACGGCTAACACCGTGTCGGCGGTGCTGAACGGCGTTGTGGCCTCGGTCGGTGTGAGCGTGAACGGCACGTTTCCGGCGGGAACGACCGGCACGTTTGCAATCAGCGCGGTGGCGAAGGACGCTGACGGCAACGTGATCGTCGGCAGCAGCAGCTACTCGACGCCGATCACGCTGTCGATCTCGGATCCGGCCGACACCGGGACCTTGTCGCTCTCGTCGAACACCATCACCTCGCCGAGCAGCGGCGCGAACCTGGTGTACAACGGCGGCACCCTCGTGAGCGCCACGCTGAACGCGAGCGCGACCGGTGCGACCGGGGGGAGCACGGCGATCGCACCGACGCCGACCGTGTACGAGTGCCCGGTCGCCGGCGAGCCGCAGTACATCGCTCCCGGCCTCAGCGGCGTGATGTGGTACACCGACAACAACAACACCGTCGTCAAGATCACGACGAGCTGCGTGCTCTCGCCGTTCGCCATTCCCACCGGGAATGCGAATCCGCAGGGCATCACCCTCGGTGAGAACGGCAACGAGTGGTTCACCGAGTCCAACTCGAGCAAAATAGCCGAGGTCACGCTGGGTGGCTCGATCTCGGAGTTCGGCACGCTGTTCGGCTCCGACGCCCCGCAGATGCTGGCCGACCGCGGTGACGGTAACGTCTGGTACGCCGGTTACGGCGGCAATCACGTCGGCTACGTCAACGAGTTCAACGGCGTCGCGGGCGAGACGACGCTCCCGACCGGAGGGTCGGGACCGTGGGACCTGGCGGAAGCCGCCGACGGCAACCTGTACGTCAGCGAAAACCTCAACGACGACATGGCGCGCCTCGCGACGCTCTTCCAGAGCCCGATCCCGCAGACGGCGGTCACCGGCGGCTCGGAGTCCGAGTCGGTGGTCAAAGGTCCCGACGGCAACTTGTGGTTCACCCAGTTCGGGCTCAACCACATCGGCGTTGTCTCGCCGGCCTCGTTCACACAGGTCGGCTACTACGCAACCGCATCTCCGAGCAGTGCCCCGGTCGACATCACCGTGGGTCAAGACGGCAACCTCTACTACAGGGAGTCCGGTATCGACCGCATCGGCCGCATGAACACGAGCGGAACGAACAACGGCGAGTTCCTGACGATCTCGAGCAACACGGGCCTCAAGGGCATCGCAACCTCGACGGACGGGTCGATCTGGTTCTGCGAATCGAACACGAGCAAGGTCGGAAGGCTGGTGTACTGATGAACGGCACAGGAGGCAACCAAAACATGCGCCTTCGTCTCGCACTCGCCGCGGCGCTGGTCTCGTCGGCCTTGATCGTCGGCTGCAGCGGGGGTGGCGGCACGACCACGTCGACGGCGAGCCCCGCGGCACCGACCGCGACCCCAGCAGTCAACCCGATGCAGCTCTACCTGGCGACCGCATCGGAGACCGCCGGCACGAGTCCGATCGTCCAGCCGTCACCAGGCAGCATCGGCGCAACGACGCTGTCGCTGTCGTACACGACGACCGGCTCGACGCAAGGCATCCTGGCCTTCGAGCCGGGCTTCGTGGGGGAGTTCTACACGCAGACGAAGTGCTCGCTGTCGCCGGACGCCGTCACGGTGAGCCCGACGAACTCGGTAGGATCGAACATCGGGCTGTTCGTCATCACAACGGTCGCAGCGGGCAACTGCGCGATTTCGATCACCGACGGCATCGGCAATTACGCCTCGGTCCAAGTCGACGTGACCACGACGACCGGCACCATCTCCGCCACCAAGCGGAACTAGCCGCCGCCACGGTCGAATCGTGCGGGATGACGTCCCTGGTCATCCCGCACGACGACCTGGTCGCCGTCCGCCGGCGGCTCCACGCCGCCCCCGAGCTGTCGATGGTCGAGCACGACACGGCGGCCTTCGTCGCCGACGCGCTCCGCGCGCTCGCGCTCGACGAGGTCCGCACCGGGATCGGCGTCACCGGCGTGCTCGGGACGCTGCGGGGCGGGAAACCGGGCCCGGTGACGCTGCTGCGCGCCGACATGGACGCGCTCCCGATCACCGAGCTCAACGAGGTGCCCTATCGCTCCGAGCGGCCCGGCGTCATGCACGCCTGCGGCCACGACGGGCACGTCTCGATCTTGCTGGCCGCCGCGCGAACGCTGGCCGAGCGGCGTGCCGAGGTGCCCGGGACGCTGGTGTTCTGCTTCCAGCCCGGCGAAGAGGGCCACGCGGGCGCCAAGAAGATGATCGCCGACGGCGCGCTCGAGCATCCGCACGTCGACCGTACCTTCGCGCTGCACCTCTACAGCGGGCTGGACGTCGGCAAGATCGGCGTGCGCGACGGCGCGTTCTTCGCCTCGGCCGACGAGTTCGACCTGACGATTCGGGGCAAAGGCGGTCACGGTGCGATGCCGCAGCTGGCGGTCGACCCGATCGCCGCCGGCGCCTACGTGGTGACCGTGCTGCAGACGATCGTCAGCCGCGAGGTCGCGCCCAAAGATCCGGCCGTCGTCACCGTGGGCCAGTTCACCGCGGGCACGACCTTCAACGTCATCCCCGACCAGGCGACGATGAAGGGGACCGTGCGCGCGTTCGACGCCACGGTGCGCGCGTCGATGCCGGCGCGGATGGAGCGCATCCTGCGCGGCTTGGGCGAAGCGCTGCGCTTCGAGTACGAGTTCGTCTACCACTGGTCGTATCCGCCGACCGTTAACGCGCGCGAGGTCAACGACGTCGTGCGCGCCGTCGGGCGCGCGGAGCTGGGCGCGGAGGACGTCGTCGAGCACGACATCGTCATGTGGGCCGAAGACATGTCGTTCATGCAGGAGGAGCGCCCGGGCGCGTACTTCGTCGTCGGCGCGCGCGGCAGCGAGGGGACGGCGTATCCGCACCACAACGCGCGCTTCGACGTCGACGAGCGCGCGCTCGACGTCGGTTACCGGATGATGGTCGCGCTGGGACTCACGGGCTGATCGTCGCGAGACCTTCGAGCACCAGCGCGCGCGCGAACGCGCGCCCCGTGCCCGGCGCCGCCGCGTCGAGCTCGGCGACGGAGGCCGGGCCGGCCTCGAGCCGGCGCAGCGCCGCGACGCACGCGAGCGGATAGCCGATCGACTTCCCGGCCAGCACCAGCTCGAAAGCGTTCGCTTCGACGCGCGCGTGATACGGCACGTCGGCGCGCAGACGCACGGTCGGGTTCGCGTCGAGCTCGGTCAGCGCGCCGACCTGATCGAAGATGCCGCCGGCATCGGTGCGGGTGAGCCCGAACAGCTCGTTGGCCAGCAGGTCGCGCGCGGCGCCGATGATCGCCGGCGTGCAGGCCGCCGCGAAGCGGTCGACGGCCAGCGCGCGAAAGCGCGCCACGAAGTCGGGCGCGTCCAGCCAGTCCGGCCCGAGCGAGCGTCGCAGGTCGAGCGCTTGGAGCGGCGCGAGCCGCACCAGCGCGTCGAGCAGGTCGACGACGCGCACCGGCAAGAGCGCCAACGTCAGGTGCAGCGAGCGCACCTCGCTGGTCGCGGCCGCGTGCGGGTAGCCACGCGGGATGTAGAGCGTGTCGCCTTCTCGGAGCGTCACCTCGCGCAGCAGGACCGCGCGCGGGTCGCCGTTCTCGGTGCGGAACGGTTGGCTCTCGATCGGCAGCTCGACCAGCGGCTTGTAGATGCGCCAGATCTTGGTCCCCTCGAGCTGCAGGATCAAGGTGTCGTGCGTGTCGTGGTGGAGCCCGAAGCCTTGCGCGTTCGGCGGGGTGAGGTAGACGTTGGACTGCACGAAGGCCGCCAGCCGGCGCTGCAAGGCGGTGCACAGACGCTGCAGCCGCGCGCTGAAGAACGACGCGTCCTTGATCAGCATCGAGTAGCCCGAGGCGAAGGCCGTCGCGATGGCTCGCGGGTCGAGGTAGAGCTGCGGCACGCGGCCGGTGGCCCGGGCGCGCGGGGCGGGGCGCTCGATGGTGTACTGCTCGGCCGGTAAGGGCGGCCCCCCGGTGCGCACCAGCGCGAAGCGGTCGACGTCACGGGCGCCGACGGCGATCGCGTCCTCGACGTCGCCGATCGCGTACAGCGCTCGCCAATGTCCGGGGGCGTTCCGCTCCACGTGCAGCGGTTCGCGCTCGAAGTAGCGCTCCAGGAAGGTCGACTCGTCGACGGGGGCGATGAGCGTCGCGAGCGTCTCGTCCGTCTGCCGCACGGCTGGCATGTTCGTGCCAGCATTCCGCCGCGAGCTGAATCTGGCCTTGGATGCGAGGGCCGCTCGAGCGTCCCCTCGGCCCAAGCCGGCGTGCCAGCGATCACTTCCCAGCCCCAACCCACACACCGCTCAAACTTTTCACAGCGCGGCGGAGTAGAGTGCGATGTAATCCCCTGCATCCCCGGGAGTTCATCCGCGTGTACGCTCCACAGCCGCTGCCGGTTCCCGCCCCGGTCGCTCTCCGCTTGATCGGCCTCCTCGACGCCGACCTGGTCACCTCGTTCGCGCAGCTCGGGGACGACCTCACGCAGCCGGCCGGCGGAACGGTGCTGGTCGACGTCCGCGACCTGCACGTCGCCGCGGAGCAGGACATGGAGGCGCTGGTCGGCGCGATCCGCGCCGCCCGCACCGGAGGCCGCGACCTGCGGCTGGATGCCAAAAGTTTGCCGTGGCGGCGATTGCTGAAAGCCCAGCTGTCGGGGCAACCGGTCGTCGACGCCGGGCTGCGGGCATCCGTCCGCCGCACGGTGATCCTGGCCCACAGCGGCAACCAGCCGAAGTCCAAGAAAAAGCGCTGATCGTTCAGCCGGGTCGCGGCCCGGTTCGCCATTTGTCGAATGACCGTGGCCCCGAAATGGACTAGAGTAGGGGTTCCCATGCGCCCCGTCGAGCACGACGCGTGCGGGGTGGGGTTCCTCGCGGACCTCTCCAATCGCGCCACCCATGAGACCGTCCGCCTCGCTCTGACCGCCGTCGCGGCGATGGAGCACCGTGGCGCGCGCGCCGCCGACGGCCGCACCGGCGACGGCGCCGGGATCCTGCTCGAGACGCCGCGCACGCTGCTCCAGCGCGAACTGTCCGCGGCGCACGTTCGAGTCCCCGAGCGCCACCTGGCCGCGGTGTGCGTGTTCCTCCCGCGCGACGAAGACGTCGCGGCGGCGATGCGGGCCAAGATCGAACACGCGATCCGCGCCGAGCAGGTCGCGCCGATGCGCTGGCGCGTCCCGCCGGTCGACCGCGCCGTGCTGGGCGCGCAGGCCGCCGCCAGCGCGCCGTCCTACGAGCAGCTGCTGGTCGACATGGGTCCTGGCAACACCCGCGAGCGGATGCGCTCGGTGCGCCGCGCGGTCATCCGCACGCTGCGCGAGGCGGGCGACGTCGCGACCCTGGTCAGCGCCTCGCCGACGACCGTCGTCTACAAGGGGTTGCTCTCGTCGAGCGAGCTGGGCAGCTACTTCGCCGACCTGCGCGATCCGGCGTGCACCTCGCACTTCGCCGTCTTCCACCAGCGTTTCAGTACCAATACCTCGCCCAGTTGGCGGCTGGTGCAGCCGTTCGGCCTGATCGCGCACAACGGCGAGATCGACACCATCACCGGCAACCGCGCCTGGCTGCGCGCGCGCGGCGTCATCTCGCCGCGCGGTGCCAGCGACTCGCTGGAGTTCGACGTCGCGCTCGACGCGATGCTCGGCAGCGGCTACCGCATCGACGACGGCGTCGACCTGATGCTCTCGCCTGCGATCGACGACGACGACCGCTTGCGCGCCTACTACGATGCCCACATCCCGACGGTCGAACCATGGGACGGTCCGGCGGCGATCGTCTTCGCCGACGGCGACCGCGTGGGCGCCGCGCTCGACCGCAGCGGTTTCCGTCCGCTGCGCTGGTGCATGACGGCGTCCGGCAAGGTATTGGCCGCCTCGGAAGCCGGCGTGGTCGATTTCGGCGACGACCCGATCGTCGAGCGCGGCCGGCTCGGCCCCGGCGAGCGCATCGTCGTGCGCTTCGCGACCAGCGAGCTGATCCGCCCCGACGCCTTCCGCGCCACCCGGCGCGCCAGCGCCGACTTCCGCGCCACCGTGCGCTCGTGGCGTTTCGAGCCCCCGCCGCCGGGCGCGCCGCGCGAGGTCGACGCGGCCGCGTTGCGCCGCGATCTGGTGCGCTTCGGCTACACGCAGGACGAGCTCAAGGGCGTCGTCGCGCCGCTGGCCTCCGGCAGCGAGCCGCTGTGGTCGATGGGCGACGACGCGGCGCTGCCGTTCCTCGAGCGCCGCATGCCGGTCACCGAGTACCTGCGCCAACGGTTCGCCCAGGTCACCAATCCGCCGATCGACGCGCTGCGCGAAGGGTTCGTGTTCGACATGCGCGCGTGGGTCGGCAGCGGCGCGACCAACGGCGACGTGCCGGCCCCGGGCAGCATCGTCACCGTCGACACCGCGCTGCTCGACGAAGGCGCGTTCGACGCGCTGACCTACGACGCGCGGCTGGTGCCGCACCGTATCGAGCTCGATTGCGCGCATGCGGGCCTGCGCACGCGCATCCACGAGATCGCCGACGAGGCGGAACGCGCGGTCCGCGAAGGCGCGACGTATTTGGTGCTCGACGATCGCAGCGCGGCGGTGCCGGTCCCGGCGATCCTGGCGGCCGGTGCGGTGCACCAGCGGCTGACGGCCGACGGGCTGCGCATGCAGGCCTCGATCGCGGCCTGTGACGGCTTCGCCCGCGACGCGCACGCGTGCGCGGCCCTGATCGCGGCCGGCGCCAACGTCGTCACGCCGTGGTTGGCGGCGCGTGTGGGCGTCGCCGAGACGGGCTCGGCCGACGGGCTGCTCGACGCGCTGCGCACCGCGCTGATCAAAGTATTGGCCAAGCTGGGCATCTGCACGCTGCGCTCGTACGTCGGCGCCCAGACGTTCGAGACGCTCGGCCTGCGCGACGAGATCGTCGACACCTGCTTCCCGGGGATGGGCGCGCACGTGCAGACGCTCGGCTTCGACGAGCTGGAAGAGGATCTGCGCGCGTGGGTGGCGCTGGCCGAGGACGGCACCGAGCCGCCGCAGCGCGGACTGTTCCGCTACCGCCGCGACGGCATCCACCATCACTTCGATCCGCCGCTGCTCAAGGGTCTGCGCAAGACGATCGTCGCGCGCGACGAGGCGGCGTTCCTCAAGCTCTCCGACGACTTGGAAGCGCGCGAGACGATTTCGCTGCGCGATCTGGTCGAGCCGGTCGCGCTCGGGGAGAAGGTCGCGCTCGACGAGGTCGAGTCCGAGGAAGCGATCCTGGAGCGCTTCGTCACCGCGGCGATGTCGCTGGGCGCGCTCGGCCCCGAGGCGCACGAAGCCGTCGCCGCCGGTGCGAAGCTGGCCGGCGCGCGCAGCAACGGCGGCGAGGGCGGCGAGGATCCCACCCGCACGCTCAACACGGTCAAGCAGGTCGCTTCGGCGCGCTTCGGCGTCTCGGCCGAGTACCTGGCGACGGCGGAAGAGCTGGAGATCAAGATCGCCCAGGGCGCCAAGCCCGGCGAAGGCGGACAGATCCCCGGCTTCAAGGTGACCGCCGAGATCGCGCAGCTGCGCGGCGCCGCGCCGGGCCAGCAGCTCGTCTCGCCGCCGCCGCATCACGACATCTACTCGATCGAGGACCTCGCCCAGCTGATCTACGACCTGCGCCGCGCCAACGCCAAGGCGAAGATCGCCGTCAAGCTGGTCGCGCAGGCGGGGATCGGCTTCGTCGCGAGCGGCGTCGCGAAGGCGCGCGCCGACGTCGTGCACGTCGCCGGTCACGACGGCGGCACCGGCGCGTCACCGTTGGGCTCGATCAAGCACGCCGGGCTGCCGTGGGAGCTGGGTCTGGTCGAGACGCACCATACATTGGTGGCCAACGGCTTGCGCGGCCGCGTGCGGCTGCGCGTCGACGGCGGCTTCAAGACGGGGCGCGACGTCATTCTCGGCGCGATGCTCGGCGCCGACATGTTCGGCTTCGGCACCGCGCTGCTGGTCGCGCTGGGCTGCATCTACGCGCACCAATGCCATCTCAACACCTGCCCGGTCGGGATCGCGACGCAGGACGCCGCGCTGCGCGGCAAGTTCCCCGGCACGCCCGAAGACGCCGAGACGTTCCTGCGCTTCGTCGCGCGCGACGTGCGCCGGCGCCTGGCCGCTCTGGGCGCCCGCTCGCTCGGCGAGATCCGCGGCCGCAGCGACTTGGTCAAGCCGCGCTACGAACGCGCGAAGGGCATCGACCTCGACGAGATCCTGCGTCTGCCGGAGACGCGTGCGCCGTACGACTCGGCGCGCGTCGACAACGCGCACCTCGACGACGAGGCGATCGCCGGCGGAACCCAGCGCATCACGCCGGCCGACCGTGCCGTTGCGACGCGGCTCTCGTACGACGCGGTGGTCCGCCGCCAGCGCGGCGAGTACGTCGGCCCGGCGGTCTACCGCTACCGCGGCAGCGCGGGGCAGAGCTTCGGCGCGTTCTTGGCCGCTCCGCTGACGCTCGAGCTCGACGGCGAAGCCAACGACGGCACCGGCAAGGGGATGAGCGGCGGCACGTTGATCGTGCGCGGCGCCGGCACGGCCGACGAGCCGGCGATCGGGAACGCGTGCTTCTACGGCGCGCGCGGCGGCGAAGCGTACGTCCGCGGCACCGCCGGCGAACGGCTGGCGGTGCGCAACAGCGGCGCCACGGTGGTCGTCGAAGGCGCCGGCGACCACGCCTGCGAGTACATGACCAAGGGCACCGTCGCGATCCTCGGTCCGACCGGTCGCAACTTGGCCAGCGGGATGACCGGCGGCGAGCTGTTCGTCTTGCGCGAGCACGCGCAGCGGCTGGGGCCCACGCCGCTGGTCGCGCACGACCTCGACGATCCCGACCGCGCGCGGTTGCGCGCGCTGTTGGTCGAGCACGCGGAGCGGACCGGCTCGCGCCGCGCACGCGCGCTGCTCGACGAAGGGCCGCACGGCTTGGATGCGTTCGTGCGGCTGGCGGTCGCGGTCCCGCAGCGCGCCGCCGTCGCCGTTTAAGTCAGGGCTTCGGCTGCGCGTTCTTGACGGCGTTGACCGCCGCGTCGGCGGCTTTTTTCGCTTGATCCGCCAGGGTTTCGAGGTGCGGGCGGGCGGCCTGCGCGCCTTGCGCCAGCACCGTCTTGCCGGTCTCGATGAACGTGCCCGCGTGTTCGACGGCCGCGTCGTACTGCTGCTTCGCGGCGGCTTGCACGTGCGGTGCCTGGTCGACCAGCGTCTGCTGCAGCTCTTGCGCGCGGGTGACCGCGTCGGCGACCAGCGGCTGCGCCTGGTCGGCCGTTTTCTGCAGCGCGTCGGCGGCCAGCTGCTGCAGCTGCTTCGCCTGGTCGATCGCCCGGTTCAAGAAGTCCATCGCAGATCGTTCTCCTCAGGTCGGGTCGCCACCGTCGACGGTGAGGACCCAGCGCAACGCGCGCGCGTATTGGTCGAGCTCGCGGACCGTGCGGCGCAGCCAGCGGAAGGCCGGGTCGGTGCGTTCTTGGGTACCGGCGGTCGCTTCGACCTGTTTCACGTAGGCCACGATGGTCGCCAGTTGGGTCTCGACTCCGTCCCAATGGGCCTGCAGCGTGCGGGCCGAGGCGTCGGGCAGGCGGTCGAGCACGGGCGGTGCGGGCCGCTCGGCGAAGCGCAGGGCGAACTCGAGGCGCGCCAGCGCGTAGTCGCTGGTCGCGCGGATGAAGCTCGCGAGCAGGTTCACCAAGCGAGGGTTCATAGTCGTAGCGGGAGTACCCGGGGTTGGGAGAGAGTGGACGTCTGTGGCTAGGAAGTACGTAATCGTCGGGAACGGGTTCGCGGGGACGACCTGCGCGGAGCAGCTGCGCAAGGCCGATCCGACCTGCTCCATCGTTCTCTTCGGCGACGAGCCGTACTGTCTCTACAACCGGATCGCGCTGCCGCCGCTCCTGCGCAAGCAGGTGACGGAGCAGAAGGTCATCATGCGCGACCTCGCTTGGCACGAGAAGCTGGGCATCGAGCTGCACTTGAACACGCGGGTCGAGGCGATCGACGTCGCGGGCCGGGCGGTCACGGCCGGCGGCGTCAGCTATCCGTACGATGCGCTGCTGCTGGCCACGGGCGGGCGCCCGAACCCGACCGAGGCGCCGGGTGCCGCCGGCGCGGGCAACGTCTACAACTTCCAATACCTCGACGACACCAAGGCGATCTCCGAGGCGCTCGAGACCGCCAAGGTCGGCGTCGCGGTGGGCGGCTCGTTCATCGCCTACGAGCTTGCCGAGGCGTTCGTCTCGCGCGGCGTCGAGACGCACTGGCTGATCCGCGGCCCGCGTTTCCTGCGCCGCATGCTCGACGAGGCCGCCGGCGAGCTGCTGCACGAGGCGGCGCGCGCCGACGGCGTCCACCTGCACTTCGGCGAGGAGATCCGCTCGCTGGTGCGCGACAACGGCGCGGTCAGCAAAGTCGTCACCACCAGCGGAGAGGAGATCGCGACCGATCTGGTCGGCATCGGTCTGGGTCTGACGATCAACCTCGAGCTGGCCGCCGGCACCCCGATCCGCACCAAGACCGGCTTCGTCACCAACGAGTATCTCGAGACCGACGTGCCGGGCATCTACGCCGCCGGCGACTGCGCCGAGTTCTACGATCCGATCGCCGAGCTGCACTATCGCATGGGCACCTGGAACAGCGCCGGCGCGCACGGCAAGCTCGCCGCACACAACATGCAGGGCGGCGAGCGCAAAGCCTTCGACACCGTCCCGGAGTACAGCTCGCTGGTGTTCAGCGGTCAGACGATCACGCAGTTCGGCCTCTCGCCCGAGTACCACAGCGGGATCGAGACGGTGACCCACGTCGACCGCGACAAGCTGTGGTACCGCGCGCTCTACTTCCTCGAGGGCCGCTTCGTCGGCGCCACGCTGATCGGCAAAGGCAACCGCGCCGGCAAGCGCCGTTACGTCGAAGCGATCAAGACGAAGCAGCGCTTCGAGCACGCCGAACGCCGCGCGCTCCTGGAGTGGACGGCCGACTAGGCACGGGCAACGAACGCACGCCGCGGCCCGTCACCGTCGGCGAATATCACTACCAGCCCGCGACGAGAAAGGTCGCGGGACAGGTATCCTGATCGATCGGCGTGTGCGTCAACGACGTCGCCGATGGGAACGCTGCCAGGCGGTTCGCGCGAATCGTGAGCCAGAGCTGCGTGAGCACCGTGCGCCCGTGAGGGTCGCGACGGCATTGCAGCTGGATTGCGCGCGCATCGGCCGTCCGAAAGCCGCGTTCGAACGCCGCGACGAGGCTGTCGTGCGTCACCGTCCGGCCCGCCCGGCCGACCAGATACGTGCCGAACGAGGAGTCCGCGACGACGCGGCGCATGGCGAGCTCCGTCGTGAAAAAGCGCGTGGGGTCGAACCCGAAGCACTGCACGTGCTTGTCGTACTCGTGCCGGAGCAGGTCGGTGCGCAGGCGCGGCATCGCGTCGGCCAGCCGCGCGCGTAGCGCGGGCGAAAGCGGCGGCACCGCATTGCTGCGATGCAAGAGGTCGCAGCCCTGTGACCACCACGCGCGAACGGGCACGTGCGCGCGCACCAGCGCCTGTGGCCGCGACGGCCATAGGCCGTGCAGGCCGATCAGCGGCTCGCGCGGCTGGCCGGGAGCGCAGCTCTGCGGTTGCCGCGCGCCGGTCAGGGGAGCGTCGTCGACGCTGCACAGCCCGGGCTGCCACGTCAACGCGAAGGTGTAGTGGCCGAAGTCGCCGTGTGCCGCCGGCGTCAACGGCGTCGCGGCAACGGCGAGACCGGGCCACGCCAGCGACGCGGTCAAGGCGAGGGCGGCGAGCGCGGCCCTCACGGTAAGTAGTACATCGGGTTGGGCAGCTTGTAGGCGCGCTCCGCGTGGCCACCTTTCAAGTCGCTCCACTGGTCGCCGACCGTCTCGAGAATATGGTATCCGGCGCGTTCGATCGCGGCGCGCGTTCCGCTCTTGAACGGGACGACGGATTTGTCGTGATCGGCAACGGGACGCATGTAGAGCGCGGTGAACGCGTAGCCATCCGCCCGTAGGTTCGCCGCCGTCAACGACTTCTGCGGCGTTCGCCGGCCGGTGATGAAGAAGACCGTGACGCCCGCGCGGTGCGCGGCGCGCGTGAGCGCGAGCGTGGCGGGGATCGCCGGGAACCCGCGACGAGCCGCCGCGTTCCAGGAGGCGGCGTCGTACCCGAAGTCGTGTTCGGCCTCGTAACCGAAGGTGGACAGCGCGGTGTCGTCGATGTCCAGCACGATCGCCGGGTGGGTGACGTGCGCGGCGACGCGGCGTCGCAGGTAACCCGCGGCGTCGTGTTCGATCGTCGCCGTCTCGGCGGCGTAGGCACCGTTCGTGTAGTAGGTCTTGATCTCGGCCTTCAGCCGGCCGAGGTTCTCGAGCTGCGAGGATGCGAGCGGCGCGACGCATGTCGAAACCGGGCACGACGGTGGAACCGGAATCGTCGCTTGGGCGCGGGCCGCGGTCGACGACGCCGCGATCAGGACGAGCGCGGCAAGCCCGCGCGCGAAACCCCGCACCTAGGCCTCGTAGAGGGTGCGCAGCGCGCTGTGATCGAGCTCGCCGTCGCCGCGCGCGATGAGTTGGTCGAAGCGCTCGCGCACGAGCTTGGCGGCGACCAGGTCGAGCCCGTTCGCGTCGCCGGCTCCGGCCGCGATGTTCATGTCCTTGCGGTGCAGCTTCGACTTGAAGCCGGGGTTGAAGGCGCGGTCGATCATGCGCTGACCGTGCACCTCGAGGATCTTGCTCTGCGCGAAGCCGCCGAGCAGGGCGGCGCGCACCTTGACGGGATCGACGCCCGCCGCGGCGGCCAGCGCCAGCGCCTCGGCGACGGCCTCGATGGTCACGCCGACGACGATCTGGTTACAGGCCTTGGTCACTTGACCGGCACCGAGCGCGCCGACGTGCACGACGTTCTTGCCGAGCACCGCGAAGATCGGCTCGGCACGCGCGAACGCCTGGTCGCTGCCGCCGACCATGATCGAGAGCGTGCCCTCGATCGCGCCCTTCTCACCGCCGCTGACCGGCGCGTCGAGCGCATCGACGCCGCGTTGCGCGAGCGCCGCGGCGACGCGCGTCGTCGTCGCCGGTGCGATGGTGCTCATGTCGATCCACAGCGCACCGCGTTTGGCGCCGGCGAGCAGGCCCGACTCGCCCAGCGCGACGGCCTCGACGTCGGGCGAGTCGGGCAGCATCGTGATGAGGACGTCGCTGCGCGCGGCGACATCCTGCGGCGAGCTGCCGCCCTGCGCGCCGGCCGCGACCAGCTCGTCGAGCGGACCGCTCGAGCGGTTGAGCGCGATCAGCGGGTAGCCCGCGGCGAGGAGATTCTTCGCCATCGGCTTGCCCATGATGCCCAGGCCGATGAAACCGATGGTCGGTCGATCCGTCATGCGGCGCGGCTTCGAATCGAACCCGCGCGCGGCCTCGTGGACAGGCGAGCGACGCGACCGGGCCGCCGCGGGCAGCGGTCCGGAGACCGCCAGTCCGTTGGGCGGAACGGGGACGCGATCACGAACGCGGCCGGGCCGGGGCCTTGCGTCGCGCCGAGCTCCAACCCGCGCTGCCTAGGGACCCGCTTCCCGGCGAACGTCCGTCCCGGGATACGGCATCCCAAAACTCGCCTGTGTACGCCAGCGTACAGCGGCCGATCCGAGCCTGTCAATATGGGATACGGCATCCCGTATTGACGGGTGGAGCGGTCGTGCGCTAGGGTACCCGCATGGATGGCAGGACGCTCCAGCCCTTGCGCCGCGAGCAGCCGCTGCGGGATCGGATCCACGACCGGCTGCGGACGGCCATCCTTTCGGGCGAGTTGGCGCCCGGGACGCCGGTCATCGAGGCCGAGCTGGCGGCCCGCCTGGGCGCCAGCCGAACCCCGGTTCGCGAGGCGTTGCGACGGCTGGAGGCCGCCGGGCTGCTCGAGCCCCGCGGTCAGCGCGGCAGCGTGGTGCGGGTCCTGGCGGCCTCGGAGATCGAGGCCCTGTTCGAGATCCGCGAGGCGCTCGAGTCACTGGCCGCGCGCCGTGCGGCGCGAGCCGCCAACAACGCGGTCCTGCGGCGCGTCGAGCGCCATCTGGCCGGGATGCGCGCCGCGATCGACGATCCCAACGAGATGGAACGGCACGACACCGACTTCCACGACGCGATCGTCGCCGCCGGCGGCAGCGAGCGGCTCAAACGCATGCTCAGCGACATTCGCGAGGAGCTGATCGTCCATCGCTTTCTCTCGCTCTCCGACCCGCTGCGGCGGCGGGCGACGCTGCGCGAGCACGAGGCGATCGTCGTCGCGCTGCGCGCCGGCGACGAGGCGGCGGCGGCGGCGCGCTCGGCCGAGCACGTCGCGGCCGTGCGCGAGACGCTGCTGCAGCGTGCAGCCTTGGGCGCCGCGAGCGCGCGCGTGCGCGCATGAGCGCGACGCTCGGACCCACGACCCTGTACGAGCGGTTCGCCGCGATCGTCGGGCCGCGCAACGCCATCGTCGCGCCGACCGAGCTGCGCACCTACGAGTGCGACGGGCTGCTCGGCTATCGCGTGCGGCCCGAGATCGTCGTGCTGCCCGGCTCGACCGAGGAGGTCGTCGCCTGCGTGCGGCTGGCGCGCGCGCTCGACATGCCGATCGTGCCGCGCGGCGCCGGGACCGGTCTCTCCGGCGGCGCGCTGCCCAGCGAAGGCTGCGTCGTCATCGGGCTCTCGCGGATGAAGAAGATCCTCGAGGTCGACCTCGATGAACGCATCGCGCGCGTGCAGCCCGGCGTCATCAACCTGGACATCAGCCGCGCGCTGGCGCCGCTGGGGTATTACTACGCGCCCGATCCCAGCTCGCAGAGCGTCTGCACGATCGGCGGCAACGTCGCCGAGAACTCGGGCGGCGCGCACTGCCTCAAGTACGGCTTCACCGTCAATCACGTGCTGGGGTTGACGCTGGTGACCGGCGCCGGTGAGGTCGTGCAGATCGGCTCGGCCGACGGCGCACCCGATCCGCTCGGCTACGATCTGTGCGGCGTCGTGGTCGGCAGCGAGGGGATGACGGGAATCGTCACGGAGGTGCTGGTGCGCGTGCTGCGCACGCCCGAACGCACGCGCACGCTGTTCGCGACCTTTCCTTCCACCGACGAGGGCGGCGATGCCGTCTCGCGCATCATCGGCGCCGGCATCATCCCGGCCGCGATCGAGATGTGCGACCAGCTGGCCATCGAAGCGATCGTGCTGGCGACCGGGGTCGACTGGCCGCTCGACGTCGGCGCGCTCGTGCTGATGGACGTCGACGGGCCCGCCGCCGAGGTCGAGGAGACCGCGGCGCGTGCGCAGGAGCACCTGCGCGCGGCCGGCGCGATCGAGATCCGCACGCCCAAGGACGAGCACGAGCGCGCGCTGGCGTGGAAGGGCCGCAAGGCGGCCTTCGCCGCGATGGGCCGCATCTCGCCGAACTACTACGTCCAGGACGGCGTCATCCCGCGGCGGGCGATCGCGCCCGTGCTGCGCGAGATCGCCGCGCTCGGCGCGCAGCAAGGCCTGCGCGTCGCCAACGTCTTCCACGCCGGCGACGGCAACCTGCACCCGCTGGTGCTCTACGACGGACGCGTCGCGGGCGAGGAGCAGAAGGCCGAGCACGTCGGCGGCGAGATCTTGCGCGTCTGCTTGCGCTACGGCGGCTCGGTGACCGGCGAGCACGGCGTCGGACACGACAAGGCGTGCTACCTCGGCGAACAGTTCTCGAACGACGATCTGGACGCGATGATGGCGATTCGGACCGCCTTCGACGCCGAGCGGCGCTTCAACCCGGAGAAAGTCTTTCCGACGCCGCGGCTGTGCGGCGATCGTCCCGGCACCTACGTCCCGCACGCGGTCGAGCTGGGCGGCGAGGCGGGACGCGGATGACCGACGCGCAGATCGCGATCGCGGGCGTCGTTCCACGCCGTGTCGTCACGCCGCGCGACGTCGACGAGCTGCGCGCGCTGCTCGTCGAGCTGAACGCGGCGCGGGCCGCGTTCGCGTTCGTCGGCGGCGGCACCGAGCTCGAGCTGGGCAACGCCCCGCGCGCGCTCGACACCGTCGTGCGCACCAACGCGCTGCGGCGGGTGGTCGACTACGCGCCCGAAGACCAGACCATCACGGTCGAGGCCGGTATCACGTTCGCCGAGCTCGACGCCGTGCTGGCGGAACACGGGCAGATGCTGCCGCTCGACGTGCTCGACCGAACGCGCGCGACCGTCGGCGGTGCGCTCGCCACCAACGCCTACGGCGCGCGCCGGCAGCGCTACGGCACCGCCAAAGACTTGATCGTCGGCGTGCGCGTGGTGCGTCCCGACGGGACGCCGGCGCGCGGTGGCGGCAAGGTCGTCAAGAACGTCGCCGGCTTCGATCTCCCCAAATTGGCCGTCGGTTCGCTCGGCACGCTGTTCGGCATCGTCGAGGCGACGCTGCGCGTCTATCCGGTCCCCGCCGCGCGCACGACGTTGACCTACGCGCTGCCGGCGCGCGAGACGATCGCGGCGGCGTCGCGCGCGTTCACCGCCCAGCGCTTGGAGCCCGAGACGTTCGTCGTTCACGACGGGCGCACGCTGACGGTCGAGATGGCGGGCACCGCGGCCGGCGTCGCCGAGCAGTGCGCGGCGGCCGACGCCGCGCTGCGCGCGCTCGGCGCGACGCCGGCCGAGCCGCCCGCGGTCGACGCGCAGCCGCGCGCATGGCGCGCGCGGGCGGTGACGCCGCCGAGCCGCACGCCCGCCGGCGAGATCACCTTCCCGCTGCTCGGCGTCGCGCTGCGCGCGAGCGACGAGCCGTTCGACCTGGCCGCGATGCGCCGCGCGGCGAGCGCCGTCGTCGTCCACGCGCTGCCGCCGTCCGCGCGCGCGCAGGTCGACGTGTGGGGACCGCCGCCGCCGTCGTTCCCGCTCATGCAAGCCCTCAAGGCGAACTTCGATCCGCGCGGCCTGTGCAACCCCGGCCGCTTCGTGGGAGGGCTCTGAGGTGAGCGCGCGCGCCTACGCCGACCTGATCGCCGACTGCGTGCACTGCGGCTTCTGTCTGCCCGCCTGTCCGACGTACAACGCGTGGGGTGAGGAGATGGACTCGCCGCGCGGGCGCATCGACCTGATGCGCGGCGTCGAGGACGGTACGATCGCGCTCGACGCGCTGGTCGGCGAGCACATCGACAAGTGCCTCGGCTGCATGGCGTGCGTGACGGCGTGTCCGTCGGGCGTCCGCTACGATCTGCTGATCGAAACGGCGCGCGCGAAGGTCGAGGAGCAGGTGCCGCGCTCGCCGGGCGATCGCGCGTTCCGCTCGTTCGTGTTCGCGTTGTTCCCGTACCCCGCGCGCTTGCGCGCGCTGGCGCCGCTGCTCTGGCTGGCGGAAAAGCTCGGCGTGCGCCGGCTCGTCGCCGGCCCGCTGGGGAACGTGCTCCCGGCGCGATTGCGGCAGCTGGCGACCGTGGCACCGCCGGTGGACCTGGCCGCGACCTTCGCCGCGCTGCCGGAACGCACGCCGGCGCGCGGCGCGCAGCGCGCCAAGGTCGCGCTGGTCGCCGGCTGCGTGCAGCGCACGTTCTTCCCGGGCGTCAACGCCGCGACGGTGCGGGTGCTGGCGGCCGAAGGCTGCGAGGTCGTCGTGCCGCGCGGGCAGGGCTGCTGCGGCGCGCTCTCGCTGCACAGCGGCCGCCTCGAGGAGGCCAAGGCGTTCGCGCGCGCGCTGATCGTGCGCTTCGAGCGCGAACCGGTCGACGCGATCCTGGTCAACGCCGCCGGCTGCGGCTCCTCGCTCAAAGAGTACGGCGACCTGCTCGCGGACGAGCCGGCGTGGGCCGCGCGCGCGGCGGCGTTCGCCGCTCGGGTGCGCGACGTCAACGAGTGGTTGGCCACGCTCGAGCCGCGCGCCCCGCGCAGCCCGCTTCCGCTCCGCGTCGCGTATCACGACGCGTGCCACCTCGCCCACGCGCAGCGCGTGCGCGAGCAGCCCCGCGCGCTGCTGCGTTCGATCCCGGCGCTCGAGCTGGTCGAGATCGCCGAGGGCGATCAGTGCTGCGGTAGCGCCGGTACCTACAACCTGTTCGAGCCGGCCGCGGCGCGTGAGATCGGGTTGCGCAAAGTCGACAACGTGCAGCGCTGCGCGCCGGACCTGTTGGCGAGCGCCAACCCGGGTTGCACGCTGCAGATCGGCTCGCTGCTGGCGGAGCGCGGCGCGCACCTGCCGGCCGCGCATCCCCTCGAGATCCTCGACGCCGCGATCAACGGAACGCCGCTGCCGCGCTGAGTGAGGCCGGCCGCGGCCGGCTCACCGCTGCGGCGGGCGCCCATTGACGAAGGGGTTCGGTGCCGCGCGCGGCTGCGGTGAGGAGCCGCCGGCGGTCTTCTTCTTGCCGCTCACGCCGATCGAGCTCGTGTAGATGTCGACGTTGACGGTCGCGCTCTGACTGTTCGCGCCGGTGACGTGTACGGTGCAGGCGACGCTCGGCGCCGGCGAGACCGTCGGCGCCGCCTGCGCGGTGACCGTGATCGTCGTCGCCGCGGAGTTTGGCGCGATGTTGACGTTGCCGGGCGAGACGGTCGCCGCCGCGCCGTCGCCGCCGCAGCTCGGCTGTCCGATCGTGATGGTGCCGCTCGGACCGGTCTGCTGCACGGTGAACGTCGCCGAGCCCGGGACCTGCGTGATCTGGACGGTCGTCGGCGAGACGGTCAGCGCGCTGAAGCCCGGCGGGATCGTCGGCGTCGGCGATGCGGTCGGCGTCGGCGAGGTGACCGGGACGCCCGACGGGATCGGCGTCGGCGAGGGGCTGGCGGTCGGGACCGGCGTGGCGGTCGGCGTCGCCGTGATCGCCGGCGTCGGTGAGGCGGTCGGCGTCGCGGTGATCACCGGCGTCGGCGAGGCGGTCGGCGTCGGCGTGGCGACCGGCGTGGGCGTGGGCGTCGGCGTGCCGCGCGTCGCGTCGGCGACGATCAGCCCGGCCAGCGCGGCGCCGGCGGCGCCCAGCGCGAGCGTGGAACCGGCGATCCCGCCGGCACCCGCCCCGGCCCCGGCCCCGGCACCGGCTCCGGCGCCTGCACCGCCACCGCCGCCCGCGCCCGAACCGGACCCGGTCGGGTCGGACGGTGTCGAACCGGCCGGCGGGTTGAGGTTGCCGAACTGGTTGAAGGCCGGGTTGTTGATCAGGTTCGCGTTGGTCACTTGGAAGGTCGCGTTGAGGATCGAGTTGCCCAGAATCGTCGCGCCTTGACCGGTGACCAGGGTGAACGTCTTGGTTCCGATCTGCACGACGACGTCGCCCGGCTGACAGACGACGCATACGATCTGCGTGCCCTGCGGGCCGCTCGCGATGAAGCCTTCCGTCCCGCGTACCGCGATCTGCGAGGTCGGGGTGGTGAACGTGTAGTTCGACTGTCCGCCTTGCGGGTGCACGACCTTGAAGTGCATCGCGCCCTGCGCCAAGGTGATCTGGTTCTGTCCGGCGCCGACGGCGTTGAACGCGCCGACTTGCACGGTCGTCTTTTCGCCGATGTCGACTTGCGAGCTGTCGCGCAGCGTCAAGATCGCGGCCGAGTTGGCTTGGGTGACGGCGTACGCGTCGTCCGGCAAATCCTCGCGCGAGAACACCGGATGCAAGGTGTCGGTGAGCGTCTGCTTGTAGCCGACCGTGCCCTTGACGCGGGTCAGCTCCTTGTCACCGCTCGCTGCCCCCACGGGCGCGACCTGCCCGAACGCCGCAAAGGCGACGAGCACCGCCAGAAGGGCGGCGCTCACTTGACGAACCATGAAGGGAAGCTTCCCGATGGACCGCTTGCGACCCTATGAAGCCCTGGCTTCCGCCTGGCGTGCCGTGCGCGTTCGCGACGTTCGCGTGCGCGAGGTGGCTTGCGTGGGCGCTCCGCGCACGCTGCTGCTGGCCGAAATGGGGTCGGCCGGTGCTCCGACGATCTCGCTCTCGGCGGGCGTCCACGGTGACGAGCCGGCCGCGCCCTGGGCGCTGCTCTCGTTGGTGCGGGACGGTCTGCTCGACGCGCGGTTCGCCTACCGCATCTGGCCGTGCCTGAACCCGAGCGGGTACGTCGTGGGGACGCGGGAGAACGCGGAAGGAGACGACGTCAACCGCAGTTTTTCGCGCGGCGGCACGACGCCTGAGGCGCGCGCCGTCATCACCGCCAACCGCGACCGCCGCTTCGTGCTCACGATCGACTTGCACGAAGACTACGAAGCGCAGGGTGCGTACGTGTTCGAACCGCTGGCTCCCGGCGCGTCGCCGCGCTTCGCGCCGATGGTCGTGCGCGCGCTCGACGACGCCGGCTTGCCGGTGCAGACGCTCGACGCGAGTTTCGATCTCGGCACGCCGCCGTCCGAAGAGCCGGCGTATCGGCTCGAGCGCGGCGCGGTGATCGTCGACGCGGAGGCGGAGGCGCGTTTGTTCAAGGGGTTGCCGGCTTCGCTGTTCCACTATCGCCGCGGCACCTCGCCGTTGACGATCGAGTCGCCGCGCCCGCGTCCGTGGGAGGAGCGGATCGCGACGCATCGCGTCGCCGTCACCACGGCGCTGGCCGTGCTGGCATCCGACAAAGAGCGCTAGGCCGGAGCCGTCGCCCCCGCTCGCGAAGCGTTCCGGGTCATGGCACAGCGCGATTCCCTGGAAGTCGACGTCCTCTTCGTCGGAGGTGGTCCTGCCTCGCTCGCCGGCGCGATCCGCTTGCGGCAGCTCGCCGCGGCGGCGGGCGCCGAGATCAGCGTGATGGTGATCGAGAAGGGAGGCGAGATCGGCAACCACGGTTTCTCCGGCGCCGTCGTCGATCCGAAGGCCTTGCACGAGCTGTTTCCCGGCGAGGACATCACCGGCGGCCTCGACGTGCCGGTCTCGAGCGACGCGATGTGGTTCCTGACCAACTCGGGAAAGATCGCCGCCCCGTTCACGCCGCCGGTGCTCAACAACCACGGCAAGTACGTCACCTCACTCTCGAACCTCACCAAGTGGATGGGCGCGAAAGCCGAAGAGGGCGGCGCCGACGTGTTCCCCGCCTTCCCGGGGCAAGAGCTGTTGTGGGACGGCGATCGCGTGATCGGCGTGCGCGTCGGCGACAAAGGCGTCGCGCACGACGGCTCGCACAAGCCCAACTACGAGCCGGGCCCCGATTTGATGGCGAAGGTCGTCGTGCTCGGCGAAGGTCCGCGCGGCACGCTGACCAAGACCGCCGTCGCGCGCCTGGGTCTGGACCGCGACCGCGATCCGCAAGTCTACGCGGTCGGCATCAAGGAGCTCTGGCGCGTCCCCGGCCGGCTCGCAGCCGGCTCGGTGATCCACACGCTGGGCGCGCCGCTGTGGAACACCTTCGGCGGCGGGTGGATCTACGCGATGACCGACGACGTCATCGACATCGGTCTGGTGACCGGGCTCGACTACGCCGATCCGACGACCGATCCGCACGACAACTTCCAGCGCTACAAGCTGCACCCGGCGATTCGTCCGCTGCTCGAAGGCGGCGAGATGATCCGCTACGGCGCGAAGGCGATCCCCGAAGGCGGCCTGCACGCGATGCCGCGCTTCTACGCCGACGGCCTGTGCATCGTCGGCGACTCGGCGGGGTTCCTCAACGGCTTGCGCCTCAAGGGCATCCACCTCGCGATCAAGTCGGGCATGCTGGCCGCCGAGGCGATCTTCGACGCGCTGCAAGCCGACGACACCAGCGCCGCCAAGCTCGGCGCGTACGACCAGAAGTTCCGCGCGTCGTGGGCGTTCACCGAGCTGCACGCTGCGCGCAACTTCCACCAAGGCTTCAGCAGCGGCATTTGGGGCGGGCTGGTCAACGCGCAGCTCAGCTTGATGACCGGCGGGCGCGGGTTCGGCATCCACGACAAGCTGGCCGGCGAAGAAGGCTACGCCCGGATGAAGCCGCTCGGCCAGGTCGAGACGGTCGCCAAGAGCAAGCGCGTCGTTCCCGACGGCAAGCTGACTTTCGACAAGCTGACCGACGTCTTCAAGAGCGGCACGATGCACGACGAGGATCAGCCGCCGCACCTCCACGTCGCCGACACCAACATCTGCGCCGACCGCTGCACCGTCGAGTACGGCAACCCGTGCCAGTACTTTTGCCCGGCCAAAGTCTACGAGCCGCACTTCACCAAGGCCGACGGCGCGCCGGCCGAGGGGCGCTTGCAGATCAACTTCTCGAACTGCGTGCACTGCAAGACGTGCGACATCATGGATCCCTACCAGATCATCACCTGGGTGCCGCCGCAGGGCGGTGAGGGGCCGGTCTACACGGGGATGTGAGCGGCGCCGGTGCCTGACGTCGCGGTCGTCGGCGCCGGCCTGATCGGCTGCAGCGTCGCCTACGAGCTGGCCAAACGCGGGCTCGCGGTCACCGTCTTCGATCGCGCCGAGCCTGCGCGCGCCGCGTCGTGGGCCGGCGCGGGGATGTTGGCGCCGTTCAGCGAGGAGATGCCGGACGCGGCGATGCTGGCGTTCTGCCGCGCCGCGCTGGACGCGTATCCGGTCTTCGTCGACGAGCTGCGCGAGCGCAGCGGCGTCGACGCGCGCTTTCGGCGCGAGGGAACGCTGCACGTGGCGCTCGACGAGCCCGCGCTGGCGGCGCTGACCGCGCGCGCCGCGCGGTACCGCGCCAACGGCGGTGAGGTCGCGCTGCTCGACCGCGCCGGCGCGCACGCGCGCGAGCCGCTGCTGGCGCGCGATCTGGCCGGCGCGCTGTTCGTGGCCAACGAAGCGCAGGTCGACAACCGCCGCTTGGGCCGCGCGCTGGTCGCCGCGTGTCGCGCGCTGGGCGTGCGGTTCGAATGGGTCGAGGGCCTCGCGCTCGAGGCCGACGCGCGGCGCGTGCGCGGGCTGCGCACCGCGCACGGCTTCGCCGCGGCGCCGACGGTGGTCAACGCGGCCGGCGCCTGGGCCGGCGAGCTCGCGGGCGTCCCGCCGCCCGCGCGCGTTCCCGTGCGACCGGTCGCCGGCGAGATGCTGGCGCTGGCGGTTCCGCCGACCGCCCTGCGTGCGCTGGTCTGGCTCGGGCACCGCTATTTGGTGCCGCGCGAGGACGGCCGGCTGCTGGTCGGGGCGACGGTCGAGGAGCGCGGTTTCGACGCCCGGGTGACGGCCGCCGGGATCCGCGACCTGCTCGACGCGGCGCTCGCCGTCGCGCCGGCGCTCGGCGCGTTCGCGCTGGTCGAAACGTGGGCCGGCTTGCGGCCCGGCTCGCACGACGGCCGGCCGTACCTGGGGCGCACCGCGCTGGACGGATACCTGGTCGCGAGCGGCCACTACCGCAACGGCATCTTGCTGGCGCCCGCAACGGGCCGCGCCTTGGCTGCCTTGATCGTCGACGGCGACGAGGACCGATTGGCGCCCTTCGCGCCGACGCGCATCGTCGGGGAGGTTGCCGCGAGGGGCGCGAACGCCACCTCGTGACGATAACGGTGAACGGCGAGCCGCGCGAGGTCGCGGCCGACGCGACGGTCGACGCGCTGCTGGGCGCGCTGGGCGTCCGCCGCGACGGCACCGCCGTCGCGCTCAACGACGAAGTCGTGCCGCGCGCGCACCACGCGCGGGCGGCGCTGCGCGAAGGCGACCGGCTCGAGATCATCGTCGCCGTGGCCGGGGGATAGAGGACCAATCATGGATACCGACGCCGATCTGCTGCGGATCGGCAGCTACACGTTCCGTTCGCGCCTGCTGGTCGGGACGGGCAAGTACCCCTCGCTCGAGATCATGCAGCAGGCGCACGAGGCCAGCGGCGCGCAGGTCGTGACCGTCGCCATCCGCCGCATGCACCTCGACGAGCGCAGCGGCCGAACGCTGGTCGACTACATCGACCGCGCGCGCATGACCGTGCTGCCGAACACCGCGGGGTGCTTCACCGCCAAGGACGCGGTGCTGACGGCGAAGCTGGCGCGCGAAGCGCTCGGCACCGCGCTGATCAAGGTCGAGGTGATCGGCGACCCGCAGACGCTCTATCCCGACACCGGCGAGACGCTGGTCGCCTGCGAACAGCTGGTACGCGACGGCTTCACCGTGCTGCCGTACGTCGTCGACGATCCGATCGCGTGCAAGCGGCTCGAAGAGCTCGGCTGCGCCGCGGTCATGCCGCTGGCGGCGCCGATCGGCAGCGGCCTGGGCGTCTGCAACCCGTACTCGATCCGGCTCATCAAGGAGCGCGCGCGGGTGCCGGTCATCGTCGATGCCGGCGTCGGCACCGCCTCCGACGCGACGATCGCGATGGAGCTGGGCGTCGACGCCGTCCTGATGAACACCGGCATCGCGCTGGCGCAGGATCCGGTGCGCATGGCGCGCGCGATGAAGGCCGGCGTCGAAGCCGGCCGCGACGCGTTCCTGGCCGGCCGCATGGAACGGAAGCCGTACGCCAGCGCGTCGAGTCCGACGCGCGATCTGATCGTCACCAAAACCGGAGAGCGTCCATGACCGAGATCGGCGTCGAAGAGCTCAAGCGCCGCCGCGACGCGGGCGAGCCGCATCTGCTGCTCGACGTGCGCGAGCCCGATGAGATCGCGACCGCGTCCGTCAGTGGCGCGACGACGATTCCGATGGCGCAGGTCCCCGAGCGGCTCGGCGAGCTGCCGCACGATCTGCCGATCGTCGTCATGTGTCACGGCGGCGGCCGCAGCGGCCGCGTCACCGCGTTCCTCAACGGCAACGGTTTCCCCAACGCCGTCAACCTGGCCGGCGGGATCGACGACTGGTCGGAGCGGATCGACCCCAGCGTCCCGCGGTACTGACGGCCCGCGTTCACTGCTGGGTGTGCGCCGCCCCCGGCTGCTGCGCCAGACACGTCTGCCAGGCCGCGACCGTCAGGTCGACGTCGGCGCACCAGTACGCGGGCCAGTTGGTGTCCGTCATCGACTCCACCGGGCTGCCGGAGACGAACCACTTCTCGAAGTTGGTGCGCACGGCCGGATCGGAGACCAGCTCGTCCTGCAGCGCGTGTAGGCCGTTGGCGTCGAGCCCCGGCAGGTGGAGATCCTTGGCGTAGCTGTACTCGGCGTCCCACGTGAGCGCCGGCGGCGCACCCGAGGTGGCCAGCGTGGGCAGTCCGGCCAGCACGTAGGTCGTCGCGTCGACGATCGTCGCCTCGAAGACGCGCGCGTCGACGTAGGCCGGTGCGTTGGCGAAGATCGGGCTGATCGAGGGGATCGTCAGCAGCGGCACCGGGTGCGGACCGCCGAAGCCGACGATGCGGAAGCCGTCGGTGTGGAAGTGGCCGGTGAGAACCGTCTGCACGCCGGCCCACGGCGCGTCGATCAGGTCGGGAACCGCGCTCGTGTAGGCGGCGGCGTAGGTCGTCACCGGCGTCTTCCCTTGCAGCGATGAGTAGACGTCGATCCCGGGCGGGATGTGCGTCACGAGCCACGTCGGCGCGGCGCTCGGACGGTGCAGCGTGCGGGTGAGCCACGCCAGCTCCGCCTGCGGCGGGTTGCGGTGCGGGTCGCCGCACTGGTCGTCGTAGTTGGCCGACCACACGACGCTGTTCGGCACCACCAAACGCAGGTGCATCCCGGGCACGTCGGTGACGTAGTGGCCGGCGGCCGAGATCCCGGCGACGAAATCGTCGGCGCCGCCGTCGGCGGCGTCGGAGGCGCCGTGACGGTGCACCAGCGGCGACCACGCGGCCGCGAAGTGGGCCAAGAACGGACTGCCCGGCGCGCTCTTGTAGTCGCCGCAGTAGGAGTCGTTGTTGCCGATCGACGGAACGAACTGCGCCTCGGGGAACGTCTCGCCGAAGCGCAGCGCGAGATACGCGATCGTCTTGTCGACGAAGGCGCGATAGGCGGCGTCGGTGTGGACGTGCGCGGTTTTGTCGAACAGCGACTGGAAGCCGTGCGCGAGGAAATCGCCGTCGATGACGACGACCAGCGGCGCGGGGTCGTTCAACCGCATCGAGGTCAGCGCGGAGTCGAGCAGCGCGTCGTTGGTGTCGGTGCCGTAGCCGCTGGGCGTGCGTTGGGCCGAGCTGGTGAAGATCGCCTCCCAGCCGGCGGGCGGTGCGGCGGCGAGCTTGTCGACCAGCGTCGCGTCGGCGAACGGGTTGAAGTGGACGTCGCTGACCAGCAGCCAGCGCTGCGTGGGCGGCCCGGGCGCCGGCGTCATCCGCGTCAGCGGCGTGCCGGGACCGATCGGGACCGCCTGCGCGACCCCCAGCAGCGCCAGCGCGGCACAGAGCGCAATCCGCCGGATCACGTGCGCTCCGCCTCGACGAACCAATGGACGCGGCCGTCCGAGCCGTCGGGATGGGCCCAACTGCCGACGACGTCGTCGACCTCGACCTCCTCGAGCGAGCGCGGCCGAAAGCCGCCGCGTTCGAGCAGCTCGAGCACGCCGTGACGGTCGAAGTAGGCGTGCGGGATCCCGGCCTCCTCGCCCTCGCCCGGCGCGAAGGTCCGTTCGTCGTGCGGGATGCCCAGGCCGTAGCGCGCGTCGCGGATCGAGCCGAAGGTCAGATAGACGCGGCTGCCGGGCTTGAGGACCCGCCGCAGCTCGGCCAGTCCCTGGCGCACCTTGTCGGTCTCGCCGTGCAGGTAGGCGTGGGTCGCGAGCGCGGCGCCGTAGTTGGCGCGGCCGCCCGGCAGCTGCGTGTACGGCGTCTGGTCGGGCACGCCGACCACCTGGACACCGGCCCGTACCAGGGCCCGGTTGTTGCGCCCCGAACCGATACCTATCTCGATGACCGGGGCATCGAGAGGATGCTCGTGCAGCGCGGTGATGAGCCGCGCTGCTAGCGGATGCGGAGACTCGGTCGAAGGCGATGTCATGCGTTCGGTTCCTCTAATCCTCGTCGTGGGCGGCGACGCCCTGGCGGTGCGCGTCTGCGAGGAGCTCTGCGCGACCCAGGGGCACCGCGCCGCCTTGGTCTGGATGCACGATCACGCGCTGGCAGCCAAGCTGCAGCGCATCGATTGCGAGTACGTACCGCACGCGCCCAACGACTACGACGCGCTGGTCGTGGCCGGCGTCGGCGAGGCGACCGCGATCGTGGCGATCTCGGACGACGATCGCCTCAACTTGCAGGTCGCTCTCAAGGCTCGCGACCTGAACCCCACCATCCGCGTCGTGCTGCGGCAATTCAACCGCACCTTGGGCCGCAAGCTCGAGCAGAACCTGCCGGACTGCTCGGTGATCTCGCTGGCCTCCCACTCCGCGGCCTCGTTCGTCGGGGCCGCGCTCGACCCGTCGTGCTTCTATGCGCTGCAATTCCCGGATGCGGGCGGCGTGCAGGCCGGATTCGCCGAGCGCACGGCCGCCGAGCTGGGCGTGGTCGGGCTGGCGGTCCGCGAGGCGCAGGCGAAACTACGCCTGCGCGTGATCGCCAGCGCCGGGCTGCCGATCAGCGATTCGACGTTGCCGCTGGGACCCGACGATCGGCTGGTCGTGTTCGCGAAGGTCGATCAGCTCGCCGCCGGCAGCGTGTCCCGCCACGTCGTGCGCACCGAGCGGCGTCACAACCACCTGCGGCGGCTGCAAGTCGCGTTCACGAAGCGGCTCGCGTCGGCGCGCCGCATCGACCCGGTCCTGCGGCGGCTGGTGTTCGGGCTGGGCGCTTTCGTGGTGCTCGCGATCTTGTATTTCGGCGTCGCGCTGCAACTCGACCCCGTCACGGCCGTCTATTTCGTCGCGACGACGTTGACGGCCACCGGCTACGGCGACATCACGCCGCTGGGCCACGGCGGCGTCGCGATGCTGGCCTCGAACGTCGTGATGATCGGCGGCCTGGTCGCCAGCGGCATCTTCATCGCCTTCCTCAGCTCCGCGCTCACGCAGGCACAGTTCACCGCGCTGCAAGGCTTGCGGCAGATCCACACCCACGGGCACGTGCTCGTCTGCGGCGTCGGCAACGTCGGGCAGAGCGTCGTCGAGTATCTGCTCACGCTCGGCCACAAGGTCGTCGTCATCGACACGCACCCCGACGCCGCGATCGTCGAAGCGTCCCGCGCGCGGCGCATCGAGCTGATGACCGCCGACGCGACGCGCGACGCGACCTTGGCGCTGTGCAACCTCGGCGCGGCGCGCGCGGTGATCGCCGTCACCGAGTCGGATACCGCCAACCTCGAGGTCGCGCTGGGCGTACACGGCCGCAACCCGCAGATCCCGGTCGTGATGCGCGTCCAGGACGACGCCTTCGCAGTTTCGATAGCGAGCCAGTTCGACGCGATCCAGACCTTCTCGACGACCAGCCTGGCCGCGCCCGTCTTCGCGATGCTCTCGCGCTTTCCGGGGACGCGCGGCCGGATCGCCTTCGGCGAGGACACCTACAACGTGGGGGAGCGCCAGCAGGGAGAGGTGCCGCAACCCCCTCCGGCGGACCTGTGCATACCCCTCGGCGTCTGGCGGCGAGGCTCGTTCCTCTTCATCGACTCCTTTGCCGAGATGGAGCCCTACGACCGGCTTCTGTTCTTGGTCCCGATGTCACAATTCAAACCGCCGGCGGGGACTCGCGAGTCCTTGGCGGCAACCAACACATAGCCATCAGGAGGCGCGTTGCTCGAAGCGGGTGCGAAGGTGCCGGACGTGGGCGCCAGCGATCAAGACGGACACCAGATCCAGCTGCGCGGCTTTGCCGGTAAGAAGCTGGTGGTCTACTTCTATCCCAAAGCCGACACGCCGGGCTGCACCGCCGAGACCCAGGCCTTCCGCGACCAGAAGGCCGCGCTCGCCAAGGCCGGCGCCGCCATCGTCGGTGTGAGTCGGGACACCGTCGAGGCGCAAAAGAAGTTTGCCACCAAGTACGAGGTGAACTTTCCTCTGTTGGCCGACACGACGTCCGCCATCTGCGATGCCTTTGGGGTCATCGTCGAAAAAAACATGTACGGAAAGAAGAGCATCGGCATCCAGCGTTCGACCTTTCTGATCGGCCCCGACGGGACGATCGTGAAAGTGTGGCCGCGCGTGTCCGTCGAGGGCCACGCCAAGGCCGTGCTCGAGGCGGTCCGATCGCTCTAACGGCGACGGCTCGACTGACCATCGCGGGTTCGAGTGCCTCGATCCCGCGGCCGGATCGCGCCTGTAGCTCGTATTTGGTCGACGACGGTGAGACCCCGATCGTCTTGGATCTCGGTACCGGCGCGCTCGCGAACCTGCGCCGCTACGCCGACTACGACCGGCTCAGCGCCGTCGTGATCAGCCACATGCACGCCGACCACTTCATCGACCTGATCCCGCTCCGCTACGCGCTGCGCTACGGCTCTCGCCGCCGCACCTCCAAGCTGCCGGTGCACTTGCCGCCGGGCGGCACCGCGATGCTGCGCACGCTGGTCTCGGCCTTCGCCAGCGAAGGCGGAGAGTTCCTCAGCGATGTCTTCGACCTGCGCGAATACGACCCGTCGGCTGTGCTGCGCATCGACGGCGCAACGCTGCGCTTCGCCCACACCGCTCACTATATCCCCGCCTTCGCCGTGCGCTGGGAACGTGACGGCGCCAGCGTCACCTACTCCGCCGACACCGCGCCCGACGAACGCGTGGTGGAGCTGGCCCGCGAGAGCGACGTGTTTCTGTGCGAAGCGACCCTGCGCCACGGCGAATGCGAGGCCGGGATGCGTGGTCACTCCACCGCGGTCGACGCCGCCGAGATGGCGCGGGCCGCGGGCGTCCGCCGGCTCGTGCTCACCCACTACGGCGAAGAATCCACCGCGATGGATCTCGACGAGTCCGCCCGTGAGATCTTCGCCGGCGACATCATCGTCGCCGACGACCACCGCGTGCTCGATCTGTAGCCCGTAGCGCTTCGCGGGTGCGGTGGGCGGCAGACGCTGCGCTGCCGGGGACGCTCCCTGCGCGCATCCTGCGCTGCGGTCGCTCCGCGCTTCGTCGCTCTCGGCCTTCCGGGCCTTCGCGACGACGCGAGGCCCCGGCAGCGCACCGTCTGCCGCCCACCGCACGGCCATGGATAGCGCTCGGACTAGGCGTCTTCGATCGAAACGACCTGGTCGATTACAATGAGCAATGAACCGCTGATCTTCTCGTCCGCACCCACGGTCGACAGGTTGGCCCATCGTGAACCTGTGCGAGGGGAATTGAGAAGAGCCCAAACGTCGTCACGGCTGCGCTGATCGACACTGACGACACGACCGCTCGTGAGCTCGATCTTGTGCTTGTTCATGCGACGTGCTCCTATGGTTGCCTTGCTCGTCCCTGTGGAGCACGGTTGTCGACCATGTACGAGCTTGGCTGCCGCTATGATCTAGAATCGAGACCTTCGGCGAGCTTTCGCGGGCGGTTGGTGCGCGGTGCGTTGACGGGGCGTCGCGGAGCGGCGTGAGCCCGGAGGGCGGTAGGCGCGGAGCGCAGAGCGACGGAGCGCTGGATGCGCGTAGGGAGCGGCCCCGCCAACGCACCGCGCACCAACCGCTGCCACGACGGTTAGTTCTCGGTTTTTGCGTCGCTTCTCGGGAGCGAGAACTGGATCAGCGAGTTGACGGGGGCGAGGCCGCGCGCGACGACCGCGTAGGGTGTTACCTTGAGGTTCAGTTCTTCGAGGCGCGCGCGCGCCGCCAGCAGGTCGCGGCCGGTGGTGACGACGTCTTCGAGCAGCAGCACGTGTTGGCCGGCGCTGAACGGGCCTTCGACGTATTCGTCGGCGAAGGCGCCGTATTGTTTGGGGGTCTTGCGGACGACGATCATCGGCAGCCCGGTCATCTGCGAGACGGCCGTGGCGATGATCACGCCCCCGAGCTCGGTTCCGCCGATGACGTGCGGGCTGATGTCGGAGACGATCGGCGTGAACATACGAGCGATGCGCCGCAGCACGTGCGGGTCGCTGAAGAGGCGGAACTTGTCGATGTAGTAGTCGCTGCGCGCGCCGCCGGCGAGCAGATAGTCGCCGCGCGTCAGCGCGCGCTCCACGATGATGTTCTTGAGCCAGCGCAGCTCCGGGATGCGAGCGATCGGGCTCAGCGGCTCGTCGAACATGGGGCTTCCTTCGTCAGGCTCGATCCCGCTAGATCGACCACTGCCAGGCGTTCCACGACTCGTTGATCGGATTGGGATCGAAGCCTTGGAACGCGGGGTTGATGGCCTGCGGGAACACGGCGAACCAGAGGTAGTCGGTGGGCTGGTCGCTGGCGATCAGCTCCTGGATCTTGTCGTAGGCTGCCTTCCGCGGTCCCTCGTCGTACGAGGCGAGCGCAGCGCGCTGGTCGGCATCCATCTCTTTGGAGCAGTAGTGGGTGTAGTTGGTGCCGGTCGGAGGCGTTTGATCGCACGCGTACAGCGAGTGATCGTCCGGGTCGATGCCCGCCACCCAGCCGGAGACGGCGAGATCGTACTTGGCGGTGCTGAGGATTCCGCCCTGGCCGTAGGTGGCGAAGAAGAGGTTCCCCGGATAGCTCTTGACCTGCACGTCGATCCCCGCGTCGTGCAGGTTCGACTGGATCTCGACCGCGGCCAAGCGGCGCGTCGCGTTCTCGCTGTTGTACGAGACCTGCAGCGAGAGAGGCTTGCCGCCCTTGCGCATGATGCCGTCGGCGCCCGGCGTCCAGCCGTCCTGCTCCAGCAGCTGCTTGGCTTTGGCGGCGCTGTACGGATACTGGGTGACGTGCGGATTGTACGCCCACGAGTACGCCGGCTGATCCGACCACGCGATCGAGGCCGAGCCGCCGGTGAACTTGTCGACCAGCGCGGCTTTGTCGATCGCGTAGGCGATCGCGCGGCGCACCTGCACGTCGTTGAGCGGCGGACGCGTCGTGTTCATCAGCATCCACAGCGCCTGCGGGCTCCGGTCGAGCACGACCTTGACGCCCGGCATCGTCTTGAGCGTGGTGTAGAGATTCGGCGAGGGCTCGAGCATGAAGTCGACGTCGTGCGAGCGCAGCGCGTTCATCTCGGTGTTCTCGTCGGGGATCATGCGTACGATGATGCTTTTGAGCTTCGGTGCGCCCCGCCAGTAGTCGGGGTTGGCGACCAGCTCGATGTGATCGCCGCGCACCCAGCGCGCGACCTTGAACGGTCCCGTCCCGATCGGCTGCTCGTTGAACGGGATGCGGTTGAGGTCGTGGAACTTTCCCAGGATGTGCTCGGGAACGATGCAGATCGGGTTGTCGCTCTCGGCGAAGATCGTGTTGACGAACGGCGCGAACTTCTGCTTGAGGTGGAAGACGACGACGTCGTCGCTGGGCGTGTCGACCGACTTGATGTCCGCGTAGCCGACCGTCGTGTTGACGTTGTTGTTCGGGTTCACCATCGCTTGCCAGGAGAACTTGACGTCCTTGCTGGTGAACGGCACGCCGTCTTGCCACTTGACGCCGTGGCGCAGATGGTAGGTGATCGTCAACCCGTCTTTGCTGATGCCGCCGTTTTGCGTCGTCGGAACGTCCGTCGCCAAGTCCGGCACGAGCGTTTTGCCGTCGCCCGCGACCTCGATCAAGTTGTCGAAGCTCAGCCGGTTGACGAATCCTTCGATGGTGAACGCGGAGAGAATCGGGTTGAGGCTATTGGGCTCGCGTTGGACCGCGACGCGCAGCTCGCCGGGGACCGTCCCGGCGTTCGGCGCCGTGGTGCCGCCGGCAGTCTGATCGCCGACCTTGGTGCACGCACCCAGAGCCAGCGCGCACGCGAGCGCGCCGATCGTGAGTCTTCGCAAAACCGATTCCTCCTAACGGCGCTTCGAGGCCGTCTTCTTGACCGTTTTCTTCGCGGGCGCGCCCCTGCGGACGGACGCGCTCCGCGCCGGAGCCGACTTCGCGCTGGCCTTCTTTCCGGAGGCCGGGCGCGCCGGCGCCTTCTTGGCGGCGGTCTTCTTGGCGACCGCCTTTTTTGCGGCCGGCTTGGGAGCCGCACGCTTGGGTGCCGGCTTCGCGGCCGGTTTGGCCGGCCGTGAGCCGGCGGGCTTGCTGCCCGCCTTCTTGGCCGCCGGCTTGGGCGCCGCGCGCTTGGGGGCCGGCTTGGCGGACTTTTTCGCGCTCGGCTTGGCGACCGGCTTCGCCGGAGCCGCCTTGACGGACGTCTTCTTGGCCGGCGCCGCCTTGGCGGCGATGGGCTTGGCCGCGGGCTTGGCGGGCGCGGGCTTCGCGGGCGCGGGCTTCGCGGGCGCCGCTTTGGCGGGCATCGGTTTGGGCGCGGGGGCCTTGGCGGGCGCCTGCGGCTTGCGCGCCGGGGCCGCCGGCGAGGGACTCACCGGCGCCGGACTCGGGGCTGCCTGCTCGGCGGCCGGCGGAGCGGGGGCGGTGCTGCCGTTCGCGTGCGGGGGTGCGGCGGGGCGCGCCTCGGCGACCGGTTCGACCGCGGGGGCGACGGCTTCGGGCGCCGGCCCCGGCGCGGCGGCAACGGCCGGTTCGGCGGGGCGGGCGGGGCGCTTGGGTCGCCGTGGCGCGGGCCGGACCGGTTCTTCGGTCGACGCGGTGCCGTTGGCGGCGGCGGGCGCGGCCTCGGCGGGGACAGCGGGTTCGGGTGCGGCCTGCTCGGCACGCACGGGGGCGGGCGCGCGTTCGACCGGCGCCTTGGCGCGCTTGGGCGGTCCCGCCTCGACCGGCGGTGGCGGCGGCGGCTCGGGGACCGGCGCGGGCTCGGGTTCGGGCTCGCGGACGACGCGCAGCGCGACGCGCCGCAGCAGACCACCGATCGGGAAGACCAGCTCGTTGATCTCCAGCTCGTCGAGCACGTCGAGGACGATCTCGAAGGCGCCGCCCTGGTCGCGCGGCGAGTGGGCGTCCGAACCGATCGCGATGCCGACGCCGCGGTCGCGCGCTTTGCGCAACAGCCGCTTGTTGGCCTCGAGGTAGCGCGCCTTGTCCTCGTCGGAGTGCTCGCGGTACAGGAAGCGCGTGTTGAACTCGACCGCCATTCCGCGTGCGCCGGCGGCGGCCAGCATGCGGTCCTCGTACTCTTCGAGCTTCGCCTGCTCGGGCCAATGGCCGAACACCGCCGGCACGTAGAAGTGGCCGACGATGTGGCCGGGCAGCCGTTCGATCGCGTCGATCAGCGCGGCGACGTACAGCTCCCAGGTCTGGTCGGTGCCGACGACGTCGAAGAACTCCTGGAACTCCGGGTTGTCGAACGGCCAGCTCCAGTTCTCGCCGTGCACCGGGTGCGTGATCGGCAAGAAGTGGACCGAGCGAATCATCGCGTCGGGGCGCATCGCTTCGACGATGTTCTGCGCGTCGGGGCGCGAGCGCGGGTCGTTGTCGACCTCGGCGCCGATCGAGAAGCGCATGCCGCGGCGCAAGCCCTCGCTGACGACCGCAGCGTGACCGACGTCGACGCCGGCCGTCTCGGCCGCGCCGTAGAGATCGCCGGCCTGCGCCAGCTTGAGCGCGCGCCGCACGAGATTGACCGACGCCGGATCTTCGAACGTCAGGTAGTTCATGTGGTCCGCGACCATCAGGAAGCGCGGATACCCGCGCCGGCACGCGTGATAGAACCACAGGAACAGCATCCGCGCGGTCAGCGGGAGCGGGCGTTCCTCGGCGTACGGCTTGTGTTCGCCTTTGCAGTGACCGTGGACGTCGGGAATCGCGTACAGGCGCGGGTCGTCGCGCTCGGTGTTATCGTTCAACTTCTCGGAGTCCGCGGGGAATCCACATCTTGTCGCCGGCTTTCTTGGCCGGCTGCGCGGGCCGCGCGTCGAGCCAGCTGAGCGTCGTTTCGATCGCCGACTCGAGCGCCTTGCGCATCAGATCGAGCGTCATCGAGGGCGTCCGCTCCGCACCCTGCTCGATCGCTTGCGCCGGCAGCGCGGGGACGTGGATGAAGCCGGTCGCCACCGGCGGCGAAGCGTTCGCGGTCAGCGCGAGCGCTTCGTAGAGCATCTGGTTGCACAAGAACGTGCCCGCCGAGTTCGAGACGTAGCCGGGGACGCCGACGGCGTGCCAGGCGGTGACGATCTCCGTCAGCGGCAGGGTGGCCAGCCGGGCGTCGGGCCCGCCGCGCTGGATGGGGTCGTTCTTGCGCATCGTCCCGACGGCGTCGGGGATCTCGAAGTCCAGCACGTTGAGGGCGGCCCGCTCGACGGCAATCCCGGCGCGGCCGGGCGCGTAGCCGCAGGCCAGCACCAAAGCCGGTTGCGTCTCGGCCAGCGCGGCTTCCAGCCGGTCGCGCAGGGTGCGCGTCTCGGAGGGAAACACTCGCGTGGCCAGCGTGTACCCGGCGAGGGTACGGCCTTCGAAGCTGCGGACGAGCAGCTCGCTGGGGTTGACCGTGTGGGGGCCGAACGGTTCGAAGCCGGTCAGTAAAACGTGCCGGGACACGAAACGAAAGTTTTCTGCGAAATCCGTGAAGGACCTGCGGCGCTCGGTCGCTCCCTCCGCTGGGCCGAAAAAAAGCCGCCCGTTGCCGGGCGGCCGAGAGGGGTTTTCTTCGGTTTGAGGTCGGCTACGGCGCCGAACCTCCGATCATCGTAGAACCTTGGTAAGAACTGTCACTAGAAACGATGACCACCTCCTCTGGGTCCGCTCGTTAGCCTTCGTTCGTCTCTCGTCTGAAGGAGCCGCGGACGTCGTGTGACCACCGCATTCAGCGGCGGACGGGGTGATACCCTTCCAGCTCGAGGATTCGCGCTTTTACCTCGACGCCGTACGCGTACTGATGCAACGCGCCGCTGGCGTCGACGACGCGGTGGCAGGGGTAGAGCAGCGGCACCGGGTTGCGCGCCATCGCGCGTCCGACCGCCCGCGCCGCCGCCGGTTGTCCGATCGCCTCGGCGACCCAGCCGTAGGAGCGCACCTCGCCGGGCGGAATGGTCGCCGCCGCGCGCAGGGCCGACTGCTCGAACGCGGTCAGCTCGCTGATATCGACCTTGGCGAGATCGGGGCGGTGGGTGCGGAAGAAGACGTCGACCGTGTCGCGCACCCACTGCGGTGCTTGCGAGGGGACGACCGCGCGGCCCAGGCGACGCTGCAGCCGGGTCAGCACCGCTTCCTCGCCCTCGCCGCGATCCATCGCGATCGCCGTGATGCCGGAGTGCCGGAACGCCACGAACAGCGTGCCGATCGGCGATTCGACCGTCGAGACGGAGTCCGGCGCGACGATCTTCACCGTCTGCTTGATGTGGTCGAGGATCTTAGGGACCATGCTGCCGGGCGGTTCGACCGGCGGCAAACAGGTCAGACAGTACGCGATGCCTTCGTTCTCGCGGTAGATCTCTTGGCAGACGGCGCAGCCGCGTAGGTGGGCCAGCACGTGCTCGCGGCGCGGCTCGACCCCCTCGCGCATCTCGTCCCAGAGCCGTTCGACGTCGGCACAGCGCATGGGGTTCACTCCTCTTCCTCGGTGACGGGACGATCGTTCGGAACGATGCGTCCGACTTGGGGTCCGAGGATCCGGCGAAGAATTCGCACGGCGCGGTGAACGTGTGATTTCACCGTGCCGATGGGCTGGTTGAGGATCTCGGCGATCTCGGGATGACTGCGTCCTTCGATGAAGCGCAGCGTCGCCGCCGCGCGCAGATGCATCGGAAGCTGCAGCAGCGCCTGCTCGACCAACACCATGTCGGCCGCGCGGTCGACGATCTGCTCGGGCTGATCGGGACCCTCTTGGGTCTCGTTGAGCAGCGCGTCGGGGTCGGCCAGCGCGTCGAGCGCGACGTTGGTCGGGCGCTTCGAACGCAGCCGGTTGCGGGTGACGTTCAAGGTGATCGTGTAGAGCCACGGCTGCAAGCGCAGCTCGGCCCGTTGCTGCGGGTCCATCTTCGCCAGCGCCCGATAGGCGCGCACGAAGGCGTCCTGCACGATCTCCTCGGCGTCCTCACGGTTGCCGGTCATGCGCAAGGCGAAGCCGTACAGCCGACGTTGATAGTCGTCGACGATCGACTCGAATGATTCGGGGCCGGGAACCGGGCGGTTCACGGTCGCCGGTGCGGTCACGCGGTAGCGGTCTCCGAAGATCGGTGCTGCGAGCGCACTCATCAGGGTCCAAGACCGGAGCCTGGGAGTGCCGGTTGCGGCTGTTCCTTACCCGCGACGCCACGCCCTCGGGAACCAAGGGCCTGGCAACGATTTCCTTAGGAGGCCCGTGGCGTGGGGGCGCGCGCCGCCTGCTGGGCGAGCGGTCGCAGCGAGCGTTGATACAGGATGGAGACCGGCGAGCGTTGGGCGTCGGCGTCGAGGTTGCCGGCGATCTCCAGCGTCGCGTCGAGCGCGATCAAGAGCGCCGTGTCATACGCATAGTACGCGGTGCCGCTCATGTGGATGTGGCCGGCCAGCGCCAATTGCGGGTGGTCGGGCAGCGACCCATGGAGCGGACCGGTCGCTTCGAACGCGATTCCCATCGCGCGCACCCCGCCGACGGTCGCGTCGGGGACGCGGCGCAGCGTGCCGCGCAGCGGCGCGCCGGTGATCGGCGAGGGAAATTCGAACGGAACCGGGCGCTTGACGTGACCCAGATCACGCAGGGTCGGCGCGTCGAGCTGGACCGCGAACGGTTGATCGAGCACGGTCAGATAGTCGGGATCGTTCGTTTGTCCGTCTTCCATCTGGCCGGACGGCAGCAGCGTCGAGGTGTACGACGCGGTCGCATGCTGATCGGCGCCGTCCGTTCGCTTGTCGTACTCGACGCGCGCGACGTACTGGGTCTGCGTACCCGTGCGCGTGATCACGAGTTGCTGGACCCCCGTGTACTGGGTTTGGGTCCGTTCGTCGTGCCCGCCCAGCTGGAAGACGTCCTTTCCGCTGACCGCATAAGCTTGGTCCGCGCTTGCTATGGCGGCATTTCCCGCCATGGCGAGCAGAAACGCGAACGAGCCGGCGCATGCGGCGCGGCGGCGGAAAGTCATCGGGTTCCTCGGACGGACGGGCAGGTGTTTTACGTTCCCAGATTATGGTACTACGGAAACGTGCCGATATGTACGGTGAGTTGCTCAGACGGAATCTAGGTCGACTCCTCGCCGTAGCCGTCGCGCTGGCCGTAGGTACGAGCGCGATGCCCGCGCGTGCGGTCGGCGGTCTGACCCTGAGCCCGAGCCTCAACGCGAAGCTCGATCGGCTCTATCTGACCGCCTACGACGAGACGATCCAGCGGCACGCGACCCTGACGCGGGACGGGACGACCTACGTCTCGACCGGCGACATCGACTCGGAGTGGCTGCGCGACGCCAGCGCGATCGTCAAACCGTACATCGGGCTCTCGCAACACGACAACGGCGTCCAAGCGACCCTGCGCGGCGTGGTGGCGCGCCAGGCCAAGTACATCCTGATCGACCCCTACGCCAACGCCTTCTCGCGCAACTACAAGGTCACCGAGCGCAAGTTCGAGGTCGACTCGCTGCTCTACCCGATCTGGTTCGCCTACGACTACTACCGGCAGACCGGAGACCGGAGCATCTTCACGCCCACCGTCCGAGCCGCGTTCGAGAAAGTGCTGGCGACCCTGCGGGTCGAGCAGCACCACCCGCAGCGGTCGCACTACACGAACCCGCAGCTCGCCAACGGCGGGCACGGGAGTCCGGTGCGCTACACCGGGATGGTGTGGACGGCGTTCCGCCCCTCGGACGACCCGGTGCGCTACCACTTCAACATCCCGGTCAACATGTTCGCCGTGGTCGTCATGCGCGATCTGACCGACCTCGCGCGCGACGTCTGGCACGACAACCGCATGGCGGAGAACGCCTGGGGTCTCTCGGTCGAGATCCAGCGCGGCATCGAGCAGTACGGGACGCTCGACCTCAAGCCGTTCGGCCGCATCTACGCGTACGAAGTCGACGGGCGCGGTCATGCCAACGTGATGGACGACGCGAACATCCCCTCGCTGCTCTCGATCCCGTACTTCGGCTACCTGCCCAAGACGAACTCGCTGTACCTGGCGACGCGCAAGTTCGCGCTCTCGGATCGCAACCCGTACTACTTCAGCGGCCGCTACGCGCAGGGCGAGGGCAGTCCGCACACCCCGCACGGCTACGTGTGGCCGCTCGCGCTGTGCGTCGAGGCGCTGACGGCGACCGACGAGGCCGAGGTCGGCCGCGTCTTCGGCTACATCGCCGCGTCCGACGTCGGCGACCACCGCTTGCACGAGTCGTTCAACGCCAACTGGCCCGAAGCGTACACGCGCGAAGACTTCGCGTGGCCCAACGCGCTGTACGCGGAACTGGTGCTGACCCGCCGCGGCGAGCTCTACGCGCAGTCGCCTTAGCGAGAGAGGCGGCCGGCGCGGCGGGCGAAGTCGAGCGCGAACGCCGTCTGTACCGCGGTCAGCGGCGCCAGCGTGAGCGCTTCGATCGGCGCGTTGCACCAGAAGTAGGCGTGCGAGATCGTCGGCACCTTGGGGCCGAGCGCGTCGATGAGCACGATGGCGAGCAGTGAAGGCGCGACCGCGAGCAGCGCGAGCAGCGCCAAGCGCGGCAGGTTCGCCGCCTGGAGGCTGAAGCCGGCGGCGCGGACGAAGCTGGAGAGCGCGGCGAAGGCACCCCGCTCGCCGCTGAGCGCCGCCATCGGCGGCGCCAAGCCGAGCACGCCCCACAAGAACCACACGAACGGCGCCAGCGCCAGCGCGAACGGATCGAGCGGACCGGTCAGCGCGCCGGCGACTTCAGTGTTGTCCAGTACGAACTGCAAGAGGATCGCCGCGACCGCGACGCGTCCGAAACGCAGCGCCGCGCCGCGCGCGAGCGCGCCGGTCTCGGCCCGCTCGCCGGCGACGCGGCTGCCGACGTCGAGCGCGACGACGGCGATCGCGTACGCGCTGATCAGCACCGTCGCCCACTCGACGAACTCGGTGCGCCATTCGAACGCGGTCATGTCGCGCGCCGGCATCAGATACTCGATCGCCGCGGTCGCGCCGATCATCACCAGCGCCAGCGCGAGGTAGAGCCAGAAGCGGGTGACGACGCTCTCCAAGGCGAGGTCCACCAACCCGCCGATGGTCGACGGGAGGCGCTCGCCGTCTCCGGCCGCGTTCACGCGGCCAGTGCGCGTCGGAGGAAGAAACGCAGAGCGACGGTACCCGAGCACACCGCGACGTCGTCGGGGTCCGTGTACGTACGGCCGTCGATCTCGACGATGAACGTACGGTCGCGCAGCCCCGCCAACGTCGAGGCGATCACGCGCGCACGCTTGTCCGCCGGTGCGCGCGGCCCCAGCGCTTCGACGACGGCCGCGGCGAGCAAGTCGCCGACGCGTAGCGGCGTGGCCAGCGCGAATGCGGCCGATGCGGTGCACGAGACGGTCGTTACGTCGATGGGAACAGCGACCCGGAGCATACTCGAGGGTGATGATTCCCGCAAGGGCAGGGGGCTTCCCGGTGTATCCGCGGAACTCGGCGGCGATGCCGGAACCGCCCCGTCGCCGCCGTTCGCCGTCGTCGCCGCCGCGTCGCTCCACGTCGCGCGAAGGCGGCGGACTCCTGCCGACGATCGCGCTCGGCATCGGCGTCGTCGTCGCCGGACTCGGCATCGGTGCCTTTCTCTCCGCGCTGCAGAGCAAGAACGGCGGCGGTCCCGCGCCGAGCCCGACCGGCGCGTTCCCGATCGTGACGCCGGTCGCGCAGGCGACGCGCGGACCGGTTGCGACGGCGACCCTCGTCGCGCGCGCGACGGCGACGCCGACGCTCGCGCCTACCGCCACGCCCGCGGCGACCAACACGCCCGCGGCGACGGCGACGCCGGCGGCGAGCGCGACCCCGCACGCGAACGCGACGCCGGCGGCGCTGGCCAAGGCGGCGACCGCCGCGCCGACCCCGCACGCCACCGCCGCATCCACCGCCGCGCCGCCCGCGACGCCGCACCGCCTCGCCGCGGCGCCGCGCGCGGTGCCGACCGACGTCGTCATCACGCCGGCGCCGCGCGTCGAGCCCACGCTGCCGACGTACGCGGAACGCGCGCCGACGGCGCGCCCGGTCGAGCGCACCGCCGACACCTTCGCCGCGCAGGCGCAGGGCACGGTCCGCCGGTACCTCGACGCGATCATCGGCGGGGACGAGAACGCCGCGTACGCCGCCTTCGGGGCGAGCCCGGGCGACCCGAACGTCGAGCTGACGGAACAAGCCTTTCTCGACTCGGGTGCGCGCATCACCTCGCTGCGCACGCGCCACGTCGACGCGCAAGGGGTGACGATCGAAGCGGAGCTGAGCACCGCGCGCGGCGCGTACGCCGCCACCTATCACGTCGTTCGCGGCGCCAACGGACCGGTCATCGACCAGCACGACTACATCAAGATCTGATCGCCGCGAGGAGGAGCCCGCCGTGTCCACGATCCCCTCGACCATCGAAGGCCTGCTCTCGACCGGCGAGATCGTTCCGCCGCCGCCCGGCGTCGCGCACTGGTTCCACCTGCCGGATCAGGACGCGTACGTCGCGGACGGTCTGCGCGACACCGACGCGTACTGGCGCGCGGCGGCAAAGCGCATCGTCTGGGCGAGCGAGCCGACCAGCGTGTTCCACGGTCGCATCGACGACCAGCATTGGTTCGCCGACGGGCGGCTCAACGCGACCGTGTCGTGCTTGGACGAGCCCGCGCGCACGCATCCCGACGCGGTCGCGTACGAGTATTTGTGCGAGACGGGCGAAGCGCGGCGCGTCACCTACGCCGCGCTGCTGGCGCAGGTCAACCGTCTGGCCAACGCGCTGCGAGCCGACGGCGTGCGCTCCGGCGATCGCGTCTGCATCTACATGCCGCTGACGGTCGAGGGGATCGTCGCGATGCTGGCCTGCGCGCGCATCGGCGCGATCCACTCGGTGATCTACGCGGGCTTGGGCTCAGGCGCGCTGCGCGACCGGATCCTGGACGCCGGGGCGAAGGTGCTGTTCGTCGGCGACGTCACCTACCGCCGCGGCAAGACCGTCGACCTCAAGCAGATCGCCGACGTCGCGGTGGCGGAGCTGCCGCAGGTCGAGCGCATCGTCGTCCATCGCCGCGGCGGGCCGGGCGGCACGCGCGATCGGCGCGAGATCGAGTGGGACGCCTTCCTCGCCGGCCACCCCCAGACCGCCGAGCCGGAGATCGTCGACGCCGAGCACCCGCTGTTCATCCTCTACACCAGCGGCACGACCGGCAAGCCGAAGGGCGTGGTGATGAACCACGGCGGCTATTTGGTCGGCGCCGCGACGCTGCTGGCCCAGACCACCGGCATCACGCCGCAGGACGTCTACTGGTGCACCAGCGACATCGGCTGGATCGTCGGCCACACGATGATGGTGTACGGCGCGCTGACCAACCGCTACCGCTGCGTGCTGCGCGAAGGCGCACCCGACTATCCGGCGAGCGACGCCGTCTACGCGACGATGGCGCAGCTCGGCGTGACCAAGCTCTACACCGCGCCGACGCTGGCGCGCATGCTGCTGCGCCAAGGCGCCGAGCTGGCCGAGCGGCACGACCTCTCCAAGCTCGAGGCGATCTGGTGCGCCGGCGAGCCGCTCAACCCCGAGGCGTGGCGGTTTCTGTACGAGGTCATCGGCAAGCGGCGCGTCGCCGTGCTCAACCAGTGGTGGCAGACCGAAGTCGCCGCGCCGGCCTGCGGCTTCTTCCCGACCACGCCGGTGCGGCCGGATCGCAGCGGCAAGGCGCTGGGACCGATCGCGTTCTCGATCCGCGACGGCAACGGCGCGCCGATCCCGCCCGGCGGTAGCGGCGGCCTCTTGGTGATCGAGAACCCGCTCCCGCACATGTTCGCCACCGTATGGGGCGACCGCGAGCGCCACGCACAGTATTTCCGCTGGGGCACGTAGGTCGCGGGGGACGTCGCGACGTGCGACGCCGAGGGTTTCCTCGCCATCCTGGGCCGCGCCGATGACGTCCTCAACGTCGCCGCGCACCGCATCGCGACGGCCGACGTCGAGAGCGCGCTGGTCTCGCACCCCGCCTGCGGCGAAGCCGGCGTGTGCGGGGTCCCGGACGACCTCAAGGGGGAAGCGATCGTCGCCTACGTCGTGCTGCGCGGCGGTTACAGCGCTTCGGACGAGCTGGCCGCGCAGCTGGTCGCGCACGTGCGCACCGAGCTGGGCGCGATCGCGACCCCGTCCGCCATCCGCTTCACCGCCAAGCTCCCCAAGACGCGCAGCGGCAAGATCATGCGCCGCCTGCTCAAAGCCCAAGAGACGGGCCAAGAGCTGGGCGACGTCACCACCCTCGAAGAGTAACGGCTAGCGGAAGACTTCGCCGATGACGCGGCCGACGTCGGCGATCGCGGCGTCACGGCGGTCGCCGTCGATCGCCGTCGCGCCGGTCAGGTAGACGGCGACCAGGAGCGGCTTGCGGCCGACGGGGCGCACGATGCCGATGTCGTTCGCCGTACCGTTCTCGCCGGTGCCGGTCTTGTCACCGACGGCCCAACCGCGCGGGAGGCCGGCGCGCAGGCGCGCGGCGCTGGTCTTGCAGGCGTCCATCCAGCCCTGTAGCCGGAGCTGTGCGGGGCGCAGCAGCGCGTTGCCGATCAGCACGTCTCGCAGGTCGGCCGCCATGGCCGCGGGCGTCGTCGTGTCGCGGGGATCGCCGGGGATCGCGGTGTTGAGGCTGGTTTCCGTGCGATCCAGCCGGGTGACCCGATCGCCCAGCGCGCGGGCGAAACGCGTGACCCCTTCGGGACCGCCCAGGCTCGCCAGCAAGAGGTTCGCGGCGGTGTTGTCGCTGTACTCGATCGCCGCGGCGCACAGCGCTTCGACCGTCATGCCGCCCTCGTGAACGTGCTCGCGGGTGACGGGAGCGTACGCGAGCAGGTCGGCTTGCGTGTACGGGATGCGGCGGTCGAGCTGCTCCTCGCGCGACTCCACGCGGCGTAGCACCGCGGCGACGGCGAGCGCCTTGAACGTGCTGCACATCGGGAAACGCTCGTGCGCGCGGTAGGCCAGCGTGTGGCCTGTCCCGGTGTCCGATACGGCGACGCCGAGGCGACCGCCGGTGCGCAGCTCGATCGTCGCCAGGCGCCGTTCGGCGGCGTCGGCTGCCGGCGCGCGCGTCGGCACGGCGAGCAGCGCCGGCGCGGCCAGCGTCGCGGCTGCGCTCGTGAGCAGGGTGCGGCGGTTCATCCGGGTTTCTCGTCCTGCTCGTGCTGTTCGTGCGCGTGGCGCACGGTCCCCTCGACGTTCCGCCGCGCTTGGCGCAAGAGCGGATCGTCCCCGATGTCCTCGTCGAGCGCCGGATCGAGCCCGAGGTCGTGGATCATCTCTTTGGAAGGGTCGTCGTCGGAGTACATGACGTCTTCGAGTCTAGACGTGGAGGTAACGGCGGCGCAAGTCCGCGTTCTCACGAATCTGCTCGGGCGTCCCTTCGAACTTGATCTCGCCCTGGTCGATGATGTAGCAGCGGTCGGCGACGGCCAGCGCGCTGAACAGGTTCTGCTCGACCAGCAGCGTGGTGATCCCGGAGGCCTTGATCTCACGGATCACGTTCTCGACCTCGCGGACGATCAGCGGGGCGAGGCCTTCGGTGGGCTCGTCGAGCAGCAGAACGTGGACGTCTTGCACCAACGCGCGCGCGATGGCGAGCATCTGCTTCTCGCCGCCGGAGATCTCATCGCCCTTGTGCGTGAGCCGCTCGCGCAGACGGGGGAACTTCTCGTAGACGTGGTCGAGCGTCCAGCCCGGCTTGCGGGCGGTGACCTGCGCCAGCTTGAGATTCTCGGCGACGGTCAGGTTGGTGAAGATGCGCCGCTCCTCGGGGACCAGTGAGACGCCCATCCGCGCGATCGTCATCATGTCGCGCCCGACCAGCTCCTGGCCGTCGAGCGTGATGCTGCCGGCCTGCGGCGTGAGCCAGCCGACGATCGACTTGAGGGTCGTGGTCTTGCCGACGCCGTTGCGGCCGAGCAGCGCGACGGTCTCGCCGGCGCCCACGTGCAGCGAGACCCCGCGCAGGACTTGGCTGTCGCCGTAATAGGTGTCGATCCCCTCGACGCGCAGGCGCGTTTGAACGGCGGTGGCGGTCATGCGTGCAGCTCCGCTTCGCTGTGGCCGCCCAGGTAGGCTTCCTGGACGGCGGCGTTCTCGCGGATCTCGGCCGGCGTCCCGGTCGCCAGCACGCGGCCCTGGTGCAGCACGGTGATCGAGTCGGAGATGCCCATGATCAGGTCCATGTCGTGCTCGATGATCAGCACCGTCATCTCGGTCGCCAGCTTGCGAATCAGCGCTTCGGTCTTGCGGGCCTCGTCGCGCGACATTCCGGCGATCGGCTCGTCGAGCAGCAGCATTCGCGGTTCGGTCGCTAGCGCGATGGCGATGTCGAGGCGCTTCTTGTCGCCGTGCGAGAGGTCGCCGCAGCGCAGCTCGCTCACGCGCTCGAGATCGAGCCGTGCGAGCGCGTTGCAGGCCAGCTCGTCGACGCGCCCCAGACGCGTCGAACGTCGCAGCAGCTGCGGCGCGAAGGCGCCTTGCACGTGCGCGAGCGCCGCCAAGCGCGCGTTCTGCAACACGCTCTGGTCGGGGTAGAGGTTGGCCGTCTGGAACGCCTTGGCGATCCCCAGGTGCACCCGATGATGTCCGGTCGTGCGCGTGACGTCGCGGTCCTCGAAGCAGATCGTCCCGGTCGTCACCGGCGTCGTGCCGGCGATCAGGTTGAAGAAGGTGGTCTTGCCGGCGCCGTTGGGGCCGATGACGGCGCGCAGCTCGCCGGGCGCGACCGAGAAATCGATGTCGGCGTTGGCCGCGAAGTGTCCGAACGACTTGCCCAAGCCGCTGGTCCGCAGGATCGGATCCATCACTTCACCCGCACCGAAGCCAACAGCGTCTTGCGTGCTCGGCTCCGCTTGAGGATCGTCCCGACGATGCCGTTGGGCAAGAACACGACGACCAGGACGAAGATCACCCCTTCGATCAGCTGCCAGTAGGAGACGACGCCCGAGAGCACGTTCTCGAGATACATGATGATCCCGGTCCCGATGACCGGGCCGAACAGCGTCTGGATGCCGCCGACGACGGCGTAGATGACGAACGATCCGCTGCGTTCGATACCCACCGAGTCGACCGAGACCGTCCCGTCGTAGAGCGCTTTGAGCGCGCCGGAGAACCCGGTGAGCGCCCCGGCGATCGCGACCGCCATCACCCGGTACGCGGCGGCGTTGAAGCCCACGAAGACGCTGCGCTCCTCGTTCTCGCGGATCGCGTCGAGCACTTCGCCGAATTGCGAGCGGGTCAGCGCGCGCACGAACCACAGCACCGCGAGCAGCATGACGGCGGCGAAGACGTACCACAGCTTGAGGTCGCCGAGGTTGCCGAACGGTCCCAGCGCGATCGCCGGGAGCGGCGTTTGCAGATCGACGTTCCAGGGTCCGAGCGCAAGCAGCGCGTTCGGAAACGATTGCAGGCCGTCGTCTCCGCCGGTCCACGAGCGCGCCTGTTCGACGATGAAGAACACCATCTGCGCGAACGCCAACGTCAGCAGAGCGAAGTAGATGCCGTACAGGCGAACGCTCAGCGCGCCGATCAGCGCCGCCAGCGCGGTCGTGACGATCGTCGCGCCCAGCACCGCCAGCCACAGGTTCGGATGGTCCGGCATCGTGTGGAGCAGCAGGATCGCCGCCAGATAGCCGCCGCCGCCGAAGAACATCGACTGGCCGTAGGAGAGCATGCCGGCGTACCCGAGCAGGACGTTGAACCCGATCGTCGCGATGCTCACGATCAGGATCTGCGTGGCCAGGCCCGCATACCCGCCGATCAGGTGCAGCGCGAACGGGAAGACGACCAGCCCCAGCGCCGTCAGCGCGAGGAAACGCAGGTCCGCGCCGAGCAAGCCGGTGCGCGGGGAGGCGACGGCGGGCGTCGCCTCGCTCGTGGTCGAGGTCATGACTGGCGAATGACCTCGCTCTCGCCGAGCAGTCCTTGCGGTCGCAGCAACAAGATCAGCGCCATACAGACGTAGATGACCACGTCGGCGGCGGGAGCGTAGTAGAGCGTGGTGACCGCCTGCAGCTCGCCGATCAGCAAGCCCCCGATGACGGCTCCCCAGAAGCTGCCCAGCCCGCCGACGACGACGACGACGAACGAGGGGACCAGGAAGCCGAAGCCGATCTCCGGGTCGAGGCTGTAGATGGGAGAGGCCGCCGCGCCGACCAAGCCCGCGATCGCGGCGCCGAGCGCGAAGACGATCGTCGAGGCGAGCCGCACGTTCCCGCCCAGCAACTGCACCATGATGCGGTCGCGCACGCCCGCGCGGACGATCAGCCCGTAGGTCGTGTATTGGATGAAGAGCCAGACCACCACCAGCATCACGATGACGCCGAGCGCGAACAGGAGCTGGTACGTCGGGTAGGTGATCGGCCCGATCGTGGTCGACGCCGACGCCAGCGCCGCCGGCATCGGGTACTGCACCGTCGTCCCGCCGAAGATGAGCCGCAGCGTCTCCTCGACGACGAGCGCGATGCCGAACGTCACCAGGATTTGCAGGGTCGGTCCCTTGTCGTAGAAGTGGCGCAGCACCACGCGGTCGAGGAAGACCGCGAAGATCGCCACCGCGATCGGCGCCGCCAAGAACGCGGGAATCAAACCGAAGTGCTGCGCGACCACCAGGCCGACGTACGCGCCGATCGCGTAGAAGGCTCCGTGCGCGAAGTTGACCAGCCGCAGCGTTCCGAAGACGATCGTGAGACCGACGGCGATCGCCACATAGATCAGGCCCCGTACCAATCCGTTGAGCAGTGCTTGGATGAGCGCTTCCACGTCTTACCTATGTTGAGATACGGAAACGGGTCGGCGTCCGTGCAGGCGCCGACCCGTGGGGAGCTTGGGGACCCGAAGGCTTATGCCGACTCCATCTTGCAGACCAGGCTCGAGAGCGGCGCGACGACGCTTTCACCGGGGTGGACTTCCAGCACCCGGCCGTAGCCGAACCCGTTCTCGGTGCGCTGCGCGACCGGCAGGCCCTCGACGACCAGGCACGAGTTGACGCCCTGGTGATCCTCCGGGCGGTACCATTCCACTTCCTTGGTGAACTGGAACTTGTTCCCTTCGAGCGCCGAGATGATCTTGGCCGGGTCGATCGAGCCCGTCTTCTCCGCGGCCCACTTGTAGATCAGGATGTCGGCGTAGGCGCACTCGCCGCCGTTCGAGGGCGGGAAGCCGTACTTCTTGGTGAACGCGTCGACGAAACGCTTCGCGCCCGGATATTTGTCGGCGTGGTACTTGTAGTAGAACGGCGCCGTCGAAGCGACGTTGTCGAAGTTCGCGCCGGCGCCCTTGGCCATGTACTCGTCGACGAGCGGGACGAGGATCTTGGCCGACTTGGTGAGGCCGAACTGCGCCGCCTGATTGACGCACTTGACCATGTCGCCACCGAACTGAATGATGCACAGCACGTCGGGCTTGGCGGCTTGCGCCTCGGCGAGACCGGACGAGAAGTCGGTCGTTCCCGGGAACGGCGTGAGCACGTTCTTGACGACCTTGGCGCCCTTCGGATTGATGACCGAGGTGATGTTGTCGAAGTTCGAGTGCCCCCACGCGTAGTCAGCCGTGATGAAGAACCACTTGCCGGTCCCGTACTTGCTGACCATCGTGCGCGCCAACGACTGCGCGCTCATGTAGGCGTCGTTGTAGCGCCGGAACGTGTGCTTGTGGCAGTTCTGATTCGTCGTCTCGTCGCCGTGCGTCAGCGTCGCCATGAAGATCGTCTTCTTCTCTTGGCATAGCGCGGAGACGGCCACGGCGACGCCGGTCGACGAGCCGCCGGTGATCATGATCGCGCCGTCGCGATCGATCATGCGTTCGGCGTTGTCGCGCGCTACGGCGGGCTTGGACTGGGTGTCGCCGCTGACGGCGCGGACCGGCATGCCGAGGATGCCGCCCTTCGCGTTCACTTCTTCGATGGCGAGGTTGTAGGCGCGGATCTGGTCGGCGCCTTGGTCGGAGTAGGGCCCGGTCAGCGGAACGTTGAGGCCGACGACGATTTCCTTGGTCGGTGCGGCGATGACGTACGGGGCGCTGCCCAGCGTAATGGCGGCTGCGCCGGCGGTGCCGGCGACGAAACGACCGCGCGACAGAGTGTTCTTCACGGGCTCGACTCCTTTAAGTGGACGGCCGGATAAGGACTTGGCAGCCGCTTTAGCTGGGAACGAGGAAACGTTCCTGCGTCCGACCCACCCTCCGTTCGGAAGAAGTCTCGGCGAGGGGCGGCGAGAACGCGAGGGCCAGCCCGTGGACGCGGGCCAGGGGGACGGATGGAGTGGTTCGGCGAGCCGCCGCGCACGGCGCTGGTGACCGGCGGCGCCGGCGGAATCGGCCGGGCGACGTGCGAGCTGCTGGCCGAGGCCGGTTACCGGGTCGCCGTCGCCGACCGCGACGTCGAGGCCGCGCGAGCGCTGGCATACCAGATCGACGGCCACGCGTTCGCCGTCGACGTCGCCGACGAGACCTCCGTGACGCGCTGCTTCGACGAGGTGCTGGCCGCGTTCGCGGGCAGCCTCGACGCGCTGGCGACCCCGGCCGGCATCGTCGACACGACACCGTTCCTCGAGCTCGACCCGGCCACGTTCCGGCGTCTCCACGACGTGAACGTGATCGGAACGTTCCTTTGCATCCAAGCGGCGGCGCGGCGGATGCGGCCCGGCGGGCGGATCTGCACCGTGGCCAGCGTCGCCGGAAAGCGCGGCGGCGGGCTGTCGGGGACGGCGGCCTATGCCGCCAGCAAGGGTGCGGTCCTGGCGCTCACGCGCAACGCGGCCCGCGCGCTGGCGCCGCTGGGCATCGCCGTCAACTGCGTCGCGCCCGGGCCGGCCGACACGGCGATGCTGCGCGAGGTCTTCGCCGACCCCGCTCACCGCGCGCGCATCGAGGGCTCGACGTTGCTCGAACGGGTCGGGGAGCCGCGGGAGATCGCCGAGGCGATCGTGTGGCTCCTCTCGCCGCGCGCCGCGTTCGTGCTGGGTGAGACGCTGACCGTCGACGGCGGACTGATGCTGGACTGACGCCGAAAAGGGTGCCGATGCCGATGCCGACCGATAGGATCTCCCGCGGCCGTTTCGCCGCCGCCGGCGCAGCCGCGCTGGCGAGCGTCGCGTTCGCGCGCACGCCGGCCCGCGCCGCGCAGTGGACGTACAAGTACGCCAGCAATCTGCCGATCGAGCATCCGCTCAACGTGCGGATGCGCCAATGCTGGGATGCGGTGCGCGCGCAGACCGCCGGCCGGCTCGACGTGCAGCTCTTCCCGAACAACCAGCTGGGCGGCGACACGGCGGTCCTGCAACAGCTGCGGTCCGGCGCGGTCCAGTTCTTCACGCTGGACGGCGGCATCTTGCAGGGGGTCGTTCCGATCGCGGCGATCCAGGCGATCGGCTTCGCGTTCCGCGACTCGAACGAAGCGTTTCGCGCGATGGACGGCGCGCTCGGCGACGACGTGCGCGATCAGATTCGGGCCGCCGGCCTGTACGTGCATCCCAAGATGTGGGAGAACGGGATGCGCCAGATCACCGCGTCGAACCGCCCGATTCGCAGCGCCGCGGATCTGGCCGGCTTCAAGATCCGTACGCCGGCCGGCGAGCTGTGGGTCGATCTGTTCCGTTCCCTCGGCGCCGCGCCGGGGCCGTTGAACTTCAGCGAAGTCTACACCGCGCTGCAAACCAAGGTCTTCGACGGTCAGGAGAACCCGTTCGCGATCGTCGAGACGGCGCGTCTGTTCGAAGTGCAGAAGTACTTGAGCGTCAGCAACCACATGTGGTCGGCCTATCATCTGCTCGGCAACCAAGACGCGTGGAACGCGTTGCCGCGCGACGTGCAGACGATCGTCGAGCGTTCCCTGACGCGTTTCGCGCTGCTGCAGCGCGGCGATACCGCGCGCCTCAACGACGCGCTGGCCGACAAGCTGGCGCGCCAGGGCATGACGATACTCCGCCCCGATACCGGCAGCTTTCGCGCCAAGCTCGCCGCCTCGGGGTTCTACGGCAAATGGAAGACCCGCTTCGGCGATCGGGCGTGGGACCTGCTGGAGAAGACCTCGGGGCGGTTGGGCTGAGTCAGCGCCGTCCCTCGCCGGGGCTGGTGCCGAAGGCGGCCTTCCACGCACGGCGCAGGTGGCGTGCGTCCTCGAGACCGCAGCGCTGCGCGACCTCTTCGATGGTGAGGCGGCGGTTGGGGAGCAGCGTGCGCGCGTGCTCGAGCCTGATGCGCATGTGATACTGTCCGACCGTCATGCCGGTCGCGGCGCGGAAGGTGCGGCTGAGGTGGCGGCGGCTGAGCCGTGCGATCTCGGCCAGCTCGTCGAGCGTGTGGCGCTCGGCCGGGTGGTTGACGATCCGGTCCTGCACCAAGTGCACGGCCGCGTCGAGGTGGTCGCGCCGGTCCAGGAACGAGTTCAACTGCGCGTCGGCGCCGGGGCGCCGCACGTGGACGACCATCTCGCGCGCCACCGTCGCGGCGACGCGCGGCCCGGCGTGCGCTTCGACCAGCGCCAGCGCCATGTCGACGCCGGAGGCGATCCCCGCGCTGCTGACGATCGGGCCGTCCTGCACGTACAGGCGATCCGAGAGGACGCGTGCCTTCGGAAAGCGGCGTTGCAGCTCGTCGACGTGTTTCCAGTGCGTCGTGCATTCGCGTCCGTCGAGCAGCCCCGCGCGAGCGAGCAAGAATGCGCCGACGCAGACCGAAGCGATCGTCGCGCCGGCCGCGTGAGCGGCCTTCACCCACGCGACCAGCGCCGGCTGGTCGGGCGTGCCGCGCCGACCCGCTTCGCGCAGCAGCCGAGAACCGGGCACGACGATGAGGTCGCCCCGCGCGGCGCGCGGCAGACGCTGCAGCTCGGCGAGCGCGACGCCCTGTTCGCTGGCGACGGAGCGCGCGGTGCCGGCGAAGACGATCTCGTAGCCCGCGCCCAGCGCGTTCGCTTCGTGGAAGACCTGTACGGGGCCGGCGAGGTCGAACAGCTCGACGCTCTCGCCGATCAGGAAGACGACGCGCATGTGCGCATGTTAGGCGACTTCGGCGAGGATGTCATCCACGCTCGCGATGCGCGCGAAGCGCCGCCGCAGCGCGAACTCGGTGCGCTCGACCACCGCCTCGACCGGCAGCTCACCCTCGCGCCGGCCCGGCACCAGCGGGATCGGGAACGTCAGGGTCGCCTCGGAGACGAAGTCGACGTCGTAGCCGAGGTCGCCGCCCAGCCGCGCCGTCGTCTCGCAGCACTGCTCGGTTTGGATGCCGGTGACGATCAAGCGCCGGATCCCGCGCTGCGTGAGCAGCTGCTGCAGGCGGGTGCTGGTGAAGCAGTTGCGGGTCGTCTTGTGGAGCAGCGTCTCGCCGGGCAGCGGCTGCACGAAGTCCATCAGCCGGTAGGCCGGGCTGTCGGTCTGGAAGTGCTCGTCTTCGTCGCTGTGCAGGAAGAAGATCACCGGCAGGTGTGCGGCGCGGTAGGCGGCCAGCAGGCGTCGCAGGTTGTCCTCGAAGCGCGGGTTGCCGCGCTGTGCCCAGCGCGCGCCGGCTTTGAACGAGTCTTGCACGTCGATGACCAGCAGGGCCGAGGAAGCGATGGGAGCGGGCGGTGTATGCGGCATGCGACTATTGTCGCGGGCCCGCGGCGCATGCGGAAGACCGCCGCGAGACCGGCAGCGGACATTTCGGGCCACGTCCGGAACTCGGTGGGATCGTGACCCTGCGCCCGTTCCTTCCGCTCGCGGTGGCGCTGCTGGCGGCGTGTTCGCCCCACGTACCGCGCCTGCAGATGCCGTTGACCGTTCACGCCGACTGCGAAAACCGCGCGGTCAAGCAGACGGCGATCGAGTCGATCGTCGCCTCGACCGACGACCGGATCCGCAACGAGCCCTATCCGGGCGACGCGGCGTTGGACAAGACGATTCACGCGGTCGGCGGCGGGTTCGCGTACTGGCCGAGCCAGCCGCTGCGCTTGCCGAACACCGCGCGCGCGCTGGGTCTCGACGGCGACTACGTGACGATGACGCGCGTCGTCGTCACGAATCAGGTCGAGAACGGCTCGCGACCGATCTGGCTGACGCTCGAGACGCCGCACGGCCCGAAGGTCGTGCTCGAACGCGCCTACGACATCCAGAACGTCTGCATCGAAGGCGCCCGCGACCTCTAACGACGGGTCCGCCGCAGCGCGGGGCCGACCAGCATCTCGAGCAGCAACGCGGCGATCAAGATGCCGGTCTCGGCCACCGTGAAGGTGCGGCGGTCGGGCATCACCGGGCCGACGGCGAGCGCGGCGAGCCAGATCAGTGCCAGCCCGCACACGAATCGAATCGCACCGGCGGCGATCCCGCGCCGCGTACCGAGTGCCCTGCGCACGTCGGCGAACAGCGTGAGCGGAGGACGCGTCCCGACGTCCCACACGATGAACGCCCCCGCGTTGAGGACGACCGCGAACGCGACGCGGATGGCGAGCACCGAAAACAGGAGCACGCCCGTTTGCTCCGCGCGCGGCACGCGCGCATCCTGCCGGCCTCGCAGGGAGGCCCAAGCCCACCGTCCTACCCCTGCGCCATGAGCGAGAGCACCGGACTCCCCGAACGCGTACGGTGTTGCATCGCCGGCGGCGGGCCGGCCGGGATGATGTTGGGCTTCTTGCTCGCGCGCGCCGGCATCGAGGTGCTCGTGCTCGAGAAGCACGCCGACTTCTTCCGCGACTTCCGCGGCGACACGATCCACCCGTCGACGCTGACACTGATGCAGGAGCTCGGCCTGCTCGACCAGTTCCTGGCGACGCCGCACGACGAGATTCGCGAGTTGACCGCGCACGTCGGCAGCTCGGCGCTGCGCATGGTCGACGTGCGCCACGTGCCGGGCCCCTGCAAGTTCATCGCCTTCATGCCGCAGTGGGACTTCTTGAACTTCCTCGCCTCGCAGGCGAAGCGGTATCCGGCCTTCCGGCTGGCGATGCAGGCCGAGGCGACGGACGTCGTCTATTACGGCGACCACGTCGCGGGCGTGCGCGTGCGCACGAAGGACGGCGAGCACGTCGTGCACGCCGACCTGGTCGTCGCGGCCGACGGACGCTCGTCGACGCTGCGCGAGCGGGCGCGCTTCGTCGTCGAGGACGTCGGGGCGCCGATCGACGTGCTCTGGATGCGGCTCTCGCGGAACGACGGCGATCCGGGGGCGGATTTCGGGAACATCGGGCCGGGCGGCTTCCTGGTCGCGATTCCGCGCAGCGGCTACTATCAGTGCGCGTTCGTGATCAAGAAGGGCGCGTTCGACGAAATCAAGGCGCGCGGACTGCCGGCCTTTCGCGACGACGTCGCGCGGCTCGCGCCGTTCCTCGCCGATCGCGTCGACGAGCTGAAGGACTGGGATCAGGTCCAGCTGCTGACTGTTACCGTCGACCGTTTGCGCGATTGGGCGAAGCCCGGGCTCCTGTGCATCGGGGACGCGGCGCACGCGATGTCGCCGGTCGGCGGCGTCGGGATCAACCTGGCGATTCAGGACGCCGTCGCCGCCGCCAACCTGCTCTGGCGACCGCTGCGCAACGGTGCGCCGACCATCGATCAGCTGCGCGCGGTGCAACGCCGCCGCGAGTGGCCGACCAAGGCGACGCAAGCGCTGCAGGTGTTCATCCAGAACATGGTGCTCAAGCCCACGCTGCAAACGACCTCGCTGCCGCGCGCGCCGCTGCCGGTGCGCCTGTTCGCGTCGATCCCGCTCTTGCGGCGCATCCCGGCCTACATCGTCGGGATCGGTTTCCGCGCCGAGCACGTCCACTCGCCGGCGGCGCCGGCGCCCGTCTCAGCTGATTAGTGCTTCTCGTCCGGCCAGGAGGCGATTTCGCCCAGCGCCGCGCTCTTGAGGACCTTGAGTCCGAGCATCGCGCACTTCATCCGACTGGGGCTGATGCCGATGCCGACGTTCTCGAGCACCGTCTCTTGCGAGAGCTTGGCGACCTCTTCGAGCGGCATCCCCTTGATCGACTCGGTCAGCATCGACGCCGACGCCTGCGAGATCGCGCAGCCGCGCCCGGAAAACTTCACGTCGGTCACCTTGCCGTCGTCACCAACGGCCAGTTCCATCGTGATCGTATCACCGCACAGCGGGTTCAAGTCTTCCGCCGTCGCGGTCGGTGATTCCAGGTGCCCGAAGTTCCGCGGATTGCGATAGTGGTCGAGAATATACTCTTTATAGAAATCGTCCATTTTAAAGGCGCTCCGCCCCTGGCTCCGCGCCCCCCACGACGCCGCGCGTCGCGGGGCCCCCGCGAGGACCTCGCAACGAGATTTCGATAGCGTCGCGATCGTTCTGCGCTCGGTCTGCCGACATGCTGCTATGCCACCTTAAACACGGTGGCGGCCTTTTCGATTGCGGCCACCAGGGCGTCGACGTCGGCTTCGGTGTTGTAGAGATAGAACGAGGCGCGAGCGGTCGCCGGCCAGCCCATCTTGTCCATGAGCGGCATCGTGCAGTGGTGCCCGGCCCGCACGCAGACGCCTTCGAGATCGAGCAGCGAGGCCAGATCGTGGGCGTGCACGTCGGCGAAGTTGAACGAGATGACGCCGCCGCGGTCCTGCGCGCGCGGCGGGCCGTAGATCGCCAGGCCGCGCGGTTCGAGCGTGCGCAAGCGGTCCAGCGCGTAGGCCGTCAGCGCGACCTCGTGCGCGCGGATCCATTCCATCCCGACGCCGTTCAGATAGTCGACCGCGGCCCCCAGGGCGATCGCGTCGGCGATGTTCGAGGTGCCGGCCTCGAACTTCCACGGCAGCTCGTTGTACGAGGTCGTCTCGTAGGAGACGCGCTTGATCATATCGCCGCCGGTCAAGAACGGCGGCATCGCCTCGAGCAGCGCGCGTTTGCCGTACAGGAAGCCGATCCCGGTCGGACCGCACATCTTGTGGCCGCTGGCGGCGAGGAAGTCGACGTCGAGCGCCTGCACGTCGATCGGCAGGTGCGGGACCGATTGGGCGGCGTCGACCAGCACCAGCGCGCCGGCGGCGTGCGCGCGCGGGACGATGACGTCCAGCGGTGCGATCGAGCCGAGCGTGTTGGAGACGTGCGCCAGCGCGACCAGCTTCACGCCGTCGAGCAGCGCGTCGAGCTGGTCCAGCACGAGGTTGCCGGCGTCGTCGGCCGGGATGAAGCGCAGCTCGGCGCCGGTCTTGGCGGCCAGCAGCTGCCACGGCACCAGGTTCGAGTGGTGCTCGATCTGGGTGGTCAGGATGGCGTCGCCCGGGCCGAGGTTGCGCAGGCCCCACGAGAACGAGACCAGGTTGATCGACTCGGTCGTGTTGCGCGTCCAGATGATCTCGGCCGTGTCGGCCGCGTTGACGAAGCGCGCGACTTTCTCCCGCGCGGCCTCGAACTGATCGGTCGCGCGCGACGCCAGCTCGTAGACGCCGCGGTGGATGTTGGCGTTGTCGTTCTCGTAATAGTGGACGAGCGCGTCGATGACGGCCTGCGGCTTTTGCGAGCTGGCCGCCGAGTCGAGGTAGACCAGCCGCTTCCCGCGCGAGGTCGGCTTGGCCAGGATCGGAAAGTCGGCGACGATTCGGTCCTGCTTGGCACGGTCGATCGTCGCGGTCGCCGCCGTCATGCGTCGATCTCCGTCGCGGCGTCGATCTTGTCGTCGAGCGCGGTCCGGATCTCTTCGCGCAGCGCATCGCCGGGGAAGCGCGCGATGGCGGGCTCGAAGAACGCCAGCGCGACCATCCGCACCGCGTCGGGCCGTGCGATGCCGCGGCTGGCGGCGTAGAAGAGCGCGTCCTGGTCGAGCGAACCGACCGTCGCGCCGTGATAGGCGCTCACATCGTTGGCCGCGATCGCCAAGGCCGGCACCGAGTCGATGTGCGCACGGCGCGAGAGCAACAGCGCGTCGTCGCGCAGCGAGGCGTCGCTGCCGTGCGCGTGCGGCCGGATCGTGATGTTGCCGAAGAAGCGGCCTTGGCCACGATCGGCGGCGGCGGTGCGCACGATGGTCGAGGAATGGGTGTTCCCGACCGCGTGCTCGGTGTTGGTGGTCAGCTCGACGTGCTGGAAGCCGGTGTTGAAGAAGAGCGCGTCGCACTCGGTGTCGGCGCCGCCGGCTTCGAGGTGCGTGCCCAGCACGGTGCGGGCCAGCGTCGCCCCCAGCTCCGCCAGGTGCCAACGCACTTTCGCGGCGGCGCCGGTGTGCGCGCTGCGATACATCAGCACGCGCGCCTCCTCGCCCAGCTGTTGGATCGCCGCGTAGTCGAGCTCGGCGTTCGCGCCCAGCTGCGCGCTGACGACGCCGCACACCAGCCCCGCGCCTTCGCCGATCTGGCGCTCGAGGACGGTCGCGCGCGCCCCTTCGCCCAGGACGACGACGATGCGCGGGAAGATCGCGTCGGCGTACGGTTCGGCCTGCGCGAAGACGAGTTGGATCGGCGTGTCGAGCACGACCCCGGCGGGGACGTGGACGAACGCGCCGCAGTTCTGGAACGCGGTCGCCAACGCGGCGAACTTGTCCGCCTGCGCGCCCTCGTCGAGCGCCGGGATCAGCGCGCGGAAACGTTCGTCGCGTGCCGCGTCGGCCAGCGGCAGCACGGTGACGCGCGAATCGCTCACGACGCTGCCGGGCGCGGTCAGCACGGTCGCGCCGCGGTGGACGAGCGCGCCCGTGCTCTCCGGGATCGCGACGCGGTCGGACGTGTAGCGCAGCTCGTCGAAGCGCAGCTTCGCGTAGTCGTGGCGCCAGCCGCGGGAGGGACGGCCGCCGGGCAGCATCGCGGTCTCGTAACGCGTCAGCGCGGCGCGGCGCTCGTCGGCGTCGAGGACGCCGCCGCTGCGCTCGCCGGCGTTCGCGAGCACCGCGACCGCCGCGTCGAGCCCGGCCGCCGTCGGCGCGAACATCGCGCCGGCCGGCGTTTCGGTCGCGCTAGACACCCGCGGCCGCAACCTCGTCACGGATGCCGTCGTAGCCTTCGCGCTCGATCTGCTGCGCCAGCTCCGGACCGCCGGTCTTGACGATGCGTCCGTCGATGAGGACGTGCACCACGTCGGCCGGCAGATGCTGCAGGATGCGCGGATAGTGCGTGATCACCAGGAAGCCGGTGTCCTTGCCCTCGTCGCTCGCGCGCAACGCCTGCACGCTCTTGCCGACGGCTTGCAGCGCGTCGACGTCGAGCCCGGAGTCGGTCTCGTCGAGGATCGCGTATTTCGGCCCGATGATCGCCATCTGCAGCATCTCCAGGCGCTTCTTTTCACCGCCGGAGAAACCGTCGTTGACGTAGCGGCCCAGGAACGCCGGGTCCATGTCGAGCGTGTCGAGCTTCTCGAACACCAGCTGGCGGAACTTGGCCGGGGCGAGGTCGCCGGGGCGGACCGCTTGGCGCGCGGTGCGGATGAAGTTCGCGACCGTCACGCCCGGGATCGCCGCCGGGTACTGGAACGAGAGGAACAGGCCGGCTTGGGCCCGCTTCTCGGGCGGCAGATCGAGCAGCTCCTCGCCGTCGAGCGTCACCGAGCCGCCGGTCACCGTGTAGCCGGGGTGGCCGGCCATGGTGAAGGCGAGCGTCGACTTGCCGCTCCCGTTGGGGCCCATCAGCGCGTGGACGCGGCCCGGCTCGACCGTCAGGTCGATGCCTTTGAGGATCTCTTTTCCTTCGACGGCCACCCGGAGGTCGCGCGTGATCAGCCCCTTTGACATGCCTAGCCATCGTAGGCGGCCGGGGTGAGAAAGTCAAGGAAAGCCTGGACTATCTGCGACTTCCGTGGTAGGGTGGGGCGGGATGCACGACCGCTTCTTCGAGTCGACGCGCGGCAAGATCGTCGGGGCGTTGCGCGAGCGCCACTCGGCGTCCGCCTTCGACCTGGCGGACCTGCTCGGCTTGTCTCCCAACGCGATCCGCCAGCAGCTGGTCGTGCTGGAACGAGACGGTCTGGTGGCCGGTCACAGCGTGCGCCGCAGCCGGACCAAGCCGACGGTCGAGTACGCGCTGACGGCCGAAGCCGACCGGTACTTCCCGCAGCGCTACGACAAGATGCTCAACGCCGTGCTGCGCGAGATCCGGCATGCCGGCGGCGACGAGGCCGTCAAGGGCATCTTCGATCGGATCGGCCACCGCTCGGGCGAACGCCTGGGCGCGGCGGTCGCCGACAAGCCGGCCGAGGAGCGCATCGCCGCGCTGGTCTCGGTGCTCAAAGCGTCCGGCGTCACCGCCGACATGCAGAGGACCGAGCGCGGCACGATCGTGCTGCACGAGCACTGCTGCCCGTACGCGTCGGTGGTGGCCGAGAACCCGGAAGCGTGCTCGGCGATCCACACCATCCTCGAGCACGTCGTGCCGGGTCAAGCCCAGCAGACGGAGTCGCTCGCAACCGGCGGCAACGAGTGCCGGTTCGAAATCAACGTACGATGATGTTGATGGACCGAGCGCAGGGTTACCGCGCAATCAAAGAACTGTTGTTGCGAGGTCGGGCCGGGGGCCCCACGCTTTGCGTGGGGGGGCGCGGAGCCTTGGGCGGAGCGCCGTTAGAATGAATTTCGCCAAGTTCCAGCAGCTCGTCGAGCATCGCACGGGATTCCGCACGATGGAGCAGCCGACCGCGAGCGGTGAGTACTTCAGCGACTCGTGCGGCGACCTGTACACGTTCTTCTTGAAGGTCGGGCCGGGCGACGTGATCGAGGACGTCTCGTACTTCACGACCGGCTGCGGCTTCGGCACGGCGACCTGCTCGCTGCTGGTCGAGTTGGCGCGCGGCAAGACGATCGACGAAGCGCTGCTGATCACCGACGCCGACATCGAAGCCGCGCTGGACGGCTATCCCGAGAAGAAGAAGGACTACCCCGAGCGCTCGCGCTTCGCGCTGCAGGCGGCGATCGAGGATTACCGGCGCGGGCGCGCCGAGGGGCGCATCACCGACGCGATGCTCGAGCAGGCCCGGGCGACGGTCGCAGCCGCCGCGGCGGCGCGGCGCGGGAACGGCACGACCTCCGAGGACGAGAAGGCCGGCCCCAAGGTCATCGACGACGGCGGCGTCGTCACCATCAAGCTGCACTGATGCTGCTGGCGCTGGCGCTCGCGGCCGCGACGCCGGCACCGTCGGTTCCCGCCGTACCGCGCACGAGCGTGGTCTGCGCGCGCGCCGACCTGTGGCTGTGGCCGGCGAACGCGACCCAACCGGTCCGCGCCGCGGTGCCGCCGGCCACGCTCGGCACGCGCTTCACGCGCTTGGCCGGGCCGCGCATCCCGCTGGGCGGCGAACCGTACGTCGAAACCGACGTGCCCGCGCTCGAGCCCGGCCATCGCGGCGAGTTCTACTGGCTGCGCGCGCGCTGCGCCGCCGACGAAGGCTGACCCCGCCCGCTGCCTGAAGCGGGCCGCATGCAGCGTTTCGCCCGCCTCCTCGTCACGCTCGCGTTCGCCGCGCTCCTGATCCCCGCGCCCGGCGCCGCGCAGGCCGGCGCCGACAATCGGTACGCGCAGTTGGCACGGGACTACTTCATGGCGCAGTTCCACGCCAACCCGGTCAGCGCGACCTATGTCGGCATCCATCGCTGGGACAACCTGCTCGGCTCGTTCACGGCGGCCGACTACGCGCGGCAGCTCGCGCTCGACCGCGAGACGCTCCGGACGCTCGCGGCGATCGACCGAACGCAGCTCTCGCCGCGCGTCCACCTCGACGCCGAGATGCTGAGCAATGCGTTGCACGACGATCTGCTGATCAACGGCACGATGGCGATGTGGCGCCATCAGCCCGACGGCTACGTGCAGACCGCCTCCAACGGCGTCTTCCTCTTGATCTCGCGCAATTTCGCACCGCCGCTGGCGCGCCTGCGCGCGACGATGTCGCGGGAGGCCGAGATCCCGATGATCTACGCGATGGCGCGCCGGAACTTGACCGCCGTCGATCGCGACACCGCGACCCTTGCGATGCAGGACGCCACCGGCAGCCTGGACCTGCTGCAGACGACGATTCCGCAAGCCTTCGCCGGGGTCGGCGATGCGGAGACGCGGGTCGAGTTCCGTCACGCGACACTGGTCGCGGTCGGCGCGACGAAGTCGTACATCGCCTACCTCAAGACGACCTGGATCGCGCACCCGAAGGGCACCTACGCGATCGGCGCCGCCAACTACAGCGCGCGACTGAAGTACGAGGAAGGCGTCGACCTGCCGCTGAGCGAGTACCTGGCGATCGGCGAGAAGGCGCTGGCGCAGACGCGCGCGCAGATGATCGCGAGCGCGCACGCCATCCATCCCGGCGCCGGCGTCACGCAGGTGATCGCCGAGCTCTCGCGGCAGCACCCGACGGCCGCCGGACTGATCCCGGCGGCGCAAGGCGATCTGGTGAAGCTGCGTGCGTTCGTCATCGCCCACCACATCATCGACCTGCCGCCCGACGCGCGCATCGCGGTGACGCCGACGCCGCCGTTCATGCGCTCGACGACCGAGGCCGCCGAAGACTCGCCCGGCCCGCTCGAGCAGGTCGCGAAGCAGGCCTACTACTACGTCACGCCGGTCGATCCGCACGATCCGCCCGCGGTGCAGCAGGCGTACCTGGCGAGCTTCAACGACTACGAACGGCCGATCGTCTCGGCGCACGAAGTCTATCCCGGCCACTTCACCAACTTCGTCATCGACCGCCACCTGCCGCTGACGCTGAGCGAGAAGCTGCTGACGGCGACCTCGTTCGTCGAGGGCTGGGCGCACTACGACGAGCAGATGATGGTCGACCAAGGCTGGGGCGACGGCGATCCGCGGGTGCGCTTCATGCAGCTGCGCGAGGCCATCTGGCGCAACGCGCGCTACGTCGCGGGGGTGAAGATGCACACGCAGGGGATGACGGTCCCGCAGGCGATCCGGTTCTTCGAGACCCAGGCCTTCCTCGATCCGGCCAACGCGCGCGCCGAAGCGTATCGCGGCACGCAGGACGCGACCTACGGGTACTACACGCTCGGCAAGCTCGAGATCCTCAAGCTGCGCGCCGACTACCGCAAGAAGCTCGGCCCGGCGTTCACCCTGGCGCGCTTCCACCACGACCTCCTGCAGTACGGCGATCCGGCGCTCCCGCTGCTGCGCCCGCTGCTGCTCGGCCCCTCGGACGACGGCAAGATTCTGCCGATCATCTGCTCGGCCGCGCCGTGCACGAACGCGTGACGGACGACGTCGACGTCAAGCTCGGCCAACGCGCCGACGCGTGGCGAAAGAACGGTCGCTGTCCGTCAGGTCAAGAACGGGTTCTCGCGGCGCTCGATCCCGATGGTCGTCGCGGGGCCGTGGCCGGGAACCACGACCGCGGCATCCGGATAGACCAGCAACTTGGTGCGAATCGAGTCGACGATGTCCTCGAGCGAGGTGCCCCCGAGATCCCAGCGGCCGACCGCGCCGCGGAAGAGCGTGTCGCCGGTGAACAGCGTCGTCGCGCCGTCGTGCTCGAGCGCGAACGAGGTCGAGCCGGGCGTGTGCCCCGGCGTGTGCACGCAGCGCAGCGCGATCGCACCGGCGCGCAGCTCCTCGCCGTCGGCCAGGTCGCCGTCGAGCGCGACGACCTGCGGCGGGGCGAGCATCCCCAGCCACCGCGCCTGCTGCGCGAGCGTCGCGTAGAGCGGCAAATCGGCATGGTGCAGCAACGCTTCGCCGCCGGTCCGCTCGCGTAACGGGCCGACCGCGCCGATGTGGTCGATGTGCGCGTGCGTGTGCACGAGCCAGCGCGCGCGCAGGCCGTGCGTCTCGAGCCGACGCGCGATCTCCGGCACCTCGTCGCCGCCGTCGACGACGATCGCTTCGCCGGCTTCCGGATCACCGAGGATCGTGCAGTTGCAGCCCAGCACGCCGACCGGGAACGTTTCGACGATCATACACCGACTCCGAAGTCACGGTAGGCGCGGTCGAAGTATCCCAGCGGCGCACCTTCGCGGTGCCCCGCTTCGAGGACCGTGCCGAGGAAGATCGTGTGGGTCGACGCGCTCAGCTCTTCGGCGAGCGTGCAGTCGACGTAGGCCAGCGTGCCGGCGAGGATCGGGCAACCGCTGGGCCCGAGCCGATAGCCGACCCCCGTGAAGCGCGAGTGCGGTTCGCCGTCGGCGAAGCGCTCCGCGAGCGCACGCTGCTCGAGCGCGAGGATGTTGGCGCAGAAGCGCTGCGAGACGGTGATCAGCGGGTGCGCGCGCGCGCCGCGGTTGACGCAGATCAGCACCATCGGCGGGTCGGCCGAGACGCTGGCGAACGCGTTGACGGTAAAGCCGTGGATGCGGCCCTCGTGCGCCGTGGTCACGATGGTGACGCCGGTCGGGAAGCGGCGCATCGCGGCCCGGAAAGCGTCAGTCGATGCGGGCACCGATGCCGATTCCGTCGCCCAGCGGCAGGATCGTGGCGTCGAGCTCCGGATGGCTGAGGAACGCCTTGTTGAACTCGCGGATCGCACGCGTGTCCGCGTCGTCCTTCGACGAGGGCGCCGCCGCGGCGCGGCCGCCCCACAGCAGGTTGTCGACGACCACGATTCCCGAGCGCTTGAGCATCGGGACGACCGCCTCGAGATAGTCGACGTACTCGGTCTTGACGGCATCGATGAAGACGATGTCGAGGTTGCGCTGCGGGAACCACTCCAACACTTCGAGCGCGGGCTGATTGATGACCTCGACCCGTCCGTCGACGCCTGCCCGCTTGAAGTAGGAGGCCGCGATCTCGGTCCGCTCCATGTCGGGGTCGATGGTCCAAATGTGGCCGGCCGGGGGCAGCGCCAGGGCCATCCACAAGGTCGAATAGCCGAAGGCCGTCCCCAGCTCGAGGACGCGGTTCGCCTGCATGCAATGAACCAGCACCGAAAGGAGCCGACCGGCGGCCCGGTCGACGATCGGAATCCCTTCGCGCGTCCCGTGCTGTTCCAGTTCCAGGAGCAGCGGCGACGGCTCATTGTGGAGCCGTGCAAGGTAGGCAAGATCGCGCACGATAGCCCCATGTTTGCCGCCCGCCAGGGGCGGGAACCTGCCGGACGCGTCGGCGCATTCGTCGAATGCTCCAGGACACGCACAATCAGGAGGCTTCCGTTGGCAACGCTCGTCCAGCAATCATACACGCCGAAGAAGTTCGATCTTGCCGGGTTACAGGGAATCTCGGACAAGACGCTCGAGGTGCATTTCGGCCTGTACGAAGGCTACGTGAAGAACACCAATCTGCTCAACGAGCAGATTGCCGAACAGATCAAAGATGGCAAAGCCGCCGGGGCGAACCCGGTCTTCGCCGAGCTGACCCGCCGGCTCGGCTTCGAGTACAACGGCATGACCCTGCACGAGTACTACTTCGGCAACATGACCAAGAACGCGGGCGGGAACCCGGGCGCCGCGGTGCAAGAAGCGCTGGGCGGCGTCTACGGCGATTTCGATACCTGGAAGAAGGACTTCGCCGCGACCGGCGGCATGCGCGGGGTGGGCTGGGCGATCGCGTACTACGATCCCGCCTCGCAGCGCATCACCAACCACTGGATCACGCTGCACGAGGACGGCAACGTCGCGGGCTTCGTGCCGATCATGGTCATGGACGTGTGGGAGCACGCGTTCTTGCTCGACTACAAGCCGGCGGACCGCCCGAAGTACATCGAGGCGTTCTTCTCCAACGTCGACTGGGGCGTCATCGAGAAGCGCCTGAACGCGGCCAAGTCGGTCACCCGCGGCTAGTGGATTCCGCCGTGCGGAATCCGTCGCGTTCGGGCTTCGCCCGATCCGCCTGACAAGGGAATGGGGGACACGGGGCAGCTCCGGCTCTTCCCGCTCAACACCGTGCTCTTCCCGGGCGCGGTGTTGAACCTCCACGTCTTCGAAGAGCGCTATCGCACGATGATCGCCGAATGTCTCGACGCGGGCGAGGCGTTCGGCGTCGTGCTGATTCGTGACGGCCAGGAGGCCGGCGATCCCGACGTGACGCCCCACGAGATCGGCACAACCGCCGAGATCGCCGAGGTCACACCGCTCCCGGCCGGCCGCTACTACATCAGCACCACCGGCCGGCGCCGCTTTCGCATCGCCCGCATCGTCAGCCGCGAGCCGTATCTGCGCGCCGAGGTCGAGTTCCTCGACGAGGACGTCGAGGACCCGCGCGCCGACGAGCTGACGCTGCGCGTGCGCGGTGAGTTCGACGAGTACGTCAAGCTGCTGGTCGCGTTCTCCGGCCGGCCCAGCGCCGTCGAAGTCCCCAGCGATCCGGTCGACGCCAGCTACGTCGTCGGCGACGCGCTGCAGGTCGCCGACGCGCTCAAGCAGCGGCTGCTCGAGCTGCGCAGCGCCGAGGCGCGGCTGGCGGCCGAGCTGGGATTCCTGCGCCGGCTGTTGCCGCAGCTGCGCGGGCTGCTCGAACGCAAGCGCACTCAGGAACGCGTGGTGCGCGAAGACGCGCCGGGCGGCGAGTTCCGCGCGCACCAAGAGCAGTACTTCGGCAAGCACTTCTCGCAGAACTGAGGGACCTCGGGGCGGACGGAGAAAGAAGCCGCCCATGGCGCGCGATCTGGCCGTCTCGGTCGTGAACGAGACGAAGGGCGGCCTCGAGCTCATCGCCTTCCTGCAGAACGAGCCGTTCCTCGCGAGCACGCTGGTAGCGGCGTGGGAGTACGTCTTCCTCGCGGGTGGCGGCGCGTCGTGGGACTTCGTGCTGCCGTCGACGTTCGAGGTCAGCGGCCTCGCCGCCGCGGAACCGGCCACGCGGACGCAGTTGCTCGAGGCGCGGGAGCGCGACCAGTTCGAGATCACCGCCGAACCGCAAGAGCCGACGCTTCCCACGACGATCGCCCGGATCGGGCACGCCGCCGCGGACGGCGCGATCAGCGTTCGCAACGGCCTCGCCGCCGCTCCGGTCTGGGCGGTGCTGAGCAAGAGCGGTCAGCCGGTGCTCAGCACGTTCCTCGATCCGCGGGCGAGCGTCGACTACACCGTCCCCGCGACGCTGTACCTGGCGCTCGTCTCGGGTCTGCGGCGGGGCGACACGTTCTCGCCCGGGAGCGAGCAGCTGACGTCGACGTGGGCGTTCCCGTACGCCGGCTTCGACGCGCTGCGCGTCGTCGCGAGCGACGGGCTCGGGGGTGCCGTCAGCCTGAGCGGCCGGCTTTCGTAGCGCGCCGCGCGCTCATTCCGCGAGGTTCTCCGCGGCTTGGACGACGTTGCGCAACAGCGCGACGTTGGTGACCGGACCGACGCCGCCGGGAACCGGCGTCAGCTCGCCCGCGACGTCGGCCACCTCGGGTGCGACGTCGCCCAGCAGCACGCCGTCGACGAAGGTCGTGCCGACGTCGATGACGGTCGCGCCGGGACGCACCATGCCGGCGCGGATCAGGCCCGGCACGCCGGTCGCGACGACCAGCACGTCGGCATCGCGGACGTGGTGCGCGAGGTCGGCCGTCTCCTTGTGCGTCACCGTCACCGTCCCGCCGCGGCCGAGCAGCAGCAGCGAGACCGGCAAGCCGACGACGTTGGAGCGGCCGACGACGACGCAGCGCGCGCCGCGCAGCGGCCAGCGTTCGGAGCGTTCGAGCAGCAGCAGCACCGCCAGCGGCGTGGCCGGGACGAACGCGGTGTGCTGCGCGAACGCGAGCCGGCCGAGGTTGACCGGGTTGGCGCCGTCGACGTCCTTGTCGGCCGGCATCGCTTCGGCGATGCGCCGAATGCCCAGGTGCGCGGGCAGCGGCTGTTGCAGGATGATCCCGTGCACGAGCGGATCCTCGCCGAGCGCCTGCAGGCGACCGCGCAGCGCGCCCTCGGACGCGTCGGCCGGCAACGTGGCCACCGCGACGTCGACGCCGACCTTCGCGCCGACGCGCTCGATGCTGCGCACGTAGGCGATGCTGGCGGCGTCCTCGCCGACGATCGCGACCACCAGGCGCGGGGCGACGCCGCGGGCGCGCAAGCGTTCCGCGCGCTGCGCGATCTCGGCGCGCAGCTCGGTCGCGAGCGCGCGCCCGTCCAGGATTCGGGCGGGCATCGCTCGCGTGTTTCGGGCGGCTAGGAGGCCGGCCCTGGAACGCGTGCGGCGGACCGTCGACCTGGGCGTGAGCTTCGACCTCGCCGCGCTCGACGACGCGTTGGCCGGCTTCAACCGGCTCTACAACACGCATCCCGATCGCATCTTGTGCTCGCCCGACGTGCTGGTGCGGGTGGCCGCCTTGACCGCGCGCACCGGCGACGACGCGTTGCGGCGCGAGCTGCGCTGGGCCGGCCTGCCGGTCGCCTCGGCGATCCTGGCGCCGGGCACGATCGTGTTCGAAGGCTACGTCGACGAGGAGCGCATGGGCGACTGGTGAGCCCGCGCCGGCGTCACGCGGTCACGACAGGAACGCGTCGATCGCCGTCGCGAGCGCGGCCGGTTCTTCGCGCGTGGGCAGATGACCGCTGTGCTCGAGGATCAGCGTGCGCGCTTGCGGGTACACGCGGCGCACGATCGCGAGCGCGGCGATCGGCAAGTACCGGTCGCGGCGGCCCCACGCGCACAGCACCGGGCCCCCGTAGCGCGCGTAGCGCGCCTGCGCGGTGCGCCGGTGCGCCGGCGAAGCGAACGCCGGCAGACCGGCGGCGTAGACCCGCGCGAAGGCCCGGCGCAGGGCGGGATCGGCGCCCAGCGCCTGGGCCTGTTCGACGATCCCCGCGTCGAGGCTGGCCGGATCGTGGACGCTGCCCCGCAGGGTGGCGGCGATCAGTGCCCGCCGCGGCGGGCGCATGAACAGCGGGCGGGCCAGCCGCGCGGCGACCGCCAGCGCCAAGTGCCGGCGCGGATGAGCGAAGCCGGCCGGCGCCAGCAGCACCAGGCGGCGGACCCGATCCGGGTGGGCGCCCGCGAAGTCGGCCGCCAGCAGCCCGCCCAGCGAGTGCCCCACCAGCGCCACCTGCCCCGCGCCCAGCGCCGGCACGGCCGCTTCGAGGACGTGCCGGAAGAAGGCGGTGTCGTAGCGCGCGTCCGGCTTCTCGCTGGCGCCGAAGCCCGGCAGGTCCAGGGCGACGTAGCGCCGCCGTGGGTCCAGCCGGGCGACCAGCCGGTCCCAGGTGACGGAGGTCCACAGTCCCAGGCCGTGGAGCAGCAGGACCGGCGGCCCGTCCGGCGCGCCGGTCTCGAAGACCGCCAGCTCGAGTCCGGCGGCCCGGAGCGTGTGGCGGCGCCAGCCGGGCGGAGCGTCGGCGTCTACCACGAAACCCCCGGCGTGCCTCGGGTCCCGCTCGTCCTCGTCGTGGTGCTCCTCCTATGCGGGTGCTACAACACCCCCGACCCCGGCAGCGCCGCCGGCGGTGGCGGTCCCGGGATGCTGACCGGGGCGCCGGCGCAGTCGTACCTGGTCCCGCGCACGGACGGCCGGACCGACGGCTTGGCCAATTACCGCGGTCGCGTCGTGCTGATGAACCTGTGGGCGACCTGGTGTCCGCCGTGTCAGGAAGAGATGCCCGCCCTCGAGCGCTTCGCGCGCGAAGAGGCCGGCAAGGTCGTCGTGCTCGGCGTCGATCAGGGCGAGTCGGCCGGCGTCGCGGGCGCGTTCGCACGCGCGCACGGCGTCACTTTTCCGATCCTCGTCGACGAGCAGCAGCAGTACGGGCGCACCTACGCGGCGCTGGGTTTGCCGACCTCGATCGTCGTCGGGCGCGACGGCAAGATCGTGCGCGGCATCGACGGCGCCATGACGCTGGCGCAGATGCGCGCCGCCGTCGCTCCGGCGCTCGCCGCGCGATGACCGCCCGCACGACGGCCCTGGTGGTCGCCGCCGTCGCGATCGCGCTGGTGGTCGCGCAGGATCTCGAGCCCGGTTACGCGCTCTACCACAGCTGGCAGTACGCGCTGGCGCTGGCGCTCGCGCTCGCGCTGCTGATCGGCTACGCGCACGGCGTGCGGCGCGGCGCCGACGGCGTCGTGGGCCGGCGTTTGCTGGTCGCGCTGGCAGGCGCCGCGATCGTCGATGTGGCCGGCTTGGCGTCCGGACTGCTCGGCCCCGACACGGCCGACGTCAGCGGCGCGCCGGGAACGGTCGTTCCCGTTCCCGCGCTCGGCGCGGCGGCGTTCTTCGGTCCGGCGGATGCGGCGGCGATCGCGCGCGGCGACGGAACGATCGTGCTGCGGCGGCGCGGCCACGGCGACGTCGTGCTCGGCACGGGCACGCGCCGTCTGTTCGGCGAGTCGGTGCTGAGCCTGGCGCCGCACCCCGCCGTCTACGTGCACGCCAGCGACGCGCGCGGCGCGCATCTGACCATCACCCAACCCACCGGCACGGCGTTCCTCTCGCCGGTGCTGCAATTCGGCACCATGCAGCGCATCAACGACGCGCTGACCGTCCCGGTCGACACCTTCGCCACGCCGGCCCTGCACCGCGTCTTTCGCGCGCTCTACTTCACGCCCAGGCAGCTGGCGAACTTTCCGCATCACGTCGGCGATCCGACCAAGCCGGGCGTCATCCTGACCGCGCAGGACGATCGCGGCACGCCGATGGGGATCACGATCACCCAAGGCGAGCCGGTCGTGCTCGGCGGCGTGACCGTGCAGCTCACGGTCGGCAGCTATCCCGCGCTCGCGATCGCGTCGGCGCCGGACACCTGGGCGCTCGCGCTGGGATCGGTGCTGGTCGTGCTCGGGCTGGTGTGGACCGGACTCGCCGCGCGCGCGAACGACTCAGATCAGCATGCCGATCGTGTCGACGACCAGGCCGCACGCGGTGGCGATCGCGGCCGTGATCGGGAGCAGACGCGAGCCGGCTAAGGCGGTGATCGAGACCAGCACGATCGCGATCTCGAACAGCGTCGTGCCGCTTTCGACCCACCGGTGGCGCGTCGCCAAGTGCTCCGAACGCTCGCCCTCGGCCTCCGAGCGCTTCTTGTCCTCGGCGGCGCTGCGCAGCAGCGGCGGTCCTTTGGCCTCCTCGCGCTTGGCATCGGCCGCGAGCAGATCCGGGTGTTTGGCGTTCCCGCTGTCGATGGCGGCGCGGTAGACGGCGACCTTGATGCGCCCGGCCTCGTATTCGTTGAACGTGTCGGCGGCGCGAGTGAAGATCGCGATCTGCTCGTTCTTGACCAGCAGCGCCTCGCTTTGCAGCGTGCTGGCGAGGAAGCCGGAGACCGCCGAGCACAGCGCCAGCACCGCGGCGGCGACCGGAATCCAGTGCGGCGCGTCGTGATGCTGCGTTCCCTCGGGTGCGAGCGCTTCGGGGACGCGGACGCGCCGGGAGACGGGCTGGTCGGCGGGCGTTTCGCTCATCGCGCCACCGGCGCGGTCAGCTCGCGCACGCGCTCGAGGCCGCTGCGCACGTCGGTGTCGGGCGCGACGCGCCAGGCCTCGGTGCGCGCGCGATCGAAACCGAACGCGGCCAGCTCGAACGCGCCGTGCGTGCCGCAGACGATCGCGCCGTCGGGATCGACGGCGAAGGCGCGCCGGTGCAGCGTGTCGAGCACGACGACGTAGCAGCGCAGCTCGGCGGCGCGCGTGCGCGCGAACCGCGTCGTCCAGTGCTCGTCGATCGAGGCGCGCCAGACGAACAGCCGAACGCCGTCGAGCCGCGGCGCCACCAGCGCGCGCGGATCGAGCACGGCCTCGTCGTCGACGTGGGCGATCTCCGCGCTCGTCGCGAGCGCGTGCGGATCGATCACCAGCTCGGCGCCGGCCGTGGCGGCCAGCGCGTGCAGGGCGGGATCGACGTGCGCGGTGATCGCGACCCGCAGGCTCGCCGGGAGCGCGGCGCCGTTGCCGCGCGCGACCGCCGGCGTCGCGCCGCGCGCGACGATGGCGGGGCCGATCGCGATCGTGCCGTGCACGATCTGCTCGTCGTGTTGCGAGCCCAGTGCGACCGGGCTGCCGTCGGCCGCGACGATCTGGCTCTTGCCGCAGTAGAGCACGCTGCGCGCTTCGACGCCGACCTTGTTGGCGGCGATCAGCGGAACGCCGTTCTCACGCGCGCGCACGGAAATCATCAGATCCGCCTGGATGTTCTCGAGCGCGTCGGGATCGCGGCCGCTGCTCACCCAGGCGGTCGGAACGACGAGCACTTCCGCGCCGGCGTCGACCAGCGTCGCCGCAATGGTCGGGATGCGGCCGTCGGCGCAGATGAAGACGCCCAGTCGACCGAGCGGCGTCTCGACCGGCTGCAACGCGTCGCCGGCGGTGAACCAGCGGCGATCGAAGTGCCACAGAAAGCACTTGTCGGCGAAGCCGACGACGCCGTCGGCGGTTACCACGTAGGCTGCGTTCGCGAGTCCGCGCTCGCCGTTTCGTGCGCTACCGTACACGATCGTCGCGCCGCTCCGGCATGCGACCGCGATCACGTCTTGCGCGGCATCAGCAAGCAACTGCGGGTCGACCGGGTCGGCACCGATAACATATCCGGGGACGGTCCCTTCGGGGACGACGATCAAGCGCGCGCCGTTTTCGGCCGCGGCCACGATGCGTGCCAGGATCGCGGGCCAGCGCTCGCTGAAATCGGCACGGTCGTGAGCTTGCAGCTGAACGGCACTAACGGCGGTCGGTCTAGCGTTCACTACCTAATCGCTCCAAAGGAGAAGCCGAGCTCATGGACGGGCTCGCTGAGGGTCGTCGTATGACACGTTTGGTCGTATGTCTTTCACTCGTGTTCGCCACGTCCGCCGCGGCGCTCGTCCCCGCGGCTCCGGCTGGTGCCGCATCTCCGACGCACCGCCGGCACGTGCGGCAGACCGCGAACACGCACCATAAGCCGGTGCACCACGTGGTCCGCGTCGCTTGCAAGGTCGCCCCCGCGGATGAGTACTTCGGACGGATGAAGATGAGCATCCTGGGCATCCGCAACACGATCAAGGACCAGGGTCTCAAGATCGACGCCGACCCGAACAAGGCTCCCGACACGTTCGGCGCGATCGCGCTGACCGAAGACGCGATGCGCGACTGGCAGCGCAAGTACCCCTGCGACAGCTGGCTGCCGACCACGATCTACGCACTCGAGCACTTCTACGCGAAGATCCACACCGAGGACGGCGTCCGTCACGTGCACACCGTCTGGGCTTGGCTGCGCCGGGCGTACCCGCATGCCACGATCATCGCCGAGGGGCAGCGCGAGGACGCGGGCGCGACCGCGGCGCCGATCGCCGTCCCGGCCGCGCTGGTCAGTCCCGAGCCGAACCAGCCGTAACCGGGAGCGGAAAAGCAACGGCCCCCGGGCATGCGCCCAGGGGCCGTTTTCGTTCCGCGCGCCGGAGCGCTTAGAACTTGAACCCGAGTCCGACGTAGCCGCCGGCGTGGGCCGCGTTGTCGGGCATGAGCTGCTTGTTGGTGATCTGGTCACCCAAGAAGCCCGCGTCCAGGAACAGCCCGGACGAACCGAGCGTCCAGGTCGCGCCGACCTCGTACTTCATGAAGCGTGCCTCGATATCCGAGGTCGAGCCGTCGGGGAACGTGAACGGTCCCGAGACGCTCGGGTAGTACCAGATGCTCCCGTAGACCGAGAGCGGCTGATCGAGATCGGGGAGCTTCTCGGCACCGAAGCCGACGCCGTTCTGGCGCGGATAACCGTAGTTCTCCGCGCGCGAGAGATAGCCGACGCCGATGTAGATACGCGGCGAGGCGATCTTGATGCCCAGGCGCGCGTCGTTGTCGGTGTCGACCGCGCGGAAGGACGGCACGAACGTCGAGCCGTCGCCACCGATGGTGGTGACGTAACCCGGATTGTGCGGGTAGGCCCACTGGCGATAATCGTCTTCGATCATCCAGGGCAGGCCGAAGAGCGGGAACTCCGCCGCCGCGCGACCGGTGAACGAGGCGCCCTTTTCCTGGTTGCCGGGCGAGAACTCGTTGTAGACCTTGGAGGCGAAGATGTAGTCGCCGACCACGAAGTGCTCGTACGGATTCTTCGTCGGCACCGGCGTGGGGACGGGGGTCGGAACCGGGGTCGGGACCGGCGTGGCGACCGGGGTGGGAACGGGCGTCGGTACCGGGGTCGGGACCGGAGCCACGACGTACCGGACGACGACGATGCGACGGTCCGGAACCCACTGGACGTAGGCGCCCATGCCTTCGGAGATGACGCGTACCGGTACGACGACGGCGCCCTTGTAGATCTCGGGCGGAACGTCGAGCGGGCGGCTTTCTCCGTTGATGACGACTTCCGGTCGTCCGACCGTCACCTTGACGTCGGAGCCGGGTTTCGAGACGTCGGCCGTGCGCGTCGCGGGGTCGTACGACACGGTCGCGCCCATCTGTTCGAACATCGAGCGCAGAGGGATGAGGATGGTATTGCCGCGCACCAAGGCGGCGAGAACGCGGTTCGCGGTCAAGCGATCCGGCTTCGTGTAGACGTGCCGGTCGTTGAACAGAATCGGGATCTCGCCGGATGGTGGCGTGCCGAAGTCAGCGGGCGGCATGCCGGACTGGTCCTGAGCGACCTGCACGTGCGCGAGCGTACCTGTGTTGCCTCGCGCGAATGCGGCCGTCTGGCCCAGAACCGACGTCATACCGATACCGACCGCGAAGATCGCGGCCAGAACCCCGGTGCTCAGTCGTTTCACGTAAATCTCCCTACAATGGCGTGGTGTCGAGAGGGAATGCCGGTACGCCAACGCACCGACCGGCCGCTCGGCAAGCCGTGCGGGCCCTCTGGTCGCTCGTTCGGGCAAAAGAGGGCTCCTCCCCTGTAACGTGCGGCCACCCGGTTAGCTCATGTGATGGACGAGACGAAAAAACGATCCGGGCCGAGCTACGCTCGACCCGGATCGCGGGGTTCTCTCGTCGTGCGGCCGCGCCGCCCGAGCGAGCTTTAGAAGCGGACCCCGATGCCGGCGAACCAGCCGTCGTGGATGAAGCCGTCGGGCGCGAATTGCTTCGCGTAGCCGCGGTCACCCATGAAGCCGCCTTCCAAGAAGACGCCGCCGTTGGTGAAGAACGGAACGCTCCAGGCGGCACCGATCTGGTACTTCGAGTCACGGTACTGCAGCGCGTAGCCGATGCCCGTGGTCGGATCGGTGAAGTTACCCTGGATGCTCGGGTAGTACCAGTAGCTGCCGAACAGCGAGAGCGAACGGTCGAGGTCCGGGAGCTTCTCGACGCCGAAGCCGAAGCCGTTCTGCTGCGGGTAGCCGTAGTTGTCGTTGCGCCACAGGTAGCCAACGCCGATGTAGATGCGCGGCCAGGCGACTTCCACGCCCAGACGGACGTCGAGGTCGCGATCCTCGGCCAGGAAGGACGGGACGTAGACGCCCGTGCCGCCCGAACCGATCGGGGTCACGCAGCCACGGTTGCCGTATTGCGGCGCACCGGGGACGCAGGGTGAGTTGCGCGGCACCGAGGTGTCGAAGTCACCGACGTGCTGGTAGGCGAACTGCTCGGCGTTGACTTCGATCATCCACGGGATGTTGAAGGCCGGGAATTCGAGCGCAGCACGACCGGCGAACGACGGACCCATGTCCTTGTTGCCCGGCGAGAACTCGTTGTAGACCGTCGGCTCGAAGATGTAGTCGCCCGCGATGAAGTGCTCGTAGTAACGAGGCTTCCGGGTGGGGACGGGGGTCGGAACCGGGGTCGGGACCGGCGTCGCGACCGGAGTCGGAACCGGCGTGGGAACCGGGGTCGGCGCCGGCGGCGGCGGAGCCGCTACGTAACGAACGACCACGATGCGACGGTCGGGAACCCACTGAACGTAGGCGCCCATGCCTTCCGAGATGACACGAACGGGCACCACGACGGAGCCCTTGTAGATCTCGGGAGGAACGTCGAGCGGACGGGTCTCACCGTTGATCACGACTTCCGGCCGACCGACGGTGACTTTCACGTCGGAACCGGGCTTCGAAACGTCGGCGGTACGCGTCGCGGGATCGTACGAAACCGTTGCGCCCATCTGCTCGAACATCGAGCGGAGGGGGATGAGGATGGTGTTGCCGCGGACGAGCGCAGCCAGAACGCGGTTCTGTTTCAGCGTGTCGGGCTTCGAGTAAACGTGCCGATCGTTGAAGAGGATCGGAACTTCGCCCGATGGCGGGGCGCCGAAGTCGGCGGGCGGCATTTGGTCGGCGGTCTGGGCGATCTGCGTCGGCGCGAAGCTTCGAGTGTTTCCTTGCGCCGCAGATTGCTGTGCCGAAACCGACGTCGTACCGATCCCGGCGGCAACCAGCACTGCCAGAAGTCCGGTGCTCAGTCGTTTCACTGAATTGGTGTCTCCCATGCTACGTGGTGATTGTGAGAGGTGGAAGAGTGCCGGGACAAGCCGAAGGCGGCGGGCCTCCGCCGGTGCTCGGGCACGGACGTGCATCGAGTACCCAGGAGCGTCGCCGGTCAATCCCCGAGGTAACCCCGGGGTTCCCGATCTTCCCCTCGAACGTCAACGAGGGTTGTGAGGGTTCCGCCCCGGCGCCCGAACGGGCTCGTCAGCCGAGCTTCTCGTCCAGGCGCTCGCGGAATTTCTCGCGGGAGGTGACGTAGCGCTCGTGGGTCCCCTCGCCGATCTTCTCGCGCTCGTCGAAGGCGGCGAAGGCGAACTCGATCCGGCGGCCGTCGACCTTGAGGACCTCGACCTCGGTCCGGATGATCAGGCCCACCGGGGTGGCGGCCAGGTGCGAGAGGTCGACGTGGGTCCCCAGGGTGATCTCGTCGGGGTCCAGGACCGGGGCGATGCACTGCATCGCGGCCTCCTCGACCAGCTGGAGCAGCATCGGTGTCGACAGCACGTCGACACCGGCATTGCCGGCCTTCTCGGCCGTCATCCACTCCTCAACCCGAGTCTGGCGCTGGTAGGACCTCCCGACCTCGATCTTGCCCCGCATCCCGCGGGCACCATACGACCGGCAACCGGACGAATCATTTTCACGTTCCAGCCGTAGTACCGGGCGGGCGACGAAAGAGACCGCCCGGCGACGTCGCGTCCGAGCGTTCGGCGCGACCACGGAGAAGGAGCATCATGAGACTCAGTCGGCGCACAGCGCTGGCCGCGACCATCCTGGTCGTGGCGCTGGCGGCATGCGGCAAAGGGGGAGCGCCTGCGCAGCAGGGGCCGCCGCCGCTCGCCGTCGACGTCGCCAAGGCGCAGCGGAGCGACATCGCCACCTACGTGACGCTCGACGGTCAGATCGCGCCGTTGCAGCAGTCGACGTTGAGCTCGCCCCAGTCGGGCAACCTGGTGGCGGTCTACGTCAACGAAGGGCAGCGCGTCCACCGCGGCCAGCTGTTGGCGAAGATCGACGACGCCGCGCTGCGCGCCACGCTGGCTCAACAGGTCGCGCTGGTGCAGCAAGGCACCGCGGCGTTGAGCTCCTCGAACTTGCAGTACCCGGTCACCGCCGCGCAGGGCACCTCGACCATCGAGACCGCCCAGCAGCAGCTGGCCTCGGCGCGCAACGCCGTGCAGACCTCGCAATCGGCCTACGAGAGCGCGAAGGCGACCTACGTGGCCGACCAGTCGCTCATCAAGCAAGGCTACGTCGCGCAGACCGCGTACATTCAAGCCGAAGCGGCCTACGTGCAAGCGCTGCAGACGCTCAACACCGCGAAGGTGACGCAGCGGCAGGCCGAGGTCGCCCTCAAGGCCGCGCAGCAGCAGGGCGTCAACGCGGCGCCGATCCAGGCGCAACAGATCGCGCAGAACCGCGGCGCGCTCGCGGCCGCGCAAGCGCAGGTCAAATTGCTGCAGACCGAGATCGCACAGACCAACATCGTCGCGCCGTTCGACGGCGTCGTCACGCAGCGTCTGCTCGATCCCGGCGCGTTCGCCGGGCCGAATCAACCGGTCGTCCAGGTCTCGCAGGTCGACACGGTCTACGTCAACGTCAACGTGCCGGACGAAGACCTGGTCTACTTGCGCAAGGGCACGCCGGTCACGTTCACCGCGACCAGCCTGGCCTCGCGCAGCTATCACGCCAACGTCTTCGACGTCAACGCGACGCCGACGCAAGGGACACTCTCCTACCGCGCGCGCCTGCGCGTCGACAACCCCGGCGGCGACCTGCGCGGCGGGATGCTGGTCGCGGTCAACGTCTTGACCGCCGAGCACCGCGGCGCGGTGGTCGTCCCGCGCGCCGCCGTCTTCTCGGGCGAGGGCGGCTCGAATGTCTTCACGGTGGCCGAAATGCCAGCTTCACCGGGTATGAGCAAGGGGGCCGCCGCCCCACAGAAGGGTGGAGCGGCTGGCGCAAAGCAGGGAGCCGCGATGAGTGTGAAGCTGGCGACAGCAAAGGTGGTGCCGGTGCAGGTTGGTTTGCAGACCGATACGTTGGCGGAGGTCCGCAGCCCGCTGATTCGTCCCGGGACGACGGTGATCGTCACCCGGCCGGATCGGCTGGACAACAACAGCCCCATCATGATCGGTGGGCCGGCCGGCCCGAGCGGAGCACAGTAGATGCCGCTGCGCCCCACGCGCCGATTGGCGCTCGGGACGGTCGCCGTGCTCGCGCTGACCTCCGTGCTGCCGCAGACCGTCGCGGCTCGTCCGCGCCAGCCGGCGCCGGCGGTCTCGCCGGTGCCGCTCGCGACCGGGACCCCGAGCGCAGTCCAAGTCACGACGACGCCGGCACCGCTGCCGGCGCCCTCGTACGTGCCCGTCTCCCCCAACGCGATGCCGAGCCTGCCCTCGGCCGATACCGAGTCGCCGCTGCCGTTTCCCTATTACGGTACGCCGGCGCCGGCCTCGCCGCCGCACGTCGACCCGGCGGTGCCGCAGGTCATCACCCTGCAGCAAGCGATTCTGATCGCCTACGCGCGCTCGCCGCTGCTGGCCGAGGCGCGCGCCCAGGTCGCGATCGCCACCGCGCCGGTGGCGCTGGCGCAGAGCGCGCTGTTCCCCGAGCTCTCGGCCACCGCCACCAACACCTACGATCACACCCAGGCCGGCACGTCGACCAGCATCAACCCGGTGACCGGCGCGCCGACGACGTCGACGACCGGCGGCTGGTCGACCGACCGCGGGCTGTCGCTCTCGCTGCAGCAGCTGATCTACGACGGCGGCCACGTCGCCGACGAGATTCGCTCGGCCCGCGCGACGCAGAGTGCGACCATCGCGACCTATCAGCGCGAGCTGCAAACGATCGCGTACAACGTCGCCAACGCCTACTACAACGTGTTGGCCGCGCAGCGCCAGCGGCAGGTCGACATCGCGACGGTCGCGCTCGACCAGGTTCAAGAGAACCTCGTCGCCGCGCAGATCCGCGCCGGTACGGAAGCGGCGGCCGATCTCTCGACCGCGCAGCTGCCGACGGAACAGGCGCGCGTCGCGGTCATCAAGCAGCAGGCGACGGAGAAAGTCGCACTGGCGACGTTCGCCAACACGCTGGGTATCGATGCCGCCATCAACGTGCAGCCGAAGGACGACGTCCCGCCGTTGAGCGCGACGTCGGGGACGATCAGCCTCTCGCCGGCGTTCCCGACGCCTTCGTACGATCAGGCGTACGCGCGCGCGAATCTCTTGCGCCCCGACCTGACCTCGGCGCAGCAGACCGTCCTCTCGTACCAATGGAACTTCCGCGCGGCGAAGCTCGGCAATTTCCCGACGCTGAGCTTGGCCGGGGGCTACAACATCGACTCGACCTCGCCGGGCGGGGCCGCCTATCGGAACTCGGGCTCGATCGGGCTCGACCTCGACATCCCGATCTACGACCGCGGCGCGACGCGCGCGGAGACGGCGCAGGCGCAAGGGCAGCTCGACAACGCCGTCGCGCAGCTCGTCGCCGAGCAGCAGTCGATCCAGCTCAACGTGCAGTCGGCGCTGGTGAACCTGGTGGCCGCCTATGCGGCGCTCACGCAGACCGACGCCGAGCTGGCCAAGGCGCAGGACGTCCTGCGTTCGACCCAGGCGCAGTACAAGGCCGGGGTCACCACCCTGCCGCTGCTGCTCAACGCCCAGGTCGGCATCACCCAGGCGCTGACCGACGAAGTCTCGGCGGTGTACGCGGTGCGCCAGGCCGAACAGGCCTTGCTCTACGCGGAGGGCGCCAACGCGGCTGGGTGAGAACCCTAGCCCGATGCCCTCCACCGTCCCGGTCTGGATCGACGATCCGACCAACGCGGCGATCCTCGCGGTCAGCGAGGATCGCCTCCAAGGTTTCCAGCTCGACCCGTTCGGCGAGATCGCCGAGCGCAGCGGCGTCGACGTCGCCACGGTCCTCGAGCGGGTCGTGGCGATGCTGCGCGCCGGCACGATCCGCCGCGTGCGCCAGACGCTCATGGCGACCAACTTGGCCGAGGGCAGCCTGTGCGCGTGGCAGGTGCCGGCCGACCGGCTGAACGACGCCTTCGCGTGGCTGTCCGACGTCGACCCGTTCTCGGGCCACGTCGTGATCCGGACCACCGACGCGGCGACGGCCGGTTCCAACTACCGGCTGTGGACGACCCTCAAGGTGCCGCAGGGCTACGACATCGCCAAGTACGTCGCGTTCCTCGCGCAGCGCATCGGTGCCGAGCACTACCGCCTGATGCCGGCGAAACGGCTGTTCGCGCTGGGCGTGGGGCACGTGCGGCGGCGCGGGATGGAGCCCGGCGCGCGCGCCGACGTGCTGGCCGAGGCCAAGGACACCGAGATCGTCTCGCTCGACCCGCTGGAGTGGCGCGTGCTGACGGCGATCAAGCGCGAGTTCGCGCCGGACGAGATCGTGCGCGATCTGTGGGTGCCGCGGGCGGCGGCGGCGGGCGTCTCGCTCGCGGAGTTCGAGCGCGTCGGCAAGGCGCTCGACGCCAAGAAGGTCATCGGGCGTTTCTCGACCTTCCTCGAGCACGTCAAGCCCAACGCCGCCGCCGGCGGCGCCAGCGTGACCCGCTACAACGCGCTCTTCCATTGGAAGGTCCCGGTCGGGCGCGAGATCGACGCCGGTCGTGAGGTGGGACGGCACTACATCATGACCCATGCCTATTGGCGCGAAGGCGGCGCGGAGTTTCGCGGCGTCAACGTCATGGGCGTCGCACACGGCACGGAGAAGGAGACGGTTCTGGCGCACAAGGCCGCGATCGATCAGCACCTGCGGGAAGCGGGGATCGACTTCGACTACACCAACGTCTTCTGGGGCGGCCGCAGCGAGATCAAGCCGTCCGAGATCGCACCGCAAGCCTTCCGCGACTTCTGCGCCGCGCAAGGGGTCGACCCGGAGACGATGCGTTGATGCGCGCGCGCCGCGCCCTCGCGCTCGCCGCGCTGCTCGCGCTGGGCCTGGGCGGCTGCACCAAGGTCGGGGAAGGGACCACCGGCGGCAACGCGATGAGCGACACCAGCCATCCCAACGTGCTCTCGATCTCGACCGCCGAAGACCCGAAGAACCTCAACCCGGCGCTGGCGACCTCGCAGGCCGTCGGGACGCTCTCGGCCTTCTTGTACCAATACGCGGTGCTCTACGACGACCACGCGCGGCCGGTTCCCGACGCCGTCAGCGAGGTGCCGACCATCGCCAACGGCGACGTCTCCAAAGACGGCTTGACGCTCATCTACAAGATCCGTCCGGGCGACAAGTGGAGCGACGGCGTCCCGGTGACGTGCAGCGACTTCCGCTTCACCTGGCAAGTGATGATCAACCCGCGCAACAACGTCAACACGACGGAGGGCTGGCGGGACATCAAGGACCTGGACTGCCGCAATCCGGCCGTCGCGGTCGTGCACATGAAGCGCGTCTACGCGCCGTTTCTGCAACAGCTGTGGGGCGTCAACGGCAACGGTCCGATCATGCCCGAGCACGTGCTGGCCAAGTACAACGATGCCAAGGGCAGCTTCAACACCGCCTCTTACAACTCGGGGCCGCAGGTGACCAGCGGGCCGTATACGTTCCTCTCCTGGGAGCGTGGCAACGCGATCCGCATGCAGGCCAACCCGAACTTCGTCTTCGGCAAGCCGAAGATCGACGAGGTCGTCTACAAGATCATCCCCGACCAGAACACGCTGGCGACGCAGGTGCAGACGCACGAGGTCGACGTGGCGTGGAATCTGCAGCCGGCGTCGATGGGTTTCCTCGGGCGCGCGGCCGGCGTCAAGGTCGCGACCCCGGTCGTCTACGTGTTCGACCACGTCGACTTCAACTTGCGCCACCCGCCGTTCAACGACGTGCTGGTGCGCCGCGCGCTGACCTACGCCATCGACCGCAAGTCGCTGCTCGACAAAGTGCGTCTGGGGCTGGGCGAGCTGAGCAACACCTTCCTCGATCCGACGCTGTTTCCCAAGATGCAGGATCCGAAGGTGATGACGTATCCGTACGATCCGGCCAAGGCGAAGGCGCTGCTCGACCAGGACGGCTGGCACGTCGGTCCGGGCGGCATTCGCGTGAAGAACGGCAAGCGGCTGAGCTTCCAGATCTCGACCCAGGTCGAGTCCGATCAGGGCAAGCGCGTCCAGGCGCAGCTCCAGGCGTACTGGCGCGCGGTCGGCGCCGACGCCGAGGTCAAGAATTACCCGACGCCGATGTTCTTCGACAACACGGCGAACGGCATCATCCAGGGCGGCAAGTCCGACGTCGTGCTGTTCGCCTGGACGGCGGCGGCGGACATCGACAACAGTGCGATCTACTCCGGTGACGACTTCGCGCCGCACGGGCAGAACGGGCTGTTCTGGAACAACCGCCGCGCGACCGACGCGATGAACGCCGCCAACCAAACCGTCGACGAACCGAAGCGGATCGCGCTCTACCACATCGTCCAGGAAGAGTTTGCGAAGGACGATCCGTCGATCATCCTGTGGTTCCGCAAGGACGCCGAAGCGTATACCAGCGCGCTCAAGGGGTTCCAGCCCACGCCGGTGATCACGACGCCGTTCTGGGACGTCTGGAACCTGCACTACTGAGCGTGCGCGCACTCGTGCCGGCGCTGGCGAGCCTGGTTTTCTTCGCCGGCACGATCGCGCCCGCGGCGCCCGGCGAGCGGGCGCGCCACCCGTGGACGATCCCGCACGTCCTGCGCTACGCGACCGGCGAAGACATCGTCGGCCTCAATCCGCATCTCGCCCAGCAGCTCACGCTCTCGTACCTCTCGTCGTTGACGATGGCGTGGCTGCTGCGGTACGACGAGCACAACCGCCCGGTGCCGGAGTTGGCGCTGGCCGTCCCCTCGCGCGCGAACGGCGGGATCTCGGCCGACGGGCGCACGTACACGTACCGTCTGCGCCGCGGCGCGCGCTGGTCGGACGGGGCGCCGTTCACCGCCGCGGACGTCGTGTTCTCCGCCCACGCGGTGCTCAACCCGTCGAACGACGAAGGCACGCACGTCGGGTTCGACCACATCGAGACGATCGAAGCGCGCGATCCGTACACGGTCGTCGTGCGGCTGCGCAGCGTCGACGTGGGCTTTCCGGTCAACTTCTTCACCTCGGCCGGGGCGAATCCGTGCGTCCTGCCCGAGCATCTGCTGGGGAAGCTGCCCAATATCAACGACGCGCCCTACAACGCGCTGCCGGTCGGGATCGGTCCGTTCAAATATGCCTCGTGGCAGCGCGGCGACCGCGTCGTGCTCGTTCCCGATCCGCTCTACTTCGGGCGCAAGCCCAAGCTGCAGCGGGTCGAGTTCCAGATCGTCACCAGCCGCGACACCGCGCTGACCCGCCTGCGCACGCACGAGATCGATCTCTGGCTGCCGGTGCCGCCGGCCTATTACGACGACGTGCGCGCGATCCCGGCGGTGGCCGTGCTGCGCCGTCCGTCGTACGGCTACGAGCACCTGGATTTCGAGCTGCAGCACCCGCCGCTCGACGACGTGCGCGTGCGCCGCGCGCTGCGCCTCGCGCTGGACCGGCCGACGATCCTCGCGAAGGTCCGGCACGGCGTGGGCATCTTGCAAGAGACGCCGTTCGCTCCCGGGCACCCGTACCACGTCGATCTGCCGCGCGTTCCGTACGACCCCGCCGCGGCGAACGCACTGCTCGACCAAGCGGGTTGGCGGCGCGGCTCCGACGGCGTCCGCGTGCGTGACGGAAAGCGCCTCGCGCTGACGCTCACGCTGGCGGCGGGCAGTCCCGACAGCGACGCCATGATGGAGCTCATTCGCACCTGGTGGTCGGCGGTCGGCGTCGCGATCGACGTCAAGCACTACCCCTCGCCGCTGTACTTCGCGCCGTTTCAGGCCGGCGGGGTCCTCTACGCCGGCAAGTTCGACGTTGGTTACTTCGCTTGGTACACGGGGCCGAACGGCGACGTCAGTAACCTATTTGAGTGCAAACGCGCGCCGCCGGCGGGACAGAACGTCATGCGCTGGTGCGACGCGGCCGCCGACGCCGCCATGGAACGATTCAACGCGAGCGACGACGAAGCGGTCCGCCGGGCCGCCGCCGACACGCTCCAGGAGCGGTTGGCGGCCGAGGTCCCGACGATCGTGACGATGGCACGGGAAGACGTCTTCGCGTACGACGACGACCTGCACGGGTTTCATCCCAACAACGTCTCCGCGTTCGACGATTTGGTCGACGCCGACATCTAGGAGAGCACGGACCTTGAAGCGATCGTTCGCCGCCATCATCATCGCCACGGCGCTGGCGGGCTGCACGCAGAGCGGCAGCCCCGGCTCGACGGGAACCGGTCAGACCGGTGCCGGCGGTGAGCACCTGTGGACCGAGCCGCACGTCCTGCGCTACGCGAACGCGGAAGACGTCGCCGGGCTCAACCCGCACCTGGTCCAGCAGACGACGCTGGGCTACATGTCGTCGATGACGATGGCGTGGCTGGCCAAGTACGACCGCGACAACAAGCCCGTTCCCGAGCTGCTGACGGTCATCCCGACGCAGCAGAACGGCGGGATCAGCAAGGACGGCAAGACGATCACCTGGCACCTGCGCAAAGGCGTCAAGTGGTCCGACGGGCAGCCGTTCAGCGCCGACGACGTCGTGTTCTCGACCAACGTCGTGCTCAACAAGGCCAACAACGAGGTCAGCCGCGACGGCTGGGATCTGATCACGAAGATCGACGAGCCCGACAAGTACACCGTCGTCTACCATCTGCGCAAACCGTACGCGTCGTATCTCCCGACGTTCTTCGGCTCGGCGGGCGCGAACCCGTGCATCCTGCCCAAGCACCTGCTGGGGAATCTGCCCAACATCAACAACGCGCCGTACAACGCGCTGCCGGTCGGCATCGGACCGTTCCGCTACACCAAGTGGACGCGCGGCGACTCGGTCGAGATGGAGGCCAACCCGTACTATTTCCGCGGGATGCCCAAGCTCAAGAAGGTCATCTTCAAGGTCATCCCCGACCGCAACACGGTGCTGACCCAGCTGACGACGCACGAGATCGATCTCTGGCCGTATGTCCCGGCGTCGTACTATCCGCGCGTGCAGGCGATCCAAGGCGTCGCGACGCTGCGCGAGCCCAGCTACTACTTCAGCCACCTCGACTTCCAGAACCAGCACCCGGTGCTGGCCGACGTGCGCGTGCGCGAAGCGCTGCGGCTGGCGATCGACCGCGACAACATCCGGCAAAAGCTGCGCCACGGGCTGGGCATCCTCCAAGAGACGCCGGTGTCGCCCAAGAACCCCGCCTTCGATTCGCACATCCCGAAGGTGCCCTTCGATCTGGCGCGCGCCAACGCGCTGCTCGATCAGGCCGGTTGGCGGCGCGGCGCCGACGGCGTGCGGACGAAGGGTGGCAAGCGGCTCGTGCTCGACTTCGCGACCTCGGCCGGCACGCCCGACACCGACTCGATGATCGAGCTCATCCGCGCCGACTGGCGCAAGATCGGCGTCGCGATCAACGTCCAGCACTACCCGTCCTCGCTGATGTTCGCGCCGATGGCCGAAGGCGGCATCGTGCTCAAGGGCAAGTGGGACATCATCGTCTTCCAGTGGGGCGGCGACACGATCGGCGACCTCTCGAACCTCTACGAGTGCAACCAGATCCCGCCCAACGGCCAGAACGTCGTGCGGTACTGCAACGCGCAGGTCGACGCGGCGATGGAGGCCTTCAAGGGCATCTACGACCCCAAAGCCCGTCAGAAGTATGCCGACATCGTCCAGGAGCACATCGCGAACGACGTGCCGACGGTCATCATGTGGATCGGCGAGGACATCTACGGCTACAACAGCGACCTCAAGAACTTCCACCCCAACCAGGTCTCGCCGTTCGACGACATGATGAACGTCGACATCTAGGTGGGTTCGGCTATGCCGAACCCTTCGCGGTCCTCGCTGCGCTGCGGTCCGCCAAGCGGAGTGTTAAAGCCCCACCAAGGATGAGGCAACCCAGCAGCGGGAGCGCGCGCAGCGCGCCCCACTGCGGCCGCCGCGCGTCCAGGCCGGCGGCGCGCTGCTCGTCGGCCCACAGCGCACCGGCGTCCGCGCCGGCCGGCGCGCGATAGCTCGCGCCGAGCGCGTCCGGCCACACCGGCGCCGGCGCCGAGCGCGCCAGCGGCACGGCGAGCAGCGCTAACAGCGCCAGCGTCGCGACCGGCGCGAGGTCGGCGGCGCGTACCCGTTCGCGCCCCAGCGCGACGAACGCGGCGGCGACCGCCAGACCTTGCGCGAGGATCGCGAGCTGCGCCCCCGGGCGCTGCGCGAGGCCGAACGCGTCGGTGAGGATCAGCGTCAGGGCGACGCCGGTGCAAGCGCGCAGCGGCCCGCGGGTCGTGCGTGCCAGCACGAGCAGCGGCAGCAGCTCGATGGCGAAGTCGTGCTCGTGGAAGAACGGCACCGCGAACGGCAGCGCCGCCAACGCCAGCAGCGTGCTCTCGAGCGCGCCGGCGCGCGTACGCACGATGACCGCGACGAGTGCCGCCGGCGCCAGCACGGCGCACAGCAGACCCAGCGCGTTGGCCAGCGATGCCGGCGCGCCCAGACTCCAGGCGATCGCGCCCGGCGTGTACTGGATGGCGTCGAACCGCTCCGCCGCGCCGTGGCGGCTCAGCACGCGCAGATAGCCGGCCAGGTCGGGCGACGCCCACCCGGTGAGCAGCGCGAACGCGCCTAGCGCGAGCGCGATCGCCGTCAGTGCGCGCCGGTCGCGCAACCGCGCCGCCAGCGCGAGCGCCAGGTTCGGCTGCACGGCCGCGAGCAGCGCACCGAGCGCGGCGGTTGCGACGTCGTCGCGCTCGAGCGCCCACAGCGCGAGGGCGATCCCGCCCGCGGCGAGCAACGCCGATTGCCCCAGGCCCAGCGCGCTCGTCACCGGGCCGGCCGTCAGCGCCAGCGCGAACGCGGCCAACAGCGCGCGCACGCTGCGGGTGCGGACCAGCGCCAGCGCGACGAGCACCAACGTCGAGAGCGCCGCGACGAGCAGCCCGCTCCACACGCGCTCCGCGGTCGCGAACGGCAGCCGCGCCAGCGCGCCGAACAGCGGCAACGCCGCGGCCGGCCCGACGTAGGGCAGCAGCTCGTCGCGTTGCGCGCGCACACCGGGAATCGTGCGCTCGACCCGCCAGAGCTCGCGCGACCACGGGTTGCCGCCCGCGTTCCAGGTCGCGCCGGCGGCGTAGTACGCCTCGAAGTCGCGGCCGTACGGGCCTTGCGTCGGCGGCGGCGGTACGATCAGGAACGCCAGCGCCGCGGCGAGGACCGCCAGCGCTAGCGCCGCGCTACGTGCCGGCGTAGAGGCCGAGCCGCTCGATCCGGCCGTGGTTGCCCATGACGTAGGCGACGCCGCCGGGAAAACGCGCTTCGAACACCTCGGCGTAGACGACCGGCGCCGGACCGCCGACCGCCGGACCGTAGCGTTCGTCGAGCGCGGCGGTCGAGGCGCCCAGCGCGACGTCGCCGGGTGAGAAGCGGAAGCTGCCGTAGTCGCGCGCCGCCAAGCCGGGCGCGCGATCGGCTTTCGGCAGATAGTACTCGGCCGCGACCAACACGTCTTTCGAGTAGAACAGGCTCAGGAAGTTGCGCGCGCCGCCTTCGCGGGCGGCGTAGCTGTGCCAGCCGCGCATGGGGTATTGGAAGGCCACGCCGTAGGCTTTCTCGACGTCCGCGCGCGTCGTCGTGCCGACCGCGAACACGAGCTGATCGCTGGTCAGCACGACGGGGCGGTCCAGCGGCGCGGGCGGCACGTTGGCGCGGGCCCGCGAGCGCTCGTAGACCTGCGCCAGGATCTCGACCGCGCGCTGCATGGCGAAATCGGGCGCGCGCCCCTCGTCGTCGTCCTTCATCGCGCGGCGGTGTTTTCCACGATCGTCGCCGAGGCACCGGCCAACGCGATCAACCCGGTGGCGAAGTACGCGATGCCGGTCCACAGCCGCTGTCGCGGGGTGAGCCCGGAGGCGCGCGGATCGATCTGGCCGTGCCAGAGCGCGCGCAGGCGCGGGTACGCGGCGAAGCCGATCAGGACCAGGAAGATCAGGCTGAACGCGCTGTGCGCGAAGAAGATCATGAACAGCGCGAACAGCGGAATCCCGACGTACCACAGGCGCGCGTCGATCGCGCCGGCGATGGCGCCGCCGTCGAACGGCGGCAGCGGGATCAAGTTGAAGAAGTTCAAGAAGAAGCCGATGTAGGCGCACGCGATCCAGAAACGCTCACCGGTCTCCAGGCCGTAGATCCAGCACACGGTGGCGGCGCCGATGCCGAAGATCGGCCCCGCGATCGCGGCGGCGACGTTCTGCGCGGGCGTTCCGCCCGGCGCGGCGGTGAACGCGCCCAGCCCCGGGATGAAGACCGGCAGCCGGGCCGGGACGCCGAAGTTGCGCCAGGTGAAGTAGTGGCCCAGCTCGTGGACCAGGATCATCGCCACGAACACGATCGCGATCTTCCAGCCGCCGAACAGCGCGGCGTAGAGTAGGATCGAGGCGAACAGCGACCCGAAGCTGATGAGCTTGGGGACGAAGATCAGGAACTTGAGGCCGCCCAGCGCGAGCAACCCGGCTTTGATCGCGGCGAAGAACTTGGCGACCAGCGCGGCCAGTCCGAGCACGGCGCCGCCGGCCGTGCGCGCGGCGCCGCCTTGCTTGCCCTGCCGAGGCTGCTGGAGGCGGTCCTCGGGCGGGCGCTGGTCGTCGTCGTACATCTCCCGGTGATTCTCGCTCCGCCCGTCCCGCTCCGTGAATGGCGGCCGACCTTTCCCGCCGGCACGCTGCGCTCGATCTCGTTGCACTGGAGCGGGGGCGACTACGCGGCCGTCTTTCCGGCATACCATTTCTGCCTGACCGGCCCGCAGGACGTGGTCGTGCACCACACGCACGACCTGCGCGACAACATGCGCGACGTGCGGCTCGCGCCCGACGAGCCCTACGCCGCCCATACGCGCGGCCGCAACAGCTGGTCGATCGGCCTGGCCGTCGCGGCGATGCGCGACGCGCGTCCCGACGACTTCGGCGGCGCACCGATCACGGCGGCGCAAGCGGAGGGTCTGTGCGTGCTCGCCGCGCGGCTGGTGGGTGCCTACGGCATCGCGCTCGACGCCGTGCGCACGCACGCCGAAGCGGCGCTCGAGGACGGCTACTTCGGCGCGGGCGAGGGCGAGCGCTGGGACATCGCGCGCCTGCGTGCGTCACCGCTCCCGCTCGAGCCCGCCGAGGCGACCGCGACCGGCAACTGGTTCCGCACCCGCATCGCCGCGTTGCTCGCGGCCCCCGATGCCCGCTAGGCTCGTTAGCGCGGCGCTGTGGGCGCTGCTGGTGCTCGGCGTCCTGCTGATCGTCGCGATGGTGTGGCACCCGTGGGTGACGCCGTGGACCGGAGCACCGTCCGCGCGCTGAAGCTCTCGATCGCGCGCGAGAGCTCGGAACCGGCAGCCGTGTGACCGGGTCGGTGGGAGCGTGAGTACGAGCACGCCTGCCGCCGACGGGCGTCCGCGCATCGTCATCCTCGGCGGCGGCTTCGCCGGCGTCTCGGTCGCGGAGCGGCTCGAGCGGCGGCTGCGCCCCGACGAGGCGTCGATCGCGCTGGTGAGCCGCGAGAACTTCACGCTGTTCACGCCGATGCTGCCCGAGGTCAGCTCCGGCGAGCTCGAGCCGCGCCACATCGCGACGCCGATCCGCGCGCAGCTGAAGCGGACGACGTTCGTGCTCGGCGAGATCACCCGGCTCGACCTGCGCTTGCGTGAGGTCGACGCACAGCACGTCATCACCGGTGCGATGACGCACCTGGCGTACGACCACCTCGTGTTGGCGCTGGGGAGCGTGACCTCGACGTTCGGCATCCCCGGCGTCGAGGAGTACACGCTCCCGCTCAAGTCGCTCGAAGACGCGGAGGTGCTGCGCAATCGCATCGTCGCGGCGCTCGAGCAGGCCGTCGTCACGCCGCCCGGCCCCGAGCGCGATCGCTTGCTGACGTTCGTCGTCGTCGGCGGCGGGTACACCGGCTGCGAGTGCGCCGGCGAGCTGGTCGACCTGTTCCGCTCGATCGTGCCGTTCTATCATCCGCTGCGACTGGTCGACGTGCGGATGGTGCTGATCGAAGCCGGTGCCTCGCTGCTGCCGGACTTGCCGCCGCAGATGGGGCGCTACACGACCCGCAACCTGCAGCGCCGCAAGGTCGAGCTGATGCTGGGCGACGGCGTGACCCGCATCGACCGTCATGCCGTCGCGCTGCAGTCGGGTCGCATGGTGCCTTCGGCGACGATCGTGTGGAGCGCCGGCGTGCGGCCCTCGCCGGTGCTCAAGGATCTCGACGGCGTCGTGCACGCGCGCAACGGCGGCATCATGGTGCACCAGGACTTCGTCGCGCTCAATCGGCCGGAGGTGTGGGCGCTGGGCGACTGCGCCTGGATCCCGACGGTCGCCGACGCGCAGCAGAGCAATCGCGGCGATTGGTATCCGCAAACGGCGCAACACGCGATTCGTGAAGGTCCGGCGCTGGCCGACAACCTCGTCGCGACGCTGCGCGGCCAGCCGACCAAACCGTTCCACTTCACCGCGCTGGGCACGATGGCGTCGCTCGGCGCGCGCACCGCCGTCGCGGCGCTGCCGGGCGGGATCGTGCTGACCGGCTTCCCGGCCTGGTTCTTATGGCGATCGTACTATCTGGTTCGACTGCCGGGGCTCGACCGACGGTTCCGCGTCGCGATCGATTGGACGCTGGGGCTGCTGTTCCGGCGCGACATCGCCGAGCTGCGTCTGTACACGCAGCGTACGCGGGATGACGCCGCGATCGGTGAGCGCCGTTAGGCAGACGCGATCAGCGCGAGCGTTCGATCGAGCACCGGCTCGCGGCCGGCCGCCACGTCCGCCGGCGTCGTCCGTACGACGACGTCCGGCACGACGCCCTGGCGCGGCGGCTGCGGCTTGGGCGGCAGGAAGACCTTGGTGGTAAAGTAGGCTTTGAAGCCGAGACCGGGCGAGGTGAAGGTGTAGACCTCACCGGTCGAGTCCACCGGCTCGCCGGTTTCCTCGCCGACGATCGTCGCCAGACCGTAGTCCTTGGCCGCCAGCGCGCACGACATCGCCGAGGAGAACGTCTGCGGCGAGATCAGGAGATAGACGGGTCCCGTGTAGCGGCTCGGCACGTCGCGCGCCGGCGTGAAGAGGTCGTCGTTCGGCCCTTCACGGATCGGAATGATGGTCCCGTCAGGCGCCGACCACGCGCGGGCGCCGTAGATCTCGACGTACTTGTCTTCACCGTACTCGCGCTTGAGCCGATCGCACGCTTTGACGATGACGCCGCCGAACTGCTTGAACGGCTTGCTCGAAACGGCCGTCCAGAGCTCGTCGTTCAGGCGGCTGTCGCCGCCCCCGTTGCGGCGAATGTCCACCACGAGTGCTTTGATCGACGCGTCGTGCATGGCGGGCACCGCTTCGGTGAGGAATCGCCCGAAGCGCGCGAACCCTTCGCAGCGACGGTAGTCGAGATAGCCCACGCCGCCGCCGGCGATCGTGCCATAGGTGTACGGCTCGGACGTCGTCGTCGTCGCGCGCGAAGGTGCCGTCGCGAGGGAGACGTCGCGCTCGTGCACCGCGCCGTCCGACTTCCAGACGACGTGATAGGTCGGTCGTTCGCCGAAGAGCGCGAACGACACGGCCGACCCCTCCGTCGAGACGCGGGTGCGGTGCAGGCTCTCGGTTTGGCCGCCGAGCGCCGCGAGCGCGAGGTGCACGTACTCCGGCGCGGCGATGCCGTCGATCGAGACGATCTCGCTGCCGCGCGGAATCGTCGCGCTCTCGTCGACGAGAACGACCAGCGCGTCGTCCGGCGCGAGGGCGAAGCGCAGCGGGAAGCGCCGCGCCGCCGCGGCGAGTAGGCCGTCGAAGCCGAGCGAGACGTGGCCGTCGTTCAGGGCGCCCAGCACCGGTGCGATCGCGAGCCACGCTTGGCGGACGGTGAGCGGCACGCGGATCGTTTCGCGCGTGGAGCGATAGAGCGCTTCGACGGTGGCACGGTCGGCGGCCAGGAACGGATCGGCCCCTACGTCGAGCAGCGCTGCCCAGATGGCGTCGAGGTCGGCGCGGACGACCTCGGCGGTGAACGTCGGCTCGGCGACAGCGGCAGCCGCGCCGAGCAGCGGCGCGATGCCGAGCGCCGCCCCGATCCGCAGGAACGATCCGCGCTCCATTCGCATGCGCGGCCCTTCGCGCGCGGCACGGCGAGCTACTGTGGGACACCCCTTGACAGAAGTGATAGCCCCTTGTACCTTGTAACTATGTTTTTAGTTATGGCCCTCGCCGGCGCCCCGTTCCACGCCGAGCCGGCGATTCGGCCCGGGCAGACGCTGACCGTGCACGACCTCAGCGGGCGCGTGCGCGTGCGGGTCGGCTCGCATCTGGTCATCGACGCGCGCAAACACGCCGAGCGCAGCGATCCGAACACGGTCGCGGTAAAGGTCGAGACGTCGGCCGACGGCGTCGCGGTCTGCGTGCGCTACCCGCCCGACACCGACCGCGGGTGCGATCAGCGCTCGCAGGGCGCGAACGACAACGACACCGAGGTCGACTTCGACATCACGGTCCCCGCTGGGGTGGGGGTCGCGGCGGCCAACGTGAACGGCCCGGTCGACGTCGTCGCCGCCGGCCCGGCGCGCGGGACGAGCGTCAACGGTGAAGTACGCATCGACGCGCCGCACGTGGACGAAGCGACGACCGTCAACGGCGGGGTGCGCGTCTGGGAGCGCCGGCGTTCGTCGGCTCCGCTGCGCGCCAGCAGCGTCAACGGCCGCATCGAGATCGATTTGCCGGCCGGCAGCGGCGTCACCGTCAGCGCGAACACGCTCAACGGCGACATCCGAGCCGACGGTCTCGCCGTCACGCGCTCGATGTACGGCCTGGGCGCGAAGGCCAACGGCGTCCTCGGCGACGGCGCGCAGCACCTCTCGCTCTCGTCGGTGAACGGCGCGATCGTCGTGCGCCGGGGCTAGCGGCCCAGGCGGTAGTTCAGGCCGATCGCCAGCGCGCTCTCCTGATACGGCGTGGGCGCGTTGGTGCGGTTGAAGAGCGCGGTGCGCGACCAGCTCAGGTCGAGTGCCGCGCGGTTGCCGGGCCGGCGCAGCAAGACCCCGATACGATACGACGTGCCGCGATAGGTCAGCGCGGTGTGCAAGCCGTCCGGCAGCAGCGCGTTGCCGCCGACGTTCGGATACGCGTAGCCCCATCCGTACGGCGCGACCGCGGCGTTCGGGTTGGGCATGAACAGCAGGCCGTAACCGAGCCCGTGGATCGGCGGATCGCCCTGTTGTGGGCGCGCGAACGTCGCGCCGCCGACGTACAGGTGCGGCGCAATCCCGACCCCGCCGCCGGCTTGGACCTCGAAGCGGTGGATCGCCGCCGGCCCGGGCGGATCGAGGTACCAGCGGTATTCCGTGACGCTGGCGACCGCGTAGCGACCGAACAGCCGCGACTCGCCGGCCTGCCACGCCGACGGCTCGCTCGCGCCGATCGCCGCGAGCGGATCGTGCTCATCGCGCACCTGCGGCACGGCGGTGATGCCGATGCTGACGTACTGCGGTCCGGGCACGAGCAGCTTCGCGTGCGCGCGCGGCGTCGGCGTCGGGGAGGGCGTCGGCGCCGCGGCGAGCAGCGTTCCGAGCGCGAGCAGCGCGATCAGGTCGTGATCCAGGCGTCGTCGGCGCCGGCGTAGACGTTGCCGTAGAGCGTCGCCGCCGCGGGCAACGGCTCCGCTTCGACCTCGTCGGTCGTGCGATTGACCAGGTCGGCGATCTCGCGGCGAATCGCGCGCGCCTCGTCGGCGGTTAGGGTCCCCGCTTCGATCAGCGACTGCTCGAACTTCGGCAGCGGATCGTTGGGGCGCTGGCCGGCGACCTCGTCACGCGAGCGATAGGTGCGGTCGTCGTCGTCGGTCGTGTGCGAGAGGAAGCGGTAGCAGTGCGACTCGACCAGCACCGGGCCGTCGCCGGCCGCCGCGTGCGCGCGCGCGTCGCGCACGGTCGTATAAACCGCGACGGGGTCGAAGCCGTCGCAGCTCATTCCGCGGATGCCGTAGCCGTCGGCGCGCGGCGCCACTTCGGGCACGCGCATCTGCTTGGAGACGTGCGTCGAGATCGCCCACTGGTTGTTCTCGCACAGGAACAGCACCGGCAGCGCGTGGACGGCCGCGAAGTTGAGCGCTTCGTGCCACTCGCCTTGGCTGGTCGCGCCCTCGCCGAACTGGCAGAAGACGACGCGGTCGCGCGCGCCCGCGCGTTTGAGCGCCCAGGCGGCGCCGACGGCGTGCGTGCACTGCGCGGCGATGATCGAGGAGATCGACGCGATCCCCAGATCTTTGGCGGTGACGTGGTTGATGATCGAGCGCGCGCCGGTGCGATCGTTCGCGCGCGCCAGCTGCGAGCGGAACAAGTCGACCAGCGGGAAGCCGACCGCCAGAATCAGCCCGGTGTTGCGATAGTACGGGTAGAGCAGATCCTTGCCGCGTTCGAACGCGAGGCCGGTCCCGGCTTGCACGGCTTCGTGCCCTTCAGAGCCCATCGCGATGCCGATCTTCCCTTGCCGGTTGAGTTGGAAACCGCGTGTGTCGACCGCTCGCTGGGTCACCATGTCGCGGAAAAGCTTGAGCGATTGCTCGCGGGTCAACGTCGGGCTGCTGGCGGTGGTCGGCATCGTCGTCCGTCCCCTTCCGGCGCTCCGCCGACGGCACCTACCGAGCGGTCGGGTGGGCGGGGAACGGCACGTTGCCTTCGGAATGACGCCGCATGCGAACCGCTCCCGTGCTCGTCGTCGCGCTTTGTGTGACGGCGCTTCCGAGCCTCGGGGGCGCGACCGCGTCCCCCGCCACCGCGCCGCGCGGCGCCGTCCTGCGCCCGTCGGTCAAACGCCCGGCGGTCAAGCCGACACCGGTGCCGCCGACGTTCACCTTCCGCGCGGTCGGACCGGCCGCGTCGGGAGGCCGCGTCAGCGCCGTGGCGGGCAGCGATCGCGATCCGCGCGTCTACTACGTCGGCGGCGCGGCCGGCGGCGTGTTCGCGTCGAGCGACGGCGGGACGTCGTTCGCGTCCGCGTGGACGGGACCGGCGTTCGGCGCGGTCGGCGCGCTGGCGGTGGCGCCGAGCAACGAGAAGGTGGTGTGGGCGGGGACCGGCGAGGCCAACCCGCGCAACGACGTCTCGTACGGCGACGGGGTCTACGTCTCGCGCGACGGCGCCAAGCACTGGAAGCACGTCGGCCTCGAGGCGACCAAGACGATCGCGAAGATCCTGGTCGATCCGCACGATCCGAACGTCGCGCTGGTCGCCGCGCTCGGCGATCCGTGGGCCGACAGCGACGCGCGCGGCGTCTATCGGACGACCGACGGCGGCCGCACCTGGTCGCGCACGCTGGCGCTCGGGCCATCGAGCGGCGCGGCCGACCTGGCGTGGAGCCCGAAAGCGCCGCGGACGGTGTTCGCGGCGATGTGGCAGTTCCGCCGCCGGCCGTGGTACTTCTCGAGCGGCGGCCCGAACGACGGCCTCTACCGCTCGCGCGACGGCGGCCGCACCTGGTCGAAGATCCAGGGGCACGGCTTTCCGACCGATCTGCTCGGACGCATCGGCGTCGCGGTCGCGCCGAGCGATCCGCGCCGCGTCTACGCGGTCGTGCAGTCGAAGCAGGGAACGATCTGGCGTTCCGACGACGGCGGCGACACCTGGAAGAAGATGTCCTCCAGCACGCTGCCGGAGCAGCGGCCGTTCTACTTCAGCCACCTGAGCGTCGATCCGACGAACCCGAACCGCGTCATCTCGCTCTCGATGTACATGACCGTCTCGACCGACGGCGGCAAGCACTGGAAGCACCTCGAAGGCTACTTGCACCCGGACAACCACGCGATCTGGTGGTCGGCCGACGGCAAGCGCATCATCGAGGGCAATGACGGCGGCGTCGTGCTCAGCCGCAACGGGGGCGGGAGCTGGTCGTTCCTCGATCGCATCCCGCTCGCGCAGCTCTATCACGTCGCGACCGACGACGAGAAGCCGTACCTGATCTGCGGCGGGCTGCAGGACAACAGCTCGTGGTGCGGTCCGACGACCGCGCGCAACGGCATCGGCCTGCTCAACCGCGACTGGTTCGCCATCGCCGGGGGCGACGGCATGTTCGCGATCCCCGATCCGCGCGATCCCAACCTGATCTGGACCAACACCGAGGACGGCATCCTGGGGATCTACGATCAGAAAGCGCGGCAGAGCATCGATGTGACGCCGTTCCCGCGCGACGTGTTCACCTCGCGTGACTCGTTCGCCGCCTCGCCGTACCGCTTCAACTGGAACGCTCCGCTCGCGTTCTCGCCCGACGGAAAGACGGCGTACTTCGGCGGCAACGTGGTGTTCGCGACGACCGATCGCGGCCGCCACTGGACGCCGATCAGCCCCGATCTGACGCGCAACGACAAGGCCCATCAGCGCGCGTCGGGCGGTCCGATCGAGCTCGACGTCTCGGGTGCCGAGTACTACGACACCACGCTGGCGATCGCGCCCTCGCCGAAGGATCCGCAGACGATCTGGGTCGGGACCGACGACGGGCTCGTGCAGATCACGCGCGACGGCGGCGCGCACTGGCGCGACGTGCGCGCGTCGAGCTGGCCGACCTACGGCCGCATCGAAGCCATCGACGCCAGCCCGTACGCGGCCGGCACCGCGTTCGTGCAGCTCGACCGGCACGATCTGGGCGACGACCGGCCGTACGTCTACGTCACCGACGACTACGGCGCGAGCTGGCACGCGATCCCGTCGAACCTGCCTGCCGACGCGCCGGTGCACGTCGTGCGCCAGGATCCGCGCGAGCCGAACCTGCTCTACGCGGGGACAGAGAACGGTCTGTTCGTCTCGTACGATCGCGGCGGGCGCTGGGAACGCGTCGGGCTCGGCCTGCCGCGCACGCCGGTCTACGACCTGACCGTGCAGCCGCAGGTGAACGATCTGATCTTGGCCACGCACGGCCGCGGCTTCTACGTCCTGGACGACGCGACGCCGCTGCAGCGGCTGGCCGCCGCGCGCGCCGCCGGCACGATGTTCTTCCCGGTGCGCACCGCGACGCTGTGGGCGTCGTTCCCGTCGGTCGAACCGGGCGACGGCGGCTCGATGCCGTCCAACTTCTTCGTCGGCCCGGCCGCGCCCGGCGGCGCGCTGCTGAGCTTCTATCAAGCCACGCCGGCCAAGCAGCGGCCGTGGATCGAGATCGCGACCACCGACGGCGTCCCGGTGCGCGAGCTGCGCGGCTCGTACCTGACCGACGACGGCCGCAAATACTGGGTGCCCAACGGCAAGGGGATCGTGCGCGTCAATTGGGACGGCACCGAAGACGGCCCGACGCGCTGGAACGGGACCAGCGTGCAGAACATGGGGCCGCTCTCGGGCCCCGAGGCCCTGCCGGGAACGTACGTCGCCAAACTGCACCGCGACGGCCGCGTCTTCACCCAGACCTTCACGCTGGTCGACGATCCGCAGAGTCCGTTCACCCCCGAGCAGCGCGTGGCACGCCACGACTTCCTGCGCACGCTGTTCGGTTGGTACGACGAAGTCGATCGCGCGCTCAACGCGATCGACGCGCGGCTGAAGACCGCGACGCCGGCGCAGCGCGCGCGCTATCTCGCGCTGCAGCACGAGCTGACCGCGAACGATCGCAACGACGAGGACGGGGTCACGCAGCCCGACGGCATGCGCGAGCAGATCGGTTCGCTCATGGGTCAGCTCGGCGGCAGCTTGCAGCCCCCGTTCTCCCAACACGAGGCCGCTTTGGCGGCGCTGCGCACCCGCTACGAAGCGGTGCGCCGCGACGTGGTCGGCCTGCTCGGACCCGGGGTGTTCGCCTCGCCGTCGATGCGCGCGGCGCCGCCCGCGCCGTCGACGCCGTCTCCCGCGCCTTCCTCGTCGCCGTGAGCTCGGAGCCGCGTCGCCCGTACGACATCGACACGCTGACCGACGTCGCGCTGCGCGTCTTCGCGGAGCGCGGCTACGACGGCGCGTCGATGGACGACGTCGCGCGCGCGGCCGGAATCACCAAAGCCTCGATCTATCACCACGTCAGCGGCAAGGAGGCGTTGCTCGAGCGCGGGCTGACCCGCGCGCTCGACGCGCTGTTCGCGATCCTGCGCGAGCCGGGTGCCCTCGAAGGCCGTGCGCTGGCGCGCTTGCAGTACATCGTCTCCCGCGTCGCGGAGGTGACGCTGCGGCTGTTGCCGGAGCTGACCGTGCTCTTTCGCGCGCGCGGGACGGCGAAGAGCGAGCGCGATGCGCTCGAGCGGCGGCGCGAGTTCGACCGGATCGTCACCGACCTGGTGCGCGGGGCGCAACGCGACGGCGACTTGCGTGCGGATCTCGATCCGCGGCTAGCGGTGCGGCTGGTGTTCGGCATGTCGAACTCGGTCGTCGAGTGGTACCGGCCCGGCGGCGTGCTCGAGCCGGCGACGGTCACCGCGACGGTCGTCTTGATGGTGTTCGAGGGGCTCGGTGTCCGCGGCCGCTGAGTCGCACGCGACGCCCACGCTCGCGGCCATCGCGCGCGAGATCGGGCGACTGGGACTGCTCGGGTTCGGCGGCATCGGCCCGCAGGCGTATCACGTCTTCGTGACGCGCACGCAGTGGCTCTCGCCCGAGGAGTTCGCCGAGCTGTCGGGCGTCGGCCAAGCGCTGCCGGGTCCGAACATCGTCAATCTGGTTGCGATCTGCGGCGATCGCTGGCACGGGCCGTCCGGCACGCTGGTCGCGCTGGCCGCGCTGATCGTGCCGCCGGCCGTGGTCGCGCTCGTGCTGGCCGCGCTGATCGAACCGTTCGCCGGCGCGGCGCGGGTCGTCGCGGTCGAGTCCGCGATCGTCGCCGCCTGCGCGGGCCTGACGCTGGCGACGACGCTGCGCGTGCTGGGCACGATCGCGCAGCGGCGCACGTTCGCGTTCGCGCTGTGCGGCGCGCTGGCGGCGTTCGTGCTGTGGCGCTCGACGCAGATGCCGTACGCGACGATCGCGGCCGTCGGCGTCGGCTTCGCGGTCGAGCTGCTCGCGCTGCGCCGGGCGCGATGACCGACGATCCGTTGCCGGTGCTGGCGCTGCGTTTCGCCGGGCTCTCGCTGATCGCGGTGGGCGGCGTCAACGCGCTGCTGCCGGCGATCCACGCCACCACCGTCACCCAGATGCACTGGCTGACGCCGGCGGCGTTCAACGCGTCGGTCGCGCTGGCGCAGGCGGCGCCCGGCCCGAACCTGCTCTTGGTGCCGCTGGTGGGCTGGCACGTCGCCGGTCTGGCCGGCGCGGGCGTCGCGCTGCTCGCCTTCGTCGTCCCCTCGACCCTGGTCGCGGTCGCCGGCGCGCGTTGGCTGCGGCACCATCAGGACAACGCGACCGTCGGCGCGCTGCGGCGCGCGCTCCGTCCGGTCGCCGGCGGCCTCATGCTGGCGTCCGCTATCGCGGTGTGGCTCAGCGCCGTGCGCGCGTGGCCGTCCTCGAACGCGTGGATCGCGGCGGCGTTGGGCGCGATCGCGCTTGCGACGATGCTCGCGACGCTGCGCTGGAAGCTCAACCCGCTGGCGTGGATCGCGATCGCCGCCGCGCTCGGCGCGATCGTACCGCTGCGCTAGCTGCCGACGGTGAGCGTCTTCGCCTCGCTGGTCAGCGCGCCGACCAGCACGGTGACACCCGGCGTCGCCGGCAGCTGCCAGGGCTGCTGGTTCCACGGTTGCGCCGGCGGGACGGTGAACACGATCGTGGTGTCGGCCCACGACGTGGTCGGCACGACGGCGCCGTTGAGGCGCAACGTCGAACCGGGATCCGCCGCGCCGAAGCCGGTTCCCGTCACGGTCACCGACTGACCGACCTGCACGCTGGGTGCGGAGAAGTTCAGGATCGTCGGGCGGCCCGGCGTGACGATCAGCTTGCCGCCCAGATACGTCGCCTGACCGAAGCCCATCAAGAGGACGAGCGCGTTGCCGATGTCGGGCAGGTTCGGCGTGAACGTCGCTCCGGCCAGCGCGGCGACGGCGTCGCCGACGAAGACGCCGACGGAGACGAGCGTCCACAGCAGTACTTGGAAGCGGGTCAGATCGATGTTGCCGTCGTCGCCGAGGACCAGCCACTTCCAGTTCAGGTCGAGCTGCTGCGCCTGTTGTTTGACGATCGTGCCTTTCGCGATCTGGCTGCCGGTGATGCCGGCGGCGCCGATCAGCGTCGTGGCGGAGAAGCCGAGCAGCACCAGCAGACTCTGCGGGAAGCCGAGCTGACACGATTGGACGTCGGACGGCGTGCACGCGAGGCCGACGTTGTGGACGAACAGCACGACGTACGCCCACAGCGCGACGAACGTCCAGATGACCGTTTGCCACTTCGAGAGGCTCAAGCGTCCGTCGGCGCCCGCCGCGATCGAGAACGGGTTCCACTGCCCGGTGGCCGCGGCGGTCAGACCGGTCGCGAACAGGACCGGCGCCCAACCCCAGGTGGTGGGGCTGCCCACCGGGTGCCCGCTCGCGGCGTGCCCGATGCCGTAGACGACGCAGCCCAGCACGACGAGGCAGAGCACGGCACCGGCGCGCGTCACCGTCGAGCTGCGCGGTACGAAGTTGCTGACCATGTCGAGCGAGCGGCTTCTCGAAGCTTGCCCGTTGCCCTGCACCACCGGCTCGGGTATACTGGGCATGAACCGACCATTTGGTAGGGAGAGGAACCCGCAGCATGTCCAGCACGGCCCAGGTCCCGCAGCTCGTCGTCCCCGCCGGCGGCTTCGCGCCGTTCCCGGAGGTCCCGCAGCCCAACATCTTCCCGATGGAGTGGCGCGTCGAGACGCCCAAGCTGGCCGAGATCTACGAGCGCTCCAAGCGCCACGTCTGGAATCCGTCCGACTTTCCGTGGGACACGCTGCGGGCCGAGGACTTCACCGAAGAGCAGCGGCTGGGGATCATGTACTGGTACGCGGTGCTGGCGAACTTCGACGGCTCGGGTCCGGCCGTGTTCGCCAAGGCGACGATCCACGCGTTCGAGACGCACCAGGAAGACCCGATCCGCAAGTGCTTCTTCGCGATCACGCGCGACGAGATGAACCACGAGGAAGTCTGCCAGCGCGCGATCCAAAAGCTCGTGCCGGGCGGCCCGATGGATTTCACGGCCACCAGCGATCTCGCGCGCGCCGCGCAGAACAACATCGGTTGGCTCTATCACAACGGCGGCCGCTACTGGTCCGGCTACTCGAACTCGTTGCAGAAGTATCCGCTCAGCGTGCTGTTCACCTCGTTCCTAATGGGTGAGGTCGCCAGCTCGACGCTGTTCTTCGGCATGTCGAAGAAGGCGACGCACCCGGTCTTCAAGCAGATCTTCGCCAAGGTCGGCCAGGACGAAGCGCGCCACCTCGCGATCTGTCTGACGGTACTCGAGCGCGACTGGCCGGGACTCTCCGACGAGTACAAGACGCTCATCACCAAGCAGCTGCGGGCGGGCTTCGTGTTCCTGAGCATGATCCTGTGGGAGCCGCCCAATCAGTTCTGGGACATCCCCGACTACTTCTTGCCGAACCACCGCGTGCTCGTGCAGCACGCGCGCGACGCCGGCCTGGGCGTGCTGACCTACGACGAGCAGGCCGAAAACTGGCGGGTCGCCCTGGCGCGCGTGCGCGCGATCGTCGGCGAGTGGGGGATCGAGTTCCCCGCCATCCCCGAGCTCGACCTCGACGGCGTCGACGTCAGCGACATCGGCCCCGAAGACATCATCCCGGTCTTCTAGCCCGACACGGCTCTGCCGAAAGGGGTCTAGGCTTGGAATATCCGCGCCCTTGTCGATCGATTGATAGTGGATGATCACGGTTCGTCGCAACATCGGCGCCGTTATCTCGCTCGATTATCGCGCCGGCTAGGGACTCGGAAGTTGCCCGAGTTCCTCTGCAAATGCGCCAAGATCGGGGTAAACCGTTCCTTTGGTGACGCCCCATCTTCGAAGCCAACTTCGTAAGAAGCCTTTTGAACCTTTTGGGATGTGCCACTGATATAGTAGCCAGTCGACAGAGGGCAAGTCCCTCAAATCGGTCCCCTCGCTATGAATCGTAAATTGGGCTTGTTGCACGAGCATACGAAGGTCAATTAGATGGCCCGTAACGGCAAGTGCCCGTCGGGATGCAGCCCCATCGTAAGGAGCTACTTGGCCGAACGCTTGTTGCACGAGCACCATCACGTCTGGGTGGCTTGGCATCAAGAGCGTATACTGATTGCGATGTTGTTTGTTGAGCCCGCTTGGATTTAGCGCCCAGATACAACCATCTTCATCGTCGTGCTCAACATTGCATACCGCAAAGTACAAAGCTATCAATGGGCTCGCTGACCAATCCAGCAGGCGAGTCGGAAGTCCATAATGTTGCGCGTATTGCAGCCATGCAAAGAGATCGGCCGAGGGTGGTGGATTAGGCATGCGCGCCGGAGCCCCGAGGGTGAATCGAATCAACAACGAGATTTCGTGATACCTAGGATCACGAAAAACATGAGGCCGAAGATTCCATGCAGCGTTGCCGTGTCCCCGCCAGTAAACGTCGGAGCCGAACCTTGTATTTGCAAGTTGAACCGCATGTTCAAGATTTTCAAAGCTACGAATGTCCTCAGTCATGCGTCCCCAAGTCGCCTCTAAAGGCACATTACTCATGGCGACTCCGGCCGTATCTAGCAAGAAGCGTCGACATCATTCAAGTTTCGACGCTTCGGGCTTGGACCCAGTTTGCGCGTCGTTCTCTTCCAGTGTCGCGAACGCGCTAGTGACGTTATGGTCGCACGGCGATGACGTGGAGAGATTGCGCGTTGAAGTGGCTCGGTATCAGGTCGCACTCCGGCGGTCACCCGGTCGCTCCGACGTAGACGGCCGCTAGGACCGTCAGCAGAATCGGGACCGCGGCGCGCAGCAAGCGGATCGGGGCGATGCGATAGGTCTGGTTGCGGCCGAGCTGGACTTGCAACCCGGTCGTCCAGCCGACCAGCCCGCAGACCTCGGCGATCGTGAGGAAGACCAGGAACAATGCCGGCGCGGAGGTACCGTCGGGCGGCGTCGCGGCGACCGCGAAGCCGAGCACGATGACGACGGCGGCCACGATCGCCGGGGCCAGCCAGACGAAGCCGCGCGGCGCGAGCCAGCGTGGCCGGCCGTCGAGGCCGATTTGCAGCGGAATGCGTGGCGGCGCGTTCGGCCACAGGCGCGCGACGTGGCGGATCAGCAGCAGCGTCGCGAGGACGGCGATGACGTAGCCGGCCAGGACCAGCGGATCGCGCAGCACCTCAGGACGTACTCGCGCGCGCGAAGCGAGTTGCACCCGTCGGCGGCGCCGCTTCGCGCTCGACCCCTTCGACGCGAGCGTAGCGCGGCGGGTGCGCCAGCACGTCGTCGAGGAAGGCGTCGACGTCGTCGGCTGTGCCTTCGACGTCGATCTCCAACTGCTCGCCGTCGCGCACGTTGCGTACGTGGCCGAAGACCGCGTGTCGCCGGGCGACCTCGAGCACGGTGTCGCGAAAGCCGACGGTCTGGACCCGCCCGCGCAGGCGCACGATCGCGCGCACACGCCCCTCGCCGCCGCTCACGCGAGGACGGTCGGGTCGGTGCGCAGCACGTCGCGATAGAGCGCGGCCGCGTTGAGCGCGACGACCGGCGGCTCGCCGCGCTCGAACGAGTCGCGGGTCGCGCGCGCGACCGCCTCGTCCATCGCGATCGGCGTGCCCGCGCTCATCCGTGCGCGGCAGCTCAGCTCGGCGGCGCGCTCGGCGTAGATGGTGCGGAAGAGCGCCGTCTCCAACGACTCGCCGCACACGACCAGCCCGTGCGAGCGCAGATAAGCGGTGTGGGCGCCGGCGGCGAGCATCGCCTCGACCGCCGGCAGCGTCTTGTCGGCGCCCCTCGCCAAGCCGCGATACTCGTCGTAGACGACGTGCCGCTCGAAGAACAGCGCGCTCTGCTGGTCGAGGGTGAGCAGCGGCGCACCGGAGGCCGCGAACAGCAGCGCCCAGCGCGGATGGTTGTGCACGACGCACGCCAGCTCGGGCGCGCGCTGGTAGAGTGCGAAGTGAACCTCGAGGTACTCGCTGGGCGCGGTCGTGCCTTCGACGACGCGCCCGCTCGCATCGACGCGGACGAGGTCCGACGCGCGCATCGAAGGCCACAAGTGGTCCCACGGGTTCGTCCACCAGGTCGCCGTCCCGGGCTCGCGCACGGTGACATGGCCGGCCGCGAGGTCGGCGATCCCGTGTGCGGCCAGCACGCGCAGCGCCAACGCCAGCCGTTGGCGGACGGGGAGCGCGAGCGTTTCGCTGCTCGTGCTCGAGAGCACGGTGGTGGTCATGGTCGCGTATCCTTCGCGGCCGAGGACGCGCCGTCCGGGTCGGCGCGCACCGCCGCGGCCAGCGGCAGCGGCAACGTGCCCTCGCCGGCGGCGGCGGCGACCGGAGCGACGAACGCCGCACAGGTATCGACCTCGCGCAGGCGCGCGAACCAGGCGGCGTCGTGTCGCGCGACCGCCGCCGCCACCGCCGCGACGTCGGCGCTCTCGTCGATCGCGAGCGTCGCGCAGAACGCGCGCCAGAAGTGCGGCTCGAGCGCGCCGACCGCCAACCACGCGCCGTCGGCCGTGCGGTAGCAGCCGTAGCGCGGCGAGCCGCCGGTGAACACGCCGCGCGCGACGTCGAGCGATCCGCCGCCGGCGGCCGTCGCTCGCGCCCACAGCGTGAACGGTGCCAACGCGTCGGCGAGCGGCACGTCGAGGTGCGCGCCGTGTCCGGTGCGCTCGCGCGCGTACAGCGCGAGCAGGATGTTGACGACGGCCGGGTACGAGCCGCCGCCGACGTCGGCCAGCAGCACGCCGGGCAGCGCGGGCACGCCGTCGTGGGTGCGCAGCAGCGCCAGCACGCCGCGCTCGGCGAGATAGGTGAGGTCGTGCCCCGCGCGCGCCGCGTCGGGGCCGTCGGGATCGTAGCCGACGATCGAACAGGTGATGATGCGCGGCGCGTGCCGCGCGAGCGTCGCGTGGTCGAGTCCGAGCCGCCGCGCGACCGCGGGCCGGAAGCCGTCGACGACCACGTCGCTCTCGCGCACCAGCCCGATCAGCGCGTCGTAGCCGGCGGGATCTTTGAGGTCGAGCTCGATGCAGCGCTTGCCCGCGTGCAACAGCGCGAACGCCGCCGGCGCCTGCGGCCAGACGCCGTCGGCGCGGCGCATCACGTCGCCGCCGGGCGGCTCGACCCGCGTCACCTCGGCACCGGCCGCGGCGAGAAACAGCGTTGCCAGCGGGCCCGGCAAGCGTGCCGAGAGATCGACGACCCGCACGCCCGCGAGCGCGCCGGCGGCCGGAACTTCGCTGCTCATCGCAGCGTGACAGGTAGGCCGCTCGGCGCGCGCCAACCTCCCGCGGGTGACGACCGCGATGGATCCCGATGCGCTCGCGCGCGCCTGCGCCGCGGAGATGCTGCGGCGCGATCGCGCCTCGCAGGCGCTCGGCATCGAGATCGAAGAGGCGCGGCCCGGCTACGCGCGGGTGGCGTTGACGATCCGCGACGAGATGGTCAACGGCCACGCGATCGCGCACGGCGGCGTCGTGTTCACGCTGGCCGACAGCGGGTTCGCCTTCGCCTGCAACTCGCGCAACGAGGCGGCCGTCGCGCTGCAGTGCTCGATCTCGTACGTCGCGGCGGGAAAGCTCGGCGACCGGCTCGTCGCCGAGGCGCAGGAGCGCTCGGGCAAAGGCCGCACCGGCGTCTACGACGTCACCGTCACGCGCGGCGAGGGCGAGCTGGTCGCGCTCTTCCGCGGCGTCTCGTACCGCGTCAAGGGACCGGTTCTGCCCGACCCCGCGGCGTAGGTCGCCGGACAGGATATTGTTGCGAAGCGCAACAACATCCGGAGCGAAGGAGGATCGCGCTGCTCCAGCTGATCGTCGCCGGCCTGACCGTCGGCAGCGGCTACGCGCTCGTCGCGCTGGGCTTACACATCATCCTGCGCGCGACGCGGGTGATGAACTTCGCCCAGGGTGAGTTCACCGTCGTCGGCGGCCTGATCGCGCTGACGCTGATGCAGACGTTCCACGCCACCAGCGTGGTGGCGCTGATCGGGGCTACCATCTGCGGTTTCGTGCTCGGCCTGGGCTTCGAACGCTTCGTGCTGCGGCCCGCCGCGCGCTCGGGCGAGATGGGCGTCACCATCGCGACCGTCGGAACGGTCTTCGTCTTGCTGTACGGTCACGCGCTGGTGCCCACCTGGGGTTCGCTGCAGCAGCCGCTGCCGCCGTTCACCGGCCGGCTGAGCGACGCGATCGTCGTCGCCGGGGCGACGATCCAGATCCAGTCGCTGTGGATCGGCGCGCTGCTGCTGCTGGCGCTGGCGGCGCTGTACGTCTTCTTCGAGCGCACGTACTACGGCAAGGCGATTCGCGCGGCGGCCAACAACCCGCTGGGCGCGCGGCTGGTCGGCATCGACGTGACGCGCGCGCGCGCGATCAGCGTCGGGCTCTCGATCGCGTTGGCGGCGTACGGCGGCACGATTATCGGCCCGATCACGCTGGTCGGCGGCGCGGGCGGCGTCGCGATCGCGATCAAGGGTTTCGTCGGCGCGATCGTCGGCGGCCTCGACTCGCCGATCGGCTGCGTCGCCGGCGGCCTGCTGGTCGGCGTCGTCGAGAAGTTCTTGCAGAGCGGGCTGGGCGCCAGCCGCGCCGAGCCGACCGTCTACGCGCTCTTGCTGGTGATGCTGCTGCTGCGCCCGCAAGGGCTGTTCGGCACGCGCGGAGCGGTGCGGGATTGATCGACCGTCTCCGCGCCGACGCGCGCGTGCTGCCGGCCATCGCGCTGCTGGTGCTGCTGGGCGGCCTGTTCCTCCACGGCGCCGGCTTCGTCCAAGCCGCGACGTACGCCGCGATGTGGGCGATCGCCGCGATCGGGCTCTCGGTGCTGCTGGGCAACGTCAACCAGATCTCGCTCGGCCAAGCGGGTTTCTTCGCGATCGGCGCTTACGCCGTCGCCGCCTGCATCGACCTCGCGAACCTGCCGTTCTGGGTCGGCGCCGTGGCGGGGATCGTCGTCGCCAGCGTCGTCGGCGTCGTGCTCGGCTTCATCGCGCTGCGCTTTCGCGGTCACTACTTGGCGATGGCGACGCTCGCGTTCGGGCTGATCGTGCAAGGCGTGTTCCACCAGAGCCAGGCGCTGGGCGGCGCGAGCGGCTTCACCGATCTGCCGATCGTCAAGCTCGGGCCGTTCTCGCTGGCCGGGACGGCCGGCTACGCGTGCGTGTGGATCGTCGCGCTGGTCGTCGCCGCGCTGACCCTCAACCTGCTGCGCGGTCGCACCGGCACCGCGTTCGAGACGATCCGCAACGACGAGCTGGCCGCCGAAGTCCTGGGCGTGCCGACCCGGCGCTACAAGATCGTCGCCTTCGCGTACGCCGGTGCGCTGGCCGGGCTGGCCGGGGCGCTCTACGCGCCGCTGATCGGCGTCGTCGTGCCGGATGCGTTCGGCGTCGATCGCTCGATCGATTTCCTGTTGATGGTCGTGCTGGGCGGGGCGGGCAGCGTCTCGGGCGCGATCGTCGGCGCGGTCGCGATCGGCTTTCTCGACGTGGTCGGCAACCAGTTCGAGAATTGGCGCGAGGTCGTCTACGGGCTGCTGGTCATCGCGATCGTCGTGGTCGCGCCGGGCGGTCTGTTCGGCCTGGTGCGGCGCGGTTCGCGTCGCCGCACGGCGCCCGTCGCGCGCGTCGGCACGGTCAGCGAGCGCGCGCCCGTGGCCCGGCCGATCGCGCCGCCGGCGGCGACGCCGCTGGAGGTGCGCGGCGTCACCAAGCGCTTCGGCGGCCTGGTCGCGGTGGACGACGTCTCGTTCGCGCTCGCGCCCGGCAGCTTGACCTCGCTGATCGGTCCCAACGGCGCGGGCAAGACGACGCTCTTCAACGCGATCTGCGGCGTCGGCCGCACGAGCGCGGGCCAGGTACGGATCGGCGGCGTCGACGTCACCGGCTGGCAGCCGCACCGCATCGCCAAGCTCGGCGTCGGCCGCACCTTCCAGAACGCGCGCCTGTTCGGCGAGATGACGGTGCTCGAGAACGTCGTGGCCGGCGCGTTTCGCGCCGAGCGCACCGGTTTCGCCGCCGACTTGCTCGGCCTGCCCGCCGCGACGCACGCGCGTCACGAGGCGATCGAGCGCGCGCGCGACACGCTGGCGCAGCTGCGCATCGAGCATTTGGCCGGCACCTACGCGCGCGATCTGCCGTTCGGCGATCGCCGCCGCGTCGAGCTGGCGCGGGCCATCGCCGCCGACCCGTGGCTGCTGCTGGTCGACGAGCCGGCGGCCGGCCTCAACGCGTCCGAGCGCGAGACGCTGCAAGGCGATCTGCTGGCCCTGCGCGACCGCGGCGTCACGCTGCTGCTGATCGAGCACGACATGCGGCTGGTCATGACCATCTCCGAGCGCGTGCTGGTGCTGGAGTTCGGCCACACCATCGCCGACGGCGTGCCGGCCGCGGTGCGGAACGACCCGCAGGTCGTCGCCGCGTACTTGGGGACCGCCGGCTGATGCTGCTCGAGGTGCGCGGCTTGTCCGCCGGCTACGGTGCGCTCGACGTGTTGCGCGGCGTCGACCTCGAGGTCGACGCGGGCGAGCTGGTCGCCGTGCTCGGCGCCAACGGCGCCGGCAAGTCCACGCTGTTGCGGGCGATCTCGCGCTACGACGCCGACGTGCGCGCGGGCGGCATCAGGTTCGACGGCCACGACGCGCTGCGCGCGACGACGGAACGATTGGTGCGCTGGGGTTTGCTGCAGGTCCCCGAAGGGCGGCAGCTGTTCACCGAGCTGAGCGTCGACGACAACCTGCGGCTGGGCGCGTACGTCGCCGATCGCCGCGCGCTCGGCGCCGAGTTGGACGCGGTCTACGCGCGTTTCCCGCAACTCGCGGCGCGGCGCGGCCAGACCGCGTTCTCGCTCTCCGGCGGCGAGCAGCAGATGCTGGCGATCGGCCGCGCGCTGATGGCGAAGCCGAAGCTGTTGATGCTCGACGAGCCCTCGACCGGGCTCGCGCCGCAGATCGTCGAGCAGATCTTCGGCATCGTCGCCGAGCTGACGCGCGGCGGCGTCGCGGTGCTGCTGGTCGAGCAGAACGCGTACTTGACGCTGCGTCACGCCGATCGCGCGTACGTGCTCGAGCACGGCGCGGTCGTGCTGCACGACACCGCGGAGCGACTCGCCGCCGACGCGCGCGTGCAGGAGATCTATCTGGGCGGCCACACCGGAGGTGAGCCGGCATGAGCGAGCCCGTTCAGCTCGGCCGGCTCGCGCCGGTTGTCGGTTACCATTTGCGCCGCGCGCAGCTGCGCGCGTACGACGACTTCCCCGCCGAGGCGACCCGCAAGGGGATCACGCCGCCGCACCTGGCCGTGCTGCTGCTGGTCGAAGCCAATCCGGGGATCAAGCAGACGACGCTGGCCAAGGTGCTGAGCTTGGACCGCTCGACGATGGTGCGGATGGTCGACCGGCTCGAGGAGGCCAAGCTGATCGAGCGCGGCAGCTCGCGCGCCGACCGGCGGGTCGCGCCGCCGGTCCTCACCGCCAAGGGTCGCGCCTACGTCGACGCCATGCTGCCCAAGGTGCTGGCCTCCGAAGAGGCACTCTTGGCCCCGCTCAGCACCGCCGAGCGCGCGACGCTGCTACGCCTCTTGGGCAAGCTGACCAGCCCCGCCAATATTGTTGCTGGACGCAACAATTCGCGCTAGAATGCGGTCGAGGACACCATGAGCGCACCCTCCCCCACGCCGCTGCCGCCGTTGCGGATCGACGCCGACGGCCCGGTCGCCCACGTTCGCCTGATCCGGCCCGACAAGCGCAACGCCGTCAACGTCGATCTGATCCTCGCGCTCGAGGCGGCGTTCAGCGCCCCGCCGCCCGGCACGCGCGTGTGGGTGATCTCGGGCGAGGGCGATCATTTCTGCGCCGGTCTCGATCTGACCGAGGCGCGCCAGCGCACGCCGCAAGAGACGTTCGACCACTCGCAGCTCTGGCGGCGCGTGTTCGAGAAGATCCAGCTAGGCGGGATCCCGGTCGTCAGCGCGCTGCACGGCGCGGTCGTCGGCGGCGGCCTGGAGCTGGCCGCGTCGACGCACGTGCGCGTCGCCGACGAGACCGCGTTCTTCGCCCTGCCGGAAGGGCAGCGCGGCATCTTCACCGGCGGCGGCGCGGCAGTGCGCGTCGCGCGCATCATCGGCGTGCACCGCATGATCGAGATGATGCTGACCGGCCATCGCTACGACGCGCGCGAAGGGCTGGCGCTGGGCCTGGCCCACTACGTGGTCGAGCCGGGCAAGGCGCTCGAGAAAGCGACCGCGCTGGCCGAGCAGATCGTCACCAACGCGCAGGGGACGAACCGCGCGATCGTGACCGCGCTCGAACGGATCGCGACGATGCCGCCCGACGCGGGCTTGTTCACCGAGTCGCTGGTCGCGGCGCTGGTCGAGTCCAGCGGCGAAGGGTATCAGCGCATCACCGATTTCCTGGAGCGGCGGGTGCGATGAGCGTGACGAGCGCGCTCCGGGCCGAGCGCGTGCTGCGCTCGGAGGTCCCGCTGGGACGGTATCCCGACCGGGTCGGCGACGATCTCGTCCGCTGGGCCGCGCAGCGGCCCGATCACGTGTTCATGGCGCAGCGCGCCGGCGAGGGCTGGCGCACGGTCACCTACGCGCGCGCGCTCGAGCGTGCGCGCGAGATCGGCGGTGCGCTGCTGGCGATCGGCGGCCCCGACCATCCGCTGGCCGTGATCGCCGAGAACGGCATCGACCACGCGCTGGTGGTGCTGGGCGCGCTGTACGCCGGCATCCCGGTGGCGCCGCTCTCGGTGAACTACGCGCGCGCCGACGCCGACCCCGCGCGGCTGCGCGCGCTGCTCGAGGTGCTGCACCCGGCGGCGGTGCTGGTCCCCGACGCGACGTTGGCGGACAACGTCGCCCGCGGCGTGCGCGGCCTCCCGCTGCTGACCGACGTCGCGGCGTTGCGCGGGGACCGCGAGTTGGCCGATGCCGCGTTCGCGCGCATCGGCCCCGACACGGTCGCCAAGATCCTGTTCACCTCGGGCTCGACCGGCACGCCGAAGGGCGTCGTCACGACCCACCGCATGCTGTGCTCGAACCAGACCATGCTCACGCAGATCTGGGCCGAACGCGTCGACGATCCGGTCGTCGTCGATTGGGCGCCGTGGAGCCACGTCGCCTCGGGCAGCAAGATATTCGGTCTGGTGCTGCGCAACGGCGGCACCTTCTACGTCGACGACGGGCGACCGCTGCCGGGCGCATTCGACGCGACGCTGCGCAACCTGCGCGAGGTCGCGCCGACGTTCTACTTCAACGTGCCGCGCGGCTACCAGCTGCTGGCCGATGCGTTCGAGCGCGACGAAGCGCTGGCGGCTGCGTTCTTCTCGCGCGTGCGCGTGCTGCTCAACGCCGGCGCCGCGATCCACGAGACGCTGCGCGCGCGTTTGGCGCAGTTGGCGCTCCGGTATGCCGGCCGCGAGATTCCGGTCGTCTCGTGTTGGGGCGCGACCGAGACCGCGCCGATGGCGACCGCCGTGTGGGGACCGCGCCCGGCCGCGCCTGAAACGATCGGCACGCCGGTGCCGGGCGTCGAGATCAAGCTCGCGCCGGTCGACGATCGCTGGGAGATGCGCGTGCGCGGCCCGAGCGTGACGCCGGGCTACTGGCGCAACCCCGACGCGACCGCCGCGGCGTTCGACGAGGAAGGCTACTACAAGAGCGGCGACGCCGCGGAGCTGCTCGATCCGAACGACCCCGCGCGCGGCATCGTCTTCGCCGGCCGCATCAGCGAGAATTTCAAGCTCTCGTCGGGCACGTGGGTCAACGTCGGCGCGGTGCGTCTGGCGAGCGTCGAAGCGACGGCGCCGCTGCTCGACGACGTCGTCGTCGCCGGCGCCGACCAGGAGGAGCTGGGCCTGCTGGGCTTCGTGAACCTGGCCGCGGCGCGCGAGCTGGCCGGCCTGCCCAACGCCGAGCGCGCCGAGTTGGCCGCGCATCCGGCGGTGCGCGAGCGGCTGCGCGCGGCGCTGCTCGAACGCAACGCCCGCGCCGGCGGCCTCTCGCAGCGCGTGACCCGCGTGCTGCTGTTGCCCGACGCGCCCAGCGGCGCCGACGGCGAGATCACCGACAAAGGCTCCGTCAACCAGCGGCGCGTGCTGACGCGCCGCGCGGCCGACGTCGCGCGTCTGTACGCCGACCCGCTCGATCCCGAGGTCCTGCCGATCCGATGAATCCCGTTCTCTACGACGACGTCTGGCTGTTGGGCGGCGCGCGCACGCCGTTCGTCGACTACAACGGTCCGGTCCGCGACGTCTCGCCGACCGACTTGGGCATCGCGGCGGCCCGCGCCGCGCTGGAGAAGACCGGCACCGACCCGGCCGACGTCGACCACGTCATCGCCGCCAGCGTCGCGCAAGCCTCGTTCGACGCATATTGCTTCGCGCGCCACGTCGGGCTGTACAGCGGCGTGCCGATCGAGGTGCCGGCGCTGCAAGTCATGCGCGTCTGCGGTTCGGGCTTCGAGACGATCGTGAACGCCGCCGACGCGCTGGCGCTCGGGCGCGCCAGCCGCGCGCTGTGCGTCGGCGCCGAGTCGATGTCGCGCAACCCGGTCGTCGCCTACACGCATCGCGGCGGCTTCAAGATGGGTCAGGTCCAGTTCGCCGACTTCTTGTGGGAAGCGACGCTCGACACCGCGCCCGGCATCCGCATGGGCGACACCGCCGAGAACCTGGCCAAGCAATACGGCCTGCAGCGCGAGGAGGTCGACGCCTTCGCCGCCGACAGCTTCGCCCGCGCGCTCGCCGGCCAAGAACGCGGCTACTTCGACGACGAGGTCGTGCCGCTGCGCAACGCGACGTTCGCGCGCGACGGCTACGAAGACCGCACCCTGCGCCTCGAGCGCGGCACCGAGTCGGTCGCGCGCGACACGCACCCGCGTCCGACCGACGCCGCGACGCTGGGCAAGCTCAAGCCCGCGTTCGGCGGCGTGCAGACCGGCGGCAACTCCAGCGCGATCGTCGACGGCGCGGCCGGCGCGATCGTCGTGAAGGGCGAGCAGGACGGCGTGCTGGCGCGCGTCGCCGGTGCCGTCTCGTTCGGCGTCCCGCCCGAGATCATGGGCATCGGCCCCGTCCCGGCCTCGCGGGCGATGGTGGCGAAGGCGGGGCTCGACCTCGGCGACATCGGCCGCTGGGAGATCAACGAAGCCTTCGGCGCGCAGATCCTTGCCGTCGAGCGCGAGTTGGGGATCGACCACGAGTGCCTCAACGTCAACGGCGGCGGCATCGCGATCGGCCACCCGCTGGCCGCCACCGGCGTGCGCTGCACGCTGACGCTGGCGCGCGCGCTGCGCGAGAGCGGCGAACGCTGGGGCATCGCCGGCGCGTGCGCCGGCGGCGGTCAAGGCGTGGTGATCTTGTTGGAAAACCCGGCGGCCTAGGAACGGAAGCCGCTCCATGCGGCGCGAAGCGCCGTGCATGCAGCAGAAGAGCCGTTATGCGTATCGTGAGACGATCGATCGGCTGACGTCGACGATCACCGGCGGTGGGAACACCATCTTCGTGACGATCGATCAGGCCGCGGCGGCGCAGAGCGTCGGTCTGACGATGCGGCCGACGACGCTGATCGTCTTCGGCAACCCCAAGGGCGGCACGCCCCTGATGGAAGCGTATCCGCTGATGGCGCTCCACCTGCCCATCAAGCTGTTGGTGTGGGAGCAAAACGGCGCGGTGCAGGTCGCCGCAGCCGACATGGCCGCGCTCGCGGCAGGCGTCGGCGTCCCGGCCGGCGAGCCCCACGTCGCGGCGCTCGACAAAGCGCTCGCGACGCTGATCGGTTCGGTCGCCGGCTAGGCCCGGCTGGCCGCGCGCACCAGCACGCGGCGGCGGCGTGGACGGCCCGCGGCGACGCGGAAGCCGGCGATGAACATCGCGGTCACGGCGCGCTTGGCGTTGCGCACGCGGACGGCGCGCGGCCCGCTGACGGCGCGCAGCGCGGCGATCATCACGCGCGCGGGAGCGTCGTAGAAGCGGAAGATGTCGCCGAACTCGGTCTCCGGGTCCTTATGGTGCCCGTTGTGGTCCTCGGGCAGCACCAGTCCGGTCGGCCGGGTCAGCAGCCGGAACCAGGCCGGCGTGCGGAAGCCGATCTCGGTCGTATGGCGCCACCAGACGTGGAACTCGCCGATCAGCAGGCCGATGATCGCTCCGACCGGCGAGAGACGCCAGCAAGCCGCTGCCACGATGATGTAGGGGACGCAGCCGTAGAAGCCGTCCAGCAGCACCCAGGGGTCGCGCGAGACGATCGCGTGGTCCCAGAACGAGCGGCGGTTGTCGTGGTGGTACCGCAGGTGGAGCTTGAACCAGACGTGCTGCGGCACGTGGTAGAAGAAGGTCGACCCGAAGTCGCCGACGACCAGGACGATCGCCACGGCGAGGATCGCGAAGAGCGCGCTCATCATCTGTACTCTACTCTACCCGGGTGAAGCGGAACAAGTTGTGAAGTCGAGAGCGATTCTCAACAACTGGCCGGAGTCTTGGTTCCATTGACCACGACCCAGCCGTTGTCCGCCCCGCGATGGGTCGAGCAGTGGACGTCGTGGATCCCGGCCGCGAAATGCCCGCCCGGGCCGTCGTTGAAGTACTGACCGAAGGCGAACACGGCGGCGTGGGCGGGGGCGGTGACCTTGCCGTCGAGCGAGTCGTTGATCACGACCTGGATCAGTTGCGCCGACCCGTCGGGGAAGTGGACGCGCAACGGCAGGATCTCGTGGTTGCCGTGCGGTCCGCCGCGCTGCGTGCGCGACGCGCTGATCGTGGTGCCGCACACCATCACGTTGTCGACCTCACCCGTCCGGTTCGACGCGATCAAATCGCTGAGGTGCGCGTTGACCTGCGGCGTGCACTGCGCGGGGACGGGAACGTCTTGGGCGCAGGCAACGAGCGTCGCGTTCGCGACGACGGCCAGCGCGAGGGCGCCGCCCAGGAGCGTTCGCAGCATACGGATCCTCTCGTTCACGGCCGGCATCAGGCCGGGGCTACGACGCTTGCCTTGCTGGTGCCTGGTGCGAGCACGACCGCGGCGTCGAGGGCGAGCACGCCGCCCGGATACGCGCGCAGCGGGTTGACGTCGAGCTCGGCGACCTCGGGGTGTGCGGCGATGAGCCGGCCGACCGCGACGATCGCGTCGGCGAGGGCGCGGCGATCGACCGCCGGCGCGCCGCGCCACCCGTCGAGCAGCGCGGCCGTGCGCAGCGAGCCCAGCAGCGCCAGCGCGTCGTCGGCGTCGAGCGGTGCCGGTGCGGTCGCCGTGTCGCGCAGCGCCTCGGCTTGCGTACCGCCCATCCCGATCAGCACCGTCGGGCCGAACGAGGGGTCGTTGAGCGCGCCCACGATCAGCTCGAGGCCCGGCGGCGCCATCTCCTCGACGACGTAGCGCGACGGGGCCGGCGCGTCGATGCGATCGATCGCGTCCAGCGCGGCGTCGAGCCGTTCCGGCGTATCGACGAACAGGTGCACGCCGCCGGCTTCCGTCTTGTGGAGGATCGCCGGGTTGAGCACCTTGACGACGACCGGTTTGGCCAGCGCGGTGAAGGCCGCGTGCGCCTCGGCGCGCGTCGCGCACGCCTGCGCGCGCGGCGTCGCGATGCCGTACGCGCGCAGCAGCGCCTTGCCGCCGAGCTCGTCGAGCGGTGCGCGCACCGGCCCCGAAAGCGCGGCGTTCGCCGTCGCTCGGGCGCGCAGCACCGAGGCGCGTCCCGCGGCGTCCTCGACCAGCGCGCGCACCGCGCGCGCCGCACGTTCGGGGCCGGGATACGCCGCGACCCCGAGCTCGCGCAGTGCGGCGAAGGTCGGTGCGACGTCGCCGTCGATTCCCATCGTGCCGAACACGACGGGCACGCCGAGCTCGGCTTTCGCGGCGCGAAAGACCGCGACCGGATCGACGGCGGCCGGCTCGTGCAGCGTGTAGACCGCGAGCGCATCGACGTCGGGGTCGCCGGCGATGGCGCGCAGCACGTCGGGATACGTCGCCGCCGGGCGCGCCGTGTCGACGGGGTTGCGCACGTAGGTCATCGGCGGCAGCAGCTCGGCGATGCGCGCCGCCGCCGCGTCGCCGAGCGTCGGAATCCGCACGCCGCTCGCGCGCAGCGCGTCCAGCATCAGCAGCCCCGGTCCCGCTTGCGCCGTCATCAGCCCGACGCCGGCGTTCGCGGTCGGCGGGATGCGGCCGTGGACGAGTGCGATGGCCGCGTCGACCAGGTCGTCGGTCGTCTCGACCAGCACGGCGCCGGCAGCGCGCAGCGCCGCGCGTTTGCGCGCGTAGTCGCCGATCAGGTTGCCGGTGTGCGACTGCGCGAAGGTCGCGACGTCGGCGCGGCCGACGGTCAGCGCGACGACCGCTTTCGCCGGTACCGCACGGCGGATCGCCGCGGTCAGTGCGCGTCCGTTGGGGATCCCCTCGAGGTGCAGCGCGATCACGTCCGTGTGCGGATCGTCGGCCAACCAGTCGACGACGTCGGCGGCGGTGACGTCGACGCTGTTGCCCAAACCGACTGCCAGCCGCGCGCCGTAGCCGCGGTTCTGCAGCAAGAACGCGGTCGTGATGTTGACGCCCGCGCTCTGCGCGACGACGGCGATGCGGCCGGCCGGCAGTCGTTCGAGGCCGGGCGCGAACGACGCGGCGAAGCCGGCGACGGGGTTGGCGAAACCGGCCGTGTTCGGGCCCAACAAGCGGATCGACCCGTTGCGGCAGACCGTGGCCAGCGCGTCCTGCAACGAGGCACCCGACGCGCCGCTCTCGCCGAAGCCGCCGCCGGCGATCAGCGCGCCGCCGGCGCCGGCCGCGTCGGCGGCGGCCAGCGCGGGCGGACACGCGTCGGCCGGAATCGCCAACGCGACCAGATCGACCGGCGTCCCGATCGCGGCCAAGGTCGGATAGGCGCGGTAGCCGAGGACCTCATCGGCCTTCGAGTTGATCGGATACAGCGCGCCGTCGAAGCCGCGCAGGTTCTTGAGCAGTTGGTGACCGGCTTTGTCGGGTGCGGTCGAGGCGCCGACGACGGCGATCGACCGCGGCGCGAACAGCCGCTCGAGGCCACGCCGGCTCACGCCGTCGCGTCCGCCGTCGTGGGCAACAGCCACGCGCGCAGATCGTCGGGGATCGCTTCCATCACCAGCTTCTCCTCGCCGGGCAGCTTGCGCGCGTGCGCGCGCACCTCGAAGCCGGTCGCGATCAGCGTCTCGCCGCGGCGGATCTCGTGGTCGACGCGCAGCCCGCGCGTGCGCACCTCGGTCACCGTGGTGACGACGGTGAACTCATCGCCCGGGTGCAGCGGTGCGAAGAACTTCGCGCCCGTCTCCATGATCGGAAAGCCGATCCCGCCGCCGGTGATCCCGGCCGAGAAGTCGTAGGGGCTCTGCCGCCACAGCTCCTCGGTCGCCAGATCGAAATACTGGAAGAAGTTCGGATAGAAGACGATGCCGAACGCGTCGGTTTCGCCGAAGCGCACGCGCAGGTCGAGCCGCGAGACGCGGCCGCGTGGCTCAGGCGGCATCGCGTCGGTACATGCCCAGCGCGCGGAACGCCGGCGCGTCGTCGTAGCGGAACAGATACGCCGCTTCGCCGCCGTCGGTCTCGTGCGCGTACGGCTGCCACGAGGGGACGCAGAACGTGTCGCGTTCTTTCCACTCCAGCACCTGGTCGCCGACGCGCGTGCGGCCGCTGCCGCGCACGACGTGGTAGATCGCGCTCGAGGTTTCGCGCACGGTGGCCGTCGGCACGCCCGGCTGCAGACGCAGCGCCGAAGCGGCCGTCGTGCGCGCGATCGGGCCGCCGGCGCGCTTGTCCTCGTACGGCAGCTCGACGGTGCCGCCGGCGTCGTCGAGCCGCGCCTGCATCTGCGCCCACGGAAACCGCAGGCGCGAGTCGGCCGGCGCGGGCTCCGAGGGGAAACGCGGCTGCGTCCACGGCTCGGCGAAGTTGGCCGGGAAGAAGTGGAAGAGCGGGATGTCCAGGCCGTCCAGCCACACCATCGGACGGTCGGACTCGTTGCCGTGGTCGTGGAACTCGAACGAGGGCGTCAACACGAGATCGCCGCGCCCCATGAGGACCTTCTCGCCGCCGACCGCGGTGTACGCGCCCTCGCCCTCGACGATGAAGCGCAGCGCGAACGAGGTGTGGCGATGCGCCCGCGCCACCTCGCCCGGCAGGATGAGCTGCAGCCCGGCGTAGAGCGTGTCGGTCGTGTACGGCGCCTTCAGCGTCGGGTTGGTCAACATGAACACGCGCCGTTCCGCGTCCTCGGCGCTGACCAGCCGGCCGGCGCGATCGAGCAGCGGCCGGATCGCGCCGTAGCGCCAGACGTGCGCAACGCCCTTGGGGCGCGGGACCGGCGGCACGATGGCGTGCATGTTCGTCCAGAGCGGATCGACGGCCGATTGCGCACCGTCGGCGAACAGCGCCTCGAGCGTGTCGTGAGCGATCATGCGGAACCTCCTGCGTGGGTCGGCGCGGTGACGCCGATCGAGAACGAGCCGATGCGGCTGACCGTGCACACGAGCGTCTCGCCGGCGTGGATCTCCCCGACGCCGGGCGGCGCGCCGGTCATCAGCAGATCGCCGGGCTCGAGTGTCATCGCGGCCGAGGCGTAAGCGATCAGATCCGCCACGCCGACCGTCATGTCTCTCGTGTTCACGTGCTGGCGCGCGTGGCCGTCGATGGTGAGGTCGATGTCGAGCGCCATCGGATCGGGGATCTCGTCGGCGGTCGTCACCCACGGACCGATCGGCGCGAAGGTGTCGTAGCTCTTGCGACGCACGCGCTCGCCCTTGCCGCGCACGGTGACGTCCAGGCCGATCGTGTAGCCGAAGACGTGGTCGAGCGCGTCGGCGGCGTCGACGGCGGTGGCCCGCTCGCCGATCACGACGGTCAGCTCGCACTCGTGATGGACCTCTTTGCCGTCGACCAGCGGCCCGTGCGGGAGCACGATGCGATCGGACGGGCCGCACAGCGCCGACGGCGCCTTGAGGAAGACGTCGAAGTCGAGCAACGCCGGATCGACGCCGCCGGCGACGCGCTCGAGCACGCCGCCGCGCATCTCCTCGACGTGTGCCGCGTAGTTGGCGGCGGCCGCGACGATCTTGGTCGGGTTGAGCGCCGACGCGCGCAGCCGTACGCGCTCGAGCGGGATCGCGGTTGCGTTGGGGTTGGCGGCGAGCCGCTCGATCGCGCCGCGCCGCTGCGCGAAGTCGCGCACCAGTCGCACCCACCAGCCGGCACCCAGCTCGTCGTCGGACCAGTCGGGGATCGCCGCGGTCACGTCGACCAGAGACGTCCCCGCGGCGTCGACGGCGCCCAGCCGCCAGTCGTCGAACAGTGCCAGGCGCATCAGAGCACCGCGAACCGGCCGGCGTGCGGGCCGAGCGGCCAGCGGCCGCGCGCGAACAGTGCGTCGATCGCGACGAACGCGTGGTCGGACATGCCGCACGCCTTCGCCAGCGCGGCATGATACGCCGCCAGCGCCGCCGCCCCGGCCAGGACGCGCGCGAACTCGTCGTCGGCGATGCTCGCCGCGGCGAGCGCCGTGCGCGCTGCCGCGATCGTCGGCTCGAGCGACGCGTCGACGATCGCGCTCAGATCGCCGAGCACGGCGCGCTCGCCGGCCGCCGCCACCGCGCGGTCGCGCAGGACGCGCGCCTCGACCGCGTCGGCATCGGCCGCGGCCGCGCCGGCGGGGTCGAGCACCAGCGCCTTGGCCGCCGCCAGATCGGGCACGACATCGACGCCGGTGACGCGATAGCCACCGGCCGCCACCTGCGTCAGTGCGAGCTCGTCGCCGGTCAACGGCACGCCCAACCGCGTGAACCACGGCCGGGCGCCCATCGCGCCGGCGATCGCGCGCACGGCGTCGAGATCGACGGTCATCGCGCTACGCGACGGATTCGGCCGGCAGCTCCGGGAGCGTCAGGCCGTACTTCGCGACCAATGCCTGCGCGCGGTCGATGAAGTCGGTCCGCATCTCGTCGTTGGTGCGCTGCTTGATCCCCCATTTGCGGAAGATCTCGTTGTTCTTCGACTTCGAGCCGCCGAAGAACGCGGGCAGCGTCGGCCAAATCTTGTCGATCGCCGCCTGCACCTTCGCTTTGCCTGCGGGCGTGGCCACCAGCTCCGAGACCGAATCCTCACCGAACTTGGCGTGGAAGCGCTCCTCGGGCATCGTCGCGCGGCCGGCGTTGCGCAGCGGGATGTAGGTGCAGTGCAGCAGATCTTCGACCTGTAGGATCTCCGCCATGTCGGCCAAGAACTTGATGACGCAGAACTCTTCCCACGATTCGAGCGGCGTCTCGAAGATCGAGAGCGGGCGCTTCGCGGTGCGGTCGGGGATCATTTTCTCTTCGGGGACGCCCATGTCGCGCCCGAGCTGGAAGAAGCGCACGTGGTGGCCGTACTCTTCCATCGCGACGCGGCAGGTGAGCCACTTCCAGTAGGGCGTGGGCGCGAAGGCCACGGCGGGTTCGTCAAACACCTGCGCCCCGTAGAGCTCGTTGACGGCGTGGGAGATGACGATCTTGCGGACCGCGTCCTGGTACTCTTGCGGTTGCTGCGCGAGGTCGGCGGCGGTCTTGACTTCGAGGGCGGCGGACACGGGTGTCTCCTTCGGCTAAACGACGGGCGGGGTGCTGAACGCCTCGAGATCGGTCTCGAGGCCGGTGAGATGGGGCGTGAACGTGCGCGCGACGTCGGCGGCGATCGCGTCGAGCGACGGGGCGGCGTCGGTGGTGAAGCGCGCGATCGGGCGCGGCTGCGAGAACAGGAACACTTCGCGCCCGCGCACGCCGAACAGTTGGCCGGTGATCGGTTGCGCGTCCGCGCTGCACAGGTATGCGACGAAGCGGCCGACGTGGGCGGGATCGACGGTCAGCGCGGCTTCCTTGTACGCGGCCTGCGCGTCGTTGGCGGGCACGATCGAGTCGGTGACGCGGGTCGCGCCGAACGGCGCGATCGCGTTGGCGGTGACGTTGGAGCGCGCCAGGTCCATCGCGACGACCCGGGTCAGCGCGATCAGGCCGCCTTTGGCGCTGGCGTACGCGGCTTGGCCGAAGTTGCCCCAGATGGCGGCCGACGAGACGATGTCGACGATGCGGCCCCAGCGATAGGGCTCGCCGCCGCGGTTGAGCTTGGCGTTCTCGCGCAGCACGGGTGCGGCGGCGCGGATCAGCGCGTAGGCGCCGATCAGGTTGGTCTGCAGCACGGCCTCGTAGTCGGCGCGGCTGCCTTTGAAGACGAACGCGTCGCGCAGGATCGCCGCGTTGTTGACGACGATGTCGAGACCGCCGAACTGCGACTGCGCCAGCGCGACCGCTTCGTCGGCGATGCCGGGATCGGCGACGTTGCGCTCGAGCGGCGCGACCGCGGCGCCCAGCTCGGCGACCAGCGGCGCCAAGACGTTCGGCTCGAAGCCCAGGCCGTCGATCGACGCCCCGTTGTCGATCGCGACGACCTTGGCGCCCGCGCCGACGAGCGCGCGCACGATCGCGGCGCCGATACCGCGCGCACCGCCGGTGACGATCGCGACCCGTCCGTGCAGCGCGCTCACGCCGGCGCTCCTTGGGCGGCGGGGAAGAACGCGTCGGCGTGCAGGTCGCGCTTGGCCAAGCCGCGGGCGGTCAGCAGCTCGCTGACCGCGTCGACCATGACCGGCGGACCGGCGACGTACGCTTTGACGTCGGTCAGCGCGCCGAGGTCGGCCGCGATCGCGTCGTGGATGAAACCGGTCCGGCGCGCGGTCGAGCCGCTCGGTGCGGAGAGGATGCGATGGACGTGCATGCTGGGGTGCTTCGCGGCCAACGCGTCGAGTTCGGCTTCGGCGTAGAGGTCGCGTTCGTCGCGCACGCCGACGTACAGCTCGACGGGCCGTTGCGGGTCCCGCGCCAGCGCCGTCCGCACGATCGAGAGGATCGGCGCCAGACCCGTGCCGCCGCCGGCGAGCAGCAGCGGGCCGGTGTGCGCGTCGCGCAGGTACGCGCCGCCGAACGGCCCGATCACGCGCAGCTCGTCGCCGACCGCGGCCCGCGTCGCGACGTACGCCGAGACGACGCCGTCGGGCAGCGCGCGGATGTGGAACTCGAGCGGCTCGTCACCGGGCGCGTTGGCCATCGAGAAGTCGCGCCGCGGCAAACCGGGGAACGCGAGCGACGCATATTGGCCCGCCGAGAAGGTGAACGGCCCGCCGGAGAGGACGGCGAGCTTGAGCACGACCACGTCGTGCGCGGCGTGCTCGAGCGCGACGATGCGGGTGGTCAGGATGCGCTGCGGGTGCGCGACCATCTCGTCTTCGTTCAAATAGGCGACGGTGCAGTCGGACCACGGGACGGCGCGGCAGGCGAGGATCTTGCCGGCGGCGCGTTCGGCGTCCGTCAACGCGAACTCCGAGTACTCCATCAGGTCGACCTCGCCCGCGATCAGCTCGGACTTGCAGGTCGAGCAGTTGCCGGCCCGGCACGAGTGCGGGTACGCCAAGCCCTGGCGCAGAGCGGCGTCGACGATCGTCTCGCCCATCTCGACGGTGAACGGTTCGTCGAACTGCGTGACGCGCACGGTGAAGCTCATCCGGCGACGACCTCTTCGCGCAGCACCAGCTCGCGCACGGCGGCCTTGTGCACCTTCCCGCTCGGCGTCGTCGGGAGCGCCGCGAGTACCAGCAGGCGCTCGGGCCACTTGTACTTGGCGACGTCGGCGCCGTCGAGATACGCCAGCACGTCGTCGAGCGCGAGCGCGTGTCCGTCGTGCAGCGAGACGACGCAGCAGACGCGTTCGCCCAGCCGTTCGTCGGCGTACGCGACGACCGCCAGCTGACGGACCTGCGGCAAGCGCACCAGGTGCGCTTCCAGCTCGTAGGCGCTGATCTTCATGCCGCCGCGGTTGATGAGGTCTTTGGTGCGTCCGCGGAAGGCGACGCGGCCCGCGTCGACCAGCGCGACCACGTCGCCGGTGCGCAGCGTGCCGTCGGGCGTGAACGCGGCCGCGGTCAGCTCCGGTTCGTCGAGGTAGCCGCGGAACATGTCGGCGCGGCAATAGAGAAACTCGCCGCTCTCGCCGGGCGCGACCTCACCGCCGTGCGCATCGGCCGCGCGCGCGCGCGCACCGGCCAGCGGGCGGCCGATCGTCGAGGCGACGACGGCCTCCGGATCGCCGGCGCCGGTGGTGCAGCCCGCGCCCAGCTCCGACATCCCCCACTGCACGATCAGCTCGCAGCCGAACGCGGCACGCACCCCGCGCACGAACGCGGCGGGAACGGCCGCGCCGCCGGTGCGCACCTCGCGCAGCGCAGGCGCGCCGATCGCGCTCTCCCCGAGCAGGACGAGCAGATCGGCGAGCTGCGCGGGAACGGCCCAGGCGCGGGTCACACCCTCGTCGCGCACGAGGGCCACGAGGCGCGCCGGATCCCACTTCGGCAGCGCGACGAAGCGGCCGCCGCGGAGCACGCACAGGTGTAACGAGAGCAGGCCGAACGCGTGGGTGAAGCCGCTGGCGCTCAGGAAGACGTCGTCCTCGCCGACGTTCGCGTCGCGCGCGACCTGATCGGCGTTCGAGAGTAGTCCTTCGTGCGCGTGCATGGTGATCTTCGGGCGCAGCGACTCGGTGCCCGAAGTGGGCAGGAGCGCCATCGGATCGTCGGGCGCGACCGGCGGCCAGGCCGGCGCGCGCAGCGACGTATCGGCGACGATCGCGGCGAAGCCGCGTGCGGGATCACCGACCGGGATGGTCAGCAGGCCGAGCTCGGCGCTCAGCGGCGCGAGCCGGTCGGCGGCGCTCGCCGGACAGAACAGCGCGCGCGCCCGCGCGTGCGCGAGGATCGCGCGCAGCTCGTGCTCGCGGTAGGCCGGGTGTAGGGTCAGCAGGACCGCGCCCAGCTTGGCCAGCGCGGCGTGCGCGACCACGTAGGCGACGCCGTTGGGGAGGTGCAGCCCGACGACGTCGCCGCGGCCGATTCCGCGTGCGGCCAGCCAGCCGCCCAAGCGGTCCGTCTGGGTCGCCAGCTCCGCCCAGGTGGAGCGCCGGCCGTCCTCGATCGCGGCGACCGCCTCCGGCCGCCGGGCGGTCGTCGCGTCGAAGAGCGCGCCGAAGGTCACCGGCCGGAGCACGCTCCGATCCGCATGTGGCCGCGGGTCGTAGAGGTAGGCGGAGGTGTCCACGCAGGGGGCTCCTTCAACGGCGACTTCGACGGAGCCGCCTGCCCGGACAGTCTACCCGCAAGATCGTTGACCTGTCAAATCGTTTGCGTAGTCAACTATATGCGGCGGCTCGGGCGAAGCCCGAACGCGACGGCTACGCGCAGCGAAGCCTCTCAGTCCAGGTTGAACCAGATCTGGTTCTTGTCGACGGCCAGGTGGACGTCGGCGGGGGAGAGCCCGTTGTGGTCCTTGGGCGTGAAGTGATAGGTGCCGGTGATCAGCGGCAGCGGCTTCATCGACTCGAGCGCGCCGACGATCGCGTCGCCGGTCGTCTGCTTGGAGGTCCGGATGGCATACGCCAGCAGCGCGACGCCATCGTACGCGTAGGCGGCGAAGTTCGCCGGCCGCGCCTTGTACTTAGCGTGATAGGCGTTCAGGAACGGCTTCTGCGTCGCGGTCGGATGCGTGTAGTCGATGTTGGTGTCGGAGTACACGCCGTCGCCGGCCGTGCCCGCGATCTTGAGGAACAGGTTCGAGACGATGCCGTTCGAGCCGATCACGTTGACCTTGAGCCCGAGCTGACGGATGCCGCGCACGATCAGCGGCGGCGCGGCGGCCGCGCCCCACAGCACGACCGTGTCGGCGCCGGAGTTCTTGATCGCGACCAGCTGCGCCGTGAAGTCGGTCGACGCGCCGGGATACGATTGGTCGGTGACGATCTCGACGCCGTGCTCTTTGGCCAAGCCGGCGACGATGCGCGCGCCTTCGGCGCCGTACGCGTTCTCGTCGTGGATGACCGCGATCTTCTTGGCGCCCAGCTTCTTGGCCGCGAAGTCGAGCAGCGCGGGTGCTTCGATCGCGTTGTTGGGATTGGTCTCGAAGACGTACTTGGCGACGCCGGCGCGCGTGTCCCACACCTCGGATGACGGCGTGGTGTAGAACTCGGGGATCTTGGCGTCGTTCGCGACGCGCGCGATGGCGGCGCTGCAGTCGGTGGAGGTGCCGCCGACGATCCCGACGACGCCCTTGCCGATCTCTTGCGTCGCCAGCTGCGAGGCGACGTCGGGCTTGCCCTGATCGTCGAGGACTTCGATGTCGACCGGCCGGCCGTTGACGCCGCCGCGGGCGTTGATCTGCTCGACCGCCAACAGCACGGCGTCTTTCTCCGGACCGCCCAGCGGCGCGTAGCGGCCGGAGGTCGAGAAGATGGCCGCGAGGTGAATCGGCGGACCGGCGGGTGCCGCGGCCGCGCCGAGCGGGCCGACGGCCATCACGAGGCCGCAGGCAAGGATCGAAAGGCGAGATGGACGCATGCGAGCTCCTTCGGAGAAGCGGTCAGCCGACCGCGAAGACGCGGATGATGACGACGTCGCGCAGCCGTTCACCGGTGGCGACGAAGAGCGTGCGGGTCAACCAGTCGTGCGGTCCGGCCGCCACGTCGAAGTGGGGCGTGCCACGGAAGTAGTACTCGTGCGCGGGCACCGATTCGCCCGCGCTCAGGCGCGCCATCACCGCCGGCGGCGCGTGTCGCAGCGCGTGGTTGACGACGGTGATCGGGGTGCCGTCCTCGGCCTCGAGCGCGTAGCGCGCGTCGAGCTCCCAGGTGCCGTCGGGGCGGATCGTCTGCCAGTCGCCGCCGCCGGGCAACACCCGGCCGCGCAAGCGCGGGCCGTCGACGGTGCCGCCGGTGATCGGGACGATGCGCCGCCGAAAGCCGCGCGGCGTATCGCCGAAATCGACCGGCTCGGCAACCGAGACGCGTGCTTCGAAGACGAAGTCGAGCGTGGGCGCGAAGTCGGTCACGAAGACGTCTCCTGGCGCGAGGACGAGATTTTGTTTACCGCGAGAACTGTTGCGCATTTCAACAAGTCGGCCGGAAGCTTCCTGCGCGGCGCGGCCCGGTGACCGCAACCGGATTGCTGGCGGGCGTCAACATCGGGGGCACGACCACCAGCGTCGTGCTCGGGACCGCCGCGGGCGAGATCCGCGCGCGCACGGCCTGGCCGACGCAGGCCGCCGACGGCGAGGCGCTGCTCGCCGCCGTCATCGCCGCGATCCGTGCGGTGGCCGCCGACGCGCGGGCGGTCGGCGTCGCCGTCGGTGGTCCGATGGACGCGCGGCGCGGGATCGTCATCGCACCGCCCCACTTGCCCGGACTGCACGCCGTCGCGTTGGCGGGCCGGTTGCGGACGGCACTCGGGCGCCCGGTGTCCGTTCATCACGACGCGGCGGCGTGCGCGCTGGCCGAGGTGCGCTGGGGCCGCGACCGCGACGTCGACGGCCTGGCCTACCTGACGTCGGGCACCGGCTTCGGCGCCGGGATCGTGCTCGGCGGACGCATCCGCTACGGGGCTTCCGGCGCCTCGCCCGAGCTGGGGCACGTGCGCTATCGCGACGACGGGCCCGACGTCTTCGGGAAACCGGGCTGCTTCGAATCCTACGCCGCGGCGAGCGCGCTGCCGAAGCTGGCGCGCCGAATCGATCCGGCGTTCAGCGCGTCGACCGGCGACCAGGTCGCGGCGCTGGCGGCCGACGGCGACCCGATCGCGCGCGCCGCGATCGACGAGAACGCCGCGGCGACCGGCGCCGCGTGCGCCCTCTTGGCCGACCTGCTCGCCCTCGACGTCATCGTGCTCGGAAGCTTGGCGACATACTTGGGCGAGCCGTGGCTAGCGCGCGTGCGCGCGACCTTCGAACGCGAAGCGCTCCCCGATCGTGTGCAAACCTGTACCGTGCGCGCGACGTCGCTGGCGGCGCTGCAGGATCTCTCCGGCCTCGCCGCCGCGCTCGACGGGCTCCGCTAGTAGCGGCCGAGGATGCGTTGGTCGCCGCCGATTTCGGCGAGGGCGGCCTGCAGGCGCGGCTCGTCGACGTTGGTCAGCTCGCAGAAGAAGCGGTAGCGGAAGGGGATGCGGCGGTCGGGGCGCGCGATCAGGAAGCGCAGGTCGATGGCGCGGTCGGCGAACGCCGAGAGCGCGTCGCGCAGCGAGCCGGGACGGTCTTGGATCTCGATCCCGACGCAGGCGCGGTTGCCGGACGGCCCCGTCTCGCCGCGCGTGAGCAGAAAGAAGCGGGTGAAGTTCTGCGTCTCGTCCTGCACGTTGCGCGCCAGGATCGTGCCCTTGTACAGCTCGGCGGCCAGCGCGGGACCGATCGCGGCGACGGTCGGATCGCCTTGCGCGACGATCTCGCGCACCGCGCCCGCCGTGTCGGTGGTCGTCGTGCGGCGCCAGGCCGGATACCGGTCGGCGAGGCGGCGCACTTGCTCGAGCGCGACCGGGTGCGAGCGGATCTCGACCAGCTGCTCGATCGTGGCGCCGTCGACGCCGATCAGGCACATCTCGACCGGCAGCACGGTCTCGCCGCGGATCGTCACCGCGCGCCGCTCCCAGATCAGCTCGTAGTTGCGCGGCACCGGTCCGGCGATCGCGTTCTCGACCGGCACCACCGCGAAGTCGACCTCGCCGGTGTCGAGCGCGTTGATCGCGGCGTCGAACGAGGAGTACCCGTGCGTCTCCGCGTCGGGGACGAGCGTGCGCGCCGCGACGTCGCTGAAGGCGCCGGCGTGGCCCTGATAGGCGACCTTCACGCGCCCAGCTGCTGTAACGCCGCCTTGGCGTCGGCGTCGCGTGGGTTGTCGGGGCCGGCCACCTGCAAGAAGCGGTGGAAGGCGGCGATCGCGTCGGTGCGCCGCCCGATCGCCTGTAGGACGATGCCGCGGTTGAAGATGGCCGGCGTGAAGCCCGGCCGCTGCGCGAGGACCCCGTCGAGCTCGCGCAGCGCGTCGAGGTCGTGGCCGGTCATGTGCAGCGCGATCGCGTCGTCGGTGCGCACGTCGGGGTTGGTGGGATCGAGCGCCAGCGCGCGCGCGAAGTAGTCGTGGGCGCGGTCGAACTTCTGCGCGTCGAACTCCATGTCGCCCAGACCGACCAGCGCGGCGAGGTCCTTCGGGTTGCGCGCGAGCCGGCCGCGCAGCGCCTGCAGCTCCGCCATCACCGGCGCCGGCGGACCGACGGGCGAGCCGCCGCCCGTCGAGCGGCCGGGAAGCGCGGTCGACCCGCCCGTCATCGGTCCGGTACCGGTCTGGGGAACGGTGAACGTCCCCGGCGGATCGGTCGCGATCGGCGCGGGCGTCGCCTGAATGCGCGCGTCGCCCTGTTCCGCCACCACGCCCGGCCCGAACGCGGAGCCGGTCGTCCCGTAGCCTTGGTGGAGAAACCATCCCATCAAACCCAGGAACAGGACGGCGAAGACGACCAGGATCGGAAGCGCGAGACGCGGCGGCAAGCCCACGGCGTGCTCTTGGCGAAGAAGACGGCGTGCTCCCCGGTCTGCCCAGCGTCGCCGAGCTCCAGATGATCTTCGCGCAGCTGAACTTGCTGCACTTCGGCGGCGAGATTCCGACCCATCGCATCGCCTACAACGGGCGCTTCTCGAACCTCGCCGGCCGCATCACCTACAAGCCGCCGATGATCGAGCTCTCGCCCAAGCACTTGGCCGGCAAGCCGGACGAGCTGCGCGACACGCTCCTGCACGAGATGATCCACGCGTGGCTCTACGCGCGCGGCGAGAACCCCGGCCATACCGCGACCTTCAAGAAGAAGATGCGCGAGCTGGGCCTCAAGTCGATCTACCACGACCTCGGCACCGCGCGCCCGCTCAACGAATCGCAGAAGCGCTACATCTTACGCTGCGAGAAGTGCACGATGGAAGTGCTGCGCAAGAAGAAGCCGTCGGCATACCTGGTGTGCGCCAAGTGCCGCAAGCCGCTGGTGGCGTTCGAAGTCGTCGAGGTACGTCCGGTCGAGCTGGCCCAAGCAGCGTCGCGCTTCCGCCGCTAATCGGGCGCCGCATCGCGCGGGCGGCCGAAGAAGAGGACGTAGCCGTCCGGGTCGGTGACCTCGAAGCCGCGTAGGCCTTCGTGCGTGTTCGCGAGCGGCGTGCTCAAGGCTGCGCCGCGCCCGACGAATTCGGCCGAGAGCGCGTCGGGGTCCGGCGCGTAGACGTATGCGTCCCACCGCATGTAGGGGTGGCGCGCGGCGTTCCGCAGCGGGGTCACGCTCGCGTCGGACTTCACCAAGAGCTGCGCTCCGTCGCGGCGCACGATGGCGAAGAACGGGCTCCGTGCGGGCTCTTGGAAGGTCGTCTCGAACCCCAGCATGTCACGATAGAACGCCGTGGTGCGCTCGACGTCGCTGACGATGAAGAACGGTGAGATTTCCGCGGTCGTCGGTTTCATCCGGACCCTCCACGGTGCGATTATACCAGGCGCCCGACGACCGTATCGACCGCGCGCGTCCCGGCCGGGAGCGCGGCGAGATGCGTTTGCCGGGTCATCCGGTCGTGCGGCCGTCGCAGTAGGCTTTGAGCGCGCGCAGGGTGCGGGCGCTCTCGGCGCGGAACTCGCGCACGATCACCGGCCGAAGCAGCCGCAGCGAACGGGGAATGCCGATCGTCACCAGGCGCCGCACGTGGGTCGTCGCTTGCGGTCCGGGCTCGAGCGTGTAGCGCATCGTCACGTCGATCGTGCCCAGACCGAAGCGCAACGTCATCGGCTGGTGAAACGCGATCCGCGTCGGGCGCTCGTACTCGACGACGCGCCCGTTGCGCACGCCGAGCGGCCCGGGCTCGCGGTAGGTCGTACCGAGCGCGAACTGGTTCGACGAGACCGCGGTCGTGCCGCGGAACGACGAGGACTTCGTGAGCCAACGGCTCTGGCCGTCGACGTCGACGATCACCGCGAAGATCGACTCGGCCGGCGCGCGGATGACGGCGTCGGCGGGGATGTCGACCGTGCTAGATGACATGGCGGGCGATCATCCCCGCGCTGGCGAGGAACAGCGCCGAGGCCAGGATCGTCAGCAGGCGGGGCGAGGAGACGCGACGTGCGAGGGGCGGGGCGAGCGCGCCGCCGATGAGGCCGCCGGCGACCAGCGGAAGGGTGAGCATCCAATCGACGTCGCCGGCCAGCGCGTGCGCGATGACGCCGACCGGCGCGGTCGTCATGATGACGAACGAGCTGGTCGCGGTCACGGTGTGCGGCTGCATGCGCGCCGCGATCAGCAGCAGCGGGATCGTCACGAAACCGCCCCCGATCCCGAACAGCGAGGAGAAGAAGCCGACCACGAGTCCGGCGGCGAGGCCGACGCGCCAATCGTGCGCGAAGGTCCGCTCGCCGGCCGCGCGCGAGGCGACGCCGCGGCGGCGAATCACGAGCACCGCGATGGCGGCCAGCAGCACGCCGTAGGCGATGTCGAACCCGGAGCCCGAGACGCGCCGCACCGCGAGGACGCCGACGATGCTGGCCGGCACGGCCCCGGCGGTCATCCACGCCGCCAGTCGCACGTCGGTCTTGCCGTCGCGCAGGTAGCCGACCGACGATGCGGCGGTGTTCGCCAGGACGAAGATCAACGACGTGCCGGCGACGGCCGCCGGCGCGATGCCGAAGGCGACGCGCAAGAGCGGGACGACGACGAAGCCGCCGCCGAGTCCGGCCAGCGAGCCGAAGACGCTCGCGACGAGGCCGCTCGCGAAGAGCGCGAGCGCGGTCAGCGCGCTCAGTGGTCCGCGGCGACCGCCGCCTCGGGCAAGTTGTTCGGATCGAGCAGCGTCGAGGTGTTCGGCTGTCCGGGCTCCAGCAAGCCCAGGACCTCGAAGTTGCGCAGCGGCAAGACCTTGCCTTTGACGAAGACCGGCGTGAGCTCGTTGACGATGAAGCGGTCTTTGACTTCTTCGTAGGTCGACTCGCTGATGATCGTCTGGCCGCCTTTGGCGACGTTGTACAGACGGGCGGCGGTGTTGACGTTGTCGCCGATGACGGTGTAGTTCAGGCGATCGCTGGAGCCCAGATTGCCCATCACGACCTCGCCGGTGTTCAGTCCCATCCCGACGGTGAACACCTGACGTCCCTGGGCCGCCCACTCCGTCATCATCTCGAGGATGCGCTGCTGCTGGTCCCAGGCGTTGCGCACGGCGTTGTAGGCGTCGTCGGGCCCCGGATTGGGCGCCGAGAACACGGCCATCAAGCAGTCGCCGATGAACTTGTCGACGTAGCCGCCGTATTGGAACACGATCCGGCACATCTCTTCGAAGTACTCGTTGAGCTGGCCGTAGATCTGTTCCGGCGTCATCTTCTCGGACATGGCGGTGAAGCCGCGGATGTCGGAGTAGAAGATCGTCACCTTGACGCGCTTGCCGGAGAGGTCGAGCGCCTTGAGCGGGTCGTCGTGCGAGAGCATCTGGTCGACCAGCGCGGGCGAGACGTGCTTGCCGAACATCTCGCGGATGACGCGTTTGTCGGCGCCTTCGGTGATGGTCCGGTAGAGCGCCACGAACAGCGCCGCCAGCACGATCCCGAGGTCGACGTGGATGAGGTCGATCCAGTGCAGCGTCGCTCCGAACAGCCAGATCGCGAACAGCGAGTAGAGCACCACGATGCCCAGCGCGACCGCGACGCCGACCGTCGCGCGCAGCTGCGTGACGGCGAAGCCGACCAGCAGCGGCAGCGCGACGATCAGCGCGATGTCGATCCACGGCGGAACGCGCGTGATGTAGTAGTGCCGCATCAGCTGGTCCATCAGCCGCAGGTTCGAGAAGACGCCCGGGTAGCGGCCGTTGGGGGTGACGATGTAGTCGCCCAGCGCCTGCGCGGTCGCCCCGACCACGATGACGTCGCCGCCGGCGAACGCCTTGAGCGTCGCGAGATCCATCTTGAGCAGATCGACGAACGAGATCGACTGGAAGAACGCCGCCGTCTCGTCGACGGAGCCGGCACGCGTCGTCGGGCCGCCCGCGCCGCTGTTGCCGATGTCGACGAACTCGTGCGTCTTGAACGGCAGCATCAGCAGCTCGCCCTCGCCGTCGAGCGGGACGGTGACGCCGCCGAAACGCGCGTGCCAGGCGTCGATCGGGACGATGCGATCGCCCGAATACCGTTCGACCGTCGCGCCGGCCAGCGACGGATAGTCGGTGTGCGCGCCGGTCGGGCTGGTCGCCGTCACCACCAGCGGCTGGCCGACGAGCCAGCCGCCGGGGTTGTCGACGGTCGTCGAACCGAGCTGCGCGGCCGCCGCCGCCAACACCGGCGGGGGCTTCTCGGCTTCGACCAAGATCCCGCCGGTGGTGACGCCCAGCGCGAGGGCGAGCACCGACGGCTGCACGCGCATCCCGGCGGCGAACGCCGCGTCCTGCGCCGGGTCGTGCGTCGGCTCGAAGAACGCCGCGTCGAACGTGACGACCTTCGCGCCCGCCGCGTGCAGGCGGCGCAGCAGGACGCCGTAGACGCGGCGGTCCCACGGGAATTGACCTAGGCCCGGATTCTTCGGATCGGTCGGCGGGTTGAGCGACGGTTCGTCGATCGCGACCAGCCGCAGGTGCTCGTTCTCGGTGTCGCGGTCGGGGAAGTGGAACAGGTTGGCCAGCCACGGATGGTCGTCGACCCAGAACTTGCCGTCGTTGACGGCGACGAAGTCGCCGACGCTGTTGGCGTTCGCCAACACGTTGCGCGGTAAGAGGAAGAGGACCAGGCTGATCCCGACCGCGATCAAGGAGAGGACGAGTGCGACACCGAGGACCCGAAGCCGTCGAATGCGCATCGTCCGCTCCTTCCGTTCGTGCTAGCTCTGGACGCGCCCGATGTAACGCCGGTCCCGCGTGTCGATGCGGATCACGTCGCCCGGATTGACGAACAGCGGGACCTGCACGGTCGCGCCGGTCTCGAGCTTCGCCGGCTTGGTGGTACCGGTGGCGGTGTCGCCTTTGAAGCCGGGGTCCGTTTCCTCGACGCGCAGCTCGACGTGCGCCGGCAGCCCGGCGCCGATCGGCGTGCCGTCATGGAACTGCACGTCGATCTTCATCCCGTCCTTGAGGAAGTCGGCCGGATCGCCGATCAGGTCGCGATCCAGCGTGAAGTTCTCGTACGTCTCGTTGTCCATGAAGTGGTAGCCGTCGGCGTCGTTGTAGAGCATCTGCATCTCACGGTTGTCGACGGTGGCGCGCTCGAGCTTCTCACCGGCGCGGAACGTGCGCTCGACGGTCGCCCCGGTCTTGACGTTTTTGAGCCGGGTGCGGACGAACGCGGAGCCCTTGCCGGGCTTGACGTGCAGGAACTCGATGACGGTCCATAACTGCCCGTCGATGACGATCGTGACGCCGTTTCTGAAGTCGTTGGACGAGATCATGTCCTGTTCGCTTTCAGCAGCGAGAGGCGGTTTTCCGTCCCGCGCCGCAAGCGGTCGAGGTTTTCGCGGTGCCGGGCGATGATGAAGAGCGCCGAAACGACCCCGTAGACGACGCCGGTCCAGCCGAGCCCCAGCCACAGGACCGCGCCCATCGCGACGGCGGCCAGCATCGAACCGACGGAGGAATACCCTGTCGTCAGGACCACCGCGACCCAGATCGCCGCGAACGCCAGTCCGGCCGGCCACCACAGCGCGAATAGCACGCCGAAATAGGTCGCGACGCCCTTGCCGCCGCGAAAGCCGAGAAACGGCGAGTAGCAATGCCCGAGCGTCGCCGCGAAGCCGGCCGACGCCGCCGCGATCGGTCCGCCCAGCGCGTACGCGGCCAGCGTCGGCGCGAAGCCTTTGAGGGCGTCGAGTGCCAGCACGGCGATCGCGCCGCGCCGTCCGAGCGTGCGCAGCGCGTTCGCCGCGCCGATGTTGCCGCTGCCTCGGCTGCGGATGTCGGTACCGTAGAACGCGCGCGAGACGAGCACGCCGAACGGGATCGCGCCGACCACGAACGCGACGACGACCGCGGCGGCGTCGACGAGCGGATTCATTCGGTCGCGTCTCCCTCGCGGCGGCTGCGGAACTCGAGCGTCAGCGGGACGCCCTCGAAATCGAACTCCGCGCGCAGGGTGTTCTCGATGAACCGGCGGTAGCTGCTCGGCACCAGGTCCGGATCGTTGACGTGGAAGAGGAACAGCGGCGGGTGCGTCTGCGGCTGCGCGCAGTAGAGGATCTTGAGTGCCTTGTCGGAGTGGATCGGCGGCGGGTGCGCGAGCACCGCGTCGCGCACGACGGCGTTGAGCTTGGCGGTCGGGATGCGGCGGTCGAGGTTGACGGCGACCTTCTCGACGATCGGCATCAAGCTCTGCAAGCGGCGTTTGGTCTTGGCCGAGAGGAACGTCACCGGCGCGAACGACGCGAACGGCATCTGCGCGTGGATCTCGTTGGCCAGCTCGTTCTGACTGTACTCGCCCAGCTCGCGCACCAAGTCGTACTTGTTGCCGACGATGATCAGGGCCTTGCGCTCTTCGAGCGCGATCCCGGCCAAGCGCCGGTCCTGATTGGTGGGGCCTTTGAGCGCGTCGATCAGCAGCACCGCGACGTCGCAGCGAGCCAGCGCGCGCAGCGAGCGCAGCGAGGAGTAGTACTCGATCGAGCCGTGCTTGGTCGCGGTGCGCCGCACGCCGGCGGTGTCGATCAAACGGAAGTTGCGACCCTTCCAGCGGAAGAGCGTGTCGATCGCGTCGCGCGTGGTGCCCGGAACGTCGGAGACGATCGTGCGCTCTTCGTCGAGCAGCGCGTTGAGCAGCGAGGACTTGCCGACGTTGGGTTGGCCGACCAGCGCGATCGCCAGTTCCGTCTCTTCGAGCGCGGTCGGGTCTTCGGGCGGTAAGCGTTCGACGATCGCGTCGAGCAGATCGCCGGTGCCTTCGCCGTGGATGGCCGAGACCGCGTACGGTTCGCCGAAGCCCAAGCCGCTGAACTCGGCGTGCACCGAGGCCAACGCCTTGGGCGACTCGACCTTGTTCGCAACCAGCAGCACCGGCTTGCGCGTGCGCCGCAAGATGTCGGCGACGTCGCGGTCGACGCCCATCAGCCCGTCGATCGCGTCGACGACGAACACGATGACGTCGGCGTCGTTGGCGGCCGACTCCGCTTGCGCGCGCGTGCCCAGCGCGATCTGGTCGCCGGGCTCGATCTCGGTCTCGATGCCGCCGGTGTCGACCAGCGTGAAGGTGCGCCCGCGCCACTCGGCCAGCGCGTACAGCCGGTCGCGAGTCACGCCGGGCGTGTCCTCGACGATCGCCAGCCGCTGGCCGACCAGACGGTTGAAGAGGGCGCTCTTCCCCACGTTGGGGCGGCCGACGACCGCGACCGTTGCCGGGCGCACACGTAGGGTTGATGCGAGGGCTTCGGCCATGACCGCCCAAGCTTCCATCGATATGCTCCGTCGCCTCGCGGTCTTGGCCGCGTGCGTCGTCTTTCTCGGGGCGGTACCGACCGGCTCCCTCTACGTGACGACGCTGCCCAGCGGCGCCGACGTGTGGGTCGACAGCACCTACGTGGGCCGCAGCCCGGTCGTCCTGGACGCGCTGGCGAGCGGTCACCATGCCGTCGGCCTGGCCAAGTCGGGCTGGACGACCGAGCAGCTCGACGTCTCGATCGTGAGCGGGCAGACCACCCTGAGCTCGACCCGGCTGCGGCAGACCGGCGGCCTGCGGCCGGCCGGCGGCAGCATCGTCCTGCACGGGGACACCGGCGACGAGGTCCGCTTGGACGGTCAGGTCGTCCATCCGGGCAAGGGCGGCAGCTATCCGGCCAGCGCGGGCACCCACGAGCTGGTCGTCCGGTCGGCGAACGCCAAGATGACCCGCAGCGTCACGGTCTGGCCGGACACCCGCACCGAGGTCGTGCTCGTCCCCGACGTTCCCCCGCCGCGGCCGACCGTCGTCGCCCCGGCCGACGACTACCTGCCGCGCGACGCCGTCGAGGTCGACGGCGACAAGATCGTCGTACGCTACGGCGGCCACGAAGCGGTCGGCCGGCTCGGTCTGACCACCTATCGGGTCGACGGGCGCACGGTCGACTACGATACCGCCCCGACCCTGATCGGCACCCGGCTCTACCTCCCGCTCGAGCTGCTGACCCTGTTCACCGGGTCGCGCTGACGCCGCCCGGCGGCAAACCGCCCCTGCTCGTCGAATGGTCGCCGGCGGTGCCGCAGATCTACATTGAAACCCACGGCTGTCAGATGAACGAGGCCGACTCGCAAGAGGTGGCGCGTCGCGCGCTGGCCGCCGGCTTCACCCTGGCCGAGCGTCCCGAAGACGCCTCGGTGCTGATCCTGAACACCTGCACCGTGCGCGACAACGCCGAGCAGCGCGCCTACGGCCGGATCGGCCACTGGAAGGCGGTCAAGGACGCCGACCCGTCGGTCAAGGTCGTCGTGACCGGGTGTCTGGCCGAACAGGACCGCGACCGCATGCGGAAGATCGCGCCGCACGTCGACGGCGTCTTCGGCACGCGCGAGCTGGGCGCGCTCGGCGACGCGCTCGGCGCCTGGCGCGCCGACTACCCCGACGACGACGCCTACCTCCCCGAGCGCGAGATCGAGACCATCATCGGCGGCGCGGGCGAAGGCATCCCCGGCGCCTACGACCACCTGCGCGGCTTCGTCAACGTGCAGCGCGGCTGCTCGTACTACTGCACGTTCTGCATCGTGCCGCACGTGCGCGGGCGCTTCGACCACCGCCCGATGGGCGAGATCCTGACCGAGGTGCGCGCGAAGACGGCGCAAGGCGCGCGCGAGATCACGCTGGTCGGCCAAACCGTCAACGCGTACAAGGAGCCCGCGACCGGCGCGGACTTCGCCGACTTGCTCGAAGCGGTGTGCGCGCTCGACGCCGTCGAGCGGGTGACGTTCGTCTCCTCGCATCCCAAGGACATGACCGAGAAGCTCGGCCGCGTCTGCGCGACGCTGCCGAAGATGAACCCGCGCTTCCACCTCGCGCTGCAGTCCGGCTCGAACCCGATGCTGCGGCGGATGAACCGCAAGTACACGATCGAGGAGTTCCTCGACCGAATCGGGACGTTCCGCACGCACAACCCGGACTGGGCGATCACGACCGACCTGATCGTCGGCTTCCCCGGCGAGACGGAAGAGGACTTCCAGCGCACGCTCGACGTCTGCGCGACCGGCGTGTTCGCGCAGGCGTACATGTTCGTGTACTCGCCGCGGCGCGGGACGCCGGCCGCCGTCTGGCACGCCAAGGAGCCGGTCGCGCCGGCCGTGGCGCAAGATCGCTTCAAGCGGCTGGTCGCGGTTCAGGACGCGGCGGTCGTCGCATACCACCAGCGCAAGGTCGGCTCGACCGTGCGCGCGCTGATCCACGGCGTCTCGCGCAAAGACCCGGCCAAGCTGAGTGCCAAGACGATCGACAACGTGACGGTCAACTTCCCGATGGTCGAAGCGCGGCCCGATCCCGCGCACCCATGGGTCGACGTGCAGATCGAGAGCGCGTCGGTGTGGGGCGTGCGCGGTACCTGTGTCGGGCGCAGCGCGACGTACGAAGGCGGCGCGACGCCGGTGGCGCGCCCGATTCTCGACCTGGTGGCGCTCGGCGCGTAGCGCCGCGCGCGCGGTTGTCCACCTTCTCCACAGGGATGCACAGGCAGGCGGCGGGAACGTGACGTCGATGCGATCCGGGGTCGGATGACCACGACCACCACCTGGTCGCCGATGCTCGAGCAGTATTTCGGGATGAAGTCACGCTATCCCGAAGCGATTCTGCTCTCGCGCGTCGGCGACTTCTACGAGGCCTACGGTGACGACGCCGAGACGATCGCTCGCGCGCTCGCCATCGCCCTCACCTCGAAAGAAGCCGGCGGCGGCCGGCGGATCGCGATGGCCGGCGTGCCGCACCACGCGCTCGACGGGTACCTCTCGAAGCTGGTCGCGCAGCGGCGCGTCGTCGCGCTCGCCGAGCAGCTCGAGGCACCGATCCCCAACAAGCTGGTGCGTCGCGACGTCGTGCGCGTCGTCACGCCCGGGACGCTGCTCGAAGAGCACATCCTCGACCGCTCGCAGCACAACTATCTGGCCGCGTTGACCGCCGCCGAGGACGTCGTCGCGCTGGCGCACGCCGACATCTCGACCGGTCACGTCGCCGCGACCGCGTTCGAGGGCGAGACGGCGCTCGAGGACGCGCTGGCCGAGGTCGCGCGGCTCGATCCGGCCGAGCTGGTCGCCGACGTCGCGCCCAACGTGCGCGCCGCGCTCGACGCCGCGCTCGACGTCTCACGCACGCGCGTCGCGGCGCCGGTGCTGACGGCGGTCGACGTGCGCACGCGCGAGCACGTCGACGGCTTTTCGCTCGACGCCTCGCTGGCGATGCACCGCGCGCTCGACGCGCTCGGCGCGTTCGTCCGTCGCGTGGCGGTCCAACACGTCGGCAGCAGCGCGCTGCGCGAGCCGGCCTTCTACCGGCAGGCCACCTTCCTGGCGCTGGACCCGAACACGCGTAAGCACCTCGAGCTGACCAAAGCGCTGGGCGCGAACCCCAAAGCGACGCTGCTGGCGACCGTCGACCGGACGCGAACGGCGATGGGCTCGCGTATGCTCGGCCGCTGGCTGCTCGCGCCGCTCGTGTCGGCGCCCGCGATCGCCGCGCGCGCGGATAGCGTCGAGGCGATGGTCGGCGATGCCGCGCGCCGGCTGGCCCTGCAAGACGTGCTGCACGGCTGCTTCGACCTGGAGCGGATCGCGCAGAAGATTCGCTTTCGGCGCGCGCTGCCGCGCGACTTGGCCTCGCTGCGCCGGACGCTGGCGCTGCTCGACCCGATCGGCGACGCGCTGCGCGAGCCGAGCCTGCCGGTCGGGCTGCACGCGCTGGCGGCGCGGATCGGCGACTTCGACCTAATGCGCGACGACCTGGCCGCGTCGCTCGTCGACGAGCCGCCGGCGACGTTGGCCGACGGCGGCGTCATCCGCCCCGAGCGTGACCCCGAGCTGGCCGAGTGCGTCGCGCTGCGCGGTGACGCGCGCTCCCGCATCGCCGCGCTCGAAGAGCGCGAACGCGAGCGCAGCGGCATCAAGTCGCTCAAGGTCAAGTACGCGTCCGCCTTCGGCTACGCGATCGAAGTGCCGAAGGCGCAGACCGGCAACGTCCCCGCCGACTACACGCGCAAGCAGACGCTGGCGAACGGGGAGCGGTACGTGACGCCGGAGCTGCGCGAGTTGGACGTCGCCATCGCCTCGGCCGAGTCGCGCCAGCTGCGGCACGAGCAGGTGCTCTACGAGCAACTGGTCGAGCGGCTCGCGGAACGGGTCGACGACCTGCTGGCGACGGCGGACGCGCTGGCCGAGCTCGACGCCTACTGTTCGCTGGCGCAGGTCGCGGGCGAGCGCGGCTACGTGCGGCCCTCGTTCGTCGAGGAGAGCGTCGTCGATTTCGTCGACGGGCGCCATCCGGTGATGGAGGCGCTGCTCGGCTCGACCTTCGTCCCCAACGACCTGCACCTGGACGCCGAGCACGCGCGTTTCGTCCTGCTGACCGGACCCAACATGGGCGGCAAGTCGACGTACTTGCGGCAGACGGGACTGTTGGTCGTGCTGGCGCAGATCGGGTCGTTCGTCCCCGCGCGCGCGGCCCGCCTGGGCATCGTCGACCGAATCTTCACGCGCATCGGCGCCGGGGACGATCTCGCCTCGGGGCAGTCGACGTTCTACGTCGAGATGGCCGAAGCGGCGACGATCTTGCGCCGCGCGACCGACCGCAGCTTGTTGCTGATCGACGAGATCGGTCGCGGGACGGGAACCGTCGACGGGCTGGCGATCGCGCAAGCGATCTGCGAGTACCTGCTCGAGCGCGAAGCCCGTGCGCCGTCCGCGCTGTTCGCGACGCACTTCCACGAGCTGTGCGCGCTGGCCGATCGTTGGCCGTTGGTGGCGAACTTCCACATCACCGCCGTCGAGAGCACCAAGGGCGGCGCGCCGGTGTTCTCGCATCGCGTGCTGCCGGGTTCGTCGTCGCGCTCGTTCGGTATCGAGGTCGCGCGGATGGCCGGTCTCCCGCCGGCCGTGGTCGCCCGCGCACGCGAGATTGCGGCCGTGCTCGAAGGCCGTCCGACGCTGGAAGTCGCCGCTCCGTTGCGGGGCAAACTCGCCAAGCCCGCCGTGACCGAGCAGCCGCTCCTCTTCGATATCGATTGACGCATCGCGGGTAGAACGCCGCGATGAGTCAAGGGCTCGTGCTGACCCACATTCAGTTCCAGGTGCTCGTCGCGGCACTCTGGGTGATCGGTGCCATCCTGTTCGGCACGCTGGTTCACCGCGCGATCCGGTATTTTCTTACCCGCTTCGCGAACCGAAACGGCAATGCGTTTCTGCGTGCGTTCGTGCGGCAGACGGAGCGTCCGGCCGCCTTCACGTTGCCGCTGCTTTGCGTCCTCGCGGTGCTGCCGATCGTCAAGCTCGATGCCGGCCAGTACAAGCCCGCGATCCTCCACACGGTCGGACTGTGCGTGCTGGCGGCGCTGGCGTGGCTGCTCGTCGCGGCGATTCGCGTCTACGGCGACGTCGCGATCGCGCGTCATCGCTTCGACGTCGAGGACAACCTCCTGGCGCGCCAGCTCGGCACGCGCATCGACATCATGAACCGGGTGCTGACGATCGTCATCGTCGTTTTCACGGTCGGCTTGATGCTGATGACCTTCCCGCCGATCCGCGCGGTCGGCACGACGCTGCTGGCCTCGGCCGGCATCATCGGCATCGGCGCCGGCATCGCGGCGCGGCCACTGTTCGAGAATCTCATCGCGGGCATTCAGCTCGCGTTCACGCAGCCGATTCGGCTCGACGACGTCGTCGTCGTGCAGAGCTATTGGGGGCGTGTCGAGGAGATCCACTCGACCTACGTCGTCATCCAGGTCTGGGATCTGCGGCGCTTGGTCGTTCCGCTCTCATGGTTCATCGAGAACAGCTTCGAGAACTGGACGCGGCGCACGGCCAACCTGATCGGCGAAGTTTATTTCTTCGCCGACTGGACGCTCGACGTCGAAGCGCTGCGTGCCGAGGTGCCGAAGATCCTCGAGCGCACGAAGCTGTGGGACGGCAAGGTGCAGAACTGTCAGGTCACCGACGCGACCGATCGCGCGATCCAGGTGCGGGTGCTGGTCAGCGCGCGCAACTCCGGTGACCTGTGGGATCTGCGTTGCTTCGCGCGCGAGGGCATCGTCGCATACCTGCGCGACCGTCAGCCGCAAGCGCTGCCGCGCCTGCGCGTCCCGGCACTCGAGGAGCGCGAGCAGGCGCCCGCGCCGCGCCTCGACGGCGCGCCGCGCCAAGCCGCCGCGAGCAACGGCCAGCGCGTCCGCACGGTCGACGACACCCGCACCAGCGGCCCCGGATAAGGGCGGCAACCTCACGGCAGCGAATCGGCGACGTCGAGGTGCCACGCTGCCGTGAGTGAGATGCAGACGACGATCGCAGAGCAAGAGCCGCATCCGCGGCCGTTCACCGTGGCCGAGTATTACCGTTTGGGCGACGTCGGGATCATCAAGCCGGAGGAGCGGGTCGAGCTCCTCAACGGCTTGTTGAGAACCATGCCCCCGATCGGCCCGAAGCACGCCTACGCGCTCCGCCGGCTCGACGCTCTCCTCCAGGATCGGGTTGGCAGCTGCGCCGTGGTCAGCGTGCAGCTTCCATTTCGTCTGGGCGAGTTTTCGGAACTGCAGCCCGACCTCGTGCTCCTTCGGTTGCCGGCTGAGCGCTATCGGCGTGTGCACCCGACGCCCGCGGATGCGCTCCTCGTCGTGGAGGTTGCGGTGACGTCCGTCCGCTACGACCGCGGCCCGAAGCTCGAGGCGTATGCGTCCGGCGGCGTGCGAGAATATTGGATCGTCGACGTTGCGCACCGACGGGTCGAGCTCTATCTCGACCCTGCAGCCAACGGCTTTCGCGTAGCGCGGGTCGCCCGTGGAGGAGACGCGATCGCTCCGGAGGCATTCCCCGACCTCGTGCTGACGGTCGACGAGTTGTTGCTGCCGCCCGCGTGATTCGGCAACTCGATCCCGAGACGATCGGGCAGATCGCGGCCGGCGAGGTCGTCGAGCGACCGCTCTCGGTCGTCAAGGAGCTGGTCGAGAACGCGCTCGACGCCGGCGCGACGCGGATCGCCGTGCGCGTGCGCGGCGGCGGCTCGACCGAGATCGAGGTGGCCGACGACGGCGTCGGCATCCCGCCCGACGAGTTGCACCTCGCGCTGACCCGCCACGCGACCTCGAAGCTCGCCGACGCCACCGGCCTCACGCGCGTCGACACGCTCGGCTTTCGCGGCGAAGGCTTGGCGTCGATCGCCGCCGTCGCGCAGGTGACGATCGTGTCGCGCACGGCGAACGCCGAGGTCGGCTACGCGATCGACGCGCACGGCGAGACGATCGACGAGCCGCGCGCGCAAGCCGCGCCGCCCGGCACGCGCGTCGTCGTGCGCGACCTGTTCGCGAACGTCCCGGTCCGACGGGAGTACCTGCGCACGCCGGGCGCCGAGTTCGCGCGCATCTCCGCGTGGCTGGGGACGCTGGCGCTGGCCTATCCGCAGGTCGGCTTCACGCTCGAGCACGACGGCAAGCAGACGTTCGCGTTCGCGCCGGGCGCCGATCCCGCACCGCGCCTGCGGCACGTCTTCGGCGCCGGCGCCGGCGCGATGGTCGCGGTCGCCATCGACGACCCGCGCGTCGGCGTGCGCGGCTGGGTCAGCTCGCCGGGCGACGACCGTCCGGATCGCCGCAACCAGGTCCTGTTCGTCAACGGACGACTGTTGCGCAGCACGCTGCTCAGCGGCGCGTGGGCCGCGGCGTACCGCACCTTCGCGATGGTCGGGCGCTATCCGTACGGCGTGCTCGAGCTGACGATCCCGCCCGACGAGGTCGATCCGAACGTCCACCCCACCAAGAGCGACGTGCGCCTGCGGCACGGCGAGCGGGTCGTCGGGGTGGTGAAGGACGCGATCGCCGGCGCGTTGCGGCGCGGCGCGAGCGCGCGCCTCGAACGCGCGATCTCACTGGCACCGCCGCTCGACGGCGGCCAGGCGACGGCGCTCGCGACGACGATCGATTGGACGGAAGCGTTCGTGCCGGGCACCGAATCGAGCGACGGCGCGGCGGCGCCGCCGCAGGCGCTGCGCGTGCTGGCGCAAATCGACCGTACCTTCATCCTCGCGACGGACGGACACGCGGTCGTGCTGATCGACCAGCACGCCGCGCACGAGCGGATCGTGTTCGAGCAGCTGGCCGCCAACGCGGCCGCGCACGCCGCCGCCGAGCCGCTGCTGATCCCGTACTCGTTCGAAGTCCGGCCGGAAGAAGCGGAGAAGCTCGACGCAACGCTCGACACGCTGGCCGCGAGCGGCCTGCACGTCGAGCACTTCGGCGAACGGGCCTATCGGGTGACCGCGACGCCGGCGCGCCTCGTCCACGCCGGCCGCTCGCGACCGTTCGACGTCGCCGACTTCGTCGAGTGCTTGGCCGACGAGGTGCGCGGCCTCGACGCCGATCAGCGCGTGTGGGCGTCGCTGGCCTGCCATTCGGTCGTGCGCGCCCACGAGCGGCTCGAGTACCCCGAGATGACGGCGCTGGTGGAACGCCTGCAGCGCTGCGAGAACCCGATGCACTGCCCGCACGGGCGCCCGACGATCGTCCGGCTCGAACCCGACCGCATCGCCAAGCTCTTCAAGCGGATCTGAGCGTCAGCGGCCGGGGCGGCCGAGGTCGCCGACGATCTGCGTCGCTTCCTCGACCGCGCGGGCCAGCGTCGAGCGCAGCTTGCCATCTTCGAGCACGAGCAGCGCGCCGATCGTGCAGCCGGCCGGCGTGGTGACGTCGTCGCGCAGGGAGGCCGGATGACGGCCGCTGCGCTGCACCATGCGGGCGGCGCCGAGCATCGTCTGGGTGGCCAGGGTCAGCGCGACCTCGCGCTGCAGCCCGACCCGCACGCCGGCGTCGGCCAACGCTTCGACGATCAGATACATGTACGCCGGACCGCTGCCCGAGAGCGCGGTGACCGCGTCGAGCATCGACTCGCGCAGCTCGAGTGTCATGCCGACGTGGTCGAAGACCGCGTGCGCGGCGGTGATCGCGGCGTCGTCGGCGTGCGCGCCGCGCGCCAGCACCGTCATCGCCTCGCCGATGATCGCCGGCGTATTCGTCATCGCGCGCACGATGGGGACCGGTCCGAGCAGCTGGTGCAGACGATCGGTCGTGACGCCGGCGACGATCGAGACGACGACCGTTCCGCCGCCCAGTCCCGCTTGCGTCAGCGCCTGCGCCGCGGCGTCGATCTGGTACGGCTTGACGCACAGCAGCAGCGTCCCCGTCAGCGCCAGCGCGGTGGCCGGGACCTCGGTCGTGCAGCGAACGCCGTACTCGTCGTGCACGCGCGCGCACGTTTCTTCCGATGCCGCGGTCGCCCAGCAGAGGTTCGGCGCGACGCCATGATCGAGCAGGGCGCGCAGCAAGGCGCCGCCCATGACGCCGGCGCCGACGACGCCGTAGCGACGAGGACCGTTGGTGGATGCCATCGCGCCGCCGGTTCGGTAGAGGGCGGCCGGCTGCCGCTGGCCAAACGGCGCGGCGTGCCGACCGGCGTCCTGATCGTGACCGGCCCAACGGCGTCCGGGAAGTCGGCCCTCGCGCTGGCACTCGCCGAACGCTTCGACGCTGAGATCGTCGGGGCCGATTCGCGCCAGATCTATCGGGGGATGCCGATCGGGACGGCGGCGCCCGGCGCCGACGAGCTCGCCCGAGTGCCCCATCACCTGATCGGGTTCCTCGATCCGCACGAGCGCTACTCGGCCGCGCGCTTCGTCGCCGATGCGCTGCGGGCCGTCGACGCCGCCGCCGGGCGTGGTCGCCGCACGATCGTGGTCGGCGGGACGGGCTTCTACATCCGGGCGCTGGCCGGCGACGTCGGCCTCTCGCCGGCCTACGACGCCGCGTTGCGCGAGCGGCTCGCGCACGAAGCGCGCATCCATCCGACCGAGGCGCTGGCGGAGTGGCTGGCCGCGCTCGCACCGCAGCGGGCGGCGGCGATCGACCCCAACGATCCGTACCGGATCACGCGCGCGCTCGAGGTCGCTTTGGCAGAGCGCGCCGGGCCGGCGCGCGCCGACGCGGCCGCGGCCCCGGCGCAAAACCTGCGGACCCTCGGCGTACCGTACCGCAAGATCGCGCTGGCCGTTGCGCCGGACGTGCTGGCGCGTCGCATCGACGCGCGGGTCGACGCGATGCTGGCGGCCGGACTGCTCGACGAAGCCGAGCGGGTCGGCGCCCGGGCGGTCGCGGCCGACGCCGTCGGCTATCGGGAGGCGCTGGCGTACCTGGCCGGCTGGTCAACCGAGGCAGAGCTGCGCGAGCACCTCGCCCGCAACACGCGCCGGTACGCCAAACGCCAGGCGACCTGGCTGCGCAGCGAGCCCGACCTCGTGTCGGTGGCGGACGCTGAGGCGTTCGAGCAGGCGAGCGACATCGCCGCGACGCTCCCGGGCTGGCGCTGACGCGGCAACCGTCGCAGCCGCGCCCGCGGTTGAGCGATGAGGGTCCCGGCGGGGCACGGGGCTAAGGCAGCCACATGGCCACTTCACGCGTGCTGCCGCTGCAAGATGCCTACCTGGCCGAGGTCAAACGGCAAGCAGTCCCGGTGACGATCTATCTCATGAACGGATTTCAGCTGCGCGGGGTCGTGAAAGGGTTCGACCCGTTCACCATCGTGCTCGAGTACGAAAAGAAGGCGCACTTGATCTACAAGCACGCCGTCTCGACGATCTCGCCGATGGGCCCGGTGACCGCGCCGCTGGTCCGCGACGAGGACCAGGTCGAAGCGTCGTGAGCATTGCGGGCATCCCGATCGTCAAGACGAACGGGGCGCGCAACGAGTTCGTGCTGGTCGACGAGCGCGACGTGAAGATCGCTGATCCGGTGACGTTCGCGCGCGACGTCTGCGACCCGGTACGCGGCGTCGGCGCCGACGGCGTGCTGCTCGTCGGCACCTCGTCGACCGCCGACGCGCGGATGCGGATCGTCAACGCCGACGGCAGCGAGGCCGAGATGTGCGGGAACGGGATGCGCTGCGTCGGCCGCTACCTCGACGAGCACTGGGGGCTGGACGAAGCCGTCGTCGAGACGCTGGCCGGCCCGATCCGCACGCGCGTCGTCGACCGCGCGCCGTACCGCGTCGCGGTCGAGATGGGCGAGCCCCGCATCGGCGAGCCGCACGCGGTGGCCGGCTTCACCGCCGTGCCGGTCGACTTGGGGAACCCGCACGTCGTGATCCGCGTCGACGACGTCGACGCGATTCCGCTGGCGACGCTGGGCCCGCGCATCGAACGCGATCAGCGCTATCCGCACGGCACCAACGTCCACTTCGTGATGCGCGACGGCGAGGGCTGGCGGGTACGGCACTGGGAGCGCGGCGCGGGCGCGACGCAAGCCTGCGGAACGGGCGCCGTCGCCGTGAGCGCGGTGCTGATCGACGCCGGCGAGGCGACCTCGCCGGTGCGGTTGCAGGTGCCGGGCGGCGTGCTCGACGTCGAATGGGCGGCGGGTGGACGGGCGACGCTGGTCGGCGACGCGGTCGTGGAGTTCGAGCGAGTCCTGGCGTGATCGGCCTCGCGTACACCGACGCGCGCGGCCGCATCTACTACGATGAGTCGCGTGAACCGTTGGCCGATGGCGGCGTCGAACGCGCGGTGCGTTCCGACGAGCTGATCCCCGCGCCGCCCGGCGCCGTACCGACGATGCTGCCGGGCCGGACACCGCTGCTGGCCGACGGGCGCCTCGCCGAGCGCCGCACCGCACTCGGCGTGCTCTTGCCGGCCGGCTACACGCGCCTGCTGCTGCCCGCGTACCGTCACGGCAAGAACGCGCCGCCGCTGCCGCTGTTCGGCTATACCTTCGCCTGCGTGGTGAACGACGAGCTGCACGTCGCGGCGATGCGCACGGACGAGAGCGAAGACTGGACGCCGCGCGTGTACGCCGGCGGCGAGCTGGAAGCGATCCTGGCGGAACGCCAGGCGCAGGATCCGCGCAACCGCACGCTGGCGCAGCTGGCGCTGTGCTCGCGCGAGTACGGCTGCTTCACCGCGCAGAACGTGTTCCTCGAGCGGGGCGAAGCCGCGCTGCCCGTCTCGCCGCGCTGCAACGCGGCCTGCGTCGGCTGTATCTCGGAGCTGGCGCCCGATGCGGGGATGCCCTCGCCGCAGACGCGGGTCGACTTCGAAGCCGACGTCGACGATCTCGTGCGCATCGCCGTCCACCACCTCGAGCGCGTCCCCGACGGCATCGTCTCGTTCGGGCAAGGCTGCGAGGGCGAGCCGCTGCTGCGGGTGACGACCATCGAGCGCGCGATCGAACGTATCCGCGCCCAGCGCACGAACGGCACCATCAACCTCAACACCAACGGCTCGCTGCCCAAGAGCCTGCGCCGCCTGATCGACGCCGGACTGCAAGCGGTGCGCATCAGCCTCAACTCGTTCCGGCCGGACGTCTACGCGGGGTACTACCGGCCGACGGGATACGAGCTCGACGACGTGCTGGAGTCGATCGCGCTGGCGGTCGACGCCGGACTGCGCGTCTCGCTGAACTATCTCACCCATCCGGGCGTGACCGACGAGCGCGCCGAGGTCGAAACGCTGGACGCGTTCCTACGCGCGCATCCGGTCGCGCTGGTGCAGACGCGCACGCTGAACATCGACCCCGAGCGCTACTTCGCCACCGTCGGCCGCCCGACGGATCCGCTCGGGATGCGCTTCGCACTCGAGCACATCCGCGCACTCGGCGTCCCGCTCGGCAACTTCACCCACACGCACTGATCCGATTAGCTAAATTAAATTGATTACGACACGGTCTCAATCAGCAGATTCCGTAAAATGCTTGTGAAGACCCGGATCGCCTTAGCGTGCACCTACAATATCATGTGTGGTTGAGTGGTTGAGGAAGACTACGAACGGGTGTTTGTATAGACGAAGCGTCCGTGTCTTGCGAGCCTCGTCACAATGTTTGCTGACGACAATGAGTTGCTGGCTATGGAGCTCGAGATCAGCGATGAGGGCCGTATCCGCGTTAGCCTTGCTCAAGAGTGTGCCTATTGCCATACGCCGCCCGCTCCGCGTGGGCTTCGGAACCCGGATAAGCTGAGTCAATGGATCGACGACTACGCTGGTCGGCTCGGAAATTGGTCTGAAGTGTCGCTTGTCACGGGTGGTGGCGCAGTTCGCCGAGTGATCGAGCTCTCGGACGACCAACGCAGTTGCCTTGTGTGCGATTCGCAGCTTGGGGCAACGATTGGAATTCCGACGCACATTCTGGAGCCGCTGAGTACACAAGGCTTTAGCGAGGTGCAGCGCGAGTTTCTCGAGTCGGAGCTCGTTTTGCCGATCTGCGGTGTATGTCGCTTTTCGCCACATGCCCTTAGCGAGGACGCGCGAAAGATCATCGACCGCTACATCAACGTCCGTTTCGGTCATCGTGGCGCGTTCGAGCAGTCCGACGCAGCCGATGTCGCGCGTCAGATCGCGGGCCTCGTCGCGCGCGAGGTCGATATTCAGCGCCGAGAGCGGCGCCTCAAGGGCTCGTAGAAGGGCGCCGGATCGATTGCACTTTTCCATTCGAAGCGCTGATGACGTCGCGTGTGTTCGGCTTAGCCTCGATGAGGGCGACGACGTGAGCGGTCACAATAGTCGTACGCCTCGAAGAATTAGGGCCGCCGAAAAGGTCGATGTCGACATCGACGGTCCTGCTGCCAGCTTCGATAGCCGTGAGAATCGCGCGCGCAACATCATTCCTCACTACGTGGACGCCCTGCGTTAGCACGAGCGTATAAGCTTCCGCACTCACGGCCCGACATTACCAGGAACCTGCGCAGAGTTCTCCTACTGAAATCCGTGGATGAGCAGCGAAGGTGCGAACGTACGTTCCCACGGTCTGCACAGGTCTCCACAGGGCCTGTCAAACTAGCGGCCGTGCGCGACGACTGCGCCGCCGAGTTGGACGTTGTGGGCGGTCGTCGTCACGTTCACGCCGCCGCCCGATGCTTGCAGCGTGGTCGCGACGGTGCCGCCGCGCCCGTTCGCAGCGTTGACGACCAGCGAGCCGTCCGTGTTCTCGGTGACCGTCTCGCCGCCGCCGAGCGTCAGGGTCTGACCGCGCTGGAGCGCGAGCGCCCGGCCCTCCTCGCTGACGGTGAAGGAACCGTCGTCGTCCATGGTGACCAGGTCGCGGCCGTGATCGGCGCTGACGCTCGCCGTTTGGTTCCAAGTCACACCGTGCGCGTTCGGCGTGGTGACGGTCGTGGAGACGCGGTAGCCGCCGGCGAGATTGCTGCTGACGAGATCGGGCTGCGCGCTCATGCTGTCGTAGCGCTGGTTCACGGCCTGGCCGCCGACCAGCGTCCCGGTCTCCGCGAGGTGCGGATCGCCGGTCGACGAGATCGTCACCTCGGAGAACGGCTCGCTCAACCCCGCGAAGCGCGGCTCGCCGCCGAAACCCGCGTATCCGTACGAGCTGCCGCCGTTCCCGAAGCCGTTCCCGTACCCAGTCCCGCCATAGCCGTTGCCGGCGCCGTAGCCGTTCCCGTTCCCGTATCCGCCGCCGCCGGACGCGCCGAGGCTTCCGAGCAGCTGCTGCAACGCGGAAACCAGCGAGGTCAAGAGCGAGCTGAGATTGGCGAGCAGGCCGCCGCTTTGCGTCGAGCACCCGGCGCCGTTCGCGCCCCCGTTGCCGCACGACCATGACGAACCGAGCCCATCGCCGGGACCGGAGGCGGCGGTTGCACCGAACGGAACGGGCGCGCCGCTCATCGCGGGCATGCCGGACTCGTAGCCGTCGTGAAAGGTCGGGCTGGGCGTGGACAGCGGTGGCAAGTACATCGCAGCGCGTCGTCTCCGGAAGGGGTGATGCACCCCTCCCTCACGCGCCGAGCTATGCGCGGCTAGGGTCTATCCGACCAGGGCGGCGCAGACGTCGCCGCGGGTCTCACGCTTGATCATCGCGATGACTTCGTCGCCGTTCTCGAGCGTCGTGTCGCCGTTGGGCACCAGCACGTCACCGCTGCCGCGGTCGATCGCGACGATGACGCTCCCGCGCGGGAGCGCGACGTCCGCCAGCCGTTTCCCGCGGGCCGGGCTCTGGTCGGCGATCGTCACTTGGACCAGCTCGAGGTCGCCGCGACCCACCCGGGCCAGCGGTTCGAGCAGCGTGGCGTTGACCCGGTCGTCGATGATCCCCAGGATGATCTCCGTCGACGAGATGACCGTGACCGGCCGTTCGGTGTCGAGCGACTCGAAGATCAGCTTGTTCTTCGGATTGTTGACGCGCGCGATGCATCGCGCTTGCGAATGCTTCTTGGTGATGATGCAGACGACCAGGTTGTCCTCGTCGTCGCCCGTGTCGGCGACGACGACGTCGGCGCGCTGCACGCCGGCCTGCAGCAGGACGTTCGGATCGCAGCCGTCGCCGACGATCGCGACGTCGGTCTCGAGCAGGTTCGTCATCATCTGCGCCTTGCGCGCGTCCTTTTCGATGACGACGACCTCGTGCTGTTGCTTGATCAGGCCGCGCGCGAGATAGGTGCCGACTTTGCCGCCACCGACGATCAGGATGAACATCGCTTACGCGGTCAGTCTCGCTTCGGGCCGGGCCGCTGCGAAGGCGGCGGCGAACGCGCTGAGCGCGTCGGGTGCGACGATGGCGTTGATCTCGTCGCCTTCTTGCAGCATGTCGCCGCCGGCGGCGATGCTCACGCTGCCCAGGCGCCGGATGGCGGCGATACGGATCTTACCGTCGACCTCGATCTCGTCGACCCGCTTGCCCGCCTGGGCCCGGGTCACGGTCGCGACCAGCGAGGAAAGCTTGCCGAAGTCGAACGAGGGGACGCTGGCGTAGGCGACGTCCTGCAGCCGGTCGCGCAGGAAGTGCGCGCCGATGGTGGTCGGCGAGAACGTCTCGATGCCCAGCTCGCGGTAGAGCTGGGCCCGCGGCGGATCGTAGATGCGCGCGACGATCTTGGGGACCCGGAACATCCGCTGCGCGATCAGGGCGGCCATGACGTTGCGGTTGTCACCGTCGGTGACCGCGACGAAGCCGTCGGCACGATCGGCGCCGGCGCGTTTGAGGACGTCGTAGTCGATACCGGTGCCGACCTCGACCTGGCCTGCGAAGCGGTTCCCCAACCGCTTGAACGCGGCGGGGTTCTCGTCCACGACCACGACGTCGTGCTTGTCGGCGACGAGCAGCTTGGCGAGCGTTGAGCCCACCCGGCCGCAGCCGACGATCAGGTATCTCATGGGGGCGACCTTGCAGTTCGTTGTTGCGGTCATTGTTCCCCGGGGCAGGAGCCGCCATGGGCCTTACGAATTCGGGGCTGGTCCGAGCCGGTTACGGGGCGTAGCTCAGCTTGGTAGAGCGCTGCGTTCGGGACGCAGAGGTCACAGGTTCAAATCCTGCCGCCCCGACCATCACCCCTCCCCTCCGGGCCGCCGTTGTTCTCACGTTTCAGCCCAGCCGCCCGTCGCGTGCTCCGAGCAGCGGAGCAAGAGTGCCGGAACCATAACCACTACTACGTGGGCGCCGAGCACATGCTGTACGCGCTGCTGGAGGAGCATGACGGCCGGATCGACGCCCTGCTCGCTTCCGAGCAGGTGGATCCGGCGCGCATCCACGCCGAAGTCAAGCGCTCGCTCGGCACCGGCGACGGGCGGTCCTGGGAGGGCATCTTGGTGACACCCCGCGTGCGTACGATCGTACATGTCGCCGAACGCCTGGCCGGCGACCGGGAGATCGAGCCGATCGACCTGTTCGAGGCGATTCGTACCGAAGGCGGCGGGCTGGCCGCCGACATCTTGAGGCGCGCATGGAACACCTGACCCAGATCCTCCACGGCCTGATCCTCCACTACGGCTACGCCGGACTGTTCGTCGTCGTCGTGCTGGGCAATCTGGGCGTTCCGGCGGCGCTCGAGGTCGTCCTGACGACCGCCGGCGGCTTGGCCGGGCAAGGGCACCTGCCGCCGGTCGGGGCGGTGCCGGGGTGGGTCGTCGCGGCGATCGTCGCGCTGTGCGCCGAGCTGATCGGGACCTCGATCCTGTACGCGATCGGCTACTACGGCGGGCTGCCGTTCGTCCACCGCTGGGGTCGCTACATCCGCTTCAAGGAGCACGAGTACGACCGGGTCCACGCGTACTTCGCGCGCTACGGCGGGTCAACGGTGTTCTGGTGCCGCTTCATCCCGTTCGTGCGCGGCGTCTCCTCGCTGCCGGCCGGGCTCTCGCGCATGCCCAAGCGCTACTTCCTGACCTACACCGCGCTGGGCTCGGCGCTGTTCTGCTTCGGCCTGGCGTTCCTGGGCAACGAAGCCGGCCGCAACCTCGACACGATCCTGGCGGCGCTGCACAAGGCGGCCGTGCTGATCGTCGTGCTGGTCGTGGTGGTGGCCGTCGCCGGCTGGCTGTTCTGGCGCGCGCGCCGCAAGAAGGCCGCCGCCGCCGGCGACCTCGCGGCCTAGTGGATTCGGCCTGAGGGCCGAATCCGTCGCGTTCGGGGCTTCGCCCCGAGCCGCCCGAAATGAACCACGACGATCGACTCGAGCGCACGCTCGCGCAACTGCCCGACCTCCCCGGCGTCTACCAGATGATCGGAGCGGACGGCCGCATCCTGTACATCGGGAAGGCCGTCTCGCTGCGCAACCGCGTGCGCTCGTACTTCCAGGACTCGGCCGCGCACCCGTATCGCACGCAGAAGATGGTCGAGCGCGTCGTCGACGTGCGTACCGTCGTGGTGACCAACGAGGTCGAGGCGCTGATCCTCGAGGCCAACCTCATCAAGCGCCATCAGCCGCCGTTCAACGTGCGGCTGCGCGACGACAAGCGATTCCCGTACCTCAAGGTCACCAACGAGCACTTCCCTCGCGTCGTCTTCACCCGCGTGCTCAAGGACGACGGCGCGCGCTACTTCGGCCCCTACACGAACGCCGCCGGACTGCGTGAGCTGATCGATCTGGTGCGCATCGTCTTCCCGCTGCGAACCTGTCGCGAGCCGATCGACGGCCGGCGCGCGCGCCCCTGCCTGCAGTACCACATCAAGCGCTGCTTGGCGCCGTGCGTGGGCTACCAGTCCGAGGACGACTACGACAAGCTGGTCGACGAGGTCGTGCTGTTCCTCGAGGGGCACTACGATCCGCTGATCGAGCGGCTGCAGCGCGAGATGACGGAGTCGGCCGAGCAGTACAACTTCGAGGCGGCGGCGCGGCTGCGCGACCGCATCATCGCGGTGCGGCGCACGATCGAAGCGCAGAAGGTCGTCTGGCGCTCGCGCATCGACGTCGACCTGATGGCACTCGCGCGCGGTCAAGGTCAGGCGTGCGTGCAAGTCTTCCTCGTCCGCGACGGCAAGCTGCTGGGTCAGGAATACTTCGTGCTCGACGGGACCGACGAGGCCAGCGACGCGGAGATCTTCTCGGAGTTCCTCAAGCAGTTCTACACGGCGCGCACGGGCGCGCGCGACGCGGGCAGTCTTGACGGCGCGGTCGAGACCTCACCGCTGGCACTGCGCGCCGCGCGCGACCAGCCCGTGCCGATGGCCGAGAAGACGCACGCTCGGCGGCGCCGGGCGTGGGAGTCGGCGGTTCCCAAGGAGATCCTGGTCGAGGCGCTCCCCGACGACCGCAGCGTGATCGAAGCCTGGCTGACGGAGATCAAGGGCCAACGGGTGCGCGTCCTGCGCCCCGAGCGCGGCGAGCGCCGCGAGTACCTGAGCCTGGTGAAGAAGAACGCCGAGCAGAACCTGCGCGCGTATCTGGCGCACCAGGAAGCGGTCGAGAGCGCCTCGGCCAGCGCGCTGACGGAGCTGGCGACCGCGCTCGACTTGCCCGAGCCGCCGCACCGCATCGAATGCTACGACATCTCGAACATCCAGGGGACGAACTCGGTCGCCTCGATGGTCGTCTTCATCGAAGGGCGCCCGAAGAAGAGCGACTACCGTAACTTCACCATTCAGACCGTCGAGGGACCCAACGACTTCGCCTCGATGCAAGAGACGCTGCGGCGGCGGCTGCGCTATCTGCGCCGTGACGCCGACCGGCCGCCGATCGACGAGCGGAACGCCGCCGCGCTGGCGCTCGAGGCGCAGGTGCGCAAGAAGGAGCGCTTCCACCAGCAGCCCGATCTGCTCTTGATCGACGGCGGCAAGGGACAGCTCAACGCGGTCGTCGAGGTGCTCCACGAGCTCGACATGTGGGGCATCCCGGTCGCCGGGCTGGCCAAGGAGCACGAGTGGCTCTACCTTCCCGGACAGTCGGAGCCGATCGTGCTCGCGCCCAACTCGCCCGGTTTGCATTTGGTCAAGCGCATCCGCGACGAGGCGCACCGTTTCGCCATCACCCACCACCGCAACCGGCGCGGGAAGTCGATGACGCGCTCGGCGCTCGACGCGCTCGACGGCGTGGGCCCGGTGCGCCGCAAACGGCTGCTGACGGCGTTCGGTTCGGTGGCCGCGATTCGTCGCGCGTCCGTCGACGAGATCGCGGCCGTCAAGGGGATGACGCCGGCGTTGGCATCACGGGTGAAGGCCGGCCTCGAGCGCTAGCACGCCTTCCGGCGGAGCGTCACACGACGCACAGCTCGACCGCTGTGCATGCCACCGTCGCGCAGGTCGTCGTCGTCGCGCGACCGAGCGTAACCGGCGCATTCGCGGGTACGATCGCAAGGCTCCGCTCACGAGCGACACAGCAGCACACCACGAGTCAGTGAGGTCAGCAACCTTCCGATGCCGTTTTTCGACGAGCGCAACGACTACGCGATCCAGGTTACCGTGGACGACGACGACGATACCGACGAAGACGACGACGACGAAGACGACGACGACGACGACGAGGACGTCGACGACGAGGACGTCGAGGAAGACGAGTAGGGCCGTCGCCTACGACGCGGACGCGGGCCGACCGGGAGCGGTCGGCCCGGACGCGCCGGCCTGGAACGCGGTCAGCGCGGCGTAGAACGGGTCCGGATTCTCGAGCCACGGGAAGTGCCCCGCGCGCGGGATCGTGACGACGGTCGCGTGCGGGAAGAGCGCGTCGAGCGCCGGCTTCGCCGCCAGCGACGGGTCGACGTCGCCGTAGACGACCAGGGTGGGGATGGTCGTGCCGCGCAGGGCGGCCTTGACGTCGTAGTGCTTCGTGAGATCGGGCCAGAGCAGGTTCTGCACGTCGTCGTGCACGACGATCGCGCCCGGACGCGCCGCGTACGCCGCGCCGAGCGCGTTGTCGAAGAAGTACCCCGGCAGGATCGCGTAGAGGTCCGGTCGCCCCGCCGTGCCCGCCGCCTGCGCGGCTGCCCGCTGTGCCGGCGTGAGGCGGGCGCGAATCCGGCGCTCGAAGTCTTGGCCGAAGCGCAGGTCCGGGCCGCCGGGATCGAGCAGCGCGAGCGATGCGACGCGTTCGGGGTGCGCGGCCGCATAGGCCATCGCCAGCATCGTGCCCCACGAGTGACCGATCAGCGCGAGCCGTTCGAGCCCCACCTGGGTGCGCAGGTCGTCGAGGTCCGCGATGAAGCCGGCCAGGGTCATCTGCGCGCCGTCGGCTTCCGCGGCGCGCGACGCGCCGGTACCCCGCTGGTCGAAGACCAGCTCGGTCCGGCCGTTCGCGAGCCGTTCGGCGACCGGGTCGAGATAGGTCGAATCGATGCCGGGGCCGCCGGCCAGCAAGACGTCGATCGGGCCGTCCGTGCCGAAGCGGCGATAGGCGAGAGAACCGCCCGCGGCGGGAAAAGAGACGCCCTCGGGGGCCGCGCCCCGTGCGGGCGCGAACGCAGCGGCGCCGAGCGTCGCCGCCGTGGCGAGCATGAAGCGCCGGCGGTTCACCGCAGCGAGCAGAGCGAAGGAGCGTGCATGGGTTTCATCATCCGGGTCATCGTCAACGCGATCGCCCTCTACGTCATCGCATACTTCGGGTTGATCCACGGGGTCGGCGTGAGCGGGGTGGGCGGGGCGCTGCTGGCCGCGCTGATTCTCGGCGTCGTCAACGCGATCTTGCGTCCGATTCTGGTGATCCTGAGCCTGCCGCTCCAGATCGTCACGCTCGGCTTGTTCACGCTCGTGATCAACGGCTTGCTGTTCTGGCTCGTCGGCTCGCTGGGAATCGGACTCTACGTCCACGGCTTCTGGGCCGGTTTCTGGGGCGCGATCGCGACCGCGATCATCTCCTGGATACTCAGCTTGTTCACGGCTGGTTTCGACCGCAAGACGGCCTGAGTGTTCGACCCGTTCCGGCTGGCGCGGCCGCTGCTGCATCGCCTCGACCCCGAAGACGCGCACGAGCTGACGCTGCGCGCGCTCGAGAGCGGGCTCGTGCCGGGCCAGCCGCGCGACGACGATCCGATCTTGGCGACGACGCTGTTCGGGCGTGCGCTGCCGAACCCGATCGGATTGGCCGCCGGGTTCGACAAGAACGGGCGCGTCTACGAACGGATGGCCGCGCACGGCTTCGGGTTCGTCGAGATCGGCGGTGTGACGCCCAAACCGCAGCTCGGCAATCCGCGACCGCGCGTGTTCCGCTTGCCCGAAGACGGCGCGGTCATCAATCGCATGGGCTTTCCGAACGACGGCGCCGACGCGCTCGAAGCGCGGCTGGCGCGCAAGGGACGCGGGCCGCTCGGTGCGCTCGGCGTCAACCTCGCCGCCAACGGCGACAGCGACGATCCGACGGCCGATTTCGTCTGGCTCGCACGCCGCTTCGCGCCGCACGCGGACTACCTCACGCTGGACATCTCGTGCCCGAACAGCGAGAACGGACAGCTCTTTCTCGATCCGGTGCGATTGGCCGAGCTGCTCGCCCAACTGGCGGCGATCCCGTGGTACGGCGCGCGCCCGACGATGGTCGCCAAGCTCGCGCCCGACGTCGAGGACGCGTTGCTCGAACGCCTCGTGACGACCCTGGTCGCGGGCGGCATCGACGGCATCGTCGTCGCCAACACGACGCGCACGCGTCCGCGCGGCCTGCACGGCGCCGCGGCGGCCGAGCCCGGCGGGCTCTCGGGCCGGCCGTTGCTCGCACCCTCGACCGCGCTGCTGGCGCGCGTGCGCGACCTGACCGGCGGACGGATCCCGCTGATCGGGGTAGGCGGCGTCGCCTCCGGCGCGGACGCCTACGCCAAGGTCCGGGCGGGCGCGAGCGCGGTGCAGCTCTACACCGGCCTGATCTACGAGGGGACGGCCCTGGTGACCCGGATCAAGCGCGAGCTCGCCGCGCTGCTGCGCCGGGACGGCTTCGCCTCGGTGGCCGAAGCGAGCGGCACGCCGGCGGGAACCGCCGGTTTGGGTACCGTGTTATAGTGGGGTGCTGGTCCTACGGGACTCGTTCGCGGGGCTGAGTAGTCTCGACGGGGAGATCCGTGGCCGACGTAAGCAGGCGGAGTTGTGAGCCCTCCTAAAACGATCACAAGCGTTTACACGCGAACAACGAATACGCTCTCGCTGCTTAAGCTAAACACTTAACAGCGACCGTCCGCGGAGGGTAGCCGGATCCACTCTGCCGACGGTCATCAAGTCCGGCTAGGATGCTGAGGCGCTCCGAGAGGCATCCGAAACTCAACCGGAGATGCGACGTCCCTGATTCCTGTTCCGAGAAGCTGGGACGTCTAAGACAAAATCGGTACTGAGCCTGGAGAAAGCGGCGGTCCGGCTTTTCGGACCCGGGGGGCGGCTCCCCGGCAGCTCCACCATATCGCCATGTACGTGCTCAATCCCCTCTGCCAGTGAGATCGCCCAGCGACTCCCCGGCAGAGGGGATTGAGTTTTTCGTGATTGGGCGCTTTCGTCCCAGTCACTGTCGCCGTTGGGCGATTCTGTCCGTTCCCGTCGACGATGTCCGCGGCGGGCACGAGATCGTCGAGGTGGCCGTTCTTGATGTAATATCACTCCGGCGGCGGCGGCCAACGACGTTGTTGTTGAAGTCGACGACGCCGTCGTAGAGCTTTTCGAGTATCGACAAAGCGACTGACGATAGACCGGGCAGTTGGAGGTTCATAGCAAAACGATGAGCCCGGGCCTCCTCCACGGATCGGAGTCAACGATGAATCACAAAGCCATCAAAGCCATCGCTGACGCGCTCTGCTTGTTCGTCGCCGAATTGAAAAAAGAGGGCCGCCCACCGGCAAGCCTGACGATTCCCCATGCAGAGTGGAAAACGTTCACCCTCAAACAGCAAATCATCCACTTCCGTCGACGCGAGACGTTGGACGCCCTCATCGCCTTCCGCGAGAGCTTTTCTGAACGCAAAGCCTGGCGCGCGAAGTGGTCAGAGAAATATCTCGACAGCGCCGAGAGCGATCTTGTCGGTGCAGCAATCGACGATCCTTCGGAAGACGCCGTCCTCACCGCAACGACTCGCGCCGTCGAATGCCTCGAAAGGGAAGCGCCTAAATTCACGGTCGTGCTCCCAATCGCCCGTCTTTTTCTCGGCAAGATGCGATTGGTGTTTCCCGACATCAAGCTTCACACCATTACCGCGGCTCGGCAGCGCCGCATTCGTTCGATGTTCTTCAGGATAGTCGAATCGACACCACACAACAAAGTCGAGAAGGAGCGGCTCCGTGGGGAAATCGTCGAAATGACGACTCTTCTTCTGAACCAACCGTGTGCTGAAGTCATCGTGCGGACGGACCCGGACAAAGCACAAGCCGAAGCAGAACGCCGCGTCGCTCCCATCCTCGACTTTCTTCAGCTCGCTTCGGTAGTTTATGAGCCGCCGGAACGCGGAATCAGAATTCGAACCGGCGGCGACCTCCTCACGAAGCAGCCAATCACGCTTGTAATCGCGAGTGATGAAAGCAGCATCCACACTATGAACCGCTTTCTGTTCGACTTCCGATTCGAAATGAACGCCAACCGGCTCGCAAGTCTCAAGAAGAGCGGATTCCGCGCCATCCTCGACGCACTTGCGAAGTCCGAAGAAGAACGCACCGACTTCGAAAAGCGAATGCTCACCTCGATGCACTGGATCGCAGATGGCAGCCGGCAGGAGCTGCTCGAGAACAAAATCACGAGCTTCATCACGTCCATCGAGACGTTCTTCACGTCCGACGGCGGTGGAAATCCCCTCAGCAGAGACCTCGCAGAGGGCTCGGCCATGATCCTGTCCTCGAACCTGAAGAATCGGCTGATGCTTTCCGAAACTATTGGTGAACTCTACCGGCTTCGAAACAAAATCTCTCATGCCGGCGAGAAAATCGAAAACGACAAAGCGGAACGACAGCTCCGCGAAATATCGGTCAATCTTCTTGCGCTCATCGGGAAGATACCGAAGAAGTTCAACAACATCAAAGAGTTTCGGGACTGGCTCAAGGAACGTCGGCTATCGTGACGACGAACAATACCGAACCTCCTGCCGAACCGCACTTCGGCTTCAAGGCCGTAACGCTCGACAACGTCCTGACAGTCGATCCTATCGTTGCGACCATGGTCAAACGCGAACGGTCGACCGGCGACATCTATCATCAAGAACCCGAGGACTGGGTCCCCGTCGTGCTCGCCATCGAACTCGACGCTCGGGTTCCGTGGGAGATACGGCGGATGTTCGCTTTCAGCCGCGGCGCGATGTGCTATGCCGGCTGGTACTATCCGGCGCTCACACTCGGCGCGCACGACATGCTCCGCATCGCGGATTCGGCCGCCGCGGCCGCATGCAGGGAACGTGGCATCAATCAGCCTATCGGAAAACGCTTCTTCACGTTCGAGCAAAACATCAAGGCGCTATCGGAAGCCGGCATCATTGAGCCGAGCGACGTCCGGCTTTGGAATATCATCCGCGACCAGCGTAACCGCACCACCCACCCGGCGGCTCAGCACATTTACGACTTCGCCTTCGCGTACGATGTGCTGAAGATCGTTCGGGACCTCATCAACCGCCTGGACTGGCTTCAGGCGTAGGTTTGGGCTGCAGGCGGCGAGATCGTACGCTCTCGGTCTGGCGCGAAAGTACGCCTCGAGAGCATCGGGAAATCCAAGATGCCCCGAGCGCAGAAGGCGCTTAGAACAGAGTGCCGCTCCTCTCTGAACGGAGTCTGCAAAACTGCCAGACGTGTGGCACACCGGCGCTGGAAGATGGGCCGGCCGACGCGGCCGGTTGCCGCTCCCGGCGGTTCATCGCGGCGCAAAAGTTGCGGAAGGGCGAGCCGTCCCGGTTCGGGGCTAAAAAAGCTTGTGGCCGACCTGTCACGTTCGATCCCGTCGCGATGACCTCTCCATGAAAGCCAAGATTCCGGCTCGGTCCCGGACCCCCAAGGGCTCAGAGAGACACCGCGATGCACCACACGACCATCCAAATCGAAATCAACGGCCACCGCCACGACGTCCACCACGCCAGCCGCACCGGAGCCGAAATCAAGGCCCTGGTCGACGAGGAGAACGGGGAACTGTTCCGCCTCGACGGCGACGAGCGCCAACGCGTCGACGACGACGAGATCGTGCACCTGCACGAGCAGGAGCGCTTCGTCATCGTCCATCACCCGCACCACGTCTCAATCCGCATCGAGGTCGACGGGGACCCGTACGTCTCGCATCGCGAGGTTCGCACGGGCGCCGAAATCAAGGCGCTGGCGCACCGCCCGCCCGGCAACCTGCTGTACCGCCTGCTCCACGACGGGCAGCGCGTCAAGATCGGCGACGAGGAGCGCGTCCACCTCAAGGAAGGCGAGCGCTTCATCACCGTCCCGCCGGTGGGCCACGCGAGTTGAGCGGCGACGAACTGCGGACGCTGGAGGCCCTCGCCGGCTCCGGCGTCCGTGAGGTCGTCGAGCCGCCGCGGCGCCTCATCATCTTGCCCAAGCTGAAGCTGCCCGCCGGGGCGGCGCCGTCGGCGGCGTTCGCGATATACCACGCATCGGCGCACGGCGGCTACTCGACGCGGCTCTTCTTCGAGACGCCGATCCGGGGCGCGAACGGCGCCACGCCGCAGACGGTCACCGACGTGCTCTGCGGGCGCACGATGTACGCCGCGAGCTACAACGGCGTCCCGGCCGACCTGCCGCTCCACCAAGGCATCCTGGCGCACTTGCGCCTCTACGAGGCCGCGCCATGATTGAGGCCGTTCTCCGATTCGTCGCCTGGTTGTTCGGGCCGTCGCGGCCGCAGGCGGCACCGCCCGTCGCCGCCGAGCCCGCCCGCTACCGGCTACGCATCCCGCGATCCGTCATCCACGAGTTGCGCGAGGTGACGCGCCCGAACCGACAGCGGCCCGAGCCGCTCGCGTTTCTCCGGGTCCGCTTCGCCTCGGAAGACAGCCGAACGGTGGTCGTCGCCGTCGGCGTCCTTCCGTTCCCGGACGAGGCCTACGTCGAGGGACCGGCCGGCGCCAACTTCAGCACCGAGTGGGCGATTGAGGTCGCCAATGCCGGCATCCCGGGCAACGTCGGCCTGATGCTCACGCACTCGCACGGCGGGGTCGGCATGCCCATGTTCAGCGGCGTCGACGCGCGCACCAACCGGTCCATCATGGCGGCGCTCGCCGTAGGCGCCGAGACGTCGCCGTTCGGTGCGGTCGTCCTGAGCGAAACGGACGCCCGGTGCGTCCTCGCCGTTGCCAGCGGCCTGACCGACACGAGGGTCATCGTCGTCCCGGACCGCTTCGGCGAGCTGCGGGTAAGCGCATGAACACGATGAGCCGCATGAGCTTCCTCGGCGATGGCCTGACCTGGCTGCGGGAAGCCACCATCACCGTCCTCGGGGCAGGGGGCGGGGGGTCGCACCTCGCCCAGCAGGTCGCGCACCTGGGCGTCGGTCGCCTCCCCCTCGTCGACTTTGATCCGCTCGAAGACCACAACGTCAACCGCGTCGTCGGCGCCGGCTACAAGGACGTCGGCGAGCTGAAGGCCGCGCTGCTCGCCCGGCGCTTCGGAGATCTTGGAACTCGCATCATCCCCGTGCCGCACAAGGCGGAGGCCCGCGAGGCGCGCCGCTGGATCGAGCAGAGCGACGTCGTCTTCGGCGCCGTCGATGGCGCGCGGTCCCGGAACAACATCGAGGGCTTCTGCCGTGCGGCCCTCGTGCCGTACATCGACATCGGCCTGAGGATCCACGTCGCCGAGGACGAGACGACCGTCCAGGCCATCGGCGGCCAGATCGTCACGTCGGTTCCCGGCGGCCCCTGCCTGTGGTGCGCCGAGGTCGTCACGGAGGAAGCGCTGCTGCTCGACCGTCAGGAATATCTCGCCGGCCGCCCCGAGCAGCAGGTAGTTTCGCTTAACGGCATCCTCGCGTCCCAGGCGGTGAGCAGCATGCTCAGCCTGATGACCGGCTACGCGCCCGATTTCCCGGTCCCCGCGGTCGTCCGGTATGATGGCCTCACGCACACCATGAAGCCGGACCCGTACGTCAAAGGCCCCTGCCCGCACTACCCGCTCGACGCGGCGGGCTGGCGCACCGTGCTCCCGCCGCGGGTCGCCGCGGCGTGACGAGCAAAATGACGGTCGTCGACATCCTCGATGAAGCGAGAACCACACGCGATTACGACCAGCTCGAGCGCCTGCTCTACCTGTTCCTGCGTGGAGACGTCGACAACAAGGCCGAGATCGTACAAGAAGCGCTCATCGAAATCTCAAAAAAACTTCACGACGGCGAGCCCAGCTACGCGCTGGCGCCGCAGATTCGCGGCTTCCTGAAGACGTGCGCCCTGCGTCTTCAGGCCGAAAAGAAGCGATTCGACGACCGGCTCGGCGATACCGGAGACGAAGTCCTCGACGTCGCGGCTCCGCGGAGCGACGACCCCGCGGCGCTTCTCGTCCGACTCGAAGACATGAGTGAGAAAATCAACCTGTTGACCGAGCTGCGCGAGTCGAATCCGCGCTACTTCGAGGCGCTCGTCGCCGACGCCCAAGAAGTTCCGATCCCCGAACACTTCGAGGAAAAATTCGGCGAACTCATCACACCAGCGAACTCGCGAAAAATCCGCGAGCGCGCCAGACTTAAGCTCAACACGGGCTTGGAGCAAAACCGGAAGGACCCGTCGTCATGAAGCCTCGCGACGAAATGACCGTGCTCGCGGCCGAATATCTCAAGAATCGCGATGCCGTCGCCGAGCGCGTCGGAGACGCGTTCCAGAACATTCCGCGCGCACCGCTGGCGAAGCTCATCGACGAGTTCTTGAAGACATCCCCCAAAATCGACGTCGCGCCGATCCTCAAGAAGATCGCGGACACGAATCAAGGCCGGCTCGACGATCTGAACGTGCCGGAATTCCAATCGTACCTCATCGCGAAGTGCGGAACAAACGAGGTTCAACTCAAGAAGCTCATTCAAACGCTCAACAACTTCCATTCGTTCGCGATGGCGAAGGAAGGCGCCAACAAGCAAGTCTCCATCGCCGCCCGTGACGAGCAGAACAGCGGCCAGACGAGCGCGACGCTGAACGATCTGCTGAAGCTTCGGGAGCGGCGCGAACGGTGAGCCGTTTTATGACCCAGCCGGTCCGTCCGAATCCGGCCGCCCTCGCCGATGCGACGCTTCTTCGCTCGGGACAGCCGCGGATGGCGAACAACCGGGCCGTCGACGTCGAACGAATCGTGCGCGAGTTCTGCAAGATCGAACCGTGGTTCGTCCCCGATCTCGACCTCGGCGGCAAGCCGCTGCTCGGACTCTTCAGCCCGACCTTGAACGCCATCATGGTCGACAGTCGTCAGATTCTCGTTCGTCAGCGCTTCACGCTCGCGCACGAAATCGGGCACGTGCAGCTTGAGCACGGACACGGGAATGCGGTGTCGCTATTCGAGACCGCGGATCCCGAAGTGTTCGCTTGCACCGAAGACGACGAGAGCCTCAACACGATGGACGAGGCTCGCGCGGAATCCAAAGCGTGGCTCCGAAAAGTCAAAGAGATTCGAGCGAACAAGTTCGCCGCGCATCTTTTGATGCCCGAAGGGCTCGTGCGCGACGTTTGGCGCGAAGAACACGGCGACCCGGATCGCGTCGCTCATGCCCTGATGGTCTCGAAAGAAGCACTCGGGTACCGCCTCCAAGCACTCAATCTGAAGTAGGAGCGACCGGAACATGGCCTTCGAATTCATCTACAGTGCGCGAGGCAACGCCGTCGGCTACCGGTACGGCGGCTACATCCACGACATGACCGGTCGCGCCGTCGGGCCGCCGTTGGGATAGAGCCCCATGTAGATGCTTCATCCCAGCGACTCGCTCGATCGCCCACCGGCGGGGAGTTATTGGGATGGAGCATTTTTCGTTGGGCGCCGCAGAGCCGCCGGCGTCACGTGTTGAGCGCTTGCGGGCCGCTGACGAATCGGTTGCCGCGCACGTAGAAGCGTAACGGGCTGTCGGCCGCGCGGGTGATGCCGATGCGCCTGCCCGCACCGATCTCGCCCGCCGGACGACCGTCGGAGCCGAGCCAGAGCGGGCCTTCGTGACAGAGATCGATCCCGTTGAGCCGGAGGTCGATGCGCAACGCGGCGCAGAGCCGCCCCGGTCCCCGCGCCAAATCGCGCAGCTGCTCCGTGCCACGGTTTCGTTCCATGATGCTGATACCGTCGGTCGGCTCGAGCGCTCGGATCAAGATGCCCGCGCCGACGCCCGCTTTCTCGCTCGAGACGTTGAGCATGGACGAGTCGCCGTAGGCGATGTAGACGTACGCGTGGCCGCGTTCGAGGAACAGCGCCTCGTTACGCTCGGTCTGCCCGCGATAGGCGTGACCCGCGGGGTCGCCGACGGGATAGGCCTCGGTCTCGACGATGCGGCCGGCGGCCACGCCGCCGCTCAATGTCCGCACGACGATCTTACCGATCAGAAAACGAGCGAGCTTGACGGTGTCGAGCGGGAGATCTGCCCGATCGAGTACGCGCGTATGCGCCCCCCTTTACCGCTCGACGACGACGTTCGAGAAATCGATCTTGCGGACGAGCATCGTCCCGTCGTAACCGAGGACCTGCACCGGCAGGCGCGTGGTGCTCGACAATTCGACGATTTCGCGCGTCAGCCCCGCGTCCGCCGCCGGATCGGCCGACGTCAGCGTGACGGCTGCGACGCCTACGCCGTCGATGTCCGCTTGCGGTGCCTGCGTTAGCCGTCCGGTCTCGTCTTGCGCATGGGCGAGGATCGCCCCGAAGCTGAGCTGGTCGACCGACGAGCCGCGGATCGTCGTCGCGAGCGGGTCGTGGAGCGGGAACGTCTTCTTGAAGAGGGCGGCGAGGCCCGAGCCCCGGTGCGCGACGACCGTCGTTCCGCCGTCCCATACCATCGTGACCCCGGCGTTCGGGCCGGCGTCGACGTGAACGCTGACGTTGGACGGCCGGTGAAACGTGTATTCGAGCACGACGTTCTGGGTCTGCGTGCCGGCACGTTCGAAGATCGAGACGGTCGCCGTGTACGACGTGACGGTCGCCCATGCCGTGGCGAATTGCCCCAGCACGGCTTGCGGCGTCGTCGTCGTCGGAACGGCGACCGTCGGCGTGATCGGCGGCGGCTCGGCGCGCGCAGGCTCCGACAGCACCGCGATGAGTCCGACGGCGAGGCCGGCCGCGATGGCCGAGAGCCGGCCCTTCGACGCGGGCGGCCGCGTCGTCCGCCGCACGTGCCTCGTCGTCATGTGGCGATTATCCGTGGTGGCGGTTGTTGCCGTTCGCGACCGGATACTCGTTTTCCGGAACGTAGGCGCGGCGTTGGACCGTATGGTGATGATTGCGGTAGTAGCTCGCTTGAGACTGTGAAACGTAGTATCGGTGGTTGTTGCGAATGTAGTACGGGCGGTTGTTTCCGTCGATCAGCAGCGCCCCGACGATCGCGGCCGCACCGGCGGCGATGGCGGCGGTCGAGGTCGTGTCGGCTCGAGCGGCGGCGGGGAACGAGAAGGTCGCCGCGGCGAGGAGCGCCGATGCGATGACGAGGCGACGCGATGCGATCGCCAAGATGTTGTTCATTGGGGCCTTTCAAATCGCCACCGAGATCGATGGCGGGTCCACTTCAGACCGTACCCAACCGTTTGGCTTTCAATCCACGGGGGATCACGCTCCCACTGCGCCAACGTGAGCGTCGTACGATGAGCTCGACTCCCAGCTCCGAAGCCGCGGCCGCCGCGACGTTGGTGGAGCATCTCTTTCCACCACAGTTCCTGCGCCTGCCCGGCATGGAGATCGCACTCGCATATCGGCACGCCGGCAACCGGGAGCACGTCGGCGGCGACATCATCGACGTCTACCGTCTGCTCGACGGGCAGACGGTGCTATCGATAGCGGACATCTCCGGCAAGGGCGTGAAGGCGGCCGTCGATGCGGCGCTGGTCAAATACTCGATGCGAGCGTATGCTTCGGAAGGATTCTCGCCCGACCGCATCTTGCGTTCGCTCAACCGCCTGTACATCGAGAAAAACATCAACGACGGCGAGGAGTCGTTCGTCACCGCGTTCGTCGCGGCGTTCGATCCGGCGACCGGTGTGTTGCGCTACGCCTCGGCGGCCCACGACCCGATCGCGATCCGCGAGCCAGGACGGCCGGCCTACGAACTGCCCGTCACCGCTCCACTCTTGGCGCTCTTCGATGACCCCGCGGAGCTCTTCGGCGAGGCACGTCTCACGGTCGAAAGCAACACGCTGCTCGTCGCCGCGACCGACGGTCTGACCGAAAGCCGTGGTCCGGGCGGCGAGTTTTTCGGGCTCGAGCGCCTGCTGCGGCTGATCGACGCGAACTGTGACAAAGACGCGGAAGGCGTGCTCGCGGCCGTGCTGTCGGAAGTCCGATCGTTCTCACGCGTCGAGTTCGAAGACGATACGGCGATTCTCGTCGCGCGGTTTATTTAACGGGTATAAGCGATGCGATCTCGTTGCCTCCTCACCAGGCCCGAGCGGTCAGAAAGCAATCTATGACCCAATCGTGGCTGCTCGTCGTCAAGACGCAGCATTCGGATGCGCTCGACCTGACCTACCGCGACCGAGCGCTGCTCGTCGACCAACTCGCATTCTTCCGAGCGAACGGCCTCTCCGATCGACACTATCTGCACGAATTTCGAAACGAATGCGGCAGCCTGCTCGCCTTCATCTCGAAGGCGTACATCTCACACAGCGTGCAGCCGGACATCGACGCCGAATAGCCGGTCTCATCGAGACATAAGCAAGCGACGACGTGCAGGTACGACGAGCGACCGAAGACGACGCTGCCGGGGCGTGTGCGGTCATACGGGCATCGATTCGGGAGCTGTGCACGCTCGATCACGGCGGGGACGAAGGCTACATCGCCAGCTGGTTGTCGAACAAGACGCTCGAGAACGTGCGGCGGTGGATCGCGCAATCGCACTTCTTCGTGGTCGAGGAGGACGGCGCGGTCGTCGGGGTCGGCGCGATGACGGACGACGGGAAGATCACCCTCAACTACGTCGCACCGGCCGCGCGCCTGCGCGGCGTGAGCACGGCCCTCTTGCAGCGGCTCGAGGAAACGGCCGGTGCGATGGGACTCGAAACGTGCCGGCTGGAGAGCACGCGGACCGCGCTGCGTTTCTACGAAGCGCGGGGGTACGCGAAGGTCCCGGAGACGTACATTCTGCCGCTGACCGGAACGACGGCAGTCGTTCTCGCGAAACGGTTGTAGCGGCCGGCCGGCCGAGCAAGGATGACGCCGGTCCCGGCCGAACGGTCGGGCGCGGAGGTGTCGCGTGCCTGACGTGAGGTTGCTGGACGACCACCTGGAGATCACGTTTTCCCTGGTCGACCGCCTCTTGGGGTTCGACGGGAAGCTCGACGTGCCGTACGCGCACGTCACCAACGCCTACGTCAGCGGCTTCGAGGACCTCGAGCTGCAATACAACATCCAAGGGACGAACTTCGGCTTCTACAAGTCGGTCGGCGTCTTCGCGAACCCGGAAGGCCTGATTTTCGTCGACGCCGCCGGCGATCGCGACTGTCTCGTGCTCGAGACCCGCGGGGAACGCTATCCTCGCATCGCGGTCGAGCTGCGCCGCGACGAAGACCCGAACGCGATCGCGCATGAGATCATGCGCCGTTTGCCGGACAGCGGCCCGGTCGAATAACCCGTGAGGGTGCGGCCGCTCGTCGCGCTCGTCGCCGCCGCGCTGGCGGCCTGCGGGCGCGCCACGGTCGTCCCCGCGGTGCCGCCGGATACCAGCGGCGTCATCGACCAAGCGACGACCGCTTGTACCGCGACCGTCGACGGGATGATCTCCTACGCGCTCCCCGCCGGCGCGTTCTCGCCGATCGACACGAACCATCGCTCGTCGTGCAGCGGCGCGCTGCTGGCCGCGCCGCCGATTCCGCGCTGGGCGAAGCCGAGCGCGTCGACGCAAGCCGTCTTCATCGCGACCTCGCTGCAAGAAGTGTACTCGGAAGCCGGAATGGAGACGATCCACACCGCGGCCGCGGGCGCGAGCGTGCCGGTGACGTGGATGATCGGCGATGCCGACTACCTCACCGACGTCGATCTCTACCAGAGCTACCACACGGCGGACGGCGACGACGTCGAAGCCGAACCGGACCCGAGCCTCATCAGCGGGATGCAGGCGCTGTTCTCGTGGTACGTGCCGATGGTGTCGGTCGACGGGGCCGGGCACGAGCGCGACGTGCAGGCGGATCTCGCGCGTGGCGAGACCGGCTTCTGGGGCATCGCGTGGAACAGTCACGGAACCGACGACACCTACGACCTGGGGGCGCCCTGGGGCACCTATTGCGCCGATCCGACCTCGTACAAGCGGCCCCAGCCGGACGGCGGCTGCACGCTGCTCGCGTTCGAGTGGACCGCGCGCGACCTCACCCGCGCGTACCTGTCGGACACGACCGGGCAGCCGTTCACGGCCGAGGCCGCGTTCTCGACCGACCCCGACGACTTGCAGCAGCGCGGCGGCTTCAGCGCGACCGCCGCCGAGCAGTACGTGCAAGAGCTGGTCGACGTCTACGCGGCCGCGGGCACGACGCAGCCGATCGTGATGATGTCGCAGCAGGAGAGCGCCGAGGATACGAACCCCGGCGACCAGCAGATCCTCGCCGCGATGTACGCGCGCGCCGTCGCCGACGGCATGAAGACCGAGACGCTGGCGCAAGCGGATGCGACGCTGCGCAGCGCGTCGGCGGCACCGCGCGCGATCGCGTTTCCGTTCATCGCCGGCGGCTCGTCGTTCCCGAGCTTGCTCGACGGCGGTCGCGTCTATCCGGCCACCATCGACTTCCACGACGCGCAGATCGGCATGACGTTCCTCGCCGGCCACACGCTGCCGACCCGCGCCTTCCGCTACTCCGATGATCCGACCTCGGCCTACGACGTCCCGTTGGTGCCGCTCTCGTACGCCGACTATCCGACCCTCACGAGCGCGGGCGTGCGCGCCGGTCAGCTGCTGCTGACCTTCCAAGCGCCGATCGCGCTGCACTTCGGGATCGCGCTGTGGGCCGATCCGGCAGCCCTCGGTATGAGCGGGGCGAACGTGACGCCGGCCGGCCACGCCGGCGCGGTCGTGACCTTCTCGCTGCAGCCCGGCGTCAACCAGGTCGTCGTGCCGTGCCCGTCGTGCACCTCGACGACGCTGCCGTATGCGACGTGAGGGTCAGGTCCGCGAGGTGACGCGCGGACCCTTCTCGCCGACGGCGCGATTGCGCCCGGCGGCCTTGCCTTCGTAGAGCCGGCGATCGGCGGTCGCCAACAGCTCCTCGGCCGTCGAGCCGTCGTGCGGGAGCGTCGCAACGCCGATGGTCACGGTGATCGCGGTCCCGCGCGCACCGGCGGCCGCAGCGGCGCACGCGCGCGGCACTTCGGCCACGATGCGCTCGGCCGACGCGAGCGCGTCGGTCGTCCCGGTCTGCGGCAAGAGGATCGCGAACTCGTCGCCGCCGTAGCGGCAGACGCAGTCGGACGATCGCAGGCAGTTCCCGAGCACGGTCGCGATCCGCTGCAACACGCGATCGCCCTCGGCGTGTCCGAGCGCGTCGTTGACCCGCTTGAACTCGTCGACGTCGATCATCAGCACGCTCAGCGAACGCCCGGCGTGGCGTGCGATCTCGGTGTGGCGCTGCAGCGCATCGTCGAAGTAGCCGCGGTTGTAGACCGAGGTCAGCGGGTCGCGCTCCGCCAGCTTCTGCAGCTCCTCGAAGCGCTGGCGATAGGTCAGCGAGCGCAGCGTCGAACCGAGCCCGCGTCCGTCGCCGACGACGACGCCCTCCAATTCGCCGAAGACGGACAGGTAGACCCCGAGCAGGATCGAGTAGATCACCGCCGCGCCGGTCTTGCCGATCAGCTGCGAGACCAGGATGGTGTTGAAATCCGCGTGCCCGCCGAACGAGCCGGTGACGAATGCAACCGAGTCGAACCACAGCGTCGCGGTCAGCGATACGAAGACGCGCACGAAGACGTTGCGCGAGAAGCGGCTGACCAGCTCGTAGAGCACGCAGACCAGCACGGTGTCCAAGAACAGGACGACCGCGCTCGAGACGATGATTCGCCACTGGTGGTCGAAGAGCTGCGGCTCGAGGTGATAGGGGTTGACCACGACGGGCGAGCGCAGCTGCCAGGCGACGAAGAACGTCAGCGGCATGAGCAGCACGTTCGCGCCGGCCAGACCGTAGATGAGCTTGCGTGCGTCCTGTGCGTCGGAGATCAGGTAGACGTAGAGCACCAAGAACATCGCCGCCGGGAACAGCACGACCGATCCGGAGCTGACGACCAGCCACGGCGTGAGCTGCACGTACACGCCGCCGGCGAAGAGCGCTGCGAGCTGGAAGATCCCGCCGAAGATGATGTAGACGAGCGAGGGACCGAACCAGCCGCGCAGGCGCAGGGCCGCCAGCAATAGGATGCCGACGAAGATGGCCTCGGCGGCCATCAGCCCGATTTGTTGTACGGCGGACCCGGACACGGCGACGCTCCTAGGGGCTCGTCGTCAGACGAAGCACCGTAGAGAATTGGCCGGGCGGCAGGCTGCTCCTCCGCGTCAGGTGGTCACGGCGCCGCGGCGGCGCCGCTGGAACGTCGCGGCCTCCTGCTTCGGCATCGACTGGATCGAGGGCGCCGTCGGCGCCGGCAGGCCGCGGATCTGCATCTCGACGATCTTGAGCGCTCGCGTCGTTTCCGGCAGGACGGGAATGCTCGGGTCGGGCGCCTCGCCGAACCCGAACGCGCTGGTCAGGTCGCCGCAGGTCTCGCGGCGCCAGGCGGTGAGGTTGGGGACCTCGACCCCGAAACGCTTCTCGATCAGCCGCAGGGTCGAGGTGTGGTCGAACGTGTCGCTGCAGACGTAGCCGCCGCGCGCGAACGGCGAGAGCACCAGACACGGGACGCGAAAGCCGAGCCCGATCGGCGTCGTGCCGACGAACTCGCCCGGCGTACCGGGCGGCGGCGTCGGCGGAACGACGTGGTCGAACAGGCCGTCGTTCTCGTCGTAGACGATCACGAACGCGGTCTTCGCCCACAGGCTGGGGTTCGACCAGAACGCGTTGAGGATGAGATGGACGAACGCCTCGCCCGACGCCGGCAGCATGTTGGGATGCTCGCACAGCTCGTAGGGCGGCACGATCCAGGTCACCGCGGGGAGGTTGCCGGTGCGAATGTCGCCGAGCAGCGTGTCCGCCGAACGCACCTTGGCCGCGTTCTCGTACAGTGACGAGGTCTTGGGTGCGTCCTGGAAGGCCGCGAAGTTCATGATCACGTCGAGCCCGACGGGATACTCGCTCGTGCTCTCGGTGCGGTAGATGCGCCACGAGACGCCGGCGCGGTCGAGCCGTTCGGGATACGTCTCCCACGTGTAGCGCTTGCCGCCGTTATCGGTCGCCGGGCCGCCGTGCTTGCCCTCCGGGTCGATCGACGCACTCATCCAGTAGTAGCGATTGGGATTCGTGGGTCCCATCAGCGAGGCATGGTAGCCGTCGCAGATCGTGAACGCATCCGCCAACGCGTAGTAGAACGGCAGGTCCTCGCGCGTGTAGTAGCCCATCGTCAGCGGCGCGCTCTCGCCGTTGGAGCGGCGGTGCGCGGTGACCCAGCCGTCGAAATGGCCGCCGTTCCACGAGTCGTGCAACACCGACCAGGCGTGGCTGAGGTCGTGCAGGCGCTGCGCGCTGGTGTGCTTGGTGTCGAGGTGGAACGGCAGGACGTAGCCCTTGGCCGAATTGCGATCGGGCTGGTAGAAGACCGGCCGGCCGTCCGGCATCGTCGCCACCTTCGTGTCGTCGTAGCCGCGCACGCCGGAGAGCGTGCCGAAGTAGTGGTCGAACGAACGGTTCTCTTGCATCAGGATCACGATGTGATCGATGTCGGTGAGCTTCGCCGGCGCCGCCTGCGCCAACGCGGGTCGTATCCATTCGGCGTACGGCGTGAGCGCCGCGGCCGTGGTGGCCCCGGCGGCCAGCGAGAGGAAGCGCGATCGCGAGAGGCCCGGCATGCGCGCGCTTTCCGCGCGCGCGCATGCCTGCTCCTGCGGCCGCCTCTCAGGTCAGACGCAGGCTACGGTGTAGCGGGCAACGGCAGCGCCGTCTCGCGGCCGCGATCGTCGTAGTCGTCCGGCACGGTGACGTCGGGCCGGCGGGCGAGATGCAACGCGTCGCAGACGGGCGTGAGGATCACGGCGACCACGACGTTCGCGATGAGCGCGTAGATCGCGGCGTAGGCGGGATAGGTCGCATCGCCGAGCCGCAGCGGAAAGACCGACGTGAAGTGCTGCGAGACGGCCATCGCCGTGCCCAGCACCATTCCGACCAGCCAGCCGATCAACAGCGCACGAGCGTGGAACCAGCGTCCGTACAGGCCGAATATCACGGCCGGGAACGTCTGTAGGATCCACACGCCGCCCAGCAGCTGCAAGTTGATCGCGAACTGCAGGGGGATCGCGACGACGAACACCAGCGCGCCCAGCTTCACCACCAGCGAGGCCAGCTTGGCGACTTGCGACTCCGCCGCCGGCGAGGCGTCGGTCTGCACGTACCGCACCCAGATGTTGCGGGTGAACAGGTTGGCCGCCGCGATCGACATGATCGCCGCCGGGACGAGCGCGCCGATCGCGATCGCGGCGAAGGCGAACCCGACGAACCACGAGGGGAACATCGCCTGGAAGAGCAGCGGCACCGCCAAGCTGGTGTTCTTGGGCGCGATGCCGGCCGCGAGCGCCATCAGGCCGAGCAGCGCGATCAGCCCCAGCAGCAAGCTGTAGGCCGGCAACAGCGCGGCGTTGCGGCGGATGACGTCGGCGTTGCGCGAGCTGAGCACGCCGGTCACGCTGTGCGGGTAGAGGAACAGCGCCATCGCCGAACCGAGCGCAAGCGTCGCATAGGCGCCGAAGCCGGCCGGTGAGATGAGAATCGAGCCGGGCTTCGGATGCGCCGCGAGCGCCGTCTGCGCGGCCGCGAAGATGTGGCCGAAGCCGCCCAGCTTGAGCGGGATGACGATGATCGCGACGATGATCGTCACGTAGATCAAGGTGTCCTTGACCAGCGCGATGATGGCCGGCGCGCGCAGGCCGCTGGTGTACGTGTACGCGGCCAGGATGACGAACGCGACGATCAGCGGGAGGTCGGCGGCCAGACCGCTGCCGGTGATACCCATCGTGGCCAGCACGACCTGGATGCCGACCAGCTGCAGCGCGATGTACGGCATCGTCGCCAGGATGCCGGTCAGGGCGATGGCCAGCTCGAGGCCGCGGCTGCCGTAGCGGCCGTGGACGAAGTCGGCCGGCGTGACGAAGCGGTGCCGGTGACAGACCGCCCACAGGCGCGGCATGAAGACCAGCGCGATCGGATAGATCAGCACCGTGTACGGGACGGCGAAGAAGCCGATCGCGCCGCTGCCGAACATCAGCGCCGGCACGGCGATGAACGTGTACGCCGTGTAGAGGTCGCCGCCCAGCAAGAACCAGACGATGACCGTCCCGAAGCGGCGGCCGCCCAGGCCCCACTCGTTGAGGTCGCTCAGGTTGCCGCGGCGCCAGCGCGCGGCCCAGAACCCGAGCACGGTGACGACCAGGAAGAGCAGGATGAAGACCGTCAGCGCGACGCCGTCGATCATTGCCGTTCCTCACGGGTCGCGAGGTAGACGATCCACGTCAACCCGGCGCTCAGGACCAGCCACAGGAACTGGTACCAATAGAAGAAGGGAAAGCCCCACAGCGCGGGCGTCGCCGTCAGATAGACTGGGGCGAGCAGCGCGATGAACGGGATGAGGAGCAGGAAGTACCAGCGCCAGCGCATGCGTTTTCCTTTCCCCGTCGGGAAGATTTGGCTCGGTTGGGCGGCTCGGTAGAAGGACCGCGCCGGGGGGCCTCGGAATGTTGCTCGACCCCCGCCTCCCACGTCGGTCGAGGGCGCGCGCCATGTCGTCGGCACAAGTTCCGGGTTTTCTCCCGAGTCAGTCCGGCCTCCACTTCCCGAACAGTTGGAACAAGGGCACCAACTACCCCGTCGTGACGCTGCCCGTCATCGGGACCGTCGCCTCGCAAGACGCCAACAAGGGCCTATGCGGCGGCTTCGTCATGACGGCGCTCGACATGTTTCTGCACGCGCCGCGGCTCTTGCCGCCCAACGACACGACCAATCCGCCCGATCCGTCGCCGCTCTTCAACTACCTCTCCTCGCGGTTGCTCGACAGTCTCGACGCCAACGGTCCCAAAGACGTGCAGTGGACGCAGGTACAAGATCACGACGTCACCATCGAGCTCGAAGGCGCCGGCCTCTCGAAGCGCATGATCGAAACGGAGTGGCCCGCCATCAAGGCCGACATCGACGCCGGCAGACCCTCGCCGCTCTCGCTGGTCGCGAAGCCGTGGTGCGGCCCGGGCGACGTGAAAGGCATCATCGCGGCGCTGAGCGAGTCGCATCAGGTCTTGGCGTGGGCGTACGATCTCGACGCGCAGAACAATCTGACGTTGAAGGTCTACGACCCCAACGACCCCTTCAACAACGACGCCGAGATCAGGATGAACGTCGGCGGTCCGACGACGGAAACGATCGCGATCTCGTGTCCCTCCATCTCGCAGCACTTGAACGGAGCGCAGATTCGCGGCGTCTTCCGCTCGGCGTACGGCTTGAAGGACCCCTCGGCGCTCGCGCAGCCGCACATCCCGTTCATGACGTGGGCCGGAAACTTCGGCGGTCAGGACAGTCTGCTGCTCTACAATCCGCCGAGCAACAATTGGTGGCTCGGTACGTTTTCCGCCGGCACCCTGACCTGGACGAACGTGGACAATACGGCCGGCTTCGGGAACGTCTCGGGCGACCAGTTCTGGGTCGGCAACTTCATCACGGCCGGATCGAGCGACATCCTGTTCTACAACGCGTACGACAACAATTGGTGGATCGGCAGCTTCTCGGGTTCCGGCTCGAACGCGAAGCTCAGTTGGTCGCTGGCCGCCAATACGGCCGGATTCGGCAACATCTCGAGCCCGCCGCCCGCGCACCGGTTCTGGGTCGGGGCGTTCGACGGCAGCGGCAAGGACAACATCCTGTTCTTCAATCAGTACGACGCGAACTGGTGGCTGGGGCAGTTCGACGCGACCGGCAAGATCACGTGGAAGCTCGCGACGAACTCGAAAGGGTTCGGCGGCGGTGAGGCGAGCGGGCTGTTCTTCGTCGGACACTTCTCGAGCCAGACCGCGGACAGCGTTCTGTTCTACCATCCGGGCGACGGCAATTGGTTCTTGGGCAGCTTCAACGGGACGACGATGACGTTCGCCCAGGTCGGCAACACGGTGGGATTCGGCGACATCTCGGCGCCGCCGCCGGTGCATCGGTTCTGGGTGGGCAACTTCGTCGGCGGCGAGTTCGATCAAGTGCTGTTCTTCAACCAGCCCGACGAGAACTGGTGGGTCGGAGCGTTCGTCGGCGGTCAGATGAAGTGGGGCGTCGCCAACAACAGCGCCACGCAATTCGGCGGCGGCGAGGCGACGGGCGTGTTCTTCCAAGGCAAGTTCAACGGCAGCGAAGCGATCTTGTTCTATCACCCGGACGACGCGAACTGGTTCCTCGGGACGTTCTCGGCGTACAACATCTCGTGGATGCTCGTCGACAACAGCTCCGGCTTCGGCTACATCGCGAACGACCTGTTCTTCACCGGGACCTTCGGGACGCCGAACACGACGGTCGTGTTCTTTCACGAAGACGGCCACTGGTGGCAGGGGACGGTGGCGCGCCAATCGACGACGTGGAAGCTCGTCGCGGCGACCGCGGGCAAGGCGTGGTGACGGACTAGCCGTCACGGCGGCGCCAGGCCTTCGAGGGCGCCGTCTCGCACCAGACGAGGAATGTTCGCGCGACCGTTCGCCCTGGCGTCGGCCGTCCTCGCCGCCGTGCTGCTCGGCCCCGCGAGCGCGGTGCCGGCGCGGCCGCCGACGCTCGTCATCGACGGCGATCCCAACTCGCTCGACACGATCCTGAACACGCCCTTCGGCTGGTCGTTGGGCCCACTCACGCAAGGCTACCTGTTCCTGGTCGACGACCGCGGCCGGTTGGTCCCGGACCGCGCATTGCGCGTGCCGACACAAGCCAACGGATTGATCTCGCGCGACGGGCGCACGATCGTGTACGAGATTCGCACCGGCCGCTGGAGCGACGGCGCGCCGTTCGACGCCCGCGACGTCGTTTTCACCGTCGCGGCGTTGCGCGATCCGCGCACCGCCGTGCCGGACACGTCGGCCGTCGCGCCGATCGTGAGCGTCGCGGCGCCGCGTCCCGACCGGCTCGTCGTGCACCTGCGGCGTCCGTGGGCGCCGTTCGTCGCCTCGTTCCTCACGCTCGGCGCGAACGATCCGTTCGCGATCCTCCCGCGCCACCTCGTTGCCGCGCTGCCGTCGTTGAACCACAGCGTGCTCGACACGCAACCGGTGGGCTTGGGCCCCTTCCGCCTCACGCGCTGGGTGCGCGGGCAGCGGTTGGAGTTCGAGCGCAACCCGTACGCGTGGCGTCACGCGCGCAGCGACCGAGTCGTCGTGCAGATCGTCCCGGCGGCGCCGACCCGTCTGGTCGAGCTGCTGGCCGGCGACCTCGATGCGGTGCCCCTGACCGGGCTGCAAATCGACGCCGCGCGCGCCCGCGGATTGCGGCTCGTCGCGACCACGACCAACCTGATCGACTATCTGGAATGCAACCTGCGTCGGCCGGCGCTGCGCGCGGCACGGGTGCGCCGCGCGCTGGCGCAGGCGATCGACCGCGCCCGCTTGGCACGCACGATCTATCGCGACGCGCTGGTCCCCGGTGACGGCGTGCAGCTCGATCGCACCTTCGACGGCCGGCGTCCGCTGCCGCGCTACGATCCGCTCGCCGCTGCGCGCGTGCTCTCGCCGTTGCACCTGCATCTCGACCTCGCGATCGCCGGCGACTGGCGGCGCAGCGCCGACGCCGCGATCGAGATCGCCGACGACCTGCGGCGGGCCGGCGTGGCGACGACGATCCGCTCGTCGACCGAAGCGACGTTCTGGGGCGCGCGCGACGCGGGCGGTGTGCTCGAAAACGGCCGCTTCGATCTGGCGTTGACGTCGTGGTCGCCGACGCTCGATCCCGACCGTTCGTACCTGTTCGGCTGCGCCGCGGTTCCGCCGCTGGGCGGCAACGCGATGGGCTGGTGCGATCCGGCCTTCGATCGCGCCGAAGCGGCGGGTGCGGCGGCCTACGATCCGGCCGTGCGCGCGCGCTGGTATCGCACGGCCGGCGACATCCTGGCCGACCAGGTCCCGATCATCCCGCTCGGACTCGAGCGCAGCGTGTACGCCGTCGCGCCGCGTCTGTTCGACTTTCGGCCAAACCCGCTGGGCCGCGATTTTTGGAACGCATGGGAGTGGGCGGTCGCCCCCTAGGCGAAAGGACGCCGGATGCGCGAGGCGACCGCCGTTCGACCCTCGGGGCTTGATCGTTTCTTCGGCATCGCCGCCGCCGGATCGACGATCCCGCGTGAGGTGCGGGCCGGACTGACGACGTTCCTGACGATGTCGTACGTCCTGTTCGTCAACCCTGCGGTCCTCGGCAACGCGATCACCGGCATCCCGGACGGCTTCGCCAAGCTGCTCGTCGTGACGGCGCTGGCCGCCGCGATCGGCAGCCTGTTGATGGGACTGATCGCGCGCTATCCGTTCGCCCAGGCACCCGGCATGGGGCTCAACGCGTACTTCGCCTACACGGTCGTGCTGGGGCAGAAGATCCCGTGGCAGACGGCGCTCGGGGCCGTGTTCGTCTCGGGCTCGATTTTCGTGCTGCTCTCGGTGCTCGGCGTCCGACAAGCGGTCGTGCGCGCGATCCCGTGGGCGCTCAAGAACGCGGTCACCGCCGGCATCGGCGCCTTTCTCGCGTTCCTCGGCCTCAAGAACGCCGGCATCGTCGTCCCCAATCCCGCCACCTTCGTGACGCTGGGAACGCTTACGGCCGCGCCCGCGCTGATCACGTTCGCCGGGCTGGTCGTCACCGCGGCGCTGCTCGCGCGCCGCATCCCCGGTGCGGTGCTGTACGGCATCATCGGCGCGACCCTGCTGGGCGTCGTCACGCACGCGGCGGTCTACCCGGGGCCGCACGACACGCTGGTTCCGTTCGCCGGTTTCTCGAACGGCGTCGTCGCCACGCCGATGTGGCCGAGCGGCCTGGTCGGCGCGCTCGATTTGCGCGCCGCGCTCGGCCTGGGCGTGGCGGTCGTGGTGTTCACGTTCTTCTTCGTCGACTTCTTCGACGCGACCGGGACGCTCGTCGGTCTGGCCGCGCGGGCCGGCGTCCTCGACGAGAACGGCGACATGCCGCGGGCGCGGCGCACGTTCGCCTGCGACGGCTTGGCCGCGATGGTCGGCGCGGCGCTCGGCACCAGCACGACGACGGCCTACATCGAGAGCGCCAGCGGCATCGCCGAGGGCGGCCGGACCGGACTGGTCGCGGTGACGGTCGGCCTGCTGTTCCTGTGCTCGACGGTGCTGTGGCCGCTGGCCGGCGTGATCCCGGCGGCGGCGACCGCGCCGGCGCTGATCGTCGTCGGCGCGATGATGCTGCAGAGCCTGCGCAACGTCGACTGGGACGACTACGCGCTGGTCATCTCGGTCTTCCTGACGATCATCGCCATGCCGCTGACGTTCTCGATCGCCAACGGCGTGAGCTTCGGCGTGATCGCCTACGCCGCCATCATGCTGCTGAGCGGGCGCGGCAAGGCCGTCGCCCCGCTGCTCTACGTCGTCGCGGTGCTGCTGCTGATCCGCTACATCTGGCTGGCCGGCGGCTAGCGAACCGTCCCCGGTGTGCGGCGCGCGACGTACGCGATCGCCAGCACGATCGGAACCACGAGCAGCAGGGCGTGCTCGAGCCGTGCGGCCGACCACGCCGCCGCCGCGCCGCCGCCGCAGTAGAAGACGACGAGGGCGGCCAGGATGACCAACCGCCGCTGCGCTCCATCGCGGTCCTTGCCGAGCAGCATGTCGCCGATGGCGACGCCGATTTGCGTGTAGTGCCCGGTGACGAAGCTCGTGTTGAGCTTCACGCCGGCAAAGGTCGTGATCGCCTGATTCTGCAGGCCCATCGCGAACGCGATGACGTCGAGCTGCACCGCGTGTCCGTGTACGAACGAGGCGGCGGCGAGCGTCGCCGCTTCGGCTGAGAGCGGGACGACACACGAGGTGCGCGTGCGCAGCAGCGAGGCGATCGTCGCGCCGACGGCCAGCGATGCGATCGCGCCTAACGACCGCTCGATCATCGTCGCGTCGCCGTGATAGGCCGCGATGCCGAGCAGGACGGTGTTGCCGGTCTGGTTCGCGGCGAAGGCGCCCCAGCGCACGTAGGCGATGCCGTCGCAGAAGCCGGCCACCAGCGCCAGCGCTGCCGCGAGTGCGGCCGCCTGCCGCGTCTGGGGTGCGGTCATGGTGGAGCGGTTCTCGATCGCCTCCGGCGAAGCATCCGCACATGACGACACGAGGAGCATTCCTGGGGGCCGGCACCGCCACGCTGGCCGCGGCGTCGGCGCTCGCCGGGACGCCGGCGACGGCGTTCGCCGCGAGCGGGCCATCGCCGTTCGACTTTCCGGCGATCGCCGCCGCGTTGGCGCGGCCGGCGACCCACCGGCAGGTCATCGGCACGGCGAAAGTGGCCGACGGCGACGTGCTGCACTATGCGCTCAACACGCTCAACGCCTACGACTTCGACTACGGCGAGCCCGGCGTGACGCACGTCGCGGCCGTGTGCTACGGCTCCGGCGTCGCCTTGCTCGTCGACGACGCGGCGTGGGCGAAGTATAAAATCGCGAGCATCCTGCAGCGCCGTGGCGACGCGGTGTCGCGGCCCGGGTCCGCGACGGCGAACCCGTTTCTGGCAGCGACCTCGTCGCTCGACCCGCACGACGCGCCGAGCGCGCCGCACGGGTTCTATCACGACGGCTCGCTGACGGCGCTGGCCAAGCGCGGCGCGTCGTTCTTCGCCTGCAACAACGCCCTGACCGGACTGGCGAACGCGATCGCGCTGACCTACAGCATCTCGAGCGACCCGGTCGAGGTCGTGCTGGCCGACCTGCGCCGGCATCTGGTCCCGGGCGCGCTGCTCGTTCCGGCCGGCGTCGCCGCCGTCAACCAGGCGCAAGAGGCGAAGTTCACCCTGTTCTTGGTGACCGCGTAGCGGTCGCGCCTACTGCGCGAGCACCGGGACGTCGCCGGTGTTCCCGGTCAGCAGCCGCACCGTGTCGAGCGACATCGCCAGCGAGGTCTTGAAGGCGCGTCCGAAGGTGTAGAGCGAGAGGCTGTAGGGATCGAGGCCCGGTGCGGTCGCATCCATGCGCACCAGCGCCAGCGGGACGTCGGGCGAGAGCCACAGCTCGAAGGTGTGCAGCCGTCCGTCCAGCGCGTGGTCGTAGCGGCCCGCGACGCGCGTCGTCGTCACCGTCGTGTTGCGCATCGTGAGGCGCTCGTGCCCGACGGCGGTGACCCGCGCCGGTCGCGGATCGTAGAGCGTCTTCGCGTCCAACAGCAGGAGCGGCGCCGCCGCCGGACCGACGCCGTCGCCCCAGCGGGTCATCATGTTGCTCGAACGGGCGACGTAGACCGCGGCCGCGTACGGCGTGAAGACGTTCGAAAAGTGCCGCTGGCTGAGGTAGATCTTCTTGAGCGTGTTGGGATTGCACGCGTGATCGCCGTTGCCGACCTGCGTCTCGACGTACCGGCGCGCGACGTCCCGGTCGTGCTCGTCGCCGAAGCCGATCTGCTTGTCGTACTGCGCGCCGAAGCCGAGCTCGTATTGCACGACGTCGCCGGCGGTCGCGCTCGGATAGGCGGCCAACAGACCGGCCAGGGTCACGCGTGTTCCCAGCCGCGGCGTCTGCGCCATCGCCCTGCCGCCGGCCGTCAGGGCCAGCGTCGCCGCCGTTCCGCCGATGAAGCTCGCTCGCCGCATGGCCGCGCCCTCCCGCGGCTTACGTTCCCGCGATCAGCGCCAGGTCCCGCTCGAGGACGTCGACCGGGATCGGGCCCTTGTAGTAGGCCCGGACCACGCCGCGGCGGTCGACGAAGATGCTGGTCGGGATCTGGTGTGCTCGGTAGCTCGCCTCCAACTGGCCCTGGTCGATTCCGAGCGGGTAGCGCATCCCCATCTGGTGCGCGAAGCGGCTGACGGTCTGGGGCGGCTCTTGCTCGTCGACGCCGAGGTACGCGACGCGCGGCCCGTAGCGCGCGTAGCTGCGCACGATGCCGGGCAGCTCGATGCGACACGGCCCGCACCAGCTGGCGAAGACGTTGATGAACAGTGGCCGGCCGCGAAAGCGACGCGCGCTGACCGGCGTGCCGTCGAGGCCGTCGACGACGAAGTTCGGCGCCGGCCGTCCGACCGCCGCGACCAGCGGCGCGGCGAACGCGACCTGCGCGGCGTCGGCGTTCACCCCAGATCCTCGCGGCGAATGCGCGTGTACTCCGGGCGGATCGCCGGCAACTGCACGAGCTTGGCGAGCGCGGCGTCGAAGTTGCGCTCGCGGGTGCGGTGGGTGAGGATGACGATGTCGGTCTCGCCGAGCGTGTCGCCCGGGCCTTGCTGCAGCATCGCGTCGATCGAGATGCCGGCGTCGGCCAGCGTGCGCGCGATGTCGGCCAGCACGCCGACCTGATCGGTGACGCGCACCCGCAGATAGTAGGACGTCTCGACGTCGCCGATCGGCAGGATGCGCACGTCGCTGAGCGACTCGGGCTGGAACGCCAGGTGCGGGACGCGCTCTTCCGGTTCGGCGCGCATCAGCCGGGTGACGTCGATGACGTCGGCCAGCACCGCCGACGCGGTCGGATCGGCGCCGGCACCGGCGCCGTAGTAGAGCGTGACGCCGGCGGCGTCGCCCTTCACGAGCACGGCGTTCATCGCGCCGTTGACGCTGGCGATGAGCCGTTCGGCCGGAATCAGCGTCGGATGGACCCGCAGCTCGATCCCCTCGGGCGTGCGTTTGGTGATCGCCAGCAGCTTGATGCGGTAGCCGAGCTCTTCGGCGTAGGTGATGTCGCGATCGGTCAGCTGCGTGATGCCTTCGACGTAGGCCTTGTCGAACTGCACCGGGATGCCGAACCCGATCGCCGAGAGCAGCGTGAGCTTGTGCGCCGCGTCAATCCCCGCGACGTCGAAGGTCGGATCCGCTTCGGCGTAGCCGAGGCGCTGCGCTTCGGCCAGCACGGTCGCGAACGGCAGCTTCTTGGCACGCATCTCGGAGAGGATGAAGTTGCTGGTACCGTTGACGATGCCGGCGATCCACTCGATGCGGTTGGCGGCCAAGCCTTCGCGGATGACCTTGATGGTCGGGATGCAGCCGGAGACGGCTCCTTCGAACGCGACCATCACGCCGTTGGCGCCGGCGGCGGCGAAGATCTCGTTGCCGTGGAGCGCGAGCAGCGCCTTGTTGGCGCTCACGACGTGCTTGCCGTGCGCGATCGCCGCCAGCACGGCGTCCTTGGCAACGGTCGTGCCGCCGATCACCTCGACGACGATGTCGATCGACGGATCCGCGACCGCGCGCACGAGATCGGTGACGATCGGGACGTCGGGTCCGACGACGGCGCGCGCCTTGGCCACGTCGCGCGCGCCGACCCAGGCGACCTCGATCCGTCGTCCGGCGCGCCGGGCGATCTCTTCACGATTGCGCTCGAGGACGCGATACGTACCGCCGCCGACGGTCCCGATCCCGAGCAGGCCGATTCGCACCGGTTGCATCGGGCGCTTCTTCCGGAGGCGACGCGGCCGACCTTGTTCAGCGTGCGAGGTGCTCGCCGAGCGCGTCCAGGAATGCGTCGGCGTCGAACAGCTCGCCCAGCGCGCGGGCACCCGGCGCGCCGGCGCCCGCGCACAGACGGGTCGCGGTTTCCACCACCAGCGGCGCGCTGACCGCGTAGATGTCGCGTCCGCGCACGCGCGCGCGGCGTTCGGCGCCGTCCTTGCGCGCGAGCGCTTCCAGCACGAAGCGTTGCGTGGAGCGCCCGCGTTCGTCGGCGGCGAGCGGCTCGGGCGTCGCGCCATCGCGCACGTCGCGCAGTGCGTTCTCGCTCAGGAAGCTGCGCAGCGTCGACACGTTGAGATGGTGCGCCATCAGGACGATCTCGCTGAACGGCATCGGCACCAGCTGCACGGTGCCGAACGGCGCGCCGGCGTCCCACCCGCCGTGCCTGCCGGGCTGCAGCACCGCCAGGGTTCCGTGCTCGCGAACCAAACGCGCGAACGCGTTGCGCGCGCCGGTCTCGCGGGTGCCGCGCGTCGGCCACCAGTGGTCGAGCGCGATCCGCAGCTCGACCTCGTCGGCTTGCGCCCAATCGCCCAGCGCGCTGGTCGCCACCAGATCGCCCAGGCCGCCGAAGAAGCCCGCGGCGGGCGCGAGCACGATGCCCGCCGCGCGCGCCGGCGCGTCGAACGCAAGGAAGGTCGAGAGCGCGCTCATCTGCTCGGCGGTCAGGTCGACGTAGTGGATGCGCGCGCGCAGGGCGGCAGCGATAACGGGCACGGCCGTGTCGAGGAACGGTCCGGCGCAGTGGATGACCGCGTCGGTGCCGGCGAGCGCGCGATCGAGCGCGAGCGGGTCGTCGATCGCCGCCACGCGGGTCTGCACGCCGGGCGCCGCGGCGAGCGCCGCCAGCTTGGCCGGGACACGGCCGATGGCCACGGCGGGGATGCCGCGCCGCACGAGCTCCGCCAGGACGAAGCGGCCGGTGTGTCCCGTCGCGCCGACGACTGCGATGGTCATGGAACCCTCCCGATACAGACCGGTCTGTTGCGCTGGAGCTTGCATTAAAACAGACAGGTCTGTATCATATCAAGCATGGCCACGACCGATCCGCGCGAGCGCATCCTCGCCACCGCCGCGGAGCTGTTCTATCGCGAGGGGGTCCACGCGGTCGGGGTCGACCGGGTCGTCGAGGTCGCCGGGGTCGCCAAGACGAGCCTGTACCGCCACTTCGGCACCAAGGACGAGCTGATCGCGGCCTTCCTGCGTCGCGAGGACGAGGACTTCTGGGCGCACTGGGACGCCGTCGCGCGCGCGCACGCGGGCGACCCGCACGCCGAGCTCGACGCGCACATGGCCTGGATCGGGGAGCGCCTCGCGCGGCCCAACTACCGCGGCTGTCCGCAGTTGAACGTCGCGGCCGAGTTCCCGGCCGCCGATCACCCCGCCCGCGTCGTCGCGGCCGCCCACAAACAGGCCCTGCGCGGGCGCCTCGAAGCGATCGCGCGCCGGCTCGAGGTCGCGCATCCCGCCGAGCTCGCCGCGCAGCTGCTGGTGCTGATCAACGGCGCCTTCGTCAGCGCGCAGGTGCTCGCGGCCGACGAGGCCACGCCGGTCCTGCGCGCCGCGGCTCAGGCGCTCGTCGCCGCCGCCCGCTGACGCGCCGCGAAGTCGACGTACCAGTCGAGCGCGCGCGGGTCCATCATCGCGTCGGGACTGGCGGCTTTGTCCGGCGGCGTCCCACCGAGGATGCGGCGGACCGGAATCTCCATCTTCTTGCCGGTCAGCGTGTAGGGGATCGCGTCGACGGCGTGCACCTCGTCGGGGACGTGGCGCGGGCTGCAGTCGGCGCGCAAGGTCGCCGCGATCCGCGCGCGCAGCTCGTCGTCGAGCACCGCGCCCGGCGCGAGCCGCACGAACAGCGGCATCCAGAACGCGCCGCCGGGCTGCTCGAGGCAGACGATCAGACTGTCCGCGATCGCGTCGAGCCGTTCGATGGCGCGATAGATCTCGGCCGAACCGATGCGCACGCCGAACCGGTTGAGCGTCGCGTCGGACCGGCCGTAGATGTACGCGCCGCCGCGCCGGTTGATCTTGATGAAGTCGCCGTGCCGCCACACGCCCGGGAAGCGCTCGAAGTACGTTTCGCGGTAGCGCCGGTCGCCGGGATCGTTCCAGAAGAAGAGCGGCATCGAGGGCGCGGGGCTGGTCACGACCAGCTCGCCGACCTCGTCGATCACTTCCTGGCCGTCCTCGTTCCAGGCGTGGACGTCCATGCCGAGCAGTCGCGCTTGGATCTCGCCCGCGCGCACCGGCAGCATCGGCGTACCGCCGACCAGGCCCGCGCACAGCTCGGTCCCGCCCGAGGGTGAGGTCACGGCGAGATCGGCCTTGACGTTCTGGTAGAACCACGCGGTCGATTCCGGCGTCACCGGCGAGCCGGTCAGCAGCACGCCGCGCAGCGCGGAGAGATCGAAGCGCTCGCGCGGCACGATGCCGGCTTTCTGCATGATCTGCACGTAGGTCGGGCTGGCGCCGAAGGTGGTCGCGCGGCTTTGTTCCGCGAGTCGCCAGAGCAGCTCCGGTCCCGGATACGCCGGATGACCGTCGTAGAGCACGATCGACGAGCCGGCCAACAGCGCCGAGCACAGCGCGTTGAACATCATCCAGCCGGTCGTGGTGTAGAAGAACATCCGCGTCGCGGGGCTGAGGTCTTGCGCCAGCACCGTGCTCTTGAGGTGCTCGGCGACCAGGCCGGCATGACCGTGCACGATCGCCTTCGGCAAGCCGGTCGTGCCGGACGAGAACAGGATCCACAGCGGGTGCTGCGCGTCGACGCGCTCGAACGCGAACGCGTCGGCCGCGACCGGCGCGCCGGCGAGCAGCTCGTCCCAGCGCAGCGCACCGTCGACCGGCGGCGTGGTCGCGTCGGGGCGCAGGTACGGCAGCCACACCACCGTCCGGACCGTCGGCAGCTCGGCGAGGATGGTGCGAATCTCGGCGGCGCGATCGAAGTCCTTGCCGCCGAAACGGTACCCGTCGGCGACCAGCAGCACGGCCGGCTCGATCTGCGCGAAGCGGTCGATGACGGTGCGCGCGCCGAACTCCGGCGCCGCCGACGACCAGACCGCGCCGATCGCGATCGTCGCCAGCATCGCGACCACCGTCTCGGGAATCGTCGGCATGTACGCCGCGACGCGGTCGCCGGGCTGCACGCCCAGCGCGCGCAGGTGCGTCGCGACCTGTCGCACCTGCGCCGCCAGCTCGTGCCAGGTCGTCGTCGCCAGCGGGCGCAGCTCGGAGCTGTGCACGAGCGCCACCTCGTCGGCGGGCGCGCTCTCGGCGCGGCGCAACGCGTGCTCGGCGTAGTTGACGCGCGAGCCGGCGAACCAGATCGCGCCGGGCATCGTGCGGCGGTCGACGACCTGCGCGTACGGCGCGTCGGAGCGGATCGCGAAGAACGCCCAGATCGCGCTCCAGAAACCGTCGAGGTCGGTCACCGACCAGCGCCAGAGCTCTTCGTACGACGCGACGCGCACGCCGCGTTCGGCGGCCAGCCAGCGCACGAATCGTGCGACCTGGCTGGCCTCCACCGCCGCGGGGTCCGGGGTCCAGAGGAGCGTCCCTTCCGTCATCGGGACCCGGACTTCGCGGCGGTCGGGGTTGTTACTGCGCCGACGCGGTGGTCGCGGGCAGTGCGTAGGTGAAGACGGCCGAGGTCGGCGGAACGTTCTTCAGCCACGGGGTGAACGGCAGGAAGACGAGCGGGAAGACGCCGCCCTGTCCGACCGATACCGCGATGTACTGCTTGCCGCCGAGCAGGTAGCTGATCGGCGGAGCGGTGATGCCGCTGCCGGTCGGCGCCGACCACAGCTCCTTGCCGGTTAGCTCGTCGAACGCGTCGAGCTTGCCGTCCATCTCGCCGACGAAGACGAGCCCGCCCTTCGTGGCGAGCGCGCCGCCGAACGCCGGCGAGCGGAAGTGGTGTTTCCACACCTTCGTGCCGGTGGTCAGATCCCAGGCCGAGATGCTGCCGGCGAACGCGCCCGGTCCGCCCGGCAGGCCGCCGAAGTTCAGCGCGCCTTTCTTCGGGTGCAAGTCGACGGTCTTCTCGGGCGTGACCGTCTGCCAGCTCTCCAGGGCCGGAACGAACAACAGGTGATGGACCGGATCGTATGCGGGCGGCTCCCAGTTCGCGCCGCCGATCACGGCCGGGTAGAGCGCGAACGGCTTGTGCGCCTTCGCGGTCGCGAGCTGTTGCCGGTTGATGGTGATGACGCCGTCGCGCGAGACGCTGGCCCAGTTGACCTTGTCCAGGTACTGCACCGCGTACACCAGCTTGCCGGTATGGCGGTTGAGCACGTAGAGGTAGCCGTTGCGATCGGCTTGCACCAGCGCGGGAACCCGCTTGCCGGCGATCGGAATGTCGGCCAGCACCGGTTGCCCGACCGCATCGTAGTCGTAGAAGTTGTGCGGGGTGAACTGGTAGTACCACTTCATCGCGCCGGTGTCGGCGTTGAGCGCCAGCATCGAGCTGGTGTAGAGCAGCGAACCCTTGATGCCGTTGGGATCCCAGTCGGGATTCGGATTGCCCACGCCCCAGTAGAGGGTGTTCGTCTTGGCGTCGTACGCGCCCGGCAGCCAGGTCGCGCCGCCGCCGCGTTCCGCGTTGCCCGGGATACCCCAGGTGTCGTAGCCCGGCTCGCCCTTGGACGGGATCGTGTAGTGCTTCCAGAGCAGCTTGCCGGTCGCGCCGTCGTACGCCGCGATGAAGCAGCGGGTCGGGAACTCACCGCCGCCGACGCCGGTGATCAGCATGTTCTTGACCGGCAGCGGTGGGCTGGTGATCGTGTAGGCGTCGTTGACGTTGGCGACCGTCGTGTTCCACACGACCTTGCCGGTCTTCTGGTCGAGTGCGACCAGATGCGCGTCGAGCGTGCCCATCACGACGGTGTTGCCGAACGGCGTCACGCCGCGGTTGTCGTAGTTGCAGCACGAGTGCGGGAACGCGGCCGGCGAGAGCGGATAGACGTAGCTCCACAGCTTCTTGCCGGTCTTCGCGTCGAGCGCGTAGACGGCGGATTTGCCGGTCGTCACGAACATCACGCCGTGGATGACGATCGGCGTGGCTTCCATGCCGATCGGCGGACCCAAGACGTTCTTCCACGCCGTTCCGAGCGTGTTGACGTTCGCGGTCGAGATCTGGGTGAGCGGACTATAGCGGTGGCCCGAGAGCGTGCGGGCGTAGACCGGCCAGGTGGCGCCGTCGCCGCTGGTGGTCTGCGCGAGCGCGCTGCCGGCGGGGACGAGCAGCGCGCCGGCGATCACGGTGGAGAGAACGGATCGTAGGAGTGATGCGGTCACACGATTCTCCCTGATAGAACGAGTGCGCGGCGAGCGGGCCGTGAGTGAAACCCGTCACCGCCGGCTGCCGCAGGAAGAGGAAACTTCCTTCGCCGGATGCCTTCGCGTCGAAGAGGGCGGCTCCCCCGCACGGCGTACAAGGGCGCGGTGCATCGCTCGTTCGTGCCCCTGACGGCGCTGGGCGCCGTCCTGCTCTCGGCCGCCGCGCTCGCCGCGACGCCCGCGCCCGCTCCGTACACGGCCGCGCAAGCGGCGCAGGGTGCCAAACTGTTCGCCGCCCGCTGCAGCACGTGTCACGGCGCCCAACTGCAAGGTGTGAGCGCACCCTCACTGCTGAGCGCGAACGTGGCCGGGTCCCCGAGCGCGTCCGAAGTGTACGCCGTCCTTTCGACCCAGATGCCGGCCGACGCGCCGGGTTCACTCAAACCGGCGTCATACGCGGCGATCATGGCGTTCTTGCTGAAGGCGAACCACCATCCGGCGAGCGGCACCTCGCCGCTCACGGACGCAAAAGCGAAGGCGCTCACGTTGCCGTACTAGCCGCGGCTGGGTACGCCGACTGCATGCGTTCTGTGAAAATCCCCACGATGCGAGCACTCGCCGTTGCCGCGGCCCTGGCCGCGGCGCCGTCGGTCGCGTTCGCGCAAACGACGATCTTCACGCAAGATCCGCCGCCGAAGGCCGTGCAGCAAGCCGCGCAGCGATCCGCGACGCAGCCAACCGCGATGAAGAAGAAGGCCCCCGCGAAGGCGACGACGACCGCCAAGGCGCGCACCGCCGCGAAGGCGGCGCGCCCCGCGAGCGGTTAGAGCAGCTTCGCCAAGTTGGCGGCGAACTCGGCGACGGTCTTCTTGGCGACGCCCTCGATGAGGCGGCCGCCGACCGTCGCCACGATGCCGCTGATCTGCGCGTCGGTGTGCAGGGTGACGTGCGTTTTCCCGCCGGTGTCGGTCGCCTGCGAGACGACGCTGGCCTTGACGCCGCCGCGCCCCCGCGACTCATTGCCCTGCACGCGCAAGCGTGCGGTGTGCGTCGCCTCGTCGAACTCCTCGACGTAGATCGTCGCGCCGTAGTCGACCGCGACCGGGCCCGCCTTGACCTTGACCGTCGCCTTGTACGTCTTGTCGTCGACGACGTCGGTGATCTTGGCGTTGGGGATGCAGCTCGCGACCTTGGTGACGTCCTTGAGCAGCGGCCAAACTTTGTCGACCGGGGCATCGACGTCGAACGAGTCGTCGATGATCATGACAGGCTGACCGTCGAGCGCGGGACGTGCACGGGCAAACTCCCTTCGGAGAGGCGGCCGCCGCTGCGACCCTCGCGCAGGGCGACGATCTCGGCGGCGATCGAGATCGCGGTCTCTTCCGGCGTGCGCGCCCCGATGTCCAGGCCGATCGGCGCGCTGACGCGCGCGATGTCGGCTTCGCCGATCCCGGCCGCGCGCAGCGCTGCGAGCCGGTTGGCGTGGGTGCGGCGGCTGCCCATGGCACCGATGTAGCCGGCGCTGGTGCGCACGGCGACCTCCAGCAGCGGGATGTCGAACTTGACGTCGTGCGTGAGCACGATCAGCGCGCTGCGTTCGTCGACGCGCGCGCCGCGCAGGTACTCGTCGGGCCACGCGACGACGATCTCGTCGGCGTCCGGGATGCGCTGCTTGGTGGCGAAGATCGGCCGGGCGTCGACGACGACGACGCGATAGCCCAGGTATTTGCCGATGCGCGCCATCGCGCGCGAGAAGTCGATCGCGCCGAAGATGTACATGCTCGGTGCCGGCGCGTAGGCGGCGATGAAGACGCGCACCTCCATGCCGATCGGCTCGCCGTCCTCGCCGAAGCTGCGCAGCGTGTTCTGCCCCAGCGCGAGCTGGGCGCGCGCTTCGGCGACGGCCGCTTCGTTCAGCCCCCTGGTCCCCAGATCGCCGAACACCTCGTCCTTGAAGACGAGTAGCTTGGCGCCGGCGTGCTCGCCGTCCAACCGCGTGACCAGCGCGACCGGCGTGTCGGTGCGCAGCGCGGCCGCGAAGCGGTCGAAGATCACCAGTCCAACCGTTCGACGAAGACGTGGATGGTGCCGCCGCAGGTCAATCCGACCGAGATCGCGTCGGCGTCGCTGATGCCGTAGGTCACCAGGCGCGGGCGGCCGGTCGCGATCGCGTCCTGCGCCTCTTCGTAGACGGCCGACTCGACGCACCCGCCGCTGACCGAGCCGGCGACCTCGCCGCGCTCGTTGACGGCCAGCGCCGAGCCGGGATCGCGCGGCGCGGAGCGCTCGACCCCGACGACGGTCGCGATCGCGACCCGCTGGCCTTCCCCTCGCCAGCGCTCGATCGCGTCCAGCACGTCGGTCATACGGTGGTTCTCCCTTCGATGGCGTCGGCCACGGCGTCCAACGTCCGCACGTTATGACCCGAGACGAAGGCGTCGAGATACGGCAGAGCGGCCGCCATCCCGCGCGCCAACGGCTCGTACGCCGGATGCCGCTTGTGCGGGTTGACCCACACGATGCGGCGGGTCAGCCGGCGCAGGCGCTCCATCTCTCGGCGCACGAGCTCGGGGTCCTCTCGCTCCCACCCGTCGGAGAGGATGACGACCGTGCCGCCGCGGGCGAGGCCGCGCTGGGCGTAGCCGTCGTTGAAGGCGCGCAGCGCGGCGCCGATGCGCGTGCCGCCGCCGAAGTCGCGGATCGTCTGGGCCAGCGTCGCCATCAGCCGGCGGTCGTCGGCCCGGCGCAGCGAGGGCGCCAGGTCGGTCAGCCGGGTCGCGAACGCGAAGGCGCGCACGCGCGGCCGCGCGATCGCGTTGACGCGCGCGTACTGCAAGAGCGCGCGCGCGAACGGTTCCATCGAGCCGGAGACGTCGAGCAGGAAGACCAGCGGGCGCAGCGTGTGGCGGCGCGCGGTCGCGCGGCGCCGCAGCAGCTCGCCGTGCGTGCGCGCCGCGCCGCGCAGCGTGCCGCGAAAGTCGAACCGGTCGCCGCCGCGGCTGGCGCGGCGGCGGCGCGACTCGCGCGCCTCGGCGGCGACGCGCACGCGCGAGATCAGCCGCAGGATGGCGGCCTGCTCGTCGGCGCTGAGCGCTTCGAAGTCGCGTTCGGCCAGCCGTTCGTCGGAGGCGGCCAGCACCCACTGCTCGGGCGCTCGGCGCGCGTCCTCACCCTGCGCGCGGTCCTCGGACGGCGCGGGCGGCAGCGAGGGCCGCCGCGCCGCGTCCTCGGGCAGCGGCGGGGGCGCCGGGACCGACTCGGTCAGCCGGCGCAGCGCGTCGTCGTCGCCGGGCGCGAAGCAGCGCACGAACGCGGCGTGAAAGCGCTCGAGATCGTCGATCGAGGGCAGCATCGCCGCGCGGGCGCGCCAATAGAGATCGGCCGTCGAGCGCGGCGGCAGGGCGTGCAGCACCTCGGCGAAGGTCAACGCGCGGCGCGCGCCGGCCACCACGCCTTGGGCCCGCAGCGCGCCGTCGAAGGCGGCCGCCAGCGCGGCGGCGTCGCTCACGCCGCGCCTTCGCCGCGCGCGCGAGCGATGATCGCGCCGGCCACGCTGCGCGCCAGCGCGACGTCCTCGGGATACTTGAGCACCGCGCCCAGCGAGGGCTCGAAGACCTCGGCGTCGAGCCGGTTCGCGCCGAGCAGCTGCAGGGTCTGCGCCCAGTCGAGCGACTCGGCGATCCCGGGCGGCTTACGCAAGCCTTGCTCGCGCAGCGCCGCGGTGCCGCGCGCGACGTCGGCGGCCAGTTCGGGTGCGACCGCGGGCAAGTGCAGGCGCAAGATCTCCAGCTCGCGGGCGACCGACGGATGTCCGATCCAGTGGTAGAAGCAGCGCCGCTTGAGCGCGTCGTGCAGGTCGCGGGTGCGATTCGAGGTCAGCACGACGATCGGCCGGTGGACCGCGGCGATCGTCCCGCGTTCCGGGATCGTGATCGCGTAGTCGGACAAGAACTCGAGCAGGAACGCTTCGAACTCGTCGTCGGCGCGGTCGATCTCGTCCACCAGCAGAACGATGCCGCGCTCGCGGTTCGCCCCCAGCGCGGCGAGCAGCGGCCGGCGAATCAAGAAATCGTCGGCATACAGATCGGGCGGCCGTTCGTGCGCGCCTTCGGCGCTGCGGATCGCCAGCAGCTGCTTGCCGTAGTTCCAGTCGTAGGCCGCGCTGGCCAGGTCCAGGCCCTCGTAGCACTGCAGGCGCAGCAGCTGCGCGTCGAAGACGCGAGCCAGCGCGCGCGCCGCGTCGGTCTTGCCCACGCCCGCGTCGCCCTCCAACAGGACGCCGCGTTCGAGGCTGACCGCGCAGGCGAGGGCGGTCGCCAGGCCCACGTCCGCGACGTACCCGGCCTGCAACAGACGGTGACGGAGGTCCTCGACGTCGACCGCGTGCGCCATGCGCGAGGCTTCGCAGCCGCCCGGACCGATCCTGGAATCCGCTTGCTTCATGCATGCCGCTGGGCGGCAAGGAGATTCGAGTCACCCCAGGGGAACTTCGGCGTCCGCTACTTTTCAGGGAGAGAAGCGTCTGATGCAGACGATCGAGCTGACCGTCAACGGAAAGCGCGCGTCGATCCAGTGCGAGCCACGTTTGCTCCTGGTCCACGCCATCCGTGACTACCTCGGCCTGACGGGAACGCACGTCGGCTGTGACACCTCGAGCTGCGGCGCGTGTACCGTGCTGCTCGACGGCGTGTCGGTGAAGAGCTGCACGGTCCTCACCGTCCAGGCCGCCGGCCGCGAGGTCACCACCATCGAGGGGATCGGGCACAGCGACGCGCTGCACCCGATGCAAGAAGCGTTCTGGGCCAAGCACGGTCTGCAGTGCGGCTACTGCACGACCGGCATGATCATGAGCGCGATCGACCTGATCGCGCGCACGCCTGACCCGAGCGAAGAGGAGATCCGTTCCGGGCTCGACGGCAACCTATGCCGTTGCACCGGCTACGAGAACATCGTCAAAGCGGTCAAGGCCGCCGCCGACGCGGTGCGCGCGTCCGCGCCGCGCCATTCGATCGCCGAGCTGTTGTCGCTGACGCCGCCCGCCGAGAAGCCGCCGCTGACCGGCGAGCAGATCGAACACCCCGAGCTGAGCCCGGAGACCGTCTGATGGCGTTCACCACGATGGTCGGCGCGCGCGTCACGCGCCGCGAAGACCCCCGCCTCATCACCGGGCGCGCGACCTACGTCGACGACGTCAAGATGGTCGGCCTGCTGCACGCCGCGTTCGTGCGCTCGCCGTACGGCCACGCCAAGATCACCGGCATCGACAAAGACGCCGCGCTGGCACTCGACGGCGTCGTCGCGGTCTACACCGCCGAGGACTTGGTCAAAGGCGGGATCACCGCCTCGCTGCCGTGCAACAACGCGATGCCCGACCTCAAGCGGCCGCCGCACTACGCGCTGGCGACCGACGAGGTACGCTTCGTCGGCGAGCCGGTCGCGATCGTGATCGCCGAGGACCGCTACGTGGCGCGCGACGCGGCCGACCTGGTCGGCGTCGGGTACGAAGAGCTGCCGGCCGTCGTCGACGCGGTCAAAGCCAAGGCCGGCCCGCCCTACGTCCACGCCGATCTCGGCACCAACGTCGCCTACACGCTGCCGGCGGTGTTCGGCGACCTCGACGCGGCGTTCGCGAACGCGGACAAGATCGTCAAGGGCCGCATCGTCAACCAGCGGTTGGCCGCGATCCCGATGGAGACGCGCGCGACGCTGGCCAGCTGGAATCCGGGCGAGGCGCAGCTGACGATCTACGTCTCGACCCAGATCCCGCATCTGTTGCGCACGCAGCTGGCGATCATGCTGGGCTTGGGCGAGAACCGCATCCGCGTCATCGCCCCGGAAGTCGGCGGCGGCTTCGGCGCCAAGCTGAACGTGTACGCCGAGGACGTCGCGCTGGCGTTCGCCTCGCGCACGCTCGAGCGGCCGGTCAAGTACGTGGAGACGCGCTCGGAGAACCTGCAGGCGATGACGCACGGCCGCGATCAGGTCGACGACGTCGAGGTCGCCGTCAAGAACGACGGCACCGTGCTCGGCCTCAAGGTCGAGATCACCGCCAATCTGGGCGCGTATCATCAGCTGCTCACCCCGACCGTGCCGACGCTCACGATGCTGATGCTGGCCGGCTGCTACAAGTATCCCGCCATTGGCTGCACGGTCCACGGCGTGTTCACCAACACGATGGCGACCGACGCCTATCGCGGCGCGGGGCGGCCCGAAGCGACCTTCTTGGTCGAACGCGCGCTCGATCTGGTCGCGCACGATCTGGGCCTCGATCCGGTCGCGGTGCGGCGCAAGAACTTCATCCAGCCCGGCGACTTCCCGTACGCGACGCCGACCGGCTTGACGTACGACACCGGCAACTACGTGCCGGCCCTCGAGAAGGCGCTGGCGATCGTCGACTACGACGGGCTGCGCGCGAAGCAGAAGAAGCTGCGCGCCGAGGGGCGTTATCTGGGCATCGGGGTCTCGACCTACGTCGAGGTCTGCGGCATGGGCCCGTCCAAGGCGCTGGGCGGCGCGGGGTGGGACTCGGCGACGGTGCGCGTCGAGCCGACCGGCTCGGTCACCGTGCTGACCGGCGTCTCGCCGCACGGCCAGGGCCAAGAGACGACGTTCGCGCAGATCGTCGCCGACGAATTGGGCGTCCCGATCGACCAAGTGACGATCGTGCACGGCGACACCGACAAGGTGCAGTACGGCGTCGGCACGTTCGGCTCGCGCGGCACGCCGGTGGGCGGCGCGGCGCTGATGCTGGCGATCGGCGACATCCGCGCCAAGGCGATCAAGATCGCGGCGCACCAGTGGGAAGCGAATCCCGACGACGTCGAGTACCGCGAGGGCAAGCTGCAGATCAAAGGCGACCCGTCGAAGTCGATGAAGATCGCCGAGGTCGGTTTCCTCGCGTTCCTCGCCACCAACTTGCCCGACGGCGTCGAGCCGGGCCTGGACGCGACGCGCCGCTTCGAGCCGCCCAACTTCGTGTTCCCGTTCGGAACGCACGTCTGCGTGGTCGAGGTCGACGCGCGCAGCGGCGAGATCGCGTTCGTCAAGTACGTCGCGGTCGACGACTGCGGCAAGGTCATCAACCCGCTGATCGTCGAGGGACAGCTGCACGGCGGCCTCGCGCAAGGGATCGCGCAAGCGCTGTTCGAGGAGGTCGTGTACGCGCCGGACGGTCAGCTCCTGACCGGCACGCTGCTCGACTACGCGGCGCCGCGCGCCTCGATGTTGATCTCGCCCGACCTCGACTCGACGGTGACCCCGACGACGGTCAATCCGCTGGGCATCAAGGGGATCGGCGAGGCCGGCACGATCGGCTCGACGCCGGCCGTCGCCAACGCCGTCATCGACGCGATGGGCGCCTTCGGCGTTCGCCACCTCGACATGCCGCTCAAACCGGAGAAACTCTGGGCGGCGATGCAAACGAAGCAGAACGGAACGGTGCGATGATTCCGGCAGCGTTCGACTACGTCCGCGCCAAGAGCGTCGAGGAAGCGATCGCGCTCCTGAGCGAGCACGGCGAGGACGGCAAGCTCCTCGCCGGCGGCCACAGCCTCATCCCGGCGATGAAGCTGCGCCTCGCGACGCCGGCGACGTTGATCGACATCGGCGGCATCCCGCAGCTCGACGCGATTCGCGTCGAGGGCAACCGCGTGCGCATCGGCGCGCTCACCAAGCACGCCGCCATCGCGGCCAGCGCGGCGCTGGCCAAGAGCGCGCCCGCGCTGTGGGACGCGGCCAACGAGCTCGGCGATCCGCAGGTCCGCAACCGCGGCACGATCGGCGGCTCGAGCGCGCACAACGATCCGGCCGCCGATTATCCGGCCGTGCTGCTGGCGCTCGATGCGACCTTCACCGTGATCGGCAAGCGCGGCAAACGCGAGGTCACGGCCGGCGAGTTCTTCCGCGGCTTGTTCGAGACGGCGCTCGCGCCGGACGAAGTCCTGACCGAGATCGCGTTCGACGCCGCGCCCAAGTCGGCGTACGTCAAGTACCACCATCCGGCCTCGCACTACGCCGTCGTCGGCGCGGCCGCGGTGCTGGCGCCGAGCGGCGCGCGCATCGCGGTCACCGGCGTGGGCGACCGGGCGTTTCGTGCCGCCGGCGTCGAGAAGGCGCTCGCGGGCGTCTCGCCGGGTGATGCCAAAGCGGTGCAGGCGGCGACGGCCGGAACGGCGGCGGGCGTCGACGCGCGCGGCGACGTGTTCGCCTCGCCGGCGTACCGCAGCGCGATGGCCGACGTGTACGCCGCACGCGCGGTCGCCAAGGCCGCGGCGCGCTAAGCGGGATTTCCGGCGTTCGACCCCAAGAGCCCGGCGTGATCCGCCGGGCTCCCTCGTTTCCGCGTGCCTGACCGCGGCTGGCGTCGCCTCGCGGTCGTGGCGGGAGCGACCGCGCTGCTACTGGCCCTCGCCAACCTCGTCCTCTTCTACGCGCCGGTGTACCGGCGCGTGCTCGATCCGGCTTCGAGCACCGCGATCTTCGAGCGCGCGCTCGCGCAGCTCGGCGCGTGGCGCCCCGATCCGGCGCGCGACGTGCTGGTGCTGGGCGACTCGCGGATCTACGGCGGCCTCGACCCGCTCGTCGCCGGCGCCGCGAGCGGCGGACTGCGGTTCGTCAACGCCGGCGTTCCGGGGACGACGCCGCGCACGTGGTACTACTTCGATCGATCGCTCGATCCCGATCCGCGTCGCTATCGCGCGCTCGTCGTTCCGTTCGACAGCTACGGCGACGACACGAGCGCGATCGGCAGCCTCGACGCCGACGATCACCCGGTCGACGCGCGCATGCTGGTCGACACGCTGACGCCGACGGAGGTGCCGCGCTTCGCCGGCTCGTTCGGCAGCCCGCCGCTGCAGCTCGAAGTCGGCGCCGACATGACGCTGCGCGGCCCCGAGCTGCGCCAAGACGCGCAAGAGCTGCTGGCCGATCCGGAGGCCCGCGCCGCCGCGCTGCGCGCGCCGCCCGCCGACGAGTTCCCGCCGCAGGGCGCGCATCCGTTCACCACCACGCTGACCGGTTTGCGGGTCGACTTCGCGCGCGGCACGATCGTCGAGCCGGCTTGGGTCTCGCCGGCGGAAGCGACGGAGATGGAACGCCAGGTGCTGCCGGTCCCCCAGGACAGCCCCACCTACGCCGCCTATCGCCGCCGCTGGCTCGGGCCGCTGATCGCGCGATATCGCGCCGCCGGCGTTCCCGTCGTCTTCGTGCGCATCCCGACCCGCCCGGTGCATCGCGCGTTGCCGCCGCCGCCCAGCGGAACCGTGCTCGCGTTCGCGCGCGCCGGCGACGTGCACGTCATCCCGCAGGACGCCTACGTCGCGCTCGAGCGCCCGGCGCTGTTCGCCGACCACGATCATCTCGACCGCGCGGGCAGCCGGCGCTTCAGCGAGCTGCTCGGACGCGACGTCCGCGCCGCGCTCGGCGCGCCGCCGACCGCACCGCCGCCCGTTCCGGCGGCCCCCGCCGCCGCGCCGCGGCCGGTCCTGCCGCCGCTGCTGCACGCGCTGCGCGCGGCGCTCGAGATCGGCGTGCCGCTCCCGCCGCAGTCCTACGACTACGTGCTCTTCCTGCTGCTGGTGGGATTGGTGTTCTACGCCTTGCCGCGGCGCCTGCGCTGGAGCTGGCTCTTGCTGGTGAGCTATTACTTCTACGCGCGCTGGAACGCGTCGTACGTGCTCCTGCTGCTGACCTTGACGCTGAGCGACTTCGTCGTCGCGCTGCTGCTGGCGCGGCCGGGCATACGCGCTCGCCGCTGGCTCTTGGCGGCCGGGGTCGGGGCCAACGTGGCGTTTCTGGCCAGCTTCAAGTACGCGAACTTCGTGACCGCGAACCTCGCGCTCGCGCTCCACCTGCCGAGCGATCCGTGGGCGGTCAGCTGGCTGGTTCCGGTCGGGATCAGCTTTCACACCTTTCAGAGCATCTCGTATCTGGTCGACGTCTACCGCGAGCGGGTGAAGCCGGAGTCGAACCTGCTGCACTACGCGCTCTACATCGGGTTCTTTCCGCAGCTGCTGGCGGGGCCGATCGTGCGGGCGGGGCGCTTCTTGGGCGAGCTGCACGCGTGGCGCGCGCCCGACGCCGATCAGGTCGAGCGCGGGGTGCGCGAGATCGTGCTCGGCATGATCAAGAAGCTGGTGATCGCCGATCAGTTCGCGCCGATCTCCGACGCTTACTACGGCGCGGTCGCGGCGCACCCGGGCGCGCCGGCGGCGTGGTGCGCGACGGTCGCGTTCGCGCTGCAGATCTATTTCGATTTCTCCGGCTACAGCGACATCGCGATCGGCAGCGCGCGCCTGTTGGGGTTCGTCTTTCCGGAGAACTTTCGCCGCCCGTACTTGGCGGCCGGCATCACCGCTTTCTGGCGGCGCTGGCACATCACGCTCTCGACCTGGCTGCGCGACTACCTCTACATCCCGCTGGGCGGCAATCGCGGCGGCACGCTCGCGACGCTGCGCAACCTGATGATCACGATGCTGCTGGGCGGGCTCTGGCACGGGGCGAACTGGACCTTCGTCGCCTGGGGCGGCTATCACGGCGCGCTGTTGTGCATCGAGCGTCTGGTGCGCGGCCGGCGGCGTCTGATCGAGCCGCGCGGGCTCGCGCGGGTCGCGGCGGTCGGCGTGACGTTTCTGCTGGTGACGGTGGGCTGGGTGCTGTTTCGCGCGCAGTCGTTCGCCGACGTCGTGACCGTCGCGCACGCGCTGGTCGCCGGCGGCGCCGGGCCGAGCGGCTTGGTGGTGTGGCCGTTGGTGCCGGTCGCGGTCGCGCTCGGGATCGGGATCGCACAGGAGCGCGGCGCACGCTGGGACTGGCGCGCCATGCCGGTCGCCGTGCAGGCCGCGGCGGCGGCAACGGCGCTGTTCGCGCTCGAGCTGTGCGCGTGGCCCGGTCAGTCCGAGCCGTTCATCTACTTCCGGTTTTGAGGCTCACGGCGTCGGCGTCGCGGCGTTGTAGTCGTCTCGCTGGTCGCCGATGATGTGACGCCCCAGCGCGGCGCGCACCCGGTCGGTGTCGCCGGCGTGCGTTTGCACGACCATCACCAAGGAGCCGTCCTCGACGGCCTGGGCGCACGTCTGCGCCGTTCCGTCCGGCAATCCGGCGCCGAGGAGCAATCCGACCACGCCGCCGATCGCGGCCCCCGCGACCAGTCCGACCGGCCCGAGAAACGCCGCGCTGCCGAGGCTGACGGCTCCGACGACCGCACCCAGGGAACCGGCTCCGGCACCGCCGACGGCGGCGCCGCCGAGCGCCATCCGTGCCCAGTGGCTGCCCGGGTCGGTGAACGTGGCCGAGCATTTCTCGGGATTGGCAACGTACGAGACTTCTTCGGGAGAGTAGCCCATCGCTTCGATCTTCGTGCGCACGGCGTCGGCCTCGGTTCGGTCCTGGAAGCGCGCCGCCACCACGTCGGCCGGTCCGACGAAGTCAGCCTTGTCGATGTTCGCCATAGCAGCCATCGTAGGCAGCGTTTTTCGTGCCGCCTACAAACGGGGGCCCGCCTGGTGGGGGCCGAGAACCTCTTCGGGGCGGCGGGCGGTTAGGAGTGGTGCATGCGTCGTGACGTCGAGCGTTCGATCGAGGCCCTGCGACATCTGCCGGCCGGCGATCTCGCCGCGCGCGAGCACGTGGTGGTGGTGCGCGACGCGATCGCGTCCGCCGGCGACGACGAGCTGCTCGCGTTACTGCGCCGGTTGGACGCGCTCGACGTCGATCCGGCCCACGTCGAGATGGCGCTCGAAACCGTGCACCTGGCCGCCGAACCGGTGGCTTGGCGGCGCGCGTTGGGCGAGCTGCGCGTCGCCCTGGAGCCTGCGCGCGACCGCGTCCTGGGTCACCTGGCCGGACCGCCGGGCGAGCTGCGGCTGATCTTGACCTTGCGCGCCGGCCTGCTGCGCCTCGCGCCGGGCGGCGAGAAGGCCGAGCTGGCCGCGCTCGACGACGACCTGCGGCGCTTCTTGGCCTCGCGCTTCGACGTCGGCATCCTCGAGCTGCGCCGGCTGACGTGGCAAGACTCCGCCGCGCTCCTCGAGCGCCTGGCGCGCTCCGAAGCGGTGCACGCCGTGCGCGGCTGGTTCGACCTCAAGGACCGGCTCGACGAGGACCGGCGCGTCTACGCGTTCTTCCATCCCGCGCTCCCCGACGTGCCGCTCGCGTTCACCGAGGTCGCGTTGACCGAAGAGACGCCGGCCACGATTCGCGCCATCCTCAACCGCGACGCACCGCGCGTCGATCCGGCGCAGGCGCGCGCCGCGACCTTCTACTCGATCACCAGCGCGGAGCCCGGGTTGACCGGCATTCCGCTCGGCAACGCGCTGATCAAGCGCTGCGTCGAGCGGCTGCGCAACGACCTGCCGAAGCTGCGCACGTTCGCGACGCTCTCGCCGATGCCGGGCTTCGCCGCGTGGCTGCGCTCGCGCGGCGACGCCGTGCCGGCGTTCGTGCGCCAGGCGCTGGCGACGCCGGGCTGGCAGCGCGACGCGACGCTGACGGCCGAGCTGCGCGAGCCGATGCTGCGGCTGGGCGCGCAGTATCTCGTCGCGGCGAAGCGCGCCGACGGCGCGCCGCGCGACGCGGTCGAACGCTTCCACCTCGGCAACGGCGCCAGCGCCGATCGCGTCAACTGGCTCGGCGATCCGAGCCAGCACGGGGTCGAGCAATCGTACGGGTTGATGGTCAACTACCGTTACGCGCTCGACCGGGTCGGCGCGAACCAGGTCGCCTACGCCGCCGAGCACCGCATCGCGGCGTCCGCCTCCGTGCGCGGCCTCGCGACCGCCGCGGAAGAAGAGCAAGCGGCGGCCGCCGCGACCGAGCGCCGCTCGCCGCTCGACCGCTTGCTGGGCGCCGTGCGCGCGCTGCCGGCACGCTGGCGGCGGCGTTCGTCCCTTGACGCGGCGTCGGCCGACGTGGTACCGTCCCCGCAATGATCCGCACGACCGCCGCGTCCATGATGCGAATGATGCGCACCCGCACCAGCGGTCGGCGGTACTTCGTCTTGCGATAGCGGCGCTCGCGCGCTTCGCACCACGAAGGTCCTCGCCGACGGCGAGGGCCTTTTCGTTTCCCCGCGTGCCTTCCTCACCCACCGCCACGGAGTGCCTCTCATGCCGACCCCGACCGCCGGCCACTCTACCCCCGACACCAGCACCCGCCGTCGCGCCGGCGACGGCTTCGCGACCCGCGCGATTCGCGCCGGCCAGGATCCCGATCCGACCACCGGCTCGACCATCGTCCCGATCTACCAGACGGCGACGTTCACGCAGGACGCGGTGGGCGTCGACCGCGGCTACGACTACTCGCGCACCGGCAACCCGACCCGACTCGCGCTCGAACGGCAGCTGGCGGATCTCGAAGGCGCGCGCTTCGGGTTCGCCTTCGCCTCGGGGATGGCGGCGGTCTTCGGCGCCTGCGCGATCGTGCGCGCGGGCGACCACGTCGTCGCGACCAGCGACCTGTACGGCGGAACGTACCGGCTGTTCGTCGACGAGCTGGCGCGGTGGGGCGTCGAGACGACCTTCGCCGACACGACCGACGTCGAAGCGGTGCGCGCCGCGCTGCGGCCGACGACGCGCATGCTGTGGATCGAGACGCCGACCAACCCGCTGCTGCGGATCGCCGATCTGCGCGCGCTCGCGGCATTGAAGCGACCGGGGCTCGTGCTGGCGGTGGACAACACGTTCTGCTCGCCGTACTGTCAGCGGCCGCTCGAGCTGGGCGCCGACCTGGTGGTGCACTCGACGACGAAGTACGTCAACGGCCACAGCGACGTCGTCGGCGGCGCGGTCGTCACCAGCGACGACGCGCTCGCGGAACGGATCGGTTTTCACCAGAACGCCGTCGGTGCGGTGCCGGGACCGCAGGACGCGTACTTGACGCTGCGCGGCGCCAAGACGCTGGCGGTGCGGATGCGCCAGCACGAGCGCAACGCGCTCGCGCTCGCGCAGTGGCTGGAAGCGCAGCGCGACGACGTCGCGACGGTGTTCTATCCGGGCCTGGAATCACACCCCGACCACGAGCTGGCGAAGCGGCAGCAGCGCGGCTTCGGCGGCGTCGTCTCGTTTCGCGTTCGCGGCGGCGCCGAACGCGCGGCGGCGTTGGCGAGCACGACCCGGCTGTTCAACCTCGCCGTCTCGCTGGGCGGCGTCGAGTCGCTGATCTGCGTACCGGCCGCGATGACGCACAAGACGGTGCCGCCCGAACGCAAGGCGCAGCTCGGCATCACCGACGACTTGTTGCGCCTCTCGGTCGGCCTCGAGGACGTCGAGGACCTGATCGCCGATCTGAGCGAGGCCTTCGTGCAGACGGCGCCGTTGGCGCAAGCGGCCCTCGTCTGAGGGCCGCGAGGGCGCGCACCGGCCGGCGGTCGAACCCGTGGGCTTCATGCGTTGGGCCCTCCGCGCCGCACCCCTCGTCGTGCTCGAGGTGCTCCTCATCGCCGCTCCGCCCGCCGCCCCGCAGAACGTGCCCTGGTCGCTGCAGCAAAGCGGAACGACCGCCGGGCTGCGGGGCATTCATGCCGTCGACGACGAGGTCGCCTGGGCGAGCGGAACGGGCGGGACGGTGCTCCGAACGACGGACGGCGGTGCACGTTGGCAGGTGTGCGCCGCACCGCCCGGCGGGGAGAAGCTCGATTTCCGCGGGGTGTGGGCCTGGGATGCGAACGACGCGATCGTGATGTCGAGCGGGCCGGGCGCCGCGTCCCGGCTCTACGCGACGAGCGACGGCGGTACGTCGTGGACGTTGCTGGCGACGAACGCCGATCCGGCCGGCTTCTGGGACGCGCTCGTGTTTCGGTCGCGCGGCGAGGGTTACGTGCTCGGCGATCCGCTCGCGGGTCGCTTCGTCGTGCTGCACACCACCGACGGCGGGCACACCTGGTCGCGGCTGCAGACGCGCGGCCTCGAAACGGACGGCGTCGCGACCGGTGCGTTCGCGGCCAGCAACTCCTCGCTGCTCGCGCTGCGCGACGGGACGCTGCTGTTCGGGACCGGTGGCGCGCGCGCGTACGTCCGGCGACCCGGTGCGGACCGATGGACGCATGCCGAGCTGCCGCTCGCGCGCGACGGTGAGGCGGCCGGCGTGTTCGCACTCGCCGCGCGCACGGACGGCGCGCACCCCGTGCTGCTGGCGGTCGGCGGCGACTACGAACAACCGGGCGTGCGTGCCGGCACGGCGGCCTGGAGCGCCGACGGCGCGCAGTGGACGGCGGCGGCCGCGCCGCCGCACGGCTATCGCTCGACCGTCGCGTGGGCGGCACGCAGCGGCGTCTGGATCGCGGCCGGGACCAACGGCTCCGACCTCAGCCGCGACGACGGGCGCACGTGGCAGCCCTTGGACGAGGGCACCTGGAACGCGCTGGGCCTGCCGTGGGTCGTCGGCCCGGGCGGCCGCATCGCCAAGCTCGCGCCGGACGCGCTGCGCTGATGGCCGGCGAGCTGCTGCGCTTCACCGGGGTCACGCGCCACTACGGCGCGCACGACGTCTTCGACGGCCTCGACGGGGTCGTGCGGGAGGGCGACAAGATCGGTTTGGTCGGGCCCAACGGCGCCGGCAAGTCGTCGCTGGTGCGCATCCTCGTCGGCCGCGACGAGCCCGACGGCGGCGCGATCGTGCGCGCGCGCGAGACGCGGCTGGGGTATCTCGCGCAAGACGCCGCCGAGAGCGGTCCGCCGACGCTGCGCGCGGCGTTCGAAGAAGCGCAAGCGCGCGGCGCGGCCCAGGACTGGGAGATGCGCGCGACGCTCGGGCGCTTCGACTTCGCGGAGAGCGACCTGGACCGGCCTCTGCGCGAGTTCTCCGGCGGCCAGCGGACGCGCGCGCTGCTGGCGCGCACGCTGCTCGAGAGTCCCGACTGGCTGGTGCTCGACGAGCCGACCAACCACCTCGACCTCGACACGGTGCGCTGGCTCGAGACGTTCGTGGCCCGCGACCCGCGCGCGTACCTGATCGTCTCGCACGACCGCTACTTCCTCGAGCGCGTGGCCAACCGCGTCTGGGAGCTCGACCGCGGCGAGCTGGCGACCTACGAGGTGAAGCCCGGCAGCGCGTACAGCATGTACGTCGCCGAACGCGCGGCGCGGCGCGAGCAACAGGCGCGCGACTACGCCGCCTATCTCGACGAGCGCACGCGCCAGCAGGCGGTCATCGCCGAGCTGCGCACGCACGGCTCGCACAATTACAGCGGCGTGCGCAGTCGCGAGAAGGCGTTCGCGAAGCTCGACGCGGCCGAGGCGCCGCGCGCCGAACGCCGCGCGATCGCCGTCGCGCTGACCGCCGCGCGCCGCGCGACGAGCGGCTTCGCGCTCGAAGTCACCGGCCTGACGAAAGCCTACGATCACCAGCTCTTCGCCAACGTCACCGCGCGCTTCGCGCGCGGCGAGCGGATCGCCATCGTCGGGCCCAACGGCGCCGGAAAGTCGACCTTCCTGCGGATCGTGCAAGGCGAGCTGCAGCCCGACCGCGGCAGCGTGAAGTACGGCACCGGGCTGCGCACCGCCAGCTACTCGCAGAGCGCCGCCGACGATCTTCCCGGCGGCGTGAGCGCGTCGGAAGCGGTGATGCAGATGGGCGTCACCGACGAGCAGGCGCGTGGACTGCTCGGCCGGCTCAACCTGGGCGGCGACTCCGGCGACAAGCCGGTCGAGGCGTTCTCGGGCGGCGAGCGCCGGCGCATCATGCTGGCGCGCTTGATGGCACAGCGCGCGGACTGCCTGTTCCTCGACGAGCCGACCAACGATCTCGACATCCCCAGCCGCGAGGCGCTCGAAGACGTCCTCGCCGAGTACGACGGCGCGCTGTTCGTCGTCTCCCACGACCGCTATCTGCTCAAGCGGCTCGCGCAGCGGGTGATCGCGATCCGCGACGGCAACGCGCACGTCATCGACGGCGACTACGAGGCCTACGAGCGCCGCGAGCACGAGCGCGCCGAGGCCCCCGCGCGCGATCGCGAGGTGCGCAAGGCCGCGCCGTCGCCGGTGCAGCTCGATCGTCAAGCCGCGCACGAGGCGAAGCTCGAGCTGGGCCGTCGCAAACGCGCCGTCGCCGACGCCGAGAACCGCGTCGCCAAGCTCGACAAAGAGCGCGCGCAGCTCGAAGCGCGCTTCGCCGCGCCCGACCTCTACGACGCGCCGGAAGCCGTCGTGCGCCTGCAGCGCGAGATGGACCGCGTCAACGCCGAGAGCGGCGCGGCGATGGAAGCCTGGGAACTGGCCGTCGAAGCGCTCGAAGGATTCACCCTGACGTCGAGTTAGAGGGCGACCATCGCCCAGGTTCCGACCCCGAACGCGACGACGAAAAAGAGCCAAAACGGTCGCACGTCCGCTTTCCCCGTCCGCGCGGCCTCCAGCACGAGTCGCTGGGTGCGCCAGAGCAGCGCGAGAACGGCGAAAGCGAAGATGGGGAAGCCGGCGCCGTGGCCGCGGCCTGGCGCCGCCTGCGTCGCCAGAAGCCACCCGACGACGAGGAAGAGTCCCGCGGTGCCCAGCTCCACCGCGACGAGCGTCCAAATCGCCGCTCGCGGGCCATACCTGTCCGGCACGCCGTTCAGGCCCACGTGGATCGGGACGCGGTCCGGCAAGCTGCCGTACCGCGCCGCCGTTTCGACGATCGAGGCGAGGATCATCACGAGGCCGGCGCCGATTCCGATCCCGATCAGCATCTCAGCGCTCGCTGTCGAGCATCGCCATCTGCGCGGGGACGTAGCGTTCGCCGGCGGCGGCGCCTTTGGGGACCGCGCGCTCGATGGCGGCGAGATCGTCGGGTGAAAGCAGCACGTCGAGCGCGCCGAGCGATTCGGTGAGCTGGTCGCGGCGGCGCGCGCCGATCAGCGGGATGATGTCTTCGCCCTGCGTCATCACCCAGGCGATGGCGATCTGCGTGACCGTGACGCCCTTGGCGTTCGCGATCGCGCGCAGCGCGTCGACCAGCGCGAGGTTCCTGTCCGCGTTCTCGCCCTGGAAGCGCGGGCTGTGCGCGCGGAAGTCGCCGGGCCGGGCGGCGTCCTTCGTCCAGTGGCCGCTGATGAGCCCGCGCGAGAGGACGCCGTAGGCGGTGATGTCGATCCCCAAGCTGCGGCAGGTGGGCAAGATGGCGTCTTCGATGCCGCGCGAGATGAGCGAGTACTCGATCTGCAGGTCGCAGATCGGATGCGTCGCCGCGGCGCGGCGGATCGTGTCGACGCCGGCTTCGGAGAGGCCGATCGCGCGGACGTAGCCGGCCTGGATCATCTCGGCGATCGCGCCGACCGTCTCTTCGATCGGCACGTTGGGATCGACGCGCGCCGGCCGGTAGACGTCGATGTAGTCCACGTCCAGCCGCCGCAGCGTATACGCCAGGAAGTTCTTGACCGCGGCCGGACGGGAGTCGTATCCGTGCCAACCGTTGGCCGGGTCTCGCAGCGCGCCGAACTTCACGCTGATGACGGCGCTCTCGCGCTTGCGTCCGCGCAGCGCCTCGCCGATCAGCAGCTCGTTGTGCCCCATCCCGTAGAAGTCGCCCGTATCGAGCAGGGTGACGCCGGCGTCGAGCGCGGCGTGGATCGTCGCGATGCTCTCCGCGCGGTCGGCCGGCCCGTACATCCCCGACATCGCCATGCAGCCGAGCCCCACGACCGAGACCAGCGGGCCGTTCGTTCCGAGCGACGTGTAGTCCATGCGAGCCGGTTCGGCGCTCGGGGCGTCCCCACTTCCGCGGCTGCCGGATTAGAAATCGTACAAAGCCGTGCGCTGACGCGCCCGTTTCGCCGACAACCCCTACAGAATGATCGCTGTTGCCGGCTCGTCCTCTCGGACGGGTCTGTTGCTCGTGTGCTTCGGGCTCGCGGCGTGCGTCGCCGGATGTGGCGGCGGCGGCAGCGTGCCGCACGCCGTGGCCACGGTCGGCCCCAGCCTGGCGACCGCGGCGCCGGCCCCCACGTCGCAGACGACGGCGTACGCGGTGGACGAGTCGACCGACGCCGCGGCGCTCGTTGCCGACGACGTGCTTGCGGACGGCGCGATCATCTACAGCAGCACCGAGATCGAACCGTACTTCGCGAACGGTGCCGCCATCGGGCTGGCCAAGACGAAGTCGCATCTGAGCGCGGTGCAGGGCTGGATGGCCTGGTATCTGCGACACCTCAACAGCCCCGACCAGTGGGGACTCACCGGCACGATCTACGACTATGCCGTCAGCGCGTCCGGAACCGAGACGTCGACGGGGAACTGCGATTCGACCGACTCCTACGCGGCGACGTTCCTGACGCTCGCGCGCGCGTACTACGACACCGGCAACGCCTCGGCGCAAGCGTACGTGAAGAGCATCCAGACGCAGCTGACGGCGATCGGCGGGGTGATCGTCGCCACGCAGCAATCCGACGGCCTGACGATCGCCAAGCCCGACTACGCGGTGCGCTATTTGATGGACAATAGCGAGGTCTATCGCGGCGTCAGCGATCTCGCGTATCTGTTCGGGACCGCGTTCGACGACCCGACCGGTGCAGCGTACTGGCAAGGCGTGGCCAATCGGGTCGCCGCCGGGATCGCCGCCGACTTGTGGAATGCCGGCGCGGGCGATTATGCGCCGGCGGAGTTCGCCGACGGTTCGGCGCCCGCCGCCAACCTGTCGAATTGGTACCCGGACGCGACCGCGCAGCTCTATCCGGTCGTCAACGGCGTCGTCGCGCCGACCTCGCCCCAAGCGACGTCCGTCTACGCGAAGTTCAACGCGGCGTTCCCGGGCTGGGACGACTTCGGCTTCCCCGATCAGTTTCCGTGGGCAATCGTGTTCGATGCCGCCGCCCGCATGGGCGACACGGCGCGCGCCGGCGTCTACGAGCAGAAGGTGCAGAGCACGTACGGCACGAGCGGCTATTCGTGGCCGTGGTACGACGCCGAGGCCGGCTGGTACATGCGCTCCAACGTGATCCTGGCCGGGAACACGACCTACCCGTAGCTCCGGCGTCGCGGCACGACGGCGAACGGAACGCTCCGTCCGCCGTCGTGCGCTCGCGGTCAGTTGTAGATGTACTGGATCTTCGCGCTGGCGTTGTTGCCGAAGATGTACAGCACGTCGCCGTAGCCGACGTTGTACTGGCCCGAGCCGGGTGGCACGTTGGTCTGCCCGCCGCCTTGATGGTAGATGACGACGCTGGTCGGGGCGGGATTGCCGACGCCGTACACCAGCTGCACGCTGCCGGTTTGCGGGAACGTGAAGAGCGAAATGCCGGGCGAGTAGTTCGGCGAGTAGAGCGTCACGCCGGACGCTGCCAGGTCGAGACCGAGCTCTTTGAGGTCGGTGGTCGCGGTTGCCATGAGGGAGCCCTCCGTCACACGATGCACGGACTCCGACAGCACACGTAAAAACGGTCTCCGTTCGTCCCGCCCACACCCGCTGTCGGAAACGTCCGGTCGCCTCGGGGAGGCGACGAAGCTCGATTTCGCGGCGGGGGCGCAAATCCATCTCTCGAACCGGTGTTCGAGGAAAGGCAGATGTTGGGCGAGTTTCACCCGCTGGTCGGGGAGTGGTTCGAGGAGCGATTCGGGCAGCCGACCGAGCCGCAAATTCACGGTTGGCCGCTCATCCGGGCAGGCGAGGACGTGCTCATCTCCGCGCCGACCGGCTCCGGCAAGACGCTGGCCGCCTTCACCCTCTGCCTCGACAGCCTGGTGCGCGAGGCGGCTGACGGCACGCTGCCCGACGAGGTCGTCGCGGTCTACGTCTCGCCGCTGAAGGCGCTGACCAACGACGTTCGCATCAACCTCGAGACGCCGCTGGCCGAGCTGCAGGCGCGCGGCGCCGCCCGCGGGCTGCCGTTGACCGCCATCCGAACCGCCGTCCGCACGGGCGACACGCAGACGGTCGAGCGCGCCCGGATGCTGCGCAAACCGCCGCACATCCTGGTCACCACGCCCGAGTCGCTGTTCATCCTCATGACGGCCGAGAAGTCGCGCGCGGTGCTGCGCAACGTGCGGACCGTCGTCGTCGACGAGATCCACGCCCTGGCGGCCGACAAGCGCGGCTCGCACCTGGCGCTGACGCTGGCCCGCCTCGACGCTCTGGTCACCGGCGCCGGCGGGAAGAAGCCGCAGCGCATCGGCCTCTCCGCGACGGTCCGCCCATTAGAGGAAGTCGCGCGCTTCCTGAGCCCCGCGGCGCGGGTGGTCAACGTCGGCGACCGGCGCCCGATGACGCTGACCGTCGACGTTCCGCAGAGCGACGAGCTGGGTCCGGTCGCCAGCGGCGAGATGTGGGCCGAGCTGTACGACACGATCGCGCAGTGGATCGGCGAGCACCGCACGACGCTGATCTTCGTCGCCACCCGGCGCGCCAGCGAACGGGTCGCCTTCGCGCTGACCGAACGGCTCGGCGAAGGCGTCGTGCTGCCGCACCACGGCAGCCTCTCGCGCGAGAAACGCTTCGAAGCGGAGCAGAAGCTCAAGGCCGGCGAGCTGCGCGCGGTCGTCGCGACCGCGTCGCTCGAGCTGGGCATCGACGTCGGCGCGATCGATCTGGTCGTGCAGCTGGGCTCGCCGCGCGCGATCGCGACCGCGCTGCAGCGCATCGGCCGCTCCGGCCACTGGATCGGCGCGCGGCCCGAAGGCCGGCTGGTCGCGACGACGCGCGACGAGCTGCTCGAGTGCGCGGCGCTGGTGCGCGCGATGCGCACCGGCGCGATGGACGCGCTGACGATCCCGCCGGCGCCCCTCGACATCCTCGCGCAGCAGATCGTCGCCGCCTGCGCGGCCGAGGAGTGGAGTACCGACGCCCTTTTCGCGCTCGTGCGCGGCGCCTATCCGTACCGCGCCCTCGAGCGCAAGGCGTTCGACGACGTCGTCGCCATGCTGGCCGACGGCATCGCCAGCTCGCGCGGCCGCAGCGGCACCTACTTGCATTACGATCGCGTCAACGGGCGCCTGCGCGGCCGGCGCGGCGCGCGCATCGCGGCCATCACGTCCGGCGGCGCGATCCCGGAGACGGCGAACTTCAACGTCATCGCCGAGCCCGACGGCCAGCTGGTCGGCACGCTCGACGAGGACTTCGCGGTCGAGAGCATGGCCGGCGACGTGTTCTTGCTGGGCACGACGTCGTGGCAGATCCGGCGGGTCGAGAACGGCGTCGTGCGCGTGGTCGACGCGCACGGCGCGCCGCCCTCGATCCCGTTCTGGAACGGCGAAGGCCGCGGCCGGACCGTCGAGCTCTCGTTCGAAGTCTCGCAGGTGCGGCGCGCGATCGACGAGCGCAACGACGCCGACGCCGTGGCGTGGCTGCAACAGGAGTGCGCCATGGACCGTGCCGCCGCGGAGCAGGCCGTCACCTACGTGCGCGCGGGGAAAGCGATCCTCGGCGTCGTCCCGACCGACACGACGCTGGTCGCGGAACGCTTCTTCGACGAAGGCGGCGGGATGCAGCTGATCCTGCACACGCCGTTCGGCGCGCGCATCAACCGCGCGTGGGGCTTGGCGCTGCGCAAGAAGTTCTGCCGCTCGTTCAACCTCGAGCTGCAGGCGGCCGCGACCGACAACGGCCTGGTGCTCTCGCTCACCGATCAGCACGCCTTCCCGCTCGACGTCGTCTGGGAGTACGTCAAATCGGCCAGCGTCGAGGAGACCCTGCGCCAAGCGCTGTTGACGGCGCCGATGTTCGGCGCGCGCTGGCGTTGGAACGCCACCCGGGCGCTGGCGGTGCTGCGTTGGATGGGCGGACGAAAAGTGCCGCCGCAGCTGCAGCGGATGCGTTCGGACGATCTGCTCGCCGCCTGCTTCCCCGATGCCGCGGCTTGCCAAGAGAACATCACCGGACCGATGCGCATCCCCGATCACGTGCTCGTCAACGAGACGATGACGAACTGCCTGCACGAAGCGATGGACCTCGAGGGCCTCACGGCGATCCTCCGGCGCGTCGAGGCCGGCGAGCTGCGCACGGTCGCGGTCGACACGCCCGAGCCCTCGCCGTTCTGTCACGAGATCCTCAGCGCGAACCCCTACGCCTACCTCGACGACGCGCCGCTCGAAGAGCGCCGCACGCGCGCCGTCACGCTGCGCCGCACGATTCGCACCGACCTCGACGGCAGCGGCATCCTCGATCCGGCCGCGATCGCCGAAGTCGCCGAGTCGGCGTGGCCGCTGGTGCGCGACGCCGACGAGCTGCACGACGCGCTCGCGACGCTGGTCGTGGTCGCGCCGCTCGCGGGTTGGCGCGACTGGTACGACGAGCTGGTCGCGCAGCGGCGCGCGACGACGCTGACGACCGCCGGCGGCACCGCGCTGTGGACGTGCGCCGAACGGCTGGAGCTCGCGCGCCTGGCGTATCCCGATGCGACGCTCGCGCCGGAGATCGCGGCCGTGCCGACCCCGGCGTTGCCGGAGCGGCGCGAGGACGCGTTCGCCGAGATTCTGCGCGGCTGGCTCGAGTCGAGCGGCCCGGCGACCGTCGCCGAGCTGGCGGCGCGCTTCGCGGTCGACACCGCCACGATCGAGGTCGCGCTGGTGCGGCTCGAAGTCGACGGGCAAGTGCTGCGCGGCCGCTTCCGCGGCGGCAGCGACGAAGAGTGGTGCAATCGCCGTGTGCTGGCGCGCATCCATCACCTCACGCTGGGCAAGCTGCGGCGCGAGATCGAGCCGGTCACGACCGCGGAGTACGTCCGCTTCCTGTACCGCTGGCAGCACGTCGCGCCGGGCACGCGGCTGCACGGGCTCGACGGCACGATGCAGGTCATCCGGCAGCTGGCCGGCTACGAGATCCCGGCCGCGGCGTGGGAAGCGTCGATCTTGCCGGCGCGCGTCAACGGTTACAAGCGCGAATATCTCGACCGCCTGTGCTACAGCGGTGATTTGATGTGGGGCCGGCTCGCGCCGCACCCGACGCTGCGCAGCGAGGACGACGAGCGTGCGCGCAAGATTCGGCCGACGAAGCTGGCGCCGATCGCGCTCTTCCCGCGCGAGGACGCCGAGGCGCTGATCGTTCATCGCGACGCCGAGGATACCGCCGGCCTCACGCCGGCGGCACGCGAGGTGCTCGAGGAGATCGTGCGCCGCGGCGCCCCGTTCTTCACCGACGTCGTGCGCGGCACGAAGCGTCTCCCGGCAGAGGTGGAAGAGGCGCTCTGGCAATTGGTGGCCGCCGGTTTGGTGACGGCCGACGGCTTCGACGCGCTGCGCTCGCTGATCGACGCCAAGCGCCGCCTGGGCGAGAAAGGGCATCGCGCGCGACCGCGCTCGTCGAGCGGGCGTTGGACGCCGCTCAACGCGCCCACGCCGGCCATCGACGCCGAAGCGTTCGCGCGCCGGCTGTTGGCGCGCTGGGGCGTCGTCTTCCGCGACGTCGTCGCGCGCGAGACGCTGGCGCCGTCGTGGCGCGAGCTGCTCGGCGCGCTGCGCCGAATGGAGTCGCGCGGCGAGATCCGCGGCGGGCGCTTCGTCGCCGGCTACGTCGGCGAGCAGTACGCGCTCCCGGAGGCGCTCGACGCGCTGCGCGCGGCACGCCGGGCCGGCGACGGCGGCGAGGTCGTCGCGGTCAGCGCCTACGATCCCCTCCAACACGCCGCGGCCCTGCTACCGGGAGCTCCGGCGCGGCCGAAGAAGCTCGTCGCCATCTCGTAAGACGCCCGCCGGCGAGGTGACAAGGCCATGAGCGATTCTCACGTCCTGCGACTCGGTGACCACGTGCGCGTCATCGACGAGGATGCCGAGGCACGGGTCACCGCCGTGCACCCCGACGCGCAGGTCGAGGTCGAGTTCCTGCACACCGGCGGATCGGGGCCGCGCCGGCACCGCTACGCGCGCGAGGCGCTCGAGTACGTCGCGCCCGAACACCATCGGCACTGAGGAGACGGGGATGTCGCGCTTTCACCAAGGGACGGCCACGACGCACGTGCGTCCGCACACGACCGTCGACCATCGTCCGGGCGGCTTGGACGTCGACATCGAGGCGTCGAGCGCGTGGATCGCGGTCGGCGTCTTCGACGCGAAAGCCGGTCGCGAACCGGCCGTGCTGTCCTCGGTCGAGACGATGATCGAGCAGTTCGCACGCGAGCGGCCGGTGCCGTCGGCGTTCGTCATGGCCTCGCGCGACGGTCATCGCGTGGTCGCCTTCCTGTGGCTGGCCGGACACGACGCGTTCCGTGCGCTGCAGAGCGCGTGGGATCAGCACCACCTGCACTTGGCGCGCGAGGACAAGGCGGAATCGATGCGGCTCGCGCTCTGTCACTGCACCGCGACCAGCGGTGATCCGCTGTTCGAGATCGGCACGACCGAGGTCGTCACGTTCGAGGAGCACACCGGCGCGAACGCCGTGCTGCCGAGCGGCGACGACGACACCGTGCTCGGGCGCGCGCTGCTGGTCGACGACGTCGCGCAGCACAGCTTCGTCCTCTCGCGCTTCTCGCGCTACGACGGCAACGCTCGGCGCTACGCGATCGCGCGCTCGTGGGGTTCTTGACTACGGTGTAGACGACCGGGGCCCGAAATGACTTCGTTGTAGACGGCTCGAGTAGGCCGTTTACGCGTACCATGGGCACGTGCTGGTCGTGCTCTTGCTGACCTCGGCGACATTTGCCGTTGCCGCCGTTACGCCGGCTCCGAACGCGGCGGCATCGCCGTCGCCCTCGCCGCGTGCGACGCTCTCGACGATCGGGACGACCGCGACGGCGAGCCGTTCGACGAACCTGGTCGGCACGGCCGACTCGGCCTCGGCTGGGACGATCGGCGCCGAGCAGATCGCGACGCGTCCGCTCTTGCGGCCCGGCGAGCTGCTCGAGCAGATTCCCGGCCTGGTCATCAGCCAGCACAGCGGCGAGGGGAAAGCCAACCAGTACTACTTGCGCGGATTTCAGCTCGACCACGGCACCGATCTCGAAGGCACCGTCGACGACGTCCCGGTCAACATGCCGACCCATGCGCACGGGCAAGGCTATTCCGACATCAACTGGTTGATCCCCGAGCTGGTCCAGTACGTCAGCTTCGAGAAGGGCCCGTACTACGCCGACGAGGGCGATTTCGCGACGGCCGGTTCGTACGATCTCACCTATCGCGACACCATCGCCCCGATCGAGGAGTTCGCGATCGGTGACTACGGATACGATCGCTACCTGGTCGCGGGCTCGCGTTCGGCGGGCGGCGGCAACCTGCTGGGCGCGTTCGAGTACGATCGCGACAACGGGACGTTCATCAGTCCCGACGAGTACGAGAAGTTCAACGGCGTGCTGCGCTGGAGCCGGCAAACGGCGAACAGCTACGTCGACGTCGACGCGATGGCATACCATGGTGCGTTCGACTCGACCGATCAGATCCCGCAGCGACTCGTCGACGCGGGCGTGCTGAACCGCTATTCGGCGTTCGACCCGAGCGACGGCGGCACGACCGATCGATACGTGCTGGACGGCAAGTGGGTCCACGCCGACGCCGAGGGCGTCTCCCAGGTCAGCGCGTTCGGTGAGCTCTACGGCCTCGACCTGTTCTCCGATTTCACCTACGATCTCGACGACGCGACCGACTACTACAACGTCACGGCGAATCCGGTCACCTGCAACCCGCTCTACACGACCTGCAAGCCGGGCGCGAACCACGTCGGCAGCTACGTCTCGTACTGCCCGGCGAACGATACGCCGACCGGCGGCGCGACGGTGGCGGGATCGGTCTCGCCCGCGCCGTTCACCTACGCCTGCGGCGATCAGCGCGAGCAGCTCGACCAACGGTTCGTCACCGGCCTGACGGCGAAGCGCACGTATACGAGCCGGCTGTTCGAGACGACGATCGGCACCGGCTTTCGCAACGATAACATCCCGGTCGTCGGACTCTTCCTCACCAGCGATCGCCTGCGGTACCCCGAGGGCACCCTGAGCGACGATCACGTCGCGGAGTTCGACCAGTTCCTATGGCTGCAGTCGCAGTACCGCATCGGGCCGAGGCTGCGCTTGATCGGCGGCGTGCGCGAGGACGCGTACCGGATCGACGTCCAGGCGTACCTGCCGGGGAACTCGGGACTGGTCCACGCCGCGCTGGTGAGCCCGAAACTGATGGCCGCGTATGCGTTCGATCGGCACCAGGAGCTCTACGTCGACGCGGGCGACGGCTTCCATTCGAACGACGGCCGCGAGACGACGCAGACGCTCGACCCGCAGACGCACGCCGACATCGACCCGAGCGGCGATCCGGTCACGAAGTACTCGCCGCTCAACCGCGCGCAGGGGTCCGAGGTCGGCTACCGCTACTCGAACGGATTGCTGACCAGCACGGTCTCGGCCTGGCAGCTGCACATGAACTCGGAGCTGGTCTTCGACGGCGACAACGGTACGACGGCCCCGGCCGGACCGACGATCCGGCGCGGTCTCGAGTTCGCCAACTTCTACACGCCCGACCATTGGCTGACGCTCGACCTGGACGTCGCGACCTCGACGGCGCGCTTCACGTCTAACTTCAACGGCCAGGGAACCTACGTTCCCGAGTCGCTCAACGCGGTGACGTCGGCGGGGATCACGCTCGACCGACCGGCCTTCGCGGCCTCCCTGCGCTACCGCTATTTCGGCCCGCGCGCGCTGGACCAGGCGGGCGACGCGTTCTCCACGCCCTCGAACATCGTCAACCTGCAGCTGACCCGTAAGCTCCCGCGCGGGCGCCGGCTCACGCTCGACGTCCTCAACCTGTTCGACAACACGCAGGCAGACGACGTCGAATACTACTATCAATCCTGGGTCCCCCAGGACGCGCTGAACCCCGCCTACGCGAAGGATCCCGCGATCAATCCGCTGCTGGGTGGCCAGGGCGTCAACGACTATCATTTCCATCCGACCGAACGGCGCATCGTACGGCTGAGCTACGCGCTGCCGCTCTGAGGGCGAATCGTGCGCCGATCGCGTACAGTCACGACGTGCCGCAGTGGACCGCCGACATCGAGGTCGCGCTGAGCGGAGGGCCGGCCGGTATCGGCGAGAAGCCAGTGCGGCGATGCGGACGGTGCGGCTGGGGCGGACGGGGCTGAAGATCTCCGAGATCTGCCTGGGGACGATGACCTTCGGGCTCCAGACGGACCGGGACGAAGCGTTCCGGATCATGGACGTCGCGGCCGAGGCGGGCGTCGATTTCTTCGACGTCGCCGACGTGTACCCGGTGGGCGGGACGCTCGAGACGGTCGGGCGCACCGAGGAGATCGTCGGCGACTGGCTGGCCGGCAAGCGCGCGCGCTTCGTGGTGGCGACCAAGGTCTACAATCCGGTCGGGCCGGGACCGAACGACGAGGGCAACTCGCGCCGGCACGTCATCGACGCCTGCGAGCAGTCGTTGCGGCGGCTGAAGACCGACTTCATCGATCTCTACTACATCCACCGCTGGGACACGCAGACGCCGATCGACGAGACGCTCGGGGCGTTCGACGATCTGCGCCGTGCGGGCAAGATCCGCTACGCCGGGTGCAGCAACATCGCGGCCTGGCAGATGATGCAAGCGCTGTGGACCGCCGACGCGAACCGGACGGTGCGCTTCGACGCGGTCCAGCCGCGCTACAATCTGCTGTATCGGAACATCGAGGCGGAGCTGCTGCCGGCGGCGCAAGCCAACGGCGTCGGCGCGGTCGTCTTCAACCCGCTGGCCGGCGGCGTGCTGACCGGAAAGTACAAGCCCGGCGAACGCCCGCAGGAGGGGACGCGCTTCACGCTCGGCAGCGCGGCGCAGCTCTACCAGGCCCGTTACTGGCAAGACGCGCAGCTCGACGTCGTACAGAAGCTGGCCGCCGACGTCGCCTCGCGCGGGAAGTCGATCACTCACGTCGCGCTGCGCTGGGCGCTCGAACAGCCGGGCGTCACCGCGGCGATCGTCGGCGCCAGCCGGGCCGATCAGCTGCGCGACTCGTTGGGCGCGCTGGCGATCGAGCTCGACGACGCCGACCGGCGCGCTTGCGACCAGGCGTGGTACGCCCTGCCGCGCCGGCGGCCCGAGGAGGAACGCTGATGGGATGGACGTTTCTGCGCCACGGCAGCAACACGTTGCTGCTGGCGCTGATCGCGGTCGTCGCGATCGTGCTGGCGATCGGTGTCGCGCCGTTCCACTGGCTCGGTGCGGTCATCGGCGCGCTCGTGTTCTTCGGTTCCGAGTACACGACGCACCGTTTCCTCTTGCATGCGCCGCCGATGAAGAATCCCACCGTGCTCAAGCTCCAACACCGCTTGCACTACGATCATCACGTCGCGCCGACGCAGCTCGACCTGCTCTTCCTGCCGCCGTGGTTCGTCGTCCCGGTGACGCTCCTGACGGCGGGCATCTACGCGGCGATCACTCGCGATGCGGGCTGGACGCTCTCACTGCTGTTCGGCAGCCTGGCGGGGCTGTTCTACTACGAGTGGGTCCACTACGTCGCGCACATCCCGTTCCAGCCGGTCACCGGCTACGGCCGCTGGATCAAGAAGTACCACCTCTGGCACCACTACAAGAACGAACACCTGTGGTTCGGCGTGACCAACCCGAGCACCGACGTTCTCGGCCTCACGTATCGCGACGTGACCGAGGTCGACAAGTCGGGGACGACGCGCGTTTTGTTCCCGAAGGAGTAGAGCGCTGATGTTCCATCTCGAACAGTTCACCAGCCTCGGGCTGCTGCTCATGCGCATCATGGTGGGCGTGGTCTACGCCGGCAGCGGCCTCAAGGATCTCAAGGACCCCGCCGCGCGCGCCAAGAGCATCGGCCAGTCGCAGGGCTTCACGATCTTTCTCTCGGTCGCGGAGATCGCCGGCGGCGCCGGCATCATCCTGGGCGTCCTGCAGCAGCTCGCCGTGCTCGGGCTGCTCGCGATCATGGCCGGCGCGATCCAAAAGAAAGTCGTCGTCTGGAAGACGGGCTTCTGGGGCAAGGACGGCGGTGAAGGCTGGTACTACGACCTCACCTTCGTCTCGACGTTGCTCGTCATTCTCTTCACCAACGGCGGCGACTACGTCCTGATGCACTGACGCCGAGGAGTCCCGTCCGCCGGCGTCGCAAGCAGCCTCACACCTGCTCGTCGCCGGAGGTAGCGGGATGCGTTCGGTGGTGCTCGGTCTCGGCGTGGTCGCGGCGGCGTTCGTTCTCGCCGCGCAGCTGCCGCACGTCGCGGCGACCGCGGCGGTTCCGCTCCCGGCGGACCCGATGCCATGCCCGCACGAGCAAGCCGTGCCGGCCGCGCTGACCCTCCCCAAGGACGTCCCGCCCGGCGATCCGGTCGCGCTCGAACAGCACATCCTCGCCTATTTGGGCAGCTACAAGTACCGCGAGCTGGGCTGGTGCGTCGACAAGTCGGTGCGCGACACCGGCCCCTACGTCCACGGACAGTACTTCGGCACGCATCCGGCGGTGCGCATCTACTATTCGCCCGAGGTCATGGCGTGGCTGCGCAACGGCCGCCGCGGCGAGATCGCGGACGGCGCGGTCATCATCAAGGAACAGTACAGCCCCACGCCGGCGGCGCGCTACGTGGGATTGCCCGAGCGCGCGCTCAAGCCGACCGACTGGACCTTCATAATCCGCCGCAAAGGCGCCTCACGCGACGGCTGGTTCTGGGGCGAGGTGTGGACGACGATGTTCTCCAACCCGCCTTCCAAGACGGCGTACCAGAACGCCGGCTTCGGCCTATACTGTCTGCGCTGCCACGGTTCGGCCGACAAGCTCTCGACCTTCGCCGCGACCGAGAACATCAAGGGCTTCCCCGGCGATCCGATCACGTTCTACGTCGACGACAGTTGGCGTACGCCGCCGCCCACGCTCGCGCAGGCGCCCACCCCGCAGCCGACGAGCCTCGAGCGCGAGCACGAGAAGAACGCGGCGCCCTCGCTGCGCGTGGCGCGCGCGATCGAGGCCGAGCAGACGCCCGAGCCGGTGCAGACGTTCCCGGCCGAGCCGCTCGACACCGTCGTCGCGACCATCCACGGCCCGCATCCGTTCATCACCTCCGACCAGTGCATGGGCTGTCACAGCGCGGCGTCCGGTGCGCCGTCCGGCCCGCTGATGTGGCTGACGCCGCCGCCGTTCGCGCCGCCCACGCCGGCCCCCGCGGCGAACGCGGGACCGATCGGCGTCAACGTCTCCGAGTACGGCGAATGGCGCTGGTCGCCGATGGGGCTGGCCGGACGCGATCCGGTGTTCTTCGCGCAGCTCGAGAGCGAGAAGGCCTTGATCGCCGCGATCCCGAGCAAGGAGATCGCCGGCGACGATCCGGCCCGCACCCGTGCGATCCTGCAGCAGCAAGTCGTCGACACCTGCATGCGCTGTCACGGCGTGATGGGAAAGCGCACGCTCGATGCGCTCCACGGCCCGGACGCGCACTTCAACGAGGCATGGGTGTTCCGGGCCGATCCGTCCTCGCCCGACTTCCACTACGGCGGCCTCGCGCGCGACGGCATCAGCTGCGCGGTCTGTCATCGCATCACCCAGACGCCGCGCGAGAAAGCCTCGTTGGCGTACGTGCTCGAGACGCGCTCGACCGGGCTGTTCTCGGTCGGCCCGCCCGACAAGTACCACGGACCGTTCTCGAACGACGGACTGGCCACCGCGCCGATGAAGAACGCCATCGACGTCACGCCGGAGTACGACCCCCTCACCAAGTCCGCGCGGCTGTGCACCAGCTGCCATAGCATCAATTTGCCGGTCATCGACGCGCCGCCGAAGATCCATCCGATCGTCCCGGCGATGGAGCACGACGTCGAGCAGAACACCTACGTCGAGTGGGTCAACAGCCGGTTCCAGACCGAGTACAAGCCGCTCGCCGGCGCCAAATCGTGCCAAGACTGTCACATGCCGCCGTCGGTCGCCAACGCGCGGCTGCACGTCGACGATCCGGCCATTCAGACCCGCATCGCGCTGGTCGAGGATCAGACCTACCCGCAGGCGGAGCATCACGCGCCGCTCTCGGACATCACCGTCAGCTATCGCCGGCAGGACTTCCGGCGCCACGAGCTGCTCGGCCTCAACGCGTTCCTGTTGCAGACGTTCCGTACCGATCCGAACGTGCTGGGCGTGCGGCTGGGCGACTACATGTCGGGCTCGATCAACGATCTCCCCGACGCGATCGCCAACGTTATGCGCCAGGCCACCGAGTCGACCGCGCGGCTGCGCGTCAGCTCGCGCACGGAGGGCGGGACGCTGGTCGCGACGGTCGACGTCGAGAACCTGACCGGCCACCGCTTCCCCAGCGGCGTCGGCTTCCGTCGCGCCTTCATCGAGCTCGACGTCACCAAGCCCGACGGCACGCCGGTATTCGAGTCGGGTCACAGCGACGACCACGGCGTCATCGTCGACGGCGGCAAGCCGCTGCCCAGCGAGTTCTTCACCCGTCTGCCCGACGGGAAGCAAGCGTATCAGCCGCACTACGACGCGCGGCATCCGATCACGCGGCCCGACCAGGTCCAGATCTTCGAGGAGCTGGTCGCGAACAAAGCGGGCCAGTTCACCGACAGCTTCGTGATGCGCGACCACACCGTCAAGGACAACCGGCTCCTGCCGCAGGGCTGGCGCCGCGACGGACCGCCGGGCGTCGTGCTGCCCGCACACTGGCTCAACGCGACGCGGCCGGTCGGCGTGGGCGACGATCCGCGCTACGCCGACGGCTCGGGCAGCGCGCAGACCGTGTATCGCATCGCGCTCCCAAGCGGCGTCGATCCGACGACGCTGCGCGTGCACGCGACGCTGTGGTACCAGTCGTGGCAACCCGACTTCCTCCACCAGCGCACGGCCGGCGACGGTCCGGCGGCAACGCGGCTGCGCGCGCTCGTCGCGTCGCTCGGCACGCTCGAGGGTACGCCGCTCGCCGGTTGGAAGATCAAGATCGCCAACGCCACCGCACGACAGTAAGACCTGACCGGTCCGCGTCGAAGTCGTGCGCATGGGACCGGCCACGGAGTCAGGGCCGGACGGGTCGCACTCCGAGTCGTCGCGCCGCGCGTATCTGACTCGTACCGTCGCGCACGTCCTGGCCGCCGACGTACCGCTCGACGAGCTGTGGTCGCGCTGCGCCGTGCCGCTGGCACTCTTGGCTGACGCCCGGCGCGTCGTCGTCATTCTGTCCGACGGCGACGACGAACGGGTCGTGCACGACTCGACGCCCGACGAGCCGGCCGATCCCGGGGCCCTGGTCGTCCCGATCCGCTTCGCCATGCAGACACTGGGGACGCTGCGTTTCGAGGGCGTCCGCGACCCGGCGAATCCGGTGCTGGTCTCGCTGCTCGACTCGTGCGCGCTGTTCGTCGGGGCGCGGCTGCACCACGAGGGGACGCTGCGCAACACGCGGCGCTACGCCGAGCTGGCCTTCACCGACGCGCTGACGGGGCTCGCCAACCGGCGCCGTTTCGACGAAGCGCTGGCACTCGAGTGGACGCGCGCGCTGCGCGAGCGCTCGCCGCTGACGGTGCTGATCGCCGACCTCGACCACTTCAAGGCCTACAACGACACCTACGGCCACGCCGCCGGGGATCTGTGCTTGCGCCAGGTCGGCGGGCGGCTCGGGGCGTGCGTGCAGCGGCCGGCCGATCTGGCCGCGCGATACGGCGGCGAAGAGTTCGTCGCGCTCTTGCCGGACACGGATCTCAAAGGCGGGATCGCGCTCGGCGAACGCTTGCGCACCGAACTGGCGAGTCTCACGCTGGTCCACGCCGGCTCGTCGCTGGGCCGCGTGTCGGCCAGCATCGGGGTCGCTTCGATCGTCCCGGACAGCTCGATCGGGGCCGAGCAGCTCTTGCGCCGCGCCGACGAAGCGCTCTATCGCGCGAAGCGCGGCGGCCGCGACCGCGTCGTCGCCGGTACCTACGTCTCCGACGCCGCCGGCGCGCGGCGCGAGCGCACCGCCGTCCCCAACAACCTGCCGATCGAGCTGACGCGGATGATCGGCCGGCGCAGCGAGATCGCGGCGGTGCGCACGCTGGTCGAAGACCGCCGACTGGTGACCGTCGTCGGCGCGGGCGGGACGGGCAAGACGCGCGTCGCGCTCCACGCCGCGACCGAGCTGGCAGAGCGGTTCACCGACGGCGCGTGGTTCGTCGACCTGGCGCCGCTGGCCGATCCGGCACTGGTCGGCACGACGATCGGTGAGGTCTTCGGCATTCCGCTGGCGCCCGATCCGAGCGCGATCCCGACGCTGGTCGAGGCGCTGGCCGGGCGGCGCGCGCTGCTGGTGCTCGACAACTGCGAGCACCTCATCGGTGCGGCCGCCGACGCCGCCGCGGCGCTGCTGCGCGGGCGGCCGGAGATCGCGATCCTGGCCACCAGCCGCGAGCCGCTCGGGATCGCGGGCGAGACCCTCTACCGTCTGCCGCCCCTCGACGCGCACGATGCCGCCGAGCTGTTCGTCGATCGCGCGCGCGCGGCCACGCCGAGCTTCACGCTGAGCGCCGGCGACGACGCGCTGGTCGAGGACATCTGCCGCCGGCTCGACGGGATCGCGCTGGCGATCGAGCTGGCGGCCTCGCAGGTCGGCGTGCTGGGCCTGGCCGCGATGGCCGAGCGGCTGCGCGCGCGCTTCCGGTTCCTGACCGGCGGCGACCGCAGCGCGCTGCCGCGCCACCAGACGGTGCGCGCGCTGTTCGATTGGAGCTACGATCTGCTCGCGCCGGCCGAGGCGGCGGTGCTGCGACGGCTGTCGGTCTTCGCCGGCGGGTTCGACCTCGAAGCCGCCTGCGCGGTGTGCGAAGACGACGTCGCCGACACGCTGACCGCGCTGGTGCGCAAGTCGCTGGTCGAAGACATCGGCCTGGCGCAGCGGCGCTACCGGCTGCTCGAGTCGACGCGCGAGTACGCGCGCGAGCAGCTGCTGGCCTCGGGCGAGCGCGACCAGACCGCGCGGCGCCATGCGAACGCGGTGCTCGACGTCGCGCGCGCGGGGGCGGCGATCTATCGGACGACGCCGGCCGACGCGTGGATCGCCGCGCGGCGTCCCGACCTGGACAACTACCGCGAGGCGCTGGAGTGGTCGCTCGGCGAGGGCAACGAGCCGGTCCTGGGCGCGCAGATCGCGACCGCGCTGCGCTCGTTCTTCGACGACGTCGCGCCCGCCGAGGGCGCGCAATGGTACGAGCGCGCGTTGGTCGCGCTCGGCGAGGGCGAGCCGGCGCTGCAAGCGCAGCTGCTGATGGCGCTGCACTCCGGCCGGCGCGACCGTCCGGCGACCACGATTCGCGCCTCGCTCGAACGTGCGGTCGCGATCTGCCGCGAGCTGGGCGACGACGCCCTGCTGGCCGAGGCGACGCGCATGCTGGCGCAGATCATCGGCTGGTACTTTCGGGCCGAGCGCGAGCTGGCCGACGCGTACGCGCAAGAGTCGATCGCGCTGGCGCGCAAGCTGGGCGATCCGTATCAGCTGGCGGTCTCGCTGCGCACGCGCGGGCTGACCATCGACATCGCCGATTTTCCCGCCAAGCGGGCCGCGCTCGAGGAGGCGATCGTCTTGCTCGAGCGGCTCGGCAACATGCGGATGGTCGGTTCGGCGCTGACGTGGCTGAGCGAGATGGAGTTCTCGGCCGGCGACGAGGCGCGCGCGCTGACGCTAGGCCGCGAAGCGCTGCGCGCCGCCGAGCAGACCGGTTCGACCGCGCTCGACATGAACGCGTCCTCGAACCTCGCCCTCTACGCCGCCGCGCAGGGCGATTGGGAGCTGGCGCGCCGGATGGCCGAGCGGGCGCTGCAACGGGCCCGCGAGGCGCGCGATCCCGAGCACCTGACCTGGTCGGTCCAGGCGCTGGCGATCATCGCGGCCGGGCGGTACGATCCGGGCCGCGCCGCGCGCTTGCTGGGCTTCTGCGCGACGCGGGCGGGGATCGTCCACGCGCCGCGGCAAGCCGACCAGAGCGAAGACCTCACCTATCGGCGGCTGGCACAGCGGCTGTGCGAGACGCTTGGTGAGGACGGCTACCGGTTCGAGCTCGCGATCGGCGGTCAGTACGGCGAGGACGAGGCCATCGCCGAGGGGTTGGCCGGCTAGGGGAGCCGGCGGTGGGCGCTAGACGTCCTGGTCCGGCGCTTCGCGGTGGAAGAAGTCCCACGCGAAGCCGGCGACGACGCCCGCGGCGCCGATTCCGATTGCGATTTCGAGCATGACGCACCCTACAACCGGCGTACCGGAGGGGGAGTTCACTACCACGCGGCCGTGCCCGGGCTGAATCCGAGCACCGCGCCGAGCGGCGAATCCGAGTCGGACGCCGAAGGTGTCTCTTGCCTGCAGAGCAGCTACCGCTAGTAACGAAGGAGCTCCCATTCCCCCTCCGCGCAGAAAGGGAGGCGGCGGCAAACGCCGGCGCCGCGCCCCGCTCGAACAATCCGCCCCGAAAGAAGACACGCTGAGCCTGGTCGGCCGCGTGATCGAAACGTTCCCCAGCTCGACGTTCAAGGTCGAGCTCGAAAACGGTCACACGATCCTCGCCAGCCTGGCCGGCCGGCTCCGCCGCTTTCGCATCCGCATCACCCCGGGTGACGACGTCGACGTCGAGCTCTCGCCGTACGATCTGACGCGCGGCCGCATCACATATCGCCGACAGGGGCGTAACGCGACGTAGCGCGGCGGGCGAACGTCTAGGGCGCGACGAACGTTTGCACTCCAAGATGCGAGCGTCGCGCGCCTTGGCGCTGATCGCCCTGTTCTTCGTTGCCGTGGCGGCGGCGTGGTGGGCGACCCACCGTACGACCACGCCGGGTGTCGGCGACGCGGTGACGGTGTATTACGCGAAAACGGACGGCACGACGCTCGTGCCGTGGCGCGTCTCGCTCGGCTCGGCCCGCGACCGGTCGAGCGTCGCCTTCTACGCCGCCACCCAGTGCCTCGCCGGTCCGCCGCCGAGCGTGGAAGCCGTGCGCTTCCCGGCCGGCACGCGCGTGCGCAGCCTCGACCTCGACGGGACGACGGCCGACGTCGACCTCTCGCGCGAAGTCGACAGCTCCGCCGAGGGCGGCTTCGTCGAGGCGGCGGAGTTCAAAGCACTCGTCTGGACCCTCACGCAGCCCGGGCTCGGCATCGACGCCGTGCGCGTGCGCGTCGAGGGTTCCCGCATCGCGACGCTTCCCGGAGGGCACCTCGAGCTCGATGAACCACTCTCGCGCTCGTCTTTCTGATCGCGTTCTCGCCGCGCTGGCGTGCGCGGTGCTCGCGTTCTCGATCGCGCCGCCGGCGCGCGCGCAGCAGACGCAACCACTCTGGTTCCAAGGGACCCAGCTGATCCTCGCGCGGGCGATTCCGCTCGACGACGACCTCGCGGTCCCTACCCGCGACCCGGGGATGCAACGCTTCCTCCAACGGCTCGGCGCGACGGTCTCGTACGACCCGCAACAGAAGTACGTCGTCGTCACCGCTCAGGACCGGCGCACGATCGTGTTCACGGTCGGCGACGCCGCCTACACGGTCGGCGGCGTGCGGGCGCGCGCACCGTTCGCGCCGCACGCCGACGGCGACGACGTCGATCTGCCGTTCTTCACGCTGGCGCGCGCGCTGTACGTCGACCCCGTGCCCGGCGAGGGTGAGACCGTCTTGCAGCCGCGCATCGGCGCGCTCGAGGTGCGCACCGACGGCGGCCGCACGACGGTGACCGTGCGCGCGGCGATGCCGCTGGTCACCAGCAGTCAGAGCGACACGCCCGAGCAGCTGCAGCTGGCGTTCGTCGGCCAGGGCAGCGCGGTCGGGCCGCTGCAGAGCGCGCTCGGCCCCGCCGTCCGCGCCGTCGACGTCGGCGTCGGCGGCTCGGCCCGCGTGCCGACCACGACGCTGACGATCGTCGGCGCGCCGGGTTCGACGCACCGCATCCTGCAAGGCTCGACGCCGGCGACGCTGACCGTCGTGTTCGACGCCGCCGGCGGCGCGGGCGGCGTGTTCTCACGCACGCCGCCGACGCCGCCGCCGCTGGGCACCGAACCCGCCACCGAACCCGGTACGGACCAGACGCCCTCGTCGAGCTATCCGCAGACGCCGCCGACGGCGGCGCCGCCCCTGGTCGCCGGCCGTGCGACGGTCACCGACCTGCAGATCACGCCCGGTGCCGACGATGCGCTCACGGTGCAGGTCGCGCTCAGCGGCGCGGTCTCGTACACCTGGCACCGCTTGGCCGACCATCGCTGGTACGTCGACCTCGCCAACACGACGCTGACCGGACCGGGACGCAACGAGCAGCCGTCCTTCGGTGCGGTGCAGTCGGTGCGGGTCGCGCAGATCGGCAGCGACGATGCGCCCGCGGTGCGCATCGCCTTCTCGCTCAGCGGCGACCAGCAGATCGATCTCGCCCCGGTCGCCACCGGCCTCGCCATCACGGTCGAGACGGCCACCACGACCGACGTGGCGCGCAGCGGCGGCGGTCGCACCGGCGGCGCGCCGCTGGTCGCCAGCGCCGTGCCGACCGGTTCGCCGCCCAGCGAGATGATGAACCCCGACGGCACCTGGAAGTACGGCGCGGCGGCGTCGCCGACACCGGCGCCGGCGCCGGTGGCCCCGTACGCGCCGGTGGTCTTCGGCAACGGCTCGCGCATCATCGTCATTGATCCCGGGCACGGCGGCGAGGACCACGGCACCGAGCACAACGGCCTGACCGAGAAAACCCTGACCCTCGAGATCGCCGACCGGCTCAAGACGCTGCTGATCGCGCAGGGCTGGACCGTGCGCATGACGCGCGACACCGACATCGACCCGGTCAGCCAGGCGAACTTGGTCAAGATGCGCGCCGACGGCCTGCCCAACCCGACCGATCGCGCCTACCTGCAGACCCGCTGCGACGTCGCCAACGACGTGAACGCGCGCTTGTTCATCAGCATCCACGTCAACAGCGCGCCGATCGTCAGCGCGCGCGGCACGACCTTCTTCTGGTACAAGCCGCAGGATCTGCCCTTCGCCCAGGCGCTCGAGAAGAGCGTCATCGCCGCCGCCGGCACGCCCGACGACGGCACCCGACACGCGAACTTCTACGTGATCAGACATACGACGATGCCCGCCGTGCTGATCGAGACGGCCTTCATCACCAACCCCGAGGACGTCGCGCTGTTGCGCGAGTCGTCGTTCTTGCAGCACGTCGCGCAAGGGATCGCCAGCGGCGTGCGCAGCTTCGCCGGCTCGCAGCAGCAGAGCTCGCTGAGCGCGCCGCAGTGATCGGTCTCTACGACTCGGGGCTGGGCGGCTTGACCGTCCTGCGCGCGCTACGCGGTGCCGGCGTCGACCAGGACGTCGTCTACTTCGCCGACCAGGCCCACGTCCCGTACGGCGACCGCACCGACGCGCAGATCCTCGGGTACCTGAGCGAGAACCTCGCGCTGTTGGCCGAGCTGGACGTGGCGGCGGTGGTGACGGCCTGCAACACCAGCTGCGCGATCGCGCAGCGCGCCGGCTGGCCGGCGACGGCGTTCCCGGTGCTCGACATCGTGGCGACCGCCGGCGCCTCGTTCGCGGGCTCGCCGCTGCGCAAGATCGGCGTCGTCGCGACCGCCGCCACCGTGCGCAGCGGCGCCTACGGCCGCGCGATCCGCGCCGCCGCTCCGCACGCCGAGGTCGTCGAGCTGGCCGCGCCGCCGCTGGTACCGCTGGTCGAACGTGGTGCCGCGGACAGCGATGCGGCGCGCGACGCCGTCGCGGCCGTCGTCGCCGCGCTGCCGGACGACCTCGACGCGCTCGTCTACGGCTGCACGCACTACCCGCTGCTCGACGCCTGGTTCGCGGGCGCGCTCGGCCCGAACGTCGCCCGCATCGACCCCGCGCACGCGCAAGCCGCTGCGACGAACGCGCTCGTCGCGCGGCTGGGTCTGCCGGCGGGCAACGGAACGACGACCTACTACACCAACGGCGATCCGGTCGCGTTCGAAGCATCGGTGCGCCGCTGGACCGGCGATCTGACCGGACGCGTGGCAGGCCTGGTCGCTCGTTAGCGCGCATCCGCGCGAAACGTGCCGGTGTCGAACCGGGCATGAGCACGATCACCATTCCGCGCCGCACGCTCGGGCGGCTCGAGACGTCCGCGCTCGGGCTGGGCTGCATGGGCATCTCGTTCGCCTACGGCCCGCCGGCCGAAGAGTCGGGGACGCAAGCGATCCACCGTGCGCTCGATCTGGGCATCACCATGATCGACACGGCCGAGATCTACGGCCCGTTCCGCAACGAGGAAGTCGTCGGCGCCGCCATCGCCGGCCGCCGCGACCAGGTGCAGCTGGCGACGAAATTCGGTTTCTCGTTCAAGGACGGCAAGCGCATCGACGGCGCCGACAGCTCGCCGGCGAACGCCAAGCGCGCGCTCGAAGGTTCGCTCAAACGGCTGAACGTCGACTACGTCGACCTGTGGTACCAGCACCGCGTCGATCCCAAGGTGCCGATCGAGGAGACCGTCGGCGCGATGGCCGAGGCGGTGCAGTCCGGCAAGGTCCGCTTCATCGGCCTCTCGGAAGCCTCGGCCGCGACGATCCGGCGCGCGCACGCGGTCCATCCGATCACCGCGGTGCAGAGCGAGTACTCGCTGTGGACGCGCGGCGTCGAAGACGAGGTGCTGCCGACGCTGGCGGAGCTGGGCATCGGCTTCGTCCCCTACTCCCCGCTGGGCCGCGGCTTCCTCACCGGTACGGTGACGGCCGACTCGCTCGACGCGAGCGATTTCCGCCACACCAACCCGCGCTTCATCGGCGACGCCGCGGCGAACAACGCGAAGCTGGTCGAGATCGTCAAAGCCGTCGCGGCGAAGCACGGCGCGACGCCGGCGCAGATCGCGCTCGCCTGGGTGCTCTCGCGCAACGAGCACTTCGTCCCGATCCCCGGCACCACCAAGCCCGCCCGCGTCGAAGAGAACGCCGGCGCGCTGCAGATCGCGCTCGACGCCGACGACCTCGCCCAGCTCGACGCGATCGCGAGCAAGGTCAAGGGCGACCGCTACAACGAGGCCGGCCGCGCCCTGATCGAGGCCGAGCAGCTCAGTCTCTAGACGACGTGAAAGATTCGAAAGAACAGCAGGGTCGTCACCAGCGCTAGGAGCGTTCCGGCGACGACTTGCAGGACGGTGTGGGCGCGCAGGTAGACGCGCGCCCAGCCGACCAGCGGGATCAGGACGTAGAACGGCACGGGGCGCTCGCCGAAGAGCACGGTGAGCGCGACCAGCGGCGCGGTGATGCCGAGCGCGTGCGTCGAGATCTTCCAGTAGCGCGTGATCCACTGCACGACCAGCGCGCTGGCGGCGTAGCCGGCCATCGAGGCGGTCATGATCGCCGGCGCGTGGATCGCCCACAGATCGAGCGCACCCAGCGCGTAGAAGATGACGAACGCGATGAAGACCCGCTCGCGCTCGGAACGGATCGACATGTCCAGGTCCGAGATCCGGTCGGTCGCGTACAGGTAGAAGATGAACAGCATCGGCGCGATCGAGGTGAAGAACGCGCTGTTGAAGAGCAGGACCAGGAAGTCGTGTGTCCCGGTGGACCGGGCCCCGGCCAGAATGACGAACAGTGCGAGCGAGGTCAGGAAGGGGTTGCAGACCGTCGAGAGGATCCGCGCCACGTCGGTCCATGCTCGCTTGCGCACGCGCAGCGACGCCGGCTGCGGGGGGAGGGCCTGCACGGGGACGGGCCTTCGGCCCTTGCCGTCGAACACCCCCGGATGATCCTCGAGCGCATCGCCTCGCCGGCCGACGTCAAGCGGCTGACGCGCCCTGAGCTGGACCAGCTCGCGCGCGAGATTCGGGAGACGCTGATCCGGGTCTGCGCGGCCAACGGGGGCCACTTGGCCCCGAACCTCGGGGTCGTCGAGCTGACCATCGCGCTGCACCGCATCCTCGACCTGCCGCGCGACGTCGTCGTCTGGGACGTCAGCCATCAGAGCTACGTCCACAAGCTGCTGACCGGCCGTGCGTCGCGTTTCGACACGCTGCGCCAGGGCGGCGGCATCAGCGGTTTCACCATGCGCAGCGAGTCCGAGTACGACCACTTCGGCGCCGGCCACGCCTCGACCGCGATCTCGGCGGCGCTCGGCATGGCGACCGCGCGCGATCTGGCCGGCGGCCGCGAGACCGTCGTCGCCGTCATCGGCGACGGCGCGATGACCGGCGGACTGGCCTACGAGGCCATCAACAACGCCGGGCTGCTGAAGAGCAACTTCATCGTCGTGCTCAACGACAACGAGATGTCGATCGCCCCCAACGTCGGCTCGATCGCCTCGTACCTGGGCGTGCTGCGCTCCAAGCCGCTCTTCACGCGCGGCCGCGAGTTCGTCAAGGGCGTGCTCGACCACGTCCCCCTCGGCGAGACCGCGCGCAAGGCGCTCTCGACCGCCGAGATGGCCGGGATGCGCTTCGTCTCCGCGGAGCACAAGGCGCCGGTCATCTTCGAGGAGATGGGCTTCCGGTACATCGGCCCGATCGACGGTCACGACGTCGACACGCTGCTCGACGTGCTCTCCAACGCGCGGCGCATCCCGGGTCCGGTGCTGCTGCACGTCAAGACCGTCAAGGGCAAGGGCTTCGGCATCGCCGAGGACGACAGCCGCACGTTCCACGGCGTCGGGCCCGGCGTCTACCATCCCGACGAAGGAAAGCTGGAGAAGAAGAGCGCCCGGCCGACGTTCGCGCAGGCCTTCGCCGACGCGCTGATCGCCGCGGCCGAGCGCGATCAGCGGGTGGTCGGCATCACCGCGGCGATGCCGGACGGCACGGGCCTGGCGAAGTTCGCCAAGCGGTTCCCCGACCGGTACTTCGACGTCGGGATCGCCGAGGCGCACGCCGTCTGCTTCGCCGCCGGCGCCTCGACCCGCGGGCTACGACCGGTCGCCGCGATCTACTCGACGTTCTTGCAGCGCGCCTACGACCAAGTCGTGCACGACGTCGCGATCCAAGGGCTGCCGGTCGTCTTCGCGATGGACCGCGCCGGCTTCGTCGGCGACGACGGCCCGACGCACATGGGCCTCTACGACGTCGCCTATCTGCGCACGCTGCCGGGCATCACGATCATGGCGCCGCGCAACGAGGCCGAGGTCGCGCCGATGCTCGACCTCGCGCTGACGCTCGACGGACCGGCCGCGCTGCGCTATCCGCGCGGCACCACCAGCGGGAAGCACGACGAGCCGCTCGCACCGCTGGTGCTCGGGCGCGCCGAGGTGCTGCGCGCCGGCAGCGAGGTCGCCATCCTCGCGCTCGGCAACACGGTCGACGTCGCGCTCGACGCGTACGCGCTGCTCGAGGCGGACGGCGTCGAGCCGACCGTCGTGAACGCGCGCTTCGTCGCGCCGCTCGACGAGACGCTGCTGCTGGAGCTGGCCGAGACGCACTCGCGCTTCATCACGCTCGAGGAGCACAGCCTCGCGGGCGGTTTCGGCTCGGCGGTGACGGAGTTCCTCAACGACCGCGGGATCGCGGTCGGCGTCGAGCGGATCGGCGTTCCGAACGTGCTCATCCAGCACAACAAGGTCGAGCTGCAGCGCGCCGCCGTCGGCCTCTCCGCCGAGAACGTCGCCGCGCGCGTGCGGGCCCTCGCTCCGAGTCGAACCTGAGCCGAACGCGAGGCGAACGGGCGAGCCGCCTTGGCGGCCCGCCCTTTCGGGCAAGAGGGGTTTAGCCGGGCCGAGGCCAAACCCCGGCGGTTCTTCTCACCCAGGAGTCCCCTATCGTGCTGCCCGCCCTGCTCGCCGCCGCGACGACCGCGCTCACGCCGGCCACCACCGCTGCCGGTCACGCCGTCGCCCACGCCGCCAAGACGGCTGGAGGCGCCGCCGCCAAGACCGTTCCGCTCACGCTGCCGCCGGGCCTCACGTTCGATACGACGCCGCACTCGCCGATCGCGACGCACGCGCCCTGGCTGACGCACGGTTTGGCCGGGCTCTTCATCATCCTGGGGGTGCTGCTGGTGACGCTGCTCGCGCTCCAGACCACCAAGCAAGAAGGGCTCAGCGGTACGCTGGGCGGCCGCGTCGAGTCCTCGACGCGGCGGCTGGGTCTGGATCAGCAGATCGCGCGCGTCACGCAGTTCGTCGCCGTCTCGTTCGTCGTCGTGGCCACGATCGTTTCACTGACCGGGATCTAGCTCTTGGCGCTGCTCGAGGTCCACGACCTCAAGACGATCTTCAAGACGGACGACGGCGACGTCGCCGCCGTCAACGGGCTCTCGTTCTCGGTCGAGCCCGGCTCGACGCTCGGGATCGTCGGCGAGTCCGGCTCGGGCAAATCGGTCACCTCGCTCTCGATCATGCGCCTGTTGGCGTCCAACGGCCGGGTCGAGCACGGTCGCGTGCTCTTCAAGGGCGAGGACCTGTTGAAGAAGAGCGAGGCCGAGATGCGACGCATCCGCGGCCGCGACATCGCGATGATCTTCCAGGACCCGATGACCTCGCTCAACCCGGTCCTGACGGTCGGCGAGCAGATCGCCGAAGCGACGCGGCTGCATTTGGGCCTTTCGAAGAAAGACGCCGTCGACAAGGCGATCGACATGCTGCGGCTGGTGCGCATCCCGGCCGCCGAGAAGCGCGTGCGCGACTACCCGCACCAGTTCTCGGGCGGGATGCGGCAGCGCGTCATGATCGCGATGGCGCTCTCGTGCGACCCGGCGGTCCTGATCGCCGACGAGCCGACGACCGCGCTCGACGTGACCATTCAAGCCCAGATCATCGAGCTGATGAACGAGATGCAGGAGCGGTTGGGCTCGGCCATCATCCTGATCACCCACGACCTGGGCGTCGTCGCCGAGACCTGCGAGAACGTGCTGGTCATGTACGGCGGCAACATGGTCGAGTACGGCAGCGCCCAGCAGATCTTCGATGCGCCCAAGATGCCCTACACGGTCGGCCTGCTGGAGTCGCTGCCGCGCTTGGATCAGGCCGGCGACCGGCTCGTTCCGATCGAAGGCCAGCCGCCGAACCTGCTGCGCATGCCGCCGGGCTGCGCGTTCGCGCCGCGCTGTCCGCAGCGGATGCCGATCTGCGACGAGCCGGTGCCGTTGTTCGACTTCGGCGCCGGGCACGTCGCGCGGTGCTTCCTGTACGATCCGCGCGCCGAGGGACAACCGAAGATCGCCCAGCCCGGGATCGTGCCGTGAGCGCCGCGATCGAGCCCGCGGCCGGCGCCGCCGTCGACGATCTGGTCGTCGTCCGCGACCTCAAGAAGTACTTCCCCATCACCGCCGGGCTGCTGCAGCGCCACGTCGCCGACGTCAAAGCGGTCGACGGCATCGACTTCGAGATCCGGCGCGGGGAGACGCTGGGTCTGGTCGGCGAGTCCGGTTCGGGCAAGACGACGGCCGGCCGGGTCATCCTCGGTCTCGCCCCCGCGACCTCGGGCAGCGTGACCTTCGCCGGGCGCGAGCTGATCGGGCTCTCGCGCAACGAGCTGCGTCCCTTGCGCAAGGAGATGCAGATCATCTTCCAAGACCCGTATGCGTCGCTCAACCCGCGCATGACGGTCGGCGCGATCGTTCGCGAGCCGCTCGAGATCCACGGGATCGCGCACGGCAAGGCGGCCGATGCGCGGGTCCAAGAGCTCTTGCGGCTGGTCGGGCTCCAGCCGTACCACGCCAACCGCTATCCGCACGAGTTCTCCGGCGGGCAGCGTCAGCGCATCGGGATCGCGCGCGCGCTGGCGGTCGATCCGAAGTTCATCGTGGCCGACGAGCCGGTCTCGGCGCTCGACGTCTCGATCCAGGCACAGGTCATCAACCTGCTCCAAGACCTGCAGCAGCAGCTGGGGCTGACCTACCTGTTCATCGCGCACGACCTCTCGGTCGTCCGCCACATCTCGAACCGGGTCGCGGTGATGTACGTCGGCAAGATCGTCGAGCTGGCCGATCGCGACCGTCTCTACACCAACCCGCTGCACCCCTACACGCAGGCGCTGCTCTCGGCGATCCCGATCCCGGATCCGGCCGTCGAGCGGCGCCGCAAGCGGATCATCCTGACCGGCGACATCCCCTCGCCGGTGAATCCGCCCTCGGGTTGCCGCTTCCACACCCGCTGCCCGGTTGCGTTCGACCGCTGCTCGGTCCAGGTGCCGGCGTTCATCGAATACGAGCCCGGACATCGCGCCGCGTGCCATTGGGTCGAAGAGCACGGCGGCAAAGCGCCGGACTTGAGCGCCGGGCCGGCGGTCATCAGCGGCTAGCGCCGGCGAGGCGAAAAAAGAAACGAGGGGAGCGCGAGCTCCCCTCGTCCGTTTTGGTCAGGCCTTCTTCTTGCGAGAAGCCTTCTTGCGGGTCGTCTTCTTCCGGGTGGTCTTCTTGCGACCGCCGGTCTTCTTGGCGGCCTTCTTGCGTCCGGCGGTCTTCTTCCGACCACCGGCCTTCTTCCGGCCACCCGTCTTCTTCGCGGTCTTCTTACGTCCCGCCGTCTTCTTGCGGCCGCCGGTCTTCTTACGCGCCGTCGACTTCTTGGCGGCCTTCTTACGCCCGCCGGTCTTCTTGCGCGCCGTCGTGGACTTCTTGGCGGCCTTCTTGCGACCGCCGGTCTTTTTCCGGGCGGTGGCTTTCTTGCGGGTACCGGCTTTTTTCCGGCTGCTCTTCCGGCGTCGCGGCGCTGCCGCAGCCGGCGCCGCATCCGGCATGCCGGTGTCCATGTCCGTCATTCAACCTCCTCGTCCGCGCGGACGGAGTGTCGTATCGGTACTGCGCCGACGCGTCGGCGCATTTGATCGCAGAATACACGCATTTCGCGTTTCGTGCAACTCTTGGGCCGCGGCGGCGGTTCTACGCGCGCCCGCGAAAGCGTTGGAGACGCTTGACGTCCGGGTTTATACTGTGGCCCGAAGCTCGTTCCTGACCGAGCCGCACCCACGGGAGACCGCAGTGGCGAAGCCCCTGATCATCGTCGAGTCGCCGACCAAAGCGAAAACCATCAAGAAATTCTTGCCTGCGCGCTTCGTCGTGAAGGCGTCGGTGGGCCATGTCCGGGACCTCCCGAAGTCGACGCTCGGGGTCGACGTCGAGAACGAGTTTCTGCCGCGCTACCTGACCATCAAAGGGAAGGGCGACATCATCAAGGAGCTCAAGGCGGCGGCCAAAACGGCGACCGACGTCTACCTGGCGACCGACCCCGATCGCGAGGGCGAGGCGATCGCGTGGCATCTCGCCGAGCTCCTCAAGCTCGAGAATCCCAAGCGCATCGAGCTCCACGAGATCACCAAGGACGCGGCACTGGCGGCGTTGCGCGACCCGCATCCGATCGACATGCCGCGGGTCAACGCGCAGCAGGCGCGCCGCATCCTGGACCGGCTGGTGGGCTACAAGATCTCGCCGCTGCTGTGGGCCAAGGTGCGCGGCGGCCTGTCGGCCGGGCGCGTGCAGTCGGTCGCCGTGCGGTTGATCGTCGACCGCGAGCGCGAGATTCGGGCCTTCGTCCCCCGCGAGTACTGGACCATCACGGCGCAGCTGGCGTCGGAGGGATCGCCGATCGTCTTCGCTGCCGACCTGTATCAGGTCGACGGGAAGAAGGCCGAGATTTCCACCGGCGAGCAGGCGCAGGCGATCGTCGACGCCGTCACCGGCGCCCCGTTCCGCGTCGCGTCGGTCAAGACGCGCGAGACGCGCCGCAACCCGGCGGCTCCGTTCACGACCTCGACCCTGCAACAGGAAGCCTCGCGCAAGCTGAAGTTCCGCGTGCGCAAGACGATGCAGATCGCCCAGGCTCTGTACGAAGGCGTCGATCTGGGCGGGTCCGAGGGGACGCAGGGCCTCATCACCTATATGCGCACCGACTCGACCCGCATCGCGGACTCGGCGCGCGAGGCCGCGCGGGAATACGTCGTCGGTCGCTTCGGTGAGGCCTATCACAGCGGCGGCCGGCAGTTCAAGGTCAAGGAAGGCGCGCAGGACGCCCACGAGGCGATCCGCCCGACCGCGGCGATGCGCACGCCCGACTCGTTGGCCGGCATCCTCAAGCGCGACGAGATGCGCCTGTACCAGTTGATCTGGGAGCGCTTTATCGCCTCGCAGATGGCGCCGGCGGTCTACGACCAGACGACGGTCGACATCGCGGCGACCGCGCGCTATACGTTCCGGGCCACCGGCAGCGTGCTCAAGTTCGCCGGCTACACCGCCGTCTATGAGGAAGGCGTCGACGACGCGCCGGCCGATCCGGCGCAAAACGGCAAGGGCGCGAAGCGTCCGCTGCTGCCGGCGCTGGCCGAGAACGAACAGCTCGAGACGAAGGCGATCGAGCCCAAGCAGCACTTCACCGAGCCGCCGCCGCGCTTCACCGAAGCCTCGCTGGTTCGCGCGCTCGAGGAGAACGGCATCGGCCGTCCCTCGACGTACAGCGCGATCGTCGAGACGATTCAGGCGCGCGGCTACGTCGAGCAGATCGAGCGCCGCTTCCAGCCGACCGAGATCGGTGAGGCGGTCAACGACCTGCTGGTCGAGCACTTCAAGGAGATCGTCGACCTGACGTTCACCGCCTCGATGGAGTCACAGCTCGACGCGCTGGCCGAGCAGGGCGGCGATTGGGGCGAGACCGCCAAGCTGCTGGGCGAGTTCTACGGCGGGTTCTCCAAAGAGCTCGAGGAGGCGGAGCGCAAGCTCCCCAAGGTCGAGCAGCGCGACGAGCCGACGGACGAAGTCTGCCCGAACTGCGGCAAGCCGATGGTCATCAAGACCGGACGCTTCGGCCGGTTCATGTCCTGCACGGGCTATCCCGAGTGCAAGACGACGAAGCCGATCCTCAAGGACAGCGGCGCGATCTGCCCCAAGTGCGGCGGCATGATCGCCGAGCGGCGCTCGCGCAAGGGCCGCACGTTCTACGGCTGCGCCAACTATCCGAAGTGCGACTTCGTGTCGTGGGACAAGGTCGCCAAGGAGCGCTGCGCGGTGTGCGGCGATTACGTGACCGAGAAGACCCGCCGCGGTGGTCAGGTGATCTACACCTGCCACACGGACAAGGCGCACGCGACCGGCCTGGGCACCGCCGAGGACGCCGACGAGGCCGAGCTGGAGACGGTCTAGTGGCCTACGCGCCCGACGTCGTCGTGATCGGGGGCGGTCTGGCGGGAAGCGAGGCCGCGTGGCAAGCCGCGCGCCAGGGCGCACGGGTCGTCCTCTACGAGATGCGCCCGCACAAGTTCGGGCCGGCGCATCATACCGGCGCGCTGGCCGAGCTGGTCTGCTCGAACTCGCTGCGCGGCGCGGCGCTCGAGAACGCCGTGGGCTTGCTGAAAGAAGAGCTGGCGCGGCTGGGGTCGCTGATCGTCACCGCGGCGCGCGAGGCGGCCGTCCCGGCCGGCGGCGCGCTGGCGGTCGATCGCGAGCGGTTCGGCGCGCTGGTCGAAGCGCGGCTGCGCGAGCTCCCCAACGTCGAGATCCGGCGCGAAGAAGTCACCGCGATCCCGGCCGCCGGCACGGTGATCGTCGCCTGCGGCCCGCTGCCCTCCGAGCCGCTCGCCGCGGCGATCGACGCGCTGGTCGGTGGGCGTCTGCACTACTACGACGCGGCTGCGCCGATCGTCGCGCTCGATTCGCTCGACCTCACCCCGATGTACCGCAAGTCGCGCTACGACAAGGGCGACGGCGACGACTACCTCAACATTCCGCTCGACCGCGAGACGTATCTGCAGTTCGTCGCCGACTTGCGCGCGCTGCCGCGCCATCAGCCCAAGGGCTTCGAGCTCGACGCGGCCACCGGCGACGTGCCGTATTTCGAGGGCTGTCTGCCGATCGAGGAGCTGGCCGAGCGCGGCGAGGACACGCTGCGCTACGGGCCGCTCAAGCCGGTCGGCTTGCGCGATCCGCGCACCGGCGTCGCACCGTACGCGGTCGTCCAACTGCGCAAGGAGAATGCCGCGGGCACCGCGCTCAACCTGGTCGGCTTCCAGACGCGGTTGACGTGGCCGGCGCAGAAAGAGGCCTTCGGCAAGTTGCCGGGACTCGCCAACGCCGAGTGGCTGCGGCTGGGCGTCATGCACCGCAACACGTTCCTGGACGCACCGCGCCTGCTCACCCCCGAGCTGCGGCTGCGCGCCGAACCGCGCGTGTTCTTCGCCGGCCAGATCACCGGCGCCGAGGGCTACGTCGAGGCGGCCGCGTGCGGCACCATCGCGGGACTCGCCGCGGCCCGCGAGCGGCTGGGGCTGACGGCGGTACCGGTTCCCGCCGACACCGCGCTCGGCGCGGTCGTCGCGCACCTGCAGAACACGCAGACCAACGACTTCCAGCCCGCAAATGTGACCTGGACCTTCTTTTCGCCTCTCGAGACCACCATTCGCGACAAACGTCTGCGAAGGGTCAAGATGGCGGAGCGCGCGCTGGCTCATATCGACGCGTTCGCGGCCGCGCTGGCCCCGCGCGCGCTCACCAACGCGTAGCGTTTTGTAAAGGGACGCTCAAGTCGTCCCTTGTCCCGGCCGATACGCCAAGCAAGAGTCACGGGGACGTGACGGACCTGGGTGTTCGGTCCTGTAAGGGTGTAAAGCGGGATGTGGTTCAAGAAATCGGTTGCTGCGCGATTGTACGCGCAGGCCGCGGTGGCGGCGCTCGCGCTGCTGGCCGTGGTCGGAGTCGCCGTCGGCGAGATGCGCGCGATGGGCGATCGGGTCGCGGCGATCAGCGCCGCGCACGACTTCGATCAGACCGTGGCCGACTTGCGCCTCGCGCTGACGTTCAAGGTCAGCTTGGTGCGCGTGCTCGGCTACCGCGGCGAGACGCCGATCTGGGTCACCGCGTACACCAACGTCACGCAGCAGATCGCCGACGATACGGATAAGCTCACCACGCAAGCGGTCGCGATCCCCGGCATGCCGGCCGCGGTCGCCGCGGTGCGCCCCGAGATCGTCAAGAGCGATCAGCAGATCGACGCGCTGCGCACGATGGCGCGCGCTCGCGCGCCGGGACTCGTTCCCGCGCTGGTCAAGATGAAGGTCGCGCTGGTGATGTCGCGGCTGCAGAAGCTGACCGACGCGTCGGCCCAAGCTGCCGCCGACGCGCGCACGGAGTTCAGCGCCGCGCAGCGCGGTGCGTTGGTGGGGATGAGCGCGGTGGGCGCCGTCGCCATCATCGTCTTGTTGGCGATCGCACTGGGCACGGCGCGCAGCCTGACTCGGCGCCTGCAGCGGGTCAGCGCCGGGATGCGCGAGATCGCGACCACCGCGTACGCGGCGCTCGGCGCCGCGTACGACGGTCTGGCCGCCGGCGATCTGCGGCCGCGCGAGTTTCCGCGGCTCGAGCCGCTGGCGCGCGGCGGCGGCGACGAGATCGCCGCGCTGGTCGACAGCTACAACCTGCTGGCCGAGGAGTCGCACGCCAACGCCGAGCGGTTCACGGCCACCACCACGCGCTTGCGCGATACGATCGCCGCGATCGCGCACTCCTCGCAGCAGCTCTCCGCCGTCGGCGAGCAGATCGGGATGGCGGCACGAACCTCGAGCGAAGCGGTCGCATTCGTGGCGCAGGGCAGCGACGGGGTCGCGACCGCCTCGCGCGAGCAGGCCACCGGCGTCGCCGAGATCGACAACGCGGCACGCGAGCTGGCGGTGACTGCGCAGCAGATCGGCAACGGCGCGGCCGAGCAAGCCGAGGCGGTGCGCGCCGCCGGCAGCGAGGTCGCGCTGCTCGACGAACAGATCGCGCGGCTGGCGTCGACGGCGACGGAGTTCCTCGACGCGGCGACGCGCGTCGAGCGCGAGACGAACAACGCCAGCCAGGTCGTCACCCGGACGGCCGAGGCGATGGCCCGTTCGTCCGATCAGGCCCGCGCGACCGAACAGGCGATGGCGACGCTGGCGCAGCGCTCGGCGGCGGTCGCCGACGTCCTCTCCGCGATCGACGAGATCGCCGATCAGACGAACCTGCTCGCGCTCAACGCCGCGATCGAAGCGGCGCGGGCCGGCGAGCACGGCCGCGGCTTCGCGGTCGTCTCCGACGAGGTCCGCAAGCTCGCCGAGCGCGCCGCCCAGTCGACGCGCGAGAGCGGCACGATCCTGCAAGAGATCCGCGCCGAGACGGCGCGCGTCGCCGAGGCGATGCGCAGCGCCGCCTCGACGATGAACGAGGGCCGCAGTCTGGCCGAGGACGCCTCGCGGACGCTCTCGGGCGTCGGCGACGCGGTCGGGCGGACGCGCGAGCTGGCCGAGTCGCTCTCGGCCGACGGGACGCGCATGCAGCACGTCAGCCGCGAGCTGAGCGCACACGTGGGCAACGTCTCGGGGATCGTCGAGGAGAACGCGACGGCGGCGCGCGAGCTGGCGATGACGACCGGCTCGGTGGCGCAGACGGTCGGCACGCTGGCGTCGGCCGCCGAGCAGCAGTCCTCGGCCGCCAAGTCGCTCTCGACCTCGTCGGTCGAAGTGACGGCGCAGATGGACCAGCTGACCGCGGCGACGGAGACGATTCGCGCCGAGGCCACCTCGCTGGCGCGCATCGTCGGTACCTTCCGCGTCGGGGACGCGGAGGCGGCCCCGGAACCGCGCCGGCGCCTCCACGGCCCCTACCGCGGCCCCACCGAGCGCTTAGTCCTCACGCCCTGATCGTCCGCTGAAAGCCTTCACCGTCGGCCTGCCGACGGTGAGGAGCTTCGCCGAAAGGCGAAGCCTGCAACCCGTGCGGAGCGCGGGGAGTAGTGAGCCGGGATGCGGATTCGATCGACGACGATCTGCGCCGTCCGCCGCGACGGCAAGATCGCCATGGCGGGCGACGGTCAGGTGACCGTCGACAAGACCGTCATGAAGCACAGCGCGCGCAAGGTGCGCGCGATCGCCGGCGGCAAGGTGCTGGCCGGTTTCGCCGGCAGCGCCGCGGACGGCATCACCTTGCTCGAGAAGTTCGAAGGCAAGATGAGCGCCTACAAAGACAACGTCGTGCGCGCCGCCGTCGAGTTGGCCAAAGACTGGCGCCAGGACCGCGCGCTGCGCCGGCTGGAAGCGCTGCTGATCGTCGGCACGCCCGAGCACCTGTTCGTCCTCTCCGGCACCGGCGACGTGATCGAGCCCGACGAAGGCGTGGCCGCGATCGGCAGCGGCGGCCCCTACGCGCAAGCCGCCGCGATGGCGCTGCTGGGCTACTCACAGCTCGACGCCGCCGCCATCGCGCGCGAAGCGCTGCGCATTGCCGGCCGCATCGACATCTACACGAACGACGACGTGGAGGTGCTGAGCATATGAGCAGCGGCGCGCCGGTCCTCACCATCGCCGACACCCTCACGCCGCGGGAGATCGTCGCGGCGCTCGACCGCTACATCGTCGGCCAAGCCGACGCGAAGCGGGCGGTCGCGGTCGCGATGCGCAACCGCTATCGCCGCGAGCGGCTCCCCGAGCACGTCCGCAAAGAGGTCGTGCCGAAGAACATCCTGATGATCGGGCCGACCGGCGTCGGCAAGACCGAGATCGCGCGCCGGTTGGCGCTGCTCGCCGGTGCGCCGTTCATCAAGGTCGAGGCGACCAAGTACACCGAGGTCGGCTACGTCGGGCGCGACGTCGAGTCGATGGTGCGCGACCTGGCCGAGGCGGCGGTGCGGATGGTCTCCGACGAGCGCCACGCCGACGTCGCGCCGGCCGCCGACGACGCCGCGATCGAGCGCGTCGTCGACGTCCTGCACCCCGAGACCCGTGCGCCGCAGGCCCAAGCACCCAATCCGCTCGGCTCCCTCGGCTCGATCTTCGGCAACGCCTTCCAACAAGCACCGCAGCAGGCCGCGGCCAACGCGCGCCAACTGCCCGACGACGAAGCGGCGCGCGTGCGCGCCGCCGCGCGGGCCGACGTCGAGCGCGGTTTCTACGATGTGCGCTTGATCGAGATCGAGGTCGAAGAAGCGCCGCAGCTGCCGATCGGGATGCTGGGCGGCAACGACATGAGCGGTCAAGGCGGCGGCGACATGGGCGAGATGCTCGGCGGCCTCTTGCCCAAGAAGCGGGTGAAGAAGAAGGTCACCGTCGCCGACGCGCGCCGCATCTTCGCGCAACAAGAGGCGGACAAGCTGATCGACATGGACGCGGTCAAGCGCGAGGCGCTGCGGCGCGCGGGCGAACACGGGATCGTGTTCATCGACGAGATCGACAAGGTCGCCGGCCGCGAGGGCTCGCGCGGACCCGACGTCTCGCGCGAAGGCGTGCAGCGCGACATCCTGCCGATCGTCGAGGGCAGCACCGTGCAGACCAAGCACGGCCCGCTCTCGACCGACCACGTGCTGTTCATCGCCGCCGGCGCGTTCCACGTCTCCAAGCCGTCGGACCTGATCCCCGAGCTGCAAGGCCGCTTCCCGGTCCGGGTCGAGCTCGAGTCGCTGACGGCCAAGGACTTCGAGACGATCCTGACCCAGCCGGAGAACGCGCTGATCGGCCAGTACAAGGCGCTGCTCGGCGCCGACGGCGTCGCGCTCGACGTCACCGCCGACGCGATCACCGAGATCGCCGAGATCGCCACCCGCGTCAACGAGCAGACCGAGAACATCGGCGCCCGGCGCCTGCACACGGTCCTCGAGCGCGTCCTCGACGACGTCGCCTTCCGCGCCCCCGAAGAGGGCGGCACCATCGTCATCGACGCCGCGTACGTCCGCACGCGCTTGGCCGACGTCGCCGGCAACTCGGATCTGTCGAGCTACATCTTGTAGCGAGCGTCGCTGCCGCGCGCGCTAGCGCATCGCGTGCAGCGACGTTTCGAGCAGAACGCTCGCGCCCAGGGCGTTGGAGAGGGCGTGCAGGACGATCGGCACGGTCAGGTTGCCGGTCGCGGCGTAGGCGAAGGCGTTGACCAAACCGACGGCGGCGAGCCAGGCGAACAGGACCGGATCGCCGTGCAGCGCGCCGAAGATCGCCGCGCTGAGCAGCGCGCCGGCGAACACGCCGAGCTTCGACGCCAGCGCGCCGAACAGCAGCCCGCGGAACACGACCTCCTCGACGAACGGGCCCAGCAGCACCAAGGAGAACAGGCTCAGCGCGACGTTGACGTCGGTCACCAGCACGTCGTGCGTGACGATGCTGTAGTGCTCGAAGCCCGCCTGGACGTGGTTCGTCTGCCGCGTGAAGACCAATTGCATCGCCAGCAGGACGCGCGTGAGCAGCAGCGCGGCGACGCCGATCGCGATCACCACCATCGCCTGGCGGTTGGGCACGCGCAGCGTCCCCGGCCGCAGCTTCTGCAGACGGTGCCACGCGAACGCGCCGGCGCAGCCGTAGAAGATCAGCTCGGTCGCCGTGAGCAGCGGGTGGCCGGCCTCGGCCGACGGCATTCGGCCGATCGCCAAGACCACCGCGACCATCACCACGAGCACGCCCAGCAACGATGCGACGACACCGATCGCGCTGGCGAGCAGTGCGGCGACGATGCCGGATACGAACGGCACGGCGATGCGCTCCCGCCCATCCGTTCGGGGGCGGCGAGCCGTGGTCGCCGCCGGCGCCACGAGGAAGGCGTCAGAGGGAGCGCGCATCGGTACCATCATCGTACCCGCGGATACCTTACGGGTCGCTTACGAAGGGGGCGTGCGCCATCTCACACGACAAGCAAGCATCAATCTCTCGTAAACTCGTCCTTCGGCGACTGGCCGCGATTCCGGTCGCGGCGTTCGCCGTAGGCGCCACCTTGTCGGCCGCTCAGGCTGCTGACAACAAGAAGCAATTCCACTATCAGGACAAGCCGGGTCCGGGCGGCAAGAAGTGCGCCGGCTGCCGGTTCTTCCGGGCGCCGCACGGCTGCTCGATCGTCACCGGGACGATCAGCCCCAACGGCTGGTGCATCGCCTGGGCGAAGCGGTAACCCAAGCGTAGGACAGGCGGCGGGAGGGGGCTACCGGCCCCCTTCAACCGTTTCCGCCCCGGACCGGTTATACTGGGGGCACCCACCATGGCGTACATCCGCGAGATCATCACCGAAGGACACCCGACCCTGCGCAAGGTCGCGAAGAAGGTCGAGCCGGCCGAGATCGCCGACCCGATGTTCCAGCAGCTGCTGGACGACATGTGGGAGACGATGTACGAGGCGCCCGGCATCGGCTTAGCCGCGCCGCAGATCGGCGTCTCCAAGCGGATCTTCGTCGTCGACATGCAGGACGAGCGTCACCCGGAGTGGCGCAAGCTGGTGGCAATCAATCCGAAGTTCACCCGGCGCGAGGGCGAGCACACCGCGCTCGAAGGCTGCCTCTCGGTGCCCGGCATGGTCGGCGACGTGCAGCGCTTCGCCGAGGTCACCATGACCGCGCTCGACCGGAACGGCAAGAAGTTCACGCTCGACGCGACCGACTATTTCGCGGTCTGCCTGCAGCACGAGAACGATCACCTCGACGGCATCCTGTACGTCGACAAGGCGACCAACATCCGGCCGGCGGTGACCGACGACGAGCTGGCCGCCGCCGAAGGCGCCGGCAACGAGGCCGGCGCGCGGCGCCGGGCCGACGAACCCGAACCGGTCGCGAGCTGAAGCTCGTCGTCTTCGGGACGAGCGCGTTCGCCGTCCCGACGCTCGACGCGGTAGCCGACCGGCACGACGTGCTGGCCGTCGTCACCCAGCCCGACCGCCCCGCCGGCCGCGGACACGCACTCACGCCGACGCCGGTCAAAGCGGCGGCGCTGGCGCGCGGCCTGGACGTGCGCACGCCGACCAAGCTGCGGCCCTTCGCCGACGAGCTGCGACCGCTGCGCCCCGATGCGTTCGTCGTCGTCTCGTACGGCCGGATCGTCCCGCAGAACGTGCTCGACCTCGTCCCGGTCGCGCTCAACGTTCACCCCTCGTTGCTGCCGCTCTACCGCGGCGCCACACCGCTGCAGGCCGCCATCCGCGACGGCCGCGACCGAACCGGCGTGACGATCATCGCCATGGACGCGGGTATGGACACCGGTGACGTGCTGCTGCAAGAGCCGACGCCGCTGGGTCCGGACGAGACGTACGGCGAGCTGCACGACCGGCTGGCGCTGCGCGGCGCGCGCTTGGCGGCCGACGCGCTCGCGCTGCTGGCGGTGAACGCGCTCGAGCGCCGCACGCAGGCCGAGGTCGCCCACGCGCACGGGATCGGCATCGAAGAGATCGCCGCCACCGCGACCCGCCCGCTGACGAAAGAAGACCTGATGGTGGATTGGACGCACCCGCCGCGGCGGATCGTCGACCTGGTGCGCTCGCTGGCGCCGCAGCCCGCGGCGCGCGCGCTGATCGACGGCGAGACCGTCAAGCTGCTGGCGGCGCGCGTGGCCCGTCCCGACGAACCGGAGGGCGCGCCGACGAACGACGAGGGCACCGTCCACCGCGGCGTCGTGCTGCTGCGCGTCGTGCCGCCGAACCGCGCGCCGATGACGGGCGCCGCCTGGCGCCGCTCGGCGGTACGCCGGTGAGCGCGGTCGCCACCAGCGCGCGCGAAGTCGCGCTGCAGGTCGTGCGCGACGTCTTCGGCCAGCAGCCGCGCGGCGCACGCGAAGCGCTCGACTATCGCTTGCGGCGCAGCGAGCTGGCGCCGCGCGATCGCGCGTTCGCCACCGAGCTGGCCTACGGCACGATCAAGATGCGGCGCTGGCTCGACTTCGAGCTGCAGCCGTTCATCGGCGAGCGCATGACCACGATGCCGCCGACCATCGTCGAGATCTTGCGGTTGGGCGCGTACCAGCTGCGCGCGATGCACGGCGTCGAGGCGTATGCCGCCGTCTCCGAGAGCGTCGGATTGGCGCGCAAGTACGGCCACAAGGGCACCGCGGGCTTGGTCAACGCGGTGCTGCGGCGCGTCTCGACCGAGCCGCCGCGCGAGAGCGATCTGGCGACGCGCGCGTCGCTGCCCACCTGGGTGGTCGAGCATTGGCGCGAGCGGTTCGGCGCCGACCGGCTCAACGCGATCGTCGCCGGCGTCAACGCGCCCGCGCCGGTCGGACTGTGCGTCGACCTGCGGCACGTGAGCGCCGACCAGGCGCGCGCGGCCCTGCTCGAAGCGGGGATGGTCGCGCAGCCCAGCGCGTTCGCCTCCGACGAGCTGGTGCTCGACGCGTCCTCGCCCAGCGGCGAGCTCGAGTCGCTCGCGCAGCATCGCTGGCACCTGCACGCGGAAGCGGCGGCGATGCCGGTCGATCTGCTCGACCCGCGGCCCGGCATGCGCGTCGTCGAGCTGTGCTGCGGCCGCGGCAACAAGACGCTGCAGATCGCCTCGCGCATGCGCGATGACGGAACCCTGCTGGCCGTCGACGACGACGCGCGCAAAGTCGAGCGCACCGCCAAGCGGCTCGAGGCCGCCGGCGCGGCGTCGGTCGCGCTCGTCACCGCCGACGCGAGCACCATGCGCGCCGGCGCGGACGCCGACGCCGTGCTGCTCGACGCGCCGTGCTCGGGGCTGGGCATCCTCGGCCGTCAAGCCGAAGCGCGCTGGCGCAAACGGCCCGACGATCCGGAGCGCATGGCGGCCGTGCAGCGGCCGCTGCTGGCCGCCGCGGCCGGCTGCGTGCGCCCGGGGGGCGCGCTCGTCTACGCGGTCTGCTCGACCGACCGGCGCGAGGCGGAAGACGTCGTCGACGCGTTCCTCGCCGAGCGGCCGGACTTCGCCCGCGACGCCTTGCCGGCGCGCTACGCGCCGCTGGCGACGCCCGCCGGCGACGTGCTGGTGCCGCCCGGCATCGACGGCAGGGACGGCTTCTACGTGGCGCGCATGCTGCGCCGGGGATGAACGTCTTCGCGCGGATCGAGAACGTCTGCGCGCGCGTCGTCGAAGACGCCTTCGCGCGCGTGTTTCCGAGCGCGCTCGATCCGGCGCAGATCGGCCGCCGCCTCGTCGCCACCGCGCAGAGCGTGCACGGCGACCTCTACCTCGTGCGCGTGCACCCGACCGACTACGCGCGGCTGGCCGCCGACCGCGACTTCCTCGAAGGCCGTTGGGGCGCGATGCTGCGCGAGGTGCTGCCCGATCAGACGCCGCGCGTCGTGCTCGACGAGGACGCCGCCGTCGTCGCCGGCTCGCTCGCGATCGAGCCCGTTTCCGACGAACGGGGCCCGGTGCTGGCGCTCCTGCGCGGCGACGGCAGCCGGGTGACGCTGGGCGACGGGATGACGCTCGGCCGCGGTGAGGACTGCGGCCTGGTGCTGCGCGACCCGCGCGTGTCGCGACGGCATGCCAAAATCGTGGCCGACGGCGCGGGTTGGGCGATCGAGGACTTGCGCTCGTCGAACGGGACCTGGATCGAAGGGACGCGGGTCGCGCGCGCGCGGCTCGTCGACGGGCAAACGGTGACCCTGGGCGACACGCTGCTGCGCGTGGTAGACGTGTCGTAATGGATCCGCGGCTGGCCACGCTGGGACTCTCGGGCGCGTACGTCGCTTTCGTCGCCCTGGTGCGCGACCGTCGCGGGCCGGCGCCGGCGCCGGCGCTCGAGGCCGCGATCCCGACCGGGATCGAGCTGACCGTCGCGCACGCCGGGACGATCAAGACGTACCGCTTCGGCCGGCGCATCCTGGTCGGGCGGTCTCCCAGCGCCGACCTGTGCCTCGCCGATCCGCGCGTGAGCCGATTGCACGCCCGGATCGAGATGCGCGATGATGGCGTTTACGGGGAAGATTTAGGGAGCCGCAACGGAACGTTCGTCAACGGCGTGGCGATGACCGAGCCTCGCCGGCTGGAGGTCGACGACGAGCTGACCGTCGGTCCGGCAGCCTTGGTCTTCCGAGGAGTGGGAGCATGGAGATAGCGGTCGGGTCTCGACCGGGCGCCCCGCAGCGAGGCGAAGACGAAGCCTACGTGGCGGAGATCGTCGCCCCGGGGATCGTGCTGCTGGCCGTCGCCCACGGCTTCGGACGCATCCGCGAGAAGCCGGTCCCGACCGTCGCCGCCCACGCCGTCCGCGACAGCGTGCGCCGCCGCGTGCGCAGCGAGCGCCGCGATCCGCGCGCCGCGCTGGCCGCCGCGTTCGCCGCCGCCAACGCGCGCGTCTACGCGCACTCGGGCAGCACCGAGGACGTCGTCGCCTCGGGAACCTCGCTGACCGCCGCGCTGATCCTGGGCGACCACGCCTTCGTCGGCCACGTCGGTGCGACGCGCGCCTACTTCGGCCGCGCCGGCAGCCTGACCGCGCTGACCACCGACGACGCGCTGGGCGAAGGTCCGTGGCGCGTCCTCACCCGCACCTTGGGCACGCAGCCGACCCTCGAACCCTCGCTCGCGCACTTGCGGCTGGCGCCCGGTGACGCACTGGTCCTCTCCAGCGGCGCGTTGCACGGACTGCTCGGCGAGCACGAGATCGCCGATGCGCTCTCGGCGTGCAGCTCTTCCGAAGACGCCACCGCGCGGCTGTTGGCGATCGCCGGGATTCGCGGCGACGGCGCCGGCACGGTCATCGTCGGCCGCGCGTTCGACGAGGTCGCGCCCGAACCGCGCACGCGCGCGCCCGAGCGGCGCGAAGCGACGATCGCGCTTTCCGCGCTGTTGGCCGCCACCGTGATCGCACTGGTGGTTCTGCACCTGTTGTTCAGCGCCACGTGAGGCCGGCGCTCGTACGCCTGCGGGCGTGCGCGCCGATGCTCGTCGCGCTGCTGCTGGCCGCCGCGACCCTGCGGCTGGCGCCGCCCAGCGCGCTGCTGCCGGTGTGGCTGCCGTTCGCGCTGGGCGCGCTGGCGCTGGCGTGGCCGGCACTGCGTCCCGCAAGCGTCGTGCGCGACGACACGCTGCCCGCGCTGGCGATCGTGCTCTCGGCGATCGGCCTGGCGACGGTGGCGCGCGTGGCGCCCGACCTCGCCCAGCGACAAATCGTGTGGCTGGCGTTCTCGCTCTTGCTGGCGGTCGCGCTCGGTCCGGCCTTCGAACGCTTTCGCGTGCTCTCGGCCTACAAGTACATCTGGATCTTGGGCGCGATCGTGCTGTTCTTCGCGTTGGCGCTGTTCGGTCAAGAGGTCAACGGTGCGCGGCTGTGGATCAGGCTCGGGCCGGTGCAGTTCGAGCCGGTCGAGGTCATCAAGCTGCTGGTCGTGCTGTTCATGGCCTCGTATCTGGCCGAGACCGCCGACGTCATCGCGCACACGCGGCCGTGGTCGCTGCGCGCCAACGCGAAGTATCTCGGCCCGCTGTTCGTCGGCTGGGGCGTCTCGATGGCGATCCTGGTCTTCGAGCGCGACCTCGGCATGGCCACGCTGTTGCTGGCCACCTTCGTCGCGATGCTCTACGTCGCGACGCGGCGCATCGACTTGGTCGTCGGCGCGACCGGCATCTTCGCCTTCGCGGCGTGGCTGGCCGCGACGCACTACCGCTACGTCGAGACGCGCATCGCGGTGTGGCGCGATCCGTTCCACGATCCGCTGGGCGCCGGCTATCAGGCGGTGCAGTCGCTGTTCTCGCTGGCGGCGGGCGGCCTGTTCGGCACCGGCTACGGCCTAGGCCATCCCGACTACATCCCCAGCGTCTCGACCGACTACATCTACGCCGCGTTCGGCGAGGAGTGGGGAGCGATCGGCTCGATCGCGCTGCTGTGCGTGTTCCTCGCGGTCGTGCTGCGTGCGCTGCGGATCGCGACGCGCCAGCCCGACCTGTACGCGAAGCTGCTCGCGACCGGTCTGGCGGCCGTGTTCGGCTTTCAGATCCTGATCATCGTCGGCGGCGTGCTGCGGCTGTTCCCGCTGACCGGCATCACGCTGCCGTTCATCTCGTACGGCGGCAGCTCGCTGGTGACGAACTACCTGTTGGTCGCGCTCGTCTGGGCGATCTCGAGCGAACGCGCCGCGCCGGCGCGGTGAGCCGGACCGCGACCGTCTTCTGGTCGCTGCTGCTGGGCGGCTCCGTCGTCGCGATCGGAGCCGGGTTCGTGAGCGGCCAGCACGTCGGCGAGCACGCGCTGCCGCCGCCGCCCCGGCACGGGAACGAACCGCTGCCGGCGCCGATCGAGCCGCGCACGACGGTGCGCCTGCTCCACGGCGCGGGTTCGTTCGATCCCGGCGACGCCGATCCGGACCCGTACGGGGACGCCGACGCGGCCGTCGCCGCCCGGCCCGAGGGCTGGCGCGCCCCGGCGGACGGAGGCGTCCCGCGGGTCGCGGTGGTGGTGGTCGGCGGCGAGCGCGACGCGTCGGCGCTCGACGCCCTGCTGGCCGAGCCGGTGCCGTTGACGGTGGTCGTTTCGCCCAGCGACGCGCACGACGCGCTGCGGGCGGTGCGCGAGGCCGGGAAGACGGCGCTGGTTGCCTGCCAGAGCGTCGACCTGGCGACGCTGGTCAGCCTGCGGCGGGCCGGCGCGGCCGGCATCGCCTGCTCGACCGGCGATGCGTCCCGCGCTCGCGCCCTCGTGGTCGCGGACCGTGGGGGCATGGTGTTCGACGATCGCGACCACGACGACGCGCTCTATCGCGCCGCCCGCGCCGCGCACGTGCCGGCCGTCAGCCGGGACGTGGTCGTCGACGCTCGCGAGGAACGCGCCTACGTCGACTTTCTCTTCGACCAGGCGTTGGCGATCGCGCGCCGGACCGGGGCCGCGACCGCCGTCGTCCACGCCCGCCCGAGCTCGATTCCGGCACTGCAGCGCTTCGAGCGGCACGCCCAGCGCGCCGGCGTCGATCTGGTCGACCTGCGCTCGCTCGCCCCGTGAGCGGGCGCGCGGCGGTGCGCCGCCGAACCCGGGGCTGGGGGCGCTCAATCCGAGACGCCGCCACGCCGATATTCTTATGACCGGATGGACATCACCGAGGAGCTCTTGCGGTTGCCCTTCCCGGACCGACGCCGCGGTCCGCGCCGGCGCACGCAACTCGAGGTCGGCGTCGATCGTCGCAGCGGCGACCGCCGCCGCCGCAAGCCCGGACTCGACGCGCTGATCGGCGCCGTCCTGGGCGAGCCGTTCGCTTGGGAGCGCGAGCAGTACGCCGTGTCCGAGGAACCGTCGGCCGACGGTGAGAGCGAACCGGCCCGTCGCCACGGGCCACGGCGCACCGGCGAGAGCGTCGAGGTCGCCGAGGAACGTCGCGCCGGCGATCGTCGCCGCACGCCGGGCATCGTCGCGCTGTTGCGCGCCATTTTCGGACGCCGCGGCTAGCCGCCGGGCACGTTTCGCCGCGCGGTGTGACGCGCGACCCCTGACCACACCTGCGCCGAGCCGGTAAGCTTCCGGTAAGCGGACGATGGTTCCATCGTTCGCGTCCGGGCATTCGCGCCGGAGGAGGGTGGAACAATGGGTGGTGGAGTACGAACACGCGCCGTCTCGGCGTGTCTTTCGATCGTACTGACGGCGACGCTGGTGTTCGCGATGCGATCGCCGGCGCGCGCCGGCGTGCCGGGCGGCCCGTACCAGTCGAGCTGTCAGTTCATACAGATGGTGGGCACGACGCTGGTCGCCGGCTGCACCGGGTTCTTCGGCAACACGATCACGACCACACTGCCCGACGCGGCGCAGTGCAAGGGCGCGATCACCAACGTCGACGGGACGCTGCGCTGCGTGATGTCCTCGATGCGCTCCGAGAGCGGGCGCGACACCTTCAACATCATCAGCGAGCCGACCACCACCACCAGCAGCGGCGGCTCGACGACGGTCTGGCGCATCGATCATCCCGACGTCATCGCCTTGGCGTCCAGCTACCCGCAGATTACGTTCAAGCCGGGCGATCAGATCACGTTCGCGGCCGGCGGCTGCGTGCAGACCGGCGGGATGGGCGCGACCTGGAAGTCGTACGTCTATCCGACCGGCGACAACGCGGCGCAGTACTACAGCGGCTTGATGTGGATTCCGGGCGTGACCGGGGGCGGCTTGCAACGCGATGCCGGGCTGGTCAACAAGAAGCTCACCGTCGGTGCGCACCTCGCGCCGGCCGTCGTCAGCCAGCTGTTCCTGCACCTGGGCTATCAAGACGACGGCCCCGGCGACAACGGCTACTACAGCCACGACAACGGCAACAACAACCAGTGCCTCAACGTCGGTCCGGCGTGGGTGCAGCTCTCGGTTTTCAGGCCCAACGCGCCGCCCAAGCCGGTCGGCGTGAGCTGGGCGCCGTGGAAGAAGCCGTTCGATCTGACCTGGAACGTCAACGTCGCCGGCGACGACAACGGCTTCCCCCTCAACCCGACGTGGGGGTATCAAGTCGACCATCCGAAGGACAAGCCCGACTTCGGCGGCATCTGCGGGTCGTCGTTCTCCGGCAGCGACGAGCCGTTCCACGGCAACGACACCGTCCACGACGGGACGCTGGCCGCGAACTGCACCACGCAGCTGCCGACGACCGACTTCTATACCGGCGTGTTCAGCGTGTTCACGCTGTGCAACCAGTCCGGCGCGGAGTTCGACGGACACCTCAACTGGGCGTTCGCGACCTACACCGGGAACCTGCAGTGGCGCAACTACTCGGGCGGCTGGCCGCAGGACGGCGACTACAATTTGGGGATCCTCGATCCCGCCGACGCCGCGCAAACGAAGGACTCCGACGGCAACTATCCGGGCTTGGGGATGGAGTTCGACGCCAAGGAGACGATCGACAACTTCGGCTCGCCGTGGTGGAAGAGCTTCGGCAACGACTCCGACGCGCAGAAGAGCGCGACCGTCGACGGCCAGCCGGCGACCATCGTCGGCCTGGTCGGAATCGACGGCGTGCACGGCGGCTACACCGAGGTGCACCCGGTGCTCGCGATGGCCGTGCTGACGGGCGAGAAGATGAGCGGCGACGGCGTCGACGAGACCTGGGCGTTCTTCATCCGCAACCAGGGTGACGAAGGCGAGTGCAGCGAGAACGAGCACCTCTGGAACGGGTTGGCCGGTGCCTACGCGCTGCAAGTCCAGTGGCCGAAGGACGCGACCAAGGTCAGCCTGGCCGGTTCGTCGAGCGACGTCTGGACGTCGTGGAAGGCGGGCGTCAGCGGCCCGACGCTCGAGCAGCAGTCGCCGTGGACGTACGTCGAGTTCAGTCTGCCCAGTCCGACCAGCTCGAGCGACGGCATCGACGGGACGTTCACGCTGCACTACACGCTCAAGGATCCGGCCAAGCACACCTCCCGGCGCATGACGCTGGCCGCCGCGCCGGCGCGCGCCGAAGAGGCCGACGTCGACTGGGATGAGATCGCCGCCAAGATCAGCGATCCGACCACGCGCGGCGCGTTCACCACCCAGCTGCGCGCCGCGCCGGCCCTCGCGCTGGCGCCGCACACGATCCAGCTCAAGTTCCCGGGCACGATCGCGGCGCACCACGCGCGCAGCGACCCGTCGCGCAAGGGGCAGCTCACCCGCGACAGCCGCGTGCCGAGCCCGCTCTACAAGGCGCAAACGACCGCCCTCAACGCGCTCTACACGCGCTACGCGCCGGACTTCCCGGCGGTCAAGTCGCCGTGAGGTCGTGAGCGAAGAGGCCTTCGAGGATCGCCGCCATCGCCGGGTCGAGCGCGCGCAGCCGCGCGCGCGTCGCCCGCGGCCACGGTGAGCGCGCGTCGTTGGCCTCGACCCACGCCCGCATCGCTTCGGCGAAATACTCGTCCAAGCCCGAGGCCGCGTAGGGCGTGACGAACGCGCGGGCGGCGTGAAACGCACGCCGCACGCGCGGATCGACGCTGCTCAGGTACACGCCGCCGCCCAGCGCGCAGTCGATCGCGTGCGCGAACTCGTGTGCGACCGTCATCGGCGAGGTCGAGCGCAGATACACGGTGCGTTCCTCGACGACGAACAAACCGGCCGGCGGCACGGGCCAATCGTCGACGCCGGCCGAGAGCCGGCGCAGCGCGCGCGAGCGGTCGCGATAGGCCTCGCCGGCGCGCAGATGGACCAGCCGCGCGCCGGCACGAACCGCTAGTCGCAGCGCACCGGTACCGAAGCGATCCAGGATGGCGTCGATCGCGGCGGCCGCGTCGGGTGCGGCGTCGATCGGTGGACGGGTTCGCATCCGCTCGACGGTACGGCCGTCGCATTGCCGCGACGTGTGCGGCAGGTGAGCGGTTCTCGACGACGAGCTGTCGAATGGGCGCCGAGCACGTGCAGCCCGGGGGTATGCGATGCGAGTTCTGTCCGCACTGGTGATGGTGGCCTTCGCGCTCGTAGCGTGTGCGCCGACGGCCGTGAGTCCGCCCTCGGAGCCCACGCTGCCGACGCTCTCGCTGACGGGCACCGCGGAAAGCATCGACGACTTCGCGCTCGGCGGGGTCGCCGGCAGCACGGTGGTGCCGCTCTTCGAACTCCCGTCGATCCCGACGAATCAGGGGCCGCTCGGGTTGACCGTCTGGGGTGAGAAGGACGGCAGCGGGAACGTCACCAGCGTCGCGCAGGCAGAGGTCTCCGGGCTGAACGGTGGCGCCGGTACCGTCCACGTCTTTTTCAACGCCGCGAGCGAGCCAGTGATCTTCCTCGACGACACGTCGGGCTATTTTCTCGCCGTCTCGAACGTCACGGCGACGCAGGCGACGATCACGCTATGCGATCCCGGCGCGACGCCCGACGTCTCCACCGTGGTCTCGAACGTCAACGGGACCAGCTCGAGCGGACCCGTTGTTGCCGGCGGAACCTGCGCGGTCGCCGGCCTGGCGGCGGTGGCGCGGACTGCCCCAGCCGCGACGCTCGGCACCGCAGGCGAGACGAATCTCTCCAGTCCGGGCAGCATAACGCAACTGATCTCGGCTGCGTCCTACGTCGCGGGACTGGCGTTTTCCATGGCGGCGATCTTGAAGTTCAAGAGCCACAAGGACAATCCGACGCAGGTTCCGATCGGCACGCCGATCGCGTTGATCTTCATCGCCGCCGCGCTGCTTTTTCTCCCAACCGTGTTGACGGTCGAGGGGACCGTTATCGACAGCGGTTCGCTCACCGCGGTCGACGGGGTACTCCCGGTCTACGAAACGTCGGCGCCGTAGGCACCTGGCGTTGGTCAGGCGGGCGGTCAGAACGTGGCGAATCGAGTTCTCGACCAGCCGAGGGAAACGAGCAGGTCCTCGCTGGAGGGGCAACGCAAGCAGTGAGCAGGCGCGGCCGCCTTCGGGCATGAGCTGCGCCGCAGCGACTGCACGGGGGTCAATCGATGCTTGTTCTCACGCGCGCCCAAGTCTCCGATCCAATCATCCGCAGCACGATCGGTGCAGCGGAGTACGCCATCAAATGCGGGGCCGACCCGAACGAGGTTGACGGGTTCCTCAAAGAGTTGATCGAGTCGCCGCCGCCCGTCGAGCTGGATCTCGCTCCGGTTGCGTCGCGCGTGGACGTCTTCGCGAAAGGCCTGACATCCGCCGGCCAACCGGTTCTGCCGCCGCCCGAGCGGCGCACCCCGATCGACATGGGGTCCGGCGCAGAGTTCGAGTGGTGGCAAGACGCAATCATCGGCGGCGCGGCGATGGCGGTACCACCGCTGGGCGTAGCGATAAACGCGTCGCGCGCCGTCACGGCCGCGACCAATCGGACCGTTGGAATCGGCGTCGCCGTTACGTTCGCCGCCGCCGTCGGCGCGTCGCTCGGCACCGGACTCTTGATAACGAATCTCGGGAAACTCGGCTGGTACGGCTCCGTTTCAGGGCTGCTCGGCTTCATCGCGAGCGTCAGCGCGGTGGTCCAGATCACGATCGTCGGCGGCGGTGTCGAGAAGTTCGGCGGGACGAGCTACGGCGTCGGGGCCATGGGCGGCGAGATCCTCGTCGGCGGCATCACCGCCCTCATCGACGCGGGCGGCAAGTTCATGGGCATCTCGGTATCGGGCGGCATCGGCGTTGGAATCCCGTTCGAGGTCTTTGGTCAGATCCAACATACCTGGACGCAGGTCTAGGCCTCCACGCGAGAGGTTCACGTCGGTCGGCACGAGAGACGATCTGTGACGACCGCTCGTTCCTATGCCGTAGAGATCGTGTCGGCACTGCGCCGATCACTACGGCAAGGGACCGATGGAGGCTACTACCGCACTGCTCCGCATCGCCGCCCGTTTCAGCGGCGCGGCCGCGGCGCTCGTCGCTCGTACCGGCGACGAGACGCCCGTAGCGGCGTGGGGCTGCGAGCCGGCGGCGGCCCGCGCGCTGCTGCGCGTGGTGCGCGGTGAACCGGCCAGTGCCGAACGGTTCGTGCGCCGCATCCCGCTGCAGCTGCGCGACGGCACGCACGGCGAGCTGCTGCTCGCCGTGCCGTCGATCAACGCCGAGGGGCGCGTGCTCGCGAACCTGGCCGCGGAGATCGGCGCGATCTGCGACGTCGCGGGGGAAGCGGAGCCCTCGTCGGCGATCGAGCGGCTGATCGAAGGGATCGAGCATCTCGGCGACGCGGTCGCGCTCCTGCAGATCGCGCGCGACGTGCGCGTCGCGCCGATCGTCCTGTACGTCAACGCCGGCTTCACGCGGTTGTTCGGCTATTCGGCGGAGAGCGTCGTCGGCGGCCCGGCCGACGTCCTGTGGGGAGCGGGCACCAGCGACGAGCGGCTGTACTGGCTGCGCGAACGGATGGCCGCCGGCGAGAACGCACGCATGGTCGTCGAGTTCACCACCCGTGACGGCACGCCGCTGTGGACGGAGCTCTCGACCGTCGCGGTCCAGACCTCCGACGGGCCGGGTCTGCAAGTCGTCACCTACCGCGACGTCAGCGCGCGCAAGCAATTCGAAGCGGCGCTGGCGGCGGAGAAGCGCAAGCTGCAGACGACGCTGGCGGCGATCGCCGAAGCGGTGATCACCGTCTTGCCCGACGGGCGCGTCGACTACGTCAACGACGCGGCGCAAGTGCTGCTGGGGATCGACCTGGTCGAAGCCTACGGCCGGGACGTGCACGACGTCATGCAGGTGATCGATGCCGCCGGCGGTGCGGTCGAGCTGTTCGCGCGCGCCAACGAGCCGGTGCGCGGGGAAGGCTTCCTGCGCTCGCGCGCCGGCGGGATGATCGACGTCGCCTACGTGGCCTCGCACATCGAGGGCGAGCCCGAGGGGACGGTCATCGTGCTGCGCGACATCACGGCGGAGAAGGGCCGCGCGATGCAGCTCAGCTTCGAGGCCTCGCACGACGCGCTGACGGGACTGGAGAACCGGCGCGCGTTCCTCGAGCAGCTCGACGACGCGCTGCGCGCGGCCCGGGCGCACGGCCAGCATCACGTCGTCGGCTTCCTCGACCTCGACCACTTCAAGGTCGTCAACGATCGCTTCGGCCACGCGACCGGCGACCGCTTGTTGCGCGAGATCGGCCACGTCATGGGGCGGGTCGTGCGCGGCGGCGACGTGTTGGCGCGCATCGGCGGCGACGAGTTCGCGCTGCTGCTGAGCAACTGCCGGATGAGCGACGCGCGCCGCGTCGCCGAGAAGATCCGCGAGGCGGTGGACGCCTATCGGATCGAGTACGCCGGCCAGCAGCTCGGCGTCGGCGTCTCGGTCGGACTGGCGCCGCTCGACGCCGACAGCGTCGATGCCGAGCAGGCGCTGGGCGAGGCGGACGCGGCGTGCTATCAAGCCAAAGCGGCCGGGCGAAACGCCATCGTCGGGTAAACCGACGCTAGGATGAACGAGCTGCGTGCGCACCTGGCGATTCCGGAGCACGAGCGCGGTGCCAAGTGGCGGCACCGCTTCTACGACTTGCTCGAGGTGACGCTCCTGCTGCCGCGCGAGCCGCGCATCTTCGCCGGCCCCGACGGCTTCCCGTACTACGCGCTCGACGTCCCGCTCGGTGAGCGCGAGGGCGAGGTCTCTCTGCTCGATCTGCTCGAGCCCGCCACCGAGCGCGGCTTCGGCATCGCGATCGAGCCGTTCGACGACACCGCCGCGTGGGTGTTCACCTGCGGCGACTTGGTGACGCGCCGCGTGTTCGGCGGCTTCGAGGTGCCGCGCATCGGCGTCGTCCCGGCCGAAGAGCCGACCTTCCGCGTCGTGCTCAAGGACACGGGCCGCATGGAAGTGCAGGCGCCCGACGAGCATCTCTTGCCGGCCTACGTGCGGCCGCTGCTGCACACCTACTTCACGCGCACGCTCGGCATCGCGCATCCGGGCGTGCTGGCGCTGGTCTCACCCGATCAGAATCCGCCCGAGCAGCTCGTCTTCCGCGTCGTGCGCGACGACTTCGCCGGCGAGGACGAGTTCGAGCACGCGATCGCGGGCGTCACCTGGTATCTGCCGCGCCACCTGGTCGTCTCGATCTTGCCGGCGCCGGTCGTCGACGCGCTCGAGGACGCGTTCGTTCCGCTGGCCGCCTAGAACTCGCCGTAGACGAAGCCGTCGCGCTCTTCGGTGACCTGCGGCGCGGGGCCGACGTCGACGACGATCTTGCCCTCGTTCTCGCGCCGTTCGAGCAGCGCGTAGGCGTCGCCGACGGTCTCGAGCGTATAGCGGTGCGGGTCGACCAGCGGCGTGAGCGTTCCCGTTTCGATCAGCACGCGCGCGCTCTCGAGGATCGCGCCGTGGCGTTCGCGTCCCTCGCCGGTCAGCAGCGGCAGCAAGGTGAAGACGCCCGAGTAGCTGGCGCCGCGGAACGAGAGCGGCGCGAGCGCGTGCGTGCCCCAGCCCAGCGCGCTCACGACGTGACCGTAGCGACGGACGGCTTCGAACGAGGCGTCCAGCGTCGCGCCGCCGACGGTGTCGTAGACGACGTCGAAGCCGTGAGCGGCGGTGAGCCGCTCGACGTACCCGGCGACGCTCTCGTTCGCGTAGTCGACGAACGTCGCGCCCAAGCGCTCGACGATCGCGCGATGACGCGCCGAGGCGGTCGCGGCGACGCGCGCGCCCAGGCCGCGCGCGAGCTGGATCGCGACGTGGCCGACGCCGCCCGCGCCGCCGTGCACGAGCACGCTCTGCTCTGGTCCCACGGCGGCCCGGTCGATCAGCCCCTCCCAGGCGGTGATGACGACCAGCGGCAGCGCCGCCGCCTCGCGCATCGAGAGGTTCTCCGGCTTGATGGCCAGCAGCCGCGCGTCGACGGCGGCGTATTCCGCCAGCGAGCCCGGCACGCCGGCGACTCCGCCGGTCATGCCGTAGACGGCGTCGCCCGGCCGGAAGCGGCCGACCTCGGCGCCGACCGCCTCGACCACGCCGGCCAGATCCAGGCCGAGGACGGCGGGCAGCGGGTGGCGCGCGTGCGCGGCGGCGCCGGCCGCGATCTTGAGGTCGAGCGGGTTGACGCCCGAAGCCAGGACGCGCACGAGCACTTCGCCGGGAGCCAGGGACGGTGTGGCCAGCGCGGCCACGCGGAAGGGCGCGCCGGGCGCCTCGAGGAGGGCGGCCCGCATCGTGCGGGTCGCGGTACGTTCTCCGGTGTCCACACGCTTTAGGACACGGGCCGGTAAGCGAGGGTGCCGGGCGGGTACACGTGGCACGTGAGCATTTCGCGCGCCTTGTGGTACATCGTGATCGCCATCGTCGCGATCTGCGTCGTCGACGCGATCGTCTGGCACGGCGGCGAGATCATCGACGTCTTGCTGGTGATCGCGGTGATCCTGGTGATCTACAACCTGGTCACCGGCCGCCGCCGGGTCTGAACGTGCGCCGACCCCGCTGAGCGCGCCGCGCCGGGACGGTGTGTTCGTCGTCACAGCCTCCGAACGCAAACAGCACCGCTCGGCGACCGATCAGAAGAACCGAGCGAGGTACGCAGGATGTCGTTCGGTATCGGGTCTCTCACCAGCCAAGCCAACCAGGCGCTCACGCCGCTCGAGCAGATCCAAAAGCAGCTGCTCCAGCCCTACACCGCGGCCGCCACCGGCCGGCGGGTCACCTCGCCGTTCGACGATCCCGCGGGCTATGCGATCGCGACCGAGCTGCAGACGCAGGCCGGCGGCTTCGACGCCGGCTCGCAGAACGCGCTCGACGCCGGCAACGCGCTCAACATCGCGCAAGGCGCGCTCGCGACCACCCGAAACGCGCTGCAGTCGCTGCGCTCGCTGGCCGTCTCCGCGTCGAACGATCTGCTCTCGCCCGCCGATCGCCAAGATCTGCAGACGGTCGCGAACCAACTGGTCCAGCAGGTCAACACCGACGCGCAGAACGCGAACTTCAACGGCGTGCCGCTGCTCAACGGCACCTACGGCAGCGCGCCGGCGACGCCGGCCGACGCGACCGTCACCGCCAACGCGGCGCTGGCCGGCGGCGGCAACCTCGTCGCGAGCGCGGCGTCGGCGAGCGGCGCGACGGCCGGGACGATTCAGCTGAGCGTCGTCGACGGCGCCGGCGGCGCGGCCGTCGACGTGACCTTCACCGACACCGCGACCGGCGCGACCACCAATGCCGGGCAACAGGCGCCCGGCGCGACCTTCGCCGTCGACGGCACGACGGTCACGCTCGGCAACGCCACCGCGCAAGACGCCGGCTCGACCGCGACGGTGCAAGTCCAAGCCGCCGCCGCGGGCTCGACCGCGCCGGACCTGAACGTGCAGACGGGCGCGAACGAAGGCGACACGACCGGCGTGACGACGCCCAACGCCGGCGCGAACGCGCTGTTCCTGCAGAACGTCGACTTGAGCACCGGCGCGAGCTCGCAGAACGCGATCGGACAGATCGACGAAGCGGTCCAGGCCACCGTCTCGGCCGGCGCGACGCTGGGCGCGCAGCAGGTCGCGATTCAAAATCAGATCGGTTCCAACAACACCGCCGCGAACGCGCTCACCGCGTCGGCGGCCGACATCACCGACGCCTCGGCGGCACAGACCTCGACCGAACTGTACCAGCTGATCACCCAGCAGCAGATCTCGCTGCTGACGCTGCAGAACGCGAACAGCTCGTTCGGCTTCCTCAACCGCTTCCTCAACACGGCCGTGTAGCCGGGCCGCGCCGCTGAAGGAAGCCCGGGCCGCGGGCCGGCAGTAGGTCCGCGGAGGCTACGACGTGATCCAGGACATCGCGCGGACGGTCCGCGCCCCGCGCGGGACGACGCTGCGCGCGCGGAGTTGGCAGACCGAAGCACCGCTGCGCATGCTGATGAACAACCTCGATCCCGAGGTCGCCGAGCGGCCGGGCGATCTGGTCGTCTACGGCGGCATCGGCAAGGCGGCGCGCGATTGGCCCGCGTTCGACCGCATCGTCGCCGAGCTCGAGCGGCTCGGGGAGGACGAGACGCTGGCGATCCAGTCGGGCAAGCCGGTGGGCGTCTTTCGCACCCACCCCGACGCGCCGCGGGTGGTGATCGCGAACTCGAACTTGGTCCCGCACTGGGCGACGTGGGAGCACTTCCACGAGCTCGACCGCAAGGGGCTGATGATGTTCGGCCAGATGACGGCCGGTTCGTGGATCTACATCGGCTCGCAGGGCATCGTCCAAGGCACCTACGAGACGTTCGTCGAGATGGGACGCCGCCATTACGGCGGCGACCTGGGCGGCCGCTGGATGCTGACCGCGGGCCTGGGCGGGATGGGCGGCGCCCAGCCGCTGGCGGCGACCATGGCCGGCGCCTCGCTGCTGGCGATCGAGTGCGATCCCAGCCGCATCGAGAAGCGCCTGCAGACGCGCTACCTCGACCGCCGCGCCGAGTCGCTCGACGAAGCGCTGGCGCTGATCGACCAGGCGACGCGCACGCGCGTGCCGGTCTCGGTCGGCGTGGTGGGCAACGCGGCGGAGCTGGTGCCCGAGCTGTTGCGGCGCGGCGTGCGTCCCGACGCCGTCACCGACCAGACCTCGGCCCACGACCCCGTCAACGGCTATCTCCCGGCGGGCTGGACGCTCGCGGAATGGCGCGAACGGCGCGAGCGCGATCCGCGGAGCGTCGCCGCCGCGGCGAAGCGTTCGATGGTCGCGCACGTCGAAGCGATGGTCGGCTTCCACCGCCTGGGCGTGCCGACGTTCGACTACGGCAACAACATCCGCCAAATGGCGCTCGAGACCGGGCTGGCCGACGCGTTCGCGTTTCCCGGTTTCGTGCCGGCCTACATCCGGCCGCTGTTCTGCCGCGGCGTCGGCCCGTTCCGCTGGGTCGCGCTCTCGGGCGACCCCGACGACATCGCCAAGACCGACGCCAAGGTCAAGGAGCTGTTGCCGGACGACCGCCATCTGCACCGTTGGCTCGACATGGCCGCCGAACGCATCGCGTTCCAAGGCTTGCCGGCGCGCATCTGCTGGATCGGCTTGGGCGACCGCGACCGGGTGGGCCTGGCCTTCAACGAGATGGTCGCGCGCGGCGAGCTGAAGGCACCGATCGTCATCGGCCGCGACCACCTCGACAGCGGTTCGGTCGCCAGCCCCAACCGCGAGACCGAAGGGATGCGCGACGGCTCCGACGCGGTCAGCGATTGGCCGCTGCTCAACGCGATGCTCAACGTCGCGGGCGGAGCGACCTGGGTCTCGATCCATCACGGCGGCGGCGTGGGGATCGGGTACTCGCAGCACGCCGGCGTCGTCATCGTCTGCGACGGCAGCGAGGCGGCGGCGAAGCGCATCGCGCGCGTGCTGTGGAACGATCCGGCGACCGGTGTCGCGCGCCACGCCGACGCGGGCTACGACGACGCGCTGGCCTGCGCGCGCGAGCACGGCCTGCACCTGCCGATGCACGGATCGTGACCGGCGCGCTGGAGCGGCCGCCGTTCGTGCTGCGGCCGGGCGCGCTGCGCGCGCGCGACGTGCGCGCCTTGCTGCAGGACGACGCGACGGTGGTGGTCGACGGCGCCGCGCGCGCGGGCGTCGAGCGGGCCGCGGCGGTGGTGCGCGCAATCGCCGCGCGCGACGAGAGCGTCTATGGCGTCAACACCGGGTTCGGGAAGCTGGCGCACACGCGCATCCCGCGCGAACGGCTGGCCGACCTGCAGCGCAATCTCGTGCTCTCGCACGCCTGCGGCGTCGGCGCGCCGCTCGACCGCGCGACGACGCGCCTGGCGATCGTGCTCAAAGCCGGCTCGCTGGCGCGCGGCTACAGCGGCGTGCGCTGGGAGGTCATCCAGACGCTGCTGGCGCTGCTCGAGCGCGACGTCGTGCCGGTCATCCCCGCGCAGGGCTCGGTCGGCGCGTCCGGCGACCTGGCGCCGCTCGCGCACCTCGCGGCGGTGCTGCTCGGCGTCGGCGAAGCCTGGCACCGCGCGGAGCGGATGCCGGCCGCCGACGCGCTGGCGCGCGCGGGGATCGCGCCGCTCGCGCTCGAGGCGAAGGAAGGCCTGGCCCTGCTCAACGGCACGCAGATCTCGACCGCGCTCGCGCTGCGCGCGCTGATCACGCTGGAGAACCTGCTGGCCGCGACGCTGGTCGCCGGCGCGCTCACCGTCGACGCCGCGCTCGGCAGCACGCGTCCGTTCGATCCGCGCATCCACGCCATCCGCGGTCACGACGCGCAGAGCGCGATCGCGAGCGCGATGCGCGGCCTGTTGGCGGGCAGCGCCATCAACGACTCGCACGCCAACTGCGGGCGCGTGCAAGACCCGTACTCGCTGCGCTGCATCCCGCAGGTGCTGGGCGCGTGTCTGCGCACGCTGCGCGACGCGAGCGCGATCCTGGTCGACGAGGCCAACGCGGTCAGTGACAACCCGTTGGTCTTCGTCGACACGGGCGAGGTCGTCAGCGGCGGCAACTTCCATGCCGAGCCGGTCGCGTTCGTGGCCGACGCGCTGGCGGTGGCGATCGCGGAAGTCGGCAACCTCTCGGAGCGGCGCACCGCGCTGCTGGTCGATCCGACCTTCAGCCAGCTGCCGGCGTTCTTGGCCGCCGATCCGGGCCTGGAGTCCGGCTACATGATCGCCCAGGTCACCGCCGCGGCGCTGGCCTCGGAGAACAAGGGGCTCGCGCACCCGGCCAGCGTCGACACGATCCCGACCTCAGCCGGCCAAGAAGATCACGTCTCGATGGCGACCCACGCCGCGCGACGGTTGGGCCCGATGCTCGACAACGCGTGCGCGATCGTCGCGATCGAGCTGCTGGCGGCGGCGCGCGGGATCGCCTTCCGGCGCCCGTTGCGCAGCTCGGCGCCGCTCGAGGACGCCCTGCTCGCGCTCGCCGACGCCGTGCAGGCCGACGATCCGGGCGCGCCCGCGCCCGCGCACGATCTCGGCGGCGACCGCGCGCTGGCGCCCGCGATCGCGTCGCTGACGCGCCTGGTCCGCTCGGGCGCGTTCGCCGGCTACGCCGCCGAGCTGCTCCCGACGGCGGCGCCGGCGTGAGCGAGCACGCGGCCGAGCTGCGGCGCGGCGAGGGCGCGCTGGTGATCAGCGTCCCCCACGTCGGGACCGAGCTGCCGCCGGCGCTGGCGGCGCGGCTGACCGACGCCGGGCGCACGCTGATCGACACCGATTGGTACGTCGACCGGCTCTATCCGTTCGCGCGCGATCTCGACGCGACCGTGCTGTGCGCGCGGTGGTCGCGCTATCTGGTCGACGTCAACCGCGATCCGTCCGGCGCCTCGCTCTACCCCGGCCAGCGGACGACCTCGGTCTGCCCGATCGAGACGTTCGAGGGCCAGCCGCTCTACGCCGCGGGCGACGAGCCCGGTGCGGCCGAGATCGCGCAGCGCTGCGCCGGCGCGTTCGAACCGTATCACGCCGCGCTGCGCGCCGAGCTCGAGCGGGTGCGCGCGTTGCACGGCTACGTGGTCCTGCTCGACGCGCACTCGATCTGGGGCCGGTTGCCGCTGCTGTTCGAGGGCGAGCTGCCCGACCTCAATCTGGGCACCAACGACGGCCGCTCGTTGCCGCCCCGGATGCGCGAGTCGGCGCGCGTGGCCGCCGAGGCGAGCACCTACTCCGTCGTCCTCGACGGACGCTTCAAGGGCGGTTTCATCACCCGCAGCTACGGGAAACCCGCCGACGGCGTCTACGCGATCCAGATCGAGCTGAACCAGCGGACGTACCTGGCCGACGGTTCGCGCACGGCGTGGGACGACGCCAAGGCCGCGCGGCTCTCGCGCGTCCTGCACCGCGTCTGTCAGGCGCTGCTCGCGTCGGCTGCGACGCTGACCCACTCGCCCACCCACTCGTAAGGAGAAGACCCGCTCCATGGCTGACAAGCACTCGATCGCGCGTGCCGAGTTCGTTCCGTTCGGCGGCGACCGGCGCGCCTATTACGCGCTGCCGGCCGGCGCCGGCCCTTTCCCCGGCGTCCTGGTCTACCAAGAGGCGTTCGGCGTCAACGAGTACATGCAGAGCGAAGTGCGGCGCTGCGCCGAGCACGGCTACGCGGCGATCGCGCCCGACTTGTTCCACGGTGAGGTCTTCCCGTACGAGTTCGACAAGGTGTTGCCGAAGCTGCAGACGCTCACCGACGAGGGGATGCTGGCCGACGTCAACGACGCGATCGCGTTCCTCGACGCGCAGCCGCAGGTGGCCAAGAGCGCGCTGGGCGCGGTCGGCTTCTGCATGGGCGGCCGGCTCGCGTTTCTGTCGGCGGTCGCGCTGCCGCGCGTCGGCGCGGCCGTGTCGTTCTACGGCGGCGGCATCGCGCCGGATCAGCCGCGCCACTTCAAGCCGCTGGCCGATCGCGTCCCCGACGTGCACGGACGGCTGCTGCTGATCTACGGCGCCGACGATCAGTCGATCGCGCCGACCGAGCACGGCCGTTTGGCGCAAGCGCTCTCCGAGGCGAAGAAGGACTACGGCATCCGCGTCTATCCGGGCGCCGGCCACGGCTTCGCCTCGCGCGACCGGGAGAGCTATCGACCTGCGGTGGCGCAGGCCGCCTGGGACGAGACCTTCGCCGTCTTCGCGGCGACGTTGCGCTAGCGATACCGGTAGCCGGGCGTTCCCGGCAGGCGGGAACGCACGGCTCCGCCGCCGTCTTAACGGAGACCTGACGATCGGTCCGTTGGGGCGTGCGCCTGCTCGGCCGATCTTGAAGGCATGAAGCTACGGATCGGCGCTCAAATCGGCGCGGGTTTCGCCGTGCCCATCGTCGCGCTCGCGGTCGTGCTGGCCGTCGTCTCGGTCTTGTTCGCGCACATGCAGCAGATGCGCGCCGACACGGTCGCCAAGCGCGACATCGCGCGCACCGTGCACGACTTCCAGTACAACAACCTGCTTCAGCGCTACGCGACCGTGCGGCACACGCTCGGCATGAAGACGGCACCGCAGATGTTCGACGACGCGGTTGCCCGGGTCGGTGACGACCTCTCGAAGCTGCGCGCACAGTCGGCGAGCGTGCCGGGCCTGACGACGCTGATCGACGACGCGGGGCAGCGCAGCACCGGGATCACCGGCCGGCTGCGCACGATCTCGCAGATCATCAATCGCGAAAAAGCCGGTCTCGATCCGAACTCGGTCGAGTTCAAGACCATCGACGCGCATCGCGTCGCGATGCGCACGCAGAACGACGTCGACAACAAAGCCATCGACGCCGACATCGCCCAGATGTCGAGCATCACCTCGGCGGCGGAGGAGTCCTCGCAAGCCGCGCTCGACCGCGAGCTGCAGGAGATCTATCTCGGGATGCTGGCCCTGGGCGCGCTGACCGTGCTGGCGACGATCGTGCTGGCGGTGTGGCTGACCCGGCGCATCACCTCGCGCCTCGGGCGGGTCGCGCAGGCGCTGCGCGACGTCGTCCGCGAGGATTTCGGGAGCCTCTCGAGCGCGATGCAGCGGCTGGCGCACGGTGACCTGCGCGGCGGCTTCCACTCGACGCGGCCGGCCATGGGTGCCGACGGCGGCGATGAGATCGCCGACCTCATCCGCAGCTACGACGAGCTGGCCGAAGGCATGACCGCCATCGCCGGCGAGGTCGACGCCGGTCTCTCGAACCTGCGCCAGCTGATCACCGGCGTCGTCGGTGCCTCGCGCAACCTCGCGCTGGCCTCGGAGCAGACCTCCAGCGCGGCCAACCAAGCCTCGCGCGCGGTCGAGCAGATCGCACGGTCGGTCGACAGCGTCGCCACCGGCGCGCGCGACCAGGCCGAGCAGATCACGCGCGCCGGCGCGGCGATCGAAGAGCTGGCGCGCTCGGCGGAGATGATCGCCGACGGCGCGGTGCACCAAGCCGAGGCGATCGGCGTCGCGACGACCGGGATTCAGCGGCTCGACGACGGGATCGAATCGCTCTCGAGCCACGGCGGCGAGCTGGCGCGCTCGGCCCGCGACGCCTCGGAACAGTCCGACGGCGGCAGCGACGCGGTCGCCGCGACGCGCGACACGATGCAGAAGCTGCGCGGCGTCTCGCAAGGCGCCGCCGACGCGATGGTCGCGCTCGAAGGCCGGTCGACCCAGGTCGAAGAGATCGTGCGCGCGATCGAGGAGATCGCGGATCAGACCAACCTGCTCGCGCTCAACGCCGCCATCGAAGCGGCGCGCGCCGGCGAGCACGGCCGCGGCTTCGCGGTCGTCGCCGACGAAGTCCGTAAGTTGGCGGAACGCTCGTCGCAGGCGACGCGCGAGATCTCGCAGATCCTCTCCGCGATCCGGCGCGAGACCGTCGCGGCCGCGGAGGCGATGCGCACCTCGGACGCCTCGGTCGCGAGCGGTCTGAGCGTCGCCGAGCGCGCGGGGACCGCGCTCGAAGGCGTCGAGCGCGCCATCTCGGCGACGGCGTCCGTCGCGGAAGAGCTGGCGCGCCGCGCGCTGGCGATGCGCGAGGCCTCGCTGCAAGTCACGCAGAGCGTCGCGACGGCGTCGGCCGGCGTCGAAGAGAACGCCGCGGCGGCGACGCAGATGAAGCAGACGACGCGCGACGTCAGCGCGGCGATCCTGCCGGTCGCGGCGGCGGCCGAAGAGCAGTCCGCGGCGGCACATCAAGCCGCGCTGGCGACCAGCGAGCTGGCCTCGGGCGTGCAAGAAGTCGACGCGACGGCGCGCTCGTTGCGCGACGAGGCCGAGCGCCTCGACGCGCTGGTCGCGCGCTTCGTCGTCGAGGGCGAGGGGACGGCCAAGCCGGCCGACGCGCGGCTGTCGCGCGCGGAGCACCTCCACCTGGTCGTCTCGACGCCGGAACGCGCGGCGCTGGCCGGCTGACCGATCGCCGCGGGTTGAAGCCGGCCGGGATGGGGTTGGGCAGGTCGGCGTCGGTCGGCCGCATCCCGATCGCGCGGCTCGCGACTCCGTCAAGAGAACTGAACCGGCGCTTGATCATCGCTTGACGCAAGTCCCCGCTTTCGGCACCGTCCGCGTGCTTGCCCAGCCGATCTTTCTCGTATGAAGCTTCGCATCGCGGCGCAGGTGGCCGTGCCCGTGGCCGTTCCGATTCTGGCCCTGGCGTGCACGCTGGGGGCGGTCTGGGTGCTGTTCGGGCAGCTGCAGTCGCTCCAGACCGATTCGCGTGCCAAGCGCGACATCGCGCGCAGCGTCCACGACACGGAGCTGCGGACCTGGCAGCTGCGCTACGCGCTGGTGCGCTACTCGGTCGGTGCCGCCAACGCGCTGCCGATGTTCAACCAGGCTTCGGACCGGCTCGACAAGGACGTCGACGAGCTCGGGCCGCAACTGCGCAACGAGCCCGACATGGCGCTGATCTACGCCGACTTGAAGCAGCACGTCGGCTCGCTGTCCGGCCGGCTGCACATGACGCTCGGCCTGATCGGACGCCAGCAGCGGCTCGATCGCAACTCGGCGGCCTACAAGGCCATCGATCGCGAGCGTGCCGGGTACCGCAAGGCGACCGATGCGGACGCGAACGGCATCGACGACGACATCGGCCAGCTCACCGCGATGACCGACGGCGACGAAGCCGACGCGCGCGCGACCTTCGACGGCCGCTTGCGCGCGGTGGAGCTGGGGCTGATCGCGCTCGGCCTGGCCGCACTGCTGCTGACGGTCGGCATCACCCTGGTGCTGACGCGCCGCATCGCCGCGCGCTTGGCGCGCGTCGCGCAAGCGCTGCGCGCGGTCGTCACCGAGGACTTCGCGGGGCTCTCGTACGCCGTCCGCGGCCTGGCCGAGGGCAACCTGTGCGGCAGCTTCACGTCGGCGCGCGAGCCGATCGGCGACGTCGGCGGCGACGAGATCGCCGAGGTCGTGCGCAGCTACGACGAGCTGGCCGAAGGGCTGGGGCAGCTCGCGCTCGAGGTCGACGCGGGTCTGGCGAACCTGCGCTCGCTGATCGCCGGCGTCGTCGGCGCGTCGCGCAGCCTCGCGCTGGCCTCGGAGCAGACGTCCAGCGCGGCCAACGAAGCTTCGCGCGCGGTCGAGCAGATCGCGCGCTCGGTCGACAGCGTCGCCACCGGTGCGCGCGATCAGGCCGAGCAGATCGCGCGCGCGGGCGCGGCGATCGAAGAGCTGGCCCGTTCGGCCGAGTCGATCGCCGAGGGCGCGGCCCATCAGGCCGAAGCGATCGGCGTCGCCACCACCGGGATCGGGCAGCTGGACGACGGGATCGAGTCGCTCTCGAGCCACGGCGGCGAGCTGGCGCGCTCGGCGCGCGACGCCTCGGAACAGTCGGGCGGCGGCAGCGACGCGGTCGCCGCCACCCGCGCCACGATGGAGAACCTGCGCGGCGTCTCGCAGGGCGCCGCCGACGCGATGCTCGCGCTCGAAGGGCGTTCGGCGCAGGTCGGCGAGATCGTGCGCGCGATCGAGGAGATCGCGGATCAGACCAACCTGCTCGCGCTCAACGCCGCCATCGAAGCGGCGCGCGCCGGCGAGCACGGCCGCGGCTTCGCCGTCGTCGCCGACGAGGTCCGCAAGCTGGCCGAGCGTTCGTCCGAAGCGACGCGCGAGATCTCGCAGATCCTCTCCGCGATCCGGCGCGAAACCGTGGCCGCCGCGGAAGCGATGCGCACCTCGGACGCCTCGGTGGCGAGCGGTCTGAACGTCGCCGAGCGTGCCGGCACGGCCCTCGAGGGCGTCGAGCGTGCGATCTCCGCGACCACCGCGGTCGCGGAAGAGCTGGCGCGGCGGGCACTCGCGATGCGCGAGGCCTCGCTGCAGGTCACGCAGAGCGTCGCCACCGCCTCGGCGGGGGTCGAGCAGAACGCGGCCGCCGCGACGCAGATGAAAGTCACCACGCGCGACGTCAGCGCGGCGATCCTGCCGGTCGCGGCGGCGGCCGAAGAGCAGTCCGCGGCGGCACATCAAGCCGCGCTGGCGACCAGCGAGCTGGCCTCGGGCGTGCAAGAGGTCGACGCGACGGCGCGCTCGCTGCGCGAGCAAGCCGAAGCGCTCGACGCGTTGGTCGCGCACTTCGTCGTCGAGGAGAAATCGGCGCCGCTGCAGCCGCCGCAGGCCGGCGACGTCCCCTTCCTGCGGCTCGTCAGTTGAGCCGGCACCCGTCGGCGGCGCACGCCTTGGAAGGCGCCTTCGTGCTGAGTGCGGCGCTGGTGTCGGCGCAGCTGCACGCGCGCACGCCGGTGCCGAACGGGACCGGGCCCGAGGCGCGCTTGCGCAGCGCGTTAGCGGCGTTCGAGAACGCGCTCGACCGCGTGCTCCCGGCCGGCCACGACGACGCCCGCGCAGCGGTGCGTTCCCAGCCAATAGCATAGCTCGGCCGGCTGCGCGACCTCCCAGAGCGCCAGATCGCAGCGCGCGCCGACCCGCAACTCGCCGCGATCGCGCAGGCCCAGCGCGCGCGCCGCGTTGCGCGTGACGCCGGCCAGCGCCTCGTGCGGCGCCAGCCCCCACAGCACGCAGGCCAAGTTCATCGCCGTCGGCAGCGTGCCGACCGGCGAGGTCCCGGGGTTGCAGTCCGTCGCCAGCGCGATCGGAACGCCGTGCGCACGCAGCGCCGCCAGTGGCGGCGCGACGGTTTCGCGCAAGTAGTGGAACGCGCCCGGCAGCAGCACGGCGACCGTCCCCGCCGCCGCCAGCGCGGCGACGCCGCCTTCCTCGGTGTGCTCGAGGTGGTCGGCCGAGAGCGCGCCGTGCGCGGCGGCGAGCAGCGCGCCGCCGGTGTCCTCGAGCTGATCGGCGTGGACCTTCACCGCCAACCCGTGCGCGCGCGCGGCCTCGAGCACGCGCGCGCTCTCGGCCGCGTCGAACGCGATCCCCTCGCAGAAAACGTCGACCGCGTCGGCCAACCGCTCACGCGCGACGCGCGGGATCATCGTCTCGCACACCAGCGCGACGTACTCGGCGCGGCGCGCCGCGTAGTCGGGCGGCACGACGTGCGCGCCCAGATACGTCGTGCGCACGCTGATGCCCAGCTCGCCGCCCAGCCGGCGGCCGACGCGCAGCAGGCGCAGCTCGGTCTCGACGTCGAGCCCGTAGCCGGACTTGCTCTCGAGGGTCGTCGTCCCGCTCGCGATCATCGCGCGCACGCGCTCCGCGGCGGCGGCGAAGAGCGTCGCTTCGTCGCTCGCGCGCGTGCGGGCGACCGTGTACGCGATGCCGCTGCCGCCCTGCGCCGCGTCGGCGTAGCGCTGGCCGGCGACGCGCCGCGCGAAATCGTCGATCCGGTCGCCGCCGAACACGACGTGCGTGTGCGGATCGATCAGGCCGGGCGTGATCCAGCGGCCGCCGGCATCGATCACGCGCGCGCCGCGCGCGGCGGACGCGGCGGGAAGCTCCGCGCGCGGTCCGATCCACACGATCGCACCCTCGCGTGCCGCGAGCGCACCGTCGTCGATCGTGCCGTAGGGATCGGCGCCGGGCGTCATCGTCGCGAGCCGGGCGTTCACCCACAGCGTGTCGTACGAGGTCACCATGCGGCTCTTCGCGCGTGAAGCGTTCCTCCCCGGGGGCTGGGCCCCCGACGTCGCGTTCGAGCTGGCCGCCGACGGGACGATCCTGACGGTCGAGCCGGGCACCGAGCCGGGCGGCGCGGAGGTGATCGACGGGCCGGTCATGCCGGGGATGCCGAACCTGCACTCGCACGCGTTCCAGCGCGCGATGGCCGGGACGGCCGAGCGGCGCGGTGTCGGCGGCGACGACTTCTGGGGCTGGCGCCAGACGATGTACGCGCTGGCGAACCGGCTCGATCCCGACGCGCTGCGCGCGCTGGCGGCCGACGTCTACCGCGCGATGGTGGCCGCCGGCTACACCGCCGTCGCCGAGTTCCACTATCTCCATCGCGATGCGAACGGAGCCTGGTACGCCGATCGCGCGATCATGGCGCGCGCGCTGGTCGAGGCCGCACGCGAGGCGGGGATCGCGATCTGCCTGCTGCCAGCGCTCTACGCGCACGCCGACATCGGCGGCGCACCGTTGCGCGAGGAGCAGCGCCGCTTCGCGATCGATGTCGACGACGTGCTCGAGATCGCGCGCACGCTGCGCGCCGACTACGCGCGCGATCCCGACGTCGTCGTCGGCGCCTGTGCGCACTCGCTGCGCGCGGTCACGCCCGAGCAGCTGCGCGCGCTGCTGGCCGGCTCGCCGTCCGACGTGCCGGTCCACGTGCACGCGGCGGAGCAGTTGCGCGAGGTCGAGGCGGTGCGCGCCGCGTTGGGCGCCGCGCCGGTCGCCTGGCTGCTCGACAACTTCGCGGTCGACGCGCGCTGGTGTCTGGTCCACGCGACGCACCTCGAAGACGCCGAGCGCGACGCGCTGGCGCGCAGCGGCGCCGTCGCCGGCCTGTGCCCGACGACCGAAGCGAACCTGGGCGACGGGCTGTTCCCGCTGCACCCGTACCTCGCCGCGCGCGGCGCGATCGGGGTCGGTTCCGACAGCAACGTCTCGCTGGCGCCGGCCGAGGAGCTGCGCTGGCTCGAGTACGGCCAGCGGCTCACCCAACGCCGGCGCATCGTCGCCGCGCTCGATCCCGGCGCCTCGGCCGGCGAGACGCTCTACGCGCGCGCCGCCGCGGGCGGTGCCCAGGCGTGCGGCTTCGCCGCCGGCGCGCTGGCACCGGGTAACCGCGCCGACCTGATCGTGCTCGACGACACGATCCCGCCGCTGGCGGGCGCGCCGCCCAGCGAGCTCGTCGACCGCTACGTCTTCGCCAGCGACCGCGCGCAGCCGCTGCGCGTCATGATCCGCGGCCGCTGGCGCACGTAGGAGCCGGAGTTCGGCGGCTGGTGGGTACGAACGAGCGATGTCGTTGCGTGACCGCCTGCTGGCTTCCGATCCGCCGCTCGAGCGCTTGCGGCTGATGCTGCGCGCGACGCTCGCGATGCTTGCGACCGGCGGGATCGTGCTGCTCGCGATGCGGTTCGGCGTGGTGGCCGGACCGGCCGCGCTGATCGGCGTCCTGGTGGCCTTGTGGACGACGCTGATGGCGAACGATCCGGCGCCGCGCGATCGCCGGGTCACGGCCGCGCTGCTGCCGCTCGCGGCCGCCTCGGGCGTCGCCTTCGCGGCGGCGCTGGCGGCGGTGAGCCCGATCCTGGGCGCACTGGGGCTGCTGGCGATCACCTTTCCGTGCGAGTGGGCGCGGCGGTACGGACCGCGCGGCTTCGGCCTGGGGATGATGGCGCTGTTGACGGCGTTCTTCACGCTGTGGGTGAACGTGCCGTTGGCGCAGGTTCCCGGCGCGCTGCTGGCGATCGCGATCGGCTCGGCGTGCGCGTGGCTCGCGCACTTCGTCGTCGTGACCGACTCGCCGCTGCTGGTGCTGCGCTCGGCGCGGATCGCGCTGCGCGCGCGGATGCGCGTCTTCGCCGGCGTCGTCCGCGCGGTCGCCGAAGCGGAGCCGCACGCGCCGTGGCACGCGCTGCGCGGCGAGGCGGTCGCGCTCGACGCCGCCGCGCTCGCCGTCGATCGCGTCTTCGCGGAAAAGATGCTGGGGCTCGACGAGCAGACCCGGCAGGCCGCCCGGCTGGCGGTGCTCGACGCGGAGCTGGCCGCCGATCGACTCGCCGAGCTGGCCGTCGCGAGCGACCGCGGCGTGCGCCTTGCCGCCGCCCCCGCGCTCGACGCGTTCGCGCACGGTGACGCGGCAGCCGCGAAAACCGCCGCGGCGCCGCTGGCCGGACACAACGCGCTGGCCGGCGCGGTCGTGAGTCTCGTCGAGGCCGACGCGCGCGCGGCGAGCGTCCTCGACGGCGCCGCGCGAGCGCGTCCGGCGGGGGACAAGGACGCGCCGATTCCGCCCGGACCGCGGCCGCCGGAGATCGGCGGCATGGCGCCGACGACGCGCATCGCCTGGCAGGTCACCGTCGCCGCCTGCGCGGCGATGGCGATCGGCGCCGCGCTGCCGCCGCACCTGCCGTACTGGGCCGTCTTGACCGCGTACGTGGTCGCGAACCAAGTCGCTTCGTCGGGCGAGACCCGGCGGCGATCGATCGCGCGGGTGGTCGGGACGATGGCCGGCGTCGCGATCGGGACGGCGCTGGTCTCGCTGCTGCAGGGACGGCACGCGGTGGAGCTGCTGCTGATTTTGTTCTGCGCGATGGCGGCGCTGTACGCGTTCCGCTGGCGCTACTGGCTGTTCACGTTCTTCCTGACGGCGCTGATCGCGATGGCGTACGATCTGGTCGGTCGGCCGGCCGACCAGCTGTTGCTGGCGCGATTGACCGAGACGCTGATCGGCGGCGTGTGCGGCGGCTTGGCCGCGACCTTCGTGGTGCCGCTGCGCACGCGGGCCGTGGTTGCCGCGACGGCACGCGGGTTCGCCGACAAGCTGCGCGCGAGCGTGCATGCCAGCACCGACGCGCTGCGAGGACGTGACGCCCGACCGCTCGACGCGGCCCGCGCCCTCGACGCGCAGCTGCAAGAGCTGCTGGCTCGCGTGCGTCCGCTCGCCGAGGGCCCGCGCAGCGACGTCCCCGCGCCGGCGAAGGAGCAGACCCTGACGACGCTGGCCGATTGCGCGTATCGCGCTCGCCTGCTGGCCCGCGAAGCGCTGGGCGCGCACGCCAGCGTGCCGAACGAGCCGATCGCGGCGGGCGAGCGCGAGGTCGACGCCGCGGTCGACGCGTTCGCGGACGTGCTGGCGCAGGTTCCCGGCGCCTCCGGCGCGGTCTTCGTTCCGAGCACGGTCCCGCCCGACGGCGCGGGCGACGCCCTCGCACCCCTGCGCCGCATCGCCGAGGACGTGGCGCTGCTCGCCGTGGCGGCGCGCGAGGTGTTGACCCCGCCCGCCTGACCGGGTTTCAGCGCGCGGTGCCGCCGGGTATCGCCTCGACGTGCGTCTGCAGACCTGCGCTTCGCTGGCTGGGCTCGTGGTGGTCGTCCTCGCGGCAGGCACCGTGCTGCCCGCGCGCGGCGCGGCCACGTCGGCGTTCACGCCCGCGCAGGCCACGCGCGGCGAGTTCATCTTCGTGAAGACCTGCGCGACCTGTCATGGCGCGCAGCTCGAGGGCGCGGCGGGGCCGCCGCTACAAGGCGCGAGCTTCGGCACCTCGCTGACGACGGGCCACCTGACGACCGCGACGCTGTACGCCTTCATCCGCGGCAGCATGCCGATGAACGCGCCGGGGAGCCTGACCCCGCAGCAGTATCTCGACGTGCTGGCGTTCATCCTGAGCAAGAACGGGTATCCGTCCGGCGACCGCCCGCTCGGCGAGAGTTCGCTCGCGCAGGTCGCGCTGCTGCCGTTTCCACGCAACGCCGCCAACCCGGCGCCGGCGCTGACGGCGGCGCCGCGGTCGTCCGCGCACGTACCGGCCGGCGCGCGGGTCACGCTCGACGACGCGGCGCTGCGCGCCGCGCCGCGCGACGCGAACGACTGGCCGTTGCCGGGACGCACGTACGACAACGAGCGCTACTCGCCGCTGGCGCAGATCACGACCGCGAACGTCGGCCGGCTGACGCCGGCCGCGATCGTCCACACCGGGATGTTCGCCAGCTTCGAGACGACGCCGCTGGTCGCCGACGGCGTCATGTACATCACCACGCCGGTCGTCGGCCACCGCATGAAGATCATGGCCGTGAACGCCGCCACCGGTGCGACGCTGTGGAGCACGTCGTACGCGATCGGCTACTTCAAGGGCTGCTGCGGGGCCAACAACCGCGGTCCGGCGCTGGCCTACGGTAACCTCTACGTGACGACCATGGACGCCAAGCTGGTCGCGTTCGACGCGCGCACTGGCGCGGAGCGCTGGGAGACCCGCGTCGCGGACCCGCACGCCGGCTACTCCGAGAGCATGGCGCCGCAGATCGACGACGGCGAAGTCATCGTCGGCAGCGCGGGCGGCGAGTGGGCGCTGCGCGGCTTCATCGCCGCCTACGACGCGCACACCGGCAAGCAGCGCTGGCGCTGGTACACGACCGATCCCAAGAGCTTCGCCGGCGACTCCTGGAAGCACGGTGGCGGCACGGTGTGGACGACGCCCGCGCTCGATCCGCGCACGGGGCTCGTGATCTTCGGCGTCGGCAACCCCAACCCGGACATCTTCGGATCGGTGCGGGCCGGCGACAACCGCTACACCGACAGCATCGTCGCCCTGGACGCGCGCACCGGCCGCCTGCGCTGGTACTATCAGGAGGTCAAGCACGACGTCTGGGACTACGACGCCGCCAGCAACGTCGTGCTCTTCGACGTGCGCAACCACGGGCGTACGATCCATGCCGCGGGCGAGGCCGGCAAGGTCGGGTGGTTCTTCATCGTCGACCGCGCGACGGGAAAGCTGATTCGCAAGTCGGCCCCGTACGTGCGAATGAACGCCAACATGTTCGGACTGCACCACGTGCTGCCGGGCGCCAACGGCGGCTCGGAGTGGTCGCCGCCCGCGTACTCGCCGCGCACCCACGACGTCTACGTGCTCGGCATCAATCAGCTGATGGACTTCAAACCGTCGACCGTCACGCACGCGCCGGGCTTCATGAACGTCGGCAGCGTCTTCACGAGCACCTACAAGCCGACCGTCCAAACCGGAACCTTCAGCGCGATCGACACGCAGACCGGCAAGATCGCCTGGCAGCACCCGACGGCGAAGCCGCTGATCGGCGGCGCGCTGGCGACGGCCGGCGACCTGGTCTTCGTCGGCGAGGGCACGGGGACGCTGGACGCCTTCGACGCGCGCACCGGGCGCGAGCTCTGGCACCACACGTTTCCGTGCGGGGTCGATGCGCCGCCGATCTCGTACGCGGTCGACGGCGTGCAGTACGTCGCCGTCGCGGCCGGCGGCAACTTCCAGTTGAACTACGCGCGCGGCGACGAGGTCGCGATCTTCCGGCTGCCGCGGCGCTAGCTACGGCGCGCGGTGGCTGCCGGCGCGCGTCTTGGCGACGCGCGCCGGCGTGCGCGGCGCTTCGGTGCGCGCGACCGACGCGTAGACCTCGTCTCGTCCGAGCATACAGTCGCACTGCAGGTTTTTCCCATGACACCCGTCGGGATAGTGCAGCGAGGCCGTGTGCCGGCAGCTCGGGCAGAGCATCAGATAGTCCACGCGTTTGACCCCACCGATTCCACACAACAGCGCGCCGACGGATCGGTCTCCCGGCCCCGCCGGGACGTCGACGCACCTGCTCAGATACCCGGCGCCGCGCGCGCGAAAACGCAGGCAAGCAGGCTGCCGTCGGGCGATAATCGCGCGCCGCGCGCGGGTACAACGTACGCCAACGCACCATGAACACCACACGCACGCTCACCGGCATCGTCCTGGCCGCCTCGCTCGCCACCCTCGGCATGCGACCCGCTCCGGCATCGGCCAACGCGACCGGCTGGATCATCGGTGGCGCGGCCGCCGCCGCCGGCACGCTCTTGATCATCAACCACAACAAGAAGGTGCACGAGAAGTACGCCGCCTACGATCACGAGGTCGCGGCGGAGCAGGCCGCGGCGAACAATGCGCAGGCCGCGTACGCCGCCGAGCACCAGGCGTACGTGCACGAAGCGGCGCTGGTCGCCGAGTACAAGCACGAGACCGCGGTGCAGCACCGCATCGTCGTCGGGCTCGAGCAGCAGCTGCGCGAGCGCGGCCGGCCGGCCGGCCAGGTCGCGTCCAGCGGCCGCGCGCCCGCGACGCTGAAGCCGGCCGCCGACGGCTCCTACGGCTGGGGCACGCTCTGACGATGCGCGCGCCGGCGCTCGTCGCGGCGATCGCGTTCGCGGCGCTCGTCGCGGGCTGCTCGCGGCCCACCGGGCCGCAGCAGTTGGCGGTCGCCACGACGCGCGCGGTGTACGCGAACAACGTGAACGCGGCGGTCGCGAACTTCGAGCCGGCGCTGCGCAGTCAGGTCACGAGCGCGTCGGTCGCGCAGCTCTCCGACGCGATGCACGCGATGGGCGCGATGCACGGGTTCAGCGTCGCCGGCAGCACGCCGGCGCAAGGGCGCTACGACTACACGGTCGCCTTCGACAAAGGCCGGATGTTGGTTCAGCTTCGGCTCGACGGCGACCGGCGCATCGCGGCGTACCGCATCACGCCGCTGGCGCAGTAGCGCGGGCGGGCGCCAGGACGCGGCCGCCCCGCCGCCAAGTCGTCCGCATGCAGACGCTCCCGCGGTACCTGGCCGAGCACCTGCGCGCTCCCCGTGAGCGCGCCTTCGCCGAGCGGCTCGGCGCGCCCGAGTGGCGTTTCACCTCGTCGACGCGAATGCTCGAGCGCGCGCGCGCGATCGCCTGCGCGTTGCGCGAAGCGGGAGCGCAGGCCGGCGATCGCGTCGTGCTGATGGCGAACAACCGCGTCGACTGGATCGCGGCCGACTTCGGCATCCTGTTCGCCGGCTGCGTCCCGGTCCCGACCTACGCGACGATCGCGCTCGACCAGCTCGACTACATCCTGGCCGACTCGGAGGCCAAGCTGCTGTTCGTCGAGAGCGCGGCGCAAGCGCAGCGCGTGCGCGCGGCCTGTCCGCACGCGCCGCGGATCGTCGCGTTCGACGATCCGGGTCCGGACGGACTCGGCGCGTTCGAAGCGGTCGGTGCGGCCCGCGCCGCGGCCGATCCGGCGGCGGCGCTGCGGCTCGCCGACGGCGTGCAGCCGGGCGAGGTCGCCGTGCTGATCTACACCTCGGGGACGACCGGCAACCCCAAAGGCGTGATGCTCACGCACGACAACCTGCTCTCGAACGCGACCAGCTCGTACGACTACGGCCTGCAGGGCGTCGAGACGGCGGGCGAGATCGTGCTCTCGGTGCTGCCCTACGCGCACATCTACGAGCACACCGGCCTGCTCGGATACTTCCACGTCGGCTACGACGTCTACGTCACGCAGCCGGACTTCTTGCTGGCCGACTTGCAGGCGTCGCACCCGTTCGCGATCTCGCTGGTGCCGCGCATCTACGAGCGCATCCTGACCGGCATTCGCGCCGGCGCCGCCGCGCAGGGCGGCGAGGCCGCCGTCATGGTGCCCAAGGCGCTGGAGATCGCGCGCGCGTACGCCGCCGAGCTGCACGCCGGTCGCACCCCGAGCGCCGAGCTCACGCAGCAGCACGCCGCCGTCAGCGCGATGGTCTTTCCGGCGATCAAAGAGCGGCTCGGCCTGGACCGCCTGCGCTACTTCGTGAGCGGCTCGGCGCCGCTGCACCTCGACGTCGCGTTGACCTTCGCCGGGATGGGACTTCCGATCGGCGAGGGCTACGGGCTCACCGAGACCTCGCCGACGATCACCGCGCAGCGCGTGCAGGACGTCCGCTACGGCACCGTCGGCCGGCCGATCCCGGGGATGGAGATTCGCATCGCCGACGACGGCGAGATCCTGGTGCGCGGCGCGGGCGTGATGAAGGGCTACTATCGCAGCGCCGAGGGGTTCACGTCCGACGGCTGGTTCCAGACCGGCGACATCGGCCAGCTCGACGGCGACGGTTTTCTGACCATCACCGACCGCAAGAAGGAGCTGATCAAGACGTCGGGCGGCAAATACGTCGCCCCTAGCCGGGTCGAGGCCGCCGCGCGCCGCTCGCCGTATGTCGGTCAGTGTCTGGTGCTCGGCGACGGTCACCCGTTCCCGATCGCGCTGGTCGCGCCCGAATGGGCGGCGGTGCGCGCGCGCTTCGGCATCGCGCCCGACGTGCCGACCGCCGAGATCGCCGCGCGCGACGACGTCCACGCCTTCGTGCAGAACGAAGTCGCGGCGATGACGGCGGAGCTGGCAACCTTCGAGCAGATCCGTCGCGTCGCGCTGCTGCCGCGCGACCTGACCATCGAGGACGGCGACCTCTCGCCGGCCATGAAGGTACGCCGGCGCGTCGTCGAGCAGCGCTTCGCCGACCTGATCGCGCGCGCGTACGCGGCGCCGGCGAACGCCGCCGCCCAGGTGACCAGCGCATGACGGCGGTGGCCACCGCGGCTGCGCCGGTTGCGCCGCGCCGCCGCGAGCTCGATTTCCAGCTCTACGACGTGCTCGACCTCGAAGAGCTGCTGCGCTTTCCGTACTACGCCGAGCACGACCGCGCGACCGTCGACGGCATCCTCGACACCGCCTACGCGATCGCCGGCGAGGTCTACGCGCCGTTCGCCGCCGCGCTCGACGCCTACCCGTTCCGGCTCGTCGACGGTGAGGTCGCGATGCCCGACGCGCTCAAGGCCGCCGTGCGCGCGTACGTCGACGCCGGCTTCGTCGGCGCGACCTTTTCGGCCGAGGACGGCGGCCTGCAGCTGCCCGACACCGTCACCTCGGCGGCCGGGCTCGTCTTCTCGGCCGCCAACAACGGGGCCAACGGCTACACGTTCCTGACCATCGGCGCCGCGCATCTGTTGGCCGCGTTCGCGAACGACGAGCAGCGCGAGCGCTGGATGGCGCCGCTCGTCGAGGGGCGCTACCTGGGCACGATGGCGCTCTCCGAACCGCAAGCGGGCAGCTCGCTGGGCGACATCACCACCAAGGCCGAACCGGCCGGCGACGGCACGTACCGGCTGACCGGAACGAAGATGTGGATCTCGGCCGCCGAGCACGACTTGGCCGAGAACATCGTCAACCTGGTGCTGGCCAAGATCCCCGGCGGACCGCCGGGCGTGAAGGGCAGCTCGCTCTTCATCGTGCCGAAGTATTTGGTCGACGCGCAGGGCCGGCGCGCGCAGCGCAACGACGTCGTCGTGACCGGGCTCAACCACAAGCTCGGCCAGCGCGGTATCATCAACACGGTGCTGACCTTCGGTGAGCGCGGTGCGTGCGTCGGCTACCTGGTCGGCGAACCGCACGACGGGATGCGCCAGATGTTCCACATGATGAACGAGGCGCGCATCGCGGTCGGCGCAGGCGCCAGCGCGCTCAACGTCGCCGCGTACGAGTATGCGTTGCAATACGCCAAAGACCGTCCGCAAGGCCGGCGCTTGACCGACAAGAACCCGCTCGCGCCGCCGGTGCCGATCGTCGAGCACGCCGACGTCAAACGAATGCTGCTGCGCGCCAAAGCGATCGCCGAAGGCGGGCTGGCGCTGGTGCTGTGGTGCAGCCGGCTGATCGACGTCACCAAGGCCCACCCCGACGCGCAGGCGCGCACCGACGCCGAGCTGCTGGTCGACGTGCTGACGCCGGTCGCCAAGACCTGGCCCTCGGAGCGCGGCGTGGAGTGCACGTCGCTTGCGATCCAAGTGCTGGGCGGGTACGGCTACTCGCCGGAGTATCCGGTCGAGCGACACCTGCGCGATCAGCGCCTCAACCCGATCCACGAAGGCACGACCGGGATTCAAGGGCTCGACCTGCTGGGCCGCAAGCTGCGCCTGCACGACGGCGCGGGCCTGCGGCTGTTCCTGGCCGCGCTGGCCGGCGAAGTCGATGCGGCGGCCGGCGTCGAGCTGTTGCGCGAGGAGCGCGCCGCGCTGAGCGCGGCGAGCGCGACGCTCGAACGGGTGACGCGCGCGCTGCTCGCCGCGCAGCTGACGCTCGGCCCGGAGCGCGCGCTGGCCGAGTCGACCGACTACCTCGACGCGTTCGGCACGCTGGCCGTCGCCGGCCGCTGGCTGGCGATGGCGCGCGCGGCCGCCGCGTCGCCGCCCGGCGACTTCACCGCCGGCAAGCTCGCCACGTGCCGGTATTTCTTTCGCCACTTCGTCGCCGATGCGGTCGCGACGCTCGAACGAATCGAGCAGCTCGACGACGTGATCGTCGGCGTCGCACCGGAGATGCTGTAAGCACATGGACTTGGGGATCGCCGGCAAGCTCGCGTTGATCACCGGCGGCAGCTCGGGGATCGGACGGGCCGTCGCGCTCGGCTTGGCGGCCGAGGGCGCGCGCATCGCGGTCGCCGCGCGCCGCGGCGAGGAGCTCGACGAGGTCGTCGCCGCCGCCCGTGCGGCGGGCAGCCCGCAAGCGCACGGCTACGCGGTCGATCTCACCGACCCGGCCTCGATCGCCAAGCTGCTCGACCAGATGCGTGCCGCGCAGGGCGATCCGCAGATCGCCGTGCTCAACGGCGGCGGCCCGAAGCCGGGCGCCTTCACCGACATGCAACTGGCCGACTGGGACGCGGCCTACCAGCTGCTGCTGCGTTCGATGCTGCAGCTGGTCGAAGCGGTGCTGCCGCCGATGCGCGCGGGTAAGTGGGGCCGCATCGTCAACCTCGCCTCGACCTCGATCAAGGCGCCCATCCCCAACCTCGCGCTCTCGAACACCTTCCGCGCCGGCCTGTTGGGCGCGCTCAAGACGCTCTCGCGGGAGGTCGCGGCCGACAACGTGACCGTCAACGTCATCGCCACCGGCCGCATCCTGACCGATCGCGCGCGCAGCATGTACAACGATCCCGCCGCGATGCAGAAAGCCGCCGCGGAGATCCCCGCCAAGCACTTCGCCTCGCCCGAGGAGTACGCGCCGCTGGTGGTGTTCTTGTGCTCGCAGGCCGCCGGCTACGTCACCGGCACGACGATTCCGATCGACGGCGGTTTGTTGATGGGCCTGAGCTGACGCTCAGCGCCAGACCGGGTTGACCGCGTAGCGGCTGGGAGCCAGCTGCAGGTACTGCACGACGCGCGGACGCGTCGCGCGGTTGGGACTGCTGCCGTGCGGCAGCGCGTGGTGCCAGATCACCAGACTGCGCGCGGGCGCCGCGATCGGCACCGCGCCTAGCGCGTCGACGCGGTCTTGCCGGCGCGGATCGGCGTCCGGCGGGAGCGACGCCAGCCACGCCTCGACGCGGCGGTGAAAGCCGGGCACGCAGGTGAACGCGCCTTGGTCCGGCGCGACGTCCTCGAGATAGAGAATCCCCTGCAGTCCGAACGGAATCGGCGGCGTGAGGCTGGTGTCCCAGTGCAGGTGCGGGCCGGGAAACGTCCAGCCTTCGCGCTCGGGTGGGTTGAAGCCGACCTGGTCGACGTTGGGCCACAGGTCCTCACGGCCCCACAATTGCGCGAAGGCGCGAAAGACGCGCGGCGCGCGGCGGTTCGCTTCGATCGCCGCGTGCTGCAACAGCGGGACCCAGATGCTGTGGCCTTGCGGTCCGTCGTACCAGCTGTCCGGCCGTGAACGCTCGGCGCCGACGAACGACCAGATCGCGGCGGCGGCGTCGGCGCACTGCGCCGCCGGGACCGCATCGGGGACGACGACGTAGCCGTGCTCGGCGAAGAACGCCAGCGCCGCGTCGTCGAGCACCGGCGCCTCGTCGACGCCGGGCGGGGCCCCGACGTCTTCGCCGCGCAGCGCGGCGTTCAAGCGCGCGACGTTGTCGGGCGCCAGCCGGGACCCGACGCGTTCCGCGACGGCCGTCTCGAACGCCGCGAAGCTCGGCCACGTATCGTGGGCCAGCGAGAACGCCTCGCGCAGGTTGAGCCCGAGCCCACGAATGACCAGGTCGTCGCGATCCCACTCGTGCCGATCCTCGTCCGTCTTCGGGAGGCAGGCGCGCGCGCGCATCGTCCGCGACCACAGGCGTTTGAGGTGCACGACCCCGAGCGCGCCGAGGTCTTCCGCGTCGGCCAGGTCGGGCGGTCGAGGAGGGTTCGTCTCGGGGCGAGTAGCCGCCGTCATGGACGTCCGCTTCGCCGCGACCGCGCTCGCCACCGCGTTCACGATCATCGACCCGATCGGGATGATCCCGCTGACGCTCTCGGCGACCGCGCGCGCCACGCCGGTGCAGCGTTCGGCGATCGTCGACCGGGCCGTGCTGGTGGCCGCCGGCGTGATGCTGTTCATGGCCGTCCTGGGCCGCGCGCTGCTCAGCTACCTGGGGATCACCCTGCCGGCGTTCACGATCGCCGGTGGCATCCTGCTGCTGCTGATCGCGATCGACATGCTGTTCGCGCGTCCGGTCGGCGCGAAGGGGACGCAAGCCGAGGAGCGCGAGGCGGCCGAGACGCTCAACCCCGCCGTCTTCCCGCTGGCGGTGCCGATGATCGCCGGACCCGGCACGATCGCGACGATCTTGCTCCTGGTGAGCCTCGCGCACGGCGATCGCGAACGGCTGCTGGTGGTGTTCGGCGCGTTCGTGGCGGCGCTGATCGTCACGTGGGCGTGCATGCGCGGCGCGACGCTGGTGCTGCGCGCGATCGGCAAGACCGGCATCCACGTCGTCACCCGGCTGCTCGGGATCATCCTCGCGGCGCTGGCGGTGCAGTTCATGCTCAACGGCATCCTCGAGTCGCCGCTCTTCCCGCACGGCGGATGAGGCTGAGCGCTACGCGTCGGACGCCACGTCGGCCAGGTGGTCCAAGATGATGCCCCAGCCTCGCGTATGGCCCTCGTGCATCGCGAGCGTGGGCAGACGCTCGTGCGTCAGCACGAGATCGGTCTCGTCGCCGCGCGAGGTGAGCTCGAGGGTGACCAGCGTGTCCACGCCGTCGGTCAGCGGACCGGTCCAGGTGAACACGAGCTTGCGCGGCCGGTCGATCTGCACGTAGGTGCCGGACACCTCGCGCCGGGAGTCCTGCGATGACATGACCAGGCTGAAGGCTCCGCCGGGGCGCAGGTCGCAGGTCGCTTTGCAATCGACCGGGCCCGGATAGGGGCTCATCCAGCGGACCATCAGCTCGGGTTTGGTCCACAGGTCGAAGATCTGCTCGGCGCCGGCGCGCACGCGGCGGCGTATCCGCACGGTCGGTCCCGTCGCGTCATCGCGAACCATGCTTGCGATCCTTCCGGCGTGACGTGCCTTCGCTCTCGAGCTCGCGCAGCACGGACTCCATGGCGTCGAGCCGGTGTTCCCAATACGAGCGCGTCCGCTCGATCCAGCCGTCGACCTCGTCCAGCGAACGAACGTTGATGGAGAGAATGTGGTCGCGGCCCCGCTTGTGCCGCTCGATCACGCCGCTCGCTTCCAGCACGCGGATGTGCTTCGACACCGCGTTCAACGACATGTGGAAGGGCTGGGCGACCTCGGTCACCCGCGCCTCGCCGCGCGAGAGCCGCTCGATGATCGCCCGTCGCGTCGGATCGGCCAGCGCGGCAAACACCGCGTCCAGGCGCGCGGTGCGCGACGCGGGCGTCCTCCCGGCTTCGATCTTGGTCATGTGTCCGCCCACGTGATGCTCGCTGCTGCTGATATTCTACCCGAAGGTTGACAATCCGTCGAGCTCGGGCTTATATTCAACCTATAGGTTGAATTATTTCGATCATGAAGGAGAGCTCGATGGGAATCAAACCCGTTGCCGCCGCGACGGCAGCGGCCGCACTGCTGAGCGGCGCCGTCGCGCCGGCGCAGGCCGCGCCGACCACCAACATCGTCATCGTTCACGGAGCATTCGCCGACGGCTCCGGGTGGCGCGGCGTGGCCGACATCCTCGAGAAGGACGGCTACACGGTCAGCGTCGTGCAGATACCGTTGACGTCACTCGCCGACGACGTCGCGGCGACGAAACGCGTGCTGGCGATGCAACACGGCCCGACGCTTCTCGTCGGTCACAGTTACGGCGGCGTCGTCGTCACGGAAGCGGGCGAAGCGCCGAACGTCGTCGGCCTCGTCTACGTCGCCGCGTTCATCCCCGACACGGGCGAAAGCGCGGTCAGCCTGCTGTCGTCGGCTCCCGCCGCGAACGACGACATGCGTGCCACCGAGGACGGCTTCCTGTACATCGACCCGGCAGCCTTTCCGGCCGATTTCGCCGCCGACGTCCCGCCGGCCGAAGCGAGCTTCATGGCGCGTTCGCAGCCGATGCTTTCGGCGAAGGACGCCGGGAGCGCGCCGGTGACCACCGCCGCTTGGCACCGGAAGAAGAGCTGGGCGCTGGTCGCGACCGACGACCACAACATCAATCCCGATCTCGAGCGCACCATGGCCAAGCGCGCCGGCAGCGAAACGATTGAAGTCGCCGGCAGCCACGCGGTCTACCGATCCCGCCCCGACGAGGTGGCACGGTTCATCGAACGTGCCGCGAAGGCGTCCGGCCAATGAGCCGTTCATGACGAACGGATCGCCGGCCGGCCCTGCGAGGTCACCGGCGATCCGCCCGCGCGCCCACACCCGAGCAGGTCAGGGCTAGGGCACGATTGCCATCGGTCCGGAGACGGCGTTGATGTACGCGTCGATCGTGACCGCGCTGGGGAGGCTCGACGCGGCCAGCTGTTCGATCTCCGGGATGCTGCTGAGCGACGCCCACAGGTTGCCGCCGCCGTCGACCACCAGCGGCATCGAACCGCCGCTGTTGTAGAACGAGCTGTCGAACAGCGTCGTCGTCAGCGCGGTCGAGCCGGCCGCGAAGTAGGCGATGTCCTGATTCGCCTCGTCGTTGACGTACAGACCGCCGGAGGCGTCGAGCGCGATCGGACCCGGCTGCGCGAGCGAGGGATCCGAGAGCTGCGTCCCGGGCGTCTTCGTTCCGGCCGGGTAGACGTTGACGTAGCCGGCGCTGTCGCTCTCGTAGACGTCGCCGCTCGCGTCGACTGCGATGCCCGCGGGTTCCGAGAGCTGCGCGCTCCCGCCGCTGATCGTGAACGACGCGGTGCTCGCGTTCGGCGCGAACTCGGCGATGCTCGGGGGCGGTTGGCGAAAGCCGCCGCCGGTCAACACCCAGAGGTCGTCGTTCTTGTCGACCGCCAGCGCCAGCGCGCCGCCGACGCCGGTCGTGATCGACCGCCCGGCGCTCTCCGCGCCCGGCGAGAAGACCGAGACGGCGAACGATTCGCCCAGGCCCAGGAACGAGGCGTGCACGGCGTAGATCGTACCGTCGGACGCCGCCGCGATGCTGTTGGCGATCGTCAGCCCCTCGCAGGCGCAGACCGGAAACTGCGCGACGGTCTTGAGCGATTCCAGGCTGACGGCGGTGATGAGGGTGCCGGCGGCGATGACCATCGCGGGCGTGAACGTGTACGCGGTCGTGCCGCTGACCGGCGCCGGCGTCGTGCCGTCGCCGAGGGTCGCATCCTGCACGGTCGCGCTGATCGCGACCGTCTGGCCGCCGGCGCTCCCGCCGCTCGCGCGCAGCACGTACGCGAACGGATCGCTGTTCTGCGCCGAGGCGACGCCGGCGTAACTGCCACCGGTGCTCATGCTCACGGTGGTGACGCTCGGCGCGCCGGGGCCGATGATGACGTTGCCGTCCACGTCGAGCGCTTCGACCTCGACCGGCTGCGCGAACAAGCCGGGGACGTGATACGGCGGCTTGGTTCCGTCGACCGTCGCGGCCGCGCCGGGCACGATCACGACCGACGCGGTCGCGGCCGCCAGCGTCAGACCGATCGGCGTCGCGACGCCGGAGGCGATCGTCGCGCGCACGACGTTGCGCGAGAGGACGTTGCCGGCGCCGTCGGTGAGCTGCAGCGAGAACGTGTCGCTGCCGGCCGGCGCGACGACTTGGAACGTGCATTGCAGTTGCGCCGCCTGCGTCACGCAGCCCGGCGACTGGGGCGTGAGACCGTAGGTCGACGCCGTCCCGCCGTTGACGGCGACGACCAAGTTCGCGCTCGAGGGCGAGACGTAGCGCGGCGCGCGCCGGTTGGCGGCGCTCGACGCGCCGGCGCGCGGGACGGCGATGGTGAGCGTCGCGCGCGTCGCGCCGCTCGGCGCCGACGGCGCGCCGGGCGTCGTGGCCGGCGTGGCGGGGACCGTCGAGCCGCCGCGGCCCGAACAAGCGGCCAGCGCGAACAGCGTGCCGGCAGCGAGCAATCGTTTCACCTGCATCTCCTAGTTCACCGTGATCGCGGCGGCCGAGACCGAGACCGCGACCGACACACTGTGGCCGTTGGCGTCGCTGACGGTGACGGCGCACGTGCCGGGACCGACCGGCGTCACCGCGTAGCTCGCGGTGCCGCCCGACGAGCCGCCGCTGACCGTCGCGATCGCGCCGGTGAGCGGGTTACAGGTGTTGGTCTGCGTGTACGCTCCGCTGTAGCCGCTCTCGCTGACCGTGAACGTGGCCGGCGCGTTCGAGCTGAACGCGATCGACGTCGTCGACGCTTGCAGCTGCGTCGCCGCCGGCGTCGGGCTGGCCGTCGCGCCGCTTGCGGGTGTCGGGGTGGGCGTCGGGGCGGACGTGGTGCCGAGCGCGGCCGGCGTCGCGCCGCCGCCGCCGCCGCAGGCGGCCAGCGCGAGCGCGGCGAGCGCGCCGAGCACGACGAGGCGAGAAGACGTGCGTCGCATCATTTGAACGGCACCGCTCCGATCTGACCGTAGGCGTTGTCGAGCATCCACAGGGTGCGATCGCCGCGGTCGACCAGACCGGCGATGACCGAAGACTGCGGAATCAGGTTGGCATAGGTGTACACCGCGCGCGTCGTCGGGTTGACGACGGTGACGTCGGCGTAGCTGGAGAAGAAGCCGCTGCCGGGTAGCTCCGCGAACCACAGGTTGTGGTCGGAGCCCAGCGCCGCGGCGCCGTACGCGCCGGCCGGTACGCCGCCGGTGATGAGCTGCACGGTTTTGGTGGCCGGTGCGATCGAGCCGATCGTCGAGGTCCCCGCGTTGCTGTAGCTGTCGAACCACACGTTGCCGTCGGGCCCGTTCACCAGCTGCAACGGACTCTGATCGGGGAACGCGGGCGTGCTGACCGGCGTCACGACGTAGCTGCCGGCGGCGACGTCGAGGCGACCGACGGCGTCGTTGCCGCCGTCGGCGAACCAGATCCCGTTGTCGGGACCGAGCACCATCGACATCATCGGCTGACCGAACGGGTTCGCCGGCGTGGCGGCGTCGGGTGTCTGATATTCGACGATCGCGCCGCTGCCGGTGTTGATGCTGCCCAACCAGCTGGGCTGGCCGACGTTCAGCGGCGGCTGGTTCAGCCCCTGATCGTAGAACCACATCGTCCCGGTCGGGCCGGCGACGATCCCGGTGACGTTCGCGTTCGCTTCCAGGCCGGTGGTGTAGGTCGCGACGTTGCTCGTGCTCGGCGTCAGCTCGCCGACGCTCGAGCCGGCGGCGAACCATGCATTGCCTTGCGCGTCGAACGCGACCGCGTACGGTCCGGCGAACGGCGCGGCGACCGTGTACGAGGTGTACGTCTTCGCGACCGGGTCGAACGAGGTGAGCTGACCCTGACCGTCGTCGGCGGTCCACAGCTTGCCGTCGGGCGATTCGACGAGACCGTAGGGCTGCAAGAGCCGGTGGTCGCTCCCGTAACCGGCGTAGCTGCCCGGGTGCGGCGCGACCGTCAGCGTCACCGGTGCGGTGAAGGCGCCGTTGCCGATCTGCAGCTGCGTGACGTCGAAGGTCGTGTGCGGCACGATCGTCGCCACCGCGCTGCCGCTCTGGAGCGGTCCGCCGGCGATGCTGACGCTGGCGTCGGCCGCGTTCGCGACCGTGGCGGTGAAGCTGCCGGTGAAGCCGGCCTGCGTCAGCGTCGCCGCGACGCCGGAGCTCGCGTCGTCGTACACCAGCAGCGGCTGCGGCGCGACCGAGAGCGGCGCCGCCGTCAGCGTCGCGCTCACGCCGGTTCCGGTGGCCTGGATCGCTCCGTTCACCAGCTGTTTGCTCGCATCGAAGGTGACGGTCACGACCGTGCCGGGTTGGGTGACGCTGGCGGTCGAGAGCGAGAGCGCGTGGGTCGGGTCGCTGAAGATCTGCAGCCCGATCGACGAGGCGTAGGGGCCGGCGCCCACGATCGTCGCGCCCGACGCGTCGAGCGCGTCGAGCGTGACCGCGTAGCGATGGATCGCGCCGTCGTCGACCAGCGGCAAGACGCTCGGCGAGAAGGCGATGCTGGCCGGCACGCCGCCGAGCGAGAGCGCGACCGGCGCCGCGCTCGTCGCGGTCACCGTCTCGGCAACGGTCGTCGTCGCCAGCGCGGTGCCGCTGCCGTTGCTCGACTGAAAGGTCGAGATCGCGAACACGTCCTGGCCGATCGCCGCTGCGGCGCTGATCGTGCACACCAGCGCGCCGCCGCTGCCGGTGGCGCAGCCGGGCGCGTTCGCCGCCAGCGCGGCGATCGTCGGCGTCAGCGTCACGGTCGCACCGTTGACGCTCTGCACGGCGATGCGGACCGAGCCGGTGTTCGGCGAGACGTAGCGCGGCAAGCGCAGGTGTGCGCTGGTGCCGCTCGCGGTCGGTACCGTGATCGTGAACTGCTCCGCGAGCTGCGCCGTCCCCGACGGGACCGGCGTGGGCGTCGGCGTGCTCCCGCTCGTGCGCGGCAGCGAGCTGGTGCCGCCGCCGCCGCCGCACGCCTGGAGCGCGCAGACGGCCAGCACCGCGACGCCGGCGGTCAGGTGTCGGATGGTCATTGGTTGGTCACCGCCTTGATGAGCGCGCGCGCGAACGGAACGCCGAGCCCGGTCACCTGGTCGTAACCGGTGCCGGCTTGATAGCCGGGATCGAGCGGCGGCGAGGTCGGACCGGGCTGCGCGACGACTTGCGCGTTGTCGCCGTAGACGACGTCGTAGAACGTCTGCGCGTAGGCCGGCAGCACCGTGCCGTTCTTGGAATAGAAGCCGTACAGCAGCGGTGCCGCGTTGCCCAGCCGGTAGCTCTTGGCGCCTTGCGCGGTCGCGCAGGTTGGCGCCGACGCGCAGGCTTGCAGCACCAGCGCCCACATCGCCGCCATCTCGGGCGCCGCGACGCTGGTGCCGCCGATCGACTCGACGACGGGGCTGAAGGCGGCGTTGATCAGCGTCGACATCCCGGTCTCGGGATCGCCGAGCAGCGAGTCGTCGGGGACGTTGCGCGTGCTGCCGATCAGGCCGGGAATCCCTTGCTGCCATGGCGTGAGGCTGGTCGAGAAGTACGCCGAGACGCCGCCGCCGCTGCCGCCCGAACCGTCGCTGGTTTCCAAGCCCCAGGCGGTGATCTGATTGGTGAGGTTGCCGAAACGGTCGAGTGGAACGGTGACCCCGCCGACCGCGGCGACGTTCGGATCGGTCGACGGATAGCTCACGCACGGCTGATCGATCGCGGCCTGATAGACCGGACGCTGGCAGCCTTCCGCGCCGGCGTCGCCCGAGGAGACGAAGACCGCGATCCCCTCGGCTGCGAGCGCGGCGAACTCTTCGGGTCCCAGGCCCGCGGTGGGATCGTTGGCGGGACCGAACTCCAGGCCGACCTGCGCTTGTTCGGGGCCGCCGTAGCTCAAGCTGAGCACGTCGGCCTTGTCGTCGGCGATCGCTTGTTGGATCTCGTCGTCGGCGACGTCGAGGCCGATCAAGTCGATCGGCGTCGTGCCGCTGCCGCACGGCGGCGGCGTGACGTTGCCGCTGTTGTCCTCGCAGTATCCCGGCAAGTAGCCGAGATAGAAGAGCACCTGCGCGCCCGGCGCGAGCGAGGCGGCCGCCTCGGTGTCGATCTGCGCCTCGCCGTCCTCGGGGTTGCAGCCGGGCAGCGTTCCGCCGCACAGCGCCGTCACCGGCGGCGGCGTCTGGAAGCCGGTGTCGGGCGGGTTCTCGATGCCGTTCTGCGCGATGGCCGCGTCGGTGACGTCGACCTGGCTGACGGGCGCGACGCTGGTGGAGAACATCGTGCCGTAGGCGGGAACGTCGGCGGCGCTGATCGGACCGGTGCCGATGATGCCGACCGAGATGCCGGTGCCGGTGTAGCCGGCGTCGTAGGCGCCGGTGTAGTCGAACGCGTTGCGGATCTGCAGCGGACCGTAGCCGCTGGTCGTGATCGCGCCGCCGCTGATCGGCACGTAGTTGCGGAACTGCCGCTTGGCGGTGACCAGCCGGGTGATCGCGCTGACCGGCAGCGCGCGGGTGAAGTGCGGCGTCGTGTGCGGCGCCAGGAACGTCGTCGTTCCGGCGCGGTAGACGCCGAAGGTGGTCTGGAAGGCCTGTTCGAGCGCGTGCTGCGGGCCGCTGACGAACAGCGAGAGGTGCTGCGGCCAGGTCGCGACGCGCAGACCGTAGCCGGCGAAGTACGCGGCGACGGCGTTGAGCGACGCGCTCGACGCGCCGTACTGCGCGCCGATCTGCTGCGGGGTCAGAAAGTGCCGATAGCTGGCCGAGCCCGGCGTGCTGGCGGCGGCGGCGTAGCGCGCCAGACCGTCGGCGTTCTGCAGCTGCAGCGCGACGTCGACGCCCATCGTGCCGACGTTGGCCGGCCCGACGTACTGCGCGCCGGCCGGCGCGTCGGCGCCGTAGGCGAAGGTGGCGGCGCCGGCGGTGGCGGCGTTGCTGCCGCCGGACGACGTCGGCGTCGCCGGCAGCGCGCCGGCGTGGCCGCCGCCGCCGCTGCAAGCGGAGAGCGCGACGGCGGCGATCAGCGTCGCGGCCAGCGTGGAAGCGGTGCGATTCACAGGGCTCCTCCCGAACGGTGCAGGCGCGCGGCCGCCGCGCGCGCCAGCTGGGCGGCGCGCTGGACACGGGCGGCCAAGACGGCGCGCTCGAAGCGCGCGTGCAGCACGGCGCCGACGTCGAGCCGGGCGCCCGGCACGCTCGCCGCGCTCGCGGTGCCGCGAGCGCGGCGCGCGCCGCTCAGCGTGAGGCCGGGGATCGTCGAGCTCGGCTGCATCCCGAGCGTCTCGGTGACGGTCGCGATCTCGAGCGGCGGGGTCATGGTGAACGCGAACGCCTGATCGCCGCTGAAGTCGTAGTCGAACGTCTGCTGGTCGGTCGAGACCGTGCACAGCACCCCGTAGCCCGGCGCGACGTAGCGCGTCGTCGTTTCCTGCTCGGTGTAGCCCAGGATGGTGTCGGTGCGTGCGATCGTCTGCGCCAGCGCCGTCGCTTGCGCCGGGAACGCCGCGGTCAGCCCGCAGCCGGACGGAATCGTCTGCGTCCCCTGGTCCAGATCGTTCTCGTCGTAGAGCGCCGGCGCGTTGCCGTACCACGTGGGCACTTGGAAGGTCTGGTACGGGGCGACGGTCGTGTCGAGTCCGAGATACTCGTTGATCGTGATCAGCGCGGGACCCGAGGCTTGCGGTTCCGGCGGGCTGTAGGTGATCGTCAGCGTCTCGCCGTTGGCCTCGAACGCGAACGTTCCGCTGCCGTCGGCGTTCTCTTGGATGTCGCCGACGCCGTCGGCGCCGGCGACCGCGTAGTTGGGCGGGTAGGTGGTCTTCTCGTTGTAGGTGCCGTCGTCGTTGACGGTGCGCACGACGGTGATCGGCGAACCGCTCGCGTCGCCCGCGACGGCCTCGTCGATCGTCGCGCCCGGACCGTTCGACCAGCGCGCGCCGGCGGTCTCCGGTAGCTGGTCGAGCACGTCGGCCGGCGTCGCCAACGTCGTCTGCGTGTCGCCCGCCTCGTCGGCGAACTGCGAGCCGTACGCGAGCAGCTGCGTGTTGGTCAGCGCTTCGTAGGCGTCGGTGGTCGACGTCGTCGTCTTGAGCCCGCTGCTGAGCGCGTCGGTCTCGGCATCGTGCAGATCGACCAGACCCGCGGTGCCGTTGAAGTTCTGCCCGGCGGCGACGGTGACGGTTTGCGTCACGTTCGTCGTCGTCGTGGCGATCGGTTCCGGCGAAGCGCCGGGAGGGGTGATCTCGGTGAAGGTCTGGAAGCTTTGCACCAGTTGCCCCGCGTAGACGAACGTGTCTCCAGCGGCGAGCGCGTTCGGTGACGGCGCCGGCGTGGGCGTCGCCGTCGCCACGGGCGTCGGACTGACCGACTGCGTGCCGGCGGCCGGAGTGACGGTCCCGGACCCGCCGCCGCTACATGCGGCCAGGCCCGTACATAGGAGGGCAATAGCAATTAACCCGGAGCGCATACGACGTGACTCCCCCGTGAACGACCCGTCCGGGTTTCCGACCCGGAACGTTCCGCATGTCGTAGCACCGCGCCGTAAATCGATCGTAAACGGGGTCGCGCGACGTTCCGCGCACGCGCCCGACGTCGCGTTACGCTTGCTCGGCCACTTCGAGTTACGTGTCGCCGGCGTCGCGTCGCCGCCGCCGGCGACGGTCAAAGCCCGCTCGCTGCTCGCCTATCTTGCCGGACGAGCCGGAGAACGCATCCGTCGCGAGACGGTGATGAGCGAGTTCTGGCCCGACGCCGACCCGACCAGCGCGCGCAACAACTTCAAGACCGCGCTCTCCTCGATTCGCAAAGCGTTTCGCGACGCCGGCGTCGATCCGTCGGGCGTGCTCGAAGCGGGTCGCGAGGTCGTGCGCTGGATCGCCGGCGTCGCCATCGACGCCGTCGAGTTCGAGCGCAGCTCGGTCGACGTCCCGGCCGAGCGCGCACGCGCGCTCGCGCTCTACCAAGGCGAGCTGCTTCCGGGCGACTACGCGCCCTGGGCGAGCGAGCTGCGCGACCGGTTGGCGGCGCGCTACGAGGACATGCTGCGCGCCGAGCTGGCCGAGCGGCCCTCGCCGGCGCTGGCCAACCGCATCTTACTGCTCGATCCGTACTGCGGCGACGCCTACCTGCTGCTGATCGAAGACGCGCTGCGGGCGGGCAATCGCCGCGAAGCGCAGTTCGTCTATCACCGCTACGCGGCGGCGCTGGCCGACCTCGGGGCGGCGCCCAGCTCGGAGCTGGCGGTGCGCGTGGGCGCCCGCGAGCAGACGCCGCCGGTCGCCGCGCTCGGCTTCGTCGGCCGCGCCAGCGAGCTGGCCGAGATCGCGGCGTGGTTGGCCGACGAGGCCGCCGCGCCGGCGCTGATCGTCAGCGGCTTGGCCGGGATCGGCAAGTCGGCCCTGCTCGCGCACGCGCGCGGCGCGCTGCACGGCTTCGCGGCGGCGCTCGCGAGCGGACGGCGCGGCGTGCACGAGGCGCGCCCCGAAACGCTCGCCGCCGTGCGCGCGGCGCACCCCGACGCGCGCGAGCTCGTGCTGGGTCCGCTGCGTCCCGACGAGGTCGCGCTGGCGCTCGCGCGCTGCTTCCCGGCCGACGACGCGCGCCGGCTGGGTGAGTCGGTCTGGCCGCGCGCGCAAGGTCACCCGCTGCTGGTGCAGGCCGAGATCCAGCGTCTCGCCGACGCGCGCGGCGGACACTCGCCGCTGGCACCGCACTTTCCGCGCGCGGTCGAGCGCCGCTTCGAGGAGCAGCTGCAGGCCGCCGGCGACGACGCCGAGCGCGTCGCCGAGCTGCTCGCGCTCGAGCCGCAGCTCGACGGCGACGATCTGGTCGCGCTGCTCGATTGGAGCAGCGAACGCGTCGGCGACGCGCGCGAACGGCTGATCGCGTTCGGCATCCTGGCCGACGCGCCGCCGATCCGGCTGAGCTTCGGGCTGTTCGGCGAGGTCGCGCTGCGGCGGCTGACGCCGGCCCGGCGGCACCAGACGATCGCGCGCATCGCCGAGCGGCTCGCGCTGCACGAGCATCCCAGCGCGAAGGTGCGCGTCGCCGAGCATCTGGTCACGCTTGGACGGCCGCGTGAGGCGGCGCAATCGTACGCCGACGCCGGCCGCGCGTACGTCGCGTTCGCCGGCTGGAGCAGCGCGCTCGACGCCTTCGACGCCGGCATCGCGGTACTCGAACCGCTGGCGACGTCGGCGGCCGCGACGGCGTTGCTGCGCGAGCTGTACCTCGCGCGCGGCACCGCGCAATATCACGCCGGCCAATTCCAGGCCGCGGTGCACTCGCTCGACGGTGCGCTCGAGCTGAGCGAGCCGGAGACGGACGCCGCCGCGCGCGCCGGCGCGCTGGTGACGATGGGCAACGCGCTCATCTCGCTCAATCATCTCGACGCGGCGCACGCGGTCGCACGCCAAGCCGCCGCGGAAGCGCAGCGCGGGGGCGCGTTGGCGAGCGAGCTGGAGGCGCACAGTCTCACCGCGCGGCTGCGTTTCATCGAAGGCGCGAGCGAGGACGCGTTCGCGTGTGCGACGCCGGCCTATGCGCGAGCGCGCGACGCCGGCGAGTGGACCGTCGCCTCGGCGCTGGCGCAGTCGGCGGCCGACGCCGCGCGGCGCGGGCTGCGCTTCGCGGATTGTTACGTGTGGGTTGGCTTGCAGCTCGAAGCCGCCGTCTTGGCCGGCCCCGTCCTCGAAGCGCAGGCGCACTATGCGATCGGCTCGGTCGACTACGCGGTGAACCGGCTCGACGCGGCCGTCGAACGGGTGCGGGAGGCGCTGCGCATCATCGCCGGCGTGCGGCGCCGGCGCGCGCTCGGATCGGTCCCGCTCGGACACTTCGAGTGGCATGCGCGCCTGGCGCTGGCGCACACGCTCTCGGCGTCGGGCAAGCTGGAGGCCGCGCTGGTCGAGTCCGAGCGGGTCGTCCATTCGCCGTGGGCGCGCAACACGCCGATCAACGCCATCATGACCTTCTCGACGCTGGTCGACATCCGGCTCGCCAGCGGGCGGTCCGAAGACGTCGCCGTCGCGCTGGCGATGGAGTCGCGCTTTCCGATGCTCCCCGAAGATCACCGCGGCGCCTTCCTCGACCGCTTGGCGCGTGCGCGCTTGGCGGCCCTGGTCCAGCCGGCCGGCGTGGCGGCGATGGCGCTACGGCGCACCTTCGCCCTGATCGAACGGGCCGAGCCGCGCTTCCCCGATCAGATCCACATCGCGTACGAGAAGCTGGCGCCGGCGGCGCGCGGGATCGACGAGGGGCTGGCCGAGCGTGCCGCCGAGGCGGGGCGCCGGCACCGGCGCCGGGTCGTCGAGGCGGCCGGCGCGCTGTGGTGCGAAACGCCGGCGCAGAAAATTTTTGGATTGACAGCAATTAACTAGCCCCTGCGTACTTGTCTCGTCGCGGGGACTAGCGATATCGCTAGCGCTTCGTTGCCGTTCGGGATCGCGGCGTTCGGCTCACTCGGTCAGCTAGCCGAGTTCCACTAGCGCCGGCATGCCGCCGAGTGTTCGCTTGGGTCCCTTGGCTGCGGGCGGCGTCCCGCCGGTGGCAGGAAGCGGTGACGATTATGCCGCTCCTCCGCATAATGCCAAAGCCGACCCGGACGCGTTCCGACCTGGCCGACGCTGCGCGTGTCTTCTCGACCGGCGAGTATCAGGCCGCGCTGACCCGCTTTCGAGACGGTGCGCGCCCGCGCGGTCTGGAGGGCCTGGAGCAGAGCTACCGCGAGGCGCCCCCCGGCGACGAGCGAGCGCAGGCGGCGTACTGGTCGGCCTGGGCCGCCTACGCGGAGCGGCGCTTCGACGTCGCGGAGCGGTGGTTGGCGCGCGCGCTCGACGAGGCGCGCGGGAGCTTGTACGCGCGCGGGCTGGCCCTGAGCGGCTGGGTGGCCGAGGCGCGCGGCGACTTCGGCGCCGCGACGCGCGCCTACCGGCTCGCGCTCGGCGCGCTCCGCGAGCGCACCGAACGCGACGACGAGTTGGCGGTCGCGATCCTGCGAACGCTGGGCAGCCTGGCCGTGGAGCTGGGCGACACGGAACTAGCCGACTACGTCGCGGCCCAGGCGCGCGGCGTGACGGGTGCCGACGCGGTGCTGCGGTTCCAGCTCGACGTGCAATTGGGTCTGGCCGCGCTCAACCGCGGTGACGTCGACGGCGCGCTCGACCGCCTCGACGCCGCGGAGCACGCGGCGAGCCGGTCCGCGCTGCGCGCGCACGCGATGCTCGAGCGCGCGGAGATCTACCGTTTGCTCGACGAGCCGACCGCGGCGCGCCGGCTGGTGGCGCGCGCGGTGCGCGAGCTCGGCACGGTCGACTGGGCCACGGCGGAAGTCGAAGATCTCAGCGCGCTGCTCGAGTCGGTCGTGCTCGCGGCGCGCTTCGGCGAACCGGCCGCGACGGAATGGCTCGCGCGCTACTTCGAGCTGGCCGGCGCGGGCGACGCGGCGTTCGTGCAGGACCCGCGCGTGCACGCCCGCGAGGTGCACGCGCGCGCGGCGACCGCGAGCGAGGACGCCGAGCGCGCGCGTTTGCTGCGCGACGCGCTCGATCGCTGGGAGTCGCTGCGCTACGTACGCCGTGCGCTGACGGCGGCGGCCGAGCTGGCCGCGCGCGGCGAACGCATCGAGTCGGCACGCCTGCGCGCGCTGGTCGACGCGCTGCCCACGCATCCGCTCGCGCAACAGCTGCAGCGCCGGCTCGGTTCGGCCGAGCTCGGCGCCGGCGGGGCCGTCGTGCTCTCGCCCGAGCAGCGGCGCGTCCTCGAGGCGCTCTGCGCCGGCGTCTCGGTACGCACGATGGCGCAAGAGTGGGGCCGCAGCGAGTTCACCATTCGCAACCACCTCAAGAAGCTGTTCGCGAAGCTGCAGGTCGTCAGCTCGGCGGCGCTGGTCGCGAAGGCGATGAGCTCCGGCATCGTCGGCGCCGCGCCGAAGGTGCCCCCGGCTCGACCGCCGCGCGGCAAGGGCGGCGCCCAGGAAGGCTGACCCGCGGCGTCGTCTCTTCCCGCATGACGACGCAGGCTGGTTCGATCGACGGCTTGACCCCGAGCACCGCGGAGACGGCGCCGATCCCCGCGCCGGGCGTGATGGCGGTCGATTTCGAGCAGCGGGTCGACTTCCCGCGGCTGCGCGAGTACCGGCTGCGCCGCGCGCGCGCCGCGCTCGAGGCCAGCGAGCTGGGCGCGCTGCTGCTGTTCGACGTCAACAACATCCGCTATGTCAGCTCGACGATGATCGGCGAGTGGTCGCGCGACAAGATGACGCGCTATTGTCTGCTGGCCCGCGGCCGCGCGCCGATCGTGTGGGACTTCGGCTCGGCGGCCAAGCATCACCGTCTGCACGCGCCCTGGCTCGATCCGCACGACTGCAAGGCCGGATTGCTCGGGCTGCGCGGCGCGATCGCGCCGGACGTCGGCCTGTTCGAGGGCGCGGCCGCCGAGCTGGCCTCGCTGTTGAAGGAAGCCGGCGTCGAGAAGCTGCCGGTCGGCATCGACATCCTCGAGCCGCCGCTCTTGTTCGCGCTGCAGCAGCACAACATCACCGTGCGCGACGGGCAGCAAGTCATGCACGACGCGCGCATGATCAAGTCGGAAGACGAGATCATGCTGCTGAGCACGTCGGCGGCGCTGGTCGACGGCGCTTATCAGGACATCGTCGAGGCCCTCAAACCCGGCGTCCGCGAGAACCAGATCGTGGCGCTGGCGACCAAGAAGCTCTACGACCTGGGTTCCGACGACGTCGAGTCGATCAACGCGGTCTCGGGCGAGCGCTGCAACCCGCACCCGCACAACTTCTCGGACCGGCTGATCCGGCCCGGCGATCAGGCGTTCTTCGACATCATGTCGGCCTTCAACGGTTACCGCACGTGCTACTACCGCACGTTCAGCGTCGGCTACGCGACGCCGGCGCAGCGGGACGCCTACAAGCAGTGCCGCGAGTGGATCGATCGCTCGATCGCGCTGATCCGCCCGGGGGTGGGAACCGACGAGGTCGCGCGCGCGTGGCCGAAGGCGCAAGAGTTCGGCTTCTCGAGCGAGATGGAAGCGTTCGGTCTGCAGTTCGGCCATGGGCTGGGGCTGGCGCTGCACGAACGCCCGGTCATCTCGCGGCTCAACTCGCTCGAGCACCCGATGGAGATCCAGGTCGGCATGGTGTTCGCGCTCGAGACGTACTGCCCGGCCGGCGACGGCTACTCGGCGGCGCGCATCGAGGAAGAGATCGTCGTGACCGAGCGCGGCCCGAGCATCATCACGCGCTTCCCGGCGCAGGAGCTGTTCATCACCAACCCCTACGATTACGGCAGCCGGCCGCGGTGATCGCGTAAGCCGATGAACGTGCTGCAGATCGCCGTCGACGGGATTCTCCTCGGCGGCGTGCTGGCGCTCTCGGCGCTCGGCTTCAACGTCATCTTCGGCGTGATGCGGGTGGTCAATCTCGCGCACGGCGACTTCGTCGTGCTGGCGGCGGTCTTCTCGGCCTGGGCGTTCGCGCAGCTGGGAATCAACCCGCTGCTGCTCTTGCCGCTGACGGTCGCGGTCGGCTTCGTCGCCGGCGCGCTGATCCACCGCTTCTTGCTGCGGCGGCTGCCGCCCGAGGTGTCCTCGGCCGAAGCGGCGTCGCTGACGCTGACCTTCGGACTCTCGTACTTCCTGATCGGCTTGGGGATGATCGTCTTCGGCGGCCGTTTCGTCTCGGTGCCGTATCTGACCGGCGCGTTCCACCTGGGCGGGATCGCGATCTCGCAGGCGCGCCTGCTGGCCTTCGTCGTGGCCGTCGTCCTCTCGCTGATCTTCGCCTACGTGCTGCGCACGACGCTGCTGGGCCGCGCGATCCGCGCGACCAGCCAGAATCTCGAAGGCGCGCTGGCCTGCGGGATCGACGTCGACCGCGTGCGCACGCTGGCGTTCGCGATCGGCACCGCGGTCGCGACCGCCGCGGGGACGCTGATGAGCTTCGTCGCCAGCCTGAACGCCGGGCAAGGCGTCGCGTTCACCGTCAACGCCTTCGCGGTCGTCGTCATCGGCGGCTTGGGCAACTACACCGGCGCGATCGTCGGCGCGCTGATCCTGGGGCTCACCGAGTCGTTCGCCAGTTACGTGCTCGGCGCGACGCTGGCCGAAGCCGCACCCTACGTCTTGTTCATCCTGGTCCTGCTGGTCGCGCCGGCCGGCATCTTGGGACGCCGCACCGCATGAGGCGTCCGCTGCCGATCGCGCTCGCGGTCGTCGCGATCGCGCTGCTGGTGCTCGCGCCGCTCGCGCTCAACGGCTACGTGATCAACCTGCTCTACACGACGCTGCTGTCGGTCGCGCTGGCCTACGGGTGGAACCTGATCTCCGGCTACGCCGGCTACTTCTCGTTCGGCCAGATCGCGTTCTTCGGCTTGGGCGCGTACGCGACCGGCCTGCTGGTGAAGGACCTGAACTGGGAGTGGGTGCTGGCGGCGCTGGCCGGCGGCGGCGTCGCCTGCGCGCTGGCCGTGCCGCTCGGTTACGTGATGCTGCGCCTGCGCGGGCCGTTCTTCGCGATGGGGATGTTCGGCATGGCGCAGCTGGTGCGCGTGCTGGTGACGGCGCTGCCGGCCAGCGGCGCCGGCGCGGGCTTGTATCTCTCGCCTGACTTCAACGTCGCCGACGCGTACTATTGGACGCTGGCGATCGCGGTCGGCGCGATCGCGCTGACTTTCTGGGTCGATCGCAGCGCGTTCGGCCTGCGCCTGCAGGCGCTGCGCGAGGACGAGCAGGTCGCCGGCACGCTCGGCGTCGACGTCACCCGCGCCAAGATGGCGGCGTTCACGCTCAGCGCGCTCATCCCGGGCCTGCTGGGCGGGGGGTACGCGTTGTTCCTCACCTACATCGAGCCCGACGCCGTCTTCTCGTCGCGCCTGGACCTGCAGTCGATCGTGATGGCGATCCTGGGCGGGGTCGGGACGGTGTGGGGGCCGCTGGTCGGCGGCGTCGTGATGACGCAGATCTCCGAAGCGCTGTGGGCGCGCTTCCCGGAGATCTACCTGATGATCTTCGGCGGGCTGCTGGTCGTGCTGCTGCTGCTCTTGCCGCGCGGGATCGTCCCCGCGCTCTCCAAGCTGCTGGCGGAGCGGCGGCGATGAGCGACTCGCTGCTGGTCGTCGACGACGTCTCGCTGTCCTTCGGCGGCGTGCGCGCGCTGGCCGGCGTCTCGCTCGAGGTGCGCGCCGGCGAGATCCTGGCCTTGATCGGTCCCAACGGCGCCGGCAAGACGACGCTGTTCAACGTCATCAGCGGCGTGTTCCGGCCCGCGCGCGGCGACGTGCGGTTCTTGGGCCGCTCGATCGTGCGAGCCGCGCCGCATCGCATCGCGCGCGCCGGGATCGCGCGCACCTATCAGGTCGTGCGCCCGTTCGGCCGGCTGACCGTGGTCGACAACGTCGCCGTCGGCGCGCTGCTCCACGAGCCGACGATCGCCCGCGCGCGGCGCGACGCGCGCGAGATCGTCGGCTTCGTCGGCCTGGACGCGTACGCCGATCGTCCCGCCGCCTCGCTGACGCTCACCCAGCGCAAGCGGTTGGAAGTGGCGCGCGCGCTGGCGCTGCGGCCCAAGCTGCTCTTGCTCGACGAGGTCATGGCGGGTTTGACACCGACCGAGATGGACGGGATGGCGGAGTTCGTGCTGCGCCTGCACGAGCGCGGCATCGCCGCCGTCGCCGGCGTCGAGCACGTCATGCGGTTGATCATGCGCATCTCGGACCGGATCGTCGTGCTCGACGCCGGCAAGCTGATCGCGCAGGGGACGCCCGAACAGATTCGGCGCGATCCGGCCGTGATCGAAGCGTATCTCGGCGCCCCGCTCGGTGACGGATGAGCCTGCTCGCGGTCGCCGGCTTGGAAGCCGGCTACGGTGACTTTCGCGCGCTGCACGGCGTCGGGTTCACCGTCGAGCCGGGCGAGATCGTCACCATCATCGGCAGCAACGGGGCCGGCAAGACGACGACGCTCAAGAGCGTGATCGGGATCGTGCGGCCGTCCGCCGGAACGATCGTCTTCGACGGGCAGCGCATCGACGGCCGGCCGCCGCGCGAGATCGTCGAGCGCGGGCTGGCGCTGGTCCCCGAAGGCCGTCATCTCTTCCGCGAGATGACGGTCGAGGAGAACCTGCTCGTGGGCGCCCATCCGCCGCGGGTGCGCGCGACCGGCCGGCGCCGGCTGGCCGCGATCTACGAGCGCTTCGCGCAATTGCCGGCGCTGCGGGCGCGTTTGGCAGGCACGCTGTCGGGCGGTCAACAACAGGTGGTTGCCATCGCTCGGGCCCTGATGTCGGATCCGCGCCTGCTCTTGTTGGACGAACCTTCGCTCGGCCTCGCGCCGAAGACGACGCTCGAGATCTTCGGCGTCGTGCGCGACGTCAACCGCGACGGAGTCGCCGTCGTCCTGGTCGAGCAGAACGCGGTCCAAGCGCTCGAGCTGGCGTCGCGCGCCTACGTGCTGACCGAAGGCAAGACCGTCATGGAAGGAACCGCCGCCGCGATTCGCGGCAACGCCGACGTGCAACGTCGCTTCTTGGGAGAGGTGTGATCGTCATGAACAGACTCCGTTTCTTGTCGGCGAGCGGTGCCGCGGCACTGGCGCCCGCGCTGCAGCCGCTGCCGGCGGCGGCACAAGGCGCGCCGATCGTGGTCGGCGCCTCCCTCTCGCTGACCGGCATCTTCGCCGACGGCGGAAAGTACTCGCTCGAAGGCTATCAGCTGTGGATCAAGCAGCAGAACGCCAAAGGCGGCGTGCTCGGGCGTCAGCTCGCGCTCAAGTACTACGACGATCAGAGCGATCCGGCGACCGGCGTGCGCCTCTACGAGCGGCTGATCAACGAGGACAAGGTCGACGTCATCATGGGCCCCTACGGGACCGCGATCACGGCGCCGGCGGCGAACGTCGCCGAGCGCTACAAGATGCCGATGATCTGCCCCGAGACGGCCGACGTCGCGATGTTCCAGCGCGGCTTCCGCTACATCTTCCAGGGCCTGGGACCGGTGCAGACCTATCTGTTCGGCGTCCTCTCGATCGCGCACGACCATCACTTCAAGTCGCTGGCGGTGATCGGACCCGACACGGCCTTCGCGCACTCGCTGGCCGACGCTGTCCCCGGGGTCGCACGCGGCTTCGGGCAGGCCGTCGTCTACCAAGAGTTCTACCCGGCGCGCGCCAGCGATTTCTCCTCGGTGATCGAGAAGGTCAAGGCCGCCAACCCCGACGTGCTGCTGGCGATGGCGTTCCCCAACGACTCGATCGGCGTGCTGCGGCAGCTCAAGGTGTCGAACTACGCTCCCAAGATGTTCTACGAAGCGATCGGGCCGTCCGATCCGCGCTTCGCCGAGAGCGCCGGCGCCGACGTCGACGGCGTTTTCTCGGTCACCGGCTGGGACGCCGCGGGCACCTCGCGCGAGAACCAAGCCTTCAAGTCCAGCTACAGGGCCGAGTTCCACCGCGACCCCGACTATCACGCCGCCAGCAACTTCTCGGCGCTCGAGGTCTTGGCGGCCGCGATCAAGAGCGCGGGCTCGCTCGACCACGACAAGCTGCGCGACGCGCTGGCCGCGGTGCGGATCAAGACGCTGCTCGGCGAGTGGCGCGTCGATCCGCGCACCGGCATCCAGCTCGGCTACACCTCGTACATCCTGCAGTGGCAGAAGGGCAAGCAGGTCATCGTGTACCCGGGCAACGCCGCGCACGGCAAGCCGATCGTGCCGTTTCCCGCCTGGTCGGGGCGATGAGCGCGCACCTCGAGACGATCCATCACGAGGGCTACGACCCGACCATCAACTCGCTGTTCGTGCCGGCCATCAAGGTCGCGAGCGGAAAGCTCGTCTTCATCTCGGGCGTGACCGGCGCGCCCGTCTATCACGATCACCCGCATGTCCCGGCCGTCTTCGACGCGATGCCGCTCGACGCCGAGTCGCAAGCGCGCATCGCGTACGAGCACCTCGCGCTGGCGTTGAGCGCGGCCGGCTGCACGCCGGGCGACGTCGTTTGCCTGACCCGGTTCTTCACCCACATCGCGCAAGACCAAGACGCCATCAACCGCGTGCAGGGCGAGTTCTTCCGCGGACACCTACCGACCAGCACGACGGTCGAGGTCAAACGGCTGGCGACCGATCCGCGCTTGCGCCTGGAGATCCAGGCGATCGCGGTCGCGCCCGCCTGATCCGTCCTTTGCCACACAGGAGCATCTCGTGACCACACACCATCTGCGGGTCGGCATCGTCGGCCTGGGCGACATGGGCGCCGGCATGGCGGAACGCCTGCTCGACGCCGGCTTTCCGCTGACCGGCTGGAATCGCACGCGCGCCAAGGCGGAGCGCTTCGCCACGCGCGGCATGGCCGTCGCGGGCAGCCCGCGCGAGGTCGCCGAGCGCAGCGATCTGATCATCTCGATGGTGACCGACAACGCGGCGCTGAACGCCGTGCTCGACGGGGAGGACGGCATCCTGGCGGGCTTGCAGAAGGGCGCGATCTTCGCCGAGATGAGCACGACCTCGCCCACGCTGGTGCGCGCGGTCGCCCAACGCGTCGCCGAGCGCGGCGCGCACCTGCTCGACGCGCCGGTGCTGGGCAGCATCCTCACCTTGCGCCAAGGCAACCTGCTGGTCATGGTCGGTGGCCCGCAGGCGTCGTATGCGCGCGCCGAACCGGCCTTCCAGGCGATCGGTTCGACGGTGCGTCACGTGGGCGAGGTCGGCCAGGCCAAGGCGCTCAAGCTGGCGGCGAATCTCAACCTGGCCGTGCAAGTCGTCGCGATGAGCGAAGGCGTCGTGTTGGCCGAGAAGATGGGGATCGACCGCCGGCTCGCACTCGAGACGCTGCTCGGCGGCGTGATCGCCTCGCCGGCACTCAAGTACCGCATGCCCTTCGCGCTCGAGCCCCCCGACTACGCCTGGTTCGACGTCACCATGATCCAGAAGGACTTGCAGCTGGCGCTGGACCTCGCGCACGAGATCGGGGTCCCGCTGGGCACCGGCGCGTCGGCGCAGCAGAGCTTCACCGCCGCGCGCGGTTTCGGCTACGCGAAGGAAGACTTCGCCGTCGTTCTGCACGCCGTCGCCGCCGAAGCGGGGATCGCGCGCGACCCGAAAACCGTCCCGCCGTACTCCGGAGCGCACTGACGCTCGTTTCAGCGCGTGCATCGGCAGGTACAAACTGCCGACTGCATTCGCACGGAGGAGCGGCAATGGATGTCCTGACCATCATCAAGCAAGAGCACCGGGAAGTGGGGGCGCTGATCGACGACGCCGACGGGTGCGACCCCGGCGACCAGCGCCTGGTCGAGCTTGCGCGCGAGATCGAACAGAAGCTCTCGCTCCACCTCGCCATCGAAGAGCGCCTGTTCTACGCGCAGCTGCGCAAGCGCGCGGAGGAGCAAGAACAGCAGGTCGACGTGTTCGAAGCGTACACCGAGCACGCGGTGGCGCGGGCGCTGATGGAGATGCTGCGCTCGGGCCGCAAGCCGGACGAGAAGTTCAAGGCCGAGCTGCAAGTCCTGGGCGAGAGCGTGAAGCACCACGTCGAGGAAGAGGAGTCGAAGGTCTTCTCGGTCGCCAAGAAACTGCTCGACGCCGAGGAGCTCGACGCGATCGGCGCGAGCTGGGAACGCGCCAAACAGCGCGGCGTGAGCGAAACCTCGACGCGCTCGCCGCGCCCGGCGGCACGCGCCGGCGGCGCCAAGAAGCGCGTCGGCGCGCCCCGCAAGAAAGCCGCCAAGAAGTCGGCGGGACGCAAGACGCGCCGCTGAGGGCGCGTCGGGCGCTTCGTACGGGCGGCCGGTTTGCGGGCGCCCGACGATCGCCGAACGCTCGCTTGGTCGCCAGGGGAGCAGATCGGCGCGGGCGGGTCGTGGGGTCCCTTGGCACTCTTTCGACGCGATTCGTGTTATAGTAGCCGCGCAGGGCCGGCCGACGGCGTCCGTCTCGCCCTGTCGCGTACGAGTCGGTTCCCGTGGTCGCTCAGGCAACTCTGGTACATGGCACGTCTTAGAAACAAACAGGCGCCTGGAGTCAGACCCCATGTATACAGATGAGACCTTGAGCTGCGTTGATTGCGCGCAGCCGTTCACGTTTTCCGCCGGCGAGCAGTCCTTCTTTGCCGAGAAGGGCTTCACGAACAAGCCGAACCGTTGCCCGGATTGCCGTGCGGCCCGTAAGGCCCAGCGCGGAGCCGGTGGTGGCGGCGGCGGCGGGTTCGGCGGTGGCCGTTCCGGCGGAGGCGGCTACGGTGGCAGCCGTCCGCAACGCGAGATGTTCTCCGCGACCTGCAGTGGTTGCGGCGGCGTCGCGCAGGTGCCGTTCCAGCCGCGTGGCGACAAGCCCGTGTACTGCCGCACCTGCTTCGACGCGCGTAGCCACTCGCGCTAAGCGGCGTCCATGACGAAGAGCGGCCCGGTTTCGACCGGGTCGTTTTTCTTTTACGCCGTCGCGCGCAGCAGGTCGCCGAGCGTGCGTTCGAGGTCGCGCACGCTGCTGCAAACGCGCGCCACGTCGCAGAACGGCAGATAGCGCAACATCTCCGAGTCGCCGCTGCCCCATGACGAGCGCGTCTCGGGGTTGAGCCAGACCACGCGCCGCGCGCGCGCGGCCAGGGCGGCCAGCACGTCGACCCGGGGGTTGCCATAGTTGCTGCGCGCATCGCCGACGATCAGGATCGAGGTGCGGCGGTCGACGCGGTCGAGCCACTCGAGGGCCAGCTCGGCCAGCGAGCGGCCGTAGTCGGTGGCGCCGAAACCGATCACCCGCAAGATCGAGGCGATCGCCTCGTCGACCGGTTGGCGTTCGAGCAGCTCGGTCACCTCGACCAACCGGTTCGAGAAGGCGAAGGCGTGCACGTCGGCCAGCGCCTCGCGCAAGCTGAACAGGAACAGCAGGAAGAACTGCGCGGTGGCCGCGACCGAGCCGCTGACGTCGCACAGCGCCAGCACGCGCGGCTTCTCGATGCGCCGCCGCTTCCAGACCGTGCGAAACGGCACGCCGTCGGTGCCGGCGTTGGCGCGCATCGTGTGGCGCACGTCGAGCACGCCGCGGCGCGCGCGGCGGCGCGTTCGCCCGTAGCGGGTCGCGAGCCGTTTCGCCAACTGCCGCACGATGATCCGCAGGCGCGCGTGATCGCGCCGGTCGACGTGGGTGAAGCGGGTCGTCGCCAGGTACTCGTCGCGCCAGCGCTCGTTCTCCGGCGCGGCCAGGTCCAGGCGGCGCGCGATCAGCGCGCGCACCTGCTCGCGCAGCGCCGCCCGCCGCTCGTCGAGCATCTGGGCGAGGACGACCGCCTGCGGATCGCCCGCGCGCAGCGCGGCGATCTCGCGATCGAGCTGGCGCAGCCCGAGCCGTTCGAGGATCCGGTAGGCGGCCAGGTTCGCCTGCGTCGAGAGCCGGATCGCGCCCACGCCGGTCTCGTTGGCAGCCGTCTCCAGCGCCGCGGTCAGCGCCGCGCCGCCGCCGCCGAGCAACAGCCCGCCCAAGGCGGACGCGACGCGTTCGGCGCCCCCCGGCGGCTGCACATCCGCCACCGCGGGGGCGCTCGAGAAATAGCGTTCGAAGCACTCGTCGAACACGCGCTCTTCGTCGGCGGACTTGGCCAGCACCAGCGCCAGCGCGTCTTTGAGCCGCGCGCGGTCCGCGTAGCCGACCAGCGCCAGCGCCTGCGCCGCATCGATGCTCTCGGCGGGCGAGACCGGGAGGCCCGCGCGGCGCGCGGTCTGGAGGAAGTCGACCAGCGGTGGGATCACGCCGGCCGCCGCGCCAGCAGCGCGGGCAGCTCGCGGGTTGCGGTCGCGACGTCGGTCTCGATCTTCAGCAGCACGGTCAGCGTCTCGCGCACGACCTCGACCCCCAGCTCGTCGACGTGCAGCAGCACCAGCACGCGCGCCCAGTCGATCGTCTCGCCGACCGACGGCGGTTTGCGCAGGTCGAGCCCGCGCAGCGCGTGGACGAACGCCACCAGCTGCGCGCGCAAACGCTCGCCGATCTCGGGGACGCGGGTGGCGACGATCCGTTCTTCCAGCGCCGCCTCGGGAAACCCGATGTGCAGGTGCAAGCAGCGCCGCTTGAGCGCGTCGCCCAGGTCGCGCGTGCTGTTCGAGGTCAGCACGACCAGCGGCGGCACGGCCGCGGTGATCGTCCCGATTTCCGGGATGGTGACTTGGTAGTCGGCCAACAGCTCGAGCAAGAACGCTTCGAACTCGGCGTCGGCCTTGTCGATCTCGTCGATCAGCAGCACCGCGCCGGCCGGCTCGCGCAGCGCGCGCAGCAGCGGTCGCGGCGCGAGGAACTGCTCGGAGAAAAAGAGGTCGTCGAGGCCGCGCAGGCGGGCCAGCGCCCCGTCGAGATCGCCGGCCTCGCGCAGCGTCTCGCCGAGCCGGTCGCGCAGCAGCTGCGTGTAGAGCAGCTGTTTGCCGTACTGCCACTCGTAGAGCGCCTTCGCCTCGTCGAGGCCCTCGTAGCACTGCATCCGCACCAGCGGCAGCCCCAGCTGCTGCGCGGCGGCCCGCGCCAGCTCCGTCTTGCCGACGCCGGCCGGCCCTTCGACCAGGATCGGCTTGTGCAGCGCCCGCGCGAGAAAGACCGCGGTCGCGATCCGGCGGCTGGCGATGTAGCCGACGGCCGCGAGGCCGTCGCTGACGGCGTCGATCGCGACGCGGGGTGCCTCATCCATGGTGGTGAGAAAATGGCGCTTGCCGCATCGCGCATCCTGCCCGGCGGCACCGTTCGTGCAGGCGAAACCTCGTCCGAAGTGCTAGTGCCTGGAAGTATTCTCCGTCCCGGCTATCATTTCAGCAAGGAGCGACTATGAGCGATCCTGTCCATGGTATGAAGTCGCCGGTCTGGCGTGCGGCAACGGCGGTGGGAGCGCTGGCGTTGCTGATCACGGGTGCAGTCACCAGTGCCCAGACCACCGGTGGCTACACGGCGGCCCAGGCCAACTCCGGCGCCACCGTGTACGCCAGCCGCTGTGCCGTCTGTCACGGTACGAGCCTGCAAGGCGGCGCCGGACCCACGCTGGTCGGCGCGGCCTTCAAGAAGTCGATCAACGCGTCGTACAAGACCGGCGCCGATCTGCTCGACTTCATCAGCAAGCAGATGCCGGCGGATGCGCCCGGCACGCTGAGCGCGCAGCAGTACGCCGACGTCACCGCCTTCGTCATCTCGAAGAACGGCTATCCCGCCAACTCGACGACATTCAGCGCCGCCAACGCGGGCGATCTGAAGCTCGCCGGCGTGACCACGTCGGCGGCCGCGATGGCTGCGGAACCGAAAGTCGAGATCGTGCGCGCGGCGGCGCCGATCACCAAGCAGTTCGGCCCGATCCCCGGCGGTGCCAACGTCAGCGTCACCGACGCGATGATCAGCCGCGGCTGGTCGAGTCCCGCCGACTGGCTGGTCAACGGCCGCACCTGGGACAACGATCGCTACTCGCCGCTCTCGCAGATCAGCACGTCGAACGTGCGATCGCTCCAGCTGGTGGCGATCGCGCAGACGGGCTTCACCGCCAGCTTCGAGACCACGCCGATCGTCGTGGGCGGCGTCATGTACGCCTCGACGCCGGTCGTCAACAACCAGATGAAGGTCGTCGCCATGAACGCCGCCACCGGCGCGCGCATCTGGGAGACGACCTACACGCTCACGCCGTTCAAGATCTGCTGCGGTCCGGTCAACCGCGGCGTCACCGTCGCGTACGGCAACGTCTACTTCTTGACCCTCGACGACCGGCTGGTCGCGCTCGACGCGCGCACCGGCGCGCTCAAGTGGCGCGTACAGGTCGCGGACCCGTCGGTCGGCTACTCCGAGACGATGACGCCGCAAGTCTACGACGGTATGATCCTGATCGGCAGCGCCGGCGGCGAGTGGGCGATCCGCGGCTTCGACGCCGCGTACAACGCGCACACGGGCAAGCAGATCTGGCGCTGGAACGCGACCGACCCGAGCACGTATTCGGGCGACTCGTGGAAGAGCGGCGGCGGGATGAACTGGACGACGCCCGCGCTCGATCCCAAGCTGGGCCTCTTGATCTTCAGCACCGGCAACCCGAACCCCGACCTCTACGGCGACAAGCGCAAGGGCGACAACCGCTGGAGCGACTCGATCGTGGCGCTCGACGTGCACACCGGCAAGATGAAGTGGTACTACCAAGAGGTCAAGCACGACGTCTGGGACTACGACGCCGTCAGCCCGGTCGTGCTCTTCGACGTGCACAAGAACGGCCGGACGATCCCGGCCGCGGGCGAGGCGGGCAAAGTCGGCTGGTTCTTCATCGTCGACCGGCGCACCGGCAAGCTCATCACCCGCTCGCAGAACTACGTCGCGATGTCGCGCAACATGTTCTCGCAGCCGACCAAGACCGGCGTGAAGATGCTGCCGGGCGCCAACGGCGGGGCCGAGTGGTCGCCGCCGGCGTTCTCGCCGCAGACGCACGACGTCTACGTGCTGGCGATGGACCAGCTGATGAACTTCCAGACCGAGCCGGCGGTGAACACGCCCGGCCAGCTGCGGCTGGGCAGCGCGTTCACCAACGTCGCGCCGGGCGGTCTCCAAGACGGACGACTGGTCGCGATCAACGTCGACACCGGTAAAGTCGACTGGACCCACATGACCAAACAGCCGCTGATCGGCGGCGCGCTCGCCACGGCGGGCGGTCTCGTGTTCTACGGTGAGGGCGACGGCACGTTCGCCGCCGTCAACGCGCGCACGGGTCAGGTCATCTGGCACTACGGACTGGGCGCCGGCGTCAACGCTCCGCCCGTCAGCTACTCGGTCGGCGGCAAGCAGTACATCGCCGTCGCGGCCGGTGGCAACTTCCAGCTGGGCTACCCGCTGGGCGATACGATCGCGATCTTCACGCTCAAGTAGCGCGAAGCGCGGTTACTCGGCGGCGACGGGCGCGGGGCCCGTCGCCGGTCCGGGTCGTTTCAGGAACAGCACGAGCAGGACGCCCAGCGCGCTGACCGGCACCAGCGCCAGAATGGCGTCGGCGAAGCCGAGGTTCGTCGCCTGGACGAGCACCGCGCGCGCCAGCAGCGCCAGCGCGTGCGGGACGTCGGCACGCAGCAGCGGATTGGCCGCGGTCGCGGCCGAGCGCAGGATGTCGGCGTGGAAGTACGTGCGCCGGTCGAAGATCGTGATCAGCATCGTGCTGGCGATCGAGGCGCCCAGCTGGAACGAAAGGCTGATGAACGAGCTGGCCTTCGGCCCGTCCTGCGGCACCACGGTGCCGATCACGCTGACCAGCAGCGGGACCAGCAGCATCGACTGGCCGATCCCGCTGAGCACCAGCAGCGGCCCGAAGGTGCCGAAGTCGCTGCCGGTCGTCATCCGCTGCGCGATGAGGAAGAAGCTTGCGCCGCTGGTCGCGCAGCCGAGCACCAGCAGCGCGCGCGGGTCCAATCGCGTCGCGAGGCGGGCGACGAACGGCGTGCAGACGAGCACGGGCGCCGCGCGCAACAGCATCAACAGGCCGCTGAGCATGGCGGTGAAGCCGAGAATCCCTTGCGTGTACTGCGGCAGCATGATGGTCGGGCCGAAGACGACGGCGCCCATCAGGATCGCGCTGCCCACGCCGACCCGCACGTTGCGGTAGCGGAAGATCCGCAGGTCGACGATCGGCGTCTTCGTTCCCCACAGCTCCCACAGGGCGAAGGCGATGAGTCCGAGCACCGAGGCGCAGGCGAAGAGCACGATGCGGTCCGAGCCGAACCAGTCGTTGCGTTCGCCTTCGTCGAGGACGTACTGCAGCGAGCCCAGCCCGACGACCAGCAGCGCGACGCCGAGCGCGTCGAACGGCAGGCGCCGCGGCGGCGCCGGATTGCGCAGCGTCGTCAGGATGATCAGCGCCGCGATCGTGCCCGGGACGACGTTGATCTCGAACACCCACGGCCAGGAGAAGTTGTCGGTCAGCGCGCCGCCCAGCGTCGGCCCGAGCGCGGGTCCCAGCGTCAGCGCGACGGCGAACAGGGCGGAGCTGGCCCCGATCTTCTCCGGCGGCAGCGTCTCGCGCAGGATGATCTGTGAGGTCGCGATCAGCGCGCCGCCGAACGCGCCCTGCACGATGCGGTACAGGACGAGGGTCGAGAGCGTCGTTGCCGTTCCGCACAAGAACGAGGCGGCGGTGAAGCCGATGATCGAGATAGCGTAGTACTGGCGGCGCCCGAAGCGCTGCAGCAGGAACGGCGCCAGCGGGATCGCGACGACGTTCGAGATGATGTACCCGGTGACGATCCACGCGCCGTCGTCGATCGACGCACCGACGTTGCCTTCGATCGTCGGCAGCGCGACGTTGACGATCGTCGCGTCGAGCGTCTGCAGCAGCGCGGCCAGCATGACGCCCACGACGATCAGCGTGCGGCGCCGGCCGTACTCCACGACCGAGACCGGAGCGGGCGCCGCCGTCGGGCCCGGCCGGCCCGTCGCCGCGAGCCGAGGGAGCGCCGCCTGTGCCATTGACCGTTTATATGATACATGTCATGATTATGTCAATGATGACGGGAATCATGAAAAAGCCCGCCGTACGCCTCCCTCGATGAAGGTCACGCGCGAGCAGGCCCAGGCCAACCACGAGCGGATCGTCGACGCGGCGGCGGTGCTGTTCCGCGAGCGCGGCTTCGAGGGCGTCGGGGTCGCCGAGATCATGGAACGCGCCGGCTTGACGCACGGCGGCTTCTACGGGCACTTCGGCTCGAAGGACGAGTTGGCGGCGGCGGCCTGCACGCGCGCCGTCCAGACGCGACGCGACGCTTGGGCTCCGCTGCTCGAGGAGAACCCCGAGGCGGCGCTGGCGACGTTCGTGCGGACGTATCTCTCGGAGGGGCACCGGACCCACCGCGGCAGCGGCTGCCCGTTCGCGGCATTGGCCGGCGAGGCCCCGCGCCAAGCGCCGCCGGTGCGGCGGGCCTTCGCGGACGGGCTGCGCGGCTACGTGGAACGCTTCGCGAACCTCGTTCCGGGGCGGAGCGCGGCGGCGCGCCGGCGCAAGGCGATCGCGGTGCTCTCGGGCCTGGTCGGTGCGCTCACGCTGGCGCGCGCCGTCGACGACCGCGCGCTGGCCGGCGAGATCCTGGCCGCCGGCATCGCCGCCTACGCGCCCGAGGCCTAACCGAAACCGAACATAGGCGAACGGGTTGGGAAGAGACCGTTCGCGACGCGTTCACCCGGCCGGGAGAGAATCGGGCGCATGCTTGGGTTCGACCGGCTCGACCTCCACGCCCACACCGCTGCCCACGGCGCGTTCGCGCAGGCACGCGACCTTTCGGTCGCGCTCCCCGTCGTCGCCTGGCTGGTGGAGCGCGGCGCCGCGCGCCTCGAAGGCGAGCTCGCGCCGCACGCGACGCTCGGCTTCGCGCGTACGTCCTGGTCCACGTTCGCGTTTTCCGTGACGCCTCGCTCGCACGGCGCGGTCTACGCGGGGACCGTGCAGCTGACGACCATCGCGCCCGGTCACACGCGGCTCGTCGTTCGCGGTCACATCGCGCACGGCGCGAACAGCGATCGCGCGCGCGACCGGGACGCTGTCGAGACCTGCGTGCGCAGCGTGCTCGACCGCCTCACGCGGGAGATCCGGGACCCGAAGAACGCCGCGTGAACGCACGCTCCACGGAGCTTCATACGCCGTTCGCGGCCGCCGTTTAGGCTGCGGGCATGGACACACGGCACGTTCGTTCGATCCTCGTCCCGATGGACGGCTCAGCCGCGGCGGATGCGGCCTTCGCGCTCGCTCTGCGGCTGGCCGCGCCGGACGGCGAGGTCATCGTCACCCACGTCATCGACCGGGCCACGATCGCCGCGGAGTGCGTCACCCCGTACGGCGGCGATCCGACCCCGGTTCTCGCGGCGCTCGACGAGGACGAAGAGACGCTCCTCGAACGGGCGCGGGAGCAGGCGCACGCGGCGAACGTTCGCTGCTTGACGCTGGCGGCGGACGGCAACCCGATCCGGGAGATCTGCTCGCTGGCCCGCCAGCGGAAGGTCGACGCGATCGCGATGGGCACCCACGGGCGCCGCGGACTCGCGCGCCTGATCCTGGGCAACACCGCGGCCGGCGTGCTGCACCAGACGGACGTCCCGACCTTCGTGGTGCACGAGGAGAGCGCCGAGCTGGCCGCCCGACCGTTCCGTCAGATTCTGGTCGCGCTCGACCCCTCGGCCGGCGCACGTAACGCCGTTCGGGCTGCGATCGATCTGGCGGCGCACGATGGGGGAGCCGTGTTCTTCGCGCACGTGGCCGAGCGCGACGACGGCGCCGCCGAACGGCAGGCGCTGCAAGAAGGTCGCCGCCTGGCCCACGCCGCGCACGTCTCGACCGATGCCGCGACGCTCGGCGGCGATCCGGTCGAAGCGCTGCTGGTCGCCGCCGAGACCATGCACGCCAATCTGATCGCGGTCGGCGCGCACCGCAACGCGACGGGCGGTTTCCGCATGGGCAGCGTCGCCGAGGCGATCGCCCGCACGAGCCCGGTGCCCGTGCTCGTCGTCCCCGTCACGCCGGTCGCCGCGGCGGCGCGCTGAGCATGGAAGCGACGCTGCTGACGACCGACGTTCGCCTCGAACGGCTCGACCGGTATTGGCGGGCAGCGAACTATCTCGCCGCAGCGCAGCTCTACCTGCGCCACAACCCGCTGCTCCGCCGTCCGCTCGAAGCGGACGACTGCAAACGGCGCGTGCTGGGCCACTGGGGCACTGTGCCGGGCTTGAATCTGATCTACGCGCACCTCAACCGGCTGATCGCCGACCGCGATCTCGACGCGATGCTGGTCGTCGGACCCGGTCACGGCGCGCCGGCCGTCTACGCCAACCTCTACCTCGAAGGAACGCTCGGCCAGACCGACCCGCGCTATACGCGTGGCGAGGACGGGATGCAGGCGCTGCTGCGCGACTTCTCGTGGCCGGGCGGACTGCCCAGCCACCTCACCGCGCGCACGCCCGGCACCCTGCACGAGGGCGGTGAGCTCGGCTATGCGCTCTCGCACGCGTACGGGATCGCGCTCGACGACCCGCAGGCGTTCGTCGCGTGCGTGATCGGTGACGGCGAAGCCGAGACCGGCCCGCTGGCGGCTTCGTGGCTCTCGCACGCCTTCTGCGATCCGGCCACCAGCGGCGCGGTGCTGCCGATCCTGCACCTCAACGGCTACAAGCTGTCGGCGCCGAGCGTGCTGGCCCGCATGCCGCGTGCGACCGTGCACGACTACCTGTGCGGGATGGGATATCAGCCGCTGTTCGTCGAGGTCGACGAGGACGACGCCCGTGACACGGTGCACGCCGCGCTGTGGCGCGCGCTCGACGACGCGGCCGACCTGCTCGACGACCGTCGCCGCCGCGCGCGGCTCGGCGCGACGCCGTTGTCGCCGCCGGTGCTGGTGCTGGTCAGCCCCAAAGGGATGACCGGCCCGCGCACGCTCGACGGCCTGCCGGTCGAAGGGACGCCGCGCGCGCACGGCATCCCGGTCGACGATCCGTACGGCAACGCCGCCCACCGCGCGGTCGTCGAGCAGTGGCTGCGCTCGTACCGGCCCGACGAGCTCTTCAGCGCGACCGGCAACCCGATCGCCGACGTGTTGGCGTGCTTGCCGCCGCCGGCGCGACGGTTGGGGCGCAACCCGCGCGCCAACGGCGGCAACCTGCGCGTGCCGCTGAGCCTGCCGCCGATCGACGAGTATGCCACGGCGGTCGGCGCGCCCGGCGCCGCGAGCTGTTCGGCGACGCACGCCCTGGGCAATTGGCTCGCGGCGACGCTGGAAGCGAACGCCGAGCAGCGCAACCTGCGCGTCTTCTCGCCCGACGAAGCCGTTTCGAACAAGCTCGACGGACTGTTCGACGTCACCGCGCGCGCGTGGACCCTGCCGGTCGCGTTCAGCGACACGCACCTCGCCCGCAACGGCCGCGTGATGGAGATGCTCAGCGAGCACACCTGCGAGGGCTGGATGGAAGGCTACGTCCTCTCGGGGCGGCACGGCCTGTTCGCCTCGTACGAAGGCTTCGTGCCGATCGTCGACTCGATGGTCGCGCAGTACGCCAAGTGGTTGAAAACCGCGGCCGGCGTGCCGTGGCGCGCGCCGGTCTCGGCGCTCAACTTCCTGATGACCTCGCACGTGTGGCGGCAGGAGCACAACGGGTACTCGCACCAAGGCCCGGGCTTCGTCAACACGGTGCTGGAGGCGAAGGCCGACTACGTGCGCGTCTACCTCCCGCCCGATGCCAACAGCCTGCTGTGCGTCGCCGAGCACACGCTGCGCACGACCGACCGGATCAACGTCGTCGTCGCGCCCAAGCAGGATGCGCCGCAATGGCTCGACCTGGCGGCCGCGCGCGCGCATCTCGCGCTCGGCGCGGCCCGCTGGGCATGGGCCGCCGACGACCCCGATCCCGACGTCGTGCTCGGCTGCGCCGGCGACGTGATGACGCTCGAGACGCTGGCGGCGGTCTCGCTGCTGCGCGAGCACGCGCCGTCCCTGCGCCTGCGTGTCGTCAACGTCGTCGACCTGTTCGCGCTGACCTCACCCGAGCTGCACCCACACGGCACCGGCGACGAGGCGTTCGTCGAGTTGTTCGGCACGACGCCGCCGGTGGTGTTCGCGTACCACGGATACCCGAGAACCGTGCACGAGCTGATCTACCGCCGGCCGCGGCCGGAACGCTTCCACGTCCACGGCTACGTCGAGGAAGGATCGACGACCACGCCGTTCGACATGACCGTCCTCAACCACGCCAGCCGCTACGATCTCGCGCTCGACGTCCTGCGGCGCGCGCGCGAACGGAGCGTCGTCGTCCCCGACGCCGCGATCGCCGCGTTCGAGGGCGCGCTCGCGCGGCACGCGGCGTTCATCCGCCGCGAAGGGTACGACCTGCCGGAGGTCACGGGATGGACGTGGCGGCGCTGACCCCGCCGCGGCCCAGCCACAGCTCGACGACGCGGCGCAGATCGGCCAGGCGCACGGGCTTGGCCAGATAGTCGTCCATTCCGGCGGCCAGGCACGCCAAGCGATCGTCCTCGAACGCGTTGGCGGTCATCGCCACGATCGGAACGCGCGGCGTCCCGCGCTGCGCTTCCTCCGCGCGGATGGCCCGCGTCGCCGCCAGCCCGTCGAGGACCGGCATGTGACAGTCCATGAACACCAGCGCGACGTCGCCGTCGCGCACCGCCGCGACGGCGGCGGCGCCGTCCTCCACCATCACGACACGCACGCCGAGCCGCTCGAATTGCTGCTCGAGCACCTCGCGCAGCGCGGCGTTGTCCTCGGCGACGAGCACGCTGCCGCGGACCTCGCGCTGGGCGACGCGTTCGACCTCGCTCGCCACGGCCGCGGCCTGCTCGAGCGCGAAGCGCGCGGTGAACCAGAAGGTCGAGCCGTGTCCCGGCGCGCTCTCGACGCCGATCTCACCGCCCATCAGCGTCGCCAGCTGGCGCGAGATCGAGAGGCCGAGTCCCGTCCCGCCGTGACGCCGCGTCGTCGAGGCGTCGGCCTGCACGAACGGCTCGAACAGCCGCTCGACGAGCGCGGGCTCGACGCCGATCCCCGTGTCCTCGACCTCGAAACGCACCACCATCTCGGCGGCGGTCGTCGCCAGCGGCACGGCGCGCACGACGATCCGGCCGCGTTCGGTGAACTTGACCGCGTTGCCGATGAGATTGAGCAGGATCTGGCGCAAGCGCCCGACATCGCCGCGCAGTGCGACCCGCACGCGCGGGTCGATGAAGGTCTGGAGCTCCACCCCCTTGGCGTGCGCCTGCGGCGTCAGCACGGCGGCGGCGTCCTCGACCACGGTCTGCATGAGCAGCTTCGTGACTTGGAGCTCGAGCGCGCCGGCCTCGATCTTCGAGAAGTCGAGCACGTCGCTGATCAGCGCCATGAGCGCCTCGGCGGAGCGGTTGATCGTCTCGACGTAGACGCGCTGGCGCGCGTCCAGGTTCGTCTCGGAGAGCAGCTCGGCGCTGCCGATGATCGCGGTCAGCGGCGTGCGCAATTCGTGGCTCATGGTGGCGACGAACTGCGACTTGACCTTCGAGGCGGCCAGCGCGCTGTCGCGCTGCGTGCGCATCTCCTGCGCGCGCTTGCGTTCGGTGATGTCGATGATCGCCGCCAGGACGAACGTGCCGTCGGGCGTTTCGACCGGGTTGAGACCGATCTCGATCGGCACCTCGGTCCCGTCGCGCCGCAGCCCGTAGAGGTCGCGGCCGGCGCCCATCGGCCGGCCGATCGGGGCGCCCAGGTAGCCCGCTCGCAGGGCGGGATGGGCGGCGCGAAGCCGGGCCGGCACCAGCGTCTCGACCGAGCGCCCGAGCAGCTCCTCGTGGTCGTATCCGAAGAGGCGCTCACCCTGCTCGTTGACGAGCACGATCGCGCCGGCGTCGTCGGCGACGACGATCGCGACCGGCGCGGCATGGACGATCAGCCGCAGATGATCCCGCATCGGACACGCAACCTCCCCCACCGCGGCGAACGACGTTCACCTCGGGTTCCACCCAAGTTCACCGCGGGGACGCACGATCTCCCGCGTGCAGTTCCTCACCGTCAACGCCGGCTCGACCTCGGTCAAGGTCGAGCGATACGAGCTGGCGTCGGGTACGCTTCCCTCGCTCGACGAACCACCGGCGGCCGTCCTCAGCCGCTGCTTCGCTCCGACCGCGGCGGAGGAGGTGCTGCCGGCGCTGCTGCGCGACGGCGACGTGGTCGCCCATCGCGTCGTGGCCGTGCCGCCCGATTGGAACGCGGTCACGACGTTCGACGCCGCCGCCGCCGATCGGATGGGGACCGCTGCCGGCAGCGCGCCGCTGCACGACGCGCTCGCGTTGCGGCTGCGCGCCGTGGTCGCGCACGCGGACCCGACGGTCGTACAGGTCGCCGTCGCCGACAGCGCGTTCCACCGCACCTTGCCGGCTGCCGCCACGACCTACGCGGTCCCGCGCGCATGGACGCGGGTGGGCCTGCGGCGCCGCGGCTATCACGGCTTGAGCCATGAGTACGCGGTGCACCGCGGCGCGCGGCTCGCCGGTCTGGACGTCCGGCGCTGCCGCGCGGCGACGCTGCACCTCGGCGGCGGGTCGTCGCTGTGCGCGATTCGCGACGGGGCCAGCATCGATACGACGATGGGGCTGACCCCGCTCGAGGGGGTTCCGATGGCGACGCGCTGCGGCGCGGTCGATCCGGGCCTCCTGCTCGAGGCGTTGCGGCGCGGCGCGACGCCCGCCTCGCTCGAGCGCATTCTCGAGCGGGAGTCCGGCCTGCTGGGTATCTCGGGCCGCAGCGGCGACGTGCGCGTCCTGCTCGATGCCGCCGACGATCCCGATGCGCGCTTGGCGCTCGACGTCTTGGCCTGGCGGGTGCGCACGTCGTTGGGCGCGATCGTGGCCGCGCTGGGCCGCGTCGACCTGGTCGTCTTCACCGGCGGGATCGGCGAGAACGTGCCGGCGCTGCGCGCCGCGGCGATCGCGGGACTCGAAGGGCACGGCGCGCAGCTCGACGAGCGGGTCAATCGCCACCAAGGCGGGGACGGTCGGATCGACGCGGCGTCGAGCACGATCGCCGTCGCGGTCGTCACGGCGCGGGAGGGCTGGCAGCTAGCGCGCTTCGCCGCTCGATTCCTCGCCGCGGACGGACACTTCGCCCAAGAGGACGTCGATCTGCTCGAGCGCCCGCAGGACGAGATCCAGGCGTTCGGGTGAGGGCGCGATGACGCCGTCGCGAAACGCCTCGACGTTCGCCACCGCGACCGCCAGCTGGTTGCGGATCTCGTGCAGCGCCGCTCTCACGCGGGTGCGATCATCTTGTAGCCCACCCCGAAGACGGTGATGACGTAGCGCGGACGTGTCGGATCGGCCTCGATGCGCGCGCGCAGGTTCGCCACGTGGCGGTCGAGCGTGCGATCGTAGACGTCGCCGTCGACGCTGACCCGCTCGATCAGCTGCTCGCGGGTCAGCGTCTGGCCGACGTGCTCGGCCAAGACGTCGAGCAGCTTGAACTGCGTCGGCGTGAGCATGACCGGTTTGCCGTCGACGGTGACTTCGTGGCCGACCGGGTCGATCGCGATCCCGCCGACGCGGCGAATCGTGCGCGCGGCGGCCGCCGGCGAGGTTGCCCCGCGCTCCGCGCGGCGCAGGACGGTTCGTACGCGCGCCACCACCTCGCGCGGACTGAACGGTTTGGCGACGTAGTCGTCGGCCCCGAGCTCCAGACCGACGACGCGGTCGATCTCCTCGCCGCGGGCGGTCAGCATGATGATCGGCACGTCACGGGTGGCTCGCACGCGGCGCAGCACGTCGGTGCCCGGAAAGCCCGGCAAGTTGATGTCCAGGATCAACAGGTCGGGGTGGTGCTGCTCGTCCAACGCGACGGCGGTCGGCCCGTCGGCGGCGCGCAGCACGCTGAAGCCGTCCTCGATCAGGTAGTGCTCGAGGACGTCGACCAGAGCGGGCTCGTCGTCGACGAGCAGCACGGTTCGGGCACGCGCGCTTTCCACGGTACCCGAGCGTTCACGGGTCCGGCGCGCGCCGACCTTCTGCGCCCGCGTCACCCCGGACCGATGGCGGCGCGGCGGTCGGCTTTCTCCCGTTCCTCGAGCCGATAGGCGGTCTCCAAGAAGATGCCGAGGTCGTCCAACAGTTGGCGGCAGACGCGCTCGGCGACCGCGTGGCCGACGGCCAGGTCGAACGCCGCCCCCACCGCGCCGCCCGGCGGCTCGTAGCCACCCTGCAAGTCGAGGATGCAGGACGTGTAGTCGTCGTCGCCGTCGACGCTCAGGGTGCCGTGGAAGACCGGAAACGGGCCCTGGCCGGTCGCTTGCCACGAGAGCTGGTACGAGGCGACCATCGTCGCACGATCGTCGGCTCGCCGGATGTGCACGGCGCAGTCGCGTTCCAGCTCGAACGCGGCGAGGCCGGCGATCTCGAGCGGTGCCCGTAAGGTCAGGACGGTCTGGTCGCCGCGGCGGTGACCGGCCAGGAACCGGTCGATGAAGCCCGGCGCGAGGCCGACGGCGCAGGCGACGGGACGGCGGAGGTGCAGCTGGCTCATGGTTCGAGCGTAACGACCGGCGCGGCACGGCTCGCGAAGGCCGCGCGAACGCCCGTTCACGCGCCGTTCCGAAGTTCGCCACCGAGCGCTGCTAGGCTCACCGACATGCAATCTGACGACGTGCCCGTCGCGGAGACTTCCGTCGACGAGCCTCTTCCCTTGACCATGCGGTTCGTGCTGACCATCGGCGCGTGCATCCTCGTCGGCTGGTGTCTCATGTACGCGCTGCTGCGCGCGCGGTGGTGAGGATGCACGTCCACCGCCTCGAGCGCATCTGGATCGGCATGGGCCTAGCGATGCTGGTGTTCTTCATCGCGGTGATCGCGACGTCGGCCGTCGTCGACGGCTTCGTTCCGCCCAGCCGCACGCAAACGATCGACCCGGCCAAGGTCTCCTCGACCCCGCCGTTCGACCACCCGGGTCTGCACCAGATCGGGCCCGGTCAGTACGAGGCCTACTACGTCGGACACATCTTCTCGTGGGACCCGGCGACGATCACCGTCCCGACCGGCGCCCACGTCACCTTCTACCTGACCAGCACCGACGTGATGCACGGCTTCTCGATCCCCGAGACCGGCGTCAACGCGTCGGTCACGCCCGGCTGGGTGAACGCCGTCTCACAGACCTTCCGCAAGCCCGGCACGTACCTGGTGCTCTGCAACGAGTACTGCGGCGCCGGCCATCAGCTCATGGCCGCCAAGGTGATCGTGCAATGAGGGTCACGACCTCCCCGCGCGCCGGGTCGACCGATGCGCTCGCGCTCTCCAAGGCCGAGGGCGATCTGGTCGCGCTCAGCCACGTCTACACCGCGACGCTGGTACTCGGCCTGGGCGCGCTGTTCGGCCTGCTGCAGGGCTTCACGCGCGCGAACTGGATCGTCATGCCGGCCTGGTTCGACTACTACCGGATGCTGACCGCGCACGGCGTGCTGATGGCGCTGGTCTTCACGACGTTCTTCATCACCGGCTTGTTCACGTACTGCGTCTACCACGCGATCCCGCGGGTGCGCTCGACGCTGGTCAACCGGATCGGCTACGTCGTCATGCTGATCGGCACCGTGATGGCGACGATCACGATCCTGAGCGGGAACGCGAGCGTCCTCTACACGTTCTACGCGCCGCTCAAGGCCAGCCCGTTCTTCTATCTGGGCGCGACGCTGCTGGTGGCCGGGACCTGGTTCGTCGCCTACGACGTGTTCGAGAACGTGGTGTGGTTCAAGCGGCACCATCCCGGCGAGCGCGTCCCGCTGCCCGCGTTCATGGCGGCGACCACCATGGCGATGTGGGTGATCGCGACCCTGGGCGTCGTCGCGGAGATGCTGATCCTCTTGCCGTGGTCGCTCGGCTGGACGCCGGGCGTCGACGTCGAGCTGACCCGCATGCTGTTCTGGTACTTCGGCCACCCGCTGGTCTACTTCTGGATCATGGCGGCGTACACGATCTGGTACGCCGTCGTCCCGACGACCTACAAAGGCACCATCTTCAGCGACGCGCTGACGCGGCTGGCGTTCATCCTGCTGCTGCTGCTCTCGACGCCGGTCGGGCTGCACCACCAGTACCTCGACCCCGGCATCTCGGCGGGCTGGAAGTTTCTGCACACCGTGCTGACCTTCGGCGTCGTCGTGCCCTCGTTCATGACCGCGTTCGCGATCTTCGCCTCGTTCGAGCGCGCGGCGCGGAACGCGGGCGTGCGCGGCTTCATCGCCACCGTGCGGTGGCTGCCGTGGCGGGATCCGGTCTTCGCCGGCCCGGCGTTCGGGATGATCCTGTTCATCTTCGGCGGCTTCGGCGGCATCGTGAACAACTCGTACTCGATGGACGTGCTGGTGCACAACACGATGTGGATCGTCGGTCACTTCCACATCACGGTGGGCGGACCGGCCGCGCTGACGTTCATCGGCGCGTCGTACCGGCTCGTTCCGCAGCTGACCGGGCGGCGTCTGTTCGCGCCGAAGCTGGCGCTCACGTCGATCTACACCTGGTTCGTCGGGATGGCGGTCATGTCGCTCTCGATGCACTGGGCCGGGCTGCTGGGCGCGCCGCGGCGCACGTCCGACGTCTCGTACCTGGGCGCGCAGGCCGCGCAGCTCTGGCACCCCGAGATGGTCGGCGCGGCCGTGGGCGGCGCGCTGGTCGCACTGGGCGTGCTGTTCTTCGTGATCGTCGCGACCGGGACGTTCCTCACCGATCCGGTCCGCGACGAGCACCAGCCGGAGCTCTCGTTCGCGCCGGCCGATCCGCACGCCGGCCCGACGCCGGCGCTGTTCGACCAGACCGGCCGCTGGGCGCTGCTCGCGCTGCTGGTGGCGGTGATCTCGTACGCCGGACCGCTGGCGCAGCAGCTCGGCGCGCACGCGTACCTCGCGCCGGGCATGCGCACGTGGTAGCAGCGCTGGCGCTGCTGCTGGCGACGGCGTCGCCGTTCGTTCCCGAGGAACGGATCGGCGACGCCGTCCCGGACATCCCGCTCGTCGCGCAGGACGGCCGCCCGTTCTCGCTCGCGCGCGGCGCCGGGCGCGTGCAGGTGGTGACGTTCGTCTACACGCGCTGCGGCGACGAACGCGCGTGTCCGGCGGCGTCGGGGAAGTTCGCGTGGCTGCAGCGCCATCTCGGAGCCGCGCCGATTCGCTTGGTCGAGATCACGCTCGACCCGGCCTACGACACGCCCGCCGTGCTGCGCCGGTACGGGCGCGCGTTCGGCGAGGACCCGGCGCGCTGGACGCTCGTGACCGGCCGGCCGGACGACGTCGCCGACCTCGCGACCCGGCTCGGCATCGCGACGCGCCGAACGGCGCCGCTGACGATCGTCCACACCGAGGCGGCGATCGTGATCGCGCCGGACGGCACGATCGCCGAGCGCGTCGCGGGCGCGGATTGGGATCCGCTCGACGTCCTGGCGCTGGCGCGCGCGCGCGCCGAGCAGCGCATCGCGCCGCTCACCGCGCTGCGGTTGTGGCTGGCCGCCGCGGCGGCCACCTGCGGCGCGGCGTCGGCCGGTCTTTCCGGCGCCGCGATGCTGGGCGTCTTGGCGTTGACGACGGCGCTCGTCGCGGCCGTCTTCGTTCGCGCGCTGCGCGCGCGCTGAAGCACCCCACGCGATGCCGGCGATCACGGCGCCGGCGTGGCGGGGACGAGCTCGACGTAGGGTGTGGTGGGCGAATCGTCCGGGCCGAGATCCTTCGGTGCCGGCGTGCCGGCCGGCCCGAGCGCGCGGATGAAGCGGTAGATCGCGCGTTGATCCGCGTCGCTGAGGGAGCGCACGTCGTGCCAGGTCATCGGCGGATGGCCGCCGCGGGTGCGGACCGCCGCCAGCCACTGTTCCTCGTCGATCTGCTGGAAACGCAGGCGCACGTTGGCCGGATACGCGGTTCCCCACGGGCCGCGAAAGCCGATCGCCGAGCCGGTCATCCAGCGTTCGGCCGGGAGCATCGCGTCCGAGTCACGCCACCCCGGCGTGTGGCAGTCGTTGCAGGCGCCGAACGCGACCAGCGCGCGCCCGCGGGCGAGCACGTCGCTCGCACCCGCGTCGACGGCCGCCGCGCGCGGCGTGGCGTCGAGTGCGGTCAGCGCGAGCAGCGCGAGCAGCGCGGCGGCACCGAGCAGCGGAGGAGTGGAACGCTTCATTCGAATCGCAGAGCCTCGATCGGGTTGAGGTGAGCGGCCTTCGAGGCCGGATAGTAGCCGAAGAAGACGCCGGTGAGCGCGGAGAACGCGAAGGCCAGCAAGACGGCGTCGAGCGGGACGAGCATCGGCCAGTGGCCGAAGGTCGCCACCGCCGCCGCGCCGGCGACGCCGAGCGCGATCCCGATCGCGCCGCCCACGCTGGCCAGCACCACCGCTTCGATCAGGAATTGCTCGAGGATCGCGCTCCCGCGCGCGCCGACCGCGATGCGCAGGCCGATCTCGCGGGTCCGTTCGGTGACCGAGACGAGCATGATGTTCATGATCCCGATTCCGCCCACCAGGAGCGAGACGGCGGCGACGCCGGCCAGCAGATACTCCATCACGGCGGTCGTCGCGGCAGCGGCGTTGGCGATGTCCTGCAGGCTGCGCACGTTGAAGTCGTCTTGCTCGTCGCCGACGATCCGGTGACGCTGCTCGAGCAGCCGCGTGATCTCGGTCTCGACGGGTGCGATCGTATCCGCGTCGTCGGCCGACACCGCGATGGCGCTGACGAAGATCGTCCCGGTCAGGCGCTGCATCGCGGAGGTGTACGGCAGGATGATCGTGTCGTCCTGATCTTGGCCGGAGGCGCTCTGGCCGCGTACGGAAAGCACGCCGATCACCGTGAACGGGACGTTGCGGATCAGCACGGTCTTACCGATCGGCGAGGCGCCGGGGAACACGTTGTCGACGACGGTCTGGCCCAGGACGCAGACCTTGGCCGACTGCGCAACGTCGGTGTCGGTGAAGAAGGAGCCGGCGGAAAGGCTCCATTGGCGGATGTACGTGTACGTGGGCGCGGCGCCGAGGATGGTGGTCGACCAGTTGTTCTCGCCGGCGATCACCTGCGTGCGGATGCCGACGCCCGGCGAGACGGCTGCGACGTGCGGCAGCTTCGCGATCGCGAGCCCGTCGTCCGGGGTGAGCGTCGAGGCGGCGCCGGTCCCCGTCCGCACGCCGCTCAGCGTGACGTTGCCGGGAATGACGATGATGAGATTGCTCCCCAAGCCGGTGATCGACGCCTGCACCGAGGCCCGCGCCCCGGCGCCGATCGACACCGTGACGACGACGGCGGCGACGCCGATGATCACGCCGAGTATCGTCAAGGCGGACCGGACGCGGTTGCGCACCAGCGCCTCCCACGCGATGCGCAGCAAGGTACGCAAGCTCATACCGGCAGCGCCTCCGCGACCGGCGCGTCGGAGACGATCGCGCCGTCGCGCATGGTCACGATCCGCTGGGCGGCACGGCCCACGTCGGGCTCGTGCGTCACCATCAGGATCGTCATCCCGTGCTCGGCGTTGAGGCGGCGGAAGAGCTGGGTGATCTCGTGTGACGATGTGGTGTCGAGCGCGCCCGTCGGCTCGTCGGCGAGGATCAGGCCGGGATCGTTCACGAGCGCGCGCGCGATCGCGACCCGCTGCTGCTGACCGCCCGACATCTGGTTGGACTCGTGCTGCGCCAGCTCGGCGATCCCGACGATGGCGAGCGCGCTGCGCGCGCGTTCGCGCCGCTCGTCGTCGGGGACGCCCGCGTAGAGCATCGGGAGCTCGACGTTCTCGATCGCGCTGGTGCGCGGGAGCAGGTTGTAGGATTGGAAGACGAAGCCCAGTCGGCGCGAGCGCAGGTCCGCCAGCGCGTCGGCGTCGAGGCGCGCGACGTCATTGCCTTCGAACCAATAGCGCCCGGAGGTGGGGCGGTCGAGCAGGCCGATCAGGTGCAGCAGCGTCGATTTGCCCGAGCCGGAGGCGCCCATGATCGCGACGAACTCGCCGCGCTCGATGGTCAGGTCGACGCCGGCCAGCGCGACCGTCGGCTGATCGGCCAGCTGATACAGCTTGCGCAGCCGTTCCAGGCGGACGACCGGGACCGCGTCGCTCATCGCCGCGCGCCGGCGCTGGTCAGCGAGCTCGACGTTCGCGTCAGTGCCGAGGCCGGCGCCGGCGTCGCGGACGCGGCGCGTTCGCTCGCGTCGGCGACGATCAGCGGGTCGCCGGCGTTCAACGCGCCGCGCAGGGGCGTGACCGCCGCTTGCGTCTCGCTGACGAGGACGATGCGTACCGGCACGAGCTGCGGTTGACCCGCGCGGAGCACGAAGACGCGGCCGGTGCGCCCGGCGACGACCGTGCGCGTGACGGACGCCATCGTGGTGCCCCACGGCGAGGTCGACGCCGTCGAGGGATGCTGCGTGCCGCCGGCCGGGGGCGCCCACTGCAGCGCCTCGAGCGGCACGATCAGCGCGCCCGTCACGCTCGCGACGTGAATGGTCGCGTTGGCCGTCATGCCCGGATAGAGCGCGCCGTCGCGGTTGTCGACGTAGACGACGGTGTCGTAGGTGACGACGTTGTTGACGGTCGTCGGGTTCTGTCGCACCTGGTAGACGACGCCGTGGAAGGTGCGGTTCGGATAGGCCAGCACGGTGAAGTCGGCGATCGCGCCGGCGCGGATGCCGCCGACGTCCGGCTCGCCGACGGCGATGTCGACCTCCATCTTCGAGAGGTCTTGTGCGATCGAGAACAGCGTCGGCGTTTGGAAGCTCGCCGCGACCGTTTGTCCGATCGAGATGTTGCGCGCGATGACCGTGCCGTTCACCGGTGAGGTGATCACGCTTTGGCGGACGTTGTAGTCGGCTTGCGCGACCTGCGCGCGCTCGACGTCGACGGCCGCGGCGGCGGCGCTCGCGCTCGCGTCGGCGCTGCGGGCCTGGGCGTCGCCGGCGGCGGCGGTCGCCTCTTGCGCGGCGAGCTGCGCGCGAGCCTGCTCGACCGCCAAGCGCGCCGCCGCGTAGGCGGCCTGGGCGGCGACCGCGGCCGAGACGTCGGCGTCGGTCTGGTTTTGTGCGATGTAGCCGCGCGCGAGCAGGGCGCGGTCGCGTCGAACGGTGAGGTTCGCGAAGTCGAGCGCGGCTTTGGCCTTCCCGACCTGCGCGACCGCGGACGCGAGCGCGGCGCGGTCGGCGGCCGCGTTCCGGCCGGCGGCGACGAAGGTCTGCCGCGCGCTCTGCGCCGTGGCGACGCCGGCTGCGAACTGACGCTGGGACTGCGTCTGCGCCGCGCTGGCCTGGTCGTACGCATCGCGGAAGGTCGTCGGGTCGATCTTCGCCATCACCTGGCCGGCCCGGACCTGCGAGTTGTAGTCGACGTCCAGCTCGGCGATCGTCCCGGAGACTTGGGTGCCGACCAGGATCAAGTTCTGCGGATTGACGGTGCCTTCGGCCGTAACCGTCTGCACGAGGCTGCCGCGTGTGACCGGGGCGGTGAAGTAGCCGACGGCGCGGCCGCCGCGCAGCCGCAGGACCAGCGCCAGCGCCGCCAGCGCCAGCAACAGCGCGAGCCCGGCCCACAGCAGCAACGGGCGCCGGCGCGAGCGCGGCGGCGGTGGCGGCGGAAGCGGTGAGAGCCCGGGCTGCGCGGGCGCGACGGTCAGGTGCATGGCCGCAGCGTAGAGCCTGCGGATGGCGAAGCCGTGAACGTCGTACGAAGGCGCGCGGACCGCGCGTTCACGCGCTCTTCGCGCCGGTGGCCGAACGGCCGCGCGTGCGGGTGAGCGGCTAGCCGGCGCGCAGGGAGGGCATCAGCCTCTCGGCGTTGCCGCGGCCGATCTGCGCCAGCGCCGCAGCATCGAAGCCGCAGCGCTCGAGCGCACCGACGTATTCGCCCGCGCTGCGGAACGGATAGTCCGTCCCGAACAGGATCTGCGCCGGCGGCACGAGCTGGCGCAGCGAGGACATCGCGCCCAAGTTCGACGACTGCGCGGTGTCGTAGAAGAAGCGCACCAGCTCGTGCTGCGCGCCGAACGGCAGCGCGCCGTGCATCGCCGGACTGGCGCCCAGCATCGCGAAGCGCTCGATCATGAACGGCATCGAGCCGCCGGCGTGGCAGAAGATGAAGCGAATGCGGCGGTATCGCGCGGCAGCCCCCCCGAAGAGCAAGCTCGCGATCGTGCGGCTGGTGTCGGTCCCGTACTCGACGACGCTGTCGGGGACGCCCGGCACGAGTCCCGTACAGCACGCGTTGCCGATCGGGTGCACGAACGCCACGACTCCGCGCCGGTCCAGTTCCGCCAGCACCGGTGCGAAGGACGCATCGCCGAGCCAGCGCCGCCCGTAGCTGGTGAACAGCGCGATCCCGTCGGCATGGAGCGCGTCGAGCGCGTAGGCGATCTCGGCCAGCGTTCCCTCGACGTCGGGCATCGGAACGGCGGCGAACAGCCCCAGCACGCCCGGGTGCGAGCGGGTCAGCGCGGCACCGGCCTCGTTGCAGGTGCGGACCAGCGCGCCCGCCGCGGATGCGTCGCCGAAGAAGAAGCCGGGTGCCGTGATCGAGAGGACCGCCGACGTGACGCCGCCGCGCGCCATGTCGGCGAGCGAGCGGTCCACGGTCCAGTTCCGCAGCACCGGCTGGAGCGGCACGTTGCGTCGCTCCATCTCCTCGACGTACGGAGGCGGAGCGAAATGATGGTGAACGTCGAGCCGCCCGCTCGGACCGCCGACCGGCATGTCCGCGAGACTCCGTGGCTGCGTCGATGAACTCCTGGCCCGAGCGGGGAAGCGGCGCTACCGCGTGCGCGTCACCTCGCCGGTCGCGCCGCCCGCGTGGACGCCGAGCGGCGCCCGCACCACCACCACCGGGACGTGCGCGCGCTGGAGCAGATCGGCCGCCACACTGCCCAAGAAAAAGCGCGGCATCGCCGCCCGTCCGTTGGTGCCGGTGACGATCAGCGACGCATCGCAGCTCCGGCTCTCGGCGACGATCTGCTCACCCGGATCGCCGCTGCGCACGATGGTCGTGCACGGGACGCCGTCGTCGTAGACGTGGCGCTTCGCGACGGCCAGGGTCTCGCTGCCGATGCCGGGCGGCAGCCCCGGTTCGACGACCATGATCAGTCGCAGCGCGACGTTCCGTGCGCGCGCAATCGCGATCGCGGTTTCGAGTGCCGCGCGCGCCGGCAGTGAGCCGTCGATCGCGACGACGACCGGTCCGCGTCCCGACGCATCGCCGACGTGGCAGGCGATGACGGGGACGTCGCTGCGCCGCATCAGCCCTTCGGCAAAGCTGCCCAGCAGCGTGTGCGCGAGACCCGTGCGCGCGTGCGTCCCGATGACGATCGCCTCGCTCCGCGTGCCGCGCACGACGTCCTCGACCACGCGTTCGCGCGATCCGACCACGACGTATGCCTCGGCGCCGATACCGCGCTTGCGCGCCATCGCGCAAGCGGCGTCGCAGTAGAATTGCCCCTCCTCGCGCAGCGTTTCGACCAGCGGGTCGAAGCCGGCGCCGGCGCCCTCGGCGAGCGGCAACAGGCTCTCGGACGGGTCGACGGCGTGACAGAAGGTCACCGAACCGCCGCCTGCGGCAAGCTCGAGAGCGAAGCGCACTCCTTCGCCCGACGAGGCCGTCCCGTCGACGGGGACGGTGAGGCGCGAAAATGCAGGCCTCATGGCGTCACGCGAGACCCGGCGCCGGAACGGTTCGCGAAGGCGCCTCGAAGGTCGTCACGCAGCCGCGGGGTGGACCGGTCTTCCTGGACCAGAATCTCGTTGGCGACGCCGCGCACGCCCACCATCCGCCGCACGTCGTGCGCGGCGTTGTCCTTCTGGTAGTGCCAGTCGACCACGCCCGAGAGCGTCAGCCAGCCATTGGTAACGGTGACGACGACGCTGTCGGCGGGGATCGTGACGTCGTAGGCCAGCGCGTCGGCGGCGCTGCGCGCGATGTCGGCGTCGGAGCGCCGGTGCAGTACGGGAAGGTCGACCGTCAGCTCATCGGCGATGCCGTCCAGGCCGCTGACGCGCCGGCACGCCGCCTCCGCGGCGAGCTTTTGCGCGTAGCTGGCGACGGTCCCGGTCAGGGTCACGATCCCGTTCTTGGCGATGACGCCGATACGGGCGGCGTCGATGCTGGGATCGAGCGCCAGCGCGTCGATCACGTCTCGCTGCAACGTGGTGTCGCTGTCCATCGTCGAAACATCCTCCTCGTCGAGAGCTCGAGCTGTGCCACGATGCTCTCGCTCCGCTTGGAAGAGCCGATGAACGCGGCGTGAAGGCCGGTGCGCGGGCGGGCGGACGAAACGGAACGACGACCTTCGCGCGGCCTTCACGCCGGCTTCTCGTCGATCGGCTTCGCTGTGTCCAAGCACCCGTCAGGAGGGAGCGTCGTCGATGGCCAGCAGCGCGCGCATTCGTACCGTGATCCGCGATTGGGTCGCCGCCTCCGGCGGCGTCCTCGCGCGGCTGCTCCCGGCCGCTGCACCGACGCGGGACGGCGTGCCGCACATGCTGCGCGACCCGTCGGCGAGCGCCGTCGTGGTGAGCTGCGAGCTCCCGCTCACCGCGCCCGCCGTGGTGGCGCTGGTCGAACGCGAAGCCGGACGGCTGCAAGCCGAGGTGAGCCCGAACCGCGTCGTGCTGACGTGTACGCGGACCGGCCCGGACAGCTTCGCCGTCGCCCTGGACGGGCAGCACGAAGGCCGCTGCGAGCCGATGTTCGAGGGAACGATTCGCGCCGACGGGATCGACGCCGGGCGGACGCGCCTGGTCATCAGTGGGCGCGCCGTGCGCAACGCGTCCGCCGCGGTTGAGCTCGACCTCGCCTACGTCGAAGGGCGGCTCCGCCGCATTCTCGAGCTGCTGGTTCGCCGCGCGGAACCGCGGCTCACGAGCCGCGCTTGACCGTCTCGAGCTCGTCCAGCGTGCGCGGCCAGTCGCGGCCGAGCAGACGCGAGAGGCTGCGATCGGCCAGCACGCGCCGGCCGGTCTGGCAGTTGGCACAGTAGTTGGTCTCGTTGTCCGCGTAGCGGATGCGCTGGATCGGCTCGCCGCAAACCGGGCACGGCCGGCCGTAGCGGCCGTGCACGGCCATGTCGTCGCGAAACGCCGTCACCTTCTCGGGGAAACCGTCCCGCGCTTCGGCCTTGAACTTCTCGGTCCACGCGCGCAGCGTCGCGCGCGTCGCGTCGTAGAGGCGCTGCCACTCCGGATCGCTCAACGCGCGCGTGAGCGCGATCGGCGAGAGGCGCGCGGCGTGCAGGATCTCGTCGGAGTACGCGTTGCCGATCCCGCTCAGGAAGCGCGGATCGGTGAGCGCGCGCTTGAGGGTGCGGTTCTCGCGTGTGAGCGCGGCGCGAAAGGCGGGCAAGTCGGCGGCGAAGACGTCGATCCCGCCCGGATCGAGCGCTTCGAGCGCCTCCACGCCGCGCACCAGGTACAGCGAGGCGCGGCGCTTCGTCCCGGCTTCGGTCAGCACCAGCGAGCCGTCGGGAAAGTCGAACGCCGCCAACGCGTTGCGGCCGGCCAGCTTCGCGCCCGCCGCGCGCCAGTGCAGCCGGCCTGCGATCATGAGGTGGAGCACCAGCCACAGGTCGCCCTCCAAACCGATCGCGATGCGCTTGCCGACCCGGCGCAGCGCGCGCACGGTGCGGCCGTCGACGGCGCCGATCGGCGGATCGGCGGTGCGCAGCAGAAACGGGTTGGCCAGCCGGACGCGCTCGAGCGGCCGGCCGACGATGCGCGGCTCCAGCGCGCTGATGTACGCCTCGACGTCGGGCAGCTCCGGCATCGCTCGACGACCTTGGCAGGCGAAACGCGCGGCTCCTGGGGGCCGGCGCGGTCGACGGGGAAGGAGGCGGCATGGACGAGGACGCGCGCGACGAGGCCACCTCGACGCTGCCGAAGTACCGGCAGCCCGGCTTCATGGAGAAAGAGCTCTCGCTCTACCAGGCCGCGCGGGCGGCGACGATCTCGGTTCGGCGCTATGGCGACAACACGATTCCCATCACGGCGGTGACGCCGGTCGACGCTCCGAACGCGATCGCGCCGGTCGAAGACTTCAACGACCCGAACGACCGTTGAGCGTCGACGAGCACGATCCGCATCGCGCGGCCGCTGCGGCGCGCGCGTCGCTCAAGCGCGCCGTCAAACGGTTGGGCTGGGTGCTGGTCGACGCGGCGACGGTCGAGGTGCGCGTCGAGCGCGCGGTCACGGTCGGCTCGCGCACGATCGTCGTTCGCGGCCGCGTGCCGATCGACGTCCCGGCCGAGTTGACGCCGGAGGCCGCCGCGGCCGCCGTCGCACCCCTGGTCGACCCGACGGTCGCGCAGTTCGCGCACGCGATGCGGCGTGCGGTCGGTACGATCCTCACCGACCCCGACGACGTTACGCAGACGCGCACGTTCGATCGGCCCTCGTTCTTCTCGGCGCTCGAAGAGGCGCGGCGTTTTCTGCTCGACGCCTGGCGCGCGCTCGAGAACCGGCGCGTCGACGAGCGCGTCGAGGCCGAGCTCGGGCTGCGCTTCTACCTCGAGGGCCTGGGCGGCGCGGAACGCACGCTCGAGTATTTCGTCGGCCCGACCAACTCGGGCAAGACGCACGCCGCGCTCGAGCTGCTGGCGGCCGCTGAGAGCGGGATGTATCTGGCTCCCTTGCGACTGTTGGCACTCGAGGTCTACGAGCGCCTGATCGAGTGGGGCGGGCGCGCGTCCCTCGTCACCGGTGAGGAGCGCATCCTCGAAGCCGGCGCGCGCCACGTCAGCTCGACGGTCGAGATGGTCGATCTGACGCGCGAGGTCGAGGTCGCGGTCGTCGACGAGGTCCAGCTGCTGGCGGACGAGCAGCGCGGCTGGGCTTGGACGCTCGCGATCGCCGCGGTCCGCGCCAAGCACGTCATCCTGTGCGGCTCGGAAGACGGGCTGCGCGCCGCGACGCGTTTGGCCGAGCGGCTCGGTACGACGATCGCGGTGCGGCGCTTCGAACGCAAGAACCCGCTACGCGTCGTGCCGGCGGCGGGGGTGAGCGGCTTGCAGCCGGGCGACGCCGTGATCGCGTTCTCGCGGCGCGCCGTCATCGAGTATCAGCAGCAGGTCGTGCGCGCGGGCCTGGGGTCGGCGGTGATCTACGGCTCGCTCTCGCCCGGTGTGCGCCGTCGCGAAGCGGAGCGGTTTCGCACCGGCGCAGCGCAGGTCGTCGTCGCGACCGATGCGATCGGCCTGGGCCTGAACCTGCCGATTCGGCGCGTCGTCTTCGCGGCGGTGCGCAAGTTCGACGGCGTCGCGACGCGGAACCTCACCGCCGCCGAGATCCGCCAGATCGCCGGCCGCGCCGGCCGCTACGGGTTGCACGAGGAAGGGCTGGTGACCGCGCTCGACGCGCGCGACGTCGGCCTGATTCGCCGCGCGGTCGAAGGACGTGCGCCGGAGGCGCCGGACGGTCCGCTCTGGATCTCGCCGACCGACGAGCACCTGCGGCGACTCGGAGCGATCATCGGCACGACGCGGGTCAGCCGCCTGCTGGACTTCTTTCGCACCCGCGTCCTCGCGAACGATGCGCAGCTGCGGATCGCCGACGTGAGCGCGCAGATCGACGTGGCGCTGGCGCTCGAGCTCGCTGACGGCTTCCTCGCGCTGCCGTTTGAGACGCGCGCGGTGTACAGCCGGGCGCCGGTGTCGACGCGCGGCCCGAGCCTGGACGTGCTGGCCCGCTGGGGCGCGGCGCACGCGCGCGAGGGCGTCGTGGCCGGCGACGAGCTGGCGCGCTTGGGCGGACGCGACCGGCTCATGATCGACGAGGACCGCTCGCGCTTGGCGACGTTGTATCTCTGGTTAGCGCAGCGCTTCCCCGACGTGTACGTGAACGCCCACTTCATCGCGGAGCTGCGGGACGAAGCCGACGCGGGGATTCAAGCGACGCTGCGCGCACGGGGCTCGCACGCGCCGCACGCGACGGTTCCACCGCCGCGCCGCACAATCGTGCGCCGGCCGCCACGCCCGTCGTATCCGAAGCCGCGTCGCCGGCACTGACGGGAAGGCCGTGCTCGCGCGCGCTGCGAATGCGCGCCGGGATGAAGCTACGCGCCGCGAGTTTCGCTCTGTGCTTGAGCGTTACCGCAATCGCCGCTGCGCCCGCGCGCACGCCGGCAGTCAGGCCGGCGACGACCACCTCGCCGTCGCCGAAGCCAAAGCCGACGCCGCATCTGAGCAAGTGGCAACAGCACGAGCTGGAGATGTATCGCGCTTCCGCGCCGGCCGACGAGTATTTCGGCCGGATGAAGATGAGCTTTCTCGGCATGAACAACACGTTTCATGACGCCGCAATCACGGCGGGCGACCACACGACCAATCCCGCGATCATCGCCAAGGTCGCGTTCGCCGAAGAAGCGCTCGACGCGTGGGGTCGCAAATATCCGCACGATCCACAGTTGGCGCGCACGTACTTCTTGGCAACGGTCGTCGACCGCAAGATCTGGGTAAAAGCGAACCAAGATCGCGCCTGGGTCTACCTCAACCGGCTCGTGCAGCTGTTCCCGGACTCGTATTTCGGCAAGCTGGTCAAGCGCGATCTCGTCGTCGGCTTCACCGAGCATTACTACGCCGATCCCGTGCCGTGCCCGGCGCCGACCGATACGCCGACGCCGACCCCCGAACCCACCGTGTCGCCCTCGCCGACACCGGAGCCGCGTCGCGGGCATCGTGAGCCGCCGCCGACGCCCACGCCGACCCCCACCGCGACGCCGACCCTCGAGCCCACGCCGAGCCCGACGCCGACGCCGACCGTCACCACGCCGGCACCGCATCTGACGATCGTCGTGCTGCCGCAAGCCTGCGTGCCGCCCGCCACGCCGAAGCCCACGCCCTCGCCGTCCGCCATGCCGACGCTGACGGCCGCACCGGCGGCACCCGTCGAGACGCCGAGCGGCACGCCGCTACCGGCTCCCCCGGCACCGACGCCGGGGCCGACGATTTCGCCACACCCCTAGTCGGGCCGCCTCAGCGGGAGTACCATCAGCGCATGCGTTGGCTTTCGATCATCGGCGTGCTCGCCGCAGTCGCGCCGCGCGCCGTGGGCGCGCAGGCGCCCGCACCAATCGCCGTCACCTCCTGCACGGTACTGCAATATCAACCAGTGCGCGCGCATCCGTTCTGGAACCCGTGGTTCGTTCCGCCGAACGGCAGCCCGTACACCGACGGCCTGCAGATTACGTACGTCAATCGCAGCAGCCAACCGGCGACCCGCGTCGCGTTCTTGGTGAACTACCGCGGCGCCGTCGAGCACGTCGTCGACGAGGGAACGTTCTCGCCCGGCGTGTCGATCACGCACACGTTCGGCCAGTTCAACGGCTATGCATATCTCGGCCCGCGGCCCAACGTGTGCCGGCCGGTCGCGGTTCGCTTCGCGGACGGCTCGATCTGGCGCGCGCCCGGCATCACCCGCTCCTCGACGCGCTGAGCGCCGCTCGTCTCAGGCGCTGCTCCCCCCGAGGAGTGCGATCTTCTCGGCGGTGTCGCTGCCGGTTTGCGGAGAGAACAGAACCAGCTTGAGCCCCGGCTGCTCGACGACGTCGAATTGCTTGAACCGCAGCAGCAGCTCGCCGGCGCGGTCGTGCTCGACCGGCTGCAGCACTTCGTGGATCTCGTCGACCGCATACTCCGCCCACCACTTCACGAACAGCGGGCTGATCGCGTTGAGCTGCTCGGCCAGCGCGGCGAATGACGGCGGCGCGCCGCGCCGCGCGTACGTCATGCGAAAGTCCGCGACGCACGCGCGCGCCAGAGGTTCGAAATTCGCAAGGTGTGCCGGCCCCCATTCCTGGCGCAGCAGCCGCCAGAGGAAGTTGCGCTCGAGGGCCTGCGCATTCGGCCGCATCCCGAAGATCGCGGCGAATTCCCGGTTCCAGACCAAGATGTCGTACCGTCCGTTGCGCACGAACGCCGGACAGCGGAACTCGTCGACGACGTCGCGCAGCGACGGTTGCTCGCCGACGTCGTCGGCGACGTCCGGATGTTGCGGCGGGCGGCCCGCCAGCTCGAAGAGATACTGCGTCTCCACCGTGTTGAGTTGAAGGACCGCGGCGATGTTGCTGAGGACGCGCACCGACGGGCGAATGTCGCGGCCCTGTTCGAGCCAGGTGTACCAGGTCGAGCCGACGTTGGCGAGCTCGGCCACTTCCTCGCGGCGCAGGCCGACGGTGCGACGCTTCCCGTTTGCCATGAACCCGTACGTACTCGGTGTGATTTGCTTGCGTTTGGTTCGCAAGAACGTCGCCAACTCTGATCGCGCGTTACCCGTGTTCGCGTCCGTTGAGCAACTCATGTCCGCTCCCCACGCTGGACATCCGACAGCTACCGTATCAGGCTACCACTAGCATTGGGTAGGGACAAGTATAGAGCGCCGGTCACCGTGCAATCGGGACACGTGTAGTGTTGCTCGACGCTACGGGACCTCGCGCCCACGCTGGTCTTGGCCCAGTGACCGAGCGCGAATGTACTAAGGCCTTAGTTGACAAGTCGCGGCTGAGGCGCTAGGGTGTACTAAAGCCTTAGTAGTCTCGCCGTGAGGTGTCCGTTGGGCCGCGAGAAGCGCAAACCCCTGACCAAAGCCGAGCTGCGCGTGATGGAGGTCCTGTGGACCCTGCGCAGCGCCACCGTCGCCGACGTCCAGGCGGCGATTTCCGAGCCGCTCGCCTACACGACGGTGCTCACCATGCTGCGCATCCTCGAGCAGAAGGGCTTCGTGCAGCGCCAGGCCGACGCGCGTGCCCACAGCTACTTCCCGGTCGTCGAGCGCGACGACGCCGTCGGTTCGGCGGTCGGCGATTTGGTGCAGTCGTTCTTCGCCAACAGCAAGGGCGAGCTGGCGGTGCGGCTGGTCGCGGAGTCGCGGCCTTCCGACGCCGAGCTGGCCAAGCTCAAAGAGCTGATCTCGCGCTATGAAGAGGAGAACCCATGATCGCGCCGCTCGCGCACGTCCTCTTCGTGTACTTGCTCGACGGCGTGTGGGAAGGCGCGCTGTTCGCCTTGGCGGCCGCGCTCGTGCTGCGCTCGATGCCGCGCGGCAACGCGACGACCCGCTACGCGGTGCTGGTGCTCGCGCTGTGCGCGGTGGTCGTCGTCCCGCTCTTGACCGCGTGGCTGACGCTGCGCAGCGCGCCCGCGACCGTCGCGACGACCCCGGCGACGATCGTCTTGCGCACGAACGCCGACGATCGGTTGCGCGTGCGGGTGCTGCGCGAAGACCTGCCCGCACTGGTGACGCCGCCGAGCGAGCCGCGGCTGCCGGCGTTCCAGCGCTGGAACCTGCCGATCCCGCGTCTGCTGGCGCTCGGCGTCGTCGGCGCGTGGCTGCTGGGAATGCTCTACGTCGGCCTGCGCCTGGTCATCAGCCTCGCGCACCTCGAAGGCCTCAAGCGCAACGCGCTGCCGTTGCCGCTCGCCTATCGCGACCGCCTCGTCGCGTGGACGAACGCGGTCAAGGGATCGCGCGGCGTACGCCTCTGCCGCTCGGCCGAGGTGACGATCCCGATCGCGGTCGGCCTGTTCGACGCCATGATCCTGGTCCCCGAGGCGCTGCTCGACGCGCTTTCGAGCGAGGACATCGATCGCATCATCCTGCACGAGCTCGCGCACTTGCGCCGGAACGACGACTGGCTCAACGCGTTCGAGCGCGTGGTGAGCGCGGTGCTGTTCTTCAACCCGGCCGTGCTCTGGCTGGTCGCCCGGCTCGATCTCGAGCGCGAGGTCGCGTGCGACGATTGGGTCGTGACGCAGACCGCGCAGCCGCTGCCGTACGCGCATTGCCTGGTGCGGGTGGTCGAATCGGCCAGCTGGCCGTACCGCGCGATGGCCGCGCCCGGCGTGTTCGTCACCCGGCGCAGCATGTCGATCCGCATCGAGCGGCTGCTCTCGGCGCACCGCGACGTGCGCTCGCGGGTCGCGCTCGGACCGGCCTCGCTGGCGGTGGCGTCGATCGCGGCGCTGGGCGTCCTGGCGGCCTACGTCTCGCCGTCGATCGCCGACGAACCGCCCGCGACAGCGGCGGCGCCGCCGGCGATCGCGACGCCGCACGTCGTGCATACCCTCTCGCCGGAACAACGGCTGGTCGAGTGGGCGGTCGTCCCGGCCGCCGCCGCGCCCCACGCGAGCGCGGTGGCCCTCGCGAGCGCCGTGCCCAAGCGCGCGCCGGCCGTCGCTTCGCTCGCGCCGCTGCGGCCCGTCCCCGCAGCCGCGGTGAAAGCGCGGCCCGCGGACGGAAGGCGTACGTACGGCCCGTACGCGTACGCCTACGCCGCCCGTCCCGAGCCGGTGCCGAGCCCGGCGCCGGCGCGAATCGGTGACCCGACGCAGGTCGCGAACGACGACTACATCAGCGAGCTCGCCGCCGCCGGCTACACGCACCTCACGCTCGATCAGCTGATTCGGATGCGTAGCGTCGGCGTCACGCCGGCGCTGATCCGGGACCTATCGGCGGCCGGCTTCACGCACCTCTCGCCCGACGAGCTGGTCCATCTGGCCGCGGTGGGAGTCGACGGTCCGTACGTGCGCAGCATGCGTTCGCTGTTCGGCAATACCCTGAGCGTCGAGGACGTCGTTCAGCTGCGCGCGGTCGGCGTGACGCCGGAGTACGTGCAGACGCTCAAAGCCGACGGCCTCGCCTCGCCGAGCGTCTCCGACGCCGTCAGCGCGCGCGCCGTCGGACTCGACGGAGACTACATCCGCACGATGCGCGCGCGCTTCGGCAACGCGAGCGTGCGCGAGCTGCGCAACGCGCAGGCGGTCGGCGTGACGCCGGAGTACGCCGACCAAATGCGCGTCGCCGGACTCGGGAACCTCGATCTGCGGCAGCTGCAGCAGGTGCGCGCGCTCGGGCTCGACGCCGACTACGTGCGCTCGATGCGAACGCGGTTCGGGAACCTGAGCGCGGGACAACTCACCAACGCGCGGGCCGTCGGGCTGACGCCCGAGTACGCCGACCAGATGCGCGCGGCCGGTCTGCCGAACCTGAGCTTCGACGACCTGCGCCGCCTGCGCGAGTTCGGCATCGATCCCGACTTCATCAAGAGCTGCAAAGCGCACGGGTTCACGAACTTGTCGGTCGATCAGCTCGTGCGGATCCGCGCCAGCGGGTTGCTGTGAGGACGTTTCGATCGCTCGCGCGGCTGGGCGCGCTCGCGCTGCTGCTGCTGGCGGCGCCGCGCCCCGTGCTCGCCGCGCAGCAGGTCAGCGGCGACTGGAGCGTTCACGAGCGGCCCGGCCCGCCGGCGCGCCTCGCGCTGCGCCTGGATACCGACGACGCCGACTTCTCGAGCGATCGCTACGCGCCGGCCGATCTGGGCCTTTCGCTGCACGAGCTCGACGCGCCGGGGCATCACGTCACCTTCACCATCAACCGCGACGCCGGACGCTTCGCCTGCGACGGCTGGGTCGGCGGGGGCTCCGGCGCCGGGACGTTCACGTTCACGCCGAACCCGGGGTACCTGGACGCGTTGCGGCAACGCGGACTCGCGCCGCCGAGCGACGAGCGGCTGTTCAGCGCGGCGAGCCTCGACCTTTCGCTCGCCTACGTCGACGCGATGCGCGCGGCGCTGCCGGCGGTCGACTTTCACGACCTGATCACGCTGCGCGCGATGCGGATCGACACCGACTACATTCGTCTCGCCGAAGCGCACGGTTTCCACAACCTGAGCGCCGCAGAGTTGATCCGGGCGCGCGCGCTGCGCATCTTCTAGGACCAGGTTTCTCCGGCGCCGAGCCGGTGCACAAGGGAGCATGGCCTCCCGTGCCCGGTCGGTAGCGTGGCTGCTCGCGCTGAGCCTCGCGCTCGGCGACGCCCTCCGCATCCCCGCCCGGATCGCCCTCGCCAGCCGCGTCGGTGACGCCGTCGGCGACGATCACCAAGCTCGGCTCGTATCACATCGCGCCGGGGAAGATCTTCGTGGCGGGCATCTCGTCGGGCGGGTTCTTCGCCGTGCAGATGCATTTCGCGCACGCCGGCGTGGTGCGCGGCGCGGCGATCTATGCCGGCGGCGTCGACTGGTGCGCGCAGGACAACGTCGCGCTGGCGCTGGTCGACTGCGGCGGCGAGACGGTGAACGGTCAGGCGCTCTACAGCAGTACGCTCGCGCAATCGGAGTCGTACGTCGACCAGCAGTCGGCGGCGCAGACGATCGATCCGGAAGCGGACATCGCCGGTCAGCCCGTCTACCTGTGGTCGGGGACGCAAGACCAGGTCGTCAACCCGAAAGAGATGGCCGATCTGGCCGCCGAGTACGAGCATTACGGTGCTCGCGTCACGTTCGACAACGGCTATCCGGCCAACCACGGTTGGGAGTCACCCAACGGGCAGGTCGCGTGCGGCACGGCGGCCGAGCCGTACATGATCGCCTGCGAGGGCGCGAACGGACAGCCGTACGACTCCGAGCAGACCTGGCTGACGCTGTTCCTCGGCACGCTGCAGCCTCGTAACGACGGGACGCTGCGCGGAGCGCTGTTGCGCTTCGACCAGACCGAGTTCGGCGCGTCGGCGGCGAACTCGATGGATACCAACGGCACGGTCTTCGTTCCGCAGACGTGCGCCGCCGGCGCGAGCTGCGGCCTCGTCGTCGCGCTGCACGGATGCCTGCAAGGCCACGCGCAAATCGGCGACGACTTCGTCACCGAGGGCGGCATCGATCAGTGGGCCGACGGCAACGGCATCGTCGTCCTCTATCCGTACGCCGTCGAGTCGGCCGGCCCGCAGCCGTACAACCCGCAGGGCTGCTGGGACTGGTGGGGCTACGACGACCCGAGCTATGCCCTCAAGGCCGGCACGCAGATGCAGATCATCTACGCGATGGTCCAGCGCGTCGCCGGCACCCCGTAGAACGCACTAGAAGTGCATCAGGCTCATGACGATTGCGGTGAGCGAAACCTCCAGACCGCTCAGTGCGAGCAGATCCTGCCGCATGCGCGCGCTACGCGGCCGTGATGTGAACCATTGCCGCCATTTGATCGCGAGAATGACGCCGAAGCAAATCGTTGGAAGAAAGTAGGCGACGCCTACCCACGCGTTCGGCACTGGAAGGATCTTGAACATGATGAATGTTGCGCGAGACGACAGTCATCCCCGTCTTCGCAATCGTTCGGTCCCACTCGGCTATGATTATACCAGTCAGTAGTGGAGCCCGCTATAGCGTACTACAGGGCATGGCTAGATTGTCAAGACTCAGGCGAAGCGGAGGGTGCCGTCGTCGAGGCGGCCGGTGTGCAGGGCCAGGAAGTCGAGGATGTAGTTGTCGCCGGTGCGCCACGGGAACGGGCCGCGTTGCGGAAGCCGGCCGCGGGCGCGCTGGACGTAGCCCGAGGTGAGCGTGAGCAACGGTTCGCGCGCGAGGTCCTCGCGCAGCGGGCGCGGCGTCGCGGTCGTGAAACGGCGGCGGCGCATGTAGCGGATCAACCGGGCGACGTAGCGCGCGTTCAAGTCGACTTTGAGCGTCCACGACGAGTGCGTGTAGCCGAACGCGAAGGCCAGGTTGGGCACGCCCTCGAGCATCGTGCCTTTGTAGACCAGGCGTTGCGAGACGTCGACCGGCTCGCCGTCGACGCGCAGCGCGACGCCGCCGAAGAACTGCATCGTCAGCCCGGTCGCGCTGACGATCACGTCGGCCGGCAGCTCGTCGCCCGACTCCAGCCGCACGCCGTGTTCGGTGAGCTCGGCGATCCGTCCGGTGACGACCGAGGCGTCGCCGCTGCGCAGCGCCTTGAAGAGATCGGCGTCCGCGGCCAGGCAAAGCCGCTGGTCCCACGGCTGATACGAGGGGTTGAAGTGCACGTCGACGTCGTGTCGTGCCGGATCGTAGGACGCGCCGAACGCGCGCAGCACGCCGCGCCGGATCAGCTGCCGGAAGCGGTCGGGCCGCTTGCGCGCCAAGCCGTAGACGAACGAGCTGTAGGCGACGTTCTTCCACCGCACGACCGCGTCGGCCAGCGGGCGCGGCAGCCAGCGGCGGATGCGGTGCGCGAGCTCGTCGCGCGAGGGGAGCGCCGCGATGTACGAGGGCGAGCGCTGCAGCATCGTGACGTGCGCGGCGGTTCCGGCCAGCGCCGGCACCAGCGTGACCGCCGTCGCGCCGCTGCCGACGACGACGACGCGCTTGCCGCGCACGTCGAGATCGGCGGGCCAGAACTGCGGGTAGACGACCGGCCCCGCGAAGCGCGCCATGCCGGGCCACTCCGGCGCGTATCCGCCCGCGTAGTCGTAATAGCCCGCGCACGCCAACAGAAAGCCGCAGGTCAACGTCGCGGTCGCGCCGTTCACCGAACAGGTCACGGTCCAGTGCGCTTGCGCGCTCGACCACTCGGCGGCCACGACCGTATGGCGGTAGCGAATGCGGCGATCGATCCCGTAGTGCGCGGCGGTCTCGGCGACGTAGGCGCGGATCGTCGCGCCGTCGACGATCGACTTCTCACCGCGGTACGGCCGGAACGGGAAGCCGAGCGTGACGATGTCGGAGTCCGAGCGAATGCCGGGATAGCGGAAGACGTCCCAGGTGCCGCCGAGGGCGGAGCGGCTCTCGAGGATCGTATAGGTCAGTTCGGGGTTGCGCTCGTGGAGACGGTACGCGGCGTCGATGCCGGAGATCCCCGCTCCGACGATGACGACGTCATAGTCCACTTGTGCCATCGCAGAGGACCTCTCGTCGGCGAATCGTGCGGTCCCTGCGCACCGCCGTAGGAGCTCGCCGACGCCGCACCAAAGGGCGCCCGCGACTCCTCAGCTCCGTTCGGAGGCCGGCGTGCGTTTCCAATCCTTCGGTGCGGTGTTCTTCCTCGCGCTCGCCGTCGGCTGTTCCGGCGGCGGCTCGGGGACACCGGCCGCGCCGTCCGCGCCGTCGGGATCGCAGTCGGCTCCGAGCGCGACCGCGACGCCGAGCGCGACACCGTCGGCGCGACCGAGCGCGTCGCCGACGCCGACGGCATCCCCGACGCCGACCGCCGCGCCGTCATCCACCCCCGGCTCGACGCCGTTCGCCTGCAACGACGCGCAGTTCCTGACCGATCAGAGCGAGTTCGGCGCGGGCACGCTCAGCGGCGATCAGCTGGTCGACGTGTGCGGCAACGTCACCTCCGTGCTGGCCGAGCAAGACACCAGCAGCGGTCACCACGGCTACTTCTACGTCACGATGCCGTCGGGGTATCAGATCGAGATCGTCTCGAACCTCGATGCGATGGCCGAGGCGTCGACCGATCAGCCGCCGGCGTGGCCGTGGGTCGCGACCGGCCAGTACGTCTACGTGCAGGGCCGGTACTACTACGACAACGCGTCGAGCCAGGGGATCGACTGGACCGAAGACGACACCGGTTCGTGGCCGTACGTCGGCTGGGTCGCGGTATGCGACGCGAACGGCAACAACTGCGTGAAGTACTGGTAGCGGCGCGGAATCTCAGCGCAGGGCGGCCACGATCGCGTCGCCCATCGCGCTCGTCGTGGCGGTGCCGCCCAGATCCGGCGTGAGCGTCGTTCGCGCGGTCATCACCGCCTCGACCGCGTCGGCGATGCGCTGCGCGGCGTCGCTCGCCGCGGCGTCGCCGTGCTTGCGGCCCAGCCACGCCAGCAGCATTTGGCCGGAGACGATCATGGCGTAGGGGTTGGCGACGTTGCGGCCTGCGATGTCGGGCGCCGAGCCGTGCGTCGCTTGCGCCATCGCCTTGTGCGGCCCGGCCGAGAGGCCCGGCGCCAAACCCAATCCGCCGACCAGGCCGGCCGCCTCGTCGGAGAGGATGTCGCCGAACATGTTGGTGGTGACGACGACGTCGTACCGCTGCGGCGTCATCACCAGGCGCATCGCGAAGGTGTCGACGATCGCCTCGTCGAGCATGACGTCGGGAAACTCCCGGCCGACGCGCTTGACCTCCTCGACGAACATCCCGCAGCCGAGCTTGAAGACGGTGTCCTTGTGAACGACGGTGAGGTGCTTGCCCCGCGTGCGCGCCAGCTCGAACGCCTCGCGCGCGACCTTGGCCGAGCCATTGCGGGTGATGACGCGCACCGAGATGGTGACGTCGTGCGTGGGCCGGAACTCGCCGCTGCCGGCCACGACGTTGCGGTCGGGTTGAAAGCCTTCGTTGTTCTCGCGCACGATCACCAGGTCGACGTCCTGGTGGACGGACGGGATGCCGGGATACGACTTGACCGGCCGGATGTTGGCGAACAGGTCGAAGTGCTTGCGCAAGATCGGGTGCGGGTTGGGCGCTTCGGCGACCTTCGGATAGGCCATGTGCCCGATCGGGCCCAGCACCCAGCCGTCGAGCTGCGCGAGTCGCTCGAGCGTATCGGCCGGCATCGTCGTGCCGAGCGTCTCGTACGCCCGGCGGCCGATCGGAACGTCTTGCCATGCGATCTGCAAGCCGCTCAGCCGCGCCGCGGCCCGCATCACCTTGACGGTCTCGGGCACGACCTCGTGTCCGATGTCGTCGCCTTCGAGGACACCGATCTTCATGTCGCGTTTCCCCTCCGCGGGAGGTTCAGGGCGAGAGCGCTTCGAGGGCGCGGCCGTTGGTGACCGGGCCGAAGACGCCGATACCGATGATGATGGCCAGCATCGCCGCGTCGATCATGGTGAAGACGCCGACCGTGCCGTACGCGGCCAACAGATTCCCGACCCAGTAGCCGACGAAGATCGAGCTGATCCGGCTCCACGAGAAGGTGAAGCCGATCGCGCGAGCGCGGATGCGGGTCGGGAACAGCTCGGCCGCGTAGGGGTGAAAGACGCTGATCATCCAGTTGTTGCCGAGCGCGATCAAGCCGCCGCAGACCAGGATCAGCGGCACGTTCCGCGCCCCGGCGAAGATCGTCCCGGCGACGCCGATGAGGATCGCGGTCAGCACCAGCTGCCACTTGCGCTCGACGCGTTCGGCGAAGTAGCTGCCGACCAGCGCGCCGACCGGTGCCAGCAGCACGATGATCGCCGTGTACGTCAGCGTGTGGATGATCGGGAAGCCCTGTTTGGTCAAGAGCACCGGCACGAACGAGGTGAAGCCGAAGACCGCAATCGTCTGGCAGAACTGGAACACCGAGATCATCAGCGTGCGCGGCAGGTAGAAGCGGCTGAACATCTCTTGCCAATGACCTTGCTGCATCCCCAGCTCCGGCGAGCTCGGATCGGGCGGCGGCAGCGAACCGCCGCGTTCGGCGATCACGCCCTGCTCGATGCGGGTGACGACGGCGTCGGCCTCGGCGGCACGCCCATGCGCCTCGAGCCAGCGCGGCGATTCCGGCAGCCCGCGCTGGACGAAGAAGACGACGATTCCGCTGAGCGCGCCGATCAGCACCACCCAGCGCCAGCCTGAGAACCCGAGCGGGTCGTGTGGCACGAGCCAGGCGGCCAGGAACGCGGCGACCGGGATCGCCGAGAGCACGAAGACGAACGAGGTCGTCATGTACTTGCCGCGTAGGCTGCGCGGCGTCAGCTCGGCCATGTAGCTGTCGTTGTTCACCAGCTGCATGCCGACCGCGAAGCCCGCGATCAGCCGCGCGGTGTCGATGAGGAGCGGGTCGCTCAGGAACACGATCGCGAGCTGCGCGAGCGAGTAGACGACCATCGAGGAGACGAAGACGGCGCGCCGGCCGACGCGGTCGGAGACGAACCCGAATACCGCGGTGCTCAGGAACATCCCCACGAAGAACGAGGCCAGGAAGCTGGCGAAGCTGTGGTAGTCGAACAGCCCCTTGTTCTCGATGGTGTAGATTCCCGAGCGCACGAAGCCGGGGGCGATGAAGCCCGGCATGAACAGCTCGTAGAACTCGAACCAGCCGCCGCTCGCGATGCGAGCGATGACGCCGAGCAGATAGCGCGAGGGCGGCAGCCGATCGATGCGCCCCAGCACGGAGACGCGCGGCGCGGCCGCGGCGGTCAACGCGTCACCGCCATGGCGGCGTGTCCGTTGGCCACCGGTGCCTCGCGCCGCGCGGCCTGCGCGAGCTGGGCGACGTCGCCGAGCCCGGCGACGTCCCAGCAGAGCGCGAGCACGCGCCGCGCTTGTTCCGGGCCGAGAATCGGATCGGCCAGGCCGTGGAACTTCGCCTCGAGGTCGGCATCGGTCATCGGGCGTGCCAGCGAGCCGATCGCGTGCTCGACGTGCAGCTCGTACATGGTGCCGTCGGTGAGCGTGATCGCGACGTGGGCTTGGTCCGCGGCCAGCGCCGGATCGATCTCCGCGCGGATGCGATCGCGCAGCGCGACGACCGCCGGATCGGCGACCACCGCGTCGGAGAACTGCGGCTCGCCGGCGGCACCGGCGATCAGCGCGACGGCGGCCGCGTGATAGACGCTGAACTTCCCTTCGAGCCCCGTCTGCGGCGTTTTCTTGCCGGTCAGCTCGAGCACCAGCGGGTGCACGCGCAGCGCGACCGACGCGATGTCGCCGGGCACGAGCTGCTCGGCGTTGCGCAACTGGATGCAGCCGTCGATGGTGGGGTGGATGACGATGCCGCACGCGAACGGCTTGTAGGTATTCGCCAACAGCTCGTAGCGCTCGCCGAGTCCCTGCGTGATCTCGTCGTAGTCGCGCGCCACGCTGAGCACGTTGGCCCAGCCGCGCGGCGCTTCGATCGCCTGCTCCGAGCAGGTGAAACCGCGCTCCGCGAGGAGCGCCGCGGCCAGACCGTTCTGCGCGGAGCGGCCGGGATGGAAGCTCTTGGTCATCGTGCCGAACATCTCGCGCAGGCCGACCGGCTGCGTCGCCGCCAGCCCGAGCGCCCACGCCATGTGCTGTTCGTCCAATCCGAGGACCTTGCCGATCGCCGCGGCGGCGCCGAAGACACCGGTCGTCCCGGTGATGTGCCAGCCGACGTCGTAGTGCTCCGGGTAGACGGCGTTGCCGATCCGGCACTCGACCTCGACCCCGAGCACGAACGCGTTGACGAAGTCGGTGCCCCTCATCGGCCGCTGCTCCGCCCAGGCCAGGAGCGCGCTCGCGACCGGGCCGGCGGGGTGGATGACCGTACGCAAGTGCGTGTCGTCGAAGTCGAACACGTGCGAGCTGATGCCGTTCATCAGCGCCGCGTGGAGCGGGTCGAGCCGTTCGGAACGCCCGAGGACGCTCGCGGTCGCCGGCCCCGAGAACGGTCCGAGCGCGGCGATCGCGACGTCCAGCGTCTCGTGGTGCGACCCGCCGATCGCACAGCCGGCCCAGTTGACGACGGCACGGGCGGCTTCTTTGCGGACCGGCGCGGGCAGCGCGTCGGGGCGCGCCTCGACGACGTAGCGGGCCAGCGTGCGCGTCACTCCACTCGACATGGCGCGGTCTACGGTCACGGCGCCAAGGCGACCTTCCACGCCGTTCCGGTCAGCGGAACAGACCGGCGTCGAGCTGAAAGCGGGGGCCGATGAAGCTCGCACCGGGACTGCGCGTCGGGCCGTCGGCGATTCACGGCCGCGGCTGCTTCGCCACCGCGCGTTTCGCGCGGCGGCGCAAGATCGCCGAGTACACCGGCGAGCGGATCACCAACGCCGAGGCCGCGCGCCGCAGCGCCGGCCGGCCGGTGCTGCGCATCAGCGGCCTGGACCAGCGCTGGTCGATCGACGGCGGCCGGGGCGGCAACGGCACCCATTACATCAACCACTCGTGCCGACCCAACGCGTTCTTGCAGACGTTCGGAAAACGACTGCTCGTCCTCGCGCTGCGCGACATCCGGCCCGGCGAGGAGATCACCGTCGACTACGTCGACACGTACCACTCCGACCGCAAGCGCTGCGGCTGCCGCGTTCCGGGCTGTCGCGGAACGATCAACAAGCCGAAGCGCGCGTAGCCGGAAGCGGTCGCCGGATCAGGTGCCCCCCGACTTGCAGATCAGACGCTGGATGCGCTCGAGCGTGACCAGGCCGTCGGTCAAGACCTCGTCGATCGTGCTCAAGAACCCGCGCAGCCGTTCGATGTCGTCCGTCGCGACCTCGATCAGCATGGGCAGGTCCCCCGGCGCGTCGGGGTTCCAGTCGACCGAGAGCCGCCGATGGCTTCCGAAACCTTCGATCCCCCGAAAAACGGTCGCGCCACGGAAGCCGTGCTCGAGCAGCCGTTCGACCAACGCCTGCGTCGTCGAACGTTTGCCGGTGCGCGCGCTCTCCGAGACGTAGATCCGCATGAGCACGGCGTTGTGAGCGATCATGGTCCGGTCATCTCCTCGTCGAAACGGCCCGTCCGACAGGCCCGCCGCCCGCGGTAGCGTATCACTCGGCCATGATCGCTGACCCGTCCTTCGTCCAGGGGCAGCTGCTGCGGATCTTCGTCGGCGAGGATGCCCACTACCATGGGCAGCCGCTCCACCTCGCGATCATCGAACTGCTCAAGCGCGAAGGGGTCGCCGGCGCCAGCGCCTTTCGGGGCATCGAAGGCTTCGGCTCGCATCACGAGATCCACCTCAACCGCGTCTTCGCGATCGGCGGGAAACTGCCGATCTTGATCGAGGTCGTCGACTCCGAGGAGCGCATCGCGGCGCTGCTGCCGCAGATCGAGCAGATGATCGACGAAGGCGCGGTGACGCTCGAGCGGGTCGAGTACCGGCGCTTTCTCAACGCGCGCTGACACCGGTCAGCCCCGCAGCTCGTCGCTCACGACGAGGACCGGTGTTTGCGCCAGCCGGAGGACCGTGTCCGACACGCTGCCCAGGAGCTTGCGCTCGAGGCTGCCGCTGTGACGGCGCCCGACCACGATGAGGTCGGCGCCGATGCGGTGCGCCGCGTCGACGAGCGCGTGTGCTGCGTCGCCGTCCTCGATCAATGCGAACGACGCGGTGACGCCGTGCCGCGCGGCACGCGCCACGGCTTCCTCGCCGTGCAGCCGATGTCCGCGCAGCTCCGCTTGACGCTCGCGTTCGTCCGGACCGCCGTGCGGGACCGGTTGGACGACGTCGACGATGGCGAGGCGGGCGTCGAACCGGCGCGCGACCTCCGCGGCGACGTCGACCGCGCGATCGGCGATCGCGGTCTCGTCCCAACCGACCAGCACGTGCGAGAACATAGACTGCCTACCAGTGGCGAACGGCCGGGAAAAGGAGCAGCATGACGATCGTGAACACCAGAATGTACGAGAGATAGAGCGCGATCACGCCCGACTGCGTCTCGCGCACGACGTCGGCGGCGCGCAAGAAGGCCGCGCCGATCCGGTTCCAGACGGCGACGCCGACCCAGGCGCGCGCGCGGACCGCGAGGTCGAGGATGACGCGGGTCGGGTTCGCGTAGCCGACGCCGGTGTATTGCGTCCACGGCCGGTACGCTTCGCCGGACGTCCACACCGGCACACGCGCGGAGCGCGGGCGGCGGATCAGCGCCACCAGCACGGCGAACGCCGCGGCGAAGCCGCCCACCACCAAGCCGAGTCCGAGCGGCCACGCCGACGAGAAGCCGGCGAAGGCCGGCTCGATGACCGGCGCGTCGGCCAGGATGCGCGCCGTCGCCGGGACGCCGGCCAAGCCGTCGATCGTGGGCCCCAGGGCGCTGATGAGCTGCGGCGCGAGGATGCCGACGCCGAGCGCACCGACCGCGCCCAGGACCAGCGCGGCGCCGCGAAAGGGATCGCGGCCGGCGCTCGCGCGTTCGGCCGCGGGCGTGCGCGGGGCCCCCAAGAAACCGATCCCGACGAGCTTCACGAACGCGACGATCGCGACGCCGGCGGCGATGCCGATCGTGGCGCCGCTCAACGCGAAGGTGATCGTCGCCGTGACGTTGCCGGTGCGGAACGCCTGCAGCAACGCTTCGAGCGTCATCCATTCGCCGGCGAAGCCGCCGCTCGGCGGCAGCGCGACGAGCGAGCCGGCTGCCGCCAGCACGACGACCGTCACCAGCGGGAGCGAACGCCACAGGCCGCCGAGCTCTTGGAACGAGGTCGTGCCGGCGTCGGCGCGCACTGCGGCGCAGGCCAGAAAGAGCGTGCACTTCGCGAGCGCATGCGCGGTCGCGTGCGCGAGCGCCGCGGCCACCCCGATGCCGCACAGGAACGGCAAGTCCAACGCGCGCGCCGCGATCGCGACGCCGAGCCCGACCAGCACGATCCCGGCGTTCTCGACGCTCGAGTAGGCCGCCAGCGTGCGCGCGTCGCGTTGCACCGCGGCCCAGGCGATGCCGAAGAACGCCGCCAGCGCGCCGCACGCCATCACCAGCAACCCCCACCACAGCGGCGTCGCTCCGCTCATCCCCAGGCCGACGCGGGCGATGCCGTAGAAGCCGACGTTGAGCGCGCCGCCCGCCATCATCGCGGCGACCAGCGAGGGTGCGGCGGTGTAGCCGCGCGCCATCCAGATCGGAAACGGCAAGATGCCGACCTTGGCGCCGAACGCGCACAGGAACAGCGCGAACGCGACACCGCGCACCAGCGGCGTCGCGCTCGCGCCGGCCGCCAAGAGCGTCGGCAATCCGAACGTGCCGTGGCCGACGACGACGAACGCGGCCAGCAGGCCCGCCGCGGCGCCGTGGGTGAGCAGCAGCGTGAGGTAGGCGGCGGACGGCCCGCGCGGGTCGGTGCCGGCGTAGGCGATGGCCTGATAGAAGGCCAGCGCCAGCAGCTCCCAGCCGAACACGAAGAGCAGCGCGTCGTCGGCCGTGCAGACGAGCAGCGAGGCGAACAGGACGCCGGCGGTGGCGCACGCGGCGGCGCGGCCGTCGCCGCGTTCGTCGGCGGTGCGCGCGCCCAGACCGTAGATGCCGACGACGACGCCGACCGCGCCGACGATGCCGAGGAACGCGGCGGCGAGCGGGTCGACGCGCAGCGCGAGATGCAAGGCGGGAGCCGCACGCCAACTGCGCGCGCCGTGCGCGAGCACGTCGCCCGCGGCGAGGAGTGCCGCGGCTCCGCCCAGCGCCGTGGCGAGAAAACCGGCCGCGCGGCCGACCGGCCCCTGCACCAGCGCCGCCAGCGCGAAGCCCGCGACGAGCAGCGCGAAGGCGATCAGCAGCGCGCTCATTCGGGTGCCTCGCGGGCGTGCGCGGCGACGCGGCCCAGTGCGACCCACAAGCCGTGCAGGATGCTCAGCGGCGCCGGCGGCGCGCCCGGGACCTTGACGTCGACCGGCACGACGCGGTCGACCGGGCCGAGCACGTCCTGCGGAGCGTAGATGCTGCCCGAGCTGGCCGCACTGCCCACCGCGACCACCAGCTTGGGATCGGGCATCGCCTCGTACGTCCGGCGCAACGGCTCGGCCATGGCGCGGGTGACCACTCCGGTGACGACCAGCAGGTCGGCATGGCGCGGCGTCGCGGTGAGAAAGATCCCTAGCCGGTTGAGATCGTAGAACGGGTTGAAGAGCGCTTGCACCTCCTGATCGCACGACGCGTCGCTGCCGCCGTCGACGTGCCGCACGAAGACCGAGCGCCCGAGCGACGAAGCGCGGCGCGCCAGGCGCGCCTGCGTGGTGGCGAGATCGGTCGGGATGAGCGAGAGTTCGTACTCGTTGCGCATCGCGTACGCATCGGGCGCGACACGCGCGCACCAGCCGCACTGGAAACAGCGTTGGCGCAGCACGACCGGCGGCGCGTGCGTGAGATCGATCGCGTTCGACAGACAAGCGCGTGCGCCGCGTTCGTAGGCCTCCGGCGGAGCGCCGGGCAGAACGGCGGCCGTTCCCCGCCAGTCGGCCGGCATCTCTTCGCGACCGCCGGGATAGCGGGTTGTCAGAATGCCGCGTGAGAGGCCGCGCAGAAACCAATTCATCGGTCGGTCTCCGCCACGATCAGCCCGAACGAGTGCTCGATGAACGAGAAGTCGGTGAAGATGTTGCCCGGTAATGCGGGGACGAACAACGGCCAGTTCTGGAACGACGCGCTGCGGATCGCGACCCGTCGCAGCTGTCCGTCGAAGCGGACCGCGTAGAGCAGCTCGCCCTGCGGTGATTCCACCCGCGCCATCCCCTCGGCGGCGCCGAACGACGGTACGGCGGCGCACGACGGACCGGGTGGCGCGGCGTCGAGCGCGTTGCGTACCAGCAAGAACGAGCGATGGATCTCTTCGCGTCGCACCTGCGCGCGGGCGAGCGCGTCGCCGCCGGCGGCCAACGCCTCGTCGGCCTCCTGCGACGTGAAGTTCCAGCCGTCGCGCGTTCGCGCGTCGCACGGCACGCCGCTGCCGCGTGCGACCGGGCCAACCGCGCCGAACGCGCCGATCGTCGCCGCGTCGAGGTGTCCGGTGCCGACCAGCCGGTCGATCAGCGAGGGCGTCGCGAAAAGCGCTTCGAGGGCGGCCAGCGTCTCGTGCTCGACCAGCTCGAGGTCGGTGCGGCAGGCCGCGTGCAGTGCCTCGAAGGCGTCGAATCGCGTCCCGCCGACGCACACGACGCCGCGACCGAAGCGGTTCTCGACCGCGCGCGCCAGCAGCCGGTGAACACGTTCCTTCGCGGCGTAGGTGTGCGCGGCACCGACGCTCAGCGAGCCGTCGTCGGCCAGTTTGGCCAGCGCGTCCAGGTGTTGGTGGATGCGTTCCAGCTCGCTCAGGATCGCGCGAGCGGCGCGCGCGCGCGGTGGGACCTCGACGTTCAGCGCTGCTTCGGCGGCGCGCGCAAAAGCCGTCGCGTGGCTGACCGCGGTGGCACCGGAAACGTGCTCCGCGACGAACGGCGCCTGGTCGAGCGGAACGCCCGCGAAACGCGCTTCCAGCCCACGGTACTTGAATCCGAACGAGGGCGTGACGTGCGCGAAGTCCTCGCCGCGCGTCTCGATGATCCAGCGGGCCGATTCGCCGATCCCCGAGCGCACGGGGCCGTACAAGACCGTCGACGCGTCAGGCGAGTCGACGTGACGATAGCCTTCGGCGGCGGAAGGAATCAGCGGTGAGGGTTCGCCCGGCGCGGCATCGAGCTGCACGCCCCAGCGCTCGACCAGCTCGCGCTCGTGCCAGCCTGCCGCCGGCAGGCCGAGCGACTCGAGCGCGTTCTGCAGATAGCCGTCGAACGAGCGCAGCGCGCCGTTCTCGTCGACGACATAACGCACGAACGTGCCGTGCTCGTCGCGATCGGCGTAGCACCATACGAAGCGCGCGCCGCCGTCCACTCGTGCGCGCGCCGCCGCCCGCGCTTGCCGCGCCGTGGCATCGGCGCGTTGCACGATCACGGCGAGCCCTCGAACAGCGCTTGCGCGCGGGCGATCAGCGCGACCAGCGGCTCCGGTACGACCAGGCCCAGGCCGATCACGACGATCAGCCCGATGCACATCCCGGCGATCGGCACGAGCGCGCGCTCGCCGCGCCGCGTGTGCTCCGGCGGGTCGCCGGTCGTGGTCGCGGTGACCCAGCGCAGCAGTCCGGCGAACGCGATCGTCAGCAGGACGGCGACGATCGCGGCGAACCAGGGCGTGCGCCCGAAGCCGCCGGCGAGGATCATCAGCTCGCTGCGGAAGACGCCGAACGGCGGCAAGCCGGCCAGCGAGAGACCCGCCAACGCGAACAGCACGCCCGAAACCGGCAGGCTGCGGATGCCGCCCCGGATGCCGGCGATCTCGCGCGTCTCGTAGCGCTCGGCGAGGCGTCCCGCGGAGAGGAAGGCCAGCGACTTGGAGGCGGCGTGGTTGATGGTGTGCAGCAGCGCGCCGGCGATCGCCAGCGGCGCGCCGAAGGCCAGCCCGACCGCGACGACGCCCATGTGCTCGATGCTCGAGTACGCCAGCATGCGTTTGATGTCGCGCTGCTGCAGCAAGAAAAAGGCCGCGAGCGCGAGCGAGATGATGCCGACGATGCCGAACAGCCGGTGGGTCATGGTGTCGCCGACGCTGGCATTGGTGATGCCGGCGAAGCGGAGGATGACGTAGAGCGCGTCGGAGAGCAAGACGCCGGAGAGCATTGCGCTGGTCGGCGTGGGGCCCGCGCCGTGCGCGTCGGGCAGCCAGGTGTGCATCGGCGCGAGGCCCATCTTGGTGCCGAAGCCGATCAACGCCAACAAGAACGCCAGCCGCACGGCGTTCGGGTCGAGACCCTTGGCGGCGTGCACGTACGCGCTCCACTCCGGCGCGTAGTGCGCGCCGAGCACGCTGGTGCCGGCGTCGTAGAGCACGACCACGCCGACCAGGCCGATCGCCAGACCGCAGGAGGCGATCAGGATGTACTTCCAGGCCGCCTCCAACGCGCCGTCGGTGCCCTGCAGGCGAACGAGCAGCGCCGCCAGGATCGTGGTGACCTCCATCGCGACCCACAAGCCGGCCATGTTCGAGAGCAGCGGCACGACGGCTTCGGCGCAGGCGAAGGCGTTGGTGAGCGCGAGGAATTGCCGCCGGTAGCGCTCGCCGGCCGCGTCGTCGCGGCTCTCGGCCGCGACGTACCAGGCCGCGTAGAGGCCGACCCCGCCGTACACCACCGCGACCGGGATCAGGAAGAGCCCGGAGAGCGCGTCGAGCGCCGGACGTCCGGCGCCGAACGCGTCGAGCAGCATCAGCGCGGCGGCGACCAGGCCGCCGGCGGCCGTCAGCGGCCGCCCGGCGCGCGAGGGAAGCAGCGCCGTCGCGACGGCCAGCGCCCCGGGCACGATGACGACGAGCCACGAGAGCGTGCTCATCCGCGCAGCTCCGAGAGGCTGCGGATCGAAGCCGAGTTGCGGCGCGCGATCATGATGCGGGCGAGCACCGCGAAGACGACGACCGCCACCAGGACGTCGATCAGCAGCAGGACGCCGACGACGAACGGCAGCCCCGGCGCGAGCGTCACCGTGCCGAAGAACAGCCCGTTTTCGAGGGTCAGGAACGCGATCAGCTGCGCGAGAGCATTCGGCCGCAGTATGGCGAGCAGGAAGCCGATGAAGACGATCGCCATCGTCGCGGCCAGGTCCGCGCGCGGCAGCAGCGCGCCGAACGGCAGCGGCAGGCGCGCGGCGGTCAGCAGCGCGAGGGCGGTCAACGCGGCGGCCAGCAGGATCGAGAGCGTGACGTTGACGTGAATCGGCAGCTCGATGCGCACCGCGATCGAACGCGCCAAGCCGCGCATGTATGCCGGCAGGACGACGACCTTGAAGACCAGCGTGAGGACGGCCAGCACGATCAGGTCCCAGCCGTGCTCTTCGATGCCGACGATGAGCGCGACCGCCGCGACGAACAGCGATTGCACCGCGTAGAGCGAGATCAGCTCGCCGAGGATGACCGAGCGGAACATGGCCAGTTGGGTCAGGATGAGCGCGACGACGATCGTGCCCGCGAGCGCGTCGGCCGCGGTGAGCGGGTGGGGCGTCATCATCCCACCCGCGCCGCCCAGGTGACGACGGCCAGCACCGCCAGCAGCAGGCCGGTCGCGATGAACTCGGTGATCTTGTAGAGGCGCAGCTTAGCGAACGACGTGTCGATGACGACGACGACCGCCCCGACGATCAGCATCTTGCCGAAGACGGTGACGAGCGCCAGCGCGACGGCGCCCACGCTGCCGGTCGCGGCCAGGCCGGGCGGCAAGAAGAGCACGTTGCAGAAGATCGTGTAGAGCACGAACTGCTTCATCGAGGCGCCCCACTTGAACAGGCCCATCTCGGGGCCGGCGTGCTCGAACAGCCGCGCGTCGTCGATCATGCCGAACTCGATCGTCGCGCTCGAGCTTTCGATCGGGATGCGGCCCGTGTCGACCAGGAGCATCAAGAAGAAGGCCGCCATCGCGAACAGGTGCGCCGGGCGCACGACCGCCGCGACCGAGTGGCTGAGCAGCGCGTTCATCGCGTACGGGAGGTCGGTTCCGGTGATGAACGCGACCGAGAAGAAGACGAAGATCAGCGTCGGCTCGACCAGGATGCCGACCATCGTCGCGCGGCTGGCGCCGATCGAGGTGTACTGCGAGCCGCCGTCGAGAGCGGCGAGCGCGGTGACGAAGCCCGCCAGCGCGAGGACGAACGCGCCGCCGAGGATGTCGCCATAGGTGGCGCCGGGCAACGGATACGTCGTCAGGACCGGGATCAGCGTCGCGACGGTCGCGTAGCAGCCGCATGCCACGTAGGGCGCGATGCGAAAGACGGGCGAGGCGACGTCGGGCGTGACGCGCTGCTTGCGCAGCAGCTTCACGATGTCGCGATAGACCTGCCAGATCGACGGCCCGCGTTTGCCCTGCACGATCGCGGAGGCGCGGGCGATGAGTCCGGTGAGCAGCGGAGAGACGAACAGCGTCGCTCCGACCTGACACGCCTGGACGGCCAAGGGCGTCAAGGTCACCGTTGCCTACCCCGGGAATCACCATTGCGCAGCACTGAACTTCCTCCGACGCGTCGAGTGGAGACGGGTCGTAGGAGTCATTGGCCACGCGGGCGGTTTGCGGCGACTGCCGACGGGCGGACCCCACCGCCCGGGGACGTTGCGACTCGGGTTCGGCCAGAGCCCGGAGGCGGCCTTCCGCGTTACGCGAGCGCCGGGGCAGCGGGTTCGACGCGGTCGCGGCCGCCGTGCTTGGCGGCGTACAGCGCCGCGTCGGCGCGTTCGAGCAGCGCTTCACCGGGCTCGTCACCCAGCGCGCAGGCGGCGCCGATGCTGACCGTCAGCACGCCGTCCACCCCGTCGGCGTGCGGGATCGCCTTCGCCCGAACCGCACGGCGGACGCGTTCGCCGAGTGCCACGGCGCCCTCGATGTCGGTCCCCGGCAAGAGCGCGACGAACTCTTCGCCGCCGAAGCGCGCGGCGCAATCGACCGCACGCAGCGCTCCGCCGAACGCGGTTGCCACCGCGCTCAGCGCTTGGTCGCCGGCGAGGTGTCCGTAGCGGTCGTTGTAGCTCTTGAACTTGTCGACGTCGAGGACCAGCACGGAATACGGAGCGTGCGTGCGCTGCGCGTGCGCGCGTTCCTCGGCCATCGCACGCTCCAGGCCGCGGCGGTTCGTCAGCCGGGTCAAGGGATCGAAGAACGCGTCGTGCTCGAAGGTGCGCAGGCGCTCCGCCAGCGCGATCGAGAGGAGCAGCGCCTCCCAGGCGAAGCCGAGCGTCGGCGCGACGTGCAGCAGCGCCGTGTACTGCACCAGCAGGTTGATGCCCGCGCCCCCGATCACGTTGCCCAGCATCACGCCGACGACCGCCAACGCGTAGAGCACCGCTTCACGGTCGCCGCGCGACGCGGCGACGATCCCGCACAGCGCGAGCGGCGCGAGAACGAGCGCGGTGGTGACGATCTCCGCCCAATCCCAGACGCCTGCGCCGATCAGCAGCTCCGGGGCGACGACGAGCAGCACGTTCGTGAGCACGAAGAGCCCGAGCAGCGCGAGGATCAGCGCGTCGGTGCGCGGGAACGTCGAGCGCGTGCGCAGGAACGCGCGGCCGAAGACGACGGCGGAGCCGATCGCGAGCGCGTAGGTCGTGTTGTCGGCCAGATCGTAGTCGATCCCGACACCGGGCCACAGCCAGCGCCACGCGTCGCCGCTGAGCACGAGCACGTGGAGCGCCGCCGCGACGACGGCGGCGGCGTAGTAGGCGTACGTCGACCGTCGCAGGCGCAGCGCCAGCAGGACGTTGAGCACGCCGAAGGCGGCGACGAACCCGGCGGAGAGGAGCTGCAGTCCGCGCGTCCCCGCGCCTTCGACCAGCCAGCCGAACCACGCGCGCTCGCTCATCAGGCGGAAGACGGAGGCGTGCGCGAAGGACGAGCGGACGCGCAGATAGATCGGCCGGCCGTCGAGCGCGTCGCGCGGCAGCGGGATCAAATTTTGGGCGTGCGGGAACGGCTTGTCGGCCGTCGGGACGTCGCCGCCGGTGTGCACGGTCTCCACGCCGCCGTCGGCGCGCGGGACGAACAGCTCGGCGTCGAGCGTGTGCCAGGAGACGAGCAGATCGTAGGCGCCGGGCTCGCGCGGTCGGATGCGCAGCCGAAACCAGGTGATCGCGGGATGCGCTCGCGTCGCCGTGTGGCGGTCGACGAGCGTGGGAGCCGAACGCCACGGCGCGTCGGGCGCGCGCACCTCGGCGAGCGTGAGGCGGCCGCCGTCGTCCGCGATCGCATCGGCGCGCGTCCAGAGATCGACGTCCGTATCGGCGGCGGGTCGCAGCGGAGCGACCACGGCTAGCACTAGCGCCGCCAGAACCGCCTGGTACACGCAGTCCTGATTTGACGAGCGAGCGCTTGCGTCCCGGGCCGCCGCCCAGCGGGTCAGCGCGTCCCGGCCGGCGCCGCCCTCCGGACAAAGAAAAGCCCCCGCGCGGGCGGGGGCTCGACGGTGCCTCTCAGGAGCGCGGCGGCTCCCAGCACGTCACGTTTTTCTTGTCGCACTGCGAGACGCCGTACGTGTTGACGGAGCGGCGCGCGGGAATGCTGAAGTGCTCGACCGCCTTCGCGACCCAGTCTGCCTGTGCCACGTGGCCGTTCTTTTTCTTCTCGCTGCAGTAGTTGTGGCGTGTGTCGAGGTTTTGCACGCACGTGAAGAGGTTGTCGGCCTTCGCCGGCAACGGCAAGCTGATGAGAACGCCCAGTGCTCCGAGCACGGCGATCCCCTTGATTGACATATGCATATACACCCTTTTCGCAATGACGGCCGCAAGAGGAGCGGCGAGGTCTGGAGTTGCAGACCGAGTGCTCGACCCCCTTGCCGGGGGGCGTCGAGGGACTGATGCCGATCGAGAACGACGCCGAGTACACCTGTCCGAGCTGTGGCGAGACCAACGCGGTCGGGGTCGATCCGACGCAAGGACGGCGCCAGCAGTTCGTCGAGGATTGTCCCGTCTGTTGCCGTCCGCTGGTGTTCACCGTGGTCGTCGATCGCGACGGCGACGCGCTGATCGAGCGTGTCGAGCGCGAGTAGCACGAATGGAAAGCGCCGCGATCAGGTGTCGAAATCCGGCAGCTGGTCGAGGAATTTGTCCAACGTGATCGGATAGTCGCGCACGCGGACGCCGGTCGCGTTGTAGACGGCGTTCGCGACCGCGGCGCCCACGCCGCAGATGCCGAGCTCGCCGACGCCCTTCGCCTTCATCGGCGACGAGATCGGGTCGACCTCGTCGAGAAAGATCACGTCTTGGTGCGGGATGTCGGCATGGACCGGCACCTCGTAGCCGGCCAGGTCGTGGTTGACGAAGAAGCCGCGCCGCTTGTCGACCGCCAGCGCCTCCATCAGTGCGGCGCCCACGCCCATCGTCATCGCGCCGATGAGCTGGCTGCGGGCCGTCTTCGGATTCAGAATGCGGCCGGCGGAGCACACCGCCAGCATGCGGCGAACGCGGATCTCGCCGGTCGCGGCGTCGACGCCCACCTCGACGAAGTGTGCGGCGAACGTCGACTGTTGGTAGCGCTCGTCGAGGTCGCCGTATTCGATGCTGTCCTCGGCCCACAGACCTGCGTCGCCGGCCGCGGTTCCGAGCGGGACGCTCCGGCCGGCGCCGTGCACGCTGCCGCCGGCGAACTCGGCCTGCTCCGCGTCGAGTCCGAGCTTCTGCGCGATGAGCGATCGCAGCTTCATGCAAGCCGCGTACACCCCTGAGGTGGAGTTGTTGGCGCCGAACTGCCCGCCGGACCCGGCCGCGGCGGGTGAGTTGGAATCGCCCAGCAGCACGACCACCCGGTCCAAGTCGACCCCCATCGTCTCCGCTGCGGTCTGTGCGATGATCGTGTAGCTGCCCGTGCCGATGTCGGTCATGTCGGTCGCCACGGTCACGACACCGTGCTTGTCGACGCTCACCCGCGCGCCGGATTTCATCAACAGACTGTTGCGGATGCCGGCGGCGACACCCATTCCGACCAGCCACCGGCCGTCGCGCACCTGGGCCGGCTTCGGGTTCCGTGCGCTCCAGCCGAACTTCTCCGCGCCCAGGCGCAGGCACCCGTTCAGATTCCGGTACGAGAAGCGGCGCTCCGGTTTTGCCGGATCGACCTGCGTGTCGTTGCGGACGCGGAAGTCGACCGGATCGATGCCGAGCTTCTCGGCCGTCTCGTCCATCGCGATCTCGAGTGCCAAGTGCCCCGGCGCATCGCCCGGCGCGCGCATCGAGTTCCCCTCGGGCAGATCCAGGGTCGCGAGGCGCATCTCGGTGAGACGGTTCGCCCCGGCATACAGCAGTCGTGTCGGCGCGACGGCGCCCTCGGGAAATCCGTCGGGCACATTGCCGGAGGTGCTCGCGTGAGCGATCGCCGTGATCGTTCCGTCGCGGTCGGCCCCGATCCGGATACGCTGGATGGTTGCCGCGCGATGGGTGGTATTGTTCATGACGAAGGGGCGGGTGAAGGCGACTTTCACCGGCCTGCCGGCGGCTTTCGCCCCGAGCGCGGCTAACACGGCGTCGGCTCGCACCCACAGCTTTGCGCCGAAGCCTCCGCCGATGTACGGCGACTCCAGCCGCACCTCGTCGGCGGCGATGCCGAGGATCTTGGCCAGATCTTCGTGGCTCCAGTTGATCATCTGGTTCGACGTCCAGACCGTGAGGTGGCCGTCGTCCCACGCCGCGATCGAGGCGTGCGGCTCCATCATGGCGTGGCTCTGATCCGGTGTCGTGTAGACTTCGTCGATCGTGACCGGCGCGGCCGCGAAGGCGCTCGCGAAGTCGCCGACGCGCTGAAACGCCAGCACGTGCTCGGCGACGTTGTCCACCAGCGGCGCATCCGGTGCCCCGGCGGCGAGATCGAAGCGTCCGGCATCTTCGAGATACTCGACGCGCACCAAGTGCGCCGCGGCCCGCGCCTGTTCGAACGTCTCGGCAACGACGATGGCGATGGCTTGATGATAGTGCTGAATCTCTGGCCCGCCGAACAGGGAGGCGTAATTGGAACGCCCGCGGGGCAGGCGGGGCACGTCCAGCGTGGTCACGATGGCTAGGACGCCCGGCGCCGCGTTGGCCGCGGCGAGGTCCATCGAGGCGATTCGTCCCTTCCCGATGGCTGCGCCGACGATGAATCCGTAGGCTTGATTCGCGACCACGTCGTGCCGCTCGTAGGCGTACGGCGCGGTCCCGGTGGTCTTGAGTTTGCCGTCGATGCGGTCGGTCGGCTTCCCGATCACCTTCATCTGGTCGATCGGATTGATCGTCGCCGGCGTGTCGAACTTCATACGGACGCCTTGGCCTGGGCGATGACCGCGGCCAGCGTGCGCTGCACGAGCCGAAGCTTGAACGCGTTCTCGCTGGTCGGCTTCGCGCCGGCCAGCAGTTGCGTCGCGACGGCTTGCGAGCCGCGCGGCAGCTCCGCGTCCGCCGCCGCCACCCGCCACGGCTTCGGCGCGATGCCGCCGACCGCGACGCGGCCGGAGCCGTCGGGCTGAACGATCGCCGCGATCGAGACGAGCGCGAACGCGTACGACGCCCGATCGCGCACCTTGTGGTAGAGGTGCTTTCCGCCGACGGGCTTGGGCAGCGTCACATGGGTGATCAGCTCGCCCGGATCCAGGCTCGTCTCGACGTGGGGTGTCGCACCCGGCAGACGGTGGAAGTCGGCGATCGGGATGGCTCGCGTCGAGCCGTCGGGCCGGACGGTCTCCACCGTCGCGTCGAGCGCGCGCATGGCGACGGCCATGTCACTCGGGTGCGTGGCGATGCAGGCGTCGCTGCCGCCGATGACGGCCAGCTGGCGGCTCACGCCGCCGATCGCCGCGCAGCCCGTGCCGGGCCGGCGCTTGTTGCACGGCTGATTGGTATCGGAAGTAGGGGCAACGCGTGCGTTGCAGCAGGTTCCCGCCCGTCGTCGCCTTGTTCCGCAGCTGCCCGCTCGCGCCGGCGACGATCGCGCGCGAGAGGACCCCGTACTCCCGCCGCACGCGCCCGTTCGCGGCCAGGGCCGTGTTCGTGACCAGCGCGCCGACCCGTATACCGCCGTCGGGCGTGTCGTCGATGCGGTCGAGATCGAGCCGAGTCAGGTCGATGAGGTGGGCCGGCGTTTCGACTTGCAGCTTCATGAGATCGAGCAAGTTCGTGCCGCCCGCGATGAACTTCGCGTTCGGCGTGCCCGCGGCGGTCGCGGCAGCCGCGGCCGGCGTCGCGGCACGCTCGTAGGTGAAGGGTTTCATACGCGCTCCTCGACGACGTCGCGCATCGCCGCGAGGATGTTCGCATACGCGCCGCAGCGGCAAATGTTGCCGCTCATGCGCTCGCGCAGCTCGGCGTCGGTCGCGGACGGCCGAACCGTGAGGTCGGGCGTCACGTGACTCGGAACGTCGGCCTCGATCTCGCGCAGCACCGCCGCCGCCGAGCAGATCTGGCCGGGCGTGCAATATCCGCACTGGAAGCCGTCGTGCGCGATGAAGGCGGCCTGCATCGGATGCAGGGCGGCCGGGGTACCGAGCCCCTCGACGGTGGTGATCTCGTCGTCTGCGTGCATGACGGCGAGACTCAGGCACGAATTGATGCGCACGCCGTTGACCAGCACGGTGCACGCGCCGCACTGGCCGTGATCGCAGCCCTTCTTCGTGCCCGTCAACCGCAGATGTTCCCGCAGGGCGTCGAGCAGCGTCGTGCGCGTGTCCAGCACGAGCTCGGCGCGCTCGCCGTTCACGTTGAACGATACGTTCGCCGTGCGGGGTAGGTTGGACGCATCGATTGTTTGCATATCCATCGATCGCCTTCGCCCTATTCCCGACGCCGAGCGAAATTACCGCACGAGGAGCCGCAGGCCGGCTAGGCCTGCGGCCAAGAGCCCACAGCGCTCAGGATCGCAGCGATCGGAACGTCGCGCGAACGTCTTCACTGAAGAGTTGCGGCTGTTCCCAGGCGGCGAAGTGGCCGCCCACCTCGTGCTTCTTGTAGTAGACGAGCTTGGGAAAAGCTTGCTGCGACCAGCTCAGCGGCGCGGTATAGATCTCGTGCGGAAACGCACTCACGCCGGTCGGAATGGTGACGCCTTTGACGTCGAAGAAGCCGGCCTTGTTCTCCCAGTAAAGGCGTGCCGACGATACACCGGTATTGGTGAACCAGTACATCGTGATGTTGTCGAGGATGTCGTCGCGCGTCAGGCCGCCGGGGTGCCCGAAGAACGCCGGCGCGATGAGCTCGTAGCTGTCCTTGTCGTGATCGAGGATCCAGGACGCCAGCCCGATCGGTGAATCGGCCAGGCCGTAGAGCGTCTGCGGCCGGTTCGACATTTCGACCGCGTAGCCCAGATGCTTGGTGTAGAAGTCGCTCAGCTGCTGGTACGCGTGGAGCTCATCGCCCGCGAGACCGGCCGGCGGCGGCGCGCCGGTGGTCGCGCCGACGTAGAGAGAAGGCGGAACCGTGCCCGGCATGTTCGAGTGGATGCCCACCAGGTGCACCTGATCGAGCAGCGCCAACTCTTGCGTGATGGCCGCACCCCAGTCGCCGCCCTGCGCCCCGAATCGGTCGTAGCCGAGCCGTTGCATCAACACGAGCCACGCCTTCGCGATGCGCGTCGGGTCCCAGCCGAGCGTGGTCGGTTCGGGCGAGAAGCCGTAGCCCGGGATCGACGGAATCACGACGTGAAACGCATCCGATGCGCTCGCTCCGTGCGCCGTCGGATCGGTCAGCGGCGCGATGATCTTCAGCTGCTCGATGTAGGAGCCGGGCCAGCCGTGCGTGACGATGAGCGGCAGGGCGTTCTCGTGCTTCGACCGCACGTGGATGAAGTGGATGTCCTGCCCGTCGATCTGGGTCAGGAACTGCGGAATCGCGTTGAGTTGCGCCTCGCATCGGCGCCAGTCGTAGTCGCTCCCCCAGTATTTTGCCAGCGCCTGTGTCGTCGCCAGCTGTACGCCCTGGGTGTCGTCCGGGACCAACTCGCGCGTCGGCCACCGCGTCGCGGTGACGCGCCGGCGCAAGTCGGCAAGGTCCGCATCGGGAACGTGCAGTTGCGGAAACGGTCGAACGGCACTCGCACCGCTGCCCGTCTGTTCGAGGACCTGAGTCATGGCTGACCTTCCTCCCGAGAAGTTTTCCGTCGTTCTGTTGCCTCGCGCGGTGCCGAGCAAGCCGAATGGGGCGGCGGCGATCGTCAAACCGGCGCCGAGAACGAAGCGTCGATGATCGAGCTCGAGCTTTTCCGACATGAGTACACGGTACGAGCAGACGCCTCACCGGTGGAGGTAGCGCGTCTTCCTCCCTAACCATACGTGAAGCAGCGTCTCGGGCGCCACGCAGGCTCGAGCTACGCTAGTGCGCGGTGGTCGTCGCGTGCAGCGGCCGCAGTTGCGGGCGGTACTTGTCCGTGAGCGTCTTGAGCGCGGTGTTGAGGCGCTGCTTGGCGGGATCGGGTGCCGCCTTCGCGGGCGTGAGCTGTTCGTTGCTGGCGGCCGTTCGGGACGGTCGCGGTTCGATCGCGCTCGCCAACCGCTGGGCCGTCACCGTCTTGGACGTCGGCCGCGCGACCAGAGGCCCCAGTGCCGCCTTCGCGTCCGCCTGGAACGCGCTGCGCGTGGCCGCGTCCGGGATCCACGAGTCGATGTCGGTGACCTTGAACTCGTCCTCGCGGAACTTTTCGGGTTCGGTCTTCGGCGCCGGCGCGTGCGGCGTCGCCTTCTTCTGGGAGGACGTGGACGACACCGTGTATTCCAGCGTTACCTGACCGTCGAGGCCGCCGACGTAGTTTTGCGCCTTGTCGTAGAAGACGACGTCGACTTCGGTCCAGCCTTTCTTGCCCGACGCGCCGACCCAGGAGCCGGCCACGGGCTGTTCACCCTGCCAGCTGAATCCGTTGCTCTGCAGCACCTTGACGGCGGTCGCATTTTGCGGCCACGGCAGGCCGATGAAGAACCGCGCGTCGCGAGAATCGTCGAATTGCGGAGCTTCCCAATAGAGGGTGCTCGAGCTGCATCCACCGCCGCTCCCCGAGTCGCGCAAGAAGTAGCTCCAGGTCTCGGTGACTTTGCCCTTGGACGAGCTCGAGCTGGTCCGTACGGCGAGCGCGAAGACGGGATGCACCTCGGCGTAGTCGCCGTGAACGCCGTCGATGCCGACGACGCCGGTGACGACGGCCGACAACGCGCCGAGCGGGTCATCCGAAGACCGAGGGCCGGACATGAACAGCTGCCCAGGACTGGGCTGCCCGCCGTTCTCGACGCTGTTGACCAGCTGCTTCCACCACGCGCTGCCGGCGTTGTCGACCGTCTCGCCGTCGTTGAACTCCAAGCCGATGCCGTATTCGCCGCTCTTGGAGTCGTTCAAGGACGTGAAGCCGGCGTTGTCGTCGGGCGGGTACTGGCTCGGGAACAAGTCGAGGTTGTAGTCGCCGTCGGCCAGATCGAAATTCGAAAAGAAGCTCGGGTTGCCCGACCAATCGCTCCACAGCACCGTGCCGGTGTACGTCGCGACCGTCCACGTGAGATGGCCATTGAACCCGCCCGCTCCGCTCGTGCAGTAGGCGGACGACATCCCGCCCAGGTGCGCCAACGCCCAATCACCGACGTACGACGACGTGCTGACGTCGAGGGACGTGTGCTGCGAGGTGCAGGTTCTGGCAAGGATCGCATTATTGACGGCGTTGTTGCCGCTGCCGGACGTCGACGACGCCGGCATTCCTTGCGCGTTGTAAAACGCACCGCCGCAGATCGACTGGAAATTCGGCAGCTTGCCGGGATTGTCGAGCTGATATCCCCACTGCGGGTTCAAAGGCAGACCGTTCAGATCTTCGTTGTTGCGATCCCAAACCAGATCGAACGGCTTGGAATGATGCGACCAATTGGGCTTGCCCAACGCGGAGCCGCCGAGTGCGACAAGCATCGACAACACCAGAACGGACGTGAAGCAAAAGCGCATCTGGCCGGCGCGCTCCTTTTACCTATTCGTCGAGGATCTCACGGATCGGCGCTCGCCGAGCTCACGCGAGGACGAGGTACGGAAATGTGCTGGACCGCTGCTTCGCGGCAATGGAGGGATTCAGGCCTGACGGCACGGCCATCCCGGAGACGAGCGATAGCATTACTTCCGGAGCGTTGTCCGTCAGCGTTCTGCCGTTGCGGCCCGCGAAGCCGTACAAGGCGGGTGTCCCGACCACGTAGTTGAGGTAGTCGGGGAAGAGTTCGTGCATCACGGCTTGACCGTAGGCCTGCGGCGCGCCCGAGGTGCCGTTGGCCGCGACGACGGCGGATATCTTGTCGGCAAGCTGCTTGCCTTCTTGCGGATAGTCTTGGGAGGGGTGCCGGGTATCCGCCGGGATGTTGAAATGGACGTCGTCCGGCCAAAAGATCGGCCACATCATCGGATGCCCGGCGCGGTTGATCTGTCGCCAGCCGCCGCTATCCGTGGCAAGTTTGGTGGCAGCCCAGACACCGATGCGGGCGCCGGGTTTCAGCTGCGCGTCGGTGTGCGGAATCTCCAGCACGATCGATTCGACCGTCGTACCGGCGAAGCTGTCCTTCGCATCTTTCGGGTGCCATGCGGAAAGGTCGACCGCAGTGCCGTTCTTTATCGCGCTGTTGACGCGGCCGAGGAGCGACAGGTCGATGTAGAAGGGATCCTGGATGCGTCCGCCGGCCCACAGTCGGATACCACCCGCGCTCGCCGGCTGGCCCGTCTGTCCTTGCAGCACCACTTGGCCGGTCGCGGAGTCCTCGCGCGCCTCGCTGCCGGTGAGAAGATGCAGCGTCACAGCCTGGCGACCGGCCGTGTCCGCGTGATCGAAGGACACGCGGTACGTCAGTCCTTCGTAATCGGCCCCGTCGAAATGCACCTTGAACTCGTAGCGCGCCTCCGGATGAAAGCCCCCTTCTTGGTACACGCCGGTAATGCTCGAGTTGACGTCCAGGATGAATACCGTTCCACCCTCGCTCGGGAATACGTACAGGTCGTCGATGAACAGCTGCCCATTCATCGCAGCCTCCGGCGTATCGAGATGGTGCGACATTGCACTTCCTTCCTGACGATGATGGAGAAGGCCGGCGCGCGCGGCCGACGGACTGAACACAGAAAGGGCGGTACCGAGCCCGACTCTTAGGGCTGCAAGGCGTGTCACGTTCATAGGAGTCTGCTCCCGACGTCGTCTCGTCCGCACATGATAAGCCATCGCGCCGTCCGCGAGAACAGTCGAGCGTACGAAATCGCAGGCGCCGATCGCGCTGAAATCGGCTATTTTGCATGCTTTTGGTGACGGAAGAAGTTGTAGCGGCAGACGCCTTTCGCTTTCGCCGCGTTGTTGCGACGTTGCGGTACTGCTGAACCGATGACGTGGGGAGAGCGGCCTCGCGAGCGCGAAGACAGCACGCAACGCGAAAGCGGGGAGGGTGCCGCGATGTCGACTGTGCCACGTCCGAACGTGCTGTTCATCCACGTAGACGAGCTGCGTTATCCCGTCCATTTCCCGGACGGCATCGACTCAGCCGACGCGTTCGTCGCGCGCTTCATGCCGCACACGTATCAGCACCTGTGGCAACCCGGTGTCCGATTCTCGCGCTACTACACCGCGGCGGCGGACTGCTCGCCGGCCCGCGGGACGTTCGTGACCGGGCTCTACGCCCAGCAGACGAACATGCTGCTGGTGCGCGGCGGGCAGCAAACGCCGCCGCTCGATCCCGACTTTCCGACCTACGGCAAGCTCCTGCGCGAGAGCGGCTACGACACGCCGTACATCGGCAAGTGGCATCTGTCGAATCCGCCGCCGATGCCGGGGCAGCCGGGCTATCTCGACGACTACGGCTTCGTCGGGCTCACGAATCCGGATCCCAACGGCGTGGTCGGTCAAGGAGTCGGCGCGGCGCATGGATTGATCGACGACGCCGGCATCGCGGGACAGGCGCTGGAATGGCTTCGAAACCGCGCGGCGAGCGACGCTCGCACGCCGTTTTGCCTGACCGTCGGATTCATCAACCCGCACGACAAGCAGTGGTTCTGGAGCGGCCCGGAGGCGGTGCGCTTCAGCCGAGCTTTCACGGACGCGGGCACGACCCGCTTCGCCGGTTTGTTGGAGCGCCTCATTTCGTCGCGGCAGCCGGCGCCGCAGGACGTTCCCGGTGAGGACGATCCGCCGACGTACGGCTACACGCTGCCGGCGAATTGGCAATCCAAAAGCGTCATGCTGCAGCCCGGCATGCCGACCGTCGCCCCGGTTTTCTCCGCCCTGACCGACTTCACGTGCGGCGGCATCAACGACGAGCCGCGCCTCGGGTTCGCGGTGCAGGCCTCGCCGCTCTGCGCGTCGTGGCGGACGGCGGAGGCGGTGTGGAGCTCCGTTTTCGCGCCGCACGGCTATTGGACGCGCGCGCTGGACATGTACACGCAGGCGATGACGAACGTGGACCGTGAGATCGGGAGGCTGCTCGCCGGTATCCCTGACGCGATGCGGGAGAATCTGGTGATCGTCTTCACCTCCGATCACGGCGAGTACGCCAGCTCGCACGGCCTGCAGGGGAAAGGCGTCACCGCCTACGAGGAGACGATGCGCGTCCCGCTCATCGTGCGCGACCACACCGGGCGCTACACGGCGTCGACCGACGTCGAACGCTCACAGATCGCCTCGCACGTCGACCTGCTGCGCCTGCTCTTGGATATCGCCCACGATGGCAGCTCGTGGATGGTCGGCGAGTACCGCGAGCTGTACGGCCGTCGTCTCGACCTGCTCGCCGTGCTGCGCGATCCCCAAGCCCGCGGGCGCGCGTTTGCGGCGTATACCTGCGATGAGCACTTCCTACCGCCCGTGCTGAACGCCACGCAGGCGCCGGAACACGTCACCGCGCTGATGTTCCCCCACGGAAAGCAGACCGCGTACTCGCACTGGATCCCGGGGACGGCGACGCCGGTCCCGACGGAGTTCTTCTACTACGATCGCGAGACGAAAGAAGGAGCGCTCGAGCTGGAGAGCTCGCCGTCGCCGTTCAGTGCCCCCGAGATCATGAAGATGATGTTGGACGAAGTCCGCGCGCCGTTACCCGCCCGCTACCGCGGAGCGCAAGCGAAGGCGCTTCACGCCTATTGGAAGGCCGTCATCGGAATCGACCTGGCGGCGGCGCTCTCCGTCGTCTTGACGAAAATACCGGCCTCGGCTGCGTCCGCGTATCCGGCCGGGCTGCCGGTCTACGAGCCGTACGTCAATGCCCCTTTGTCGTCGACAGGGTGAACCGGCCGCAGGGCGTTGCCGGAGCACCAACGATGACCGAAGGCGTCTACCGGGTGGCGCCGACGGCGCGCCTGGATTTTCGGTTCGGCACCGGGGCATCCGCGCGGCAGGTCGCGCACGATCCGTAGAGCGTCACGTCATGCCCCGTGACGCGGAAGCCGCGCGGAATCTTCGCTCGGATATCCGTTTCACAACCCTCGAGCTCGAAAGCCCGCTCGCAGCTGGTGCAGATGAAATGGTGGTGATGTCCCTTGCCGGCACGCTCGTATAGAGGAGCGTAGCCGGGAAGCTCCACCGGCGTGACAAAGCCGTCCGCGATCAGCGCTCGGATCCCGCGGTACACCGTCGCGATGCCGATCGACCCGATGAGCCGCTCCGCCTCGGCCATGACTTCCTCTGTCGCGAGGGGGCGTTCGCTTTGCTCGAAGACTTCGCGGATGGCACGCTGCTGGCGGGTGCTACGCTCGGGCAAGCTCTTTCGCATCGGGGGATCGTTCGACACAGGCGTGGTTCTCCCATCCGCTAATGATAATGAGAGGAGTTTATCAATATCCGGAGTAGCCCTCTGCAACACTCCTGGAGGGATCCCATGTCCGTCTCGCTTTTCGTCGGCAATCTAAACTATTCGGTCAAGGAAGACGATCTCGTCGAGCTCTTCCGCCCGTACGGAACCGTCGTCCGCGTCCGTATCCCAACCGACCACCAAACGCACCGCCCGCGCGGCTTCGGCTTCGTAGAGATGGACGGCGCCGATGCCGACCGTGCGGTGCGGGAGCTCAACGGCGCCCATTTCTTCGGTCGGTCACTCGCAGTGAATCCGGCGCGGCCGCGTGAAGAGCCGGCGAGGCGGGCGTGAGAGAATTCCGCCTCCTCATCGGTCTGCGGCTCGATAGGCCGGAGTACTACCTGGGATTCGATCCGGTGTCCGTCGAGAGTCCGGACTACCGCAGTGTCCGCGGCATGTTGACGGACCACTTAGACGAGTTGGAAGGTCACGTTTCGGCATTACGTGCGGTGCTTGCCACGCGAGATCCGGAAGATGCCGAGCACCTCTTGCAAGACGGCGTACGTATGCAAGTCTCGGAAGTCATCCTGCGCCCGAAAGTCTCTGCAGCCGAATATCTGCCCCGCCTACGCGAAGCGAGCCCCGACGCATTGTTGGAGGACTTTCACCGATTGGTTGACGGCGCATCTTGAGCATCCGGTGGCAATGGGCCGCCGTGGTCGCGATTCACGCCATGAACTCACCTTGACAACGTGGATAGCCACCGTGTGCCGCTCCGTCGGCAGCTCGCGGCGCGCGGCGCTGATCGTGGCGCTCGGCACCTTGCTGGCGCCGGCGCCGGTGGGTGCGAGCAGCTTCGCCGACGCGATCAATCGGCAACGCGCCCAGATCTCCGCGAACCGGCATCGCCTCGAGCTGAAACGGCAACAGTTGAATTTCGAAGAACTCCGGGAGCGTGATCTGCAGCGTCAACTTGGCGAGACGGCGGCGTCGATCGCGCTCGTCCAAGGGCGCATCGGGACATTGGACCAGCAAATTGCGAACACGACCGATGCAGAAGAACAGGCGCGTCGCCGACTGGACGCGGCTCAGGATGCGCTTCGCCGTCAACGACGCGCATCGGATCACCGGCTCGTGCAAATGTACGAGCGTCCGTCCGACCGGCTGCTGGCCGTCCTCTTCGGCGCGACGTCGTTCATCGACCTGACGGAGCGTTGGCACGATCTCGCACTCGTCGCACACGAGGACCAGCGAGAAATCGTCGATCGAACGGCGGCGGTTCGTCGCGTCACGCGCGCGCAAGAAGTGCTCCTCGCGACTAGTCAACGTTTGCAGTCGGAGCGCGCTGCAAAATCGCAAGAGCAAAGTCAGCTCAGTGCGCTCGGGCGGCAGCGCTCCGATCTCGTCTCACTGGCTGATGCGCACCGCATGTCTGTCGCGCGGGAGGTGCACGTGCTCGAGGACCTCACCGCGCAAGAAGAAGCGCAGCTCGAGGCGCTCATTCGCGAACAAGAAGCGGAGATTGCTCGGCAGCGACGTGCTGGTCGGATCCCGACGCCGCCGGCGCCGCGGATCGGCGGCATGCAGTGGCCGCTGCGAGGACCGATTACCTCGCCATTCGGTATGCGGCTCAATCCGTTCACGCACGCGAACACCGAATTCCATCCGGGCATCGACATCGCGGTTGACGTAGGTACGACGGTCGCCGCGGCGGCAGCTGGACGCGTCATCATCGCCGGATGGGTCAGCGGCTATGGAAACTACATCGCGATCGACCACGGGAACGGTCTCTCGACGGGCTACGGTCATCTGTCGACGTTCTATGTGACCGTCGGCCAAGACGTGCAAGCTGGGCAGGCCATCGGCGCCTCGGGGAACACGGGCCGATCGACCGGCCCCCATCTCATTTTCGAGGTGCGTCGTGGCGGAATGCCGATCGACCCGACGCCATATTTACCCTAGCGCTGCAGCTCGTTGTGCCAGGGCCGACGCTTTCTTCGAACGACGAAAGAGAAGAGCCAGAATCCACTTTATACGGATGTCTGGCTCTTCATTATGGTAGCCCCAACGGGATTCGAAACTGTTGGCTCTGTCCGCTTGAAACCGCTGGAGTCGAAAAACCGGCATTTTCCCGCGTGCGACGCCGACTGAGACCGCGGGAAAACGGCAGGCACCGGCAGAGTCGGTGACAACACGCGACCGACGACATCGCCGTCATTGTATCGGCTACCCGAGGCTTGCGACCTACGCGATGGTGCCGGCCAATGCCCTTCCCTTCGCCGATCCGCCACTCCGTGTGTCGTTCAGTGCATGCTGCGCGAGATCGTCTTTACGCTCAGCGTCACCGGCCGCATCGTCCGCGAGGCCGAAGTCCAGACCGCAGGCAACGTCACGCTCGCGCGAACGACCATCGCCAGCGACCGCTCGCGCAAGAAGACCGCCAAGGCCGATTTACTCGACGCCGTCGGCTTCGGCAACGTGGCGGGGCAACTCACCGCCCTTGCGAAGGGCGAGTTCGTCCGCATCACCAGAACGGTCCGTACCTGGTCGTATGACGACACGTCGGGCACCCGGCGCAAGAGTGCGCAAATCGTTCCCGCAAGGTCGAGCGCTACGCGCAGGAGGCAGCCGCGTAAGCAGCGCCTCCGGCCCGTGGATTCGCGAAGTGTTCGTGTCGCTGGTTCGCTACCTCGTCATCCGCACTGTCGCGCGGATGCTGCTCCGCCGGCGCCGCGATGATCACCGCGTGGCGGAGGTCCGGATTCGCTCGTCGCCGAGTTTGTCTAAGGTCGCTGCGTCCTCGGTACACTTCTGCGGAGAACGCTAAGGTTTGCCCGGATGCTCACGGCTCGAAGCCGGGCGCGCTCTCGGTGGAAGGTCCGCCACCGCTCCGCAATCGCCTCGTCTACGAACCGCCGTCCGATGCCACCGTCGTCGGACACCGTCTCGATTTTGTCGTAGCCGCCCACGGACCGGGCAAAGGCGTCCGCGATCTCGATGAACGTCGGTTCGTCGTGGTCCATGTGGCAGCCTTGGCGTCCTATGACTTCGCCCGTGACCGGGCAGATCAACGTTTCTGCGTCACCGAAGGCGCGATCACGAGCGGCAAGTTTCTGATCGAGCACGGCGTATCGCATGGCGCTTTGCACCTTTGCGCTTTGCGACGTCCCATAGAGGCACTGCATAAACGAGAAGTCCGTCTCGCTTCCGTCGCTCCGCACGATCCAGAATCCGTCATTGTTGATGTTCCGGCGGACGTCGAAGTGATCAACCCCGTTCCCGACCTTCGTCTCGGCTTGCGGATGGAGAGCTAGAAGGTCTCGAAGAAACTCGTCGTCGCCGCCTAACGCTCGGCCCGCGACTTTGGTGCGCTCACGAACTTCGTAGATCGTGGCCAGCGCCTCTTTCTTTGTGCGGAAGGCCCGTCCGCCGATTATGATCTCCACCGTTGGCTACCGCAAATTCGCATCGAGGTAGTGCGGGAGTGTTCTGACGGAGTTGATGACGAGCATCGCCTCCGCCGGTGCAAGAAGTGACACGTTGGGATGCGCCATACTCTGCTGGTTCCGGAGGGGATTCAGCGCGTCGACGATGGTAGCGAACGCCCGTCCGATCTTGTTCGTCTGCTCGCTGCTCTGCGCGACCGCGGGATGCCCTTTCAGTAGAACTTTCATGAGCGCGGTGATGTCGGCATCCGGCGCATACGCCAGATTGTGCTTGTCGGCTGCGACGCGCAGGTATGCATGCAGCGCGGTGTGGACGCGGTCGACGCCGCTCGTGGCGCAGGTGCAGGCAATCAGCGCCTCTGCGTCGGCGAGGGCGCGTTCGACCACGTCGCTGGTGATCGCAAGGTTCGGGGACTGGACATTCGTGAGGCCTTCGCTCGGATCGAGTCCAATGGCGACGAAGCGCACGTAGCCGTCAGGAACGATTTCCGACACGGCCTTGGCGATCTGCTCGTACACCGCGAGCCGCGAAGGATTAACCTGCTCGCCCAGTTCGACGTACGTGTCCATTGGCGCTCGCCAATACAGAACGTTGAACTCGTCACCTGACGTCGCCGGCCCTTCTCGAAGCCGTTTTCGTTCGCAGCAACGATCTCGTGCCGCGCGATGGCGCTTTCCAGTACGGCGCCGTCACGCCCGCTGCGAAAGTATGCCACACGATCTCCTTCGCGGGTTCGGGAAGGATCTTCCGGGCCTTGTCTTCTTTCGGGAAGGCGTAGCCCTCGACGACCTTGCGAGCGGCGTACGGTGAGGCGAGCATGAACTTGACCACGCCGCGAGCGCTCATCGAGAACGGTTTCGGGTCGCGCGCGCCGGGAAGGACCGTGAGGGTTGCCATCGCGCTCGCCCTCAGCGTTTCTAGGTCTGCCGGTCCGAGAGGACCGATGCGGCGACCGCACTGCCGGGCTCTTGCCGGTGGCCAGCAACGACCCGGCGGTCGAAGCGACCTTGGCGCTCGTGTGAGCCACGGGGTTAAGCGCTCGCGGGCTCGTCCGGGTGTCTGACAGGGCTGCCCCGGCGATGCTGCGGACGTCGGGGTTCTTGCTCGTTTGGAGCAGCCGGCTCGCGATGCGGTCGATTCCCTGGTGGGTGTCCCCTCGGCAGCGCCTCTTGCCACGATAGCCTCCGGGAATAGACGTTCGGGGGAACGTGTGTTCAATAAACTAGCCGGTATGGCACGCCGTACAGCCGGTCAACAGGACCCGCCTAGAATATGGGCGGGCTGAGCGCCACCGTCCTGACACTCCTTCGCGGAAGTCAAGCGTGGGCGCTTTGGCGAACGGCGCTGTGATGCGGGTGGCTCTGGCCTCGAGGCAGCGGCGCGGGAGGCGGCGACCGAATGCTAATTACGCCGTTCTCTGATCAGCCGACCGATGCGCTGCGTACCGCGGTGAACAGCCTTCGTGCGGACCGCGAGAACGTGCAGCGCATTTGGATCTTCGATCCGGAACAGCGCCGGGACGACGATCCGTCGCCGCCTGCGATCTCGTTCGGCTCTGACTCCGGCCTGCGCTTCGTCGCGCCATTTGCGCCGGGCCGGCTGATGTATTTCGACGCGGTGACGCAAAAATATCGGCCTGCGAAGCGTCGTACTATCCTCGGGCTCGACTCGAACCTGTGTTCATTGCTCCGTGAAGTCTTCGTTCACGGTTCCGATGATCCGACGCGGACGCGGAGGGTCATCGACCTTGCAAAGCACGCGCGCATTTGGCGCGCGGAAGTTCAGCCCATGCTATATCTGCGTGAACTCGTCCTCCGCCTACCCATAGCCGACCTGCGAAACGACGCCGAAAAGGCAGTCGTGTCGATGTTCAAGATGCAGGCATTGCGGCCGCAATCGAGCGAGGGGGCGGGGCGGCTGATCTTCGATGAAGCCATACTCGACCACTTCGAAGAGCGCTTTGGTGTACGAACGTTCGAAGAGGCTGCGTCCAAGCAGGTCGACCTTATGCTGCAAAAAGGGGACGTCGGACACGCGCACGATCACATCGTGATATATGCAGCGTTGCTCAAGATGATCGACGTCGGCCTTGCTATGAAACAGCGGCCGCTGGATGAGAGGCTCGCTGAAGTCGATGCGTTTATCGTGCGCGACTTGGCTTCTGTTCAACCGCGTCTCCATGTGCTGGCGCGTCTGTTCTTTTCTGGAACGCTGGCACGGCTATTAAAAATCACCGCGGGTAACCCGAATTTCGGCCGCAAGCACCTAATCGGCTCCTCGTACGACCTTTACTTGACGATCATTCATGAGAACTTCTTGGGTACTAGCGATGAACCGCCCGAGGCGTGGCTCTCGATCCTCTGCACGCTGGACGAAGGGCTGTCCAACTACGCAGGCCGCTTTCCGCTGGTGAGTCTCGCGGTCATGAACGATTACTCGTTCCGGATTGCCCATCAGTGGGATGATGCGTGGCTGAAGAATACGCTCGGCGTCGGGCGCTACGACGAGCTTGTGCGCTCAGTGAATGAACGCGTGCCATCGGTCAAGACCAGTTGGCTGACGGAGCGGACGATAGCAATGATTCGTGATATCGAAGCGCGGCTTGGCGTTACGGCTGAGCAGTCGCTTCTCGGCGACGCCACGGCGCAATATATTATCGCCGGGACATCGTTCGGACGTCCAGCATAGTAACCGCAGTACGACAGAGAGTACGAGCATATGCCCGAAAGCGAACAATCGACAGAAGAAGCCCGGCTCAAATGCCCGGCACACTTATCGGATCCCCCGACCGTTCATTTCGAAAAACGCGGTGGGAAGTTGTACTGGGTTTGTGATGCGTTCGGCATGGTGCCGAAGCACCATGGGATTGTGAATCCAAAGGAGTAGAAGTCCACGGCTTGCCCGCCACTTTAGACACGCATCAGCATGACTGAGCCGAACGCTGAAATTCCAGACGGTGTCGCGGTCGCCTTCGAAATATCGGGTGACCGCTCCCGGATAGGAATCACTAAGACGGAGAACGGGCGCTCGTACTGCGTACCGATGGCGAAGCATCTCCTACGTGACGTTGCTGTCGAAGTTGATAGGGCGTCTGTCGTCGCGCTTGAAAGACTACAACCGGAGATAGAACCGCGTCAGAGCACAGCCAGTGATCCCGTGCGGGCCGCATTCGAACCGATCATTGAAGTTGCCGCAGGAACGGTGCTCGCCGAAGCCCTCAAGGATGACCCGACGCGGTACCGCTTTTACCAGGTCGTGGAGGACGTCCTCCGCGCGTACAACGACCTCGAACGCGACAAGTCAGCGATAGTCCGCAGGTTCGACGTCCGGCACGGACCCTATGGCGACCAGATTTCTCGTCGACATCGTGGGGGACGGCCGGTTCGGTCACTCGCCGGCTTGGCACAGCTCCAATACCGTGCGGTGCCGGACCGTTTTCTCAGCGTTCTTCGCATACCGATCATCACTGAATGGCAAGTCGAAGATATACCGGCAACCGCCGCCTTTCCGACGAAACGCATGGCGGGACTGGCTTCACTAGCGATCAGGGACGGGCGTGCGGAAGCGACCGTCAAAGCGCCGGAGCATCCGCTTTTTGTAGACGAGCCGTCAGGAATCGACGTGGCAGTCGTCTACCGCAAATTGGAGCACGGGGCCATTGCGCCGAGTACTCCTTCGACGCCTCTGTGGTCAGCGACAGATGCGCGCTATGTTGGCGGCTCTTTCGGGGGAAGTGACGCGGTCTTCCGTTTTATGGTACCCCGTGTCTCGTTAGCGTTTGGGGACGGAGATATTGCCGCAACGCGTGAAACTTTCCGCGGACTCACGCTGAAGGGGTTCGGGCACCGGATCATGCCCGAATACCCGACCGGGTTTGACCTTATGACGGCCCGGGATGCGTACATCGTGAATATCTACGGACGAGACGCCCGCATCGTTCAGTCAGGCGCGAACCACGTGTCGCTGATCCACGAAGGTGAGCCGCTGCAAGACAGCCAGGTTGACGATGTCCAGACCCTGATCCAATATCTATGCGGCAATCGCGGGCAGCACATCACGACGGAAACGTTCGATGCGACTGGCCGCCTCACATATGAATTTAACGAGCGTAGCGGACCAACGGAGCGTGGACAGCCGCCGATCCAACTCGACCACTGGACGACGACAACAAATTTAGTGGCGCCGCAATTCGAGGCGATGCTTTCCGCGATCAGGAGGCTGCGCGATAAGGCTCCCGTTAAGTTGGATGCAGCGTTTCATCATTATTTCGAAGGCGTGAACTCGTCGTATCCGGTCACGCGCATCTTGATGCTTGCAGTGGCGATTGATACGCTTGTGGCGCTTCAAATCGGAAATCAACGCCAGGCGAGCATTATTGATAATCGCATCTTCCAGCGGGCGATTAAGCCCATTCGTGCGGCCGTCGAGAGATCGCTCGCGGCCGAGTCCGTTCCGTCGGACAAAGCAACGAAGATCCTGAACAAGCTACAGTCGTTGAACAACGCGTCCGCAGCGCAGCGACAGAGGGACTTCTGGACGGACCTTGGGATCAATCTCACGACGGAGGAAGCCGAGGTCCTGGAATCGCGGCACGAAGTTGTCCATGAAGGGCACGTCGGCTCGGAACGTACATCGGACGCTCTCTGGGACAACTATCGCCGAAGTGGTGTGCTCGCAAACCTCTTCAATCGCGCTATGCTCGCGCTGCTCGGGTGGAACGGGCCTTATCTGGATGCGACGGTGACGGACCGGCATGTCGAACTGCCGCTGCACGCGCCGCGTTCTGGCGAAAGCGCCGAGGCCGCGATACCGAGTGCCGATGTAAGCGAGCCTGCACAGTCCTCCTCCGATTCGAGGTCGCTGCCGGATCTCTGGCGGTGAAGGCTGCTTCGTACGGATTATTGCCGTCGGTCCGATTTGTCGCCAGCAGATTGTTGCTGCCGTCGTACAGGTCGACGTAAGCGTTGTCGTTCCCGATGGGAGCGACAACCGGCCACGTGCATTCCGTGTCCGCGCCGACGACCGCGCACGGCGGATTCGTGCCGGTCGTGGTCACCGGGAGCGTGTCGGTTGCGTAGGGCGTCAGCGAGCCGTCGCCGTTGACGACCGAGATGGTCGCGACCGCGTACGAAGTCCAGGGTGAAATCCACTGCGGGCGACGACTGTGGGCGTTCGCCGCCGTCGCGCGGGGCGGGATGATGACCTGGAGTTTGCCGGCCACGACGGGGCCCGGAAGCGAAGACGGTTCGGCTTGCCGAGACGCGCCGAGGAGCGTCAAAATCGCGTAGACCTGCGGGATAGGTGACTAAAATGTGACTAAATCGGACCCTGGAAATGGAAAAACCCTTGTAAAACAAGGATTTCCCAAATAGCCCCAACGGGATTCGAACCCGTGTTACCGCCGTGAGAGGGCGGCGTCCTAGGCCTCTAGACGATAGGGCCGTTGGCTCCCGGTCATGGATTCGAACCACGATGACCTCGTCCAGAGCGAGGCATGCTACCGTTGCATCAACCGGGATTGCTCGATTGTCGATTTGCGTCGGCGCGGGTTCCTGCCCGCGAAGGTCTCCGTTTGGATGTGGCAGTTCGGGCAGAGCATCCGGAGATTTTCCAACCGGTGGTCGTCCCGAACGCCGTTTCGATGATCGATTTGGATGGCCAGGGGCTTCCCCCTCCAGCTGTCCAGGCCGCATTCATCGCAGACGTTCCTGAGTATACCAGCCTGGATCAAGCGCCTTTTGATGGAGCCCCGGTAGCGGCTCCGGGCCAGGACCTCCTCGACGGTCCAGCTCCGGGGACGCGGCCGCACGCTCCCCCGGCGGACCGCCTTGGTCCAGGCCATCAGCGTGAAGCCGAACCGCTGGCAGCAGTCACGGACCGAGTGGCCGGCATCGTAGTACTGCTGCACGGCAGACCAATCGTAGCGTGTCGGCACCGTCGCGGCGCGAAGGCGCCCCCGCCGGATCGCCTTGTACCAAGCTGCCAGTTGGAATCCGAAGCGCTCGCGGCACGCGTCCCGATCGTGGCCGGCATCGTAGTATGCTTGCACGGCAGCCCAATCGTGTGTGCGCATGTTGCCAATGTAGCGGAGGGACGTGCCACCGGGGTGGCACGAACCTAACGTCGTGCAAGCAATCGTCCTCGTCGGCGGTGAGGGAACGCGGCTCCGCCCGCTCACGCTCGAGACCCCGAAGCCCATGGTCCCGGTCATGAACATGCCCTTCCTCGAACGTACGCTGCGGCGGTTGAAGGACGCGGGCATCGAGGACGTCATCTTGCCGGCCGGCTATCTCCCGGACGCGATCACCTCATTTTTCGGCGACGGCTCGGCGCTCGGACTGCGCGTCCGCTACGTGATCGAAGAAACGCCGCTCGGCACCGCCGGCGCCCTCAAGAACGTCGCGCAATACATCGACGGCCCGTTCTTCGTCCTCAACGGCGACGTGCTCACCTCGCTCGACCTGCGCGCGATGATGCAGTATCACCGGCAGAAGGGCGGCGTCGCGACGCTGCATCTGATCCGCGTCGAGGATCCCAGCGCCTTCGGCTGCGTCGTTCATGACGATCAGGGCCGCATCTCGGCCTTCGTCGAGAAGCCGCCGCGCGACGAAGCGCCGACGAACGAGGTCAACGCCGGCACCTACTTGCTCGAACCCGAGGTCCTCGACCGCATCCCCGCCGGTCGCCCGGTCTCGATCGAGCGCGAGACCTTCCCGGCGCTGATCGCCGCCGGTCGCCCCCTCTACGCCTATACGACCGACGACTATTGGATCGATCTCGGCCGCCCCGAGGCGTATCTCGCGGCCCATCGCCACGTCTTCGACGGGGCGATGCCGCTGGGCTTGGCGCCCGACGTCGACGGGCCGGGCCGCGAGACCGTTCCCCGCTCGGCGCTGCGCCCGCCGGTCTTCGTCGGCCGCGACTGCCGGGTCGCCGCCGACGCGGTGGTCGGGCCCTACGCGGTGCTCGGCGACCGCTGCCAGGTCGGCTCGGGTGCGACGGTCGCCGACTCGCTGTTATGGGACGACGTCATCGTCGAAGCGGGCGCGCAGATCGATTGGTCGATCGTCGCCAGTCGCGCGCGCATCGGTGCGGGCGCGCGCGTGGAGCGTGGTGCCGTGATCGGCCATGGTGCAACCATTGCACCCGGTTCCTTGGTAGAGACGAACGCCCGGGTCGCCGTCGAGCCCTGACGTCGAGCCCGCGACCCGCACGGCGTCGCGGTTTGTAGCGCTCCTCGACGGGGTACGTCATTGACGGCCCAAGCGAGCGCGTTCGCAGGGGTGGACCTTGGTGTCTGCCGCCGCGCCCCGTGGGCTTTGCCGGATCACCGTTCGGCCGCCAAAAGGGGAACCCAATACGTGACTGCCGCGCCCCGGATGCTCTTCCTCGGTTCGTTTCCGCCGCGTGAATGCGGCATCGCCACCTTCATGAAGGACGTGGTCACCAGCTACGATCGCGCCTTCGGGACCCGCAGCGACGTGATCGCGATCGACGAGCCGGGCGGAGAGGGTCGCGTCTATCCGCCGGAAGTGATTGCTCGGTTGGTGCAGCACGATCGCGGTTCGGCCTTGCGAGTCGCGGACGTGGTCAACGATCATCCGTGCGACGCGCTGAACATCCAACACGAGTACGGTCTCTTCGGCGGCGAAGAAGGCGAGTGGGTCCTGGATCTGATCGCGCGCGTCCGCAAACCCGTCATCACCTCGCTGCACACCGTCGTGCCGGATCCCTCGCCGCAGCACTTGCGGGTCGCGCGCGCGCTCTGCGCGTCGTCGGCCGGCATCGTCGTCCTCTCGGAGACCGGTCGCGAGCTGTTGATCGAACGCTACGGCGTCGACGCGCGCAAGGTGCGCGTGATCCCGCACGGCGTTCCCGACGTGCCGCTCAGCGACACCGCTGAAGCCAAGGGACATTTCGGCTACGCCGGGCGCACGACGATCTCGACGTTCGGTCTCATCAACCGCGGCAAAGGCCTCGAGTACGCGATCGACGCGATGCAGGCCGTCGTCGCCTCGCACCCCGAGACGCTCTACCTGATCCTCGGCCAGACCCATCCGGTCGTGCGCCGTCACGAAGGCGAGTCGTATCGCCACGAGCTCGAAGCGAAGATCGCCGACCTCGGCCTGTCCGAGAACGTCGTGCTCGTCGACAAATACCTGGACTTCGACGAGCTGCTCGACTACCTCGCCGCCAGCGACCTCTACCTGACGCCCTACCTGAACCCGACGCAGATCGTCAGCGGGACGCTGGCGTACGCGGTCGGCTGCGGCAAGGCCGTCATCTCGACGCCCTATCTCTACGCGCAGGAGCTGCTGGCGCACGGCCGCGGCTTCGTCGTCCCCTTCCGCGACGCGTCGGCGATCGCGACGACGCTGCTCGCGCTGCTCGACGACCCCGCGCTGCGCGAGAGCACGCAGCGGCGCGCATATCGCTTCGGCCGCAACATGACCTGGCCGAACGTGGCGCACGCCTACGGTGAGTACTTCGACGCGCTGTTGCCGCGACGCGCGGCATTGGCGACGCCGGCCTGAAGGCGTCACGCGCGATGCCCGCGCACCGCTGGCCCGAGCTCGATCACGTGCTGGCGATGACCGACGACGTGGGCATCTTGCAGCACGCCACGCTCGACGTCCCCAACCGATCGTTCGGCTATTGCACGGACGACGTCGGACGCGCGCTGATCGTCGCCTGCGACGCCGCCGAGCACGACCCCGAGGATCGCGCCGCGGCCAAGCTCGTGCGGACCTACCTCTCGTTCTTGCACGACGCGCGCTTGCCCGGCGGCGGATTCCACGGCTTCATGGGCTACGATCGCCGCTGGCAGGACCGGGGCGGGACGGGCGACCAGATCGGCCGCGCGCTCTGGGGCCTGGGCTACGCCGAAGGGCGCGCGCCGCGTTCGAGCTGGCGCGCCTTGGCCGCCGCGCTGCGGCGCCACGCGAGCGACGCGCTGCCGGGTCTGGTACACCTGCGCTCGCGTGCGTACGCGGTGCTCGGCCTGGCCGCCGCCTTGGCGTCGCGCCCGAGCGACGAGCTGGCTGTTCGCACCCAGCTCGACGCGCTGGCATCCGCGATCGCCGACGACTACGACCGTCATCGCGCCGACGACTGGATCTGGTGCGAGGACATGATGACCTACGACAACGCGCGCATCCCCGAAGCGCTGCTGCGGGCCGGCACGGCGCTGGGCAACGCGCGCTATCGCGAGGCTGGCCTGTCGATGCTCCGCTTCTATGCCGACGCCGTCATCGTCGACGCGGTGTTCGAGCCGGTCGGGAGCGACGGCTGGTATCCGCGCGGCGGCCCCAAGGCGCGGTTCGCCCAGCAGCCGCTCGAAGCGGCGGCGCTGGTCGAGGCGGCCTTCGTCGCGCTCGACGCGACCGGCGACGAGCGCTGGCACGAGGTCGCCGCGATCGCGCACGCCTGGTTCTTGGGCGGAAACGTCCACGGGTTGGTGCTGGCGTCGGACGGCAGCTGCGCCGACGGCCTGGACGCCTTCGGGCTCAACGCCAACCGCGGCGCGGAGTCGACCCTGAGCTGGATGACCAGCGCGATGACGATGGCCAGACGCTCGGCGATCCCGCTGCGCGCCGTGCGCTGATCAGCGCGCGAACGCGACCGGTTGCGCGCTCGGTGCGGCCAGTCGCGCCGCGATCGCCAGATGCGTGAGCAGCAAGAACGGAACCAGCGCGGTCGGGATCAGCATCCACGGCAGCGCGGTAATCGCCGACGCCGACGCACCGAACAGCTGGATCGGCAATCCCGGTTGTGAGACCACCCCGAGCGTCATCGCGACCACCAGGTCGAGTGCGCCGAACGCGTTCCACGCCGCGAGCAGCCGCGGCGATACGGTGCCCCCACGGCTCGCGTACGCGACGAGCGCGAGCGCGCCGAGCCCGGTGACGATGTCGCCGATGCCGGCCGACTGCGCGAACGGCGCCGGTAGCCGGTGCTGCGCATAGAGCACGAGGAAGAAGACGCCCGCGACCCGCACCCCGTTGGCCCCGACCAGGGCGACGAGCGGCACGCTGCGCAGCGCGGCGCGGAAGCGCGGTCCGGTCGTCCACGCGAGCGCGCCGGCGACGACGGCGAGGACGAACGCGAGCGGAACGAACGGGACCGGACCGATCCGCGTCACCCCGGCCGAGCCGACCGCGGCGAGGATCGCGAACCACGCCGCGGCGAGCGCGAAGGCGACCAGTTTCGCTTGCCGGCTGATGGCGGCCGAACCGACGACGACGGCGACGGCGACGACCATGGCCGCGCTCAACGCGAGCGCACCGACGAGATCCAGCATGGTTTGCTCCGCCCTCGCGGCAGGTGCGAGGGTCTCGCGAACACAATATGACGATCATCATGAGGTGTCAAGCCTGATGCCCTGGGCTCCCGAACACAAACCCGAGACGCGCGCGCGCATCCTCGAGGCCGCCGCGGCCGCCCTGCGCGAGCGCGGCGTCGACGCGGTCGGCGTGGCCGAGATCATGCGCCGGGCGGGGCTGACGCATGGCGGCTTCTACGGCCACTTCCGCTCCAAGGACGAGCTGGTCGCCGCCGCCATCCCGGTGGCCGGCGCCGACAGCGAGGCCTCCCTCGAACGCCTGCATGGCGGCACGCCGGCGACCGCGTTGCTCGAGGCCGTCACGAGCTATCTGAGCCCCGAGCACCTCGCGCACCCCGAGCGCGGCTGTCCGCTGGCGGCGCTCGGAAGCGAGCTCGTGCGCGGTGCGCGTCCGGTGCGGCAGTCCCTCGCGGCCCAGGTGCGCCGCCGCCTGAGCCGGTTGGCCGAGCTGGCGACGGGGGCGGCGACACCGGCGCGGCGCGAGCAGCGGGCGGCCGGTGTCCTTGCTTGCATGGTAGGCGGGATGATCCTGGCCCGTGCGCTGCCCGAGGCGGACGGTCGGGCCCTCCTCCAGGACGTGCGCGAGTTCGTCGCAGGCGCGCTGGCGGAAAGCGGCTGACCTTGCGCGCGCGAACGGAACCCGCGCGCAGCCACCGTGGTTGCATTCGGAGCGTTCTTTCCGCTCCCGCACGCCGTACTAGGCTGTAGAGGCCTGCGCGTCGAACGTTATCGTGATGCTCGCGCAGACCGAACTTCTCAACGATGTCCAGCGCGCGGCCGTCGAGCATACCGACGGTCCCGTGCTGATCTTCGCAGGGGCGGGTTCCGGAAAGACCCGTGTCCTGACGAACCGGATTGCTCACCTCCTCGAAGAGAAGCAGGTCTTCCCGGACCGCATCCTCGCCGTTACCTTCACCAACAAGGCCGCGGGTGAGATGAAGGCGCGGCTCGAGCGAATGGTCGGGGCGCCGGCCCGCGACCTGTGGGTCGGGACGTTCCACTCGATGTGCGTGCGCATGCTGCGCCGCGACGGCCGCAAGATCGGGGTCGCCCCGAACTTCGCCATCATGGATGACGCCGACCAGCGCGCGATCGTGCGCGAGGTGATCGCCGACCTGGACTTCGACGAGCGGCAGATCGCGCCCGGCGCGGCGCTGGCCGAGATCTCGAAGGCCAAGAACAACCTGTGGTCGCCCGACCAGTACGAGGAGAAGAACCCCTCGTTCGCCGGTGAGAAGTACGCGCAGGTCTACCGTGAGTACGACCGCCGTCTGGCCGAGTCGAACGGGCTGGATTTCGACGACCTGATCGGCCGCGCGATCCACCTGCTCGACAGCGACGAAGAAGCGCGCACGCGCTACCAGACGAAGTTCAAGTACGTCCTGGTCGACGAGTACCAGGACGTCAACTACGCGCAGTACCGGCTCGTCGCGACGCTGGCCAAGGAGCACGGCAACATCACGGTCGTCGGCGACGACGACCAGTCGATCTACTCCTGGCGCGGCAGCGACTACCGCATGATCCTGCGCTTCGAGGAAGACTTCCCGGGCGCCAAGGTCTTCAAGCTCGAAGAGAACTACCGCTCGACGCAGACCATCCTCGAGGCCGCCAACGAGCTGGTCGCGCACAACGAGGGCCGCAGCCCCAAGAAGCTGTTCACCCGCCGCGCCGAGGGCGAGAAGGTCACGGCCTTCCAGGCCGAGTCGGAGCGCGCCGAAGTTCGCTACGTGATGGAGAAGATCAAGGAGCACGTGCGCGGCGGTGCCGCCTACCGTGACTTCCTGGTCCTCTACCGCACCAACGCGCAGTCGCGCTACTTCGAAGAGGGCTTCCTCGCCGACGGCATCCCCTACCGGGTCGTCGGCGGCGTCGGCTTCTACGCGCGCACGGAGGTCAAGGACATGCTGTCCTACCTCCGCTACATCGTCAACCCGTCCGACGCGGTCGCGTTCCGCCGCATCGTCAACGTGCCGCGCCGCTCGATCGGCCAACAGACGCTGGCCTCGCTGCTCGAGGCGGCGAATCAGGCCAACGTCTCGGTCGGCCAAGCGGTGTTCGACTCGAACCTGCTCAAGCGCGCGGTGCCCAAGAAGCAGCGCGAGCTCGAGCGCTTCGCCGAGCTGATCGCCGACCTGCGCGAGCGCGCGCAGACGTTCTCGATCTCCGAGCTGCTGATCGCGGTGATGGAGGAGTCGGGCTACCTGCGCGAGCTGCAGGCCGACGAGACGGCCGAAGGCCGCGCCCGCATCGAGAACCTGCAAGAGCTGGTCGGGGTCGCCCGCGAGTTCGAGCAGAACCCGGAGACGGGCTCGACGCTCGACGACTTCCTCTCCAACATCGCGCTGATCAGCGACGTCGACTCGCTCGACGCCGACGCCTCGTTCGTCACCTTGATGACGATGCACGCGGCCAAGGGCCTCGAGTTCCCGATCGTCTTCCTCACCGGTTTGGAAGAGGGCGTCTTCCCGCACACGCGGGCGCTCACCGACATGACCGAGCTCGAGGAAGAGCGGCGCCTCGCGTACGTCGGCGTCACCCGCGCGATGGACCGGCTCTACCTATCCTTCGCCGCGCGGCGCACGCTGTTCGGCAACACCTTCTCGCACCCGCGCTCGCGCTTCATCGAGGAGATGCCCTCGATCGAGGTGATCGGCGGGATCGGGCTCGGACAGCGTCCGGGCGGCGGCCGCTGGCGCGAGGTCTCGATCCACGAGAACGCCGGTGCCGGCGTCGGCATGGACCTCTCGCCGGGCGACAAGGTCCGTCACCCCAAGTGGGGCGAGGGCGTCGTGGCCGAGGTCGTCGGTGCGGGCGGCGACGGTTTGCTCACCATCAACTTCCCGAACGTCGGCCAGAAGATGGTCATGCTCAAATACGCGCCGCTGGAGAAGGTATAGCCCGACGCCATGCTGCGCGTCGGGGTAGCCGGCGCGCTCGGACGACTAGGGCGCGTCGCGTGTGAGGCAGTGCGGGCTGCGGACGACTTGGAGTTGTCGGCGGTGCTCGTGCGTTCCGGCGGCGGCGAACCGGCGCTCGCGGCGTGCGGCGACGCGCGCGTCGCCCACACGCTGGCCGATTTTCTCGCCGGGCTCGACGTCGTCGTCGACTGCACCGTCCATCCGGCGACGGTCGGCGTCGCGCTGGGCGCGGTCGACGCCGGGATCCCGGTCGTCGTCGGCGCGACCGGCTGGACCGACACCGAGATCCTGACCCTCTCCGAACGCGCGCAGGCGGCGGGCGTCGGCGCGATGCTGGTGCCGAACTTCTCGCTGGGAGCGAACCTGATGATGCGCTTCGCCGAACAGGCCGCGCGCGTCTTCGGCCGGGCCGAGATCATCGAGCTGCACCACGATCGCAAGCGCGACGCGCCCAGCGGGACGGCGAAGCTGACCGCGCGCCGCATCGCCGCCACCGGTGCCCCGGAACCGCCGATCCACAGCGTGCGGTTACCGGGTCTAGTGGCGCACCAAGAAGTGATCTTCGGCGGGATCGGCGAGACGTTGAGCGTCCGCCACGACTCGCTCGCGCACACCTCGTTCGCCGCCGGCATCGTCGCCGCGGTGCGTGGCGTGCGTTCGTCCACCGCGCTCGTCGTCGGCCTCGACGCGCTGCTCGACCGGATGCTGGCACCGTGAAGATCGCGGTGATCGGTGCGACCGGGGTGGTCGGCGCGACCATCCTGCGCGTGCTCGACGAACGCGCCGTCCCCGTCGACACGCTGCTGGCGTACGCGTCGCGCGACCGCGCGGACGGCGTCGCCTTCCGCGGCGCGACGGTCCCGGTGTACGCGGCGACGCCGGAGCGCCTCGCCGCCGACCGTCCCGACGTCGCGTTCTTCGCCTCGAGCGACGACGCCAGCGCCGAGCTGGCCCGCAGCTTGGCCGGCGCCGGGACGCTGGTTATCGACAACACCTCGACCTTCCGGCTCGACCCGCAGGTGCCGCTGGTGATCCCCGAGGTCAACCCGCACGCGATCCACGCGCACCACCGCATCTTCCCGGTCGCCAACTGCACCGCCATCGTGCTGTGCGTCGCGCTTGCGCCGATCGAGCGCGCGGTCGGATTGCGCTCGGTGCGGGTGGCGACGTATCAGGCGGTCAGCGGCGCCGGCCGCGCCGGCCTGGAGGCGTTGGCCGCCGAGGAGGACGGGGGCGCGCCCAACGGGACCTTCGCAGCGCCGATCTTCCGCAACGTCGTCCCGCTGGTCGGCAGCGGCAACGGCGACGGCGACACCGGGGAAGAACAGAAAGTGGCCGCCGAGACCAAGAAGATGCTCGACCGCCCGGACCTCTACGTCGCCGCGACGACGGTGCGGGTGCCGGTGATGCGCGCGCACAGCGAGGCGGTCTTCTTCGAGACGGAGACGCCGACCGACGCGCGCGAGCTGGCCGACGCCCTGCGCGGCGCACCCGGCCTGGTCTTCCACGAGCACGGCATCGTGACGCCGCGCGACGTCGAAGACACCGATCTCGTGCACGTCGCGCGGCTGCGCCCCGAAGCCGACGACGACACCGACACGCGCTTCCAGATGTGGATCGTCGGCGACCAGCTCCGCAAAGGCGCCGCCACCAACGGCGTCCAGATCCTCGAACTGCTGTTGCAACTAGGGCGTCTGGCCGGAGTAAACGCGTGATTAGTCAGACCGCGCAGGTCATCGTGCTCAAGTTCGGCGGCAGTTCGCTGGCGACGAGCGAATTGCGCGAGATCGCCGCCTCGCGCGTGCTCGACGTCATGCGGCGCGGCGACGCGCCGGTCGTGGTGTGCTCGGCGATCGGACGCGCGCCCGACCCGTATGCGACCGATACGCTGGCCGAGCTGGTCGCGCCGGTGCGTGACGGTCCTAACCGCGATCTGCTGATCGCGTGCGGTGAGGCGATCTCGTGCGCGGTCTTCGCCGAGCTGCTGTGCTCGCTGGGCGCGCTGGCGCAGGCGATGACCGGGTTGCAGGCCGGGATCATCACCGACGACGCCTACTCCGATGCCGAGATCCTCGAGATCGACCCGGCTCCGATTCGTGCCGTGCTGGCGCGCGGCATCATCCCCGTCGTGACCGGCTTCCAGGGCGGGACGCGCGCGCTGGCGACGACGACGCTCGGCCGCGGCGGCAGCGACCTGACCGCCGTCGCGCTGGGCGAAGCGCTGGACGCGAAGGACGTCGAGATCTACACCGACGTCTCGGGCGTGATGACGGCCGATCCACGGCGGGTCGCCGGCGCGCACCCGATCCCCGAGGTCACCCAGGCCGAGATGGTCGAGCTGGCCGGCAACGGCGCGAAGGTGATGCACCACAAAGCCGCCGAGTTGGCCCACACGACCCGCACGCCGTACGGCATCAAGGGCTTGCGCAGCGGGGTCGGCACGATCGTCGACGAGGACGCGCCGGTCGATCCGGAACGTCCCGTCACCGGTCTGGCGGTGCTGCGCGACGTGACGTTCTGCCGCATCATCCAAGGCCTGACCGACGAAGCCGCCCGCTCGGAGCTCGACCGCGACGTGCTGGCGCGCATCGCCGAACGCGGTATCTCGATCGACATGGTCAACGTCAACGACGCCGGCGTGTTCTTCCTGGTCGACGACGAGCACGCCGATCAGGTGCGTCCCGCGCTCGCCGACCTGAACCTGGCGCTGCGGATGCGGCCGCACTGCGCGAAGATCTCGATCGTCGGCGCCGGCATGCGGGGGACCTCGGGCGTCATCTACCGCGTCGTCAAGGCGATCAGCGACGCGGGGATCGAGATCATCCACTCGACCGACTCGAACATCACCATCTCGATCCTGGTCTCGACCGACCAGGCCGACGCCGCGGAGCAGGCACTCCACGACGCCTTCCGGCTGGGCCGGGGAGCAGTAGCACGATGAAGTCCTTGGGTCGTCTTCTGACCGCGATGATCACGCCGTTCGATGCGAGCGGCGCGCTCGACCTCGACGAGTCGGTCCGCATCGCCCAGTTCCTGGTCGAACGCGGCAACGACGGCGTCGTGCTGGCCGGTTCGACCGGCGAGGGCAACGCGCTCGAGAGCGACGAGAAGCTCGCGCTGTTCGACACGGTCAAGCGCGCGCTCGGAAAGCGCGGCACCGTCATCGCGGGCACCGGCGACAACAACACGCGCCGCTCGATCGTGCTGACGAAGGCCGCCGAGCAGGTCGGCGTCGACGCCGTGCTGCTCACCGTGCCTGCCTACGTCAAGCCGACGCAAGAGGGGATGCTGACGCACTTCGGCGCGATCGCCGAGGCGACGTCGTTGCCCTGCATCGTCTACAACATCCCCGGCCGCACCGGTGCCAACATGCTGCCGGCGACGTTCGTCGAGCTGACCCGCCGTCACCCCAACATCGTGGGCATCAAGGAATCCAGCGGCGACCTCAACCAGTTCACCGCGATCCTGCGTGGCGTCACCCGCGAGGACGTCACCTTCTGGTGCGGCGATGACTACTTGTTCTTGCCCGCGCTGGCGGTCGGCGGTTACGGTTTGGTCTCGGTCGCCGCGCATCTGGCGGGCGACGAGCTGCGCACGATGGTCGACGCGTTCATCGCCGGCGACGTGGCGCGAGCCGGCGCGATCCACCGCGAGCTGGCGCCGTTGATCGCCGCGTTGTTCGCGACCAGCAGCCCGATCCCGGTGAAGTGGGCGATGGGAACGTACGGCTTCGCGGTCGGCGCGTGCCGCTCGCCGCTGAGCGCGTTGCCCGAGCCGCTGCAGGCGGCACTCGAGCCGCTGATCGCGCCGTACCGGCCGGAGTGGGCGCGATCCTGATCCTCGGCTGCCGGGTCGATCCGGTCGGACGCGAAGCGGCGGCCGAGCGGATCGCGGCGTTGGCGAACGCCGGCGGCGCGGCGCTGGTCGTCACGCTCGGCGTCGAGATGGTGATGGCCGCGCAGCGCGACGCGCCGTTTCGCGCCGCCGTCAACGGCGCGGCGCTGGTCACCTGCGACACCGTCGGGTTGCTGCTGGCCTCGCGGCTGCGCGGCGGACCGCTGCGCGAGCGGGTGACCGGCGTCGAGTTGGTCGACGCGCTGGCGGAACGCTCGGCGAGCGCCGGCGACGTGCGCCTGTACCTGCTGGGCAGCAAGGGCGACACCGCGCAGCGTGCCGCCGACGCGCTGCGGCGCATCCATCCGGGCGCGCTGATCGTCGGTGCGCGCGACGGGTACTTCCGCGAGGACGAGAGCGGCGCGATCGCGGCCGCGATCGAAGCCAGCGGCGCGAACGTGCTGCTCGCCGGCTTGGGCTCGCCCAAGCAAGAGCTGTGGCTCACGCAGCACCTCGCGCAGACGGGCTGCGGCGTGGGCATCGGCATCGGCGGCTCGCTCGACGTCTACGCGGGCAACGTCGAGCGCGCGCCGCGCCTGGTCCAGCGGCTCGGGCTCGAGTGGGCGTACCGATTGGTCAAGGAGCCGCGGCGCTGGCGCCGGCAGTTGGCTCTGCCGCGCTTCGCGTTGGCGGCGCTGCACGAGACGGTAACCACGCGCGGCGAAGGGAAGATACGAACCTGACATGCGCGCGATGATTCTCGCGGGCGGGATGAGCACGCGGCTCTACCCGCTCACCAAACAGGTCCCCAAGCCCCTCGTCCCGGTGGCCGGCGAACCGATCAGCGGGCACGTGATGCGCTGGCTCGCCTCGCACGGATACGACGAGGTCGCGATCAACACGTTCTACCTGGCCGACGCGGTCGAGGAGGCGTTCGGCGACGGCGGCGGCTACGGCACGCGGCTGCACTACCTGCGCGAGAAAGAGCTGACCGGGAGCGCCGGCGCGCTCAAACAGATGGAGGGCTGGTTCGCGGGCACCTTCGTCGTCGTCGGCTGCGACGATCTCACCGACGCCGACCTGACCGCGCTGGTGGCGTTCCACCAGCAGCGCGGCGCGTTGGCGACCATCGGCCTGGTCGAAGCGGAGGAAGTCGATCAGTACGGCGTCGTCATCCTCGACGGCGACGGCCGCATCACGGGCTTCCAGGAGAAGCCCGCGAAGGGGACGGAGCGCTCGAAGCTCGCCAACACCGGCATCTACGTCTTCGAGCCCGAGATCTTCGCGCGCATCCCCGCCGACACGTTCTACGACTTCGGCAAACAGGTGTTTCCGGAGCTGCTCGCCGACGGGCTGCCGTTTTACGGAATGCACTTGCGCGACGCATACTGGCGCGACGTCGGCACGCCGGACGAGTACCGGCGCGCCAACGACGACGTGCTCTCGGGGAAGGTCGTCGTGCGCGGCACGCGCGCGACCGGCGTGCCCGCCGACGTGCACGTGCCGGCCGATGCGCGGATCGAAGGCGACGTCCGCGTCGGCAACGGCGTGCGGCTCGGCGCGGGCGTGCGCATCGTCGGGCCGAGCGTGGTCGGCGACGGCGTCGTGCTCGGCGAGCGGGCGGTGGTCGAACGCGGCATCTTGTGGACGGGCGCGCGCGTCGGCGCCGGCGCGGTCGTGCGTGACGCGATCGTCGGCAAGGGCTACGACGTGGCCGGCGGTACGACGCTTGCCGACGCGATCGTCGCCAACGAACCGACCGTGGTGTAGCCCCTAGCCGTCGCGGCGCGCCGTCGTGAACGACGGGCGTGCTGGACCGGTTGCGCGCGCTGCTGTTCCCACCGGCGTGCGTCGCCTGCGACCGTGCCGGCCCGGTGTTGTGCGCGGCCTGCGCGCCGCCGCCGGGACTCGCCGTCCACTTCGCGCTCGGCGCGGTGCCGGCGCGCGCGCTCGGCCCGTACGAGGGACCGCTGCGCACCGCGATCGTCGCGATGAAGCGCGGCCTGCGCGACCCGCTCGACGCGTTCGCCGCCTTGCTCGACGCGATCCCGATCGACGCGACGCTGGTCCCGGTCCCGACCTCACGCGCCCGCGCCGCGCAGCGCGGTTTCGACCAGGCCACGCAGCTGGTGCGGCGGGTCGCCCGCCGCCGCGGGCTCCCGGCCGCCGAGCTGCTGCGCAAGCACGGCCGCCCGCAAGCCGGCCGCGATCGGGCGGCGCGCTTGGCGGCCGCCGGGCGCTTCTCGCTGCGGCGCGGCGTCGCGCTGCCCGAGGCGGTGACCCTGCTGGACGACGTCTGCACGACCGGCGCGACCCTGATCGATGCCGCTGCCACCCTGCGCGGCGCGGGCGTGCGGATCGCCGGGTTCGTGGTGCTGGCTCGGGCCGGCGGAACCCCGTCCGACCGCGAGCGGTCTTGGCCAGCGTGAAAGCCACATGGAACGGGGCCGTCCTGGCCGAGAGCGACAAGACCGAGGTCGTCGAGGGCAACCACTACTTCCCGCCCGACGCGATCAAAAAGCAATACTTCGCGCCGTCGGACACGCACACGGTGTGTCCGTGGAAGGGCACCGCGAGTTACTACACGGTGCAGGTCGACGGGAAGAACAACCCGGATGCGGCTTGGTACTATCCGGAGACCAGCGACGAGGCCAAGAACATCAAGGGCTACGTCGCCTTCTGGAAGGGCGTCGAGGTCAAGCCGTAGGCCCCGAGGGCGTCTACCTCGCGCGCGCGTGCGAATTGGCCGCTCGCGCGATCCCGGATGCGGCGCCGAATCCGCCGGTCGGCTGCGTGCTGGTGCGCGACGGCGTCACGCTGGGCGAGGGCTGGCATCACCGTCGCGGTGAGGCGCACGCCGAGGTCGAGGCGTTGCGCGACGCGCGCGCGCGCGGCAACGATCCGCGCGGCGCGACGGCCTACGTCTCGCTCGAGCCGTGCGATCACCACGGTCGCACGCCGCCGTGCTCGCTCGCGCTCGTCGAGGCCGGCATCGCGCGCGTCGTCGCGGGCGCGCTCGACCCGAACCCGCGCACGGCCGCAGGCGGCGTGCGCCGCTTGCGTGCGGCTGGCATCGACGTCGCGGTCGTCGAGCTGCCCGCGGCGCGGGCGCTGATCGAGCGCTTTCGCTGGACGGTCGCGCACGACCGGCCGTACGTGACCCTGAAGATGGCGATGTCGCTCGACGGTTACGTCGTCGCGCGCCCGGGCGAGCGGCGCCAGCTGACCGGGCCGGCCGCGACGGAACGCGTGCGGCGTTTGCGCTGGGAGCACGACGCGGTGATGGTCGGTGCCGGTACCGTGCGCGTCGACGATCCGCAGCTCACCGTACGCCCGCACATCACGCGCCGCGCGCCGTATCGGCGCGTCGTCGTCTGCGAGACGGCGCCGATCCCGGCCGGCAGCCGGGTCCTGCACCCCCCGCCCGACGCGCCACCGGGCGCGTACGCGCCGACCATCGTGCTGGCGCCGGCGGGCGCGCGCGCCGCCTTCGCCGAGCTCGAACCGCTGGCGCAGGTCGTCTACGTCGGCGACGCCGCCGCGCGCGAGCTGGAGCTGGGGGCCGCGCTCGACGCGCTGCACGCGCTCGGCGTGAGCAGCGTGCTGTGCGAGGGCGGCCCGACGTTGGCCGGACGGCTGCTGGCACGCGGGCTGGTCGAGCGGCTGGTGTGGTTCGTCGCGCCGGTGCTGCTGCGCGGGCCGGCAGCGGTTCCAGTCCTGGCCGGCGCCGATGTGACCGGGAAAGACGGGTGGCGCTTCGACCGCATCGAACGCGTCGGCGAAGACATGCTGCTCTCCGCGGATCTCACCACGTGTTCTCCGGCCTGATCGCGCACGCGGGCAAGGTCGCCTGGATCGAAGGCGACGGCGCGCGCGGAATGACGTTGGCCGTCGAAGCGCCCGGCGCGATCGCCGACGGCGTCGCGCACGGCGACTCGGTCGCGATCGACGGCGTGTGTTTGACGGTCGTCGGGTTCGACGCGCGCTTGATGCGCTTCGACGTCGTTCCCGAGACGGTGGCGCGCACGGAGATCGGTGATTTGCGTGCCGGCGACCGCGTCAACGTCGAGCTCTCGCTGCGGCTCGGCGACCGGCTGGGTGGCCACCTCGTCTACGGCCACGTCGATGCGACCGCGCCGATCCTGGCCAAGGACGACGAAGGCCAAGGCTTTCGGCTGCGCGTCGGCTTGCCCGACTCGCTGGCCCCCTTCATCGTCGAGAAGGGCTACATCGCGGTCGACGGCGTCAGCCTGACCGTCGCCTCCGTCGAGGACGGTGCGTTCACGATCGCGTTGATCCCGGAGACGGCGCGCCGCACCACGCTGGGCCCCAAGGGCGTCGGCGCGCGGGTCAACCTCGAAGTCGATCCGGTCGCGCGCTACGCGCGCGGCGCGTTCGACGCCTACGCACGCGCCGGCGTCCCGACCGCGTGATCCGATCCGGCCCGAGCGTGCGCGAGCGCGTGCGCTGGAGCGACGTCGACAAGATGGACGTCGTCTACTACGCGCGCTACGTGCGCTTCATGGAAGCCGCCGAGAGCGAGTTCTTTCGCGCGCTCGGCTTTCCGTACGACCGCCTGAGCGAGGACCTGGGTGTGTGGATCGCCCGGGTCAAGCTCGAGCTGCACTTCAAAGCGCCGGCGCGGCTGGACGACGAGGTGCTCTGTCACGCCGAGCTGGTGAAAGTCGGCGGCTCGTCGATGACGTTCGCGTTTCCGATCTCGCGCGAGGACGGCACGCGTCTGGCCGACGGCGGCCTCGTGCTCGCCGCGCTCGACCGCCGCACGATGAAGGCGACGCGTCTGCCCGAACCGCTGCGCGTCGCCCTGCTCGACACCTAGTCGGGGCTTGCCGACCAGGGGCTTGGAGGTGAGCAAGCGACCACAGGCGCGGCGCACAGGAGCACCGCTGAACGCTCGGCAAACGGTCGGCGATGTTTCGCCATGCGTTCCTCTCCGCGCTCTTGTGCCTGGGTCTGCTGCCATTGCCCGCAGCCGCGGCGCCACCGGCCGTCGTCCTCGCGACGACCACCAGTACGCAAGATACCGGCTTACTCGACGTGCTCGTCCCGGCATTCGAGAAGGCCAGCGGGTACACGGTGAAGACGATCGCGGTCGGGACCGGCGCGGCGCTGGCTATGGGCGAGCGGGGCGACGCGGACGTGCTGTTGGTGCACGCACCTGGCGCCGAGGCTTCGTACATGGCCAAAGGACGCGGGCTCTCCCGCGCACTCGTGATGCATAACGCGTTCATCGTGGTCGGGCCGCCGTCGGATCCGGCGCGCGTGAAGGGTTCCGCCACCGCTCAGGACGCGTTCGCCGCGATCGCGCGGACTGGCGCGCCGTTCGTCTCACGGGCGGACGACTCGGGCACGAACATCAAGGAACTGGCGCTTTGGAAGGCGGCCGGCGTGACACCGGAGGGCTCGTGGTACGTGAAGACGGGCAGCGGGATGGGCGACACACTGCACGTTGCCTCGCAGAAGGCGGCGTACACGCTAAGCGATGACGGCACCTATCTCTCGCAGCGAGCGACGCTCTCGCTCGTGCCGGTCGTCGAGGACGCGAAGGATCTGCTGAACGTCTACCACGTCATCGTCGTGAAGCCGATTCCGGGACGCGTCTCGGACCTGGCCGGCGGCGAGGCGTTCGCGTCATTCGTCGTTTCGCCGCAGGGGCAGCAGATCATCCGAACGTTCGGTCGTGAGCGGTTCGGTCGGCCGCTGTTCACGCCCGACGCTGGCAAGGGCGAATAGCGTGGTCGAGATCGCGGCCCTCTCCGTCGCGGTCTCAGCCGCCGGTACGGCGCTCGGCGCGGTCCTCGCAATCCCCGGTGCGCTATGGATCGCCTTCGGCCGCTCGCCGTTCCGCCGCGCGTTGCTGGCACTCTTCACAGTCGGCTTAGGGCTGCCGCCGGTGGCGGTTGGCCTTGCCGTCGCGTTCGCATTGTGGCGCAGTGGCCCCCTGGGGTTTCTTGACGTGCTCTACACTCCCGGGGCGATGGTGCTCGCGCAGACGATCGTCGTCTTCCCGTTGATCGGCACCCTTGCGGTCGTGGCGCTGCGCGGGATCGACCCGACACTGCCCGCGCAACTGGCCGGGCTCGGTCTGCGCGCCCGCGACCGCTACGTGCTCTTGGCGCGCGAGGTCGCGCCCGGTCTAGTGGCCGCGCTCCTGGCCGGGTTCGGCCGGGCCATCGCGGAGGTCGGCGCGGCGCAGATGAGCGGCGGGAACATCGAGGGACAGACGCGCGTGCTGACGACGGCGACGATGCTGGCCGTCGGCCGTGGGGAGTTCGGCGAGGCGTTCGGATACGTCGCGGTGCTGCTTGGGATCATGGCCGTGGCGAGCGGAGTTGCACTGGCATTACAAGCGCGGTGGGCGTGAGGGCACGCGCCCTGCGCGTCGAGCGCGGAGCGTTCCGGCTAGAGGTTGAGGATCTCGTTGCGGGCGCCGGCGGCCTGGCAGTGCTTGGGCCGAACGGCGCGGGGAAGACGACGCTGCTGCACGCGCTGGCGGGACTGGTTCCAACGACGGGCATGATCGACCGACCCGAGCGGATAGCGACGCTATTCGCTGCCCCGGCCCTGCTGCGCGGCCGCGTCGAGTGGAATGTATCCGAGCCGCTGCGCCGGCTTGGCGTCGTTAACGCGCAGGCGCGCGCCGCCGAGGCGCTCGCGGCGGTGGGGCTGGCCGATCTGGCCGAAACTGACGCCCGACGGCTTTCCACTGGGCAGCGTCAGCGCGTGGGGATCGCGCGCGTGCTCGCATTGCGGGCGCAGGCGCTGCTGCTGGACGAGCCGTTCGCGAACGTCGATGCGGAGAATCGTCCGACGATGCGCGAGGCGGTGCGCGGCGCCGTGGCACGCTCGGGGGGTACGCTGGTCCTCGCGACGACGAGTCTCACGGACGTGCTCGCGCTCTGTTCGCGCGCTGTGGTACTGCGTGAAGGTCGGGTGAGCCGCGTTCTCGGCGTAGAGACGCTCACGCACGACGACGATCCGTACCTAAGCGCCCTGGCCGCCGAAGCCTCGATCGCCCTGCCAGGAGTCTAGCGAGAACGTTCCCGCTGCGGGCGCATGCCCGAGCTCTGCGACGACCGCGGCCTTCACGTGGTTAGGCTTCGTCCTCGGCCAACAGACCGTAGATCTCTTTGCGCGCGCGATCGAGGATGGTACGGACCTTCTCGAGCGTCGACTCGTCGGCGCCGCGGGCGCTCATGACGGCACCGGCCAGCTTGATGGCGGCGTGCTTGAGGCGGTGACGGGCATCGTCGTCTTCGTCGATCGCATCTTCGTCGTCCTCACGCTCGTTGGCGCGGTCGGCCAGCATGGCGCGGCCCGCGTCGGTGATCGTGTAGACGCGCTTGCCGTCGACCTCGGCGCCGCTGACGAAGCCGCCGTCCTCGAGGAACTGCAGGGTCGGGTAGATGGAGCCGGCGCTGGGACGGAAGCCGCGCTTCTCTTCGATGGCGCGGATGATCTCGTAGCCGTGACGCGGCTGTTCGGCAATCGTTTCGAGGACCAAGAACTTCATGTCGCCGCGGCGCGTGCGCGCCTTCCAGCGGCCGCCGAAGCCTTTCTCGAACCCGCGCTCGAAGCGCACGTCGAAGGGGAAGCCGGGTCCGAAGACACCCCGGCGGTGTCGTCCACGGCCATGGATGTGGCCGTGCTCGTGGAAGAAATGGTTCATGCCGCGATATTATGCGATATATCGCGATACGTCAAGACACACGTTGAAAGGGCTCTCCATACGAACGTATGTTCGAGTAGAGAGCCCTTATCGGCGCTATTCGCAGCTCAGGGTTCTCCACGGCCTTTATGTCGACCCTAATTCTGCCTACTGCGCATAGCGGGTTGGCTCGGCCACCAGCCAGGTAGCGCCCGCGATCAAGAAATTCAAGGACAACTCGCTCCAGTCGAAGAGCGTTCCAGGTTTGGCGACGACGAGCGGCACCCAGACGAGCACGCCGAAGAGTCCGATCATCAGGGCCATCAGCCGCACCGCCAGTCGCGCGCGGACGTTGACGAGGATGGCGATCGCGGCGAGCGCGAACGCGACCGTCGTCACGATCGCCCAGAACGTCTGGCCGAACGGAATCCACGTCGGCACGAGCTTGGTGGTCAGGCCGAAATAGTAGATCTGTGCGATCGTGAACGAGACCGTGCAAATCCCGAGCCCGATGCGCGCGATACGGCCGAGCATCAGCGATCGCGTGGCGCTCGCCTCGGTCGCGGCACAGGCAGCGAGCGCGCCGCACACCAGCGAGCCGAGCTCGAAGAAATCGATGTATGAGCCGTAAGACGCCGGCGCCTGGGCGATGTCTTCGACGCACCCCAGCGTCAAGAGCCCGTAGACGATGCCCAGCACCACCGACGCCGGACGCGCCGCGCGCGGGAGCAGCAGGGCGATGCCACCCAGGACTTGCGCGAACGTGCAACACCAGACGACGATCGTGGCAGCCTGCGGTCCGATCGCGTGAACGTGTTGCCATAGGTCCGAGTCGTGCCACACGAGCGAGACAACGCCGAACGCCACAGCCGAAAGGCCGAAGACGACGCGCGCCGCCGTCAGGCCAACCGCGCCTTCGCGGGCGCGGCGAAAGTGGCCATGCTTCACTCGAGGACCTCCGCGAGACGATGTTGCCGCTCCGTTCGAGGTCCAAGCCCGTCGAACCGTCCGTTCTCGGACGGCCGAACTCATGAGCCGGTCGTCGCGCCGCTGCCGGCAGGTTGTGGCCCTGGGGTCAAAATATCGGCGATCCGCTCATCGCGCCGTTCCGTGAACTCTTTCGTGTAGAACAGGCTGCGGTATTCGTAGAAGTAGTAGATCAGCTTTCCGGAGCGCATCAAGCTACCGACATACCAATAGAGCAGCACTTTGAAGAAGAGCGCCAGCGAGGCGATGAAGATCTGCGCGAGTTCGAGGCTCACGGGGTCGGAGTTGGGCAACGGCGACGTGAGGACTGGATAGGCGAACTGCAGCACCGCGTACGCGTACAACGTCGCAACGAGCCAACGCGGCGTCTCGAGGAGCTTGCTTTCGAACCGGCCGACGAAGAGTGCGAGCACGACGCCGGATAGGAGTCCGTCAAAGCCACGGCAGAAGGGTTGCGCGTTACCGAACCGGGTCGCGACGGCCTCGACGATGACGAGGGCGATCGCGATGATGAAGACTTGCGTCACAATGGCCATCCATCGGCTTCGATCCTCCTCGGCCGACGGCAAGACCATCACGAGAAAGCAGAGTAAGAATAAGGCAGTTGACGCCAAGTACAGCAGATCGAGCCCGAGGTCTCCGATGAACGAAGGGGTCACGTTCAGGTACTTCAGTGTCGCCTCGACGCCGTACCAGAAGAACCACACCACCCAGATGAAGAACCAATAGGTCCTGAATTGATAGAAGACGGAGATCGCTCGGCCGTACTCTGGTTTCGTCGTGAAGAGCGGCAACGCATACGGTGTCAACACCAGCGCGAACAAGACGACGGCCTCGACGATGTAGGTCGTCGTCTCGAATCGTTGAAGGTCCGCCGGAGAGAGCGTGAACGCCGTCGTGCGATAGCGCGTAATGAGGTTGACGCCTGCGGAGATGAGTTGCACGATCGTGACGGTAAACGTTGCAATCTCGGCAATGCGTCTGACGAGTTCACCACTCTTCATCGTTGTCCACCCGCAATACGAATCGGCGCCGCCTGGAGGCTTCGCTTACCAGCAGTGTAGCAACTTGCCGTTCTTGCGGCAAGTGTAGGGTGAGCACACCTCCGCATCAGTGATTGACTACGAGCCGGATGCTAGATCGGCTTCGAGGTATGCGCGACGATGGCGAGGTCGTCCAGCCAGGTGGGTCGCGAAGGTGCGCGTGACCGTCAACCCGGCGCGCGCAGCGCCTGGCCGAGACGCGCATCCTCGCTAGCGCGCGGCGTCGGGCAGCAGCACTGTCGCCGCCGGCGCTCAGCACGTTCGGGTCGCTCGACGGAGACGCGACGCCGAATTCTAACGCGTTGCTGGTGTTCGTGCAGGCGTTGCCGTGATCACCTGACGCGGCGACGAGCGTGATTCCCCTCGCGGTCGCGCTCGCGAGCACCGGCGACTCGGTGATGTAGCCGCCGTCGGCCTCGCAGGATCCGAACGACCTGCTGACGATCTTGGCGACGCCGTGTCGTAGATGATGACGTTCGCGCCCGTTGCGAGCGCGCCGATTGTCGACGTCGAGCGTCGCTTTGCCTTGGCCGGCGGCTGCGTTCCCGAACTCCCGCCGTCGACGGCCTCGGTCGTGAAGCCGCTCTGCACCGGATACTGAAAAGTGCTCGCGACCGCCGGTGGCTCCCCGGCGCCGCTCGGCCCGTCGCGGGCTCTACCAAGGGACTTCCACGTGAGGACGGCGTCGGCGTGACGGTGACCGGGACGGGAGTTATCTGGGCCGGTTGGGTGGGGTGGCTGGCGCTGCTCACTAAACCATCCGTCCGAGCGGTACGCTCAGGGCGGTGGCTTGACAGTTGTGGGGACGATATATTTGGCGCCCCAAAATGCCAGGGTGGTGGCATCGGGCTGACGGACCCTGGAGGCGATGGAAACCCTCAACCGGCTCGTGGCCGCACTTGGTGGCCTCGTGGTAGTCTTCGCTGGCCTCATTAGCCGTGGCGCGGACCTCGGTGGCCGGGTTGAGTTCTTAGATAGACTGGGCGTCAGGATTATAGTTCAACCGAAGTCGCCAACAGCCCAGTTCATTGCCTTACTTCATGAGGTCCCAATAGCCGTATACGCGACGGTCGCGTTAGTGCTATTTGCGTTGGCGTTTGCGTGGCCGTTGATACGTCCGCTATTCCGGCCTGCTGATACGCCTCGTCTCGTGCCCATTGTGTTCAATCTAGCTCACTAGAGAATGGAGCAGATAAACGGCTATACCGTAGTGTTGCTAATGAATGTTGAAAACCATTCGACCGTACCGGCCACGATCGCTGAGTTTGAGGCGCGGCTCGTTGCAGGGCGCGTAAAATTCGTAGGCTTACTTCCTGTTGTGCCGCCAGGAAGCCAGATAAGCTTTGGTGACAAAGCTCCGTTTCTTGCTCTTCGCGAAGAAGGCGTTCTTGGCAATGTCGGTGCGATCCCAGCACGCGATAAGCGGAGCGCCTTCCAATTCGTGAACTTCGAGAACGTGCCGTTGGTTGATCCGACCACAGTCGAAGTCGAGGTTCGTCTTCGGCCCGTGTCGGGGCGCTGGTCAAGGTGGTGCCGACGGCGGTTAGAACTCAAAGCAAAACAACAATGAACGACGACGACGCATCTGAAACGCCAATGGAGCGCTTCGAGGACTTGACGAAGCGCCTATTTCGCGTTGCCAAGGACGACCTCAAAAAGGTTGAGCATGAGGCCGAGAATATCGTGGACGAAGCGCTTGGACCGCCGCCCGCTCAAGGCCCCGCCATCGTTGACGAGGAGAGCGACTAGGTGCGGTCGCTCGTTCCCTGGATCGGCGCGGCTTGCATTGCAGCGCGGCGTGCGATTCCGCGAGCAACGCGTCCGGGGCGCAGGCGCCAAACCGTATGAGAAGCCGTCAACTGTGCGTAGGTCAAGCGGTGACCGTCCGTGGCCTTCAAGACCTTCGCGAACCGGCCGCCATCGTTGTCCTTGCGCTCGTTGAAGCGGAACACTTGCTCGTCAACGTAGGCGCCGAGGTGGAAGGCGCGCGGCGCGATGTAGGTCCCGTGCAGCGTGCGTTTGAGGCACGACCAGAAGTTCTCAATCGTATTCGTGTGGACGCGGCCTTCGACGTAGGTGACCATGTGGTCGATGAACTCGTGACGGTACTCGGGCCCGATGTTCCGATACGACCGCAGTGCGTCGGTGTAGAGGACCGAGCCGGGCAGCACGTTCTGTTGGATGTGCGGGAGCAGCGAAGCGCGCTTGTGGTCCGGGACGACCATCGCGCGAACCCGCGAGGGTTTGCCGCGTTCGATCATACCGAACACCGTCGTCTTGCCTGTCGCGGGCCCGTGGATCGGAACGCGCTTGCCGGTCGGCGTGACCTTGGTCTTGTGGGTGCGACCGCCGACGAAGGTCTCGTCCGCTTCGACCTCACCTGCGAGCGGGGAGAAGCTGTCGGCCTTCATCGCGACCCGGATGCGGTGGAGCATGAACCACGCCGTTTTCTGCGTCACGCCGAGCGCGCGGCCCAGCTCGTGCGAGGACGTGCCGTTCTTCGTATTCGCCAGGAGCCAAATCGCCGGGAGCCACTTGGTGAACGGGATGGGCGACTCTTCAAAGATCGTCCCGACCTTGGCAGTGAAGTCGCGCCTGCACTCCTTGCAGCGGAACTTCCGGCGCTTGGCGAGGACTTGGACCGAGGCCGAGCCGCAGCCCTGGCGGGGGCAGGCGATGCCGTTCGGCCACCGGAGGCGGACGGCGTACTCGTGGGCGCGATCGGCGTCCGCGAAGTAGGTCACGGCTTCCAGGAGGGTGGTCGGCGTCCGGTCCATGCTCCCAGGTTACGGTCCAAGTGTGCCAGCGGGGTGGCCGTTTACGGGGTGCCAAGTATATCATCTTGACAGTTGTTAAGTCCGAGGAGCATGCTCGGAGGGTGGAGCGATTCTCGGACGAGCTGCGGGCGGCGATGGTGGAGGCCGGAATCTCGGCCGCCGCGCTGGCCCAGCGCTCGGGTCTGACGGAGGCCGCCATCTCGCTGTTGCGCAGCGGGCGGCGGGAGCCGTCGTACCGGACCGTCCGGGCGCTCGCGGCCGTACTGCCTCGCTTGGCCGGCCGCTCGACGGAACGGAGCATGATGGACTCGATCGAGTCGGCGATCGCCGACATTCGCGCTGGCAAGATGGTCGTCGTGATGGACGACGAGGACCGCGAGAACGAGGGCGACCTCGTGATGGCCGCCGAGAAGGTGACGCCCGAGGCGATCAATTTCATGCGTAAGGAGGGCGGCGGCCTGATTTGCGTCCCGCTGCTGGGCGAACGGCTGGACGCGCTGCAGATCCCGAACATGGTCAACGACAACACGGCGCCGCTGGGCACCGCGTTCTCGGTCTCGGTCGAAGCGCGCGGCCGCGTCACGACCGGCATCTCGGCGCACGACCGCGCCAACACGATCCAGGCGCTGATCGACCCCAGCTGCGGGCCCGCCGACTTCTTGCGGCCCGGTCACACCTTTCCGCTGCGCGCGCGCGACGGCGGCGTGCTGGTGCGTGCGGGGCAGACCGAAGCGTCGGTCGACCTCGCGCGTTTGGCGGGCTTGTATCCGGGCGGCGTGATCTGCGAGATCATGGACGAGGACGGCTCGATGATGCGGCGGCCGCACCTCGAGGAGTTCTCGAAGAAGCACGGCCTGCGCATGATCACCGTCAAGGACCTGATCGCCTACCGCATGCGCAATGAGAAGCTGGTCGAGCGCATCGCCGAGTTCGCGCTGCCCACCACCTACGGCGCCTTTCGCGGCGTTGCGTACGAGTCGAAGACCGACAAGATCGCGCACGTCGCGCTCGTGCTCGGCGAGATCGGCGACGGCAAAGGCGTGCTGGTGCGCGTGCACAGCGAGTGCCTGACCGGCGATGCGCTGCACTCGCTGCGCTGCGACTGCGGCCCGCAGCGTGACGCGGCGCTGGCCGCGATCGCGCGCGAGGGTCGCGGCGTGTTCCTCTACCTGCACCAGGAAGGCCGCGGCATCGGCCTGTCCAACAAGCTGCGCGCTTACGCGCTGCAAGACGCCGGCGCCGACACCGTCGAGGCCAACGTGCTGCTTGGGCTGCCGGCCGACAAGCGCGACTACGGCATCGGCTCGCAGATCCTGGTCGACTTGGGCGTCAAGGAGATGCGCCTGCTCACCAACAATCCGCGCAAGATCGCCGGCCTCGACGGCTTCGGCTTGCGCATCGCCGAGCGCGTCCCGATCCAGATCGCGCCCACGCCGTACAACGTGCACTACATGGAGACCAAGCGCGACAAGATGGGCCACATGTTCGGCGCGCCCAACCCGGCAGGCGCGGAATGAAGACCAAGGCCGAGAAAACCGCGGCGACGCTTCCGAACGCGGCGGGGAAACGCTTCGCGATCGTCGTCGCCGACTTCTATGCCGACCTCGCGGCGTGGCTGCAAGACGGCGCCGAGCGTGGCTTGCGCGCCTGCGGCGTCGCGCCCGAGGCGATCGAGATCGTGCGGGTCCCCGGCTGTTTCGAGTTGCCGCTGGCGGCCTCGCGTTTGATCGAGGGCGGGAAGCTCGACGGCGTCGTCGCGCTGGGCGTCGTGATCCGCGGCGACACGCCGCACTTCGACTACGTCGCGGGCGAGTGCGCACGCGGTATCATGGACGTGCAGCTCTCGACCGGCATCCCGATCGGTTTCGGCATCCTGACCACCGAGAACCGGGCGCAAGCCGAGGAGCGCGCCGACCCGAAGCGCGGCGACAAGGGCTACGAGGCCGCGGTCGCCGCCGCGACGGTCGCGCTCATCGAGCCCAAGCGCGCCGGCGTGCGGGTCGGGTTTCGCTGACCGGCTGTCAGTAGACCTCGATCGGGCCGCCGCTCCTCCACTCGAACCGCTCGTCGAAGCTCCACGGGACGCCGACGCAGCGGAACGTTTCGACCTGAAACTGCGAATGGCGGAACAGCTCGAGCGTTGGTTGCGTGAGCCGGATATCGCTGCTCTCGAGGACCTCGACGTCGGTCACGCGGCTCTGGTCGTCGATCGCGACGTGGACCTTGAGCGTCCCGGCGAGTGACGGGTCGCCGGTGTCCATGAAGGTGGGATACGCGACGAAGTGCTGCGTCGCGAACGGCGTCTTGCACGTCACCGGCATGTCGGCGGCGTAGCTCGTCGGCTGCAGCGGCGTCGCCTTCGCGGCGGCGTTGCGAATCGACTGCGCGCGCCCGTCGGTGAACGGCGGCGCTCCGACGGGATCGCAGGTCGCGCGCGCGCCGTTGGTGTCCTTGATTCCGACGACGCTGATGTTGACCGCGTCGGACGTGACGGGTGCGGTGAGGATGACGTGCGAGTCGGTCGCGGTGTACAGCCAATGGCCGTTGCGGTCGTCGAGCCGAAGCTCGATCTCGTCGAGCGGCTGACCCACGATCAGCAGCACGGCGTAGCTGCCCCGCGAGATCTGGGCACTCCCCCATTCGACCCCACAGGCCTGCGCCGGCGGTATCAGCGGCGCGGCGAGGGCAGGCGGCGACGGCAAGACGAACGCACCGAACGAGGCGAGCGAGGCCGCGAGCAACACGAGGACGCGTCGGATGATGGCGGTGCGGACCACGTCAGTTGTACTCCACGCCGAACAGGTACGACGCCGGCAACGGGACGCAGCGGAAGACCTGGGTCTGAAAGGTAGATGCGCGCACGACGCGGAGCGACTCGGCGTCGAGTGCCGGATCCTCGCTGCTGTAAATGGCCGCGTTGACGATGTGGCTGTCGGCGTCGAGATCGACCCGAACGAGAACGATGCCGGGGCGGCCCTTCGCGGGCATGATGGGCTGCACCGTGTGCACGGTCGTCGCCCGCGCGAACGGCTTCGCGCACGTCATCGGCGGATCGACACGCGAGTCGAATGGTTGGAGCAAGGGCGCCCCCCTCGCGTCGTCGATCACGGCTTGGGCAGGATCGCCGGTCATGAGCGGATGAACCGCGGCGTCGCACGCGTAGAGCGCGGCGTTGGGTCGCCGCGTGCCGACGACGGTCACGTTGACGGGGCCGGACGGAACGGGCGCCTGCAATACGACTTCAGGCGTGCTCACGCGGAACAGCCAGTGGCCCTGGACGGCGTCGACCCGTACGTCGACTTCTTCGAGCGTTTCGTTGTCCTCGATTTCGACGGCATACCGCCCGGGCGCGACCTGAACGGCGTCAACCAGAACGGCGCACGTTCCGGGTCCCCCCGTGCCCGGGAGGGCGGATGCATGCGAGGCGGTCGGCTGTGCTCCGAGCCCCGTCGGAAGAGCCAGCGCCCCGAGTGCCAACGCGACGATCAGCCGGCGGTGGACCATCGCGGACTAGCTTTCCTGGGTAGCCGCTCGGTTCCTTGGGATGCGGCTGGATGGTGTGTCCCGGTCCCCAGCTTCTTCTCAGCCGATTGCCAAGCAACGTCCCCTACCGTATACTCCCCCTACGACGCTGACCACCGGTCGACGTCGCGTTCCGCATCCACGTTAGAGGGGGGCCGGGCGTTTTCGCGTCCGGCCAGGGTCGGTGTACGAAAACAAAGTCCTGATTTGCAAAGACTGCGGCAACTCGTTCGACTTCACGGTCCGCGACCAGATGTTCTACGCGGAGAAGGGGTTCGAAAACGAGCCGCAGCGGTGCCGCGGCTGCCGGTCCGCGCGCAAGACGCAGCGGGCCACCGGTCTGGGTGTCTCTGGGTCCGCCTCGGGGATGCGCGAGATGTACGACGCGGTGTGCGCGCAATGCGGAACGGCGACGACCGTTCCGTTCAAGCCGCGCGGTGACCGACCCGTCTACTGCCGGAACTGCTACACGGCGATGAACGCCGTACGCGCCTGACCGGCTGAACGACACGACGCTCGGACGGTAGTTCCACGCCGCGCGCCGAAACGCGCGGCGTGGAATCGGTGTGGTACGACGGCGAGGCCGTCGGATATCTCGACCAGCGCGCGCTGCCCGGCTCGGTGGTGCGCGCGCGCGCGACCAGCGTCGACGACGTCGTCGCGGCGATCGCGACGCTCGCCGTGCGCGGCGCGCCGGCGATCGGGATCTTCGGCGCGTACGGCGTCGCCATGGCCGCGCGCCGCTACGCCGGTGATCGTGCCGCGTTCGAGGCCGCTGCCGCGCGCATTCGCGCCGCGCGTCCGACCGCCGTCAACCTCGCCTGGGCCGTCGACCGCGTCTTGCACGCGCCCGGCGCCGAGCTGGTCGAAGCGGAACGCATCCACGACGAGCAGCGCGCCGTCGATCGGCGCATCGCCGAGGCGTCGGTCGCGCTCTTCCCGCCGGCCGGCAACGTGCTCACGCACTGCAATACCGGACCGATCGCGACCGGTGGCGAGGGGACCGCGCTGGGCTGCTTCATCGCCGCGCACCGGGCCGGCAAGAAGCTCCACGTCTTCGTCGACGAGACGCGACCGCTGCTGCAGGGCGCGCGGCTGACGATGTTCGAGCTGCGCGAGGCGGGCGTGCCGTGCACGCTGATCGTCGACTCGGCCGCCGCGATCACGATGGCGCGCAAAGACGTGCGCGCGGTCGTCGTCGGCGCCGACCGCATCGCGCGCAACGGCGACACCGCCAACAAGATCGGCACCTACGGCGTCGCGCTCGCGGCGGCGTATCACGGGATTCCGTTCTACGTCGCCGCGCCGCGCTCGACGTTCGACTTCACGCTCGCCTCGGGCGACGAGATTCCGATCGAGGAGCGCGCGCCGGGCGAGGTGCGCATCGCGCCGGACGATCCCGTCTTCAACCCGGCCTTCGACGTGACGCCGGGCCGGCTGATCACCGGCATCATCACCGAGTACGGCGTCCTGGCGCCTCCCTACGCCGACAGCATCCCCGACCTCGAATTGCGCCCCAATCTGGCGGCCCTCGTCAACCCGTGAAATTCTACGACTTCCTCGACAAGGAGCCCAAGATCGACGGGCTCGTCGTGATCGAGGGTGAGGAGCCCTTGTTGGCGCAGCGCGCGCTCGACGCGCTGCTCGATCGGCTGTTGCCCGCGGACATGCGCGCGCTCAACTGCGATACGTTCGAGGGGCCGGAGACGGACGCGATCGGACGCGCGGTCGCCGACGCGGTCGGCGCGATGCCGTTCCTCGCCGATCGTCGGGTCGTCGTGGTGCGCAACTGCCAGCGTATGCGGGCGCAGCCGCGGCGCGATCTGTGGGCGGCGGCCGAGCAGGTCCCGGCCGGCAACACGCTGATCCTCGAAGACCTCTTCGCGCCGGCCAAGAAGACGAAGCCCGAGCCGTTCGGCGTCTTGGCGGGGCGCAAGGCACTGCGCATCGATACGACGCCCAACGCCGACGTGCGCGAGCGCTTCGTGCGCGACACGCTGGCGCGTTTGGGCGCCAAGGCGCAGCCGCGCGCGATCGCGCTGCTGGCCAACGGCGAAGCCGACCTCGGCGGCATCCAGAACGATCTGGAAAAGCTGGCGCTGAACGGCACGACCATCACCTTCGAGGACCTCGAGCGCGAGAGCGTGACGGTCGAGGACGCCAAGGCCTGGCACTACGCGCAGGCGCTGCTCGACGGGCGGCCGGCCGACGCGCTGGCGATCGCGTTCGAGCTGTTCGGCAACGACGCGCGCGGCGCCGCGGTGCCGCTGGCCAGCGCGCTGGCGAACGACTTCGCGCTGCTGTGGGAGTTGGCGCGCGGCGGCGAGTTGCCGGCCCGGCACCGCTGGCGCGAGCGCCAACTGCGCCCGATCGCCCGGCGGATCGGCGAGCGGCGCGCGCGTTACGGCTACGAGGCGGCGGTGCGCGGGTTCGAGGGCGTGGTCACCGGCCGGATCGACGACCCGCGCACCATGATCGAGCTGCTGACGGCCGACCTGGCGGCGCGGCTCGCCCGCTAGATCCGACCTTTCTCGTCCAGGCAAGGCCAGCCGGCCCCGCGAAGCCGCCGCCGGGACGCGATGAACGACACCACCTACGCTTCGCCGTTCTCGTGGCGATACGCACGACCGAGCCTCCGAGCGCTCTTCTCGGAGCGGGAGCGCCGCAAGCTCTGGCGGGCCGTTTGGATCGCCCTGGCCGAGGCCCAACAGCAAGCGGGCTTGGTGTCCCCCGACGAGCTCGCCGACCTGCGGGCGCACGCGAACGAGATCGATCTGGAGGCGGCGCTGGAGATCGAGCGCGAGATCGGTCACGACCTGATGGCCGAGATCCGCGTCTTCGCGAAACAGGCGACGGTCGGCGGCGGAAAGATCCACCTCGGCGCGACCTCGATGGACGTCGAGGACACCGTCGAGACGTACCGGCTGCGTCTGGCACTCGACGAGATCGTGCACGGCCTGGACGCGTTGCTGCTGGCCTTCGCCGAGCGCATCGACCAGCACGCCGAGCTGGTCTGCATGGGCTACACGCACTTGCAGCCCGCCGAACCGACGACGCTCGGGTATCGTCTGGCGGTCTACGGCCAGGATTTGCTGATCGACCGCGCGCTGCTGCTCAACGCGCGCGAGCAGCTGACGGCCAAGGGGATTCGCGGCGCGGTCGGCACGTCGGCCTCGTACACGCGCCTGCTCGACGGCACCGGCCGCACCCCCGAAGAGCAGGAGCAGGACGTGCTGGACGCGTTCGGCTTGACCGCGCGTGACGTCGCGACGCAGACGTATCCGCGCAAGCTGGACTATCTGTTGCTCTCGACGCTGGCCGGCCTGGGCGCCTCGCTCTCGAAGTTCGCCTTCGACGTGCGCATCCTCGCCAGCCCCGGGTTCGGCGACGTCGCCGAGCCGTTCGGCGCCAAGCAGGTCGGCTCGAGCGCGATGCCGTTCAAGCGCAATCCGGTGATGGCCGAGCGCATCGACTCGCTCGCGCGGCTCCTGCCGGCGTACGCCGACGTCGCCTGGCAGAACGCGGCGACCAACTTGCTCGAGCGCACGCTCGACGACAGCGCCAACCGGCGGACCGTGTTGCCCGAAGCGCTGCTGTGCAGCGACGAGATCGTGAGCCTGGCGACCAAGATCGTGATCGGCCTGCGCGTCGACGAACGCCGCATCGCCGAGAACTTGCGGACCTACGGCCCGTTCTCGGGGACCGAAGCGATCTTGATGGAGGCCGCCAAGCGCGGCGCCGACCGGCAAGAGCTGCACGAGGTGATCCGCGAGAGCGCGATGCGCGCCTACGACGAGCTGGCCGCCGGCCGCTCGAACCCGCTCGCGACGCTGCTGGCCGACGACGAGCGCATCGCGCACTGGGTCGACCCGGCCGAAGTGCGCGAACGCCTCGACCCGCTCACCCACGTCGGCGACGCGCCGATTCGCGCGCGCCGTCTGGCCACCCGCATCCGAGAGACCGTGCAGAACCATGCGTAAGGGCCACGAGATCGCCCGCGGCAAGACCAAGATTCTCTTCGAGCTCGAGGGGCAGCCGGACGTGCTGGTCGTCCAGCAGATGGACGGGATCACCGCGGGCGACGGCGCACGGCGCGACGTGATCGAGGGCAAGGGGCGCATCGCCGCGCAGACGACGGCGCGCGTCTTCCGGCTGCTCAATCTGTGCGGGCTGCCGACGCACTACATCAACGGCGGCGAGGACGACGACGACAACGAGATGCTCGTGCGCCGCGCGACGATGATCCCGCTGGAGGTCGTCGTGCGCGGCGTCGCCGCCGGGTCGCTGGTCAAGCGCCGGCCGGGCATCGCGCGCGGCTCGTTGCTGGTCCCGCGCATGATCGAGTTCTTCTTCAAGAACGACGCCGAGCACGATCCGCTCATCGAGCCCGACGCGATCGTGGCGCAGGGGATCGCGACGCCGCAGGAGCTGGCGACGATGACCGAGCTGGCGCGGATCACCTACGAGATCCTCGCGCACGCCTGGCGCCGCCGCGACGCGCTGCTGGTCGACCTCAAGATCGAGTTCGGCCGGCTGGCCAGCGGCGAGGGGAAAGGGCAGCTCGTCATCGCCGACGTGATCGACAACGATAGTTGGCGCGTCTGGCCGCAAGGCCGCGAAGAGCGGATGCTCGACAAGCAGCTCTATCGCAACCTGCCGACCGTCACGCCCGACGCGCTGGCGACCATCAAAGCCAACTACGAACAGGTCGCGGAGGTCGTCGGCAGCTTCCCGCAGATGCTGCCAGGGATGGTCGCGCTGCTCTCGGACGGCCCGGAGCACGTCGGTTTGATCGAACAGCTCAGCCGCGCGCTGGGGACGTTCGGGCTGCGTACCGTGCGCCACGTCGTCTCGGTGACGCGCACGCCCGGCTACGCGCTGCAGTTGATCACCCAGCTCGAGGCCTCGTTCGCGCGGATGGTCGTCGTCGCCGTCGGCGCGCCCGGCAGCGCGCTCGCCGCGTTGGTCGACAACGCCTCGGCGAACCCGGTCCTCGCCGTCGACGCGAGCGCGGCGCGGCCCGCGGAGATCGCCTTGGCGTGCGCCAAGGCCTTTGCGCTGGAAGACACCGTCGTCTTCGGTCGCGTCTTGCTGCTGCAGGCCAACGCGCGCAGCGAAGTGCTGGCCGCCGACGCGCAGCTGAACGTTCCGGTCCCGGCGCCGCCGGGCGCCGCGCACGCCTGAGATGACCGCCGGAGTCGACACCGAGACGATCGCGCTCGCACGCCGGCTGGGCGTCGCGCTGGACGGCGACGAGCTGCGCCGCATCGCGACGCAGCTCGACCGCACGCCGACGCCGACCGAGCTGTTCGCGTTCGACGCGCAGTGGAGCGAGCATTGCTCGTACAAGTCCTCGCGCGGCTTCTTGCGCAAGCTGCCGACGGACGGTCCGACCGTGCTGCTCGGCGTCGGCGAGGACGCCGGCATCGTCCGGCTCGGCGAGTGGCAAGGCGAGACCTACGGCATCGTGATGGCGCACGAATCGCACAACCACCCCTCGCAGGTCGTCCCGTTCGAAGGCGCCGCGACCGGCATCGGCGGGATCGTGCGGGACGTGCTGTGCATGGGCGCCGAGGTGATCGGCCTCGCGGATCCGCTGCGGTTCGGCCGGCTCGAGAACGCGCACTGCCGCTACGTCGCGCAGTCCGTCGTCGACGGGATCGCCGCCTACGGCAACGCGATCGGCGTCCCCAACCTCGGCGGCGACGTCTTCTTCGACGCTTCGTTCGACGACAACGTGCTGGTCAACGTCGTCGCGCTCGGACTGGTGAAGGAAAACGACGTCATCCACTCGCGCGCGCCGGAAGGCAGCGTCGGGTGGGACATCGTGCTGGTCGGGAAAGCGACGGACCGCAGCGGCTTCGGCGGCGCGTCGTTCTCCTCGCTGACGCTCGACGAAGAGGATGCGCAGGCCAACAAGGGGGCGGTGCAAGTCCCCGACCCGTTCCTCAAGAACGTGCTGATGCGCGCCTCGTACGCGGTCTTCGCGCAGCTGCGCGCGCAGGCGGTCACGGCCGGCTTCAAGGATTTGGGCGCCGGCGGTTTGGCGGGCTGCAGCGCGGAGCTGTGCGCGGCGGGCGGCGTCGGGGCCGAAATCGAGCTCGAGCGCGTCGTGACGGCCCAGCGCGATCTGCCGCCCGAAGTGATCGCGATCGGCGAGACGCAGGAGCGGCTGTGCTGGATCGTACCGCCGTCCTTCACGCCCACGCTGCTCGAGATCTACAACGACGTCTTCGCGCTGCCGCGCATCGCGCGCGGCGCCTGCGCGGCCGTGATCGGCAAGGTGACTGAGACGAACCGGTACGTCGCCCGCTATCGCGGTGAGACGGTGATGGACGTCGATTTGCCGTTTCTCACCGGCGGCATCCGCTGCGAGCGGCCTCACACGCCCCCGCACGTTCCGCACGAGACGGAAGAAGAGCGCGAGCGCACCGCCGCGGCGGCGATCCACGCGCACCCGGCGACGCTCGGCGAGCGGCTGCGCGCGGTGCTCGCGCACCGCGACGTCTGCGCGCGCACGTCGATCTATCAGCGCTACGACGGCGTCGTGCGCGGCTGCACGGCGATCCCGCCGGGCTACGCCGACGCCGGCGTGTTGGTGCCGGTTCCCGGCGCGCCGCTGGGGCTCGCGCTGGCGGTGGGCGGCAACCCGCGCTACGGCGCGATCGATCCCAAGCGCGCGGCGGAGCTGGCGGTCGCCGAGGCGATCGGCCATTGCGCCGCGGTCGGCGCGCGGGCGGCGGGCTTGAGCGACTGCCTGAACTTCGGCGATCCGACCGTGCCCGAGCAGATGGGGCAGTTCGTGGCCGCCGTCGACGGTCTCGCCGACGCGGCGCGCGCGCTGGGCGTCCCGTTCGTGACCGGCAACGTCTCGCTCTACAACCGTTCCGCCAACGGCAATGCGGTCGCGCCTTCGCCGATCGTCGGCTGCGTCGGCACGTTCGACGACGTCTCGGTCAGCGCGACGATGGGGCTCAAGCGGGCCGGCGCCGCGCTCGTCGTCACCGCACCGCTCGAGATCGCGCTCGCCGGTACGGTGATCGCCGAGCTGCTGCAGCTGCGCTCGACGACGCTGCCCTCGTTCCACGCGCACGCCTTCGGCAAGCAGTGCGATCTGGTGATCGAGGCGCTCGAGACGAACCTGATCTCGGCGGCGCACCTGGTGACGGACGGCGGCGTGCTGGCGGCGATCGCGAAGATGGCGTTCGCCTCGCACGACCGGCTCGGGTTCGCGGTCGATCCGACACCGGTCGGCGAGTGGGTCGCGCACGACGTCGCGTACTTCAGCGAGACGCCCGCGTTCATCGTCGAGGTCGACGACGCCGAGGCGTTCGCGCTGTTGGCCGCGCGGTTGGGGGTCTCGACGTACGACGCCGGCACGGTGATCCAAGAGCCCGAGGCGCGCTTGGGTGACGAGCGCATTCCGTTGGCTGAGCTGCGCGAAGCGTGGGAAGCACCGTTGCGCGACTTCTACGGAAGCGCTGCGTGAGCGCGCGCGTCGCGGTGCCGGTCTTCCCCGGTACCAACAGCGAGGACGAGACGGTGCGCGCGCTGCACGCCGTCGGGCTGGACGCCGCGCTCGTGCATTGGAGCCGGCCCGAGGAGCTGGAGCGCTTCGACGCCTTCGTGCTGCCGGGTGGCTTCGCGTACGAGGATCGCGTGCGCGCCGGCGCGGTCGCCGCGCACGATGCGCTGATGCGGCCTGTGATCGCGGCGGCGCAGGCCGGACGGTTCGTGCTCGGGATCTGCAACGGCGCGCAGATCCTGGCCGAGGCGGGTCTGGTGCCCGGCGACGGCCCGGTCGGCCGGCCGACCGCGGCGTTCGCGCCCAATGCCGGCGGCCGGTTCCGAAGCGTCCACGTCCACGTCCGCCTGACCGTCCCGCCCGCGCGGCTGCCGATCCTGGGCGGCCTGACCGCGGGCGCGCTTTTCCCGGCCTGGGCCGCGCACGGCGACGGCCGGCTCGCCGCGCCGCCCGAGGAGCTGGACCGCATCCGCCAGGGCGGCCACCTGGCGTTCGTCTACGCCGACCGCGAGGGGCGGCCGGTCGCGGCCCCCAACGGCTCCGCGCTCGACGCGGCCGCGCTGTGCAACGCGACCGGGACGGTGCTGGCGATCATGCCGCACCCCGAGCGCGACGCGTGGACCTTCCAGCACCTGGGCGCGGAGCGCGCCGCGGTCCACGGCGACACGGCCGCGATCTTGGCGCCGTCGGGCGGGATCGCGTTCTTCGCGGCCTTTGCCCGCGCGCTCGGCGCCGGAGTGGCGGCGTGAGCGCGGTCCGCACCTTCGCCGTCACCCTGACCATCCCGGACAACGAGGCATTCACGGCCTACGAGACGTTGGCGCGACTCGGGATCCCCGTCGGCCGGCTGGTACGGGCGGACGTGTGGCAGTTCGAGACCGACGGCGGCGTCGAGGACCTCGCGACCACGGTCGGCTCGTTCGAGACGATCTTCAACCCGAACAAGCACCGCTTGGTCGAGCGGCCCTCCGATCGTCCCGAGCCCGGCGAGGTATGGATCGCCTCGCGCGACGAAGCCCCGGCGACCCGCGTCGCGGGACGGCCGATCCCCGGCGTCCGCGCGATCCGCCGCCGCACCTCGTGGCGGTTGCTCGACGAATCGGGCGCCGACGTCCCGCCGGACGTACGCGCCCGGGCAGTCGAGACGTTCCTCTGCAATCCCGCGTTCCAGGTAGCAATCTTATGACGATGATGGTCGAGTCGCTGGCTCAGCGTTCCGCTTCGCGCGATGGCGTCGGAGAAATGTACACCGTCGCCACGCTCGGGTCGCACTCGGCGCTGCAGATCCTCAAGGGGGCGCACGACGAGGGCTTCAAGACGCTCGCGATCGCGAACCCGGACACGACGCGGCTGTACGAGTCGTTCGCGTTCATCGACGAGGTGATCAAGATCGAGCAATACAGCGACTTCATGTCGCTGGTGCCCGAGCTCGAGAAGCGCAAGATCATCATCGTCCCGCACGGCTCGTTCGTGGCCTACCTCTCGCTCGACGAGCACAAGAAGATGAACATCCCGTACTTCGGGAACAAGGCCGTGCTCGACTGGGAAGCGAGCCGGGAGCTGCAGCGCGATTGGCTGTTGCGCGCCGGGCTCAAGCTGCCGCGCCAGTTCAAGACCGGCGCCGAGATCGACCGCCCGGTCATCGTCAAGCTGTACGGTGCGCAGGGCGGCAAGGGCTACATGTTCTTGCGCGACACCCGTGACTTCGAGGAGCGCGCCTCGCTGCTCGCGCGGCAGAACTACATCCTGCAAGAGTACATCATCGGCGTTCCGCTCTACATCCACTACTTCTACTCGCCGCTGACCGGCAAGCTCGAGATCATGTCGATGGACCGTCGCTACGAGACGAACGTCGATTCGCTCGGGCGCATCCCGTCGGCTGCGCAGGTCGGCATGGACATCGATCCCTCGTACGTGGTGGTCGGCAACCAGCCGCTCTCGCTGCGCGAGTCGATGTTGGCCGAGGCCTACCGCATGGGCGAGGACGTCGTGCGGGTCAGTCAGGAAATCTGCGGACCGAAGGGTCTTTTCGGCGCGTTCTGTATCGAGACGATCATCACGCCCGACGCGCAGTTCTACATCATGGAGATCTCGGCTCGCATCGTTGCGGGTACGAACCTGTTCATCGATGGCTCACCGTACTCATACCTCAACTACAGCGAACCCATGTCCACCGGACGCCGGATCGCTCGCGAGATCAAGAACGCGCTGCTCTCGAATTCGTTGGATGCGGTTCTGGACGACGGTACGTACGAAACGCCCGCGTGAGCTGGCGGCCGCCCTGACCGCGGCCGTCCTCGCGCTGCTGCCGCTGGTTCCGGCTCGAGCCGCGCTCGAGGTCGATCCGCAGGTGCTCTACCGCCAGATGACAGCGGCCTACACGAAAGGCGCCGCCGGCGGTTGGCACCTGGCCGACGAGCTCGACTACTGCTCGACCGTGCTCGACGCCGGGCGGGCCTACGAGCTGCGCCGCCGCGACGATCCGGAGAACCGCGCGCTCAAAGGCGTCACCGTCGACCTGGCGACGCTGCTGCACTACGATCCGCTGATCAACACCGACGCGGCCGAGTGGTACGTGCGCCTTTCGGCGCAGGCGTTCGTCGACGACCCGCAACGCGGGCCCGCGGCGCAGGCGTTGCTGGCGAAGCTCACCGCCGAGGACGACGATCCCAAGCGGCTCGCTTCCGATGCGGACGCCGACGCGCAGGCGCTGGTGAAAGCGTATCCCGGCGACGTCCAGGCGCTGCTCGGCGCGGTCGAGGCGGACCTGCGCGCGTACAACCTGACCGGCGACGTCGCCTGGCGCGCGCTGGCGCTGCAGCGCACCGCGCAGGCCGATTTCCCGATCGCCTCGGTGCCGCCCGATCTGGGCAAGGTGCTCTTCCCGATGGTCGATGCGGCACGCAACGCCGGGCCCGGCTACAGTCAGGCCGAGCGCGACGCCGCGCGCGTTATCGCTTCGCACCGCGCGTCGGCGCACGGTCTGCCCGTCATCGGCCACGTCCTCTCGCACCAAGCCTACCTGGTCATCACGGCGCCGGCCGACGAATACTTCGGCCACACCAAGCTCTCGCCGATCGGGGTCGAGAACGAGATCACGCGCATCGGCAAATACCTCGATGCGGGCTGGGGCGGCCGGATGACCAAGGAGACGCTGTGGGTCGTCGACTCGCTCGACGACTGGCAGCACCAGTACCCGCGCGACTACGAGCTGCCGCGGCTCTACAAGCTCGTCTACGATACGCTCGGGCGTGAAGACACGGCCGAGGCGAAGGCCGAGCGCGTGCAGGTCCGCCGCACGCTCTTGATCGCCTATCCGAACTCGAGCGAGGCCAGGAGCTTCCTCGCCTCCTAGCGGAAATCGCGGCGTGGCCTTCGATCTGCGCGCGACGCTCGCCAGCTACGACCCCGACCGGCTGACGCTCTGCTCGATCGGCAGCCACTCGGCGCTCGACGTCGCGGCCGGAGCGCGCGCGCAGGGGCTGCGCAACCTGATCGTCACCGAGCGCGGGCGCAACGCGACCTACGACCGCTACTTCGCGCGCCGCCCCGACGGGCCGCCGCGGGGCTGCGTCGACGCGACGCTGGAGTTGGCGAAGTTCGTCGACGTCCTGGACGCGGACGTGCAGACGCGACTGCGGTCGGAGAACGTCGTCTTTCTACCCAACCGCTCGTTCGAGGTCTACCTGCACCAGCGCTACTCGTACGCCGAGATCGAGGAGCGGATGGCGGTCCCGTTCTTCGGCAACCGGCGCCTGCTGCGCGCCGAAGAACGCGACGAGCCCGAGAACCAGTACGCGTTGATGGACCGGGCGGGGATCCGCTATCCGCGCCGCATCGCGTCACCCGACGCGATCGACTCCTTGGTGATGGTGAAGGCGCCGCACGCGCGCGTCTCGTTCGAGCGCGCGTTCTTCCTGGCCCGCAGCGAACGCGAGTACACGGAGACGGTCGAGCGGCTCACGCGCGAGGGGATCGTCGACGCCGACGGCTTGCGCGGCGCGGTGATCGAGGAGTTCGCGCTCGGTCCGACGGTCAACCTCAATTTCTTCTGGTCGCCGGTGCTCGGCGAGCTGGAGCTGATGGGTACCGACACGCGTCGCCAGACGAACAAGGACGGCTTCATCGGGCTGCCCTACCGCCAGGCGCGCGATTTGGCCGACGAGCCGATGCGGATGGAAGAAGCCGGCCACATCGCGACGACGCTGACCGAGTCGATGCTGGAGAAGGCGTTCGATCTGGGCGAACGCTTCGTGCGGGCCGCCAAGGCCGTCGACGGAATCGGCGTCATCGGCCCGTTCGCGCTGCAGTGCGTGATCGTCAGCGGTCCGCCCAAGGACTTCGTCGTCTACGACGTCTCGCTGCGCATCCCGGGCTCGCCCGGCACGCGCTACACCCCGTATTCCGCCTACCGCTGGGGCCGCGACGTCTCCGTGGGCGAACGCATCGCGATGGAGCTGGTCTGGGCCCGCGAGCAGAACCGCCTCCCCGAGGTGCTGACGTGATCGACGAGGAGTTGCACGGCTGGGTCAATCCGCGCAAGTTGGGTTGGGTACTCGACTCGAACGGCGGCACGCGATACAAGGACGGCGATATGCGAGCGGCGGACGTGGACAAGGGCGTGGCCGTCGGCGTCTACGTCGATCCCAAAAAGCATCGAGTCGAGCTCCACCGTCGGGGGACGGAGCCGGTCACGCTGGGCGACGACGTGTTCGAGGTTCCGGACATCCTGCCCGGATTCTCGTTTCCGGTCAGCGAACTCTGGCCCGAATGAGCGTCGTCGAAGTCCGTCCCGCTACTGTCGTCATCCTCGACTTCGGCTCGCAAGTCAGCCAGCTGATCGCGCGCCGCGCGCGCGAGGCCAACGTGTACTCGGAGCTGCTGCCGTACGACACGCCGTGGGAGCGGATCGCGGAACGTAGCCCGGCGGCCATCGTGCTCAGCGGCGGCCCGGAGTCGACGCTCGGCGACGACGCGCTGACCTGCGACCCGCGGGTGTTCACCAGCGGCATCCCGCTGCTGGGCATCTGCTACGGGATGCAGCTCGTCGCCAAGGAGCTGGGCGGCGACCTCGTCCCGCTCGAGCACGCCGAGTTCGGCCCGGCCAAGCTGACGCTGGAACGGCCCGACGCGCCGATCTTCCTGGGCGTTCCGCTCGAGTCGCGGGTCTGGATGTCGCACGGCGACTCGGTGATCGGCGTTCCGCCCGGCTTCACGGCGCTGGCGCACACCGAGCGGTGCGCGATCGCGGCGATGGGCGACGCGGCGCGGCGCGTCTACGGCGTGCAGTTCCACCCCGAAGTCGTGCACACCGAAGCCGGCACCGCCATCCTCGAGAACTTCTTGCACGCCGTCGCGGGGATCGAACCGTCCTGGCGGATGGACTCGTGGGTCGACGATGCGATCGGCACGATTCGCGCGCAAGTCGGCGATGCCAACGTGCTGTGCGCGCTCAGCGGCGGCGTCGACTCCGCCGTCGCGGCGACCCTCGTCTCGCGCGTGATCGGCAAGCAGTTGACCTGCATCTACGTCGACACCGGGCTGATGCGCAAGGACGAGTCGGCCGGCGTGATGCGCGCCTTCCGCGACGTGCTCCACCTCAACGTCGTCCACGTGAACGCCGAAGAGCGGTTCCTCGCGCGGCTGGCCGGCATCGAGGATCCGGAAGAGAAGCGCATCCGCATCGGGCACGAGTTCATCGCCATCTTCGAGGAAGAAGCGAAGAAGATCCCCGACGTGCGCTACCTCGTGCAAGGGACGCTCTATCCCGACGTCATCGAGTCCAAGACACCCGGCTCGAAAGCCGGCCACAAGATCAAATCGCACCACAACGTCGGCGGGCTCCCCGAGCGCATGGCGCTGGGTCTGGTCGAACCGCTGCGCGCGCTGTTCAAGGACGAGGTGCGCGAGGTCGGTCGGGTGCTGGGACTGCCGCACGCAATCGTCGAGCGCCAACCGTTCCCGGGTCCGGGCTTGGCGGTGCGCATCATCGGCGAGGTCAACCGGGAGTCGCTGGCGACCGTGCGCGCGGCCGACGACGTCGTCACGACGGAGATCGACGCGGCCATCGCGGCCGGTCAGCTCTCGCCACGGCCTTGGCAGTACTTCGCCGTGCTCACCCCGGTGCGCAGCGTCGGCGTGATGGGCGACGGCCGCACCTACGCCAACCTGGTCGGCGTGCGCGCCATCACCAGCGAAGACGGCATGACCGCCGACTGGGCGCGCCTGCCGCACGCGCTGCTCGAACGTATCTCGACCCGCATCGTCAACGAGGTCCCCGGCGTCAACCGCGTCGCCTACGACATCACTTCCAAGCCGCCGGCGACCGTCGAGTGGGAGTGACGCGCGTGTAGCGCGTCTTCCAGTTCACTTCCCACGTCTTGCCGCCGTCGGGGGAGAAAGCTTGCTCGGAACGTGCGTGGTTCGCGTCGACGTCCCAGATCGAGAAGCGCACCCAAATCCGGCGGCCGTCGTACGGTTCCTGATCGTAGAAGTCGATGCGGCCGTGATGGAACGTCCCGAAACCCGGGATGCCGAGCGTGCCGACGGACGGTGTCGCGAAGTCGAGGTTCCACTGGCGCGCCTTCGGGTTGTACCAACGCAGCGCGACCAGTTGCTCGGTGCCGGTGGGACCCGTACCGTTCAGCTCGACCAGGTTGGCGCGACCGCCCCACACCTTCGAGATGACGACGTTGCTCGCCAGCGGGACCCACCTCGTCGAACCGGTGAGCGGGCGCAGCAGGCGCGTCGAGCGCGCCGTCCAGGTGCCCAGGTCGAAGTCGAAATCGCGCTGTCGATCGGCGGCGTCGGGGAGCGGCTTGGGCTTCCATGCCAGGCGCGTGAGCTTGGCGATGAAGGCGGCCTTCCACGTCGCGCCGCCGTCGCGCGAGTACGAGATGATATACGAGTGCGAGGTCGGCGTGATGTCGGACCATTCGCCGCGGACGAGGATCGACGCGTCGCCGTCGGTGTCTTGCGCGTAGAGATCGCCGCGGCCGTTCGCGAACGAGCCGACCGTCGGCGTCTCGAGCTCGCCCGACGCGCTGTCGATGTACGACTGGCTCCATTGGTGCGCCCGCGGGTCGTAGAGGAACAGGGTCAGCCCCTCCCAGTGACCGCGCGGCCCGTCGGCTTCGATCTCCTCGAGCGACGCGCGCCCGCACCACACCGGTCGCACGGTCACCGTGCCGTCGAGCGTCATGCGCGGCGAGTTCGCGGCGAACGGCTGCAGGATGCGCGTGATGTGCGTGTGCCACACGCCGATGTTGAAGTCGAAGTCGTGCGACCCGTCGCGGGCCGGCGGCGCGGCCGCCCGCGCGCCCGCGGGGAGTGCGCCGGCGAGGGTGGTGGCGAGAGCGAGTAGGGCGGCGAGGAACGATCGCATGGGCCGATGATGCCGGCCCAGGTGGTTCCGGGAAAAGGGCCACCCGGTCGAAAAAGAACTGGTCCACCTATGGCGTCCACGGGCCAGCACGACCGGACCTTCTTCGAGATCGAGCTCGACCGCGCGACCGCCGGGTCGCGCGACGCCGGCCGCGGCCTGCACCGTCAGTTGCGGGCTGCGATCGCCGACGGGCGGCTCAAGGCCGGTACGAAGCTGCCGCCGACGCGCAAGGCGGCGGCGTACTTCGGTGTCTCGCGCAACACCGCGGTCGACGTCTACGAGCGCCTCCTCAACGAGGGATACCTGGTCGCGCGCCACGGCTCGGGCACCTACGTCGCCGAGACGCTGCCGCTGGCCCCGCCGCCGGCCGTTTCGGGCGAGGGTGCTGCGCCCGAGGGTCGGCTGAACGCGTTCTGGCTGCGCGGGGACGTCAGTGACGCGATGGGCTTTTGGCGCGACCGCGACGAGCCCGCCGGGCGAGCACGGCCCGCGAGCGGCATCGACTTCCGGCCGGCGCTGATCGACGCGCGGCTGTTCCCGCTCGACGAGCTGCGGCGCACCATGGCCCAGCAGCTGCGGCGGCTGGAGCGGAAACCGGCGCGGTTCACCAGCCCGCAGGGCAACCCCGGCAACTACCGCCTGCGCGAGGCGATCACCAGCCACATCGCGCTGACGCGCGCGGTCGTCTGCCGGCCCGACGAGATCGTCGTCACCTCGGGCGCGCAACAGGCGTTCGACCTGCTGGCGCGGATCGTGGTGACGCCGGGCGAGACGGTCGTCGCCGTCGAGGATCCGGGCTACCCGCCGATGCGCGTCGCGTTCGCGGCCGCCGGCGCGCGTATCGTCCCCGTGCCGGTCGACGCGGACGGGCTGATCGTCGAGCAGCTGCCGGCGAACGCCGGCGTCGTGTGCGTCTCGCCCTCGCACCACTTCCCGCTCGGCGTGACGATGTCGGCGCGCCGGCGCCGCGAGCTGATCGCGTTCGCGCGCGCGCACCGGGCGGTGATCGTCGAAGACGACTACGACGGCGAGTTCCGCTACGAGGGCAACCCGCTGCAGGCGCTGCGCAGCGCCGACGCCGCCGAGGTCGTGTTCTACGTCGGCACGTTCTCGAAGTGCATGCTGCCCTCGCTGCGGCTCGGTTTCGTGGTCGCGCCGGCCTGGGCGATGCGCACGCTGGTCGCCGCGAAGAACGCGCTCGACTGGCACTCCTCGACCCCGATCCAGCTGGGCGTCGCCGGCTTCATCGCCGGCGGTCACCTCGCCCGACACGTGCGCAAGATGCGGCGACTGTACCGTGCGCGGCGGGAACGGCTGCTGGCCGGGCTGCGCGCCGACCTTGCCGCCTGGCTCGACCCGCTGCCGTCGTTCTACGGCATGCACGTCGCGGCGCTGGCGCGCACCCCGTGCGACCTCGAGATGGCGACGCACACGTTGGCGCAGGCCGGCGTCCACGTCCACACGCTCCAGCGCTACTACCTCGGCGGGCCCGCCGCGCAGGGTCTGGTGTTCGGCTACGGTGCCGCCGACGTCGACGAGATCGAGCGCGGCTTGACGTCGCTGCGCGCGGCGCTAGGTTCCTGACCCGCGCGTCATCGCGGCGAAGAACGCGGCGTGGTCGGCGACGATCGTTTTCTCGATCACCGGGTCGACGGTCAGGTCGGCGTCCCCGTGCTGAAACGTGCCGCCCAGCACGATGCCGTCGCTGCGCGGGAACATGTAGCGGTTCTCGTGCAGCGTGATGTAGTCGACGGCCGGCTGCGGCGCCAGCACCGAGAGCTGTCCGCGAATCGGTTCGAGCTGGGAGTCGCCGGTCAACGCTTTCGCGCCCAGGCCCGTGCAGTTCATGATCAACGGCTCGTCGAGCGCCATCAGGTCGGCGGCGGAGCCGAACGATCGCACGACGATGCGGCCGCCGCGCAGCATCACGTCGCGCAGCAGCGCGCGCAGGTACCGGTTCGGTTCGATAAGCATCGTGAGCAGGCGCGTCGCGTAGCGGGTCGGAAACGGATGTTCGCCGGGGCCGTAGGTCTGGATTTCAGGATACAGGTCAGGCAACAAGCGCGGGCCCGTCGCGGCGAGGAACCCGCCGTCGGGCGTGTCGCGGCAGTCGTAGTTCTCGATCCAGCGCACGCCGTAGTCCTCACCGAGCAGCGTCTGGTAGCGCGCGTACGCAAGGCGCGCGGCCTGGAAGAACTGCTCGCGGAAGGCGTCGTCGATGCGGTCGGGGTCGAAGAGCGAGGTCGGCGTCCATTGCGCGCCGGACAGGTTCGAGGTGGTCAGCGGCGGCAGCTCGCGGGCGTAGACGGTGACCTCGAAGCCGGCGTCCTGCAGCACGCGCGCGGTCGAGAGACCGATCACGCCGCAGCCGATCACCGCGGCGCGCCGCTTCTCCGTCTGCAGCGCGAGCTCGCGCGCGAGCAGCGCCGTCCCCCACGAGAGCGACATGCCGCCGCCGCCGTGCCCGTAATCGTGCACGATGGTCTTGCCGTCGCTGCCCTCCGCCCGCAGGACGAAGCCGCCGGCGCGGTAGGGCCGCAGTCCGACGGTGGTGCGGGTGACGCGATCGAGCGACACCTCGACCGGGACGAGCCGGCGCGCGCTCAGCGCGAGCGCGCGGCGCGGCGTCGCGAGCGCGGTCGCCGCGAAGGCGGCACCGGTCGCGAGGAAACGGCGCCGCGTCACCATCCGGAACAGTTGTAGTCGAGCGTGGTGCTGCAGGCGACGAAATCGTGCGTCTGGTTCGCGGCCTTGCCGACCACGAGATCGTACGTGCGCGGCGGGACGTCGTCGGACTGCAAGGTGACGCGGTAGTGGCCGGCCGGGACGCCGCGCAGCGTGTACGCGCCGTCCGCGTCGGTCACCGCGTGCAGCGTCTTGGCGCCGACGGCGGTCACCTTCACGTGCGGGAGAGGCTGGCCGGTGGTCTGGTCGGTGACGTGACCGGCGACCAGCGCCAAGCCCAGCGCTAGGGTCGGGAGGGAACGGAGCGCATGCATCGCTACTGAGTGTACCGCAATGCAGATCCTCGTCGTCGGCGGCGGGGCGCGTGAAGACGCGCTCTCGTGGCGCCTGGCCGCGTCGCCGTCGTGCGAGGCCCTCTTCCACGCCCCCGGGAACGCCGGGACGGCCGGCCGCGGGACGAATTGGCCGGACTTGGCACCGACCGATGCGCGCGGGATCGTGCGCCGCGCGCGCGAGGCCGGGATCGATCTGGTCGTGCTCGGGCCCGAGACGGCGATCGCGGCGGGGGTCGGCGACGCGTGCCGCGACGCCGGACTGAAGGTCTTCGGGCCCAACCGCAGCGGCGGCCGGCTCGAGAGCAGCAAGGTGTTCGCGAAGCGGTTCCTCGAGCGGCACAACATCCCGACGGCCCGCTTCGCCGCGGTGCACACGTTGGCGCAGGCCAAACGCGCGCTGGCGAATTGGGAGGGCGGCGCGGTCGTCAAGGCCGACGGTCTGGCGGCCGGCAAAGGCGTCGTAGTCTGCGACGACGCGGCGGCGGCGCTCACGCTGCTGACCGACTGGTACGGCCAGGCCGGCATTCCGGGCGGCGGCAACGACGTCGTGATCGAGCAGAAGCTGGTCGGGCGCGAGCTGAGCGTGTTCGCGATCGCCGACGGCCGCGCGATGGTGCCGGTCGTCGCCGCCTGCGACTACAAACGGGCCGGGGACGACGACAAGGGCCCCAACACCGGCGGAATGGGCGCGTACTCGCCGCCGGCGGGCTTCCCGCCCGACATCCTCGACGTCGTGCGCGAGCAGATCGTCGGGCCGACGCTGCGCGGTCTGCTCGCCGAAGGCGAGGACTACCGCGGCGTGCTCTACTGCGGACTGATGCAGACGGCGGCCGGTCCGTACGTCATCGAGTTCAACGCGCGCTTCGGCGACCCCGAGACGCAGGTGCTCATGCCGCGCGTCAACGGCGACTTCGCGCGCTACCTCGCGTCGGCCGCGGACGGCGTGCTCGAGATCGACGCGGCGACCTGGTCGAGCGACGCCTGCGTCGGCGTCGTCCTCGCGACCTCGCGATACCCGTACGAGAATACGGCCGTCAGCAACTTGCCGGCAGATCTGGCGCTGCCGGACGAGGTCGTCGGCTTCTGGGGCCCCTCGACGCGCGAGGGCGCCACCGTCAGCTCGCCCGGCGGCCGCGTGCTCACCGTCGCCGCGCGCGGCAGCGGCGTCGACGAAGCGCGACGACGTGCGTACGACGCCATCGCCGGCCTGCGCGAACGCTTTCCCCCTGGCACGCCGCTGGCGTATCGCTCGGACATCGCGCGCTTAGGCTAGCAGCGTCAGCTGCTCGCCGCTCGGATCGGGCGCGAGGCGTCGCGGCGCGCGAAACCGGACGCCTTGGCGCGCGACGCGCATGCGCTCGGCGATCATGCGCGGGTAGCTGGCCTCGGCGTACCGCCCGTGCCGGTAGAGTCGGCGATAGCGCTCGACCAAGTCGGGCCGCTGCTCTTCGAGGAAGGCGAAGTACGCATCGCGAGTGACCTCACCGAGGTTGAGCGCGTTGTGCCAGACCTGGTGCGCGCCCGCCGCGGCCGCGGCGCGCACGACCGCGCGCAGCGAGTCGAGCTCGTCGGTGAGGTCGGGCAGCACCGGTGCGACGGCGACGTTGACGCGAATCCCGGCGTCGGCCAGCGCCGCGACGGCGCGCAGGCGCTGCGCCGGCGGCGCGACCGTCGGCTCGATGCGCTTGGCCAACGCGACGTCGAGCGTGGCGATGCTGACGTTGACGCCGACGTCGGCGCGCCGCGCGCAGGCGACCAGCAAGTCGAGGTCGCGCACGATCAGCGGCGAGCGGGTGATGATGTGGAACGGACAGCGCGCGTCGCGCAGCGCCGCCAAGACGCCGCGCATCAGCCGGTAGCGGCCCTCGTGCGCTTGGTACGGGTCGGTCGCCGAGCCGATCGCGATGTGCTCGTTGCGCCAGCTCGGGCGCGCTAAATCGGCGCGCAGCGCGCGCGCCAGATTGACTTTGGCGACGATCCGCGCGCCCCACTCGTGAACGCCGTCGAGCTCGCGGTACGCGTGCGTCGCGCGGGCGTAACAGAAGACGCACTGGTGCGCGCAGCCCTGGTAGGGGTTGAGCGACCAGCGGAACCCCATCCCACGCACCCGGTTGAGCGCGTGCTTCGCGGCGACTTCGGCGACCCGCACCTCGCTCGGCCGCCGGGCGATCGACGGACCCGGCATCGAACATATGTTCGATTACCGCCGGGAGGCCCCTGCGATCAGCCGCCGGTGCGGACGAACACGTTCCAGTACCAGACGCCCCAGGCGCCGACGATCGCCGAGTAGATGATCAGCGCGATGCCCCAGCGCGGCAGGCGGTCCTTGACCGCGATCGCCATCAGCGCGAACAGGTACGGCAAGAAATCCAGCATGTGGCGCATCCCGAACTGCACCCAGCCGTTGAGGTAGTACAAGAACGAGGGGAGCGCGACCAGACCGGTCGTGATCCACAGCGCGACGACGAGCCGGCGCGGTTGGCGCGCGAGGAGCGTCAGCACGAGCGCGGGACTGGTGAACGTCAGCGCGAGTCCTTGCGTGGCCGGCTTCACGTACGGCCACTGCACGTGCTGCAGCCACTCGACCAGTTCCGGGCCGCGGAAGAAGAACGAGTAGATCTGGTAGGGCATGTACGAGATTTGGAACGGCGAGCCGGTCGGCGCGCCCCAGCCGTCCTGGTGGTAGTAGAGCGTGTGGCCGATGTCGTCGATCGTCCCCCACATCAATTCGTCGTAGCCGATGAACGCGACCGCCGCGCAGGCCAGCACGATGCCGAACGAGCGCAGCTGCGCGAAGCGCTGTTCGCGCGTCGGCGTGACGTCGGCGAAGGCGCCGGTCCACAGGCCCCACGCGAACAGCGGAAACGCCGCGACTTCGGGAAAGCGCGCGCCGGCCGCGAGGACGGCGCACAGGCCGACCAGCCAGCCGCGGCGCTTCCCGCACAGCTCGAGCAGCGCGCCCAGCGCGAACGCGAGCGCGGTGAGGTGCGCGAGGAACCACACGTCGCCGAGCTCGGCGCACCACCACACGTCGGTCCCCGCGACCAGGAACAGCGCGAGATAGACCTGCGTCGCGAGATCGCGCACGCCGAGCTTCTCGGCCAGCATCCACGCCAGCGCGACCGAGGCCGCGGCGAACAGGATCGCGACGGTCGTCTGATTCGCGTTGGGTCCCCACACCAGCACCGCGGGGATCATGAAGATCGCCGGGACCGGACCGTCGACCCCGTAGTGGTGACCGTGATAGGCCACCGCGTCCATCCAGCGGCCCGGCCAGTCGATCCACATCCGCCCGTGCAACCATGCATCGGCCACCCGGACATAATTGTTTTGCTGCGTGGAACGGAAGTGCGAGCTCAGCAGGATGACGACGAAGCTGACCGCGGCCGCGACGTAGGCACCGGGCACGCGGCGCACACCAAGCGCCACGGTCTTCAAGCGGGACGCGAGGACCATCGGGGCCTGGAGATTCGAGCGTAACCGGCGACCCGCCTGGCGGGTAGTGGAGGATGTCATGTACCAAACGCAGCCGCGTTTTCGCACGCTGGGACCGCAGGTCAATACGGCCGGCCTGCTGGGCCAGGTCTTCGGGATCACGGGCGTCGGCTTCCTGATCACCGCGATCGCCGCGTATCTGTTCCGCGGCATCTCGCCCGGGGCCGGCCTGATCGCGTTCATCGCGGCCTTCGCCCTGATCTTCGTGATCTCGGCGGTGCGCCGCAACCCGCAGGCGGCGCTGCTCTGGTTCTACGCCTTCACCTTCCTCGAGGGCGTCGGGCTGGCGCCGACCATCCAGCGCTACGTGCTGGCCTTCGGCCCCGACGTGGTGGTCAACGCGGCGGCGACGACGGGTGCGGGCATGCTGGCCCTGGGCTGCGTCGCGTACGCCTTCTCGGTCGACTGGCGGCGGTTCCAGGGGCTCGCGTTCGGATTGCTGCTGGCGCTGATCCTGGTCGGGATCATCTCGGTGTTCACCCACTGGGTCCACCCGACGTTCTACGCCTGGGCGACGCTGGGCGTGTTCACGCTCTACACGCTGATCGACTTCAGTCGCATCCGCGCCGGCGGCGACGGGCTGACCGCGGTCGACCTGGCGGTGTCGATCTATCTCGACGCGCTCAACATCTTCATCGCGCTGCTGCAGATCTTCGGCTCGCGCTCTTCTTCGCGCGACTGAAACCGGGACCGGGGGGCCCGGTTCGTGAACAGTAATACATGGCGCGCGCGTACGACGAGGAAGCGGCCCAACCGGCCGGCGACGTCCTCCACGAAGCGTGCGGCATCGCCGGGGTTTACGCGCCCGGAGACGACGTCGCTCGGTTGACCTACTTTGGCCTCTACGCCCTGCAGCACCGCGGGCAGGAGAGCGCCGGCCTGGCCGTGGGCGACGGCACGCAGATCGACGGCCACCGCGAGATGGGCCTGATCACCGGCGTGTTCAACGAAGAGGTGCTCGGGCGGCTGCGCGGCGACGTCGCGATCGGCCATACCCGTTACTCGACCACCGGCAGCTCGGTGGTCGTCAACGCGCAGCCGTTCGTCGACGAATCGGACCTGGGGCCGTTCGCGTTCGCGCACAACGGGAACCTGACCAACGCCGACGAGCTGGCGCTGTTGCTCCCCGACGAGGCGCGGCTCGAGGCGACCTCCGACTCCGAGATCTTGGCGAAGACGATCGCCTTCGCGCCCGGACAGACCTGGACCGAGAAGATCAAGGCCGCGATGCGGCTGGCCGAAGGCGCGTACTCGGTCGTCCTGTGCACCCGCGACGCCCTGTACGGCTTCCGCGATCCGTGGGGCGTGCGGCCGCTGTGCATCGGGACCTACGGCGAAGCCGGCTACATGCTGGCCTCGGAGTCGTGCGCGCTGGCGACCGTCGGCGCGCACTACTTGCGCGAGATCGCGGCCGGTGAGGTCGTGCTGATCGACGAGGACGGGATTCGCACCGAGCACACCGAGATCGTCAAGCCGCCGGCGCTGTGCATGTTCGAGTACATCTACTTCGCGCGGCCGGACTCGGTGCTCAGCGGCCGTTCGATCTACATGGCGCGCTACGAGATGGGACGCGCGCTGGCGCGCGAGCATCCCGTCGACGCCGACGTGGTGATGGCCGTGCCGGACAGCGCGATCCCGGGCGGGATCGGCTTCGCCGCCGAGAGCGGTCTGCCGTACGTCGAAGGGCTGATCAAGAACCGTTACATCGGCCGCACCTTCATCAGCCCCGACCAGAAGATGCGCAGCCAGGGCGTGCAGCTCAAGTTCAACCCGATCGTCGAGAACCTGCGCGGCCAGCGGGTCGTCGTCGTCGACGACTCGATCGTGCGCGGCACGACGACGCCGCGCATCGTCTCGCTGCTGCGCGACGCCGGCGCGCGCGAGGTGCATTTGCGCATCACCTCGCCGCCGATCGTGCACCCGTGTTACCTCGGCGTCGACATGGCGACGTACGCCGAGCTGATCGCCGCCAACCTGAGCGTCGAACAGATCTGCGAACGCGTCGGCGCCGATTCGCTGGGCTACCTGAGCATCGAGCATCTGGTCAGTGCGACCGGGCGCGATCGCAGCGATTTCTGCCTGGGTTGCCTGACGGGGCGCTACCCGAGCGTCCCGGCCGTCTCGTTGGGCGGCGTTCAGGCCGATCGCCAACCCGCGCTCAAAGCATAAGGGAAAGCGTCAGTCACGTTCGGGGCAAGTTCGCGATGATCGTGTCCGTGAATTTTTGATCGGGCAGCTGCGTACCGGTTTGGACCGGTTGCCCGTTCTGCTTGATCATGCGCTTCTGGAGGTCGTAGGGGAAGGTGTAGAGCATCACGCCGCCTTTCGGCTCGTACTTGGCAAACGTCGCGACGTCGCCGATCGGCGTGAACTTGGAGTTGGCCGGATTCATGCAGCACACGCCGATGACAAGCTTCGACCATCCCCCAATCAGGGCCGCGTACTGCTTGCACCGTGCGATCGTCTGGTCGTATCCCGGATAAGGCGAGTAGTCCATCGTCGTCACATAATCGAGGTACGGCGCGACTTGCTTCAACAGGTCTTGGCATCCGAATAGCCACGCGTCGTAGACGGGAAGCGTGAGGATCGCACTGGGCAGGGCGCTGCGCAGTCGTTGGACGACGAGCCCGAACGAGCTGTCGGCGGACGGCGGTTCGTAGTCGAGATCGACGCCGTCGACCTTCCAGTTCTGGACGGCGTCGACGATCGCGCCGACGAGCGTATCGACCTGGTCGGCGGGAACAGTCCCGAGCCGCGAGCCGAGGACCGAGAGCAAGACCTTCGTCCCGCGCGCGCGCAACTCGTCGATCCATTGCTGGAGCTGCGCTTGCGGGTACACTGCCGTCACGTCGCCGAAGCCCAGCGTGTAGTCGGGCTGGATCCCGATGAACGCGAAGGGGACGATCGTCGCCCGCGCCGGGATCGTATTGGGAGTCGGCAGCGGCGACTGATACTCGCCGATCCAGTAGCAGACGAAAACCTCGTTCGCCATGTCCACACCCTCCGACGGCGGCGATTCGCGCCGTCGGAGCCGCATCCTGCGGAAGGCGAATTAAGCCCTAACCGGCGCGGTCGATCGCGCCGAGCAGCTCGGCGGTGGTCGCGGTTTCGCCCAAGCGCGGGAAGATGCGCTCGACGCTGTTGGCGTGTGCGTCGGGGTTGAGGTCGGTCATCGCGTCGGTCGCCAGCACGACGTGATAGCCGTGCGCGTACGCTTCACGCGCGGTCGACTCGACGCCGATGCTGGTCGCGACGCCGGCCAGGACGATCTGCGTCGCGCCGAGCTTGCGCAGCTCCGCGTCGAGCGCCGTGCCGTGAAAGGCGCCCCAGCTCCGCTTCGTGACCAGCACGTCTTTCGGCTGCGCGTCCAGCTCGGGGACGAGCTCGGCCCAGTCGGGTGCCGGTGCCGCGCTCAAGCGCTGCGCTTGCGTGCGCCCTGACGGTACGGCGGTGACGTTGACGAGCACGACCGGCCAGCCGCGCCGGCGGAACGCGCGCGCCAGCTCGGCGGCGTTGTGGACGACCGGCTCGATCGGGTGCACGGTGGGGTAGGAGACGATCCCTTTTTGCAGGTCGATCACGACCAGTGCGGGCGTCCGGTCGAGCGCGCTGAGCGGCATGTTCTAGATTCCTTCCTCTGCGAATGCGGGGGCGACGTAGCGGCCGCCGCGCAACAACGAGGCGACGGCGGCGAGGACCGACAGCGCGGCGGCGAAGCCGAACGCGATCAGCAAGCCCTGATGGAACGGTGCGGTGATCAGGTGGGGGAAAAACGTCTTGCCGGTCACGATGCGGACGTGCGCGGACGAGAGCGTGCGCAGCGTTCCGCTCGGCGCGAGCAGTTGCTCGACCGGATTGACGCCCAACAGCGCCGCGAACAGCGAGGAGACCGGCGGCAGCGCGGCGACGTGCTGCGCGACCGCGGCCGGCACGCCTTCGCTCTCCAGCCCGTGCGCGAACGCCGTCGGCAGGCTGCCGGCGAGCCCGACGATCATCAGCGAGAAGAAGATGCCGATCGAGAGCAAGCGGCCGGCGTTCATGAACGTCGCGCGCATGCCGGAGGCGACGCCGCGCTCGTCGGCGGGGACGCTGCTCATGATCGCGGCGGTGTTGGGCGCCGCGAACATGCCCATCCCGATGCCGTTCAGCGTGATCAGCAGCGCGAACGCCCAGTACGGGAAGTCGATCGGCAGCCACAGCAGGCCGACGAAGCTCGCGGCCGACACCAGCGCGCCTGCCGTCGCGAACGTGCGCGCGCCGAAGCGATCGGAGAGCATTCCCGAGAGCGGTCCGGCAATCAGGAAGCCGACCGTCAAGGGAAGCAGGTAGATGCCGCCCCACAGCGGCGTCTGGGCGTAGTCGTAGCCGTGCTGCGGCAGCCAAATGCCCTGCAGCCAGATCACCAGCATGAACTGGATGCCGCCGCGCGCGATCGACGCGGCGAGCAGCGCGACGTTGCCGGCCGTGAAGGCGCGGATGCGGAACAGGTCGAGCCGGAACATCGGCTCGGCGACGCTGCGCTCGATGAACGCGAAGGCGATCAGCAGCAACGTGCCGCCGGCGAGCAGCGCCAGCGTCAGCGGACTGGTCCACCCCATGGGATGATCCTTGTACGGATGGATACCGTCGGTGATCCCGATCAGCAGCGCGCTCAAGCCGACGCCGAAGGTGAGGTTTCCCCACCAGTCGATGCGCTCGCGTTGCCGCACGCCGGTGTCGCGCAGCTTGAGATAGGCCCAGATCGTTCCCCAGATGCCGACCGGAACGTTGATCCAGAAGATCGCGCGCCAATCGAACTCGGCCAGCACGCCGCCGAGCACCAGGCCGATGAACATACCGGCGAGTCCGGCGACCTGGTTGATCCCGAGCGCGAAGCCACGACGGTTGGCGGGAAACGCGTCGGTCAGGATCGCGGCGGAGTTCGCGGTCAGCATCGAACCGCCCAGCGCTTGCAGCATGCGCCAGCCGATCAGCCAGTCGGCGCCGCTCGCGCCGCGAAACGGGTCGAACGAGAGCATGATCGACCCGAAGGTGAAGATCACGAACCCCGCGTTGTACATGCGCACGCGGCCGTACATGTCGCCGAGCCGCCCGAGCGTGACGACCAGCACCGACTGCACGAGCAGATAGCCCATGATCATCCACAGCAGGTAGCCGATGTTGCCCGGCGCGAGCGGGTCGAGCTGGATGCCGCGAAAGATCGCCGGCAGCGAGATGATGACGATCGACCCGTCGAGCGCCGACATGAAGACCGCCAGCGTGGTGTTCGACAGCGCCACCCACGCGTAGCGGTCGGTCTTCGTCTCGCTCACAGGTGTTGCGCCAACCGTTCCAGCAGCGGCGCCGCGTCGGCGAGCGTCCGCAACTCGGCGGGCGTGAAGCCGTCCTCTAGTGCGCGCGCCAGTAGAGACACGCGTTCCGAGCGTCGATTGCGCACGACGTCCCGCCCGGCGCCGGTGATGGAGACGACGACGCGCCGGCCGTCGTCCGGGTCCGGCTTGCGAGCGACCAGGCCGCGCGCCTCGAGCGCCGCGAGCGTCGCGCCCATCGACTGGGAGCTGATCTGCTCGAGCTTGGCCAGCTCGGTCACCGTCGTCGGGCCGCAGCGCTCGAGGCGCGAGAGGGCGGAGGTTTCGGGCAGCGTCAGCTCCTCGCTGGCCTGTGCCTGCCGAAGCCGCCGCACGAGCACGCCGAGCCCGACCCGCAGCGCCGCCGCGACATCGCCTGCACTCGGGGGAGATTTCACGATGCTAAGTCTAAACTACGAAGGTCAGACTTTGCAACTGCCTTGAATTGCAGCCGGGGTGACCGGAAGCCCCAAGACTGGCGCTGCACCGACGAGTCGGCGATCAGACGTCCGACGAACGGGAATTGACCGCTGTACAGAGCGAGACCGGTGGAACCGTCGACCAGGTACATCGTCGTCTCAATCGCCTTGGAGACGTCGATCCCAATCGTCTCGCAAGCGACGAGCACGTCGCGCTCGAGCCATTTCGACTCGAATGCCGCAGCGTAGTTCCTGCAACCGCGACACCTGCAACCGTCCCCGGCGAAGTCGAGGTATGCGACCGCTGTCGCAGCGGGGTCATACGCGACGATCTCGCCGTTTGGACCGGTCAGGCGCTGCATGTGCGGACCTCCGGCGCTCTTGGTCCGCTCATCCTGCCGGTCCGTCGTTCGCGTCCTCGAGAAGGCAGGCTAGACCGTGGCCATCTCCTTGGTCACGCCGTTGGTCGAGAAACCGTGGGCGGCGAGATCTTCGGCGAGGGTGACGAAGGCGCGCACCGGCGTGCCGGTCGGGCCTTTGGCCAGGTACGACGACTCGCTGTCGAGATAGGCGGTGCCGGCGATGTCGAGGTGGATCCACGGCCTCTCGGCGACGAACGCCTTGAGGAAGGCGCCGGCGGTTTCCGCGCCGCCGGGACGTCCACCGGTGTTCTTGAGGTCGGCGATGTCGCTCTTGATCTGCTGGTCGAAGTCGGGGAAGAGCGGCAGACGCCAGTAGCGCTCGCCGACGTCGCCGACGAGGCCCAAGAACCGCGCGACGAAACCTTCGTCGTTCGACATCACGCCGCTGGCGGCGTGGCCGAGCGCGACGACGCACGCGCCGGTCAGGGTCGCCGCGTCGACGATCTTGGTCGCGCCCAGCTCGACCGCGTACGCGAGCGCGTCGGCGAGGATCAGGCGACCCTCGGCGTCGGTGTTGAGGACCTCGATCGTCTTGCCGTTCATCGCGCGCAGGATGTCGCCCGGTTTCATCGCGCGCGGACCGGGCAGGTTCTCCGACGACGGAACCACGCCGATGACGTTGATCTTCGGACGCAGCTTCCCGATCGCCCACAGCGCGGCAATGACGCCGGCGCCGCCCGACATGTCGTACTTCATCTCGTGCATGTTCTCGGGCGGCTTGAGCGAGATGCCGCCGGAGTCGAACGTCAATCCCTTGCCGACCAGCGCCAGGGTCTCGTTCGAGGACGGATCGCCTCGGTAGCGCAGGACTGTCAGCGTCGCGGGCTCGTCCGAGCCGCGCGAGACGCCCAGCAGCGCGCCCATCCCCTTCTGGGTCATCCACGCTTCGTCGTAGACGGTGACCTCGAGACCGGCGTCGGCGGCCAGCTCCTTGGCGCGATTGGCCAGGTGCGTGGGCGTCATGTCGTTGCCGGGCGTGAGCGCCATGCGTCGCGCCGCGTTGACGGCTTCGCCGACGATCGAGCCGCGCTCCGCGCCGCGTTTCACCGCGTCGCGTTCGTAGCCGCCGCTCAGGATCGTCACCTCGGTCGTGACGACCGGTTTGTCGGGCTCGGTGCGGTAGAGCGTGCCGTCCAGCGTCCCGGCTTGCGCGCCTTCGGCGACCGCCGAGGCGGCTTGCGCCGCGTCGAGCCCGTTCTCCGGCAGCGCGATCGCGATGCGATCGACGCCGCGCTTGCCCAGATAGCGCACCGCGGTGCCGGCGTACTTGGCCAACGCGCCCGCGGTCAGCTTCGCCTTCTCACCCAGCCCGACCACCAGCACGCGCCCGAACGGCGATCCCTTGGCGTGGATCAGCGACGTTTCGTTCGCTTTGCCGGTGATCTCGCCGGTCAGCACGTCGCTGATCGCGCCACCGAGTGCGCGATCGACCTCGGCCGCAGCGCCGTCGAGCGGGCTGCCCGAGAAGACCGGGACGACGAGCGCGCCGGTCGCGACCGACGCGGCCGCGTCGTGCGAGACGTGGACCTGCATGGAGTTCCTCCAGGGGGACAGAAACGGCCAAACGACCGTGATGGACAACCTGTTTTCGTTTACGCGAATCTTCGTTTTGGCCCTTTGGTTCGACGGTGCTTCTGCGCAGGCTCGACGTGCGTGATGCGTACGCCCGGGCGGGCGTCGACATCGATGCGGGCAACCTGGCGGTACAACGGTACCGCGAGGTGACGTCCGGCTGGAGTCATCCCGACCAGCTTGGGTCGCTCGGCGGATTCAACGGGCTGTTCCGGCTGCCAGGCGACGCCAAGCGCGCGTTGGTCGGATCGACCGACGGCGTCGGCACGAAGCTCTTGATCGCCGCGTCGTTGCGGCGCTACGACACGGTCGGCGCCGATTTGGTCAACCACTGCGTCAACGACATCCTGGTCACGGGCGCCGATCCGCTGTTCTTCCTCGATTACCTGGCCGTCGGCAAGCTCGATCCCGACTTGGCCGCCCTCGTCGTCGCGGGCGTTCACCGCGCGTGCCGCGAGAACGGTTGTGCGTTGCTCGGCGGCGAGACGGCCGAGATGCCCGGCGTCTACCGGCCGGAGCACTTCGATCTGGCCGGCACGATCGTCGGTATCGTCGAGCTGGACGCGATCCCCGATCCCAACCGGGTGGGCGAGGGCGACGCGATCCTCGGCTTGCCCGCCGTCGGGCTGCACACCAACGGCTACAGCTTGGCGCGCTCGCTGATCGGCGAAGACGAATACGGCCAGCCGCTCGGGTCGACGACGTACGGCGACGCGCTGCTCGCGCCGCACCCCTCGTACCTGCACGCGGTGCGCGCGATTCGCGCCGTCGCCGACGTCAAGGCGATGGCGCACGTCACCGGCGGCGGACTGATCGACAACGTGCCGCGCACGCTGCCCGAGCACGTGAAGGCAGTCTTCGAGCAGACGCGATGGGACGTGCCGCCGATCATGGCCGAGCTGGTGCGTCGCGGCGATCTGGGCAGCGAGGAGCGCTATCGCACGCTGAACATGGGTGTGGGCTATACGCTCATCGTGCCGTTCACCGACGTGGACGCGGCGCTGGCGGCCGTACCGGGGACGCGCGTCGTCGGCTTCGTGCAGCCGCGCCGCGACGACGAGCCGCGCGTCGTCGTGCGCCCGGCGCGCAGCTGAGCGAGCCGGAGCCGCGATGCCGGTTACGCTGCTCGCGTCCCTCGACGACGACCGCTTCGGTGCCGACGTGCTGGCGCAGGTGCACGCACGCGCGCAGCGTGCCGGCTTCACGCTGCGGCTCGAGGACGGTCCCGACGAGCGGCTCGCGGCCTGGATCGACGCGGAGTTCCCCGGCACCTGGTGGTCGACCGAGGCGGCAGGCTCGAGCACGTTCATCGCCGAGCGCGGCGAGGAGATCCTCGGCTTCGTCGCGTTCGCCGGGGAGATGGACGCGCACTGTCGCTGGCTGCGCGCCTGGCGGGGGCGCCGCGAGCTCGGCATGGTCGGGCCGGTCGGGATAAGCGCCAGCGAGCGCGGCAGCGGTGCCGGCGCGCTGCTGATCACCGCGGCGCTCGCCGAGCTGCGCGCGCGCGGGTACGAACAGGCGCTCTTCCCCGCCGCCGAGGGCGAACGATTCGTCACCGCCGTCACCCGCTTGACCGACGCGCGCATCGTCGACTCGTTCGCGCGCGGCGACTTCCGCCACCGGTATCGCGCGACGATTCTCGCCTCGGGCGCCGGGACCAACGCGCGCAACGTGCTGCAGCGCGTCGCGGCCGGCGGCTTGCCGCTCGACGTCGACGCGGTGATCTCGGCCCAGCCCGGCGCCGGGTCGCTCGACGCGGCGCGCGAGCACGGCGTGCCGCCGATCGTCGTCGCGTGGGACCGTGCGGCGGAGTCGCGCGCCGCCTACGACGCGCGGCTGGCCGACACCGTCGCGGCGACCGAACCCGACGTCGTGCTCCTACTGGGCTGGATGCACTTGCTGGCGCCCGCGTTCCTCGCGCGTTTCCCCGATACCATCAACGTTCATCCCGCGTTCCTGCCGCTCGATCCGCGGGCCGACGCGCTGGTCGCGCCGGACGGCTCGACGATCCCGGCGCTGCGCGGCGCGCATGCGCTGCGTGACGCGCTCGCGCAAGGCGTGCGCTGGGTCGGAGCGACGTCTCACCGCGTCACCGAGCATACGGATCGCGGCGAGGTGCTGGTCCGCATCCCGGTCGCGGTCGGTGAGACGACCAGCGAACCGGCGCTGCGCGATAAAGTGCGCCCGGCCGAGTTCGTCGCGGTCGAGAGCGGAATTCGCCGCTGGGCCGGCCAGCGGGAAGGAGATGCCGCATGAGCGACGACCAGGCTCATCTCGCCGTCCCGGTCGGTCCCGACGATCACGCGCGCGGTCCCGCCGACGCGCCGGTGACGCTGGTCGAGTACGGCGACTTCGAGTGTCCCTACTGCGGGCGCGCCGAATCGACCGTCCAGGCGCTCGCGCGGCGGTACCCGACCCAGCTGCGGATCGTCTTTCGGAGCTTTCCGCTGCTCCAGCACCGGCACGCCGAGAAAGCCGCCGAGGCCGCCGAGTTCGCGGCCGACCACGGCAAGTTCTGGGAGCTGCACGATCTGCTCTACCAGCACCAGGACGCGCTCGACGAGCCGCACCTGCTCGGCTACGCGCGCGAGCTCGGGCTGGACGCGGACGCGCTGGCGACCGCGCTGCGCGAAGGAACGTACGCGCCGGTCATCGCCGAGGTGAAAGAAGGCGGCGAAGAGAGCGGGATTCCCGGCACGCCGGCGTTCTTCCTCAACGGCCTGCTGTTCGAGGACGATCCCACCGAAGCCAATCTCGCCGGCGCGATCGACTGGCTGCTCGAGCACGGCAGCGCGTAGCGCGCTACGCGAACGCCAAGTTGGGGTCGGCGACGAGCGTCGCCGCGTCGGCGCGCGCATCGACCGCGCGGTGCTCGGCGGCAGCGGCGATCATCGCCGCGTTGTCGGTGCAGAAGCGCCGCTCGGGAATGAACGTCGGGATCCCGCGGCGCGCGCCGAGCGCCGCGAACGCCGCTTGCAGCGCGCCGTTGGCGGCGACGCCGCCGCTGAGCACGAGCGCGCGGTAGTCGCGCTCGTCGAGCGCGCGCGCGACCCGATCGATCAGAACGTCGACGACCGCGGCCTGGAACGAGGCGGCGACGTCGGCGCGCGAGGCGCCGCGGCCGCGCTCGGAGTCCAGGAAGTAGCGCACCGAGGTCTTGAGCCCCGAGAAGCTCATGTCGAGCGTTCCGGGATCGGGTCGGTGACGCGGAAACGCGTACGCCCGCGGATCGCCGGCGCGCGCCAAGGCCTCGAGCGCCGGGCCGCCGGGAAACGGAAGGTCGAGCAGTCGCGCGGTCTTGTCGAAGGCTTCGCCAGCGGCGTCGTCGCGCGTCTTGCCCAGCACGCGCATGGTGGTGGGCCCTTCGACGGCGACGAGCTGCGAGTGACCGCCGGAGACGAGCAGCGCGAGAAACGGGTACGCCGGCGGCTCGTCGCGCTCGAGAAACGCCGCGAAGATGTGGCCGTGCAAATGGTTGACGGCGTACAGCGGTAGACCGGTCGCGAACGCGAGCGCTTTGGCCGAAGCGACGCCGACGACCAGGCTCCCGATCAGCCCCGGGCCGGCGGTCACGGCGATGCCGTCGAGATCGCCCAGGTCGACGCCGGCGCGGCCGAGCGCGTCGTCGACCGCCGCCGAAAGCAGCGCCGTGTGACGGCGTGAGGCGATCTCGGGGACGATCCCGCCGTACTTGGCGTGAAAGGCGTCCTGGTTGGTCGAGACGTTCGAGAGGACGCGCACGCCGTCGCGGACGACGGCGGTCGCCGTGTCGTCGCAGGACGTCTCGATCCCCAGCAGCAGCACCTCCGAGAAAACCCGTCGTGGCCCGGCACCGGTTGCGCTACCATGCGCAGGTGCGGCTCGACCCCCGATATCTGGCGCTGAGCGTCTGCGGCGGAACGGCGTTTCTCGACATGTACGCGACGCAACCGCTGTTGCCGAGCCTGCGCCAGACGTTCGGCGCCGACGAAGCAGCGGTCGGCGCGACGATCTCGGCGCTGACCTTCGCCTGCGCGCTGGCGGCGCCGTTCGTCGGGCCGCTGGCCGACGCGCTGGGCCGCAAGCGCGTCATCGTGGGCGCGATCTTCGTCCTGGCGCTGGTCACCTTCGCGGCCGCCGGCGCGCGCTCGCTGCACGCGCTGGTCCTGTGGCGTTTCGCGCAAGGGCTGTGCATGCCGGCGGTCTTCGCCGTCACGCTCGCCTACATCGCCGAGGAGTTCCCGCCGCAGGTCGGCGGGCGCGCCATCGGCGCGTACATCGCCGGCAACGTGCTGGGCGGCTTCCTGGGCCGGTGGATCGCGGCGCTCGTGACGGCGCGCTGGGACTGGCAGGCCGCGTTCGTGGTGCTGGGCGCCCTCAACGTCGGCGGCGGCGTGCTGGTGCTGCTCGCGCTGCCCGGCGCGCGTCACTTTCGCCGCCAGTCGTCGGCGATCGACGCGGTGCGCGCGATGGGGCGCTTCGCGCGTCACCCCACGCTGCTGGCGACCTATGTCGTCGGCGGCAGCGTGCTGTTCACGCTGACGGCGGCATTCACGTTCGCGACCTTCTATCTGGCCGCGCCGCCGTTCGCGCTGCCGACCTTCGCGCTCGGGAACGTCTTCGCCGTCTACCTGCTGGGCGTCGTCGCGACGCCGTTCGCCGGCCGGCTGATCGACCGGCTCGGCCACCGTGCGACGCTGTTGATCGCGCTGGCAACCAGCGCCGCCGGGATCGTGCTCACGCTGATTCCGCGCCTGCCGGTGGTCGTGCTCGGTCTCGGGCTGGTCTCGACCGGCGTCTTCGCCGCGCAGGCGGCCTCGCAGGGCTACATCGGCGTGGTGGCGCGCGAGCGCCGCTCGACGGCGGCCGCCCTCTACCTGACCGTCTACTACACGGCCGGCGCCTTGGGCGCCCTGGTCCCGGCGCTGTTCTGGGCGCGCGGGGGCTGGCCGGCGACGGTGGCGCTGATCGTGGCGGTGCAGCTGGTCACGGCCGTGGTCGCCGCGCTGGGCTGGCGCGGGGGCGGGGGAGCGGACGCCGAAGCGTTCGGGTGATGCTGAGCATCGCGAGCGAACCCGTCGACGGACGGCAGCGCGTCGTCGCGATCGCGGTGATCTTCGGGCTCGCCGCGATCAGCATCGTCGCGCTCCCGTACGCCGCCGTGCCGGCGCCGCGCGCGCCCGGCTTGCAGCCGGCGCTGCTGGGGATCGCGTTCTTCGGCTACTTCATCACCGGCTATCTGCTGCTCAGCCAGTTCCAGGCCAGCCGGCTGGTCGGGACCGCGATCCTGGGCTGCGCGTACTTGGGGGCGGGGCTGATCGCGTGCTCGTACGTGCTCACCTTCCCCGGCCTCTTCCCGTTCACGATTCAGCCGGGTGCGTCGTACTGGTTATGGGCCGTCTGGCACGTCGAGTTCGCGCTGGCGGTGCTGGCGGCGCTGATCGCCGATCGCGCCAAGTGGAGCGTCCCGGATCGCGCAACCGCCGCGCGCTGGACGCTGCCGATGCTGCTGGTAACGCTGGCGATCGTCGCGTTCCTGGTCGGCATCGTCGTCGCCAACGCCGGACCGCTCTCGAGCAACGTGCAGGGCGAGGTCTACCGCACGCTCGCGCGCGCCGCGGCCGGCGAAGTGATCGTGCTGACGAACGTCGTCGTGCTGGCGCTGGCCGTCGCCTGGACGCAAGGGCGCACGGTCTTGCAGACCTGGCTGATCGTCGCGCTCGCCGCCGCGGTGCTCGACGTGCAGGTCACGCTGACCGCCGGCGAGCGCTACACCGTCGGCTGGTATCTCGCGCGCTTGCTGGTGATCGTCTCGTCGACGGCGGTCCTCTCGGCGTACTTGCGGCAGATGCACGTACTGTTCGCGAAGCTGAGCGATCTCTCGATGGTCGACGGGTTGACCGGCTTGCCGAACCGGCGCTTCTTCGAAGAGCGGCTCGACGCCGCGATCCGCAGCGCGCACCGCACGCACCGGCCGCTGGCGCTGCTGCTCGCCGACGTGGACGGCTTCAAGCAGTTCAACGACACCTACGGGCACCTGGCCGGCGATGAGGCGCTCAAAGCGGTGGCGTCGGCCATGCGCGCGGCGACGCTGCGGCCCGGCGACGTGGTCGCGCGCTGGGGCGGTGAGGAGTTCGTCGCGGTCCTGCCGGAGACCGATCGCGACGGTGCCTGCATGGTGGCCGAACGCTTGCGCTCGTCGGTCGAGTCGCTGTTGATCGCCCACCGCCGCGCGCCGACGCCGCACGGCGTCGTCACGCTGTGCGTCGGGGTCGCGATGCTCGGAGAGAGCGACGCCGGCGTCGACGCGCTGACGGCGCGTGCCGACGCCGCGCTCTACCGGGCCAAGCGCGACGGCCGCAACGCGGTGGCCGTCGAGCTCGCCCCGGACGACGCGTCGCTTCCCGTCTAGCGGCGGGAGTCGACGCGCGCGGCCAACTCGTCGGCGAAGGCGTCGACGGTGACCGTGCGCTTCTCTTCGGTGCCGCGCTCGTTGACGTTGACGGTGCCCTCGGCGAGCTCGCTCTTGCCGACGACCAGGATGTAGGGCACCTTCTGCGTCTTCCAATGGCGGATCTTGTAGCCGAGCTTCTCGTTCGAGGCGTCGGCGTCGGCGCGGAAGCCGCGCGCGCGCAGCCGGTCGCGCACGTCGTACGCGTAGTCGAGCTGGTGCTCGGAGATCGGAACGACGACGGCCTGCGTCGGCGCGATCCAGGCCGGAAAGGCGCCCGCGAAGTGCTCGATCAGCACGCCGAAGAAGCGCTCCATCGAGCCGGCCAGCGCGCGGTGGATCATCACCGGCCGGTGGTCGGCGCCGTCCGAGCCGCGGTACTTGAGGTCGAAGCGCTCGGGCAGGACGAAGTCGACCTGCACCGTGCCCAGCTGCCATTTGCGGCCGATCGCGTCGTGCAGGTTGATGTCGAGCTTGGGCCCGTAGAACGCGCCGCCGCCCTCGTCGATCCCGTAGGGCAGGTTGTGCGACTCGAGCGCGTTGCGGATCGCTGCCTCGGCGAGCGGGTCGGTCGGTCCGCGGTCCGCGCGCGTGCTCAGGAAATACTCGAAGTCGGTGAACTGGAACGCTTCCATCAGCCGCAGCGCCTCGTCGAGCGTCTGCTCGAACTCGCCTTGCAGCTGCTCGGGCGTGCAGAAGAGGTGCGCATCGTCCTGGGTGAAGCCGCGTACGCGGGTCAGGCCGTGCAGCGTTCCGCTGCGCTCGAAGCGGTAGACGGTGCCGAACTCGCTGTAGCGCAGCGGCAGATCGCGGTACGAGCGACCTTCGCTGCGATAGATCAGGATGTGGCCCGGACAGTTCATCGGTTTGAGCCGGAAACGCTGGCCCTCGACTTCGATCGGCCCGAACATGCCGTCCGCGAAGTGCTCGAGGTGTCCGGAGGTCGCGTAGAGGTTCTCGTGCACGATGTGCGGCGTCACCACCGGCAAGTAGCCGCGCTCGCGTAGGCCGTCGCGGATGAACTGCTCGACGATGCCGCGCATCAGCGCGCCCTTGGGGTGCCAGAACACCAGGCCCCCACCGGCCAGCTCGTCGACGTGGTACAGATCGAGCTCGGCCCCCAGCTTGCGATGATCGCGCTTCGCCGCTTCTTCGAGGAACACCAAATAGTCGTCGAGCTCTTGCTGCGTCGTGAACGCGGTGCCGTAGATGCGCTGCAGCATCGGGTTGTGCTCGTCGCCGCGCCAATAGGCGCCGGCGACCGACATCAGCTTGAGCGCACCGATCGCACCGGTGCTCTCGGCATGTCCGCCGCGGCACAGGTCGGTGAAGCCGCCGATCGTGTAGAGCGTGATCGGCTCGTCGGCCGGAATCTCGCTGGCGATCTCGACCTTGTAAGGGTTGTCGCGGAACGCCGCGATCGCTTCCTCACGCGTGACCCGCCGCCCGGTCATCGGGTAGTCGGCCGCGACGATCTCGCGCATGCGCCCTTCGAGCTTCTCCAGGTCCTCCGGCGTGAACGGCGTGCCGCGGTCGAAATCGTAGTAGAAGCCGTTTTCGATCGCGGGGCCGATGGTCGGCTTGGCCTCGGGAAACAGGTCCTGCACGGCGTACGCCAGCACGTGCGCGGCGGTGTGGCGGAGATGCGCGATGTCGACGGTACTGGTTGTGGTCACGCGCGTTCCTTCGCCGCGCGCCTTCGGCGTGCCTCACGGCACGGTGTGGCGTGACGAAACGAGCAGGAGCCGCTAGACTCCTGGCGATGAGCGCCGCGATCGATCCACATCCCGAGAGCCACGGCGACGAGGTCCAAGCCCAGACGCTGCGCGACCTGGTGCTGGGGATGGCCGACGGGCTGACCGTCCCGTTCGCGCTGGCGGCCGGAGTGACCGGCGCGGTCGCCGCGAGCGGGATCGTGCTGACCGCGGGCCTGGCCGAGATCGTGGCCGGGGCGATCTCGATGGGACTGGGCGGCTACCTGGCCGCGCGTACCGACGCGCAGCATTACGCGCGCGAGTACCAGCGCGAGGTCACCGAGACGATCGAGATCCCCGGCGAGGAGCGGGCCGAGGTCGCCGCGATCCTGCACGGCTACGGCTTACGCGAACCGGTGCTCTCGCGAGCGGTCGACCAGATCGCGCAGGACCAGCGGCGCTGGGTCGATTTCATGATGCGCAACGAGCTCGGGCTCGAACGGCCCGACGAGCGCGCGGCGCCGCGCAGCGCGGTGCTGGTCGGCGGCGGCTACGTGCTGGGCGGCATCTTCCCGTTGGCGCCGTACGCGCTCGTCGTCGACGCGCACCAGGCGCTGTTGTGGTCGATCGGCTGCACGTCGATCGCGCTGCTCGTGTTCGGTGCGGTGCGCGCGCGGATCCTCAACGCCCGCGTGCTGCTCGGCGCGCTGCAGACCTGGGCCATCGGCGCGCTCGCCGCGGGTGCCGCGTACGGGTTGGCGCGCGCCGTCATGCGTTAGGGCGCGCGCCGACCACGTTCGCGTCCCGCCTATCGGCGGAAGAGTCCGGCGCTCAGGCCGCGCGCGCTGCCGGGGAAGGCCTGCCGGTTCAAGCCCAGCAGGGACTTCACGGTGTCGAACATCGTGAGCCCCTCGAGCTTGCGCGCGATGCTGGTCTGGCCGATCGACGCGTACGTCGCGGTCGAGACCAGGGTGAAGCTCTCGTTCGGCCCGGTCCAGCCGGTGATGCCGCAGCCGGGGACGTACGAGACCGCGATTTCGAGGTTCGAGTAGGCGTACTGCACGACGGCACCGGTCGCCGGCGTCGGGCAAACGCTCGCGCCCGGGACGGTGCCGACCGAGGTGACCGTCGCGGTGACGCCGGCGTACGGCGACCACGTCTGGCCGGCGGTCAGCGTCGTGGGAACCAGCAGCGGATTGCCGGGAACGACGTAGGTGCCGCCGGCCGACGCCTCGATGCCGACGTTGTAGCCGCTCGCGCTGGACGTCACGCCCATATCGGCCGCCGAGTAGTCGTAGAAGTTGGCCTCGCTCGTGAGCAGCGTGGCTTCGGTGCCGGAGCTGACCCCGAGGACGAAGGCCTCGTAGCCGTCGATCAGATCCGGCTCGGCGTAGAGCGTGAGCGTGTCGGCCTCGCCACTGGCTTCGCCCTGATAGTTCCAGCCGCGCGAAGGCGCGTAGGCCAGCATGTCGCCGGTCACGCTGGCCGGAGTCGGCGTCGCGGTGGGTGGGGGCGCCGTACCGCCACCTCCCCCGCCGCCGCCGCTGCACGCAGCGAGGCCGACGACGAGACAAAATCCAACAAGGAGCCGCTTCATCCTAATGCGTCCCTTTCCAAGGTGGCTCAGTTGTGCTACAGACGTACCAGCACCAACTCAGGATTCCTTGGCAGCGGCCTCCACGTTTTTTTGACCTATGAAGAAGACCTCACAATATTGTGAGGTCTTCTTGGTCGTGGTGGGCGGCAGAAGGATTGAACTTCTGACCTCCACAGTGTCAATGTGGCGCTCTCCCACTGAGCTAGCCGCCCGTTCGAAACGACAGTCTACCGGAACAGACGCGGTGCGTCAAACCGCGCGGCGATTCCTCGCGTGACCCCGCGCACCATGTATCGGAACGGTTAAGGGACGCCATCCCCGGCGCCGACCAGAGGAGCAGGCGGGTGGTGAACCCCGCCCTTTTCGCCCCTTCTGCTGGACAAGCCGGGAGTCTTCAGATGTTCGAACGCACCCCCGCCACGCGCGCGCTGGCGGCGGCCGTGGCCGCTGCGGCGGTGCTGGCCGCCTGCTCCGGAGGCGGCGGCAGCGCGCCGATCTCGACGATCACGCCGGCCGGGCCGCAATCGGCCGTCCGCGCGGCGGCCGACGCCGACTGGAAGGGCGGCGGCGGCGCCTCGCCCGCCCCGAGCGTCATCAGCGCGAGCCCGAGCAGCCTCGAGTTCACCGCGCCGGAGGCGGCGGCCGGAACCGCGCAGACGGTGACGGTCACCGTCAACGACTCCGTCATCGACTCGGTCACCGCGTCGATCGCCGGCACCGGCAACTGCCCGACCGTCTCGCCCGCCACGCTCACCCCGCCGGCCAGCGCGCACCACAAGCACCACTCGCTGTTGTGGACGCTGATCTGGGACGTCTTCTGGTGGATCGACTGGCACAAGGACAATAGCGGTCACGACGAAGGGCCGTGGACGGCGAACCTGACGGTGACGCCTGCCGGCGCCGGCCCCGCCTCGTGCACGATCACGTTGACGGGCACGAACAGCGACGCCAAGGAGCATGCCTGCGATCCGACGCTGACGATCCCGGTTACCGTCGACGCGCCGGCCAGCCCCAGCCCCAGCCCGACGCCGAGTCCGACGCCGAGCCCCACCCCGACGCCGACGGCTACGCCGACCGCGGCCGCGACGCCGACGCCGACGCCCACCCCGATCTCCCGCGGCGGCTGACGCCGTCCGGCAGGGTCTGACGGGCGCGTAGCGCAGCGAATCGGATGACCTCGCTGCGCTACGAGTCCGTCGCCCCGGTGCTGATCGTCGAAACGGTCGAGCCGACGCGCGACTTCTTCCGCGATCGGCTCGGCTTCTCGCAAGTCGCCGAGGTGCCGCACGAGGGACACCTCGGCTTCGCGATGCTCGAAAAAGACGGCGTCACCGTGATGGTGCAGTCGCACGCCAGCGTGATCGCCGACGTCGGCCACGACGCGGCCCGCGCCGTCAACGCGACGATGTCGGGCCGTGGTGCGGCGACGTTGTTCGTGACCGTCAACGAGATCGAGCTGCTCGTCCCCGCCGTCGCCGACGCGGACGTGCTCGTACCGTTGCGCAAGACGTTCTACGGCATGCACGAGATCACGATCCGCGAACCGGGCGGGCACGCGATCACGTTCGCCTCACGGTTGGCGACGTGATCGCGCGCGGGTCGAATCAGCCCTTTTGCTGCTTGACCATCATCTGGTGGCGGTTGAGGACCTCGATCCGGTCAGCGTGCCGCTGGCCTAGGAACTTCTGGTCGTAGTAGACCTTGATGAGCTGGTCGCGATGCAGCGCGCTCATCTGGTACGTGGTCTTGCCGTCTTCGGAGAAGATCTGGTCGAAGTGCGGCACCAGCAGGAAGCTCAGCTCCTTGCCGGTTTTGTCGTCGATGACCTTGACGTTGGTCGTCGAGATGTGGACGAGGCTGCCCTCGACCCAGGCTGAGCCGACAGGGCCCGCGATCGCGGGGGCCGGCATCGAGAAGCTTGCGACGAGTGGGAGTGCCGCGAGACCTGCGGCGAGCAGAAAAGTACGCATGGCGCCGTTGTACCCGGCTAGGCTGCTTTCTTTGCACCGGTCCGGCGCTTCTTTTTCCGGACCGCCTTGACGGAAGCGGTCAGGGCCTCGGCGAGGGGCCGGGCCTCGTCGGCGATGATCCGCTCGACCAGGCCGACGACGGCGCACTCCTCGTCGTGCAGGTCGTGCGCCGCGGCCTTGGCGACGGCGCGCGCCGCCAGCTCCAGGGCACCGTTCGCGACGAAGCGGTCGATGATACCGGGAAAGATGTAGGACTTGCGGCAGACGGCCGGCGTGTTCCCCAAGCGCTCGGCGACGGCCGCCACCACCTCGGCGACCTGCTTTTTGCGGCCGGTCGCGCTGGCTTCGGGCTCGTGGATCGCCGCCAGCTGCAGTGCGCAGGAGAGCGTCGCCTGCCACGTGCGATAGTCTTTGGCGGTGAAATCCTCGCCCGAGGCCGCGCGCAGATAGGCGTTGACGTCCTCCGAGCGGACCTCGTGCGGCGCGCCGTCTTCGCCGACGTACTCGAAAAGGTGTTGGCCGGGCAGGTCCTGCACGGCGGCGACGATGCGCGCGACGCGCCGATCGTGCACCGTCACGTCGTGCATCTTGCCGCTCTTGCCGCGGAAGTGGAAGCGGATCATCGCACCGTGCACGCGCACGTGCTCTTCGTGCAGCGTCGTCAGCCCGAACGAGTCGTTTTCCCGCTCGTACTCTTCGTTGCCGACGCGGATCGAGGTCTCTTCGAGCAGCCGCACCAGCGTCGCGAGGACCCGCTCGCGCGGCAAACCGCGCAGCGCGAGATCGCGTGCGACCGCGGCACGGATCGTCGGCAACGCCTTGGCGAAAGCCAGCATGCGGTCGAACTTCGTCTCGTCGCGCACCGCGCGCCAGCGCTTGTGGTAGCGGTATTGCTTGCGTCCGCGCGCGTCGCGACCGGTCGCCTGGAGGTGGCCGTCGGCCAGCGGGGAGATCCAGACGTCTTGGTAGGCGGGCGGGATCGCCAGGGCGCGGATCCGCGCCAGCGTGGCGGCGTCGCGCACGGGGCGCCCCTGCGGATCGACGTACCGGAAGGCGCGGCCCTGCCGCACGCGCCGAATGCCCGGCTGAGCGTCCGTCGTGTAGCGGAGCCCGGCTGCCTTGGCCGCCTGCGGGCCGTCGGTCGCTTCCATGACGCGATTCTACCCCAACGACCCTGGACAGGAATCGCCCACCCCGCTACAATAACCCGGTTCGTCCGTCGAGCGCCGTGGGCGCGTAGCTCAGTGGGAGAGCATCCGCTTCACACGCGGGGGGTCGTTGGTTCAATCCCAACCGTGCCCACCATGACCACTCGATGGCGTTGTAGCTCAGTTGGTTAGAGCGCCGCCCTGTCACGGCGGAGGTCGTGGGTTCGAGCCCCATCAACGTCGATTCTGGAAAAAGCCCCGTGAACCACGGGGCTTTTTCTTTGCCCGTCGTGCGAGATGCGCCGCCAGAAGGTCCCGGCTGCGGCCAAGCTCACCATAATTGGCCCCTTGGGGCTAACGCGGCTTTGCTTCGCGGTTAGAGACGAACATGCCGACTGCCATTAAGGTCGCGATGCCCAATAAGTCCGGCCACTTCCCAGCGCGTAACCAGCCTGTAAGCTCCCCCACGACTCCCGCCATAGCAGCGGCGACGAGCCCGCGACAACAGCGACGACTACCCGAACACGACGCGTGCGTGGCGGCTGCGTCATGGCCACCCAGACGGCAGACCATACGGACTGGGGTTTGGATATAGGCTGAAGATCCGGCATTCCGAGCTACTGTGCGACGACGGTTATGCTGACGGTATCGCTAACTGCGTCAAAGTCGCCGGACAGGCAATAGCCGTCGCTGTTCAGTCTCCTGCGTGTGCTGCGGCGTATCAGTCACGCCGCGATCCCCCCCTCTCGCGGTAAAAGAGGAAAAAACCAATCGCCATTCCGATTCCCATACTTGAGGCTCCCGACCACCGTCCATTGAACCAGCCTAATAGTCCTCCCGCGATCCCCGCGACGGCAGCGACGACTAGCCGACCACGAAGCGTACGTGGCGGACGCGTCATGGCCGACCATATAGGCTGAAGATTCGGCATTCCGAACTACTGTGCGATGACGGTTATGGTGACGGTATCGCTAACTGCGTCAAAGTCGCCGGATAGGTAATAGCCGTCGCTGTTCAGTTCGCTTCCTGTACTTACCGTAACGTCAACGCTATTCCAGGCGCCAGTACCGTCATTCGCGTCCGAGTTCCAAAAACTGAAAGTTGCACCCACCGCTCCGCCGAATATTTGCTGCCCCCACCCTTCGCCGATTGTAGCAGCGACGACTACTCCGATCGGATTGGCGGTTAAGGCTCCTCCGATGGCGGTACCGACAACGGTGCCCACCGTTCCGCCCCACCAACTCCAAAATCCGCTGCCGGGCTGTGCGGGAACGTACGTCGGGGGCTTCACGAGAAACGGAGGTGGCGTGGCGCCGGACACCGCTCGCACGATGGCGGCGAGCCACGCCGAAGCCTGCGCTCCGTGGAAAGAGGTAACCTGTGACGAGGTGAACGCAGCAAGCTGTGTCGGCGTCACCGTTCCGATTTGCGCCGGCGTCAAGCCATAGATTTCTGCGGCGGTGAGCGCCTGTATCTCCGCGATTGTGAGCCCCGCGAGGCTGCCACCTACGCCACCGCCGGTGCCGCAATCGCCGGGCGCGCAAACAATGTCAGCGCCGGAAGTGTGAAGGCGGCTAGCGGGCAGACGATTGGATGGGACAAACTGCGCACCACCGGCGCCGCACCCCGCTAAGGCCACGGTGCCTAGTCCGATGAGGAAGCTCTTCCGCGAGTCCACGTGATGAGCGGTCTTGTTCATGGCAAATACACCCCTATTCAGCCTTGAAAGACGAGGAGGCGCCGCGCTTAGCTGTCGTTCAGAAAGAGTCCTTCTTTTGCTCCACAGCGACCCGAAGACGCACGCGGCGAACGCGTCGATCAGCAAAGCGGGCGCCGCTCCAAGGGGCGGCGTTCGCTTTTCCGAACGCCGAACTGCCGTGGCATCCATCGCGATCGAGCACCTCACGAAACGGTATCCCAACGGCACCCTCGCGTTGGACGACGTCAACCTCAGCATCGCGGAGCACGAGTTCGTCGCCATCGTCGGACCCAGCGGCTGCGGCAAGAGCACTTTGCTGCGCATCCTGGCCGGCCTGGACGCGGCCAGCGAGGGACACGTCCGCGTCGCCGGCCCGCCGCCGCGCGCCGACCAGCTGCCCAGCGCGACCGTCTTCCAAGAGCAATCGCTCTTCCCGTGGATGCGGGTGGGCGAGAACGTCGCGTTCGCGTTCGACGCGCTGCCGGTGCCCCGCGCGCAGGTGCAGGCGCGCGTGCGCGAAGTCTTGGAACTCGTCGGCCTGGCGGACTACGAGCGCGCGTGGCCATATCAGCTCTCCGGCGGGATGAAGCAGCGCGCGGCGGTGGCGCGCGCGTTCGCCGTCCAGGCGCCGGTGCTGTTCATGGACGAACCGTTCGGTGCGCTCGACGAGCAGACGCGGGTCGGGATGGCCGATCAGCTGATGCGCCTGTGGGAGCGCGCGCCGAGAACCGTCGTCTTCGTGACCCACGGCATTGAAGAAGCGGTGACGCTGGCCGACCGCGTCGTCGTGCTCAGCACGCGTCCGGGCCGCGTCAAGGCCGTGCTGCCGATCGACTTTCCTCGACCGCGCGACGCGGTGGCGCTGCGCGCCGCGCCGGGCTTCGGCGAGCTGGTCGTGCGCATCTGGGAGCTGTTGCGGTGAACGCGCTCGAACGCGCGCTGCGGATCGCGGCGCCGCTCTCGCTGGTCGCGCTCTGGCAGCTGCTGGTCTCGACGCGCGTGCTCAATCCGGGCCTGTTTCCGCCGCCCAGCGCGATCTTCGCCAGCTTCGTGGCCTATGCGGCCGGCGGCGAGCTGTGGACCAACGCGGCCTGGACGCTCTCGCGCGTGCTGATCGGCCTGGTCCTGGGCGGCGTGCCAGGGACGCTGATCGGTTTGTGGATGGGGACGAACCGGTGGGCGCGCGCGTACTTCGGGCCGGTCATCGCGCTGCTCTACCCGGTGCCGAAGATCGCGATTCTGCCGCTGCTCTACTTCGTCTTCGGTGCCGGCGAAGGCGCGCGCTGGGCGGCGGTGGCCATCGGCGTCTTCTTTCTGATGGCGATCAACACCGAAGCCGGCGTGCGGCAGATCGAGACCATCTACCTGGACGTCGCTCGCGCCTACCGCACGCGTCGCCGGACGGTGTTCTTGCGCATCTTGTTGCCCGGCGCGCTGCCGAACATCTACGCCGGCCTCAAGCTGAGCGTGGGCATCGCGATCGTGCTGACGGTGGCGGCCGAGTTTCAGCTCACGCAGACGGGCCTCGGCTTCGCGATCTTCAACGCCGGACAGCTGCTGCTGGTCGACCGTCTCTACGCGGCGCTGGTCGCGGTTTCACTGCTCGGTTTTGGGCTCTCGGTGCTGGTCGATGGCTGCGAACGGCTCGCTTTGCCATGGCGCCGGCGGCGGACCTAAATCACGATCGCTTGACCTGCTAGGAGTCCTTCAAGGCGAAGGGTTGTTCGCTTGGCGAAGGCTCACGCCCGTGGAACCGGACGGTAGAACGACTGCCCGCAAGCATCTGCGTGCCGTCATCGTCGCTGCCGCGCCGGAGGAGTCGGCTCGCTGGGCGGATGCAGCGCGCGAAGACGTCTCTTTGAGCGCTCACCACGCCCTCGGTTTACACGAGGCGCTGCGTATCGTCGCGGAGCGCGAGCTCGACGTCGCGATCATCGCGCCGCACGTCGCCGACGGCTCGTACCGCGACCTCTTGCGGCGGCTGCAAGTCGCGCGCGAAGACCTTCCGGTCGTCCTGGTGGGCGACCTCGAACCCGACGCGATGCACGACGCGTTCGCGCTCGGCGCGGCGGACATCGTGGCGCAACCCGAGCTGCTGCGGCTGGGCCAAGCGTTGGTGCGCGCGGTGCGCGACGGCACCTTGTCGGCGCAGTTGCGCAACGCGCGCGCGCAGAACGCGTTGCTCGACGAGACGCTGCGGCGCACGCGCGAGGACGTCGTCGTCGTCGGCATCGAGGGCGGCGAGTCGACGGTCGTCTACGCGACCCGCCACGACTTGATCGGACGCCCCATCACCGAGCTGCCGTTCGTGCGCGACGGCGAAGAAGCCGAGGAGCTTTCGGCGGCCGTCGCCGGCTGCCGTTCGACGCGCTTGACCTTCGCCTCGGGCGCGATCGCGGTCGAACCGCTGGCGGCGCCGCCGCACGACCGCCACTACGTCGCGATCGTCCACGAGCGCGGCGGCCGGGTCGCGCTCGAGGAACGCGACCCCGTCACCGGGTTGCCGCAGCGTTCGACCTTCGAGCGCCTCGCGCAGCGCGTCTTGGCGGAAGCGGATCGCGAAGGCGTCTCGGTCGCGGTGCTGTTCCTCGACGTCGACCGCTTCCACGTCGTCAACGAGCTGGCCGGCCACCGGACCGGCGATCGCGTCCTGCGCGAGATCGCGACCCGCTTGCGCGAGGCGCTGCCCGCCGCGCACGTCGCTCGCTTCGGCGGAGACGAGTTCGTCGTGCTGCGGCTCGAGGACGAGCCCGGCATCGCGCGTTCCGCCACGCAGGCGGCGGCCGGCGCGTTCGCCGCGCCGTTCATCGTCGCCGACAAGCCGGTCTATCTGACGGCCAGCATCGGCGTCGCGCTGGCGCCCGACGACGCCACCGACGTCGCCGGTTTGATCGGCACCGCCGAGGCCGCGGTCTTCGAGGCCAAGCGGCTCGGCCGCAACACGGTGCGCTGGTACCGTTCCAGCGGCGGCTCGGCATCGCTCGAGCGGGTTGCCATGCGGCGCGACTTGCAAGGCGCGATCGAACGCGGCGAGTTCGACGTCTACTATCAGCCGATCTACGACATCGGCACGCACGTCATCCAAGGCGTCGAGGCGCTGGTGCGCTGGCGCCACCCGCTGCACGGGATGATCCAGCCCGACCGGTTCATCCCGGTCGCCGAAGAGTGCGGTTTGATCGAGGAGCTCGGAGCCTGGGTGCTCGAGCAGTCGATTGCGCAGGTGCGAACGTGGGCCGATGCGGGCATTCCCGGGATCCGGGTGAGCGTCAACGTCTCCGCGCGGCAGCTCGAGAGCAACGCGTTTCCCGGTCTGGTGCGCATTCTGCTCGAACGCTATCAAGTCGCCGCGCAGTACCTGGAGATCGAGATCACCGAGTCGTCGATCATGCGCGACGTCGGTGCGGCGGCGCGTTTGCTGCGCCGGCTGCGCGAGCTGGGCGTTCGCGTCGCGATCGACGACTTCGGCACCGGCTACACCTCGCTCGCGTTCCTCAAGCGCTTTCCGATCGATCAGCTCAAGATCGACCGCTCGTTCGTCGTCGACGTCACCGCGGGCGCGTTCGACGGCGCGGTCATCCGCGCGGTGACGACGCTGGCGCGTGCGCTGGGCGTGCAGACCGTCGCCGAGGGCGTCGAGCTGCCCGAACAGGTCGAGCGGTTACGCGCGCTCGACTGCGATTTCGTGCAGGGCTTTCTGTTCAGCGAGCCGATGCCGGCCGCCGCCTGTACCGTGCTGCTCGCGGCGGGGCGCGCCGGCTAGAGCGTCGCGCGGCGCACGATCGCCGCGCTCCAGAGCGAGAGCAACAGCACCAGCGCGCCGAGCGCGACCGAGACGGGGTGGTGCGTCGGAATACCGTTGGCCCACAGCGGCGCACACAGCAGCCACAGTCCCAGGGCCGCGCCGAACAGCTCGGCGCGCACGCTGCTCGGGCGCGACATCGCCCACAGCGTGCTGGAGAGGATCAGCGCGCCGACGATCCAGGCGTTGACGGTGCTGCTCAGGCTGGCGGCGTCGCCGTCGTACCAGGGGATGACGATGACGGCGATCGCGACGACGAGCTTGCAGACGTCCTGCAGGCGTGCCTCGTCAGGCTCCCGCCGCACCGACGCGCTTTGAAACCCGTGAATCATCGCCACCTCCGGTCGCTCGGCGACCTGCCTTATCCCGAGTGTACCTCAGGAAATTGCCAGAATCCAGTCCGCCGGCCGGAAACGGCTGCCAAGCTCGCCCGAATAGGCCAAGGCAAGCGTTCGATCGAACGTGCCGGTATGAAGAAGAGCGTGGTGCTTCTCATGGTCCTCGCGGCGGAGCTTCCCGTCGCCGCGGCCGCCGCCACCAACGGCGCGGTCGCGATCACGATCCCTCTCCCCGTCCAGGCGCAGCTGACCTTCGGTCAGCGTCCGGTGGCGTTCTTCCGCTCGCCCACGACGCTGTGCTTCGCGAAAGGGGTGCAGCGCTCACTCACCTTGGCGACCGCGATCCAACCGAAGCAACTCACCGGGGTTCCGGTCTGCCCGCCGCGCTGACGCGCGAACGGAGGGGATGCAACTGGGGCGGTTGAATCGTGGTCGGTCGCCCCAGGCCGAGATAGCTCAGTTGGTAGAGCACGGGTCTGAAAAACCCGGTGTCGCCAGTTCGATTCTGGCTCTCGGCACCATGTGAAGAAGCCCGGAACCGTGACGGTGTCCGGGCTTTTCGTCATTCGTCGGAGCGGCTCAGATGTGCGTCGAGGGTCCGGCGGACGTGAAGTAGGTGATGTCGATGCCCGGGCGCAGGACCGTCGCCTTGATGACGCCGTCGCGGAACGTGCCGGTGATCTCCTCGGTGCGCGCGGCGCCGCCGATGTCGAGCCAGAGCTTGTCGCCTTGCACGGAACCGCTGACGGCCTGGATGTTGCCCTCGTCGGCGAGTCGGTAGGTCCCCTGGATGATGCCGTTCGGGAAGACCGTCATCGAGAGGACGCCGTCGAACTCACCGGCGTGGTTCTCGATCGTCTCGCGCGTCCGTAAGAGGTAGTGCGTGGCCGCGCCCGGCTGGGCCGACACGGCCAGCGGCAGGGCGAGCGACGCCAGCAGCGCGGCGGCGAGGGCGACGGGGCGGCGGAAGCGTGCGATCATGGTGTTCTCCGATCTCTTCCTTTCCGGTACCGCACCACGCTCAACGTACGCTGGGATTGCTTCGTCTCCGAGGCGCCTGGCGAGCCTCGGCTGTGGGTAAGCCTGCGAGCAAAGGAGGGCATGTGCCGATGGCAACCCGCAAGAAGACCACCCGCAAGAAGACCTCCGCTCGAAAGAAGACGGCGTCGCGCAAGACGACGGCGTCGCGCAAGAAGACGACGACCCGCAAGAAAACGACGACCCGCAAGAAGACGACCGGCCGCAAGAAGACCTCGGCGCGCAAGAAGAGCACCAGTCGCCGCAAGTACAGTCCGGCGTCGGGCGAGTACGTGCGTAAAGAGATGGACGAGTACAAGAAAGGCTCCGCGCGCAGCGGCCGCGGCGGGAAGGGCGGCAAGGTGCGCAGCCGCAAACAGGCGATCGCGATCGGGCTCTCCGAAGCGCGCCGGGCCGGCAAGAAAGTCCCCTCGCGCGCCGGCGCGCGCAAGCGCAAGAAGAGCTAGCCCAACTCGTATTCGATCGTCACCGGCGCGTGGTCGGAGAACCGCTCGTCGCGGTAGATCCCGGCCGCGCGCACGCCGGCGGCGACGTCGGGGGTGACCAGCTGGTAGTCGATGCGCCAGCCCAGATTGTTCTCCCAGGCGCCTTTCCAGCCCGACCACCAGGTGAACTGACGCTTCTCTTTGTTGACGACGCGGAACGCGTCGACCCAACCGACGCGATCGATCACGTCGTCCATCCAGGCGCGCTCTTGCGGGAGAAAGCCGGTCGTGTTCGCGCAGCGCGCGGGATTGAACACGTCGATGTCTTGGTGCGCAATGTTGTAGTCGCCGCAGATCAGGAACGGACGGCCCTCGTTCTTCATCTGCGCGAGGTTGGCGATGAAGCGGTCGAGGAAGTACTCTTTCACCGCTTGGCGCGCGGGTCCGGTCGTCCCCGACGGGACGTAGAGCGAGGCGATCGAGAACTCGGCGAAGTCCATCCGCACGAAACGGCCCTCGGCGTCCATGTCGGGCATGCCCAAGCCGCGCACGATGCGTTCCGGTTTGCGCTTGGCGTAGAGCGCGACGCCGCTGTAGCCTTTCTTCTCGGCGTCCACGAACGCCGAGTTGTACGCGGTCAGGTCCATCGCTTCGGGCGGCAGCTGGTGCTCCTGCGCCTTGGTCTCCTGGAGGCAGACCACGTCGGGATCCTGGGCGGCCATCCAGCGGAAGAAGCCCTTGCGGGCGGCGGCACGGATGCCGTTCAGATTGCAGGTGATGACCTTCAGGCGCACCGGCGGAGCCTTCGCGGGCCGCTTCGAACCTCCGGCGGCGGGTGAAGCGAGCGCTCAATAGAACGCTACTACATGAAGCGAATCGGAACGCCGCTCGCCGCACTCGCCGCTGCGCTCGCATCGTGTCCGCCGGCGCTTGCCGCCACGCACATGACCGTCAACCTGACGCTCATGGCGCCGACGCAGGCGATGTTCGTGTTCCGCGGCTCCCCGACCACCGTGCCGAACGAGGGCGGGCTGAACGTGACCGTGAGCGGCAACGTCGTGACGGTGTCGGCGCCCGGCGGCGGCCGCCTGCCGCCGTTCTTCACCGTCGGGATTCAGCCGAACGGCTGTCTCCTGAGCGCCACCCAAAGCTCGGCGGGCCGCACCGTGCCGCTGCCGCTGTCCGATATCGCGCGCGTCCCGAAGTGTCCGCGGCGGTAGACCCGTTGTGCGGTAAGCTTCCCGTGTGAGTGCGCCCCGCTTCGATCCCGGCCGCATCGCGATCCCGCGGGATCGCGACGGTGCCCTGCTGCGCTTCGAGGGGCGTGAGGTCGCGCTGAGCAACCTGCGCAAGCCCTTCTGGCCGGAGCTGGGGATCACCAAGGGCGATCTCTTGCAGTACTATGCCGACGTCGCGCCGTTCTTGGTGCCGTACTTGAACGACCGGGCCGAGGTGATGAAGCGCTACCCCGACGGCGCCGGCGGCGACTACTTCTACATGAAGCGTACGCCGCCGGGTGCCCCGCCGTGGCTGCGCACCTGCGCGATCGAGCACGGCTCGGGCAGCGTGATCGCGTTCCCCGTCGTCGAGGACGTCGCCGGGCTGTTGTGGCTGGTGAACTTGGGCTGCATCGACCTCAACGAGTGGTACGCGCGCTGCGACGACATCGACCGCCCGGACTACCTGCACTTCGACCTCGATCCGGTCGAAGGCACGCCCTTCGCGACGGTGCGCGAGGTCGCGCTGCACGTGCACGCGGCGCTCGGCGAGCTCGGCATCCCGTGCTACGCGAAGACCTCGGGCTCCTCGGGTATGCACGTCTACGTGCCGATCGTGCGCGGCCCCGTGCAAAAGGAAGTCTGGACGTTCGCCAAGGCCTTCGCGCAGACGTTGGAGCGGATGCACCCGGACGTCGTGACGGCCGAGTACCGCATCGCGCGCCGTCCCGCCGGTCGCGTGCTGGTCGACTACAACCAGAACGCGTGGGGCAAGACGTTGGCGTCGGTCTACTCGGTGCGGCCCACGCCGGTCGCCTCGATCTCGACGCCGGTCGGCTGGGACGAGGTCGCGGCCGGCATCGAGATCGCCGACTTCACGCTGGCGACGATCCGCGCGCGGCTGGCGAGCGTCGGCGACCTGTGGGCGCCGGTCGGAGCAGCCGAGGGTCGCGTCGATCTCGGCCGCTTTCTCGACCCCGGCGCGAAGCCGCGCGCGAAACGCAAAGCGAGCGCGCGATGATCGCCGTCGACTACCCGCCGATGGAGATGCGCGCCGTGGAGCGCCTGCCGGACGGAGACGGTTGGCTCTACGAGCCGAAGTGGGACGGCTTTCGTTGCGTCGCGCACCGCGACGGACGCGAGGTCGCGCTGACCTCGAAGGCGGGGCAGCCGCTGGCGCGCTACTTTCCCGAGATCGTCGACGCGCTGCGCGCGCTCGACGCCGATCGTTTCTCGCTCGACGGCGAGCTGGTCGTGTGGGCCGGCGGCGGGTTGTCGTTCGACGCGCTACAGCAGCGCATCCACCCCGCCGCGAGCCGCGTCGCGATGCTGGCGGAGGCGACGCCGGCGATCTATCTCGCCTTCGACCTGTTGCGTCTGGACGGCACGGACTGGAACGACCAGCCGATCGAGCGCCGGCGCCCGGCGCTCGAAGCGCTGGCCGAGCAGTTCCGCGCGCCGCGGCTGCGCTTGAGTCCGGCGACCCGTTCGCGCGCGGTCGCGGACGGATGGCTCTCGGGTGCCGGCGGCGCGATCGACGGCGTGGTCGCCAAACGACTCGGCGTTCCGTACGCCAGCGGCCGGCGTGACGCCGCGGTCAAGGTGAAGAAGATGCGCACCGCCGACTGCGTCATCGGCGGGTACCGCTATGCGAAGGGATCGACGACGCGCGTCGGGTCGCTGTTGCTCGGGCTGTACGACGACGACGGTCTGCTCGACTACGTCGGGTTTTGCAGCGCGTTTTCGAACGCCGAACGCGAAGCGCTGGTGGCGCGGCTGCGCCCGCACGTAGGCGAGCCGGGCTTCACCGGCGGCGCGCCCGACACCGCGCCGAGCCGCTGGGACCGTGGCGAGGATCGCGACAAGTCGTACGTCAAGCTCAAGCCCGAGCTCGTCCTCGAGGTCGAGTTCGACCTGGTGACGGGCGGCCGGATTCGGCACGGAACGCGCCCGGTGCGCTGGCGAACGGATAAATCGCCGGCGACGTGCACGCGTGAGCAGCTGGAGACCCTCGACACGTTCAGCGCGTCGATCATCCAGGGTTGAGCCAGCCACCCCGCGAGGGCGGCAGCGGGCCGGGCCGAGCCGACGGCGTTTCGATCAGGCGGCGACCCGCGGGGCCGGCATCAGCTCCAGCTCTCGGGCGAGGTCGATCTCGATCTGGCAATCCAAGCAGCGCACCCGCAGCCCCAGCCCGGCTTCGGCCGGCTGGTCGTGATCGGCGCCGCAGTCGGGGCATTCGAACCACACGTCCATGTCGGCAGGTTACGCGCCCGGAATGCCACCAGGTTGGCAGAGTCAGCGAGGGACCGCGCCGTCTCACGCCGATACCATGAACAAAATGTCGGTGGAGCGGCGCTTCGAACGCGTCCTCGAGATCACGCGGGACATCCTACGCCTGCGCGAGCTGGATCTTGCCTTGGAGTCGATCGCCCGCGGGGTGACCGACTTGTTCGGCTTTCGTTACGTCACCATCGTCATCGCCGACGGCACGCAGACCGGCGAGATGACCCGCCGCGTCATGCTCGGCTACCCCGACGGCGTCAAGCGCGAGCGCAAGAACGAACGGGTCTCCAAAGCCGACATCCTCTCGGCGCTGGCCCCGCACTTCGAGGTGTTCGAGAACGCGTTCTACATCCCGGCCGAGCGCGAGTTCCACTGGGACCGCGCCGTCTACGCCGGTGAGACCGACCGCGACTCGCCGCGCAGCGCCGCCGACGCCTGGCACGAGCGCGACGCGATCTGCCTGGTGCTGCGCGACTCCGACGGCGAGATGATCGGATACCTGAGCCCGGACGGGCCGGCCGACGGCAAGGTGCCCAGCCGCGATACGCTGCGCGGCCTGCAGCTGTTCGTCAACCTGATGGGCCTGGCGCTGGCCAACGCGCAGGCGCACCGCGCCGAGGTCGAGCGGCGGCGGCTGCTCGAGGCGAACCAAGCGCGGCTGCGGCACGAGGCGACGCACGACCCGCTGACCGGTCTGCCCAACCGCACCTTCTTCCAAGAGCGCTTGGCGGCGACGCTCGAGCACGCGCGCGCCCGGCCCGACCGCGTCTACGCCGTGCTGTTCGTCGACCTCGACGAGTTCAAGTCGATCAACGACTCGCTCGGACACATCGCCGGCGACGCGCTTCTGATGGCCGTCGCCGACCGCATGCGCGCCACGGTCGCGGCCGACGACTTCATCGCGCGCATCGGCGGCGACGAGTTCGCGCTCTTGCTCGCGCATCGCCACGACCTGGGACAGGTCGAGGACGCGGTCGAGACGATCCAGGACGCGCTGGTCGCCCCGATGCTGATCGAAGGCCGCGCCGTCTACAACACGGCCTCGATCGGCATCGCGATCATCGAAGCGAGCGACGAGCGCATCGAGGGCGTGCTGCGCAACGCCGATACCGCGATGTACTACGCGAAGTCGCTGGGCCGCGGCCGCCACGCGTTCTTCGACCACCACATGCACTACGAGGCGACCCGCCGTCTCGCGCTCACCAGCGACCTGCGCGCGGCGATCGAAGCCGAGCAGTTCACCGTCGAGTACCAGCCGATCGTGCGGCTTTCCGACACGCGCCTGATGGGCTTCGAAGCGCTGGTGCGCTGGCACAACCCGGCGACCGGGGAGGTCATGCCCGGCGAGTTCATCCCGCTGGCGGAAGACGTCGGCCTGGTCGTCCCGATCGGGCGTTACGTCTTCGTCGACGCCTGCCGCCGGCTGGCCGAATGGCGCCGGCGCGCACCGCTGCTCGACTTGCGCATGCACGTCAACCTCTCGGTGCAGGAAGTCCTCGAGCCGGACCTGGACGCGTTCGTCGCGCGCAACCTGCGCCGCTTCGGCCTCTCCTCGGACGACCTGGTGCTCGAGATCACCGAGACGGCCGTCATCCGCTCGAACACGCTCTCGCTCGGCTCGATGGCGCGCTTGCGCGCGACCGGCGTGCACCTGTGCATCGACGACTTCGGCACCGGTTACTCCTCGCTGCGCTACCTGCACCAGCTGCCGTTCGACGCGATGAAGATCGACCGTTCGTTCGTCGAGAGCACCGAGGGCGGCTTGGGCAGCGCGCCGATCGTGCGGATGCTGATCCAGTTGGCGAAGTCGTACGGAATCGACGTCGTCGCCGAAGGCGTCGAGACGGCGCGCCAAGCGGAAGAGCTGGTCGCGCTGGAGTGCGAGTTCGCGCAGGGGTTCCATTTCTACCGGCCGATGAGCGCGGATGCGGTCTGCGCGCTGCTCGACGCGACCCTGGCGGGCTCGATCGCCGGCTGAGAGCAAGTGAGCGGCTCTGCGTTTTGGGGAATACGGTCGACGATGACCCCTACGGAACGCGACGGCGATGCCGCTGAGGCCACCTTCGTAAGCGTCGATCAACGGTTGGCGGACCAACTGCGCGCGATTCAGCGCGCGTTGGACGAACGGCGCGACGCCGAAGGCAATTGGGGCGTCGACGACGCGGGGTGGCTGCGCGAGGCGGGTTTCCGCTCCCCACGCTAGGCCGGCGCTAAGTCCGCGTTCTCGCTCAGGAACCGTTCCAGCCGCATGAGCGCCGCGTTCTCCGCGCCGGCGGCGGCGTGTAGGACCACCGCCCGCACCGCGCGCCAGCAGCGGCCCCAGGCCGCGTCCTCGCGGTCGACCAGGGCCGCTCGGGCGGCCAGCGCGGCCCGGCGCAGGCGCCGCTCGCAGCAGGCACCGCGGCCGCTTCCCAAGGTCGCGATCAGGTCGCGCACCAGCGTCCGGTAGGCCCGTAGGCGCTCGGCGAGCTCGCCGAGCCGTGCTTCCTCGCTCACGTGATTAAAGATATATCGAGATACATCAAGAGTCAATCGCCCGGCCGAAAAAAAGAAGACGCCCCGTCCCCCGATATAGGGGCCGAGGCGTCTCGCGGTTTCGCCCGCGGTTTCTCCGGCGGATCGGCCTCCGGCCGAACGCGACGGCTTCGGCCGAAGGCCGAAGCCACTAGTGGACCAGGAAGCCCACCAGTAAGAGCGCGACGATGTTGAGGACCTTGATCATCGGGTTGATGGCCGGCCCGGCGGTGTCCTTATACGGGTCGCCGATCGTGTCGCCGGTGACGGCGGCCGCGTGCGCCGGCGAGCCTTTGCCGCCGTAGTGCCCGTCCTCGATGTACTTCTTGGCGTTGTCCCACGCGCCGCCGCCGACCGTCATCTCGATGGCCTTGAAGAAGCCGACGACGATCGCGCCGACCAGCACGCCGCCCATGATCTTGGCGCCGCCGTTGTCGGGCAGGAAGTACGAGGCGATGACGATCAGGATCGGCACGCCGACCGGGATCAGCGCCGGCACGATCATCTCGCGCAGCGCGGCCCGGGTGACGATGTCGACCGTGGTCGCGTAGTTCGGCTTCTGCGTGCCGTCCATGATGCCGGGCATCTCGCGGAATTGGCGGCGCACCTCTTCGACGACGCCACCGGCCGCGCGGCCGACCGAGTCCATCGAGAGCGACGCGAACAGCTCGACGATCAGACCGCCGATCAGCAGGCCCGCGAGCACCAGCGGATCCTGCAGCCCGAAGGTGATCGGGTTGCTCGCGCAGGTCAGCGCGCTGTTGGCCTTGCACGCCGAGCTGAGCTCTTGCAGGAACGAGGCGAACAGCACGACCGCCGCCAGCACGGCGGAGCCGATCGCGTAGCCCTTGGTGACGGCCTTCGTCGTGTTGCCGACCGCGTCGAGCGGATCGGTCACGTTGCGCACGTCTTCGGGCATTTCGGCCATCTCGGCGATGCCGCCGGCGTTGTCGGTGATCGGACCGAACGAGTCGATCGCGACGACGATACCGGCCATCGAGAGCATCGCCATGACCGCGATGCCGACGCCGTACAAGCCGGCGACGCCGTAGGCGACCAGGATCGCCACGACCAGGGTGAGCGCCGGCAGCGCCGTGCCCTGCATCGAGACCGCCAGGCCGGCGATGACGTTGGTCGCGTGACCGGTGACCGACGCGGCGGCGATCCGCTTGACCGGCGGGAACGTCGTGCCGGTGTAGATCTCGGTGATGTAGGTGATCAAGCCGGTCACGGCCAGACCGATGATCGCGCACACGAAGATACCGACGTAGGTGATCGTTTGCGTGCCGATGGTGACGCCGGCGCCGAACTCGCTCTGCGCGGCGAAGAAGAAGCCGATCGCGCTGAGCACGCCGGCCACGACCATGCCGAGATAGAGCGAGTTCATGATCGAGCTCTTGGTGACGTTGCCGACGCCGACGAAGAACGTGCCGATCACCGAGGCGACGATCGAGAGCGCGCCGATGATGAGCGGGAACGTCGTCGCGCCTGGTACCGTGCCGAGCACGAGGTGGCCGAGCAGCATGGCCGCCGTCGTCGTGACGACGTACGTCTCGAACAGGTCGGCCGCCATACCGGCGCAGTCCCCGACGTTGTCGCCGACGTTGTCGGCGATGACGGCCGGGTTGCGCGGATCGTCTTCGGGAATGCCGGCTTCGACTTTCCCGACCAGGTCGGCGCCGACGTCGGCGGCCTTGGTGAAGATGCCGCCGCCCAGACGGGCGAACACCGAGATCAGCGAACACCCGAAGGCGAGCCCGATCAGCGAAGCCAGTGACTTCGCTTCATCGCCGCCGTTGATGTTCAGCACGATCGCGTAGTAACCGCTGACCGCGAGCAGGCCCAGTCCGACCACGAGCAAGCCGGTGACGGCGCCACCCTTGAAGGCGAGGTTGAGCGCGGGGCGCAGGCCGCCGCGAGCCGCCTCGGCCGTGCGCACGTTGGCGCGCACCGAGACGAGCATGCCGATGAAACCGGCCGCGCCCGAGAGGATCGCACCGATGAGGAAGCCGATGGCGGCTTGCCAGCCGAGCGGCGGCGCGAAGCCGATGACGAGCGCCAGCACGATCGCGACGATGCCGACGGTCGTGTATTGGCGGCGCAGGAAGGCCATCGCGCCTTCTTGGATCGCAACTGCGATCGCTTGCATGGTCTGGTTTCCGGCGGGCTGCCGGAGTACCCAGCTGATCAGGAAGGCCCCGTAGAGGATGGCCAGGACGCCGGCGATGAGACCCGCGTCGATCCCGACCTGTGTTGTCAGAGTCAACGATCTGTCCTTTTACGACACAAAGAAAGGGCCCGACCGCGGTCAGGCGCTTCGAACAGACCTGCGTTTAGCGTTGCCGGGTAGGTGTCCTCCGAATAGAGTGCGGACGGGCATCCGGCGCCCGGGCGCGAACGAGGCCGAGCAGATGGAGTCGACCGAGTTTCTCGTCGTCGGATGCGGGCCCGCGGGTGGGACCGCGGCACGGGAAGCGGCCCGGCGCGGCGTGGCCACGGTCGTGCTCGAACGGGACCCGGTCGTCGGCGCGAAGCGGGTCTGCGCGGCCGGCCTGCGGCCCGGATTTTGCGAGGAGTTCGACCTGCCGCGCTCGATCGTGCACCTCGACCCGGGGACGATCACGCTCACGACGGCCCGGCGCACCTACGCGTTCGGGGTCGGTCCGGCGCACACGACGACCCGCGAGGAGCTCGACGGCACGATCGGCGAGCTGGCACGCGCGGAGGGCGCGGAGATCCGTACCCGGGCGCTGTTTCGCGGCCTGCGCCGCGAACGCGAGGGGACGGTGGTCGAATACGCCGACACGGCCGCCGGCGAACGCCGGACGATCCGCGCCCGCAGCGTGTTCCTGGCCCAGGGCTCGAGCGCGCGGCTCGACGCCGTCGACGCCCGCTTCGGCTATCCGGGCTGGGCGGCCGGCTTGATCACCTGCCTGCAGTACCGCGTCTATCCCGTACGGCCGGCGGTCCCCGAGACCTACCAGACGCTCGAGATGCACTACTACGTCTCGCCGCGCTCCGGGCACAACGTGATCGCCTGGATGTTCCCCAAGCGCGATCACCTCTCGATCGGCCTGGGCATCCAGGCCAAGCTGCCCGGGACCGCCCTGCGGGCCGAGCTCGACGCGTTCCTGATGACCGTCGAGCAGCGGCTCTTCGCGGGCGTCCCCTACACGTTGCGCGAGGAAGGCAACCTCCTGTACGGAGGCGCGCCGCGGCCGGCGATCGGCGCCGAGGGCGTCATGGTCGGCGGGACCGCGGCCGGCCTGGTCGACGCCACGACCGGCGAGGGAATCTACGAGGCGGCTCAGACCGGGCGGCTGGCCGCCGAGGCGGCCGCCGGGGCGCGGGCGGGCCGGCCGGCCGATCCGGCGCGCTGGTACGAGCGATCCGTCCGGCGTGCCTTCTACCGCCGCCTTCGCCACCGCCACCGGCTGATGACGATGCTCGAGCGCAAGCCGGCTCGGTTCGATGTGCTGTTCGAGCAGCTCGCGTCAAATCCACGCTTCGCCGACCTGCTCCAGCGCGAACGCAGCGCTTTCGGGCCGATGGAATGGATGTATCTGTACGCACAGGCCGCGAAGTTCGGCCTGCGGGCGCTGCAGGTCTAGACCCGACGCCTTTCTATGCTGCGTTTCAGGTAGGACGACGCCCGCGTGCAGGACATCTCGGACCAGGAGTTCGTGGCGATTCGCGATTTGATTCGCGAGCGTTTCGGGCTGTGGTACGACGACCAAAAGCGGTTCTTGCTGCTCAGCCGGCTGCAGACGCGGCTGGCCAAGCGCGGCTTCCAAACCTACGGCCAATACGTCGACTTCCTGCGCTTCGACCTCAAACGCGAGGACGAGTGGAGAGACCTCGCGTCGGCGCTCTCGAACAACGAGACGTACTTCTTTCGCGAGGCCGCGCAGCTCAAGGCCCTGGCCGGCTCGATCCTCGACGAGTTCCTGACCCGCTCGCCGCGGGTGCGGCTGTGGTCGTCCGCCAGCTCCTCCGGTGAGGAGCCCTACTCGCTGGCGATGACGCTGCTGGGGACGGGCAAGATCGCGGATTCCAACCTCCAGATCCGGGCCACCGACATCTCGCCGCGCGTGCTCGACATGGCCGCGCGCGGCTTTTACCGCACCCTCTCGTTCCGCGCCACCGAGCCGTCCGTGATCCAGCGCTGGTTCCACCCCCAGGACGATGGGTTCGTGATCGACGAGCGAATCAAACGGATCGTCTCGTTCGGACGGCTGAACCTGATGGAGGGCGCGGCGGTCGCGGCCGAAGGGCCCTTCGACGCGATCTTCTGCCGGAACGTGCTCATCTATTTCGACAAGGCGACGCAGAAACGGGTCGTCGAGTCCTTCGCCAAAGCCCTGCGCCCCGGAGGCTATTTGTTCTTGGGTCACGCCGAGTCGCTCTTCCACCTGACCGATCTGTACGAGCCGATCATCGGCCCGGAAGCGATCGTCTATCGCCTGCGCGCCGCGGTGCCGGCATGAGCCAGCGCATCATCACGGTCGTCATCACCGACGACTCGGCGTTCATGCGCCGCGCGATCCAGAAGATGTTGGAGAAGGAATCCGACATCCAGGTCGTGGGGACCGCGGCCAGCGGCGAGGAGGGCATCGAGATGATCGAGCGCCTCAAGCCGGACGTGTGCACGATGGACGTCGAGATGCCCGGGATGGGCGGCCTCGAGGCGGCGCGCACGGTGATCGCGCGGCGCGGACCGCCGATCATCATGGTCAGCGCGCTCACGCGCGAAGGCGCCGAGACGACCCTGCGCGCGCTCGAGATCGGCGCCGTCGACTTCATCCCCAAGCCCGATTCGGCGCTGATCGACATCGTCAACGTGCAGCGCGAGCTGGTGGAGAAAGTTCGCCTGTTCGGTTCGCGCGGCGCGTATCTGCGCGCGATGCAAGGACAGCGCCCGACGCCCGATCGCACGATCGAGCAGCGCCCCGAACCCAAGTCCGCGCCGGCGCGCGTCGTTCCCCCGCCGCCGGTCGTGCCGCCGCGCCCGCGTCCGGGCGGCCGCGCGGGCGGCTTCGCGTGCGTCGCCATCGGCACGTCGACCGGCGGCCCGGTCGCGCTCTCGCAGATCTTGCCGCGGCTGCCGGCGGATTTCCCCATCCCGATCGTCGTCGTGCAGCACATGCCGCCCGGCTTCACCAAGCCGCTCGCCGAGCGGCTCGACTCGGCCAGCAAGATCCACGTCGTCGAAGGCACCAACGGGATGGCGCTCGGCGCCGGCACGGCGATCGTCGCGCCGGCCGGCAAGCAGCTGCGGTTGACGCGTTCGCTCGGCTCGGTGGTCGTGACGCTCTCCGACGACGCGAGCAAATCGTTGCACGTGCCGAGCGTGGACGTCATGGCGGCCTCCGTCGGCGAGACGTACGGGGCCGGCGCGCTGGGCGTGATCCTGACCGGGATGGGACACGACGGCGTCGAGGGGCTGCGCGTCATCAAGGAGCGCGGCGGGTTCGTCGTCGGTCAGGACGAGGCCAGCGCGGTCGTCTACGGGATGCCGCGCGCGGCGGCGGTCGCCGGCTTGGTGGACCGCGTCGTCCCGCTCGACGCGGTCGGTCGCACGCTCTGCGAGCTGACGGGCACTGCGTTTGCTCCGGCTTGACGGGAAGGCAACCATCATTTAACCCGGCTCACACTTTCGCGGGAGGCCTGTACGGGGGAGCCGGACACTACCTGCGTGAACCGATGGAGACGATGGGAGTGGGTGCCCGACGTGGGAGCATGCCGTGAAAGCACTCCGTGATGGCTCGCGCTACGTGATCGGCGGAGTCGAGCTCAGTCGTGAGGAGATCGTCCACAAGTATTTACACCTGGTGAAGTATGTCGCCGGGCGTATCTCCATCAACTTGCCCCCCAACGTCGAGATCAACGACCTGATCAACGATGGCATCCTGGGCCTGATCGACGCGATCGAGAAGTACGACGACGAGCGCGGCGTCAAGTTCGAAACCTACGCCATCACCCGCATCAACGGCGCCATTCTGGACGCCTTGCGTGCCCTGGATTGGGTGCCCCGTGCCGTCCGCCAGCGGGCGCGCGAGCTCGAGCGCATCTATCAAGAGCTGGAAGTCCAGCTCGGCCGGGCCGCGACCGAGGAAGAAGTCGCCGACCGGATGGGGCTCTCGGTCAAAGAGCTCGACGTCCTGATGCAAAAGATTCGCGGGACCTCGGTCCTCTCGCTCGAGGAGTTCCTCCCCAACGAGCGGGGCTACGAGATCCCGCTGCTCGACACGCTCCGCGACGACGGCACCGAGGTCACCAACGCCGTCGAGGCCCGCGAGATCAAGGCCGCGCTGATCCGGGCCGTCGACGAGCTGCCGCCGCAAGAGCGGACCGTCATCTCGCTCTACTATTTCGAAGGGCTGACCCTCAAGGAGATCAAGGGCGCCCTGAACGTCTCGGAGTCGCGGGTCTCGCAGATCCACGCCCAGGCCGTGATCCACCTGCGCACGAAGTTACGGGCACTGCGCGCCGACCTTGGTTACCGTGAGGGCGACCCGACGGTGAAGCAGAAGTACACGCGACGCAACGCCGCGCAGGCTTCGACCGGGGACGTCGGGGCCACCGGCTAAGACTCGGAGGCACACGCTCGTGGCGATTCGTCCCACCGACCTGCAAGGGGCGATCTTCCAGGCGACGCAAACGGCGCCCATCACGCAGCGCGCCGAAGAAGCGCCGCGCCTGGCGCAGGCCGCCGCGCAGGCAGCCTTCGTCAACGAGACCGAAGTCCGCGAGGAGCGGGTCGCCGGCACGTCCGAGGCGCTGGGCAACAAGATCGACCCCAACGCGCACCATCGCCAGGACGCGGAATACGACCCGCAGGAGCGCCGTCACGCCGGCGCGTTCGAGGAGGTCGTCGACGAAGCTGCGGGCTTGGACGAACCGGCCCACCTCATCGACTTCACCGCTTGAGGTAGGCGAAGGTGTCCGTCGACCCGCTCGGGGGTGCCGGCGCCGCGGAGCTCGCGGCGCTCGTCGACGCCGAGCTGGCGGCGTTGGCGGCCAACGGCGAAGCGCTGCAGGCCCTTGTCGCGCAGCACCAGGGTGCGGTCGTGCAGGCGCGCGTGCTGGCCTCGAACGGGCTGACCGATCTGCTCGAGATCGGCGGCCTGCGCGTGGCCGCCTCGTTGCCGCCGACCGTGCATCCCGGCGACCTGCTGCTGGTGCAGATCACGGGAAGCTCCGAGGACGGCGGGATCCAGCTGCAGATCGTCCAGAACGAAGGGCCCCTCGCCGCTCAGCCGCAGGCCCCGCCGGTGATTCAGAACCCGCTGCCGCCGATCATCCCGCCGGCGGCCAGCAGCACCGCGACGACGGCACCACCGGCACCGGCGACACCCGCGACGGTACCGACGGCGCCGTCGGCGAGTACGCCGGTATCGGTGAGCACGCCGACGGCGAACGCCGCGCCGGCCGGCGTTGCGTCGCCGCCGGTCGCGTTGCAGGCCGGCATGCAGGCGTCGGCGCGCATCGTCGGTACGCAAGGGCGCAGCGACGTCCTGATGGTCGGCGGGCAGCGCATCGTCGCCGCGCTGCCCCAACCGCAGCCGGTCGGCGCCAGCGTCACGGTGCGCATCCTGGCCGTCGAAGGCGATCGCGTGCAGCTGCTCGTCGTGCCGCCGGACGGCGACACCGCCAGCGCGCCGATGGTGAGCGGACGCGTCCTGCCGGCCAACGTGCTCGGTTCGCTGCTCTCGGACACGCCGGCGCCGCGCAGCGGTGCGCCCGTCGTGCCGGCACCGCCGACGTCGCCGCCGGCGAGCGCGAATCGGCCGCCCCCGGTCGTCTCGGGCGAGACGCAGCCGCGCGTGACCGTGCAGGCGCCGACCGGGACCGCGGGCGTGCCCGTGCGCGGAGCCGCCGACGGCGCACCGGCGCCGACCTCGATCGAGGCGCGCCTGGCCGCCGCGCGCGCGACCGCACCGCCGCCCGAACCCGCCTCGGGCGCAACCGCGGCCAACGAGCCGGCCGCTCCACCACCGCGGGCGGTCCTGCCGCCGCTGCTCGGACGCGCGCCGATTCCTGCCGCGCCGTCCGGACGATACGCCGCGCCCTTGCCGGTCGCCGCACCGCTCGGCGTCACGCGTGCAGCCGGCTTGGCGGCGTACGCCGAGCCGGTCGCGTTGCTGCGCGCGCTGCGCCTGCCGGTCACGCCGAGCGGCGTGTCCGCCGCCACCATCGCGCTCGAGTCGCCCGAACGTCTTCCGGCCGCGCTCGCATCGCTGGAGAACGCGCTGCCGCGCGCGTCGAGCGATCCGCACGTCGCCACGCTGCGCACGCTGCTGGCGTTCGTCGGCCGGATCGACCCGCGTTCGCCGACCCTGCCGGCGCAGATCGCCGCGTACGTCGATCACGTCGTGACCGGCGGCGAACCGAAGCTCGCGCTGCTGTTGGCCGCCTCCGAAGCGGCCGATCCGACCGCGGTCGACGCACCGTTCGCCGACGCAACGCCGCCGGCTGCACCCGCCAACGCGCCGGCCGCCGCGGCGCCCGCGCCGCCGACGGCGGCAGCGGCGCCGGCTGCGCCGGCAGTGAGCGACGCCGGCACCGACCCGGCGGCGATGCGTCCGCTGGCCGCCGCGATGGCGGTCGAGCGCGCGGCCGCGCTCGACGTCGATCTCAAGCAGACGATGCTCGCGGTCGCGGCCGAGGGCCCGACCCTCTCCGCGCCGCTGAACACCGCGTTGACGAGCGCGCTGACCGCGCTGACCGCCGTGCAGACGAACGCCGCGCAAGCGTTGGCGGCGCGGCCCGACGGCTTCGCGTTCACGCTCCCGCTCGCGACGCCCAACGGGATCGCCAACGCGTCGATCGCGGTCAGCCGCGAGGGCGGCGGCTCGCAGCGGCAGCCACTCGACGCGAACAACTTCCACGTCGCGTTCGTGCTCGAGACCGCCAACTACGGCACCGTCGCGATCGATCTGATCACCGTCGATCGCGAGGTCAGCGTCGACGTACGCGCCGAGGCCGCGCCGGCCGTGCGCGCGTTCCGCGACGCGCTCGGTCATTTGACCGCGCGCCTGGAAGCGCTGCACTACCGCGTCTCGTCGGCCGGTGCGACGCTGGCGTCGACCGCGACCATCGGCGTCGCCGCGCCACCTTCACGGCCCGTCGATCCGAATGCGACGGTGGACCGCTCGGCATGAGATCGCGCTATTTCGACGCGCGCCGCAACGCGCCGGAACGTCCCGCCGCGGCGGCGCTCAACTACGACCCCACCAAGCCGGGGCCGCCCGAGATCGTCGCGATCGGACGCGGGCTGACCGCCGAGGAGATCGTGCGGCTGGCCCGCGAGCACGAGGTTCCCGTCCACCAGGATGCCGGGCTGGTCGAAGCGCTGGCCAAGCTCGAAGTCGGACAGCGGCTGCCCCGCGAGCTGTACGCGATCGTCGCCGAGGTCTTGGCGTTCGTGTACGCGGTCGACGCGCAGGCCTCGGCGTAGCGCGCGCGAAGCTCGTCTCCGTGATAATTAGGAGATACGTCGCCCTGGCGGCGGCGCTGTTGGCGTGTGCCCCGGGGGCGGGATTGGCGGCGGCGCCGGCCGCGTCGCCCGCGCCGGCACCCTCGCCGAGCGCGGCCCCGGCCTCGAACGAGGTCGTCACGCACCACACCGTCACCATCGACGGCCACCCGATCGCCTACACCGCGCACGCGGGCACGATTCCGCTGACCAACGCGGACGGCGAGGAGATCGCCCAGCAGTTCTACGTCGCCTACACGGCCGACGGTGCCGACCCGCGCACGCGGCCGGTCACGTTCTTGTGGAACGGCGGTCCCGGCTCGTCGACGATGTGGCTGCACATGGCCTCGTTCGGACCGTTGCGCGTCGCGATCCCCGGCAACGCGACGCCCCCCGCGCCGGGCACGCCGCTCGGCCCCAATCCCGAGTCGCTGATCGACACCACCGACTTGGTGTTCATCGACGCGATCGGCACCGGCTACAGCCGCATCACCGGCAAGGGGAAGCCGACCGACTTCTTCGGCGTCGACGAGGATGCCAAGGCGTTCGACCAGTTCATCCGCAGCTGGACGACGCGCAACGACCGCTGGGGCTCGCCGAAGTTCTTGTTCGGCGAGTCATACGGAACGACGCGCGCGGCCGACGTCGTCAACCGCCTGCAGGACGACGGGATGGCGATCGACGGCGTGGTGCTGCTCTCCTCGGCGCTCGACTTCAACTCGCTCGACAACAGCCAAGGCCCGGGCGAGGATCGCGGGTACATCGCGTTCCTGCCGACCGAGGCGGCGGTCGCGTGGTACCATCACGCGCTGCCGAATCAGCCCGCCGATCTGCCGGCGTTCCTCGATAGCGTGCGCGCGTTCGCGATCGGCCCGTACGCCGACGCGCTGATGCGCGGCGACACGCTCGACGCCGCCACGCGGGCGCGCATCGTCGCGACCCTGCACGCCGACACCGGACTCGATCCCGCCTACATCGAGCGCGCGCACTTGCGCCTCGATCCCAGCCGCTTCGAGCACCAGCTGCTGCACGGCCAAGGGATCGTGACCGGTCGTCTGGACGGGCGCTACTCCGGCCCCGACCTCGACCGCACCAATGACACCTCGCAGTACGATCCGACCAGCGACGACGCGCTCGCCGACGCCATCGTCGGCGCGTTCAGCGCCTACGCGCGCGACGGTCTGGACTACAAGGTCGATCGGCCCTACCTGGGGACGAACTACCCGCTGGTCGGCGCGCACTGGAACAACCGCACCGAGAACTCGATCGTCACCGCCAACGTCGCCGACGACTTGCGCCAAGCGATGGTCAAGAACCCGTACCTGCACGTCTTCTCCGCCAACGGCTGGTTCGATCTGGCGACGCCGTTCTTCGGCACGCAGTACACGCTCGACCATCTCGGGCTCGATGCGGCCGGGCGCGCCCGGATCGCCTACGGCTTCTATCCCTCCGGCCACATGGTCTACCTGAACGACGAGGCGCGTCGCGCCTTGAAGGCCGACCTGGTGCGCTTCTACCACGAATCGATGGCCCGCTGATGCGTCGCACGTTCCTCGCCCTCGCCTGCTGCGTGGTGGTCGCCGCGTTCGCGGCCGCACCGAGCGCGCTGCGCGCGCAAAGCGATCCGCCCGCCTCCCCCACCCCGACGCCCAAACCAATCCCGCGCGTGCCCGACGCCGTCACGCACCACACGATCGTGCTCGACGGCAAACGCATCGCGTACACCGCGCGCGCGGGCACGATCCTGCTGCGCGACGACGAAGGCCGTCCGACGGCCAGCGTGTTCGCGGTGTCGTACACCGCCGACGGTGCCGACGCGCGCACGCGACCGGTGACGTTCTTCTGGAACGGCGGCCCCGGCTCGTCGACGATTTGGCTGCACATGGGTTCGTTCGGCCCGGTGCGGGTCGCCGTGCCGAAGAACGCGGCCCAACCGGCCGCCGTCGGGACGCTGGTCGACAACGAGTCCTCGCTGCTCGACACCAGCGACCTGGTCTTCGTCGACGCGGTCGGTACCGGCTGGAGCGAGCTGGTCGGCAAGGCGACGACCAAGGACTTCTACGGCGTCGACGAAGACGCGAACGCGTTCAAGCAGTACGTCGAGCGCTGGCTGACCGCCAACGGGCGCTGGAGCTCGCCGAAGTTCCTGTTCGGCGAATCGTACGGCACGACGCGCGCGGCCAACGTGGTCAACAAGCTGCTCGACGACGGGGTCGCCTGCAACGGCGTGGTGCTGCTCTCCTCGGCGCTGGACTTCAACTTCTTGCCGCTGGGCCAAGGCGTCGGCGAGGACTACGCGTACATCGGCTACTTCCCGAGCGAGGCGGCGGTGGCGTGGTACCACCACCGGGTGCCCGGCAAGCCGCCGGACCTGATCACCTTCGTCAATCGCGCGCGCGCCTTCGCCGGCGGCCCGTACGCCGCCGCCCTGCGGCGCGGCGATACGCTCGATCCGGCCACGCGCGCGCAGATCATCGCGCAGATCCACGACTTCACCGGGCTGAGCACGAGCTACATCGACGCGGCGAATCTGCGGCTCGACCCCAACCGCTTCCAGGCGCAGCTGCTGCGCGGCAGCGATCAGAACATCGGCCGCTTCGACGGCCGCTACATCGGCCGCGAGATCGACCCCAACACGACCAATCCGAGCTTCGATCCGTCCGACACGATGACGTCGGCGGCGTACGTCTCGGCCTTCAATCACTACGCGCACGACGTGCTGGGCTACCGTTCGCAACGGCCGTACGACGTCGTCGACTTCACCGTCAACCAGGCGTGGAAGTACCAGCGCGGCGAGGACTCCAATGCCCCCAGCGTCGTCGGCGACCTGCAGGCGGCGATCGCGAAAGACCCAACCTTGCACGTCCTCTCGGCCAACGGCTACTTCGACCTGGCCACCGGCTTCTACGGTACCGAGTACCTGCTGCAGCACATGAACCTCGACGCCGCGCAGCAGCGTCAGGTCCAGTTCGTCTACTTCCGTGCCGGCCACGAGGTGTACCTGAACCACGACGCGCTGGTCGAGTTCAAGCGCTACCTGGTCGGCTGGTACAAGAACGCGCTGGAGCGCTGACCCGGCCCTCGCTGCCGGCGGCCGGCGTTTACATCGCCAGTTCCGACATCGGCGGGAAGCCGTGCTGCGCACGGCCCTCGTCGGCGTCGTTCTTCATCGAGGACTTGTAGAGCTCGAGGTGGCCGTCGGTCGCGCGGTCGTAGTACTTCTTGCGCAGCGCCTGCAGTTCGCTCTCCTCGAGCGGAGTGAAATCGTTCGCCACGCGCAGGTGGTGGTCGAGCACGGCTTGGCTGTCGATGCCGGTGATGGTGGTCAGCACGCCGGGCAGGGACATCGCGTAGCGCAGCGCGTCGTCGGGGTCCACGCCGCCGGCTTCGAGCATCCGCCCTTCGCTGAACGCCTTCATCCCGAGCACGGCGATGCCGCGCTCGCGCGCCGACGGGAGCACATGCCGCTCGAAGCTGCGGAAGTGCGGGTCGAGCACGTTCAGCGGCATCTGGACGGTGTCGAACGGGAAGCCGCGCTCGATCATCTCGCGATGGATGGCCGGGCGCTTGTGGCCGGTGAAGCCGACGAAGCGCACCTTGCCGGCGCGCTTCGCCTCGTCGAGCGCTTCGAGCACGCCGCCCTTGGCGTAGTGGCGCGCGGGATCGTCGTCGTAGACGCACTCGTGCACCTGCCACAGATCGAGGTGGTCGGTGCGCAAGCGCCGCAGCGACTCCTCGAGCTGCTCGCGCGCGACGTTGGCGTCGCGGCCGTGCGTGCAGACTTTCGTCATCAGGAAGACGCGGTCGCGCGCGCCGTTCTGCGCCAGCGCTTTGCCCATCCGCTCCTCGCTGACGTGGTCGTTGTACTCCCACGCGTTGTCGAGGAAGGTGATGCCGCCGTCGATCGCGGCGTGGAGCAGCCGAATCGCCTCCGCTTCGCCGGCGATCTTGCCGAGATGATAGCCGCCGAAACCGATGATCGAGACGGCCGCGTCGGGACCGAGCATGCGTTGCGGGATCATGCGGGCCCTGTACCCACCCGCGGCGAACACGCCGTCCCCGATGAGTTGGTTCGCGAAGCTGCGCACGGCGTTGACCCGGACGCGCGAGGCGTTCGGCGGTGAGCTCGAGGAGCTGGCCTTGGCGAAGCGCCCGGTCGACGAGGGGCTGTGGGACGACCTCGAAGAGTTGCTGCTGGCGGCCGATTTCGGCGTCCCGACGACGCTCAAGATCGTCGACGGGTTGCGCGCGGTCGCCCGCCAGGACCGCTATACGACGAGCGACCAGGTCGTCGCCCGGTTCCGCCGCGACGTCCAGAACTTCCTGACCCTCGCGCCGATGACGCTGACCCTGAGCGGCAAACCGGCAGTGGTGCTGGTCGTCGGCGTCAACGGCAGCGGGAAGACGACCACCATCGGCAAGCTGGCCGCGCTGCTGCGCGCGCAGGGCAAGAAGGTCATGGTCGTCGCCGCCGACACGTTCCGCGCCGCGGCCGCCGAGCAGCTCGCGATCTGGGCGCAGCGCGCGGGCGTCGAGTACGTGCGCGGCGCCGAAGGCTCGGATCCGTCATCGGTCGTGTTCGACGGGATGAGCGCGGCCAAGGCGCGCGACATCGACGTCGTGCTGGTCGACACCGCCGGGCGGCTGCAGACCAAGACCAACTTGATGGAAGAGCTCAAGAAGATGCGCCGGGTGATCGAGCGCGAGACCGGCGGGCCGCCGGCCGAGACGCTGCTGGTCGTCGACGGCACGACCGGGCAGAACGCGCTCTCGCAGGCCAAGCTGTTCAACGAGGCTACGCAGCTGACCGGCGTCGTCGTCACCAAGCTCGACTCGACCGCGAAGGGCGGCGTGCTGGTCGGGATCGTCGACCAGTTGGCGGTTCCGGTGAAGTTCGTCGGGGTCGGCGAAGGTCAGGACGCGCTGGCGCCGTTCGACCCGGCGCAATTCACCCGGGCCCTGTTCGAAGTCGCGCCGGCGGCCTGAGGCGTTCGCCTACGGCTCGACGACGAGCGCCTGCGGCTGCGTGATGCCGGTGGTGATCGTCGCGATCTTGGAGGTCAGCGCGAAGTTGAACTCCTGGATGTTGGGTTCGCCGGTGTTGGTACCGAGGTCGTTGACGTAGACGCCGTTCGCGCCGAGCCCGAGCGAACGCAGCTGGCTGACGGCACTGCCGGAGTAGTACGGTTCGTTGGACGAGATCGCGATCGCCGCCGACGGCGACGTCGTGCCGGCCGGGATGAGGAACATCTGCGAGGGATACGGACCGGAGCAACAGGACCACGCGTCTTCGTAGATGTTTCCCCCGGCGTCCGAGACGATCGCCGCGCCGACCCACGGCGAGATGTTGACCGTCGTCGCCGTCGAGCCGCTGGTCACCGGTGCCGCGAACTTGTAGATCTGATAACTTTGCGTGTTGACCACGAACAGGTTCCCGGACGGGTCGAGCGCCAGCGAGCCGGGCTCGGACACGCTCGTGATGGTGACCGCCGGGCTCGGGCTGCCGGTGACCGGTGCGGAGAACTTCCACACGTATGAGTTGTAGTCGTCGTCGATCCACAGGTCGCCGTTCGGTCCGACGGTGATGCCGGCCAAACTGTTTGCGATGCCGGTGAAGCCGATCGGATTCCACGCCGCTTGCGCGGCGCCGGTGTACGGCGGCGCGTATGCGGCCATGTTGTCACCGTTGGTGGTATCGCCGAGGTACAGCGTGCCGTTCGGCGCGACCGCCATCAGGCCGCCGCCGAAATCGATCGTCGTCGTCTTGGTGAACGACGGCGCGGCGAACACGGTCACGGTGTCGGTGGCTTGGTTGGCGACGAACAGGTCGCCGCCCGCGTCGGCGACGACGTTCTGCGGTTCGCCGACGGACGACCCGCTGAGCGTCACCAGCGGCGCGCTGCCGCCGTCCGCGTAGATCTCGACGTTGTTCGGACCCGACGTGCCGTCGCACGCGCTGCAGTTGGCCACCACCAGCGCGCGCACCATGTCGACGGTCACGTCGACCGGCCCGCAGACCGCGCCCGATTGCGCGCAGCCGTCGGTGGCCTGCCCCGTGTAGGTCGCGCTGACGCCGAACGTCGCGGTGTCGCTGCCGAACGTCGTCGGCGGCACCAGCGAGAACTGATTCGGCGACGTCGTCGTCGGCTGGACCGCCGTGGCCGCGAGGGCGCCCGTCGGCGCCGCGATGGTGAACGTCGGCGAGCCGGGACCGACGATGATGTTGCCGTCGGCATCGAGCGCCTGGGCGAGGAACGCGTGGGCGGCGGGACCGACCAAGTCGTACGCGTTGGTGCCGGTCGCCGGCGCGAGCGCCGAGAGCGCCGTGACGACGATTTGTGCCGGAACGCCCGACAAGCTCAAGGCGATCGAGTTGGTCTGGCCCGCGAGGATGGTGAAGGCGAGGTTCTGGCCGGTCGAGAGGACGTTGCCGGTCGCCGCTTGCGTGCCGGCGTCGTAGCCGTCGTACGTGGAGAGCGTCGCGGTGTAGCTGCCCGGCGCGAGCGAGACTTGCAGCGTGCACTGCGTACTGGCGAGCGTGCTCGAACAACCGGTGAACGTCGGCGTCAGGGCGACGGTCTCGTCGATCGTCGTCGGGCCGTTGATCGCGACGCTCAACGCCTGCGTCGCCGGCGACACGTAGGCCGGCACGCGGCTGCGACCGCTGGTGGCGGCCTTCTTCGGGATCGAGACGCGAAAGAGCGCGGTGCCCTTGCCGGACGGCTTGCCGGTCGGCGTCAGGCCGCTGCCGCCGCCGCCGCAGCCGGCGGCAGACCAACCGAGTACGATAACGCTCAGTGTGAGGCTGAAACGACGCCAAAACGAACGCATGCCCGCTCCTTAAGGACCTCGGCGCTGCGCGGCGTTCGCAGCGATTAGCGCATTTCCCCGCAGGACGGCCGTCGGCGGAGATTCGCTGGAGGGCGCAGGGCGCGTTCGAGCGAGAGAGGTTCGTATGGATACTCCGGCCGCACTGATCATCTTCGACTGCGACGGCGTTCTGGTCGACAGCGAACGGATCGTCAACGCGATCGAGTCGCGCGAGCTGCGACGCCTCGGGATCGAGCTCTCGCCCGATGAGGTGCGCCGCCGCTTCAAAGGCAAGACCATCGACGAGGACAACGCCGAGATCGAGCGCATCGCCGGTACGCGCGTGCCGGCGAGCTGGACCTACGACTACGCGATGGCGAGCGCGCTGGGCTTCGTGCGCGAGCTGCGCGCGGTCGACGGCGTCGAGGGCGTGATCGCGCGCGTGCAGGCGGCGGGCGTCGCGTCGTGCGTCGCCTCGCAGTCGCCGCCGGCCCGCGTCGCGCTCTCACTCGTCGTGACGAACCTGGACCGCTACTTCGGCGAACGCGTGTACACCGCGTCGGTGGTCGCGCGGCCGAAACCCGCGCCCGACCTGTTCTTGTACGCCGCCGCGGCGCTGGGCGTCGCGCCGGAGCGCAGCGTCGTGATCGAAGATTCGCCCAGCGGCGTGCGGGCCGCGGTTGCCGCCGGAATGGACGTCTACGGCTACGCGGCGGACGAAGACGCGCACGCGCTCGCCGCGGCCGGCGCGCGCGTCTTCACCGCGATGGCCGAGCTGCCCGCGCTGTTAGGTGTGTGAGGCGATGCGCTCGGCGTAGAGCGGTTCGAGCGCCGTGTAGTCGCTGTCTTCGGCGTCTTCCGCGGTGCCCGCCAGCGCCGCCGCGAGCCCCGCCAAACCGGCGTGCCAACCGGCGCCGAACCCGCTCAGCGACCCGGCGGGCATGCGGCTGTGCGTGAGCGTGAGCCGCACGCGGTCGCCGTCCGCACGCAGTTCCCAGCGCACGAGCCCATCGACCACCGGGCCACCGGACGCCTCCGGCTCGTTCCAAGTGTACTCGATGACCCGCGGCGGCTCGTACTCCGTGATGGTTCCGATCATCCCGAACGGAAACGAGACCCCCTCGCCGACGCGCGTTCCGACGGTGCCCCCTTCGAACCAGGTGGCCAGCAGCTCCGTCTTGGTGAGATGATCCCAGACGCGCTCGATCGGGCCGGGCAGCACGCGTTCGAAACGCAGCGTGCCGGGCGGGATGAAGGTGGCGAGCTCGTTCACGACGTCCGCTCCATCGTGGCGTGCGCGAACGACGGTGGTCGCTCGAAGCGAATCGTGTCGGGCGCGATGACGGTACCCTCGTCGGTCACGGCGTGTTCCTCCGCGTTGCGTCGGTGTCGGTGAGTTGGCGTTCCAGCGCGTCCAGGTGCGTCGACCAAAAACGGCGGAAGCGCGCCAGCCAGGCGTCGAGCTCCGCCAGCCCGTCCGGCGCGAGCGCGTAGATGCGGCGCTGCGCTTGCGGGCGGACGCGGACCAAGCCCGCGTCGCGCAGCACGCGCAGGTGTTGCGACACGGCCGGCGGCGTCATGTCGAAGCGGTGGGCCAGCTCGCCGGCGCCGTACTCGCGTTGCGCCAGCAGCTCGACGATGCGCCGCCGGGTCGGGTCGGCCAGCGCCGCGAAGGCTTCCACGGCGGTCATTATGTAGCTGTCGCTTAATTAAGTCAAGTCTTTTAGAGAATGCTCGTCGAACGTAGGTTCGATTGCCGGCCGGGGCGAACGTCGTGAATTAATAGGGCGCTGGTGCCATCCAGATGGCACCCGGGCGCGATACGGTCGAGTCCGTCAAACGATTCGACGCACACCGTACGGAGCATCATGGCCGACGAAAAACAAGTAGCCCTGAGCAACGCGCTCGCCCAGATCGAGCGCCAGTTCGGCAAGGGGTCCATCATGAAGATGGGCGAGATCCAGGAGCGGATGGCGTTCGACGTCATCTCGACCGGGTCGATCGCCCTCGACCTCGCCCTCGGCGTCGGCGGCTTGCCGCGCGGACGCATCGTCGAGATCTACGGTCCGGAGTCGTCCGGTAAGACCACCCTCGCGCTGCACGTCATCGCCGAGGCGCAGCGGGCCGGCGGCACCGCCGCCTTCGTCGACGTCGAGCACGCGCTCGACCCGACCTACGCCCAAGGGCTGGGCATCGATCTCGACAATCTGCTGGTCTCGCAACCGGACGCCGGCGAACAGGCACTCGAGATCGCCGAGATGCTGGTGCGCTCGAACGCGGTCGACGTCGTCGTCGTCGACTCGGTCGCGGCGCTGGTCACCAAGGCCGAGCTCGAAGGCGACATGGGCGATACCCACGTCGGCTTGCAGGCGCGCCTGATGTCGCAAGCGCTGCGCAAGCTGACCTCCGCGATCTCGCGCTCCAAGTGCGTCATGATCTTCATCAACCAGCTGCGCGAGAAGGTCGGCGTGATGTTCGGCAATCCCGAGACGACCTCGGGCGGCCGCGCGCTGAAGTTCTACGCCTCGGTGCGCCTGGACGTGCGCAAGCTCGAGCAGATCAAGGTCGGGCAGGACGTCGTCGGCTCGCGCACCCGGGTCAAGGTGGTCAAGAACAAGGTCGCGCCGCCGTTCCGGCAGGCCGAGTTCGACATCACTTACGGTAAGGGCATCTCGAAGATGGGCTCGATCATCGACGTGGCACTCGAACGCAACATCATCGGGAAGTCGGGCTCGTGGTATACCTACGGCGAGCAGCGCATCGGTCAGGGCCGCGAGAACGCCAAGGCGTACCTCGAGGAACACACCGACGTGGCCGACGAGATCTCGGTCAAGATCCGCGAGGCCCTCAAGGCCACCGCGTCGCCGAACGGGATCGCCAAGCCCGTCGGCGCGGTTGCGGTCGGCGACGACGAATAATCCGCGGTGGCGACCGCACGGGTGACGGCGCTGCGCATGTTGGCGCGGCGCCGTCTCACCGAGGCACAGTTGGCCGCCGGTCTGCAGCGCAAGGGGTTCGACGACGAGACCGTCGCCGCCGCACTCGAGGCGTGCAAACGTGACGGTCTGCTCGACGATCGACTCTACGCAGCGCTCTACGTCGAAGGCCGGCGCGCGCCGGTCGGCGACGCGCGGCTGGTCGCCGAGCTCGTCAAGCGCGGGATCGACCGTGAGGCCGCGCGCGAGCGGGTGCACACCTCGGAGACGTCCGAGGCGCAGCGCGCCGCGCTGGCCTACGAGCGGCTGCGCCGGACGACGCCGGCGCTCTCGTATCCGTCGGCCGCGCGCAAGCTGGAACGGCTCGGGTTTCCGGCGGCGTTGATCTATCGCGTCCTACGCGAGCGCGCCGGCGTCGATCTCGAGGGCCTCGCCGATCTGTGCTAGGGCTGGGAGTGACGATCGTCAAGCTCGTGTGACGCGCGAGGAAAGTGAAGGGACCGTATGGTAAGGGCGCTCTGAGGATGCGTTTCCACCTCGTCCGCGCGCTGCTTTGCATGCTCGTGGCCGTCGCGTTGCTCGCGCCGAGCTACGCCTTGGCAGTCGAACTCGACGCCGTCTCGAAAGCCGCGGCAGGGTATTCCGTCTCCGATCCCAAGCTGGAAGCGCTCTACCGGTCGGCCTTGCTCGAAACGGGCAAGGAGATCACCATCGCGTCCGACGGCACCGCGTACGTGCGCACCGGCGACATCCCGGCCGAATGGCTGCGCGACGCAAGCGCCGAGGTGCGCCCATACCTGTTCTTCGCCAAGGACGATCCGCAAGTGCGCAGCCTGCTGCGCGGGATCATCGCGCGCATGGGCAAGTACCTCCAGATCGATCCCTACGCGAACGCCTTCACGCTCGACTACCGCGTTTGGGAAGAGAAGTTCGAGCTCGACTCGCTGATCTACCCGATCTCGCTCTCGTGGACGTATTGGAAGCAGACCGGCGACGACTCGATCTTCACCGGCGATCTCTCGGCCGGGTTCGACAAGGCGCTCGAGACGATGGAGCGCGAGCAAGACCATCCGGCCGTTACGACGCACCCGTATTCGCACAAGGAGCTGCCCAACGGCGGACGCGGCAACAACGTCGGCTACACCGGGATGATCTGGACCGGCTTCCGTCCCTCCGACGACGCCTGCACGTACAACTATTTGATCCCCTCGGAGATGTTCGCCGTGGTCGGGCTGGGCGAGCTCGGCGAGATCGAGCGCGACGTCTACCACAACCTGATCAAAGCGCAGCGCGCGTTCGCGTTGCGCGATGAGGTGCAGGCCGGGATCCAGACGTACGGCGTCGTGTTCACGCCGAACTACGGCTACGTATACGCCTACGAGGTCGACGGACTCGGCAACTCGATCCTGATGGACGACGCCAACATCCCCTCGCTGCTGTCCGCTCCCTACCTCGGCTACGGTACGACCAACTCGCTGATCTACCGCAACACGCGGCGGTTCTTGCTCTCCAAGGACGATCCGACGTACTACGCCGGCAAGCTGGCACGCGGAATCGGCTCACCGCACACGAATGACGGCTACGTGTGGCCGTTGGCGCTGCTGATGCAAGGCTTCACGGCCACCAGCGAGACCGAACGCAAAGACGTCATGAACGAGCTGCTCGCGTCCGATCCGGGCGATCATCTGCTGCACGAATCGTTCAATCCCGACGACCCCGCGAAGTTCTCGCGCGTCGACTTCGCGTGGCCCAACGCGCTCTTCACCGAGTACGTGATGACCGACTTCGAAGGCGTCCCCGCGCTGCCGGTCGGCTCGACCTCCGACTTGGATTTCCGTGGCGACTAGCAGCATGGTGAGAAGCGCGCCCACGGGGAGCCGCGCCGTGAGGCAATCGTGAGCGCGCTCGGTGCGTGGGGGCCCCACGCGCAGCGTGGGGCGCGCGGAGCCGGGGGCGGAGCGCCGTTGGACATTTGCGTGGGGATTCAGTGGGGGGACGAGGGCAAGGGGCGGATCGTCGATTTGATGGCGCGCGACTACGGCGTCATCGCGCGCTTCGGCGGCGGCGACAACGCCGGGCACTCGATCGAGGTGGGTGACACCAAGCTGGCGTTGCACGTGGTGCCCTCCGGCGTGCTGGTCGAGAACACGCGGCTGCTGATCGGCGGCGGAACGGTGCTCTCGCTGCGCGGGCTGGTCGACGAGCTCGACACGCTGGCGAAGCTCGGCGTCGACATCGGGCGGATCGTCGTCTCCGACCGGGCGCACGTCGTGTTCCCGTATCATGGCGTGCTCGATCGCCTGGCGGAAAAACAGCGCGGCGGCTCGGCGATCGGAACGACCGGGCGCGGGATCGGGCCGGCCTACGTCGACCGGGTCGCGCGGCTCGGCGTGACCTTCGCCGACCTCGCCAAGCCGGAAGTGCTGGCGACGAAGATTCGCGCGACGCTGTTGGCGCGGGCCGCGCAGTTCGCCGGCGCCGACGAGGTCCCGCGCGAGGAAGACGTCGTCGGCGAGACGCTGGCGCTCGCGCGCCGCGTCGTCCCGCACGTCGTCGACGGCGTCGGCTGGCTGCAAGCCGCCTTCGCGCGAGGCGAGCGGGTGCTCGCCGAGGGCGCGCAAGGCACCATGCTGGACGTGACTTACGGCACCTATCCCTACGTCACCAGCTCGCACACGCTGGCCGGCGGCGCCTGCACCGGACTCGGGGTCGGTCCGACCGCGGTCGCGCGGGTGCTCGGCGTGGCGAAAGCCTACTGCACGCGCGTCGGCGGCGGCCCGTTCCCCTCCGAGCTGCTCGACGAGCGCGGCGAACGCTTGCGCGCGCAGGGACACGAGGTCGGGGTGACGACCGGTCGCCCGCGTCGCTGTGGGTGGTACGATGCGGTCGCCGCTCGCTACGCCGCGCAGCTCAACGGTTTGGACGCGATGGTCATCACCAAGCTCGACGTCCTCTCGGGGTTCGACCGGATCGGGATCGTGACCGGCTATCGCCGCGCGGACGGCCTCGAGGCCGGCGCCGAGGCGCTGATGGACCCCGACCTGCGGGTCGACGTCGAGGAACACCCCGGTTGGACGGAAGACCTGCGCGGGGTCCGCCGCATCGCCGATCTGCCGCCCACCGCGCGGTCCTTTCTCGACCGGCTGGCACAGCTCACGGGGACGCCGATCGCGGCCGTCTCGGTCGGTCCCGAGCGCTCGGCTATCGCGACGTGACACGGGTCGCACGCTTGCTCACCGCCGATCATCCAATAAAGGTGAGCAACCCTCGCGCCGATAGTGCTGATAGCGTCGTGCACGGAGGCACGATGGATCACGCCACGGTCGGCATACCGCGCGTCGCTGCGAGGACGGCGCGCAAAGGTGGCTTGTGGATCAATTGAGCTCGTCGTTCGCGGCGTTCACGGGGCGTTTCCGTGAATGGTGGAACGGCCAGTCCCCATCGACCCGGCTCGGATACGGCGCCGTGGTCTTGGCATTGGTCATCGGCGTGGCGATCTTCGGAGCGTTCCGCTTGCGGGGTCCGGCGTACGCGGTGCTGTTCAGCAACCTTCCGGCCGACGAAGCCAACGCGGTCCTACAAAAACTTGACGCGGAGAAGATCCCGCATCGGTTGGCCGACGGCGGGACGACCGTCCTGGTCCCCGAGCAGGACGTCGCCGAGCAGCGCGTCGAGCTCGCCGGTGAGAATGTCGTCAAGGGCGGCGGCACCGGCTGGGAGCTCTTCGACCGCACCAACCTCGGCATGACCGACTTCCAGGAGAAGATCGCCAAGGAGCGCGCCGTCGAAGGCGAGCTCGAACGGACGATCTCCGGCCTGAGCGAAGTGCAGTCCGCGCGCGTCCACATCGCCAGCCCCGAAGCCTCGCTCTACTCGACCTCGCAGCTGCCCACGACCGCGTCGGTCGCGATCGTCACCAAGCCCGGGATGCAGCTCGACGCGGCGCAGGTACGCGGCGTCACGCAGCTGGTCGCCGGCGCCGTCGACGGCCTCAAGCCCGAGAACGTCACGCTGGTCGATCAGAACGGCACCATCTTGCGTCCCGCGCCCCTGGGCGCGACCGCCGACGGCTCGACCGGAGACGACGGCGCGAGCGCGCTGCGCATGACGCAAGACCAGCTGGTCGCGAAAGAAAAGTTCGAGTCGGACCTGCAAGAGAATCTGCAGGGGCTGCTCGACAACACGCTGGGCGCGCACCACTCGGCCGTCCGCGTCGCGAGCGAGATGAACTTCGACGCGAACTCCACCGAGACCAAGCAGTACGCGCCGCAAGGCACGGTTCGCTCGCAGCAGACGGAGCGCGAAAGCTACAACGGTACCGGCACCCCGCCGCGTCAGGCCGGCGGCGTTCCCGGCACGACAACCAACGTCGTGCCGACCTATCAGGGGACGCAGCAGCAGCAGGGCAACAGCCGCTACACGCACACCAAGAACACGACCAACTACGAGATCACCGAGACCGACGGCAAGCACGTCGACGCGCCCGGGAAGGTCACGCGGTTGTCGGTCGCCGTCCTGGTCAACGTCCCGGCGACCGCGCCGGCCGGCGCCAACGCGCCGTACACGGTCGCGCCGGCCGACGTCACCAAGATTCGCAACGTCATCGCCGCCGCCGCCGGCATCGACCCGGCGCGCGGCGACCAGATCTCGGTCGAAGCGATTCCGTTCGCGCCGGTACCGAACGCCGTCGGGTACGGTCCGACCTCGACGACCGTGCTGGGTATCCCGCTGGTCCCGGCGCTGGCGCTGCTCGCGATCCTCGGTGTGATCGGTGCGGGCGCGGCCTTCGCCCTGGTGCGCCGCCGGACGTTCCGTCCGAGCGCCGAGCTCCCGACCTTCGACTCGACCTTGGCCGAAGAGCTGCCCTCGTTCGAAGAGCACCCCATGCTCGACGGCACCCCGTCGATCGCCGCCCCGATACGCTCCGCGGCCGACCTGACGCGCGAGCAGATGATCGAATACGTGACCACCGTCGCGCAAGAGAACCCCGACAACATCGCCAAGCTCGTGAAACTATGGCTCGCGGAGTAAACAGCTGTGATCTCTGATAAGCCGATCTTGACGCTTGGCGACGATCCGATCGGGACGTCCCTGGTCGACGCCTACGGCTCGGCGTCGGTTCCGGACATGACGGGGCCCGAGAAGGCCGCCATCTTGATGATCACGATCGGCCTGGAGCTGGCCGCGACGATCTTCAAGTTCCTGCGCCAAGACGAGGTCGAGCGGATCGTCCTGGAGATCGCGAAGATCTCGACGGTCGCGATCGACAAGCGCGACGCCGTCATCCAAGAAGCGTATCAGCGCGCGATCGCCCTCAAGTACATCAACGAGGGCGGGATCGAGTACGCCAAGGAGATCCTCGAGCGTTCGTTCGGCGCCGGCCAAGCCGACGACATGACGAACCGCCTCTTCGCGGCGCTCAAGCACGGCAACCCGCTCGAGCTGGTGAAGAAGACCGAGCCGGCGCAGCTGCTCGAGTTCATCAAGGAAGAGCATCCGCAGACCATCGCGCTCATTTTGGTCTACATGTCGCCCGACCAGGCCGGCGCCGTGCTCTCGCAGCTCGAGCCGGAGCTGCAGGGCGAAGTCGCGATGCGCATCGCCATCCTCCAGAAGACCGCACCGGAGATCCTCGAGCAATTGGACGAGCTGCTGGGTCGCCGTCTGCTGGTCAGCGGTTCCGACTTCACCAAGGCCGGCGGCGTGCAGTCGCTCGCGCAGGTCATGGGCTTCGTCGACCGCGAGACGGAGAAGAACATCCTCGACGGCCTGGCCCGGCGCGATCCGGCCGTCGCCGAGGAAGTCAAGAACCTGCTGTTCGTGTTCGAGGACATCATCAACCTCGACGACCGCGCGATCCAACGCGTCCTCAAGGAAGTGGACGGTAAGGATCTGGCCCTGGCGCTCAAGACCGCCAACGACGACCTCTTGGCCCGCATCTACAAGAACATGTCCACCCGCGCGGCGCAGACGCTGCGCGAGGACATCGAGGTGCTCGGCCCGGTGCGCGTCCGCGAGGTCGGCAAGGCGCAGCAGAACATCGTCGACGTGATTCGCACGCTCGAGGAGAACGGCCAGATCATCATCGCTCGCGGCGGGAAAGACGATCGGATAGTCTAGCTTGGGCCGCGTAGTCAAAGGCGCGAAGCTTCGGACTGAGCGCTATGCGCTCGCGGTTCCGGAGGCACCGCCGCCGCCGATCGCAGAGTACCTCGAGACCGACGGCGTCGAGCTGACGGACGGTTTCGCGTACGATGCGGACGGCGGGCTGCTGCCCGACTATCCGCTCGCGCCGCCGCCTCCGCCGGCGGTCGACGTCGAAGCGCTGCGCGCGCAGGCGCAAGCGCTGCTCGACCGCGCCGCGCAGGAGGCGGAGACGCTGCTGCGCGACGCGCATGCGCGGGCACGCACGCTGGTCGAGGAAGCCTCGGCCCACGCGCGCACGATCGAGCAGGATGCGCGCACGAAGGCGCACGACGAAGGATTCGCGCAGGGCCGCGAAGCGGCCGACCGCGACATGAACGACATGCTGGTGACGATGCGCGGGCTGCTCGAGATGGCGCGCGTCGAGCGCCACAAGCTGATCGAACAGGCGGAGCCGGAGCTGGTGCGCCTGGCTCTGGGCTTGGCCGAGCGCGTGCTGCACCAGCAGGTCGCGCTCGACCGCGGCGTGGTCATCGAGATGGCGAAGACCGCGATCGCGCGCTTGATCGAGCGCGACACGGTGACCGTGCGCGTCAATCCGGCCGACCTCGAGCGGATGCGCGAGCACCGTGACGAGCTGATCGCGATCGGAGACATCCGCAACCTGCGGGTGGTCGAAGACCAGCGCGTCGACCGCGGCGGCGTCGTCGTCGACACCGCGGCCGGGACGATCGACGCGCGGATCTCCACGCAGCTCGAAGAAGCGCGCAAGATCCTGCACATCGAGGAAGAGCTCATCGTCGAGCCGGCCCCGAGCGAACACCTCGCCGCGAACGGACTGACGACGGCGAGAGCGTCGTGACCACGACCGAACCGCGCCCGCACCCGTTCGACGCCGGCCGGTACCTCGAGGAGCTGAACGACGTCGACCTGATCCGCACCAACGGCCGGGTCAGCCAGGTGATCGGGACCGTGATCGAGTCGAACGGGCCGCCGATGGCGATCGGCGAGACCGCCGCCATCGCGTACCGCCGCACCGCCGAGCCGGTGCTCGCCGAAGCGGTCGGCTTCCGCGACGCCAAGGTGCTGTTGATGCCGCTCGGCGAGCTGGGCGGCATCGCCGCCGGCTCCGAGGTCGTCGCGCTCGGCCGCCCGTTGCAGTTGGGCCTCGCGCCGGGTTTGCTCGGCCGCGTCCTCGACGGCCTGGGCCGCCCGATCGACGGGCTGGGCGCGATCGCGGACGCGCGCCGCGCCGAGATCTCGGGCCGGCCGCCCAACTCGCTGACCCGCCGCCGCGTCACCGAACCGCTGGGCGTGGGCGTGCGCGCGATCGACGGCTTGCTGACGGTCGGCAAAGGCCAGCGCGTCGGCATCTTCGCCGGCTCGGGCGTGGGCAAGTCGACGCTGCTGGGGATGATGGCGCGCAACACCGCCGCCGACGTCAACGTCATCGCGCTCGTCGGCGAGCGCGGCAAAGAGGTCCGCGACTTCCTCGAGCGCGACCTGGGCGAAGCGGGTCTGCGGCGCTCGATCGTCGTCGTCGCAACCTCGGATCAACCGGCACTGGTCCGCATCAAGGCGGCCTTCGTCGCGACGCGCATCGCCGAGTTCTTCCGCGACCAAGGCCTGGACGTGATGCTGATGATGGACAGCGTCACGCGCTTCGCGATGGCGCAGCGCGAGGTCGGCCTGGCGATCGGCGAGCCGACGACGACGCGCGGCTACACGCCCTCGGTGTTCGCGCTGCTGCCGAAGCTGCTCGAGCGGACCGGGACCTCGGACGTCGGCACGATCACCGCGCTGTACACCGTCCTGGTCGACGGCGACGATCTCAACGAGCCGGTCTCCGACGCCGTGCGCTCGATCCTCGACGGGCACATCGTCCTCTCGCGCAAGCTGGCCTCGGCCAACCAGTACCCGGCGATCGACGTGCTGGGTTCGGTCAGCCGCGTCATGCCCGACGTGGTCCCGCCCTCGCACACCGCCGCCGCCTCGGTCGTGCGCGACATCCTGGCCACTTATCGCGACGCCGAAGACCTGGTCAACATCGGCGCCTACGTGCCGGGCTCGAACCCGCGCGTCGATCACGCGCTGGCGCGCATCGATCAGGTCCGCATGTTCTTGCGCCAAGGCATCTACGAGGGCTCGACCTTCGAAGACGCCGAGCGCGGCGTGCTGGGGCTGGGCTGATGCGCTTCCGTTTCCGGCTCGACCCGGTCCTCCAGCATCGCGAGCGCGTCGAGCGCGAGCGCGCCGGCGACCACGCCCGCATGCTGGCCGCGCAACTGGCCGCCGAAGCGGCGCGCGACGATCTGATCGGACGGCGCGACGGCGCGCGCGACCGCCTGATCCGCGAGCACGCCACGCTCGACGTCGTCGAGCTGCGCGCCACCTACGTCCACCTCGACTACCTCGACCGCGCCATCGTCGGCGCGCAGCAGAAGGTCGCGACCGCCAAGGTCGACACCGAGCAGGCGCGCCTCAAGCTCGTCGACGCGGCGCGTGACCGGCAAGTCCTCGACACCCTCAAGGAACGCCGCCGCGAGGCGTTCGCGCTCGAGGAGAATCGCGTCGAACAGCGCGAGCTCGACGACCTGAACGCCCGTCTGTTCGAGCGAACCGCTCCCGAAGGAACCGCATCGTGATCGTCACTCGTCGCCGGCGCCGCAAAGTCCGTCTCGGCCGCTACGTCCTCCCGCTGCTCGCGCTGGCCGCGCTGGCCGTCGCGCTGGCCTGGCCGCCCTCGCACAACGCGATCGCCAACGGACCGCTCAAGCCGTTCTGGACGGCTGCCGGCAACGTCTTGGGCGTTGCCGCCCGCCCGCTCAGCTTCGCCGCCCAGCAACAGACGATCGTCGACCGCAACCGCGAGATTCGCTCGCTGAACGCCCAGCTCGAGCAGTCCCGCCAGGCGCAAGCCGCGGACGACGCCCGCGTCACCGCGGCCCAGCAGCAGGTCCAATCGCTGCTGGCCCAACCGCGGCCGAGCACCGCCCCGATCGCCCGCAGCAGCCCCGGCGCCATCGCCGCGGCCGGCACGGCCGGCGCCGGCACGACCGAGATGACCGCCGGAGGCCAGCCCGCGACCGACGACGAGAAGCGGCTCGGGGCGACCTGGGCACAGATGGACCCGGACAAAGCGTCGGCGATCGCGCAGCGGCTGCCGGTCGAGGAGGTCAGCCGGATCCTCTCGACCATGGACCCTGGCGACGCGGCCGAGGTCCTCAACGCCCTGCCCCCCAAGCTCGGCGCCCAGGTCAGCGCGGCTGTCGCTCAGGTCCCGGACGCTTCTCGCCGATAAACCATCCAGGCGTCCGTCCCGGGCGCCTATCCGACCTTCCAAGAAGGGAGGTGACACCCTGAACGCAGCCACAGTTCCCACCCTCGCCGGGGCGGGTCAGACCGTGGGGACGCACGCCGCCGCTTCAAGCAAAGCGCTGGGCGACGACCCCACCTTCAAGACTCAGCTCGACGGCTCGATCTTCGCGCTGACGTCCGCCAAGAGCGGCACGTCCGCTTCGACGTCTTCGAGCACGACGGCGTCCACCGCGACGACCGCCGCGACCTCGATCGACGCCGAGCTGCAGCAACAGATCGAGCAGCTCCTCGACGCGGGTACCGCGCCGGCCGACGTCGCGACGAAACTCGCGAGCTCGCTGGCATCTTCGGTTGCATCCGCGCTCGGTATCTCGACCGACGCGGCCAAAGCGAAGTTGACGAGCGCGTTCGATGCGGCGATGAGCGCCGCGAACACGGGTCCACCACAAACCAATGTCGAGAGGGCGTCAGCCCTCGTAACGAGGTTCCGGCAACTAGCCGAGCTCGCGACGAGGGTGACGAACGGAGACCCGGGGCAACCGATCCGATTGATCGCAGGAAAGAGCTCGGACGCCGAACAGGCGGGAGCAACACCGGCCCCCACTCCCGACAGCATCCTCCGCGATGCGCTCGCAGCGCTCGCGGGATCCGCGTCTCCGTCGACGACCGCGCAAGCGGCGACGTCGTCGCTCGTCACGCGCCCGGTCACCGCCGCACCGATCGCCCCCACGGGCGACGGCGCGCCGGCGACGGTCTTCCCCGTTCGCCCCGTCACCACGGCCCCGGTCGGCGCGACGAGCGCGAGCGGCGGGACGTCACCGAGCGCACCGACGGCGTCCACGCCGCCGGTGAAGGGCGGCTGGGACCCGCAGCGCCCGGTCGCGGCCAACCCGATCGCGCCGGCGCCGGACCTCACCGGCAGCGCCGGCGACGGGCGCTCGGTAGCGGCCGATCCGGCAACGCTGGTCGCGACCGGCGGCGAGACGACCGTCGGTCGTATCCTCGCGCGTGCGACGCTCGCGGCGCCGGCCACGACCGCGGCGGTGCAGACGGCCGCCAACACCTCGACCTCGACCACGACCGCGCCCGCCGCCCCGGCGACGAGCGCGGCGCCGGTCACCGCGACGACGACCGCGACCAACGCGACCGTCGCGACGACGGCGAGCGTCGACGCGGCCGCATCGGCGGCGGCGAAGACGGTCGAGGCGTTCACCCAAGCGTTCGGTGCCGCGCTCGCGCGCACCGATGCGACCTCCGGCAGCAAGGACGCCAACCCGTCCGCGTCGCCGGCGATCATCCCCACCACCAGCACCGGCTTCGCCTCCCTGGAAGCGGCCGGCGGGCTCGCGGGCTCGACCACGCACGACGCGACCGCGATCGCGCCGCCGGCACCCGCCGCGACCTTGCCGCAAACGCAGCAAGTCGATGCGAACGCCATCGTCGAGCAAGTCCTCCAAGGGGTGTCGCTCCGTACCTCCGACGGTTCGTCGACGGTGCGGCTGCGGCTGGTCCCCGATTCGCTCGGCGACGTGAGCGTCAAGCTCACGGTGACGGGCGGCTCGGTCGACGCCTCGATCACCGCCTCGACGCCCGCCGCGCAGTCCGCGCTGCAGGGTGGTCAGGCACAGCTCGCGCGTACGCTCGCCGATTCCGGGTTGAAGCTCCAGAGCTTCACCGTCGGACTGGGCACCGGTAGCGGCACGACGGGTAACGACTCCCAAGGCTCGGATGCGCAGTCCCGCTCGCGCACCTCGTCGACGCGTCGCGTCGGCGCGGTGAGCGGCAACGACGACGCCGATGCCGACGACTCCTCGCAGCTGGGTGCGCAGATCGGTCCGCCGATCTACACCGCCTCCACGCCGCTGGGAGCACTCAACTACCTCGCCTAGGAAGGGCACGATGTCCAGCTCGATCAGTCAAGTGATCAACAACGGTACGTCGTCCACGGCGAACTCCTCGACGAGCACGGCGAACAGCGCCATCTCGGAGAGCGAGTTCCTCACGCTGCTCACCACGCAGCTGCAGAACCAAGATCCGCTCAACCCGATGGACAACACACAGTCCGTCGCGGAGCTGGCGCAGTTCTCGGCCCTGCAGTCGCAAACGCAGCTCGCCTCGCAGTTCCAGACGTTCCAGTCCAACTTCTCCGTGATGCAGTCGGCCGGTCTCATCGGTCAACAGGTCTCGGCGCAGTACACCGACGCGAACGGGAACACGCAGACGGTCAGCGGCACGATCCAGACGATCTCGGTCGTCAACGGCACCCCCGAGTTCACCCTCGCGGGTACCAACGGTCAGCTACTGACGGACGCGAACGGCAACACGCTCCTCATCCCGACGACGGGCATCTTGAGCATCGGCGCGGCGCCGTCGAGCTCGGGCAGCTCCGGGAGCGGATCGGGCAGCTAAGATGGCCGACTCGAAGATCGACGGCGTGCAACTGCCGCCGATCCAGCCCGTCCGCCCGCAAGGCGTTCCGGTGCAGATCCCGCCGACCTCCGGCGGGTCCACCTTCCGCGACGTCCTGCGCACGACGAGCACGCCGACCACCTCGGCACCGCTCAAGCTCTCGGCTCACGCGCAAGCGCGGCTCGCGTCGCGCAACATCCAGCTCACCTCCGACGACATGGCGAAGATGAGCGCGATGGCCGACAAAGCGGCCGCCAAGGGTGCCAAGCAGTCCCTGTTCATGCTGCACGACGTCGCGATGGTCGTCTCGATCACCAATCGCACCGTCATCACCGCCGTCGACCAGCAGAGCATGAAGGACAACGTCTTCACCAACATCGACTCCGCCGCCATCATCGAGTGATGCGGCCGACCCAATACAACCTGCCGGGGGTGGACCACATCGTGGGGCTCCCGCACGAAGCGGACCGAACGACGCTTCGTGACTCGATGACACGAAAGGTCAACTAGAACAATGGGATTCGACTCGTTGTTCGTCGGCGTCTCCGGTCTGGAAGCGTACCAGAACCAGCTCGACGTCATCTCGAACAATATCGCGAACGTCAGCACGACTGGCTATAAGTCGCAGAACGTCAACTTCGAAGACCTGCTCTACCAGGCCCAGCAGTACGCTTCGGCGCCCACCAACACCAACGGCGGCGTCAACGGCCAGTACTACGGCTTGGGCGTGAAGGTCGGCTCGATCGACACCGACTTCTCCGAAGGCGGGATGGAGACGACGGGCGTCAACACGAACCTCGCCATCAACGGCGACGGGTTCTTCATCCTCTCCTCGGGCGGCACGAACGCGCCGGTCTATACGCGCAACGGCGACTTCCAGCTCAACGAGAACGGCCTGCTCTACGATCCGTCCTCGGGTCTGGCGGTGCAGGGCTGGACGGCCAACGACGACGGCGTCGTCAACAGCGGCCAGCAGCCGGGCAACGTCACCATACCGCTCGGCCTCTCGGAACAGGCGGTCGGCACCGGCACGACGGGCGCGCAGAAGCTCGGGCCGTCGGGTGACGAGGTCTACGACTCGACCTACACGGGCAACCTCTCTCAAACGAACTGGCAGAGCGCTCTGCAAACGTATCTCACGAGTCAGACGGGCCCGACCAGCGCCCAAGACGAGACCGTGACGACGACCTTGTACGACTCGCTGGGGAACGCCCACACCGCGACGCTCACCTATACGCCGTACGTGATCGGGGCGGTCGCCGGCACAGCGCAGATCCCGAACCCGCCAGCGGCGAACAATCCGAACCTGAACCTGATTCAGTCCGTCAGCGGCGCCGACCCGACGTTCACCGGTCCGATCACCGTCACGGTGAACGCAACGGGCACGTCGGCGGCGGTTTCTGATGGGACGAATACGGTGAACGTCGTCCCGAACGGAAGCGCGAACCTCGACGGCGTGACGATCAAACTCGGCGATTTCGACTCTTCGGACGCGACGAAGACCGGGACCGTGACCGTAGCAACCGGCGTAACCGCTGGAAATGCCGACATCACGACGCAGGCGACGCTCGCGCAGACGCTGATCAGTGCGGTTTCCGGCACGGACTCGACGTACACCGGCAACTTGTCGGTCACGGTGAACGCCGGCGGAACGTCCGCGAGCATCACAGACGGCAACGGGAACAAGGTGACCGGCGCGTCCGGGCAGCAGGTGACGCTCGACGGTGTCGTGATCACGCTGGGCAACTTTGGCTCGTCCGACGCGGGCGATACCGCGCCGATCGCGACGACGGCCGAGGAAACCAACCTGCCTTCGGACGTCGACAACGTGGACGGTCAGCCGGTCACCCCGTCGACTGCCTGGCAGGTGAGCGTTTCCTTCGCCGACGGTACAACGTTCGATAACATCACGAATCCGGGCGCTACCGACGGGGCTGGCAACGTTGCGGCGCCGACGTACGGCGTCGCGTCGTCCGGAGTCGTCGGCTATGTGTACTTCGATCAGAACGGGCAATACATCAACTCCTCTGCGACGATCGGAGATGTCGGCGTGCCTCCGGGCGGAGCACTCACGACCGGAAACGGTAGCGTGCACGAGGCCGGCAACGCAACGACGCTCGCCAACGGCGATCAGCTCAACATCGAGTCGTGGGGCATCGGCGACAACGCCACGGCTCCGACCTCCGGCTCGTCGACGAGCGCTACCGCGGCGACGACCGGGCCGATCGGCCTGGGCTGGTCGGACCTGACCTCGCTCGCGACCGCGAACAGCGTGACCACGCTGGCGCAGAACGGGTACGCGGCCGGAACGCTCGAGAACATCACGATCGGGCAGGACGGTACCGTCACCGGCGCGTTCACCAACGGGCAGAGCAAAACGCTCGCTCAGGTCGCGCTGGCGACGTTCCAGAACGAGGAAGGTCTCGAGCAAATCGGGTCCTCGCAGTACAAGGAGACGGCGAACTCGGGTCTGCCGCAGGTCGGCGTGGCGAACAGCGGGCAGTTCGGCGCGATCAACTCGGGTGATCTCGAGGAGTCGAACGTCGACCTGGCCGGTGAGTTCACCAAGATGATCGCGGCGCAGAACGCCTACCAGGCGAACTCGAAGTCGATCACCGTGGCGAGCCAAGACATCCAGACCGCCGTCAACCTGATCCCCGGTGGCTAGTCCTTCGCGCTGAGCTGCGGTTCGGCAAACCTGAGCGCCCCGCGATGATCGTCGCGGGGCGCTTTCGTTTGCTAGCAGTACTGATAGGGTCAAATTCCCAGGAATCTTGACGCGCACGTGACAAAAGTTGCGCGCACAGCGCCCCACCAACGGACGGGCCACGGACGATCGGCGCGCGCTGGTTACCCACGGGAAGGGTACAAAAATGAGTCTGGGTGTCAGCGGCGTCACGACGACGCCTGGTTCCGCATTGCTCGTCGCCGGCAACGGCGGCGGCACCTCAGACACGTCGAGCCAAGGCGCTGCGTCGGTAGCCACCGCCGCGGCAGCCTCGTCGACGTCGAGCACAACCGGGACGACCGACTCCTACGCGGGGAGCTCGAGCGACGATACCGGGCTCTATACCTCGAAGGGGACGCTTGCTCTCGGCGGTGAGATCTCGCCCGATACGGTGCCCTCAGGCGATCCGTCGACGTGGACGCAGGCGCAGATCCAGGCCATGACCGCCGCCGATATCGGGTCGCTCACGCAGACGCAGCTCTCCGAGCTCAGCGCAACGCAGATGAGTTACTTCACGACGTCGCAGGTGTCGGACTTCAGCGCGACTCAGCTCGGTTATCTCTCGGCGCCGCAAGTCGCTGGCTTCGCGACCGGGCAGATCAGCGCACTCAGTCTCTCGCAAATTGGAGGATTGAGCGCCGCTGACATCAACGCGCTCAGCTCAGCGCAGCTCAACTCGTTCAACACGACCGGGAAGTCAATTCAGGGCATCTCGACGACGACGCTGGCGGGTGTCAACGCCTCGCAGATCGGCCTCCTCAATGCGACGGAGACGGCTGCGCTGAGCACGACCCAGGTCGCGGCCCTCTCTACTCCGCAGCTCGCTGCGCTTACGGCTACACAGATAGGTGCCCTGACTCAGGCACAGGTTGGCTCGCTGTCGGCGACTCAGGTCGGCGGCCTCACCACGACGCAGATTGCCGGCTTCGTCGCCGCGAACATCCAGGGACTCACGGTCGCGGACATCGAGGTCCTTTCGACGGCGCAGGTTGCCGCGTTCACGGCCGGAGCGGTCGGGAACGGTGCCTCGACGTCCTCGTCGACGAGCTACTTGTCAGGACCGCAGCTCGAGGCGCTCTCCACCGCACAATTGAGCGCCACGACGACGGCGCAAATCGGCGAGCTATCGCCGTACCAAGTCAGCACGCTGAGCGCGACTGACCTCGACTCGCTGTCCGCCGCGCAGCTTAACGCGTTCAACACGACGAACAAGTCGATCCAAGGCATCGCGACGACGACGCTCGCTGGCGTGAATGCCTCGCAAATCGGCGCACTGAACACGACGCAGACCGCTTTGCTGAGCGCTGCGCAAGTAGCGGCACTCTCCGCTCCTCAGGTCGGCGCGCTCTCGGCCGCCCAAATTGGGGCCTTCACGACGACGCAGGTCGCGTCGCTCACCACGGGTGAGCTGGGCGAGCTGACCGCCACGCAGATCGGGGGGCTGACGGCGGCCCAGATCGGTGCGTTCTCGCAGCCGCAAATCGGTGGACTCTCCGCCACGCAGGTTGCTGGACTGACGACGACCCAGATCGCAGGCGTCACAGCCGCGAACATCCAGGGCCTCACTGTCGCTGACATTGAGGCCCTTTCGACCGCGCAGGTTGCCGCGTTCACAACTGGAGCAGTCGGGAACGGCGCCTCGACGTCGTCATCGACGAGCTACTTGTCAGGGACACAGCTCCAGGCGTTCTCAACGGCGCAACTGGAAGCGATGACGACCGCACAGATCGCGGAGCTTTCGCAGTACCAGGTCAGCGCGCTGAGCGCAACCGATCTTAACTCCCTCTCCGCTGCGCAGCTCAACGCATTCAACACGACCAACAAGTCAATCCAAGGCATCGCGACGACGACGCTGGCGAACGTGAACGCGTCGCAGATCGGTGCGCTGAATACTACGCAGACCTCTCTCTTGAGCACGGCGCAAATCGCAGCGCTGACGAGTCCGCAGGTCGGGGCGTTGTCGGCCGCGCAGGTCGGCGCTTTCACGACGACGCAAATCGCGGCGCTCACTGCAACCGAGCTCGGCGAGCTGACGCCGTCGCAGATCGGGGGCCTGACGGCCGCTCAGATCGGCGCCCTATCTCAAGCCCAGATCGGCGGTTTCTCGTCGACGCAAGCCGCTGGACTGACGACGACCCAGATCGCGGGCTTCACGGCCGCGAACATCCAGGGCTTATCGGCTGCCGACATCGAGCCGCTTTCACCCGCGCAAGTTGCCGCATTCGCGACTGGTGCAGTCGGTAACGGGGCCTCGACGTCGACGTCGACGAGCTACTTGTCGGGCACCCAGCTCGACTCACTTTCCACCGCGCAACTCGAAGCGCTGACGACCGCGCAAGTCGGCGAGCTCTCGCCGTACCAGGTCAGCATGTTGAGCGCGAGCGACCTGAACGCCCTATCCTCTGCGCAGCTCAACGCGTTCAACACGACCAACAAGTCGATCCAAGGCATTGCGACGACGACGCTGGCGAACGTGAGCGCGTCGCAGATCGGTGCGCTAAACACGACGCAGACGGCTCTCCTGAGCACGGCGCAAGTCGCGGCGCTTACGATTCCGCAGGTCGGGGCGTTGTCGGCTGCGCAGGTCGGCGCTTTCACAACGACACAAGTCGCCGCATGTACCGCGACCCAACTCGGTGAACTGTCTGCGACGCAGATTGCCGGCTTGACGGCCGCGCAAATCAGCGTCCTCTCGCAAGGACAGATCGGCGGATTTTCTTCCGCGCAGATCGGTGGAATGACCACGACCCAAATCGCGGGGTTCACGGCGGCCAACGTGCAAGGACTGACCGCCTTCGATTTGCAGGCGTTGTCCACGACGCAGGTCTCAGCGATCGCGGCGTCCGCGGTCGGTAACGGAACGTCGACGTCCGGGTCGACTAGCTATCTTTCGGCGACTCAGTTGGAAGCACTGTCGACTGCCCAGATCGCTTCGCTGACCGCGGCGCAAATCGGCGAACTCTCGCAGTATCAAGTTGGCACGTTGAGCACGGCCGACGTAAACGCGTTCACGGCCGCACAACTCAACGCGCTGAGCACAACCAACAAAGCGATCCAAGGCATCTCGGTTGGAACACTTGCCGGTGTCAACGCGTCGCAGATCGGTGCGCTTAGTGCGGGAGAAATCGCCGCGCTCAGCACGGCGCAGGTAGCGGCGCTCTCGAGTTCGCAGCTCAGTGCTCTCACGGCGGCGCAAGTCGGGGCCTTTACGACGACGCAAGCTGCCGCGCTAACCGCGACACAGTTGGGCGAGTTGACGGCGTCGCAGATCGGCGGCTTGACGGCGGCCCAGATCGGTACGTTCTCGCAGGCACAGCTCGCTGGATTCTCTGCAGCCCAGGTTGCAAATCTGACGACGACGCAGATCGCCGGTTTTACCGCTGCCAACATTCAGGGCCTCAGCGCCGCGGACGTGCAAGCGCTTTCGACGACGCAAGTCGCGGCGTTCGTCTCGACAGCGGTCGGCGACGGAACATCGATCGCGACGTCGACGAGCTATCTCTCGGCGACGCAGCTCGATGCGCTCTCTACTGCGCAAGTGGCCGCTTTGACGATCGCGCAGGTCGGCATGCTCTCGCAATATCAGGTGTCGGCGCTCGGCGCGACCCAACTCGACGCGCTCACGGCCGCGCAGCTCGACGCGTTTAACCTTACCGACAAGTCGATCGACGGTATTATTTCGTCGACCCTCGCGAACGTGAACGCCAGTCAGATCGGGGCGCTTAGTGCGAACGAGCTTAACGCCTTGACGGCGACGCAGGTTGCCTCGCTGACCGCTTCACAGCTAAACGCGCTCTCGGCGGCCCAGATCAACGGGCTCACGGCGGCACAGGTAGATGCGCTGACGCCGACCCAGCTCAGCGAGCTGGGTTCAACCCAACTCGGCGCGCTCACCGCTGGGCAAATCAGCGGCTTCACGCCCGCGCAAATCGCGGGTCTTTCAGCCCCCCAGGTTGCCTCCTTAACGACGGCGCAGATCGCCGGTATCAGCGCGGCCAACGTCCAAGGCCTGTCAATAGCCGACCTAGCCGGCCTCTCGGCCGCGCAAATCGGCGCGTTTGCGACGACGACGGTCGGAAACGGCGCGTCGACGTCAATCGCGACGAGTTTCTTCACCGCGACGCAGCTCGCTGCGCTTACGCCAACGCAGATTGCGGGCCTCACCTCGGGGCAAGTGGACGAGCTTTCGCAATATCAGGTCTCGGCGTTGACCGCGCAGCAGATCAACGCGTTTTCGCCCACCCAGCTCAACAGTCTCAACGTCGCGGACAAGTCGATCCAAGGTATTTCGACAGCGACCCTTGCAGGCGTGAACGCGTCGCAGTTCGCGGCCTTGAGCGCGAACGAAGTGGCGGCGCTCAGTACAGCACAGGTCAGTGCGCTCTCGAGCGCGCAGTTGGGGGCCTTTTCGGCCGCGCAAATCGCTGCCCTGACGACAAGCCAAGTCGCAGCCCTCACCACGACGCAGCTCGCGGGACTGATGGTGTCGCAAACTGCGAACCTCTCGTCGACCCAGATTACGGCTCTGTCGCAGGCTCAGCTCAGCGCGCTCTCGACCGCCGTCGTCGGGGCGTTCACGACCTCGCAACTCGCGGGCGTGACCGCGACCAACATCCAAGGCCTGACGATGGCTCAGCTGCAAGCGTTCTCCAGCACGCAAATTGCGGCGTTGCCTGCAACTGCAGTCGGCAACGACGAATCGACCACCACCTCCGAGTTTTTAAGCCAAGCGCAGCTCGAGGCGCTCTCGTCGAGCCAGGTCGCGTCCTTCACAGTGACCCAGATCGGCGAGCTTTCCCCCTATCAAGTTGCCGCGCTCAGCGCGAACGACCTCAATGCGCTTTCGTCGTCACAGCTCAACGCGTTCGATACGTACTACGCGTCGATCCAGGGTATCTCTACCGCGACCATTGCCGGCCTGAACCCCACGCAAATTGGAGCGCTGAGCACCACGCAGACCGCGCTGCTGACCGCTGCTCAAGTCGGGGCGCTTTCGGGCGGCCAACTCGCCGTGCTCTCTGTGGCCCAAATCGGAGCGTTCACGAAGCAGCAAGTCGAGAGCCTGTCGGCAGCACAGATGTCGGTCCTTGGGACAACGCAGCTTTCTGGCCTAAGCGCAACGCAGATCTCGTACTTGACGGAGTCGGCGGTCTCGGGCTTCAGCGCCACCCAAGCCGCAAGTCTGACCGCGAGCCAGCTGTCCGGTTTCGGCGCGAACATCCAGGGTTTGAGCACGGCTGCGATTCAGGCGCTTTCGCCCGGGCTGGTCAGCGATCTCACAACGCAGCAGGTCGTATATCTTTCGCCGAGCCAAGTTGCGGCGTTCTCCACGGCGCAATTCGAAGCGATTACGCCATCCGCATTCTACGGCCTGACCGCGCAAGACATCGCCGGGCTTTCGAACCAACTCGTCGAGACGATCAGCCCGGCTCAGATGGGCGAGCTGGTCGTGGGACTGCCGGGTTTTAGCAATGGACAGCTCGCGCTCTTGACGACGGAGCAGCTCTCCAGCATGACTTATGCCGCGGAGCTCACAGCGGGTCAGCTCGCGAGCCTTACTCCCACGCAAGTTGCAGCGCTGCCCAGTGAAGCGTTTTCGCAATTCAGTGCAGCTCAGTGGGGTGCATTCACCGCCGCCGACCTCAACGCGTTGACCGCTGCGCAGCTTGCGGCGACGAGGAGCCTGGCCGGCATCGCGCCGAGCGTTCTCGCGGAGGTTGACCCGCGCCAGTTGGCAGCGTGGTCGGCGGTCTGGGTTCCGCCGGCCTCCCTGATAGATAATGCCGCTTCGAGTCCGACGACCCTCTCGATCACGAGCGCACAATTAGCGGCGTTGAGTCCCGATCAGGTCGAGGTGTTAACGCCCGAATTCTTGCTGTATGCGCCACAGGCGGCACTAACCCAGGCCGACGTGCAGGCTCTCGATCCCGATCAGGTCGAGGTTCTTACCTCAGCTGCGATGGCAAATCTCGCCCCCGACCAGATGCAGGAGTTGGACATCTGGCAACTCGGCTCGATCGATCCTACAAAGCTGACTGCTGCGCAACTGGCCGGTATTGGGGGCTTACTCGCCTACTTACCCTACGGAACAGCAGACGAGTTGACGGCGGCGCAAATCGCTGGCCTGAGTAGCGACGACCTTCAGGCGCTTCAGGCGACGGAAAATCCGGGCGAATACGAGATCAATACGAGCGAGCCGATCAACGACTGGCTTTTCACCGCTATTGCCGGCGCTTTGGTGTCGGGTGATGTCGTCGCCTCCGATACAGGGCAGCCGCTCTCCACCGATCAGATGAGCGCAATCGGTCCCCTGACCGTCGGTGCGAATCCCGACTATGAGAAGATCGACCTGGCTAACGTTCTTCCAACACTGCTTTCGGCATTGGGCGCCGGCGGATCCATTACTCCGGTCCTCGCTGCGGAGACCTTCTTCGACATCACACCCTCGGAGGCAGCGGGAAACATATCGCCAGCTGCCGTCAATGAATGGTTAGAAGCGGGATCTTACGGCTTGACGACCGCGGAGATCGAGGCGCTTCCGACGTGGGATGTCTCCGCGATTGACGAAGGACATCTCCGCCTGCTTCCGACCAGCACGATGACCGCCTGGTCTAACGCGCAATTGGCCGCAGTCAACCCGACGAGCCTCGGCGGTCTTGACGGCTCGCAGTTTGCTGCATTCAGTGTGGCGCAGATCGGTGCCTTCACAACTGCGCAGGCGGGCGCGCTAAGCGCTTCGGAGATACAGGCTCTTTCGACAGTTCAATTTGCGGGCTTCACTGCCATTGCGCTGAGCGGGTTCGGGGCAACGCAGCTAGCTGCAGCGTCACCCCAGCAGCTTGCCGCGCTCGGCGGGGCGCAGCTAGCAGCGCTGTCAGCATCGGCCGGCGTTGGAGTCTCAGCGGCCGACGTACAAGCGCTGTCTCCTGCACAGGTTGCAGCCTTCCAACCCGGTACCCTCGCGGCTATCAGCGATTCTGCATTAGAGGCCTTATCGCCATCGCAGGTTGCCGCTTTGACGCAGCAGCAGCTCGCGGCGCTTTCGGCGCACCAGCTCGAGATATTGGGAATCACCGACCTGGATGCATTGTGGGGCGCGCAAATCGGCGTGCTCGACGGTACGCAAATTGCAGGCCTCGACGCTGACGAGATCGCTTCTTGGACGCCGCCTCAACTTCAAGCGATCACGCCGACCGCGATTCCGGGCCTCACGGCGGCCCAACTTCAGGCGCTCAGTGGCGTGCAAATCGCCTCGCTGACGACTGCGCAATTCGGCGCAGTCACGGACGCACAGTTGGCCGCGCTCTCGGATAGCCAAATCGGCGCGATCACTGCGAATCAGGCGGCCGTCCTCACGCCGTCGCAAGTCGACCTGCTCTCGGGCGACCAGATCGGGTCGTTCACTCTGGCGGCGATCGCAGCGCTCGCTCCAAGCGTGATCGCCTCGCTGACTCCGGCGCAGCTGAGCGGTCTAACCGAGGCGCAGATCGCCGTGCTGACGCAGGCACAGATCGAGGCGCTCTCCGACACGCAGTTGGCCGCACTCTCGGGCGGCCAGCTCGCCGCGATCACGGCGGATCAAGCGTCCGTCATCGGGGACGGCCAGGTGGATCTGCTCGCACCCAATCAGATCGGGGCGCTCGACCCGACGGCGATCGCGGCGTTCGACCCCGGCGTGCTCGGTGCGCTCACGGCGCAACAGATGAGCGGGCTGACCGCCGAGCAGATTCAGGCCTTGTCGGACGTGCAGGTCGGGGCGATCACGCCGGACGGTGCCGCGGGTATCACCGCTCAACAGATATCGGCCTTCTCGCCGGAACAGATTGGCTCGTTCAGTGACGCCGCTGTCGATGCGTTGACTGCCGCGGCTTTGTCCGCACTTTCGCTCGCGCAGATTGCCGTCTTGAGCGAAACCGCGGTTCAGGACCTTTCGGCGGACCAGATGAGCGCGTTTTCGCCGGCGCAGCTGCAGTCGTTTAGCGACCAGCAGGTCAGCATGATCAGTGAGTCAGCCGTCAGCGGCATCACGATTGCGGCGATGCAGTCCCTCGGCGACGAGCAAATAGCCTCGTTCGACACGATGACGATCGCCGGGATGACGACGGCGCAGCTCCAAGCGCTTTCTCCCGATCAGGTCCAATCGCTGACGGCCGCCCAGTTGGAGGGGACGTTCCAGCGCGGAAACGGCTACGTCGGTGGCCCCTCCGCGTCGCAACTCGATGAGGTCGGGGCGAGGTTCATCGACGAGCTCACGCCGCAGCAAGTCGCCAACATCCAGTCGTCGGTCATTGGCGAAATCGCCGACAGCACGCTGCAAGAGTTCACCCCCGCGCAAGTCGCCGCATTCACGTTGCCGGATGTCGAGAGCTTGCGTCCCGACCAGGCCGCAGCGCTGACCGATGACCAGTTACAGGCGCTCTCCGACCTTCAACTCGGCCTGATGGGTGACGCAGATTGGAGCGCCCTCAGCCCGGAGCAGACAGCGCTGCTCACGCCGGCGCAGGTCGACGACCTTGGGCCCGACCAGATCGGCGCGCTCTCGGCGGAGGCGTTTGCCGCGCTGAGCTCGCCGGTATTGTCGACGCTCACGGCCAGCCAATATTCGGGCACTACCGCGAATCAGTTCGCGGCCGTTTCCGACGTTCAGCTCGGAGCGCTGACCGACAGTGTCCTGGGCTCCCTCACGGGCAGTCAGGTCTCGGAGCTCACGGCGGGTCAGGTCGATCTCTTGACGCCCGACCAGGTCGGAGCCCTGGATCCTGATGCGATCGCGAGCCTGGATCCGTCGGTCATCGCCGCGCTCTCTCCGGCGCAACTCGGTGGCGTCACGGTGTTACAGGCCGACGCGCTCACCGCTGCGCAAATCGGCGCCATGAGCGAGCCGCAGCTTGACGCGTTACCGGTCGCGGACCTGCAGAGCCTCGGCGCGGCTCAGCTGCAGGCGATCGATCCCACCGTGGTCTCGCAGCTCGATGACTCGACCGTCGAAGCTCTGTCAGCACAGCAAGTCGCCGATCTGACCGAGACGCAGTTACAGGTGCTGACGTACGATCAAATTGGAAGCCTGACCGGAACGCAGCTGACGTCGTTGAGCGGGAGCCAGCTCAACAGTTTCCTGGCGACGCAGGTACCCGGCATCGATTTCGAGGCGTTTCCGGCGCTTACCGACGAGCAGGTGGCGGAACTCGCGCCGACGACGCTCGCCGAGTTCACGACGGGGCAGGTCGCGAGCTTCAGCGGAGAGCAGCTCGCACAATTCGAGGCGCCCCAGGTCGCAGCACTGTCGGCAGCCGACCTTTCGTCGCTTACGTCCAACGCGATCATTGGTCTGACGACGGCGCAAATCGCCGAGCTCTCGACCATGCAGTTCAGCGGCTTCACGAGCAACCAACTCACCGAGCTGAGCCCGACCCAGGTTGCGGCGATTTCCGAAGGCGTCGTCGACAGCCTCGCCGCGGCCGATATCGCAGGCTTCAGCGGCGCCGCGCTCGCCGCAATGGCACCCGACACGTTCGCCTCTCTCGACGCCGACCAGCTCGGATCTCTCACCACGCAACAGGCCCCGGCTCTCACGACGGCCGAGGTCGGAAGCCTCAGCGAACCCCAGGTCGGCGAAATCGGCGTCTCCGTGCTTTCATCGTTGGCGCCGACCGCGTTGGCCGAAACAGGCGCCGTCGTCGACCAAGAGTTCTCACCGAACGTCATCGCGTCGCTCTCGACGTCGGACGTCGCGGCGCTTACGAACGCGCAGCTCCAGGGTTTATCCTCGGCCCAGGTCGGCGCGATCGATGCGCAGCAGCTGGAGGCCCTGGCGCCCGAGCAAGTTGCGGCCCTCGGTAGCAACATCTCCTCCCTCGATACCGCGACGCTGTCAACGCTGAATGACCAGCAGGTTGCCGCGATCGACCCGAGTGCCGTGGCCGCGCTTAGCGCCATTCAGCTGGCGGCCCTCGGCGAGGACAACATTGCGGCCCTCTCGGGCGACCAGCTGTCTGTGATCAGCAGCGCGCAACTCCAGGCGCTTTCGGCGCTCGAGGTCGCGAGCATCGGCGAGCTCTCGTCGCTTTCCACGACGGCGTTGCGTTCGCTCGACGAAACGCAGACGGCGGCGCTCAGCAGCGCGCAGCTGTCACAGCTTACGGGCTCGAACATCAACGACCTGCCAGCCGCGCAATTTGCTGCGCTCAGCGCGGAACAGGCGGCGTCGCTCTCGGCCGATCAGGTCGGAGCGATCGACGCGGAAAACTTGGCGAACGTACAGGGGAGTGCACTGGCCGCGCTCTCGGTAGCGCAGACGCAAGTCCTTTCGGCGGCGCAACTCAACGGTCTGAGTACATCGCAAGTCGAGGCTCTCGGCGGCGCGCAGATTCAATCGCTCGATCCTGAGGTTCTCGCTGACCTTCAGCCGCGCATCATCCGTGCGTTGAGTGCATTGCAGATCCAGTCCCTCACGCTGGAGCAGCTCGCGGCCTTGACCCCAGGGCAAGTCGCAGACCTCAAGACCGATGCGGACCTCGCGACGGACCCCGACGATGCGGCTGTCGTCGATCTGACGCCGACCGAGTTGAGCAACTTTACCGCCGTCCAGCTGCAAGCGCTCACACCGTCGGAAGTAGCCTCGTTGACGGGTCCTCAACTGCAAGCGCTGAGCAACGCTCAACTTGCCGAGTTCCTGCCGATTCAGCTCCAGTCGTTGTCGCTGACCCAGCTGAACAGCCTGCTGCCCTCCCAAGCTGCCGCACTGGTCGTTCCGCTCGCGACGCTCGGCTACGAGCTCGAGGACATGGGCGAGAGCGGTTCGGTGAACGGCGGCGATTCCGCGACAGAAGGCGGTGCGCTCGTCGCGGGCGACGAATCGGGGCCGTCCCAGCCTAGCTTTGTCATCGTCGACGACACCGGGGGCTCGCAGACGCTGGCACTCGCGAGCAGCGCTCTTGTCGCGGACGGGGACTTCACCGCCACCACGAGCGGCGGAGGTACCCTTTCGGCAGCGACACCGCCGGTGGGTTGGCCAGCGTGGTCGCCGCCGGCTGGGTCGGATCTGCCCATCGCGTCCGCGATGTATCCGGTCATCGACGCGGCGTTTCGGAGTTGGATCTCGACCGTTCCGGGCTATGGTTCGGGCGGCGAGAGCGAGTACGACGCGATTTCGTACGTCTACGACCAGCTCGATGCGAGCGGCCAATTCACGTCAACCGAACTGAGCGCCGCAGGGACCGCGCTCGCCGGAATCTTCAATTGGGGCTCGATCGAAGATCAGGACAACGGCAACACTGGGGGAATGGAAAACGCGGTTCCCGGGTGGTCGTTCACGGTCATCCAGGCCGTCGCTCCGGTCGCGCAAATCACGGGCACGCCATTCACGGGTCTGACGGGTGTCACGAACGATCAGCCGGGTTGGTACTACGCGGCGGATCCGAACGACCCGACGTTCCAAATCGGCTACGACGTACAAACCGGCGAATGGGACTTCGAGAATTCCACCAACGGTCAGGGCGTCGTGAGCTCGAGCCTGGGAACCGCGATGTCGTATGATCAAGCCTACCAGCTCTACCAAGCGGCGTACAACGATGCGCCGGCGGAGAATCCGCCGCCCGAAACCTATACCGTCGCCGGCTTGACCACGGCGCCGGCGAACGGCGTGCAGACGTTCACCAACACCGGATCGTCGGCCTCATTGTTGGGCAACACCGGCGTGCTGTCGGATCCGGGTGACTCGACCGTGTTCGCGCCGCCCGGCACGAGTGGTGCTGCCGTCATCGGGTCGAACGGAAGCGTTTCCCAGACGATCAGCGGTCTCACCTCAGGCCAGTGGTATGCCCTGTCATTCTCAGCGATGACGTCTATATTCGACGAGCTGGCCCAAGGGAGCGATCAGCCGAGCCAAGATCTCGGATACCAGTCCGCGGCGCCACAGACGATCGAAGTGACGTTGGACGGCCAGGCTCTCGGCGTCTTCTCGACCGGTTCGAACGGCGATGTGAACCCGTACGGGACCTCGGACTGGCAAGAGTTCGCGACCGCGGCCTTCGTCGGCACAGCCGGATCGCACGTCTTGACGATCACCGGCATCGCTCCGGACGGGGCATCGTCCTCGATATCGCTCACGAACTTGCAATTGCTGACCGTCACGCCGGCGGATACACCGCAGGAGCCACCGGGTGCGATCTCGTCGCTCTCCCCAACGGCCATCTCTCAACTCGCGCCGCTCCAGCTGGTCGCAGCAAACGATGACGACCTCCAGAGTCTCGACCAGGCACAGTTTCAGGCGATAACCCCACAACAGATCGCGTTCTTCTGGGGCTCGCAAATCGATCGTTTCACGAGTACGCAGCTTTCTTGGCTCACACCGACGCAGATCGCCGGCCTCGGCGCCGATCAAATCGGCTGGCTCGGAAGTACGGTGCTCAATGGCTTCGGCTCGGGACAATTAGGGGCAGTTTCGTCGCTTTCGACCATCTCGACCTCAGATTTGGCGAACCTCTCGACGAAGACACTCGAGACGTTCAGCGCGCAGCAGGCAGCGACACTCACGCGCGCACAGCTCGCGTCATTGGCCCCACAGCAGTTGGCGGCGCTCAATCCGCAAGCGTGGGGATTGTTCGATGCAGCGCAGGTAAACGGGTTGACGGCGCACCAGCTCGCAGCTTTGTCTCAGTCATCTATTGCCGCAATAAGCAATGCAGCGGCGTCGGGCCTTTCGATCGGAGGCGATGTCCAAGCCTGGGCTTCCGCTCCGGTCGCGGCGGCGACAATGGCGCCCTTGGCATCAATCAGTGGCAACGTCTCGCAGCTTTCGACGAGCGGAACAGTTGCGGTCGCACTGGCTACGGCCGGGAGCGTCGGCGGCGGAGGTGCCGGCGCAGCCCAACTTTGGAACGGCGAGAGTTGGGTGCAGTTGCAAGGTACCTGGTCGCAGGTGCTCGCAGGGCCGGACGGATCCATATGGGGAGTCACCTCCGCTGGCGAGGTCGAGCGTTACGTCGTCGACCAATGGGTCGACCAGGGGCTCTCTGCGAGTAACATCGCCGCTGGGCCCGATGGCGCCGTCTATGCGGTAGGTTCCGCAAATACGGCCGGCGGGAACATCTACGAATGGAACAATGGAAAGTGGAGCGATCTGTCGCTCTCTGCATCACAGATCGCCGTCGCTTCGGACGGTTCGCTCTGGAGCATCGGGGAAGATGGAAATGTCTACCATGAGGTAAGCGGCTCCTGGATTTTGGCAGGCGCGAGCGCGACGAGCATTGCTGCCGGAAGCGGCGGAAGCGTACTTATTATCGGGCAGCAAAATACTGCTGGCGGGAACGTCTCCGAGCTGACTAGTACCGGATGGAATGCTGATTCGCAGATCCTAGCATCGGTCGAGGTCGACGCGTCAGGATCCGTAATCGGAATCGATTCGAGCGGCGATGTCCTACAGTTGCAGAATGACGGTAGCTGGAATGCGGGCGTCGGTAACCCGATCGGCGCGTATTCATACACTACGTCGGGGTCGCCGGGGCAGAGCTCCGTGGCCAATGGAGCGTATTCCGCACTCGAAGCTCTCGCCGCACAGTACACAGATGGCGCTTCGAGTGCTCAGTTCGGTGAAGCGTTGCAGCAGGTATTGGACGCCATTGCGTCCGGAACCGCGTCGGCCGAGCAGTATCAGCTCCTCAATGGGATCGCGAATGCCATAGCCTACGGCAATGCGGACGGGCCGACGTTCCGCGGAGCCAGCGGCGTGGCGGGCCTCGACGGTGCTAACGCCGTGGCGGCGTTAACCGCAGGTCTTGTGCTCTCAACTGGCGTCTCGGTCGACCCGACGACGCTCGCATTCCTCTCAGCCGGTGCTGCAATTCAAGTCGCCAGGCAGCTCGGCGGTGCGACTCCGGTTGAGGTTGCGTCAGTACTCAGTCAGACAGAGGCGCCCTCTTTCAATCCCGTTTCTGATTTGAGTACGAGTGCTGCGGCGTCACTCGGCGCCCAGGCTGCGCCGGCGTATAGTGCCGCCGCCGCTGCTATAGCGCAGCTAAGCGACTCACAAGGCGACGTTTCAGCCGCCGTGAACTCGGTGCTTGGCCAGCTCTCTCAGAACGTAGCGCTTGGCGCTCAAGGAGCCGCGAACATCGCAGCTCTATCGATCCAGCAAGTCGAATGCTTGACGTCAAGTCAGCTCATCGCGCTGACGGCAGACCAGCTCGGGGGACTGACGTCCCATCAGTTGAGTAGTCTCTCGATCGCTCAGATCAACGCGCTTCTACCGGGCCAATTTGGCAGCTTGAACGATGACCAGCTCGAGGCGTTCACGACAAGTCAAATCGCGGGGCTCTCGGCCGGCTTATTAAATGCGCTCAATGCAGATCAGATTGCCGCTTTGTCGACGCCACAAATTGAAGCATTGACAGCAAACCAGATTGGCGGCCTGTCCGGTGACTTTATCAACGCACTAAGTGCGGCGCAGATTCAGAGTCTTTCGTTCGCACAGATCGGTTCATTCGGTTTGACGCAGATAAACGCGCTCTCCAATGACCAGACGTTCGCGCTGTCAAGTTCGCAAATCGAGAGTTTTGATCCGGTTGCACTACAACAGTCGATTTCGCAGTACTCTGGCGTCGGCGGTACAGTGCCGACGGAACCTATTTCGGTGTGGAACCCACCCAATCAGGCGCCGACGGTCGCGACGACGGTCCTCGTAACCAACGCGACCTTCGTATCGGGAGACTATTCGCAGGTTCTCTCAGTTCTCAACGGTTCGAACCTCCAGATTCAGCTGTGCGCCCATTGGATATTTGGGGATGACTCAGCCTCGTACGGCTCGGTTAGCGGGACCTCTCGGATTGATACGGCTTCGCTTCATACGTGGATTCAGATCTCTAGTGTCGATCAGTCCGGAAATACTGAGACTTTCACCCTGGGGTTCTATCTGGATCCACAGACTGGGAAGCTCTACGGTGCGTTCAACGGGGACTTACAAACTGCAAGCACGCCGTATGACGATAGGGACGTCATCGTGCCTCTGAATTTGGCGCCGCCCCTTGCCCCGATGGGGCAGCAGCAGAAGACGCTGAAGCAGATGGCCATCGACATGGTCAATGAGATGTTGAGATATAATGGGCAGCTGAACTACGATAAGCTTCCCAATGGCTCGACCACGTTCAACAGCAATTCAGGGACATCGACGCTTCTGACCGTAGCAGGGTGCAACACTCACGGCTTGGAGGTTACATTCAATAATGATGTAGAGAATACGTGGCAATACCTTCCTATTCCGGTGGCTGGAGCTACGGTCGCACTTGACAGCTGGGACTACGAGGATGGTATCGCCGCGCCGTTCATTCAGTGGGCGCCCGGCTGGAACCAGAAATTTCCGACTTCCAGCGGTATTTCGTTCGCTGGTCTCACTACGACCATCAAGACGATAACGACCAACCCAGTACAAGCGCTACTGGCTAGTCCATATCTACGGAATCTCATTCTGGGAAGCGGTCTCGGGGGCGCATTTTCGACGGCGGCAGATGACTTGGAGACGCTGTCCAAGCTTGTCGCGGGGGTCGAGCAGATCAAGAAAGGGGGCCTGCTGAACATTCTCTCGGGCGGATTCGATTTGGCCCAGGTCGCAGTACAGGCCGGCATTCTCCCGGAGACGCTCAACGGCGTTCCCATTGAGCAGGCAGTCCAAAATTATGGGCAGGCGCTGCAATTTCTGAGTGGGCTCCCAGGCCTCTACGCTGCTTACGAAGAGGGAGGCGTTAACGGTGCAATCCTGGCGGGGACCGAGACCGAAGGGATGCTGTTGGCCGCTGCACCAATGATTGCGGAGATCGCGCAGGATGGCCTGATACCGTTCTTGGATGGCACTGGTCTCGGGGCGTCCCCTGCTGAACTTGCGGCGGTGAGCAGCACGTTCTTGCCTATTGCGGTGGGCGTGGCCTTGATAGTGCTCGTACTTGGCGGTAGTCACGACAATCCTGCGGAGATGCCCGACAAGTACGATACAGCGCGGTACACAGAGTACATCGGCGAGCTTCAGGGGGATGCGTCCACCGCATACGGACCCGCTTATGACCCGACAACAGACCCGGTGCAGTCGTTGCTAGGCGGCCTTCCGATGCTCCAGTACATCGAGGACTGGGTGAAGGCGAATCTTTCCTCGTCGAATTCCGAAATTGCGAACCTAGCGCAACAGCTCTATGGCGAGTACGGGGACACTGGAGACGGTCAACTTGCGTTCCAACACGATATTGCGAACGAGTCCGTCGTAGGCGGGACGCTCTCAGGAACCTATGTGACGCTCCACGCAGATGCGGGGCAGGCGGTTGGGGAGATTCAGATGTTGGAGGAAGCGGTCCAGCCGGCACCGGAGCCGACGTACGGAGGACTCGAGTGGACGGCGTTCATGCTGCCGGATGGATCGACAGGATATTGGGCTCCGAACGGGGCTGGCGATTATTACTATTATGGACCCGATGGAACGTTGTATCTCGATCCCTATCCGGATGCGGTGCATTCCGGCGACCAAGGAAATGCCGTCGGCAACGTCGCGACGTATGATTTCCCTCCGTACAGCCCGTCATTGCCAGCGCCTGCCGAAGACTACGGCGGTCTCGATTGGACGGCGTTCACGCTCCAGAACGGAGGCGTCGGCTACTGGGCGCCGGACGGGTCCGGGGCGTACTATTATTTCGGCCCGGATGGCACTTTGTACCATGATCCATACGCGGGTGAGGTACAGCCCGCCGACCTGGACAACGCGGTGGGCAACGTTGCGACGTATCAGTTCCCGACATCTCCGTGATTCCGGAGCACGAAGGCGTTGTGTGTCTGGCCGCTCGGTTCGCGCCCCATGACTCATCGCGCCCGCACCCTCGCGTTGTGCGCGGCCGCCCTATCTACCTTGATCCTGACGCGACTCACGTACGGTCTCGAAACCTCATATTGGACGGACTTCGCGCGTTTCGATGTTGCGCTGATCGTGACCGCTACCGCGGCGTCCGTTACTGTGCTCGGAGATCAAGGAGTCCGATGGCGGTCATGTTTGGCCGTACTCGGCATATCCACGTATCTGCAAGCTGCCGAGGCAGCAGTGATGGTGAGTTCGGGGGCACACTGTGGAACGGCAAGTGGCGACTTCACGTTCGGGCTCGTGTTGGGCAGCCTGGTACTTGCGGAAAACCCGCTCGTGTTGTTCCTCGCGCTGGGCATTGCCTACGTTCTAACGCGCTTCGTCCTGCCGAATCAAACGTTTTGGCCCCGAGTGGCCACCATCGCAGGAGCTCTAATAGGCGTCGGTGGGATATCGGCCGCCGCCTTTTGGGTGCGTATCAGTCTCCAAGGACATCACTGTTGGCAGTTCTGAGCAGCCACTCTAGGAGAAGGAAGGCCGTGAGAAAACGTCTCGACGTCGCGGACATCATTGAAGGCGTGTCGCGCGCGCTCGACAAGGCGCCCATCGCGTTGACTTGGGCATTCGGAAGCTCCAAGCAGCAGCAAGGCAGACACATCGACGTGATCGCAGTCGCAGAGGGACCGCCGCCGTCCGAGCTCCTCTTTGCGGAGGCGGGGTACGTTTTGCACGTAATGATTGAGACGCCCCGGTCTTTGCGCGCTGAATTGGAAGCGCCCCGGCGAGCGGTGACCATTCGGCGTCTTGCTTCGAGCTCGATTGCGTTCGATCATGACGGCATCCTGACCAAGGCGGTGCTTCGCGCGCGCGAGCTTCTCAATGAGCCGCCGCCACCGTCTGTGTTTCGCGCCGAACTCGAGTTGATCCGAGATGTGCGGGAGACTTTCGCGCGGTTACCCGTGGAGGCTGGGCCTACACGAGCGCTCGGGCGCGCGGTGCTGCTCGAACGGCTCATGGAGCTGACCCACCTGCGCTGCGGGTGCTGGCCGGCGCATTTCGTGGATGCGATTGAGGCACTCAGCAATCGGGATCCTGAACTGGGCAAACTCCTTTCGGCTGCTACGCTCGACGATTCGGCTTTACGGTCGCTCATGCGGAAACTATTGGCAAATAAGCCACAGATCGCGAGCTGGCTGCTGCCGCCAGCCGCCCTTGCTCGATTGAGCCCGGAAGACGCGCAGCACATCCAACCATCTGATCTGCGTCGAATGACGAAATTGCAAGTGTTGACGATGAAGAGGGTGCATGGCAATGTTCTCGCGCCGCCAGCACGGGCGTACTTAGAGTCGACGATTGGCGCCCACTAGGTGGTCGACTAAGACAACCGAGGCTGCTGGCACGACGGATTCTGTGTTCCGGCCGAGGGACGGCGGCGCCGGGCTCGTGCTATCGTTGGAAACGGACGATCTCTAAGGAAAGGAGGCCGCTGTGATCGCGCTTCGTAGGCTGAACAACCAAGCCATCATGGTCAACCCGGATCTCATCGAGTCGCTGGAAGCGACCCCGGACACGGTCGTGACCCTGACCTCGGGCAACAAGCTCCTGGTGCGGGATTCGATGGAAGAGATCCGCGAGAAGATCATCGAGTTCAAGCGGCGGATCCACGGGCCCGAGGGCGCGCCGACCGGGCGCTGAGGTCACCGCAGGCTCGGCGCCTGCCTCGCCGAAGCGGAAGGCAAGCGGGCGTGGCCTCCGTCACACGGGCTCAATCCCGCACGCCGTAGGGCCGATAGCTACCCTGAGAGCTCTCCCGTTTCCGGTTGCCCTATCGGAAAGGCTGTACCTTGGATTTCGCGACGATCTTAGGCCTCGTGCTCGCCATCGGCGGGCTCTTTCTGTCTGCCTGGATCGGGCAAGTCGACGGCCGCATCATCTTCGCGCGTTACGAGGCGTTCTTGCTGGTCTTCCTCGGCACGGTCGGCGCGACGCTGGTCTCGTTCCCCCTGCAGACGTTCTGGCGCGGCATCACGCTGGGCTTCCGTACCGCCTTCACCGAGCCGATCTACCACGAGCGCGAAGTGATCGCGACGCTCGTCTCGTTCGCCGAGAAGGCGCGCCGCGAAGGGCTGCTGGCGCTCGAGAACGAGGCGGCCGCGCTCGAAGACGACTTCATGCGCAAGGGCATTCAGCTCGTCATCGACGGGCGCGACACCGACATCATCCGCAAGATCCTCGAGACCGAAGTCGCCTTCGTCCAGGAGCGCAACAGCAAGGCCGAAGCGGTCTTCATGACGATGGGCGGCTACTCGCCGACGCTGGGCATCATCGGCACCGTGCTCGGTCTGATCGCGATGCTCAAGAGCCTGGGCTCGCTGAGCGGCTCGGGCAACGTCGCCGGCACGCTGGGCATCGCGACCGCGCAGGCGTTCGTCGCGACGTTCTTCGGCATCTCGCTGGCGAACTTGCTGTGGATCCCGATCGCCTCGAAGATCAAGGAGCGCGCCGGCCAGCAGCTGCTGCTGCGCGAGATCATGATCGAAGGCATCCTCTCGATCCAGGCCGGCGACAATCCGCGCCTGCTGGAGGAGAAGCTGCACGCCTTCCTCGATCCGGACGAGCGCGAGACGGAGATCGAGGCCGGCGGCGGCGTCCCGGAGCCGGGACTGGCGGGCGCATAACCTATGGCGGCGACCGGAGGAGAGACCCGCTCGCGCCTCCGGCGCGCGCAGGGCGAATCCAAGATGGAAACCGCGGGGATGATGCGGTGGCTGCTCACGTACGCCGACATGATCACCCTGCTGCTCGCGCTGTTCATCATCTTGTTCGCGATCTCGACCATCTCGAGCGTGAAGTTCCAGCGGCTGGCGCGCCAGATCTCGGGCGGTTTCAACAGCACCGACGCGATCAACAACCCGCCCAACGGCGGCACGATCGGGAGCGACAAGGGCCAGACCGAAGAGGCCAACATGGCCGCGGTCAAGAGCCAGCTCGACCGCTACATCGCGCAGCGCAACCTGCAGTCCAAGGTGCAGACCCAGATCACCAAGCAAGGGCTGACCATCACGCTGCTGAGCGACAAGGCGTACTACGACTCCGGCTCGGCCGAGCTGCGACCGGAAACGAAGGCGCTGCTCGACGACGTCGCCGGCCAGATCCGCCACGTGCGCAACGACGTGCGGGTCGAAGGCAACACCGACGACGTGCCGATCGCCACCTCGATCTATCCGACCAACTGGGAGCTTTCCGCGGCCCGCGCGACGAACGTCACCCGCTACCTCGTCGAGCACGACAAGATTCCGCCAACCCGCCTCTCGTTCGCAGGCTATGGCGAGTACCGGCCCAAGTATCCCAATGACACCGACGCACACCGCCAGCAGAATCGCCGCACGGACGTCGTGATCCTGAACGGCAACGAGGGGAATTCGACCCCGTGAGCATGCTCTCGCAAGAAGAGATCGACGCGCTGGTCAATCAGCTGGCCGCCCCCGAACCGGGGACGCAGGCCAGCGATCTGCGCAAGGTCAAGTCGTTCGACTTCCGCTTCAACAAGCGGCTGGACAAGTTCTCGAACAACCAGCTGCAGACGCTGCGCACGCTGCACGACAACTTCACCCGGCTGCTCAACAACTCGCTCTCGGTCTACCTGCGCACGCGGGTCGAGGCGACGATCGTCTCGCTTGAGCAGATCAGCTACGGCGACTTCATCGCCTCGATCGGCATTCCGTCGATCCTCTCGATCTACTCGATGGACCCGCTGCCGGGCTCGGGGATCGTCCAGGTCGACCTCAACCTGGTGTTCTCGATCATCGACCGGCTGCTGGGCGGCCCCGGCTGGTACCCGCAGAAGCTCCGCGACCTGACCGACATCGAGCGCACGCTGATGCAGCGCTTCATGGCCCGCATGCTCAACAGCTATCGCGAGTCGTGGAACTACCTGCTGACGCTCTCGCTGAAGATCGAAGCGCTCGACTCGAACCCACAGTTCATCCCGCGCATCATCCCGCTCGATCAGATCGTCGCCTTCGTCTCGTGTGAGCTCAAGGTCGGCGACATGGCCGGCGTGATGAACTTCTGCCTGCCGTACCTGGTGCTGCAGTCGATCGGGCCGCAGCTTTCCGACTTCCAGTGGTCGCCGACCGTCGTCGCCGGCCGCGGCGTCACCGAAGAAGACATCGCGCAGCTGGCCCGCAACGTCGAGCGCGCGCCGGTCGACGTCAAGGTCGAGCTGGGCCGCACCGTCGTCTCGCTGCGCGACCTGATCGCGCTGCAGCCCGGCGACCTGGTGCTGTTCGACAAGCCGGTCGATCAGCCGCTGGCCGTGACCGTCAACGAGCGCGAGAAGTTCAAGGTGTTCCCCGGCGTCAACCGCGACAAGCTCGCGGTGCGCGTCTCCCACATCGTCGAGAACGAGGAGTAGCGGTGTCCGATACCTTGCGTCCCTTGGCCGACGCCATGTTCGCCTCCGCCGCCACAGTGTTCGGGACGCTCGCGGGGCGTAACGTCACCGCCGGACCGGCCCAGCAGACCGAGAGCGAGTCCTCGATCCGCGTCGAGCCCGACGTCGTCGCGACCGTCACGCGCGTCCCCTCGGCCGACCTCGCGTTCGTCGCCCGGTACCCCAAGCGCGACCTCGCGCAGGTGGTCGAGCTGATGCTCGGCACCACCAGCGAAGGCGGCGAGCTCGACGCGATGCAGCTTTCGATCATCGCCGAGACGGTGGTCCAGGTTTCCAGCGCGATGGGCGAAGCGCTCTCGACCCTCGCTCGTGCCGACAGCAACGGCATCGAGTCCGCCGTCGCCGCCGATGCCGGCGCGTTCCCGGCGCCGCCGTTCGTGACGTACATGGCCGCGCTCGAGCTGGGTGACGGCTTCGTGACGGCCCTGACGCTCGATTTCGACGTGCTCGCGCAGCACCGCCTCGAGGCCGCGACGGCGCCCGCCGCGCCCGAGCCGGTCGCCGCCCCCGCTCCGCCGCCGGCCCGTCGCAGCGCGCCGGTCCAGGAAGGCCAGCCGGTCAGCTTCACCGCGATGGCGCCCACCCCGGTGCGCGCGCCCGCCCCGGGCCACGCCAACCTCGACCTGGTCCACGACGTGCCGCTGGAGATCTCGGCGGTGCTCGGCCAGACCGAGCTCTCGCTGCGCGAGGTCGTCTCGATGCAGACTGGCAGCGTGTTCGAGCTCGACAAGCTCTCGACCGACCCGATCGATCTCTACGTCAACAGCATCTTGATCGCGCGGGGCGAGGTGGTCGTCGTCGACGACAAGTTCGCGGTCAAGATCAGCGAGCTCAACCCGGTCGTCGACAAGGTTTGACCGGCCTGCCGGCCGGAGGTGCGTTGAGATGAGCGTCGCGCTCACCTACGTCTGGGCGCTCCTACTGGTCGCTCTGATGCTGCTCGCGCTGACCTACGGCGTCCGGCTGCTCAACCGCGGCCGAATCGTGGCGGCCGCCGGGAAGCGCCTGGTAACGGTCGTCGAGTCGACCTATTTGGGGCAGCACGTGACCGTTCACGTCCTGAAGGTCGGCGACCGATACTACTTGGTGGGCGGAGGAACCGCCGGAGTGACCCACATCGCCGACGTCCCCCCGGACGCCGTCGAGCCCTATATCGAGTCGCAACGGAAGGCGCTCGGGGAGCAGCGGGATGCGCTGCTTCGTCTCATGCAGAGATTTCGCCGACCGTGAACCGCCGTACGTTCCTGCTTCTTGGTAGTCTCGCCGCCGTCTTCGCGTTCTTCGCGCTGGCGATGCCGGCGTTCGCCCAATCGGCACCGACCGCGCCGACCGTCCCGATCCCGCGCATCAACCTGGGCGTGAGCCCCGCGACCAAACCCTCGGACGTCGCGCTCTCGTTGCAGATCCTCTTGCTGCTCACGGTGCTGACGCTGGCGCCGACGATCCTGATCCTGATGACCTCGTTCACCCGGATCGTCGTCGTGCTCTCGTTCGTGCGCACCGCGATGGGGACCAACACCGTCCCCCCGACGCAGGTGCTGGTCGGCCTCTCGCTGCTGCTGACGTTCTTCGTGATGAACCCGGTCATCCAGGACATCAACAAGAACGCCCTGCAGCCGTACCTGGGCGGCAAGATATCGCAGACCCGAGCGCTCGACGAGGCGCAGGTGCCGCTGCGCGCGTTCATGTTCCGCCAAACGCGCGAGAAGGACATCGCGTTGTTCTACACGCTCTCGAAGGAGAAGACCCGGCCGGCCACCCAGAAGGACGTCCCGACCTACATCCTCGTCCCGGCGTTCGTCATCAGCGAGCTGAAGACGGCCTTCCAGATCGGCTTCGCGATCTACATCCCGTTCATCGTCATCGACATGGTCGTCGCCTCGGTGCTGCTCTCGATGGGTATGATGATGATCCCGCCGGTCTTGATCTCGCTGCCGTTCAAGATCCTGATCTTCTTGCTGGTCGACGGTTGGAACCTCACCGTCCAGGCCCTCTTCGCGAGCTTCAAGTAGCGCGATGACCTACGCGACGGCACTCTCGCTGGGGCGCGAAGCGATCGTGGTGGCGCTCTTGGTCACCGCGCCGGCGCTGCTGCTGGGGCTGATCACCGGGCTCATCATCTCGGTGTTCCAGGCGGTCACGCAGATCCAGGAGCCGACGTTGGCCTTCATTCCGAAGATCGTCGTCGTCGCGATCGCGATCTTGCTGTTCGGTCCCTTCATGCTGGCGCTGCTGACCGACTTCGCGAACCGCGTCTTCAGCAACCTACCGGCCTTCACCCAGTGACCGCGGACTTCAACCTCTTCGGGCTCACCCTGCCGCGCTTCGAGACGCTGATCTTGGTGTTGGTGCGGGTCAGCGCGATGCTGGCGATGGTCCCGATCTTCTCGCAGCAGCAGTTGCCGCGCCAGCTGCGCTTCGCGATCGGGCTCATGTTCACGTTCGTCTTGGCCTCGACCGTCCCGACGGTGGGCGTCATGCAACTCGGCCCTTTGACGGTGGCCGTCTTCGCGCAACTCTTCGTCGGCCTGGTGTTCGGCTTCGTCTCCTTTTTGCTCTTCACCGGGATCGAGTTCGCCGGTCAGGTCATCGATTTGCAGATCGGCTTCGCGATCGCGAACGTCATCAACCCGCAGACCTCGCAGAGCGTCACCATCATCGGTGAATACGAGCTGACGCTGGCGACCCTGCTCTACCTGGCGATCGACGGCCACCACCAGCTGATCGCGGGCATCGCGCGCTCGTTCAACCTGGTCCCGCTCCCCTACGCCGCGACGCCGCAGCTGCTGACGGGCGATGTGATGGGTTTCTTCACCGGGGCGTTGCTGGTCGTGCTGCAGATCGCGGCACCGGTCGCGGTCTCTTTGTTCCTGGTCAATGTCATGCTCGGCTTGATGGCGCGCGTGGCGCCTCAGATGAACATGTTCGTCGTCGGCTTCCCGCTGCAAATCGGCACCGGTCTGATCATGCTGATCATTTCGATCCCGATCATGGGCAACGTGTTCCCGGCGCTGGTCGACCAGTCGAGTCGCGAGATGGACACGGTCCTGCGCGCGCTGGGGCCGCAACCGTAATGGCACGTCCCGAAGCCACCGAAAAACCGACACCCAAACGCCGCCACGAGGCCCGCGAGCGCGGTCAAGTCGCGCGCTCGCAGGACATCGGCGGCTCGGCGATCTTCATCGCGATCGTTACGGCGCTGCACGTCGGGTTCATGCACGCCGTCGGCTCGAGCATGACCGCCTTCACGATCGCGATCTCGAACGCGGGCTCGCCCGACACGCTGACGGTCCGCTCCATCGCCGGGCTGTTCGTGCGTGCCGCGATGCCGTATACGGGCTTGATCGCGCTGGCGTTCTTTTCGGCGCTCGTGCTGGCGGTGCTCGCCAACCTCCTCCAGTTCGGCTTCTTGTTCTCGCCGGGACTGCTGCGCCCCAAATTCGGCAAGCTCAACCCGCTGGCCGGGTTCAAGCGCATTTTCTTCTCGGCGCAAACGCTGGTTCAGTTCGCGAAGCAGGCGCTCAAGCTGACGATCGTCATCTTCATCTGCTGGATGGGGATCAAGGACAACGTCCCCGTGCTCGCCGGACTGGCGAGCGCCGCGCCGCACGACATCTTGGCCACCATCGAGGGCATCGTCTTCGGCATCGGGATCAAGGTCGGCATCCTGCTGCTCTTGCTGGGCATCGTCGACTACGTCTGGGAACGCCGGCGTTTGGAGACCTCGCTCAAGATGACCAAGACCGAGGTCAAGGACGAACAGAAGCAATCGGAAGGCAACCCGGAGGCTAGGCAAGCGCTCAAGCAGCGGCAGCGGGCGATGGCGCGCCGTCGCATGATGGCGGCCGTTCCGAAGGCGACCGTCGTGGTCACCAACCCGACCCACTTCGCGGTCGCGCTGGAGTGGGACGAGCTGACGATGGACGCGCCCCTGCTGACGGCCAAGGGCGCCGACCTGATGGCCCGGCGCATCCGCGAGCTGGCCAAAGAGCACGGGGTGCCGCTGGTCGAGAACCCGGCCCTGGCCCGGACCCTGTACGCCAAGGTCGAGCTCGATTCGCCGGTCCCGGCCGATCTCTACGCGGCGGTCGCCCAGGTCATCGCCTTTGTCTACAAGCTCAAGCACCGGACGATCGCATGACCGCATACCAAGCGGGGCCCCGCCGAACGAAAAGAGAACGCCGGGCCGGTGCCGGCGCGCTTACGTCGGGGCGCCAATTCGCCGATGGTAGTAGCAACGTGGAGACCGTGACCTAGTGGCGACGGCCGCATCACCGCGTCCGAACCTGCTCGACCGCCTGGCGTCGACTTCGCACGTCTGGGTGGCCGCTTCTTCGGTGTTGCTGGTCGTCCTGATGATCATCCCGGTCGCGCCGTGGGTGCTCGACCTGCTGCTCTCGGTCAACATCGCGATGGCGCTGGTCATCCTGCTGACCACGCTGTATACCGAGAACGCGCTCGCCTTCAGCGTCTTCCCGACGCTGCTCTTGATCGTCACGCTGTTCCGGCTCTCGCTCAACATCACCGGCACCCGTTCGATCTTGCTGCACGGCTACGCCGGGCAAGTCATCGAGGCGTTCGGGAACGTCGTCGTCGGCGGCAACTACGCGGTCGGCATCGTCATCTTCGCGATCCTGATCGTCATCCAGTTCGTCGTCATCACCAACGGTGCCGGGCGCGTCGCCGAAGTCGCAGCGCGCTTCACCTTGGACGCGATGCCCGGCAAGCAGCTGGCGGTCGACGCCGATCTGAACGCCGGCCTCATCACCGAGGCCGAAGCGCGCCAGCGGCGCAAAGACATCCAGCGCGCGGCCGACTTCTACGGCGCGATGGACGGTGCGTCGAAGTTCGTGCGCGGCGACGCGGTCGCGGCCGTCATCATCGTCTTCGTCAACATCATCGGCGGCTTCTTCATCGGCATCTTCCAACAGGGGATGACGGTGGTCGAAGCGCTGCAGCGATTCACGCTGCTGACGATCGGTGAAGGTATCGTCACCCAGATCCCGGCGCTGTTGATCTCGACCGCCACCGGTATCATCGTCACCCGCGCCGCCGCCGAAGGATCGTTCGGCCACGATCTCTCCAAGCAGCTGGTCCAGGATCCGCGCGCGCTGGCGATCGCCGCCGGCCTGCTGATCATCTTCGCCTTCTTCGGTCTGCCGCCGTGGGCGATGCTGATCATGGCCTCGGTCCTGTTCTTGCTGTTCTTGCGCTCGCGCTCGCAGCAGCGGCTCATGAAAGCCGCGGAGACCAAGGGTGTCGGCGGCAAGCCGGGCGCGCCGGGCGTCAGCGGTTCGACCGCGCAGCCCGCGGTTAAGCCGGCCGAGTCGGTCGTGCCGCTGCTCTCGTACGATCCGATGGAGCTGGAGATCGGCTTCGGCCTGATCCCGCTGGTCGATGTCTCGCAGGGCGGCGACCTGCTCGAGCGCATCACGATGATCCGCCGTCACGCCGCGCGCGAGCTGGGCATCGTCGTCCCGCCGATTCGCGTGCGCGACAACCTGCAGCTCAAGCCTTCGACGTACGTGGTGAAGATCTACGGGCTCGAGGTCGCGCGCGCCGAGGTCATGGTCTCGCGCTTGCTCGCGATGAATCCCGGCACCGCGACCAACGGCATCGACGGCATCCCGACCACCGAGCCTGCCTTCGGGCTGCCCGCGCTGTGGATCGCCGAGAGCGCGCGCGGCGACGCCGAGCTGGCCGGCTACACGGTCATCGATCCGACCTCGGTCATCGCGACGCATCTGACCGAGATCATCCGCGGCCACGCACCCGATCTGCTCGGACGCCAAGAGACGAGCGCGCTGCTCGACAACGTCAAGCAGCACTACCCCGTCGTCGTCGAAGAGCTGATCCCGAGTCTGCTCACGGTCGGCGAAGTGCAGCGCGTCTTGCAGAACCTCTTGCGCGAGCGCATTCCGATCCGCAACCTGCTGCTGATCCTGGAGAACCTCGCCGACGGCGCGCGGCAGTCGAAAGATATCGATTTCTTGACCGAAAAGGTCCGCGCGGCGATGGCGCGCCACATCTGCGCCGAGTACGCTGAGAACGGTATGCTCTCGGTCATCACCGTCGACCCACGACTCGAGTCGCTGCTCGCCGAGGCGGTCCGCCGCGGCGAGGACGCCTACGCGCTGCTCGACCCGGGGACGGTGGCGAAGATCTACAACTCGCTGACCCGCCAGATCCAGACGGCCCAGCAGACCGGCCTGCAGCCGATCGTGCTGACCTCCCCCTCGACCCGTTTGGCCCTCAAGCGGCTCACCGAACGCGCCGCGCCCTCGCTGGTCGTGCTGTCCTACAGCGAGATCGCCCCCGGCCTGCGGGTCGAGTCGATCGGCCAGGTCTCGACGACCGACGAGCCGGCGGTGGCGGGATCGCCGGTATAAGCGATGCTCCGGATGCTCGGCTTGGGCCCCAAGCCCCTCTCGCAGCAGATCAAGCTCAAACTGCCGCAGGTCAACACCTTCGTCGACGTCGCGACGACCGGCAACGGTCCCCGCGGGTCGGTCTGTGTCGAGTCGGTCAACCCCAAGGGGCTGACCATCAGCGGTTTACCGGGCCTGGCGGCAGGCCAGACCGTGGTCTTCTCGTACCAGAACGCCCACGGCCGTTTTCGCTTCTCGAGCCGGTGCTCGGGGGTGCGGGGCGCGCACGCGCAATTCTCGGTCCCCTCACGGATCGAGACGATCCAACTCTTCAGCGGGGCGCAGAAGCGCTCCGCCGTCCGTCTCGACGCCACGGTCCCGGCCCAGTGGCGCTTCGCTCCGGGTGGGAAGGGGTCGGGCGAGTACGTCCGTGCCTCCCTCACCGACATCAGTCGCTCGGGCGCCTCGTTGATCGTGGATCGGGAGGTGAAGAAGGGGACCTCGGTCGAGGTCCGGTTTGCGGTCAGCACCACCAGTACGCCGCTGACCCTACTCGGTGAAGTCATGCGGACCGCCAATATCGAAACCACGAAAAAACTCTCGCTCGGGCTGCGCTTCCACGGGGTCAAACCCGAGGAGGACCGGGCGATCATGGAGTTCATCAACAAGCGTCAAGCCGAGCGGCGCAGCCGCGGCCTGGCTTGAGAGGGCAGTAGGACACAAGGATGTCGGGGAAGCGAGTGCTCATCGTCGACGACGCCGTCGTCATGCGGATGATGATCAAGGGGATCCTCAGCAAGAACGGCTACGAGGTCGTCGGTGAGGCGCAGAACGGCCTCGAGGCGGTCGAGAAGTACAAGGCGCTGAGCCCGGACCTGGTCACCATGGACATGGTGATGCCGGAGATGGACGGAATCACGGCCGTCAAACAGATCGTCGCCCAAGATCCCAACGCGCGCATCATCATGTGCACGTCGATGGGTCAGCAGGCGCTGGTCGTCGAGGCGATCCAGGCCGGGGCGAAGTCGTTCATCACCAAGCCGTTCCAGCCGCCCAAGATTCTGGAGACCATCCAGAAGGTGCTGGCATGACGCCTCCGCTGACGCTCAGCGAGATCCAGCGCGACGCGCTCAAGGAAGTCGGCAACATCGGCGCCGGCCACGCGGCGACCGCGCTCTCGCAGCTGCTGAACACGACGGTCAAGCTCTCCGAGCCGACCATCGACGTGCTCAAGTTCCGCGACCTCTCGACGCGGGTGGGAACCGGCGATCGCACCGTGGCGGCGCTGCACATGTACGTGCGGGGCGAGGCGCCCGGGCAGATGGTGGTGCTGTTCGACCGCGATCAGGCGCTCGAGTTCGTCAACGTCTTCATCAAGCGCATCATCGGCGACATCCAGATCTTCGACTCGATCGTCGACTCGACGCTCAAGGAGCTCGGGAACATCATCGCCGGCTCGTACCTGACCGCGCTGATCTCGCTGACCGGGATCAACTTGCTCCCGTCGGTGCCGACGCTCTCGTACGGGACGATCCAGGCGGCGTTCCGCACGCTGATGTCGATCCTGCCCGATCAGGACGTGTTCCTGATCGAGTCGCAGTTCCTCGACAAGGACAAGGCCGTCTCGGGCCAATTCATCCTGATTCCGGAGACCGGGTCGCTCCAACCGCTGCTCTCGGTTTTCGGCGTCGACGACTGAGGACCCACGCCGAGTCCCTCGGCGGGTAGGACATGAACGACTTCTTCGACCGCTCCGAGTTCATCCAGTACTTCCGTGACGAGACGGACGAGCTGCTGCAAGCGATCGACGCCGATCTGCTGCGGCTCGAGCAGTTCGTCGATACGGGGACGATCGACGCCGAGATCGTGAACTCGCTCTTCCGCGCGCTGCACACGATCAAGGGCAGCGCGGGGATGCTCGAGTTCGGAGAAGTCCAGCAGGTCGCGCACAAGCTCGAGAACGTCTTCGACCTGCTGCGCAAAGACCGCATGCCGCTCACCGAGAGCGGGATCAACCTGCTGTTCGAAGGCCGCGACATGTTGACCGCGCTGGTGCGCGCGGCGGTCGACGAGGGCGAAGCGGCCCCCGCCGGGGTCGACGACTACGTCACGCGCCTGGACGACTTCGCGGCCGTCTACGACTCGACCGCGCAGGCCATCGAGGGACCGCGTCCCACCGTCGAAGAGCACGACGAGCACCTCATCCCGCTCGACGCCGCCCAGGTGGCGGCCTTCGAGGCCGAAGTCGAACGACTGCTGGCCGCCGCGACGCAGGGAGGCCCCGCGGCCGCTCCCGCGCCGGCCGTTCCGGCGCCGGCTGCCGAGGCGAGCGAACCGGTCGACGTGAACGCCGCGCAGGCCGCCGTGGACGCCCTGTTCGCCGCCGCGAGCGCGGCCAAGCCGGCCGCGCCGGAGAAGCCGGCGGCAGCCCCCGCCAAACCGGCCGCCAAGGCCGTCACACCCAAGCCCGAGGCGCCGGCCGAACCGGCGGCGCCCGCCCCGGCCCCCGCGGCGGCGTCCGCGGCGCCCGCTTCCGCGAACGGTGACGCCAAGCGCGCCGCCACCAAGAACCAGACGATCCGCGTCGACATCGAGCGGCTCGACATGCTGCTCAACCTGGTCGGCGAGCTGGTCATCAACCGCACCCGCATCTCGGACATCGCGGGGACGCTGGGCCGCGAGCTGGGCGGCAACGGCCGCTCCGACAACGGCCTCTCGCAGCTGGCCAAGGACCTCTCGGAGTCGTCCGCGCTCCTGGCGCGCACGACCAACGAGATCCAAGAGAGCATCATGAAGGTCCGCATGGTGCCGATCGGGCAGGTCTTCGACCGCTTCCCGCGGATGGTGCGCGACCTGGCCAAGGCGCGCGGCAAGGAGATCCACCTCGAGATCGCCGGTGCCGAGACCGACCTCGACAAGACGATCGTCGACGAGGTCGGCGAACCGCTGATGCATCTGGTCCGCAACTGCGTCGACCACGGCATCGAGCCGCCCGAGGTCCGTGAATCGCGCGGGAAGCCGCGCCACGGCACGATCCGTCTCAACGCCTACCACGAAGGCAACCAGGTCATCATCGAGATCGCCGACGACGGCGGCGGGATCGATCTGGCGCGGGTCCGCGAGAAGGGCATCCGCCTGGGCCTGATCACCGAGAACGACCGGCTGACCGATCGCGAGATCATCGAGCTGATCTTCACGCCGGGCTTCTCGACCGCCGATCAGATCACCGACGTCTCCGGCCGCGGCGTCGGGATGGATGTGGTCAAGAAGAACATCTTGCGGCTCAAGGGCGTCTTCGACGTCGACTCCGTGCAGGGCGAAGGCACGAAGTTCACCATGAAGCTGCCGCTGACGCTGGCCATCATCCAGGCCCTGCTGGTGCGCGTCGCCGACGAGCTGTACTCGATCCCGCTCGACGCGGTCATCGAGTCGCAGCGGATCGAGGCCGGCGAGGTCCGGACCGTCCACGGCGGCGAGGTCATCACGCTGCGCGGCCAGGTCGTGCCGCTGATCAGGGTCGGCGAGTTCTTCCGCCTCGACGCCCCGCGCGACCCCGACAAGGTCATGATCGTCATCGTCGGGCTGCAGGGCCGCCAGGTGGGGCTGGTCGTCGACTCGTTCCAGGGCGAACAGGAGATCGTCATCAAGCCCCTCTCCGACGTCATCGGCCGCATCGCCGGCATCTCGGGCGCGACCATCCTGGGCAACGGCTCGATCTCCCTGATCATCGACGTCCACTCGCTGGTCGCCAGCGCCTACGGCGGCGGCCGGGTCACCCGCGCCGAGTTCTCGGGCGTGTAAGGCTATGGTTGTCCGCCTGGACTCCTCGGCAAAAGCTGCCGATATGTTGTTGGAAGCCCCCTGGGGGAATCGAGCCTCTTCGGCATGCCGCCGGGCTTCCGCGCATGGGGGCCCCGCGCCGCAGGCGTGGGGGGCGCGGAGCCAGGGGCGGAGCGCCGTTGAACCGGAGTGTGGTAATCGTGTCTGAGACCGTGCAGGTCGTCTCGTTCAAGCTGGGCTCGGAAGAGTACGGCGTCGAGATCGCTCAAGTGCAGGAGATCAATCGCATGGTGGCCGTGACGCACGTGCCGCGTGCGCCGCAGTTCATGGAAGGCGTGATCAACCTGCGCGGGCAGCTGATTCCGATCATCGACTTGCGGACGCGCTTCGGCATGCCGCGTGCCGAGCACACCAAGAACACCCGCATCGTCGTCACCGACATCGGCGCGAAGCGGGTCGGCATGGTGGTCGACTCGGTCTCCGAGGTGCTGCGCCTGCCCACCGACGCGATCGAAGACGCGCCGGAGATGATCACGGGCGTGGACACCGAGTACATCCGCGGGGTCGGCAAGATCGAGGACCGTCTGATCATCCTGCTCGACCTGGCCAAGATCATCACCGGCACCGAGAAGCGCGAGCTCGAAGCGGCCGACGTCGACGCCGTAGCCGTCGGTTAGGGAGTCGGCGCGGTCGGCGCCGAAGCCACGCGGGTGACCGAACAGACCGCCGCCCCGAACCCCGAGATCGCCGCGTCGCGCCCGTCGAGCTTTCCGCTCGCCCGCACGCTGGTGTGGCTCGGCATCGCCGGGGCGTCCGCCGCGCTGACGTTCGTCGCGCTGCGCGCGACGATGCGCCGCGCTCCCGCCGCCGACGAGACGACGGAGCGCATCCAAACCCTCATCGAGGAAGCCAACCGGCTGATCAAGGCGCTCGACGAGAAGAAGCCCACCTAGTGGCCCTTCGGCCGCCTCGCACCGTGTCCGGGCTCGTGCCGGGCACCGTTGCGTCGGTTCGGTTCACCGATTTGCTCGCCAACGGGCAGGCCGTCGGCCGGATCAACGGGCTGGTCGTGTTCGTGAACGGGCCGCTGCCCGGCGAGCGGGCCCGGGTGCGGGTCACCCAGGTCAAGCCGAAGTACGGGGTCGGCGAGGTGGTGGCGTACGAGTCGCAGTCGGAGATGCGGGTCAAGCCGTTCTGCGGCGTGTTCGGCGTGTGCGGCGGCTGCCAGGTCCAGCACCTCGCCTACCCGGCGCAACTGGCGTGGAAAGAGCAGATCGTGCGCAGCGCGCTGCGGCGCATCGGCGGCTTCACCGACGTCGTCGTGCAGCGCGCGGTCGGGATGACGCACCCGCGCAACTACCGCAACAAGATGGCGCTGGTGGTCGACCACCAGGCCGGCGAGACGGTGTTCGGCTTCTATCAGGCGCGCTCGCACGCGCTGGTCCGCATCGACACCTGTCCGGTCGTCCTGCCGCAGCTCGACGCCGCCATCGGCGGCCTGTACGACGCGGCGCGCGCGGCCGATTCGCGCGAAGCGTTCGCGAACGCCAAGCACGCTATCGTGCGCGCCGGCGCGGCGACCGGGCAAGCCGTGCTCTCGATCACCACGGAGCGCCAGTCGCCGGCGATCGCGCAGCAGGCCGCGGCGATCGCGCGCCGCGTGCGCGGCGTGGTCGGCATCTCGAACTCGTTCGAGCCGCGCACCGCGAATGCCGTGCTGGGCCGCAGGATGCTCTACCCCTGGGGCCAGCGCGAGATGGAAGAGACGATCGAAGGCGTGCGCTACCGCGTCTCGCCGGCCTCGTTCTTCCAGGTCAACAGCGAGATGGTCGGGCGCATCTTCCGCTTCTTGGCGCCGGGGGTCAAGCCGGGCCGCACCATCGTCGATCTGTACTGCGGCGCCGGAACGTTCGCGATCTACTTCGCCTCGCGCGGCGCGCAGGTCGTCGGCGTCGAGGAGAACCCGGCCGCCGTGCGTGAGGCGCGCGAGAACGCGTCGGCCAACGCCGTCGAGGCCCGGGTGGTGTTCGTTGAAGGCCGCGTCGAGGGCGCCGTCGCGAACAAGCACGGGAAAGAAGCACTGGCGAACGCCGAGATCGTGTTCCTGGACCCGCCGCGCAAGGGCAGCGACGCCGCCACGCTCGACGCGATCGCGTCGGTGCCGGTCCCGAACATCTGGTACCTCTCGTGCAACCCCGCGACGCTGGCGCGCGACCTGGCCTATCTCGCCAAGCACGGGTACAAGCTCGGCGTGGTGCAGCCGTTCGACATGTTCCCGCAGACCGGCCACGTCGAGACGCTGGTCACGCTGCACCACGTGGCCAAGGAGGCCGAGGTGCCGCGGACCGAGCGCGAGCCGACCCCGTGGGACGAGCAGATACCGCTGTGGCCGCCCGACGACCCGTTCGCGGCCCACGAATACCCCGACTTCGTCGAGCAGTAGACGGGCGGCTAGCGCCGCGCTTGCAGGACGTTGATCCACCCGTCAGGCCAGCTGCCGTTCGGGTTGCGCATCGCGTGATACAGGCCGGCCGGCTCGTCGACGGCAAGGACGTGCAAGAAGCGGTTCCCGTCGAACGCGACGGCGGTTTGTACGCTGCGATCGAGCGTCGGGAGGCGTTCGCCGCCGATCGCGCCGTTCACGTTGCCCCACGCGTCCCAGGCCCCGGTCGTCCGCCGGATCGTGTGCCACAGCGCGCCGCGCTGATCGATCGCCGCCACGTGCAGCTCGGCGTTGTCGCAGGCGATCGCGGCGAAGCGCAACCGCCCGAGCTTCGCACCCGGTACGTGCGCGTCGACGTCGCGCCACGGCGCGGACCAGGTGCCGTTCGCGAGGCGCTGGGCGTGCCAGAGCCGCGCGTCCTGGTCGAGCGCGATCAGGTGGAGGTCGCCGGCATGGCTGGCCGCCGCCGCGACGAGCACGACCGGACCCAGTGCGGTACCGGCGCCGCGTTCGAGCGCGCCGTTGACGTCGAGCCACGGATCGGGCCAACTGCCGTTCCCGTCGCGTCGCGTCAGCCACGGCCGGCGGAGCGCATCCAGCGCGACGACCCACAGGTTGCCGCGCACGTCGGTAGTGCCGGTGACGTAGCTGATCTGACCGATCGAAGGATGACCGGCGCGCTGCACCTGCGCCTGAACGTCGCCCCACGCGTCCCACTTGCCGTTCTTCTGGCGGATCGAATGCCATAGCGTGCCGGCCTGGTCGATGAGCAGCCCGTTGACGCGCTCGTCGGAGAAGGTCGCGGCCGCGACGAGCAGCTTCGTATGCGGAGGCCCCGACGGGGTGATGCTCTCGAACGGGGTCCACGAACCGTTCCCGTTGCGCTGCGTGTGAAACACGAGGGCCTGTTCGCTGACGATGAAGGCGTGGAAGTCGCCCGACGGACCCGCCGCCGCGGCGGCGAAACCGGTCGGTCCCTGCAGAACGAGCACCCGGTACGCATAGCCGTGGATGCCCGCGTACACGTTGTAGCCGTCGGTTGCCAAGCGGGTCTCGTAGTCGCCGCCCGGCACGCCGAAGAGGCTCGCCAAGAGCACGCTGCGGCCGATCGCCCCGTCCCGCGGATTGAGGTCGAAGAGGTAGCCGTTGCTGCCGACGATGAGCCGGTCGGCGAAAGGCAAGACGTCGACGCGCGGCCAGGTCGAGGACACGGCCCGGTTCCAGCTCGCGCGCTTCCAGTCGTTGCGGTCGATACCGTACGCGTAGCCGTGAACGCCGGCGTACACGAACTTCTCGTCGGCGGCGACGCGCGTCGTGTAGTCGCCGACGCCGACGCGGCTGCTGACGAGCAGGTTGTGCTCGATCTTGCCGCCGGTCGAGATCTGGTAGACGTAGCCGTTGCTGCCGGCGAAGATCCGCTGCTGCGCGAAGACGACGTTGACGGGCTGGTAGGCGGCGGTGCCGCCGACGGCGACGTCCCAGCGGGCTCGGCGCCAGTCGCCGAGATCCAAGCCGTAGACGTATCCGTGCATGCCGATGAACAGTGAACGACCGTCGCTCGCCAGGCTCGGGCGGTAGTCCCCGGTGCCGAACCTGCTGCCGAGCAAGAGCTCGTGCACGATCCTGCCGTTGCCCGGATCGAGCTCGTAGAGGTAGCCGTTCGAGCAGGCGAAGAGCCGCGCGCCTTGGATGAGCACGGCAGTGGGCTCGAACTTGCCGGTTCCACCGACGCCCGTCGTCCAGGCGGGGCGCGACCAGTCGTTGCGCGCGATCGCGTAGACGTAGCCGTGAACGCCGACGTACAGCCGGCTGCCGTCGGCCGTCACCGCGGTCGTATAGTCGCCGATCCCGATCGCGTCGGTCACGCGCAGCTTGTGGCGCACCGCGCCGGTGAGCGGATCGAGCTCGAGCGCGAAGCCGTTCGTGCCCAGCAGCATCGCGCTCATCGGTAGAGCAAGACCTCGACGGGCTTGTAACGCGTGTCGGGCAAGCTCGTGTTCCACACCTCCGAGAAATCGAAGTCGCGCGAGGGAATCCCGAGCCGCGGCGAGGCGAAGCGCGTCAGCAGCGTCTTGAGGGTCGGCACGAAGTTCGAGAAGGAGTTGAACGCGAAGCTTTTCTGCTGTTCGTTCCACGTGCGCAAGTCGGTCACGTTCGTACTGCTCGAGCCCGCGCGATTGGGGAAGTGCCGCCGGATCGCCTCGGTGGTGATGCTCGAGGAGCCGTTGGCGAGGATGTCGAGCAGCGCTTGCTGCGAGAGATGCGCGGTGCTGCTGGTCGCCTGCACCCCGTTGCGGCCGTTGGCGCCCGTCAGGAGCGTGTCGTCGCCCCAGACTTCGTAGGGCGTCGGCGTCGCCAACGAGCTGACCCAGGCCGAGGTGGCGTTGTAATGGTCGTGCAGGCTCGCCGAAGCGAGCTGGGCGGCCGCGCTGGTCATGAACGTGAGGAATTGCTGGTACGTGTCGCCGGCGCCGGCGATTCCGGTCGCTGCAAGGCGTCCGTAGAAGGTGAGCTGCTCGTCGGCGGTCTGCGGATCGTTCGAGGGACCCATCCCGTTCGGATCGTACAGCTGCGACCCGGCCAGCCCCGGTTGCTGCTTCGCCGTCATGTTCTTGATGCGGTCCCAATCGGCGACCGGTAAGAGCGATTGGCCGGCGGCCCACTCGACGAACCACTGCATCACGAGCGTCTTGTTCACGAGGTGGCCGGCGGCGAACGAGTCCTGGAGAAAGTGATCCGCATAGCCATGGAAGACCCAGGCGTCGTGCGTGAGCCGAGCGCGTTCGCCGCTGTCGGGCGCGTTGTGGGCACGGCGGGCGAGGTCGCGCGCGATGATGTGATTCGCCTGCCAGCGGTACCACGAGAACGGCGCGAAGTGGCAGGCGTTGCGCGCGAGCAGACCCTGGTAGTGGTCGGACCCGTTGATTCCCAGGCCGAACGTCAAGCTGTCGAGCGCCATCGTCTCGACCAACGCGTTGACCATACTCAGCTTCCACGGCGCCGCCGCCGCGCGCGCGAAGGTGACGTTCGGGTTTCTCCCGCTCCGCAGCAGCGTGAGCTGGTTGTAACCCTCTTGTCGAATGCACTGCAAGACCGGCACCGTGATCGCCGCCGGCAACGTGTCGAGCGCGATCGGGTTCGAGAGGTAGTCGGGCAGCGCGTTGAGCTCACCATAGGTGACCAGAACGTTGTCCGGTCCCAAGCGCAGCGTGCGAATCCACGGCGAGAGCGCTTGGACGTCGCGCTCGGTGACGCTGTCCGGGTTGTACTGCCATTTCTGGAGCAGCGCGATCTGGTTCGCGAGGATCGCGTCGCGACGGGACCCGTGCGTCGAAATCTCGATCAGGTCCGGCGTGGGCCCGTCGCCGAGTAGACGGTGCTCGTACGAGACGTGGCGCTGGATGACGTCGCTCAGGCCGGCGGGCGGCGTCGAGCTCGCGCCGCCGACGACGAGCCCGCCGTGCAGCGCGCGTGCACCGAGCGCGTCGGCGGACCGTTCCGCGAGGGGCGAGTCGAGGACGCGCGGCGGGTGTGTACGATCCGGCGCTGGTCGACGGCGCGCCTGCTGCAAGACGTGCACGATCTCGTGCGCGATCAGCAGCCGTCCCGCATCCGTGTCGGGCGCAAAGCAGCGCGAGCGAACGACGACGTGCGCGCCGCACGCGAACGCGTCGGCTTGCAACGCCTGCGCGAGCTGATCCGTGCGCGCGTCGTGATGGATGCGGACCGCACGGAGATCGGTCGCGAACGCCGCTTCGAGAACGGCTCGCAGCGCCGGCGCGAGCGGCTCGCCGCCACACGCGAGCGAACGCAGCGCTTCACCTACACCCGAAGGTACCATTGCCTACCCCCCGGCAGAGACTTCCGCGTGTCCGTAGGCGGGTGCCTGCCGCCCGGCTCGAAGGGCATGGACACCGGGCCGCGGGACCCCTCGACTCGGACAACCCGTTGTCGGTGGTCGAGCCGGCGGCCGGATGGTAGGCTGAGAAAAACGCTGCTTTCGAGGAGGGTCGTATGGGTGTGCTTCGCGCTGCGTTCACGTTCGTCGTCGTCGTCGCGTGCGCGCTCGGCGGCGGCGTCGCCGGTCTGCTCGCCGTCCACGGCGCCACCAGCCCGGCGGCGCTGGCGGCGCCGGCCGCCGTCGCCTACGTCCCGATCGATCCGGCGGACTACATCTCGACCAAAGCCGCCACGGCGATCGCGACCGCGCAGAACGACGCCGCCGCGCAAGCCCACGCGGCGCGCATCTGGTCCGGCCTGACGCGGCGCACCAACCAGAGCGTCGACGGCGTGCGGCTGGCGACCTACGACACCTGGTACTCGCCGTGCGACGTCTTCCCGGACAACCCCCCGGACTGTCAGGTCAACAACGCCAACCCCTCTCAGGCGACGCCGACTCCCGCGCCGGGCGGGCACTTCGCGCTCGCCGCGCAGCCGAACCCGGCCGGGCGGCGCGCGTTCGTCGTTCCGGTACAGTTCTTCCACGAGCCCTCGCTCGCGCCGAGCGACGTTTTCTCGCTGGTCAAGTACAATCGTGAGATGGCCTCGTTCGTCGGGCAGTACGCGAACGGGCAACAGCTGGCGGCGCTGATCGGTCAAGGGACCGCGGAGATCCCCGACTCGATCTCGCCGCGCGCGATCATGACCAAGCCCGTCTACGAGCTGCTGCACACGACCAAGCCGACGGTGCTGCAGGTCTGGGCCGGACCGGGTCTGAGCGTTCCGCCGAGCTCGACCAGCGCGATCTTCACGCCGGGGCCGGACACCTGGAAGACGATCGTGGTCGTCGTGCCGCCGGGCGTGCGGTACACGCCCAAGCCCGAGCACGTGTGCGTCAACACCTACGACGAGAACGGGAACGGCACCGGTCACTACTGGACGACGGCGACGCCCGAGAAGGTGGTGCCGCTGAGCGATTTCTACGCGCTGCCGGCAAACGCGCAGACGATCCAGAACGTGCAGAACGCGCGCGCGACGTTCGCGCGCCTGCACCGGCTGCGCTTCCCACGCTTGGGAGCGACCGCGAGCGCGAAGTTCAGCTGCCCGCTCGAGACCTTCGACGCCGGCAGCTCGGTCGAAGCGCTGGTCGCGATGCACGTCGCGACCGCCGAATACCCGCACGTGTGGACGTGGGAGACGTTCTGGTATCAGCCGCTGGCGAAGGGGCTGCCCGGCGCGGTCGGACCGTTCGCGCACTTCGACGCGAAGACGGCCTGGTGGACGCAGGACGGCAATCGTTTCCGCTACACGTTCAACCCGTATCTCGAGGCCGGCTTCGGGCGCTGCGTCTTCTTGACGAACACGTGGCCAGGCAACGGCGCGACGCCCGGACCGTGCACGGGGACGCTGCCGCCCGCGTCGCCGACGCCGCCGTCGCTCGCCGCGGGGGCGCCGCTGCCGGCCGCGACGAACGTGCCGGTGCCCAACCTCGGGCGCACGACGAACTGCATCTCGTGTCACGAGAACGCGACCTACACCGTGCTCGGGAGCAAGGCGAATCCGGGCCCGGGCTACGTGGCGCACGACAAGCAGCCGCAAGCGAAGGTGCCGCAGTCGATCTTGGTGCTGAACCTGTGGAGCTTGGCCAACGACGCGCCGGCGCCCCCGAGTCCGAGCCCGACGGCCACGCCGTAGGGCAGCAGTAACGCCCAGCGCGGAAGCCGTAGAGTCCCGCGTGGGAAGAATCGTCGCCTTTCACCTGCCGGCGCGGGATCTCGAACGCGCAGCGGGGTTCTACACCAAGGTCTTCGGGTGGGAGCTGATACGCGACGACAACTCGCCGACGCCGTACGCGACCGATCCGGGCGGCACGGGCCGCGCGGTCGCCGGGGCGATCATCGCGCGTACCGAGACGGTCAAACAACCGGTCCCGGTGTTGGCGGTCGACGACGTCGACGCGACGCTCGCGCGGCTCGAGCGCCTGGGCGGCCACGCCGAGCCGGGCGCCAGCGGCGAATTTCGCTACGCGCGGGACTCGGAAGGCAACGTGCTCGGCCTCGCGCTGCGCGCGGGGGTGCGGCTCGGCGCGAGCGAGACCGGCGTGGGACGCTTCCTCAACCTGCACCTGCCGGCCGACGACATCGTGCGGGCGACGGTGTTCTACAGCGAACTGTTCGGCTGGGAGCTGCGCGCGACGCCGGGGGCGGTGCCCTACATCGTGACCAACCTCGCCCAGCTCGACGGCCCCGGCCTCGAAGCGGCGATCGTGCAGCGCGCCGAGCCGATCAAGGCGCCCACCCCGACGATCGAGGTCGACTGGATCGACGACGTCATGACGACGCTGGCGATGAACGAGGGCCAGGTGGCGCAAGTGAACGACATCGCCGACGTCGGCCGTTTCGGCTACGCGAAGGACTCCGAGAGCAACACGATCGCGCTGCTCCAGCGCAGCTTCTTGCTGCGGAGCTGAAGAGCGCGCCGGGCGGCTGCCCGACGCGCTCTTCGCGACCGTGCGTCTTCGGTGCGCCGTCAGTTGCGCGAGGGGAAGATGCCGACCAACGCGATCTCGAACGAGATGCACAGGTACGGCTGCTGGATGCCGAACGGCACGTTGCCGCCGGCGTTGCCGAGCATCGTCGGCTTCATGGTCGTGTTGGTGGCGGCGTTGGAGTAGATCTCCGGCTTCTGGCCGTTCTGCTCTGCCCCCGGGAGGTGGTTGGTCGGCGTGATCTGGTTCGAGAGCGAGCTCACCGCGTTCACCAGGTGGTTGTGCCGCGGTAGATTGTTCAGCGACAGGCCGACGTTTTCGCTCCCGCCGGCCTGGCCGATCACGTAGGTCGAGAGGCCGAGTCCGGTGCCTTGGTGGATCGGAAAACGGCTCTGCATGTTGGGAAGCTGAAACGTATTTACCCCGTTGCCGCCGTAGTACGTGCCGATGACCGAGAACAAGGCCGTATTCGTCTGAATCGCGAGCGTCTGTCCGTTGCACAACTGCCAGCCGTAGACCGCGAAGTTGCCGGCGAACATGCCGATGGTGGCGATGTAAGGAGGATAGTACATGAACCGTCCTCTCTAGTTCCGCGAGGGGAAGATGCCGACCATGGCGATCAGGAACGTAACGCATAGGTACGGCTGCATGATGGAGAACGGCACGTTTCCGCCGGCCGTCGCGATCATGTTCGGGTTCATCGTCGTGTTGGCGGTCGCGTTGGAGTAGATTTCCGGCTTCTGGCCGTTCTGCTCTGCGCCCGGGAGGTTGTTGGTCGGCGTGATCTGGTTCGAGAGCGAGCTCACCGCGTTCACCGTGTGGGTGTGGATCGGCATGTTGTTGTAGAGCAACGTGGTGTTCTCGGTCCCGCCGATCTCGCCGATGACGTACGTTGAAAGCCCGAGACCCGTCCCTTGGTGCAGCGGCACTCGGCTCTGCATGTTGGGGAGCTGGAACGTGCTCACGCCATTGCCGCCGTAGTAGGTGCCGATGACGGAGAACAGCGCCGTGTATGAGGAAATCGAGAGGGTCTGGCCGTTGCACATCTGCCAGCCGCGTATCGCGAAGTTCCCGCCGAACATCATGATGCTGCCGAGATAGGGTTGACTCATCCGCTACAAACCTTTCGCCGGAGAGGGAGGTGGTCGTATGGTCTGTGTGCTGCGGGACACGAGAGTCTGCGGGAGCCGGTGCCCGAGGCCGGCTCGCGCTGGTTACCTGGTCTCGAACGGCTCTAGAACGAGACCGCCGAGTCGGAGACGACATAGCAGTTGGGGGATTCGCCGCTGCAACTGCTCGCGAAGTCGGTGGTCGCCGAGTGCGGGCTCCCGCTGATCTGCGTTCCGGACGGCGTGAACTCGTACAGGTTGACGAAGATCGACGTTCCCGCCTGGTTCGGGCCGCTGTCGGTGGCGACCAGGTTGTCGCCGGGGATGAAGTGCATCGACGTGAATGCCTGGAAGCCGGGGTTCACCGTGGCGCCCGTCGTCCAGCCGGTGCCGGGATTGTGGAACCACGTGATTTCGTCGGTGGTGCCGTTGTACCAGGCGACGGCGACGGAGGTGCCGTCGCGCGATACCGCGACGTATTCCGGCAGCCCGGCGACCGAGCCGACCGAGACCGGGGCGTTGAGGCTCGCGCCGGTCGTTCCGTTGCGGGTGAGTTCGATGACGTTCGCAGAGCCGCCGGTCGTCGCGTTGACGTAGATCAGCGACTGGCGCCCGTTGTCCCAGGCCAGAACCGGGATGGCCGGGTCGTTGCCCGAGACGCTGGTGATGTACGGGCTCGAGATGTCTTGCTCGACGCCGTTCGCCCCGGTCGTGACGACGATCTCGTCGGGGGTCGCGTCGTCGACGTTCGCGATGTCGAAGGCATACCCGAACACGGTACCGGAGGCGTTGTCGAGGACGGCCACGCTCGGGAATTGGAGCTCCGTCGGCGAGTACCAATTACCGCTCGCCTCGAGCGAACTCGTCCAGTTGGTCACCGACGAGCCGCCCTGCGGGATGAAGCTCAGCCACGGCGTGTCGCCGGGCGTCGCGTAGTAGAAGTTGTTCATCCCGACGGCCCCGCTCTGCGTCGCGGTGCCGATCGAGACGTCGAAGCCGAAGTTGCTTCCGGTGTTGGGCGGGCTGCCGACGGTGCTCAGCGTTCCGAACGTCTGCGTCCCGCTGTTGTACGTCGTCGAGTAGACGTGGTAATTCGCTTGGTCGGCTATGAAGAGATCATCGCGCGTGTCGAAGCGCCCGTAGGTGTAGCTCTTGGTCGTCGTCGCGAGGACCTGAGTCGGGTCGCCGAGCGAGGTGTTGTAGGTGACCAGCTCGCACGTCTCGGTCGCATTGCCGTTGCAGCCGAGCGGGGCGATGAGGGTCACTGCGATCGTCACACTCCACGATGCGGTCGAGGGCCCGAGATTGTCGCTGTAGTGGTAGACGTTGGCACCGCTGCTGTGCGCGTGCGACAACCCCGTCGACACCGTGATCGTCGTCCCCGACACCCCGGTGACCAGCGCCTTCTCGGTGAGGACCGTCGTCCCCGAGAACGCGAGCTCGTCGATCACCAAGTACTGGCCGATGAAGATTCCGCTCGCCGAACTGACGGTGAAGCTCGTCGCGCCGGCGCTGGGCGAGGAGGCCAACGTGGTGGTGACGTTTCTGGTGCCCGCCGGGTCGGCCGCCACCGCGAACGTGAACGAGGTGCAGCTCGAGCCGGGCGTCAGCGTCAGCGTCGCGCCGCTCACCGACGTGGTCGAGCCGCTGCAACCGGTCACGGCGGCGTTGTTCGCGAACGTCGGCAGTCCGGGCTGGCTGCCGAACGCCGTACCGTGCGCGTCGACGACGGCAAGGGTGTACGACTCCGCGCTCGTGCCGTTTTGGGCGAAGCTCGTCCCGGAGGTTTGCGTGTTGGCGGTGATCGCACCGGGGTTGGCGTCGAGCGTGATCGGGGAGGCGACCGAGCCAAAGGTGTTGGCATGCCCTTCGACGACCGTCGCGCTGTAGAGCGTCTCCGCGAGCAAGTTGCTGCTGGCGTCCTCGATGCTGATCTGGGTCTCGTCCGTGCCGATCGGCATCTGCGCCGTGACCGTGCAGGTGTAGTCGCCGGCGCTGACCGTCGAACACGACCCGGAACCGGGTGTGAGCGTCGAGGTCTGCGCCGCATCGCTGACGGGAGAACCGCCGACCTCCAGGACCTGCACGGCGACCGTATGCGCCGTCGCCGGAATGTAGGCGGGGCCGCGGCGGCCCGCGGCCGCGGAGGTCGTGGGCGCCGGAATCGTCAGGGTCAGCGTGGCCGGTGCGCGCTGCCCCGAATAGGTGGGCGCCGTCGAGGTGCCGGTGGGTGCGGGGTACGGCTGCGGCAGGGCATGTGAGCCGCCACCCGCACAACCCGTCGCCAGCGCGACCAACGTGCCGAGCGAGGCGGACCATACCAAAGAACGCAACTGCACGAAGAAACCTTCCCGGTCAAGGTTAGCCGCACGCACCCGGGGGCGCGAATCAGCGCGGGTCTTCGAGGGGCCCCGAAGATCGCATGGAGATCGGTTTCGCGGCGCGCCCCGGTGCTCCTTGGCTGCTTGCCGCCGCTAGGTTGATAGAACAGAGGAAAAGTGGGACTCCGGGAGCGGATAAGAGGGACATGGATCGTGCGGGTTCCCTCTCTCGGGGCGCGGCGCTCCGTCTGGTAGCGGCTCTTCCTGGAGTGCTGCTCGGCGTTGCCCCGGTCCTCGCCAACGCGCAAAGTATCGAGTCTCTCAAGCAGAAGTACCGGTTTCAGGGACGCTCGCGCGGCAGCCAGGCGTGCCGGAACTGCGCGCACTTCACCAAGACGATCGGTGCCGCAGGAACGTGTTCGGTCTTGCAGACCCGTGTAACCCGGTATTCTTGGTGCACGGCCTGGAGCCCGAAGACCACCACCTGATCGTCGTCTGTCCGCCGGCGCCCGAGCTCGGCGGAGGGCGGGTCGCGAGCCGCGAACGATTCTTGGTCATGGCATCGGACCGGATCGATATCCGCCACGTCGCGAAGCTCGCACGGTTGGCGCTCACGGAGGACGAGGTCGCGCTCTACGGCGCGCAGCTCGGCAACCTCATGTCGCACGTCGACGCGCTGGCGCAACTCGACACCGCCGAGGTCCCGGCCACGGCCCAAGTGATCCCCTCCCGCAACGTCCAGCGGGCCGATGCGCTGCGGCCCGAGACGATGCTGACCCGCGAGGCCGCTCTGGCCAACGCGCCGCAGGCGCAGCTCGGGTTCTTCCGCGTTCCCCGCATCATCGGCGAGGAGGGCTAGGTGGACCCGATCCGCGACTCGGCCGCCGCCATCGCGCGCGCGGTCAACGCCCATGAGGTCAGCGCCGCCGAGGTCGCCGAGACCGTCCTGGCGCACGTCGAGCGCGCCGACGCGAGCCTGCTGGCGTTCCGGACCCTGACGCCCGAGCTGCTGCGCGAGCAGGCCCGGCTGGTCGACGCACGCCTGGCGGCCGGCGAGACGCTGCCGCTGGCCGGCGTCCCGGTGGCGCTCAAGGACAACCTCTGCGTGACCGGTACCAGGACGACGGCCGGCTCGAAGATCCTCGAGAGCTTCGTCGCGCCGTACACGGCGACGGCGGTCTCGAAGCTGCTGGCGGCGGGCGCGCTGCCGGTCGGAAAGACCAACCTCGACGAGTTCGCGATGGGCTCCTCGGGCGAGAACTCGGCCTTCGAGAAGCCCCGCAACCCCTACGACCTCGACCGCGTCCCGGGCGGGTCGTCCGCCGGCAGCGCGGCCGCCGTCGGCGGGTTCGAGACGCCGATCTCGCTGGGCAGCGACACGGGCGGGTCGATCCGCGAGCCGGCCGCGTTCTGCAACATCGTCGGCTTCAAGCCGACCTACGGCCGCGTCTCGCGCTACGGGCTGATCGCCTTCGCGTCCTCGCTCGACCAGATCGGGCCGTTCGCGCGCACCGTCGAGGACGCCGCGCTGACCTACGACGCGATCGCCGGCCACGACCCGCTCGACGCCACCAGCGTCGACCGCGTCGCCGAGCCGACCGCGAGCGGGCTGCGCACGGATTTGCGGGGCGTGCGGGTCGGCATCGTCAAGCAGTTCGATCTGGCCTCGCTGGCGCCGGACGTGCGGGCGTGCTATGAAGCCGCGTACGCCGACCTCGAGCGGCTCGGCGCGACGCTGGTCGAGGTGGAGTTGCCGACGGCCGACTACGGCGTCGCCACGTATTACTTGATCGCGCCGGCGGAATGCTCGTCGAACTTGGCGCGCTTCGACGGCGTGCGCTACGGCCTGCGCGTCGACGGCGCCGACGTCGGCGAGATGTACGAGCGCACCCGCGAAGCCGGCTTCGGCCCCGAGGTGAAGCGCCGCATCCTGATCGGGACGTACGCGCTCTCGTCGGGTTACTACGACGCCTACTATCTCAAGGCGCAGAAGGCGCGGACGAAGTTCGCGCAGGACTTCGCGCGCGCGTTCGAGCGCTGCGACGTCATCGCGTCGCCGGCCGCTTCGACGCCGGCTTTCACGTTCAACGCGAAGTCCGATCCCGTCTCGATGTATCTGATGGACTACTATACGATCCCGATCTCGCTGGCCGGTCTGCCTTCGCTCAGCGTGCCGTGCGGCGCGGTCGTCCCCGAGGACGGGACGCGGCCGATGCCGCTGGGTCTGCAGCTGGCGACACCGCTGTTCGCGGAGCGCGAGCTGCTCGGCATCGCCCACGCCTACGAGCGCGCAACCCAACACGCCCAGAAGTTGACGCCGGTGACAGAAAGCACTATGTCGTTGCGCGCGCCCTCGGGGAATCTCGCATGAGCACGATCGATAGCGCGCGCGCGAACGGGGGGCCCCACGCCGAAGGCGTGGGGGGCGCGGAGCCAGGGGCGGAGCGCCTTTCAAACTGGGAGGCGGTCATCGGGATCGAGTGCCATGTCGAGCTGAAGACCGAGTCGAAGATGTTCTGTGGGTGCCCGAACCAATTCGGCGGCGCACCGAATACGAACGTCTGTCCCGTGTGTCTCGCGATGCCGGGTGCGTTGCCGGTGCCGAACGCGCTGGCGATCGAGCACGTCGTTCGCGCCGGGCTGGCGTTCGGGGCGGAGATTCCCGAGCACTCGAAGTTCGACCGGAAGAACTACTTCTATCCGGACATGCCCAAGAACTATCAGATCTCGCAGTACGACATGCCGCTCACCCAAGGCGGCGTGGTGAAGTACTGGCTCGAGGACGGGACGCGCGGCTCGTGCCGCTTGACCCGCATCCATCTCGAAGAGGACACCGGGAAGTCGACCCACGCCAGTGCCGACGGCCGGCTGGCCGGCGCGACCTCGTCGCTGGTCGACTTCAACCGTGCCGGCGTGCCGCTGATGGAGTGCGTCGGCGAGCCCGACCTGCGCAGCGCCGACGAAGCGGTCGCGTTCCTCGAGACGCTGGCGCGCACATTCCGCGAGCTGGGCGTCTCGGACGTCAAGATGGAAGAAGGCTCGCTGCGCTGCGACGCCAACGTCTCGGTCCGCCTGCGCGGCGCGACCGAGTACGGCACCAAGGCCGAGATCAAGAACATGAACTCGTTTCGCAGCGTGCGGCGCGCGATCGTCTCCGAGATCGCGCGGCAGATCGCCGTGATCGAGAGCGGCGGGCGCGTGATCCAAGAGACGCGCGGCTGGGACGAAGGCGCGGGCGTCACGCGCAGCCAGCGCTCGAAGGAACAGGCGCACGACTACCGCTACTTCCCCGATCCGGATTTGGTGCCGCTCGACATCGCGCGCGGCGACGTCGACCGGCTGCGGACCGCGCTGCCGACGACGCCCTACGCGCGCTTCGAGCGTTATCTCGACGACTACGGGATCGACGTCAAGCGCGCGACGCAGCTGGTCGACGACGCGCGGCTCTCGGCGTTCTACGACGCGACGGTGTCGATCTCGAACAACCCGCTGGGGACGCTGGCGTTCGTGCTGGGCGACCTCTCGCGGTTGGCGAACGAGTCGGGCACGCACGTCGCCGACGGCAAGGTCACGCCGCCGGCGCTGGCCGAGCTGGTCGCCCTGACCTCGTCGAACGCGATCAACTCCAAGGCCGCCAAACAGGTGCTCGAGACGCTGTGGGCCGAGGGCGGCTCGGCCAAGGCGATCGTCGAGCGCGAGGGACTGGCACAGGTCAGCGATCGCGGCGCAATCGAGAAGATCGTCGACGAGGTGTTGGCCGCCAACGCGCAGTCGGTCGCCGACTACAAGGCCGGCAAGACCAACGTGCTCGGCTTCCTGACCGGCGCGGTGATGAAGGCCTCGAAAGGCAAAGCCAACCCGCCGCTGGTGCAAGAGCTGCTCAAAGAGAAGCTCGGCTGATCGCGGCGCGGCGGGTGCGCGAGTGATCGAGACGGCGCGGCTGCTGCTGCGCGAGCCCGAACCCGGCGACGCCCAGGCGTTGCGTGACTATCGCGTGCGCAACGCCGAGCGCTTCGACCGCTGGGACCCCTCGCTCGGCGACCAGGTCGAACGGCACCTGGAGTGGATTGAGTACGTGCGCGGCCGGCGCTACGAGGGTCGCGCGGCGACCTTCGTCGGCTTCGATCGCGCCGCCGTCGACGGCAAACCGATCGTCACCGTCGGCCTCTCGGGCTTCGGTTCCGATCCGCCGGCCGCGATGGTCGACTACACGCTCGACGCCGGCTACGAGGGACGCGGCTACGCCTCGGAGGCCGTGCGCGGCGTCCTCGACTACGCGGCGCGCGAGCTGGGGATGCGGCAGTTCAGCGCGACCTACGATCCGGCCAATCTGCGCAGCGGCGCACTCTTGCAGCGGCTCGGTTTTCAGATCGTCGCGCAGACGCCCGGCCTGCCGGGAATGATGCGCGCGCAAGTGTTGGCGGTGCTGGTCGGGGAGCCGCGTGTCGGCTGACGGGCTCGCGGCACTCCGCGCGCTCGTCGCCGCCGATGAAGACTGCGCCCGCGGCCTCGCGTCGGTGCCCGACGAGGCGTGCGCCGAGGCGGTGCTGCGACTCGCCGTGGAGCGTGGCCTGGACGTCACGCCGGCGGACCTCGACGCCGCGCGTGCGCAGGCTGCGTACGCGTGGAACCTGCGATGGATCGCCTGACGGCCGACCTGCGCGGCTGGACGCCGGTCCACCTCGCGATCCGCAGCGGGCCGCCGACGATCACCTGGGCGCGCCTGGGGGGGCCGCCGCGCCAACCGTTCTTCGAGCTCGACGCCGACCGCGCGATGCGCCGGCCGTTCAACGCGGTGTTCGCCGTGCGCACGCCGCTCGACGTCCTCGACGCGCTGGTCGACGACGCGGCGGCGCACCTGCCGGCCGGCTTCGTCTTCCACCAGTCGCGCGCGGGCTCGACGCTGATCGCCCGCATGCTCATGCAGCTCGACGGCGCCGTCGTGCTCTCCGAAGCGCAGCCGCTCGACGCGCTCCTCCACCTGCGGCGGCACGTGCCGGACGCGGTCACGCCGCGGCGGCTGCACGCGATGCTGCACGCGCTGGCGCGGCCGGCCGGCGAACGCGCGCGGACGTTCGTGAAGTGGGGCGCTTGGCACGCGCTCGAGCTGCCGGTCCTGCGCGCGGTCTTCCCCGCGGTGCCCTGGGTGTTCGCGTTTCGCGAGCCGCGCGCGCTGCTCGAATCGCAGGCGCGGCAGCTGGGTCCCGAGGCGGTGCCGGGGACGATCGATCCGCGATTGTTGGGGATCACCGATCCGGCCGAGCTGGCGGGCGAGGACTACGTGCCGCGCTTCCTCGCGGCGCTCGCGGAGTCGGCGCTGCGCGAAGACGCCGAACCCGGTGCGTTCGTCGACTACGCGGAGCTGCCGGAGGCGGTGTTCGCGCAGGTGCTGCCGCGCTTCGGCATTACGCCGACCGCCGGCGAGACCGCCGCGATGCGTGCGGTGACGTCGCGCGACGCAAAGCAGCCGTCCGTTGCCTTCGCGCCGCGCGCGCTCGACGCGGATCCCGAGCGGGACGCGTGGGCGCGCCGCTGGCTCGATCCGCTCTACGTGCGGCTGCGGACGCGGGGTGCCGCGGCGCGCTGACGTCGCGCCCGGGACCGGTGCCTATTCGCGCGCGGCGATCGCTTGTGCTTGTTGCGGCGTGATCGCCACCGAGACGAGGAATCCCGCCGCGGCGAGCCGCGCTTCCGCCGCGTTCGGCGACCAGCCGCCGCTGAACGGACGCAGGTAGCCGGCGTTGGCGCCGTTGAGTGCCGCGACCTCATCGTCGGTCAGCGCCGCTGCCGTCGCGGTGACGGCGCCGTGAAGGTCGGTGCGGCCGGCCGCCGCCGCGTCGATCGCGCCGTCGACCTGCGCTCGGGTCGCGGGCGAGAGCGCGCCCAGCGCCGCGGTGCGCGCGTCGCTGGTCGCCGCGGCGAAGCGCGTGCGATCGGCGCCGGAAAGCTCGGCCGGCGTGGCGCCGGTGACGTGGACGGCGGTGCGTGCGAGCTGACGCGCCGCGAGCTCCTCCGCTGTGGGCGGTGTCGGCAGCCGCGGCGGCGCGGGCCGCGCGTCCGGCCCGAGGCCGGCCGCGGCAACGGTCGAGGGCCGGCGTACCGCGGCGAGCGTCGCCGGACTGGTCGGTCGAGCGCCTTCAACGGCGATGATCAGTGGGAACGCTGCGAGCGGGAGCGCGAACGTCGCTTTCGCCGTCCCGTTCGAGCGGCCCAACAGTTGAGCGAGTCCCGCGTAGAGGTCGGACTGCAGCGCCTGGCCTTGCGCGAACATCCACCCGCGCGGCGCCACCGAGCCGTTGAAGCGGCGAGCTTCCCCGACGATCGGGTTGGCCAGCACGTCGGCGGGAATGGGGTCGGGCGTGACCGGGACCAACTGCAGCTTCGCGTTCGATTTGTGCGCGACCGCGGCCGGCGCATCGAGGCCGGGGATCGCCCGCATGACGGAATGGCCTCCGCCGCCGCAGCCGGCGAGCAGCGCGGCGCCGCTGCCGAGGAGAAAAGGAGCGCGCTTCATCCGTGTGTCTCGTCCTCTCGCGATCAGTTTCGGCTCGGAAAGATGCCCGCCACGGCGATGCAGTAGTTGAGCACCAGGAACGGTTGCCGGTTCTCGTGCGCGCCGCCGCTGCCGTAGGACGTCACCATCGAGGGCGACATCGAGACCATGTTGCTGCTGCCGGCGGAGTACATCGGCAGCGTGGTCGTGTAGGCCGGGTAGGCGCCGTTCATGTTGACCGAGTTCGCGTCGCCCAACTGCCCGTCGGCGCTCGCGAAATGAAGGTGGGCCGGCAGCTCGCTCTGCGTGAGCAGGTGGCTTTCTTCGCCGCCTTTCCCGCCCAGGACGTAGCCGCTGCTCACGTGCATGGCCACGCGGCCTTGCAGGTTGGGCAGGCCGAACGTGGTCGTGCCGTTGCCGCCGTACGTGGTGCCGATCAGCGAGAACATGGCCGGGTACGTGTTGATCGGCAGCGTCTGGCCATTGCACATCTGCCAATTCTTGGGGGCGAAGCTGAACGAGAAGATGCGGATCTCGGTGAGGAACGGGGTGGACATGCGCTCTCTCCTCTAGCTGCGCGGCGGGTAGACGCCCTGCAGGCAGATGCAGTAGTTCAGCGTCAGGTAGGGCATGAGGTTGTTGTGCGCGCTGCTCGAGCCCGTAACGCCGATCATCGACGGGTTCATCGTCACCGTCTGCGGTGTTCCTGAGGTCGAGTAGATCAGGGTCGGCGTCGCGTTGGCGGGTATCGTGCCGCTCGGCGAGGCGTACAGCGCGTTCGCGGGCGTGAGGTCGCCTTGCACCGTGTGCGTGTGCGAGGGAATCTCCGAGATGAGGAGCTGCAGCGAGGCCTCGCCGCCGGTGGCGCCGATCGGGAACGTGCCGAGCGGCGAGCTGGAGTAGCTCGTCGTGTGCATCGGCACCGCGCCCTGGAGATTCGGCAGGCCGAACGTCGACGAACCGTTGCCGCCATAGTTGGTGCCGAGCAGCGAGAAGAGCGCCGTGTTCGAGGAGATCGAGAGGAGCTGTCCGTTGCAGAACGCCCAGCTCACGGGCGCGAAGTTGAACGGGAAAACGCGGATTTCGGCGACGTATGGGCTCGACATCAGGTCGCGCTCGGGTAGACGCCGTAGATGGCGATGATGAACGTGATCGCCAGGTACGGTTGCATGTTGTCGTGCGGCTGGCTACCGCCTTGCATCGCCAGCATGGCGGAGTTGAAGGAGCGGTACGTCGTCGGATGCGGATTGTGCGCTCCGCCCGGCGTGCTATAGAGCGTTTTCGGCGCGACGTCGGCGTAGTAGGCGCCCGACGGGTTGCCGGTCGTGGCGGCGTTTCCGTCGGCGATCACCGCGTGCGTGTGCGAGGGGATCGTCGCCGAGGTCAGTTGGACGGTGGTGACGCCGCCGGTTTGCGCGAGGGTGTACGTGCTCGCGCTGCCGGTCCCCATGTGCAGCGGCACGCGAGCGGCGAGGTTCGGCAGCGCGAACGTGTTCACGCCGTCGCCGCCGTACGTCGTCCCGATCAGGTCGAAGAGCGTGTCGTAGTCGGCGACCGCGAGCAATTGACCGTCGCACGTCATCCAACCGGCGGGTGCGAAGTTGCCGGCGAACAACCGAATTTCGCCGAGGTAGGGTTGTCCCATCGTCCTCTCTCCGTTACGGCTTGAAGGCGACGCCGTGCGGCGTCGAGCTCAAGTGGGTGAAGCTGGTCTGCTCCGGCGCGGCCGCGAACGGCGTGCTCGTGTCGTCGTAGCAGTAGCGGTCGTCATCACCCGGGGGGACCGCACTGGCCGTAATGTCGTAAATGTACAGGCCGGTATAGGAATTCACGCTGTCGTACACTTCGAGCAGGAGCTTCGTGTTCGAGAGCCACGTCATTTGCTCGACCAGCACCGTCGCATTGGCGCCGCCGTCGACGTAGGTGTCGCAGTTGCTCGCCGCGTCGGTGACGCCGTTGAACGGAATCGGGCCGAGCACGGCGTTGCGCGCAGTGGTGTTGTCGTAGACCTGGACGAGGCTGTTTCCGGTCCACGCGGACCCGTACGCGACGGCGACGTAGCCGTTGGGGGCGGTCGCGACGAACGTCGCCTGATCGGAGAACGTGTCCGCGCCGATGACGTGCGTCTGCGTCGCCGACGGCGCGTTGCCGCTGCCGCCGATGGTGTAGAACGCGACGCTGGGGTGATACGCGGAGTGGTTCGCGATCACCAGCTGGCTGTTGGTGGAGTCCCACGCCAGCGCGTACGGCACGTCGACGGCCCAGGCCGTCGGCGTCGTCGTCTGCGAGATGCTGGTCTGGGTACCGTTGGGGCTGAGGATGACGATCTTCGACGTCCCGGCAGGGTTGCCGGACGCCGACGCGTCGGTCTCGGCGCCGTCGGTGAGCGCGGCCGCGTAGGTGCCGTGGCTCAAGGCGCTCAGCGGGATGTCGACGGCCCAGTTGTCGCCGATGCTCCCGTTGATCGGTGAGATCTGGCGAGCCGACGAGGCCAGCGTGTAGTCGCCGGTGAGCAGATACTCCGAGAGCAGGTACGTCGAGGTCGGCGAGAGGTCGGAGAGCGCGACGCTGCCGTCGCCGCTGTCGTAAGCGACGTTCTGCGGCGCGGTGACGTCGACCGAGGTCGTGGTGCTCGTGTTCGCGCCGGTCGTGATCGCGCCGGCCGGTACGCAGGCGAGGTTGCCCGCATTGTGGCTGCTGTTGTCGGCGTTGGCGATCAGCAGGTCGCCGCTGCTGTCCCAGGCGAGGCCGGTGGGGTTGTCGACGTCGGGTTTGTTCTCGTTCGTCGAGTTGGTGACCGCGAGGGTCGGCGTCGAGTAGGCCGTCAGCGAATCGGGGCCGCCGCTCCCGCCCAGCGAGACGTTGTAGAAGTTGACCGTCCCGCTGGTCGCGCTCGTCTGCTCGACGGCGGCCAGGAAGTTGTGGGCCGGGGGTGCCACACCCGTCGCGAACGTGAACGACTTGGTCAGCGCGAACGAGAGGCCGTCGCTGCCCGGTGGGACGAGCTTGACGTTGACGGTCGCGCCGGTTTCGCTGGAGCTCGTCGGCGTGAGGGTGAACGTTCCGGCGCTTTGGTTGATCGTGAACGTCACGTTGCCGCCGGTCCCGTTGATGGTGCCCGAGGCCGACTGATAGGTCGAGGTGTTGTCCTCGATTTCGACCGTCGGCAAGCCGGGTGCGACGATCGTCTTGCCGTCGGCGTCGGTCGAGGCGGTCGTGAACGTGACCGGCGTCGTGCCGGTGTCGCCGAACGCGGTGCCGACCGTCCCGACGCTGCACGCGCCGCTGCCGGTGACGGTGAACGCCGACGCATTGGCGTCGAGCGAGAGCGAGAACTGATTGGCGACGCCTTCCTCGACCCACTCGGTCGGCGTTTGCTCGGAGAGGACGTTCCCGGTGCCACCGTTGGCGTCCCAGCTCTTGATCGCGATCGTGGCGTCACCGATCGGGACGTAGGCGTTCACCGTGCACTTGTAGTTGCCGGCGTTGCTCGGGTCCGTACCGCACTGGCCGGCGGTGTTCGGGTTGCCGGTCAGGTTCGCGAAGTTGAAGGTCTGGTCGGCGAGCAGATATGCAGGCTCGGTCGACGTGATGTCCGTTCCGGTGCCGTGGATCTTGACGTCGGTCGTCTGGATCGAGACCGACTTGGTCGCGCTCGACATGTAGCGCGGCGAGCGGCGGTTGCTCGCGCTGGTCCCCGGCTTCGGGTAGCTGAACTGGAAGACGACCGTGGCCGATTGCGGCGAGTCGGGGGTACCCGGGCTGCTCCCGTGCGTCGCCGGAACCGTCGCGCCGCGCCCGCCGCAAGAAGACAAGCAAATGCCGAGTACGCCCGCCGCTATGATACGGCGCACCATGTCAACCCGCGATTGGCGCACGAAAACCCCCTAGGAGACAAGAGGAACGCACGCCCACCCGAAAAGGCGCGCCCGGACCGCATTCTGTACGCGGAATACAGGAGAGGGCCTGCGTCGGGCCGCCGATCTGTGGAAGCGCGCGGGTCCACGTCGAAGAGAGACTAGTGATGGAAAGCCTCCCGATCGACGAGCGCGGCCTGGACGTGCTCGATTTCGGTCGTATTCGCGAGCTATATGCCGGCCAAACGCACGGCGTGCGGGCCCAGGCGCGAGCGCTAGCGTGCATTCCGACCACCGATCGAGCGATCGTTCAGACATTGTTGGGTGAAACGACCGAGATGCGGGAGCTCGCACAAAGCGGCTACGGGCTCGAGCGCATCGACGACGTCGACGAGGCGATCGCGACCGCGGCGCGCGGCGTCGCGTTGCCGGCTCGCGAGCTGCGCGCCGTCGCCGACGCGCAGGCCGCGGCGAGCGCGGCGGTGCGCGGGCTGCGCGAGGCGGAGCTGGAGCTGCCGCTGCTGCGCGCGCGCAGCACGACGTTCCGGGCGCTCCCGCAACTCGTCAACCGCATCCACGATGCGATCGACGAGCGCGGAACCGTCCTCGACCGCGCCTCACCGGCGCTGGGTCGCATTCGCCGCGGCATCGCGCAGGCGCAAGACGACGCGCGCGATCGCGCCGCGGCGCTGGTGCGCTCGGCGCGCTACGCGGCGGCGATCCAGGACGCGATCGTCACCATCCGCGACGGCCGCTACGTCATTCCCGTCAAAGCCGAGTTCCAAGGCCAGATCCCCGGTATCGTGCACGACTCGAGCGCCAGCGGCCAGACGCTGTTCGTCGAACCGCTGGAGACCCTCGAGGCCAACAACCGCATGCGCGCGCTGCAGGCGCAAGAGCAGGCCGAGATCGCCCGCATCTTGGCGGAGCTCTCGTCACTGGTCGCACGCGAGGCCGAGCAGGCCGCGATCAACGTCGACGTCTACGTCGAGCTCGATCTGGCCGCGGCGCGCGCGCGCGTCGCCGACCGCATGAACGCCGTCGCACCCGTGCTGGCCGGCGACGCGGTCGTCGAGCTGGTCGACGGGCGACACCCGCTGCTCGGGGAGCGGGCGGTGCCGCAATCGATCCGGCTCGACGAGGAGATCCGGATGCTGATCGTCTCGGGGCCGAACATGGGCGGCAAGACGGTCACCCTCAAGCTGGTCGGGCTGGCCGTGCTGATGACGGCGTGCGGCCTGCACGTGCCGGCCGTCGCGGCGCGGATCGGCGTCTTCGCGCGCATCTGCACCGACATCGGCGACGAGCAGTCGATCGTGCAAAACGCCTCGACCTTCTCCGCGCACGTCCGGCGCTTGGCCGAGATCGTGGCCGGCGCGGACGCGCGCACCTTGGTCCTGATCGACGAGATCGGGAGCGGCACCGAACCGAACGCGGGCGCCGCGCTCGCCGTCGCGGTGCTCGAGCATCTGCTGGCCAGCGGTGCGCGCGTGCTGGCGACCACGCACGCGACCGAGCTCAAGCTGTTCGGCGCCGATCATGCGCACGTCGCCAACGCCAGCGTGCGGTTCGACCCCGAGACCTACGAGCCGACCTATCAGCTCGACGTCGGGTCGCCCGGTCAGTCGCTGGCGTTCGCGCTGGCACGCCGGATGGGCTTGGCACCGGCCGTGGTGGCGCGCGGGGAAGAGCTGCTCGGCGAACAGGAACGCCACTACGACCGCGCGCTGGCCGAGGCGGCGGAAGAGCGCACCCGCGCCACCCGCACGCGCGAGGAGCTCGAACGCGAACGCGCGCACGTGCGGACGCTGGAAGAGAACGCGCGCCGGCGCGCGGAGGCGCTCGAGCGCGAGCGACGCGAGCTGGCGGCGCAAGCCGACGCGAAGCTGGCGGCCGCGTTACGAACGTTCACCGCCGAGCTGGAACGGCGCGCCGCCGCCGGCGGCGAGCGAGGCGTTCGCGCGCCGCGCGTGACCAGCGGGCAGGCCGACCTGTTGGCGCGCACGCTCGACCAGATGCACCGCGAGCTCGGCCTCGAGGCGCAGCCGAGCGCGCCACGGGCCGGCGAGAGGGCCGTGCCGGTCGGGGTCGGCGACCGGGTCCACGTCGTCTCCTGGGACCAGGACGGGACCGTCCTCGAGGACCTGGGCGAGAGCGCTTTGGTGCAGATCGGCGCGATGCGCATGACCGTCCCCAAGCGCGACCTGCGCCCGCGCGGTGGCCCGGCGCCGGCCCGGGAACGCCGCGCCGAAGGCGGCGCCGCGACGCTGGCCGCCGCCACCGGCGCGCAGACCGAGCTGGACGTGCGCGGCAAACGATTCGTCGAGGCCGAGCCGCTGGTCGATCGTTGGATCGACGATGCCATCATGGTCGGGCACTCCCCGCTGCGGCTGATCCACGGCAAGGGGACCGGTCTGCTCGGGAAAGGCCTGCAGGAGTACCTGCGCGCCCATCCCTTCGTTCAAAACGTCCGCTACGGAAACGCCGACGAGGGAGGCGGGGGCGTGACGATCTTCGAATTGCGCGCGCCGTCCGCATGAACACGAAGACGCCGCGCGAGCGCGCGGAATGGCTGACCGACGGGTGCGATCACGTCGAGACGCTCGACGAGCTCACCGCGCGCATCGCGCGCGGAAAGCCGCTGCGCGTCTACCTCGGCCTCGACCCCACCTCGCCCGACTTGCACATCGGCCACGCCGTCGTGCTGCGGCTGTTGCAGCGCTTCGTCGAAGACGGTCACGACGTGATCTTGCTGATCGGCGACTTCACCGCGCGCATCGGCGATCCCAGCGGCCGCAACGCGCTGCGCCCGCCGCTGAGCGACGAGCAGATCGACGCCAACATGCGCACCTACGCGGCGCAGGCCGGCAAGGTGCTCGACATGAGCAAGGTGACGCTGCGCTACAACAGCGAGTGGCTCTCGAAGCTGACCTTCACCGAGATCCACAAGCTGCTCTCGTTGACGACCGTCGCGCAGATGCTCGAGCGCAACGACTTCAAGCTGCGCTATGAGAGCGGCGTCCCGATCGCGCTGCACGAGTTCGTCTACCCGGTCGCGGTCGCGTACGATTCGGTCGCGATGAACGTCGACGTGGAGCTGGGCGGTTCCGATCAGCTCTTCAACTTGCTGATCAGCCGGCCGTACCAGGTCCACGCCGGACAGGACCCCGAAATCTGCATCACGGTCCCGCTGCTCGAGGGAATCGACGGCGAGAAGAAGATGTCGAAGTCGCTGGGCAACCACATCGGCTTGACCGATCCGCCCAACGAGATGTTCGGCAAGACGATGCGCATCCCGGACCAGCTCTTGCCGCGCTACGCGCGGCTCGCCGCGTGGTGGCCGGGCGAGCGGGTCGAGGCGCTGCGGGTGGGCTTGGCGGCCGGGACGGCCGTGCCCATGGACGAGAAAAAGCATATCGCCGAAGACCTCGTGGCGCTGTATCATGGACCCGACGCCGCCCGAGCGGCGCGCGAGTGGTTCGAGCGGACGATCCAGCGCGGGGAGATTCCGGCCGAGATGCCCGAGCTGCGGCGCGACGGCCGGGAAAAGGTCACCGACCTGCTCCTCGCGGCGGCCTTCGCCGATTCCAAGCGCGCGGCGCAACGGCTGATCGCCGAAGGCGGGGTCCGGATCGACGGGACGGTCGTCACCGACCCGGCCGCCCGCTGGACGGCTCGGGCACCGGCGGTCCTGCAGGTCGGCTCCCGCAAGTTCGTCCGCGTTCTCCCCTAGTGGCTCCGGCTGCGCCGAGGCCGTCGCGTTCGGGCTTCGCCCGAACCGCAATCCAAAAGAGGTACGACCACATGGCGACTCACCACACCGCAGGTCCCGCTCCGGCGATCACCTATACCCCGTCCGAGACGGTGGCCGGCCCGACGTTCACCTGCCCGCGGTGCGATCGCGTCTATCCGTATCCGGTCGACCACGGCGCGCCGGTCCGGTGCGAGTGCGGCTGGTGGTACACGAACCTGGGTCACGGCCGCATCATCGAGGAGTTCCGCCCCCGCATCGGCGGCGCCCAGACCGCCGGCCCCGAAGCCGCCGCCGAGACGGCCGCCGAGTTCACGGCCGACCACGGCCGGGGCCTGGGCCACTAGCGCTCAGCCGAGGCGCTCCGCGAGCGCCTCGACGTCCTGGGCGCTGAGCACGTACCGCTCGCCGCAGAAATCGCAGGTCGCCTCGGTGGCGGCCTGCTCGCGCGCCAGCTTCGCCAGCTCGTCCTTGCCCAGCCCCAGCAGCGCCGTCTCGACCTTCGCCCGCGTGCACTGGCAGTCGTACGCGACCGACTGACCGCCGTAGACCTTGAGGTCGAGCGCGCCGGCGACCGCGTGCAGCAACGCGTCGGGATCGGCGCCGTCGACGATCTGCGTCGTCACCGGCGGCATCGCCGCGGCGGCGCGCTCGAGCGCGCCGATCGTCGCCTCGTCGGCGCCCGGCAGCACCTGCGCGATCACGCCGCCCGCGGCGCGGATACCGGCCGGATCGGCCAGCACGCCCAGCGCGACGACACTCGGTATTTGTTCGGAGTTCGCCAAGTAGGCGGCGACGTCGTCGCCGATCTCACCGCTGACGAGCGGCACGATGCCGCTGTACGGCTGGCCGATCTCGAACGACTTGGTCACCTGCAAGCTGCCGCCGCCGACGACGGCCGCCACGTCGAACTTCCCGCGCGCGTTGAGCGGCAGGTCGGCATGGGCGTTGCGCGCGTACGCGCGCGCCGCGATCGCGTCCGGGCCGGCGCGCCACGCGTCGGCCGTCAGCGAGCCGATCGGGCCGTCGCCGACGACCTGTAAGGTCAGCCGTTCGCGGCCCTGGAGCGACGCGCCGAGCAGCGCCGCCGCGGTGACCAGGCGGCCGACGGCCGCGCTGGCCGTGGGGGCCAAGTCGTGGCGGTGGCGCGTGTCGCGCACGAGCGCGGTGGTGACGCCCGACACGAGGGAAACCGTCCCGCGCGCGGCGGAAGCGGTGACGATACGATCCATTCTCTTACGATAACCGTTCGCGGCTTTTCGCCGTTGCGGCGCCCTTTTTTCTCGATTGCGGCCAAAGGGAGCCGGACGCGCGCACGCGTATCTCTTTTGCCGAGCGAGCGGTGCCGCCACGTTTGGTAACCGTTCGGTACGACGTTCTCATCGAGGTGCAAACTAACGTGACCAAAGCCGACATCGTCGACTCTCTGGCGAACGAGCACGAGCTCTCCAAGCGGCAGGCCGGCGAGATCGTCGATCTGATCCTGGACGAGATCACCGGTGCGCTCAAGCAGGGCGACAAGGTCCAGCTCATCCCCTTCGGCAGCTTCGTGGTGCGCGAGCGGAAGGCGCGCGTGGGGCGCAATCCGCAGACCGGCGACACGATCAAGATCGCCGCGCGCCGGGTGCCGGCGTTCTCGCCCGGCAAGGGCCTCAAGGATGCCGTCGGCGGCGCCAAGCGCGCCGCGAAGAAGGCCGGCGGCCGGAAGAAGTAAAACCCCGTATCTTCGCGCGCGGGTCGGCGCGAGGAGACCGGGCAGTGGCGCAGCTTGGTAGCGCATCAGTCTGGGGGACTGGGGGTCGCAGGTTCAAATCCTGTCTGCCCGACCAACACGACGAGGCCCCGCGGCACACCCGCGGGGCTTCGTCTCGTCCGGCACAGCACACGAAGGAGCGCCGTTCAAATCAAAGCGACCTTGTACGCCGATGGCGGCTCGCGCGGCAACCCGGGACCGGCGGCTTCGGGCGCGGTGCTCTACGACGAGCGCGGCGAGGTGCTCGAGGAGATCGGCGTCTTCCTGGGCGTGACGACCAACAACGTCGCCGAGTGGACGGCGCTGCTGGCCGGCCTCAAGGCGGCGCTTGCTCGCGGCGTCGACGACATCACCGTCCGCATGGACAGCGAGCTGGTCGTCAAGCAACTCTCGGGCGCCTACCGAGTAAAGCATCCCGGGCTGATCCCGCTGCATGCCGAGGCCAAGGCGCTGCTGCGCCGGTTCGCGCACGCCGAGGTCGGGCACGTGCGGCGCAAGGACAACGCGGCGGCCGACGCCGTCGTCAACCAGGTCCTCGACGCCCACCGCTGACACCCCCGCGCCCAGCCGCACGTTGTAGAGAAAGATGCGCCGTTTCCCCGTCACCTGGCTGATCCTGATCGTCGTCGTCGTGGGCGCCGTCGTCGGCTGGCGCATCTTCTTTCCGCTCGAGTCGGCACGCTACGCCTCGGTGCAGCAGGTGCGGCACGAACGGTCGATCTTTCACGTCAGCGAGACGATCGCGCACGCGAAGGGTCCGCTCGCGCGCGAGGTCTGGCGGCTCGACAACGTCGACGGGAGATCCAGCGCCAGCTACAGCGCGGAGAACCGCGCCGGGACGCGCGTGGCGAAGTTCACCACGCCGGTCACCGGCTACGACGTGACGTTCGCGTTCGAAGCGCTGGTGCGCGACGGCGTGTGGCAGTTGACGAACCGGCCCTATCGCGGCAACACCGACAACGTCTACACGGTCTCGGTCGAGCAGCGCATCGGCGACCGCGGCGGATCGCGCACGTTCAGCTTCACCGATCCGCACTACCTCGCGACGACCGCCGGACGCCAATACGAGATCCATCTCGACAAGAACAAGCCGGTGCCGGACCTCTTGACGCTGCAGTCGACGTCGACGGCCGATCCGCGCTATCAGAAGGTGGTCGACGACTTCGCCTCGTTCGGGCCGCCCGGCTTCCGCCAAACGGTCGCCACCGCGCGCAAGAAGCTGCTGGCCTCATAGCCGCCGCTCACGCGTAGCGGCGGCCGTTCAGCTCGACGTAGCCGCCGACGTGCGTTCCCCATGGGTCGTGATGGGTGAAATGGACGATCGGCGGTTGGCCGCGGTCGGGCACGAGCTCGCCTTGCACGACGACGTGGTCGCCCGGCGCGACCGGGACCCGCGGCGCGATCGTCACGTTGTCGATCACGCGAAAGCGCGTGCCGTCCGCGCCGCGGCAGTCGAACTGCTCGTGCTCCATGCGCGAATGCTTGCCGAAGAAGAAGCGGGGCGGCGTGAGCACCGTCCCGGCGTAGCGGACTTCCATCAGCACCTCCGCCGTCCTCATCACGCGCGCGGGTCCCGATGACGAGGAGGCACGCGCGCCGAGCGCGCCGTAGCCGAACCCGTGAGGCGGCGATGAGGACCCTGCGGACCGCGCGGCTGACCCTGGCCCCGGCCGAGGCGCAGAATGCGCGCGAGTTGTGGGAGGTGCTCAACGCGCCGGATCTGCGCAAGTTCCAGGACATTCCGCGCGTGCGCGCCGAGGAGTTCGAGCGCCAGGTCCGAGCGCGCCCGAAGGCGCTGCGCGCGAGCGCGAGCGGGCGCTTCGAATGGATCGTGCGCGCGGGCGAGCCGCCGGTCGCCGTCGGGTGGGTCTCGCTGCGGGTCAACGACCGCTCCCCGCGGGTCGGCGAGGTCGGCTACAGTCTGGTGCGCGAAGCGCGCGGATTCGGCTACGCCAGCGAGGCGTTGGGCGCGGTGGTCGACGAGGGCTTCAGCGCCGGCGAGTTGGACGAGATCCAGGCCTGCATCGTGCCGGACAACGTCGCCTCACGCGCCGTGCTCGACCGGACCGGCTTCCGCGAGGAACGGCTGCTGCGCGGCGGCGCCGTCATCCGCGGGCGCCACGTCGACGTGCTCTTGTTCACGCTGCCGCGCGGCCTCTGGGACCGTGCGCGCCGCGAAGCGTTCACGGTCTCCGAGGCCAACGGCGGCTGAGCTAACCCAGCCCGCAGAGGTCGATGGCGAGCCCGACCAACCCGTCGAGCGTCCCGTCGGCGACGTTCCCCTCGATCGCGGCGTCCCGGGCCAAGGCCACCACGATCGCGACCAGCGCGTACGCGGCGAAGCGGGCCGAGGACAGGGTCGCGATCCCGGAGTGCTGCAGCGCCTCGAGGTAGTGGGCCACGTCGTCGACGGCCGCGTCGACCGCCTTGGAGCGGGCTTTGGCGACGGTCTCGTCGGCGTTCGAGAAGACGTACCACGCGCGCACCAGGCCGCGGTGGCTCAGGGCGTCGGCGGCGACGTCGCGGATCCAGGCCGCCACGCGTTCGCGCTCCAGCCCGCGGTCGACCGGCGGGGCGGCGAAACGGGTCGTCACGTCGCCCAGCGTCGGACCGCGACGCAGGATCGCCTCGCGGACCGCGTGCGAGCGGTCGGCGAAGTAGCGGTAGAACGTGCCGTACGCGACCCCCGCCTCGCGGGCGATCGTGCCGGCCGAGAGCGACTCGGCGTCGCGGTCGGCCAGCAAGCGGGTCACCGCGTCCAACAAGCGATCCCGGGAGCTGGGTCGCGGCGGGCGCGCCGGCAGGCCGGCGTCGGCGGGGTCGACGCGGCCGAGGTACGTCCAGCGGCCGCGCACGCGCCGGGTCACCGGGTCACGGAAGCTCTCGACGCGGTATCGATACGCCCGCCCGCTGACGCGCTTGATCACCTCGTAGGCCATCGCAGGGCCTCCTTCCAACAATGCTGGCAATTCTCTTAGACACGCGGTACGCCGCCTTCTTGCATTGGCAGGGAGGGTTGCCCGAGATTTTACGAGAGCAGGCCCCTGCGGAAGGCTGTCACGGCGGCATGAGCCCGGTCTGAGGCGGACAGCTTCTCGAGGATGTCCCGGACATGGCCCTTGACCGTCCCCAGGCCGAGGTGCAGCCGTTCGGCGATCTCGGCGTTGCCCACGCCGTCGGCGATCAGCCGGAGCACGTCGAGCTCGCGCGGCGTCAGCGGCGAGCTGGTCGCCGGCACCGCCTGCGGGCTGAACCGTCGCAGGACGACGTGCGCGATGCGTGGGTCGAAGTACGCGCCGCCGGCGGCGACGGCGCGCGCCGCGTCGACGACGATGGCGGCGTCGGACGATTTGACGCAGTACGCGTCGGCGCCCGCGGCCAGCGCGGCCAAGACTTCATCGTCGAGCTCGTGCATCGTCACGACGACGACGCCGACCGGATGCGCGCCGGCTTTGACGTCGCGCGTGACGTCGAGTCCGTCCTTGCCGGGCAGGCCGATGTCGACGATCGCGACGTCGGGGAGCTCGCGCAGAATGGCCGCTTCACCGGCGATTCCGTCGCCGGCTTCGGCGACGACGTCGAAGCCGGCCGCTTCGAGCGCGGCGCGCAAACCGGCGCGCGTCAGCGCGTGGTCTTCGACCAGGACCACGCGCACCGCCGCGCTCACGCCTGCACCGGGAGCGCGATGGTGAAGATGCTTCCGTGCGGCGTGCGCGGTTGGTAGAAAGCGTTGCCGTTCGACTCTTCGGCGACGCGCCGCACGATGTAGAGTCCCAGCCCCGAGCCCGCGCCGCGCCGGTTCTGTCCGCCGGCGAAGCGTTCGAACAGCGTCGCGCGCGCGTCGGGTGCCACCCCCGGACCGTCGTCGGCGACGGCGATCTCGACCGTCTTCCCGCTCCCGTGCACGCCGACGTCGACGATGCCGCCGCCCGGCGTGTGCTCGAGCGCGTTGGCGATCAGGTTCGTGACCGCGCGGCGCAGGTCGCCGCGGTCGCCCGCCACCTGCACGCCGTCGCGCGCGTCGACGTGCAGCGCGACCGCGCGCGCGGCCGCGATCGGTGCCAGCTCGCCGGTCACCTCGCGCACGAGGCCGCCGACGTCGATGCGTTCGCGGCGCGGCGTACGCTCGCCCGACTCGAAGCGCGCCACCAGCAGCAGCGTCTCGGCCAAGCGCTGCAGCTCGTCGGTCGCGACCAGACTGCGGTCCAGGATCTCGCCGTATTGCGGCGGCATCGGCCCATAGAGTCCCTCCTTCGCTTGGCGGAACGTGAGGCCGAGCGCCGAGAGCGGCGTGCGCAGATCGTGCGAGAGCGCGTACACCAGATCGCGAATGACGCCGCTGCGTTCGGCCAACGCTTCGTTGCGCTCGGCGAGCTGCGCGAACAGACGCGCTTGGCCCAGCGCCGCGGTCGCGCTGCGCGCGTAGGCGCGCGCCAGCGTGCGCGCGTTCTCGTCGAACGCGTCGGCGGTCCACGCGTCGACTAGCAGCACGCCCAGCGCCGTGCCGCGGTCGGCCAGCGGGATCGCCATCGCCGCGCCCGCGCCGATGTCGTCGAGCACCAGTCCGCCGACCGGATCGCCGTGGGCGACGACCAGCACGTCGTCGAGGTCGAGCGCGCGCCGCGCCAGCGAGCTCAGACCCGGCCCGGCGCCCTCGGCGACGACGACGTCGTCGCCGTCCCGCTGCGCGAACAGCACCGGGCCGCGATCGGCCGGCAGCCAGCGCGCGTGCTCGGCGTCGAACAGCGCGGGCGCTTCACGCACGACCGCGCGCGCGACCAGGTCGTACGAGAGCGAGCTGCGCAGACGGTCGACCGCGGCGCCGAGCTGCCCTTCGCGTCGCGCCCGCGCCTCTTGCGCCGCCAGCCGTCCGAACGTTCGCGCGCGTTCTTGCAGCGTCGTGCCGAGCCAGCCGACCAGCACGATCGAGAGCGCCGCCAAGAAGCGGTCGCCGACGCCGATCGGATCGAAGTGACCGGCCTGCACGCCGTTGATCCAGGCGGCCACCACGTTCGCGATCAGCGCGACGACGACCAGCGAGGTCGTCAAGGCGCGGCTACCCGCGAACGCGGAGAGCACGATCGGGATGTTCAACAGGATCGCGACGACGAGCGTCTGCGGCGTCTTGGCGTCGAGCACGAACGCGACGGCCAGCATCGCGAACGAGAGGACCGGAATCCAGCGTGCGCGCACGCCGACGCGTTCGGGGGCGGACGTGGCCGCCCTGCGCCGAAGCAGGCGGAGTGGAACGCCCGAGCGCGCAGTCGCTGCTCGTCGAGCTGGGCCTGGGCCCCCGCCTGACGATCTACCTCGGCAGCGCTCCAGGGGCGGGCAAGACGCATCGCCTGCTCAGCGACGCGATCGGCCAGATGCGTGCCGGGCGGCGCGTCGCGATCGGTTGGGTCGAGACCAAGCACCGGCCGGACCTGGACGCGCTGGCCGCGCGCGTCCCGCGCATCCCGCCGCGCCGGTTCGGCACCTTCGAGGACTTCGATTTCGAAGCCGCCGTCGCGAGCGACGCCGAGACGATCGTGCTCGACGAGCTGGCGCACGCGAATCCGGAGGGCGCGACGCACGCCAAACGCTGGCAAGACGCACTGGCGCTGCGCGACGCGGGCAAGTCGGTGCTGGGCGCGTTCAACGTGCAGCACCTCGATTCGGTCGCGCCGGTCGCCGAACGAATCCTCGGCTACCCGATTCGCGAGATCGTGCCGCTCTCGTTCCTGCGCAGCGCCGATACCGTCATCGCGCTCGACGTCTCGCCGCAGATCCTCGAGTCGCGGCTGCGCAGCGGACAGATCGTGCGCGCCGAGGACATCGATCGCGCCAGCTTCGGCGCGTTCAAGCCGCAGAACCTCGAGATGCTGCGCGAGCTGCTGCTGCGCACCGTCGATCAGCTGACCGTGCCGGTCAGCGCGCCGGCGCAGTCGTCGGTCGAGTTCGCGGCCGTCGTGCCGGGGATCGACTACGAGTCGTACCTGCGCCGGATGGCCGGACTGGCCGACGCGCTCGACCTCGCGCTCGAAACGGCCGCCGTCGGGCCGGTCGACGCGGACGCCTACCTGGAGGCGCGACTCGCCGTCGAAGCCGGCCGCATCGACGCGCCGCCCGCGTTCGTCGAACGGGGTGACCTGCGCGAGATCCGGGCCGCGCTGATCACGGTTCCGGCGGGCGAGTTCGCGAGCAAGCTGCTCGCCAAGCCCAGCGATCGCGACGTCTACGTCGCCGATCCCACGCGCCCGCCGATCGTGCGCGGCCCCGACGGCGCGCGCCACCCGTACGGCCACGTCGTCGGCGACCGGCTCAAGCTCGGCTACGGCAAGCTGACGATCTTCCTGGGCTCGGTGGCCGGCAGCGGCAAGACCTATGCCATGCTCGACCGCGCGCACGCGCTGTTGGCGGAAGGCGTCGACGTCGTCGCGGCGCTGGTCGAGACGCACGGCCGCGTCGAGACGGCCGCCAAGCTGGAAGGGATTCCGCGCATGCCGCGGCTGCCCAACGGCGAGCTCGATCGCGAGACGCTGCTGGAGCGGCGTCCACAGGTGGCGCTCATCGACGAGCTGGCGCACACGAACGCCGCCGGCAGCCCCTACGCCAAGCGCTACGACGACGTCATCAACGTGCTGCGGGCCGGCATCTCGGTGATGACCACGCTCAACGTGCAGCACCTCGAGGGGCTCGGCGACGCGGTCGAGCGGATCACCGGGACGCGCGTGCGCGAGACGGTCCCGGACGCCATCCTCGAAGTGGCCGACGAGCTGATCGTCGTCGACGTCGCGCCGGACGTCATCCGCCAGCGGTTGCGCGAGGGCAAGATCTATCCCGCCGAGCGGGTCGACACCGCCTTGGCGAACTTCTTCAAGACCGATCATCTGGCGGCGCTGCGCGAGCTGACCGTGCGCGAGGTGCTGCACGCGCGCTCGACGCGGCGCCACGTACGGCCATTCTCGCGGATCGTGCTGGGCGTCGCGCCGCGCGCGCGCGACGTCGCGCTGATCGAGCGGATGGGCCGGCTCTCGCGCCGGCTCGACGTCGACCTCCGCGTGATCACCGTGCTGCGGCCCGGGGAGGACGAACCGCAGGCCGTGCTCGACGCTTTGTTACACGCGACGCGCGCCGCCCGGGGGAGCTTTCTGGCCGATCGCGCCGTCGACGCGGCGGCGCGCTTGGTCGAGATCGCCGGCGCGACCGACGCGTTGGCGGTCGAGGCGCCGCGTCACGCGCGGCGCCTCTTCGATCGGCGCAGCTCGTTCGTCCAGCGCCTCTTGCGCGCCGGCGCGAAGGAGCTCTTCGCGCTGATCCCGCGTGACGCCGTCACCGCGGCGACGCCGCGCGACGGCGACTGACGGTCAGAACTCGTAGCTGAAGCCGGCGCCGACGTAGTGCCGGCTGACCGACGGCAGACCCGGTGCGACGACGATCGCGTCGGCATGGCCCCAGTTGAGGTCGAGCTGCGCGTTGCCGACGTCCTTGCTGACGCCGGCGTCGAGCCAGGTGTGCGTCGGCGTCCCCGGCCCCTCGCCGTGCGACTGCGCGTACACCTCACCGAACAGGTTCCACGAGGCGGGCATCGCCGCGCTCAGGACCAGCGAGGGAATCGTCGAGGCGTAGTGCTGCGGCCCGGCCGGCGCGGGTGCCGCCAGCTCCGACTGCTGCACGCCGCCGGCCAGGCCGAACACCTTGCCGATCTGCCAGGCGAACTGCGCGTTGTAGTTCTGCGTCATCGCGGTCGCGCTGCCCAGCTCGAACGGGTTGGTCAGCGGGTTCGTCCCGGTCACGACCGTCGTCGAAGCGCTCACGCCGAACGCGACGTTCTGATACGACGCGATCTGCCATTTGGCACCGACGCCCGCGTCGCCGGTCGCCGAGGTGCCGTCAGCGCGGTACGCGGTGGGCGGGAGGAGCTGCAGCTCGACGTCTTTGATCGGCGTGCCGAAGCGCAGCGCGGCGTTGGGGACGCTTTGATCGGTGTAGGCCCCGGCCCCGCCGACGACCGTTTGGCTCTGGAAGCCGGTCTCGATCTCGACGTGTCCCTTGGGGACGACGCACACCGAGTTCGTCTGCGTCGGGCGGCTCACGAGTGCGCTCAGGCCGCCGCTGGTGCAGTAGTCGCTCGGTGGGGCCGGCGTCGCCGAGGGGACGGGGCTCGGGGCATTCGGCGGGATCGTTTGGGCAGCGACGATCGGTGGCAGCGCCGCGAGCAGCGCTGCCGTCAGGATCGGGGAGAGGCGGTTCACTGTGCGGGAGATGCTCCTTGCGCGTCCAGCGCGCGATTGAGATCGAAGACGTTGACGCGCGGTTCGCCCAGAATGCCGAGCTGGCGCGGCGTGACGTGCTGCGCGACGAGCGCGCGCACGGAGGCCGCCGACATCCCGCGCGCCTTGGCCACGCGCGGTACTTGGTAGTAGGCGGCTTCGGGCGAGATGTCGGGATCGATGCCGCTGGCGCTGCTGGTGACCAGATCCGGCGGAATCGGTCCGGTCGCGTCCGGGTTCGCCTTGCGCAACGCGGCGATGGTGGACTTGGTGGCGTCGATCAGCTTCTTCGAGGTCGGGCCGTAGTTCGTTCCGCCGGTCTGCGTCGGGTCGTATCCTTTGCCGGCCGCGGACGGCCGCGGCTGGAAGTAGCCGGGCTTTGTGAAGTTCTGCCCGACCAGCTCGGAACCGATCACGGCGCCGCCGGGACCCGTCACGAGCGAGCCGTTCGCCTGATGGGGGAACAGGACGCTCGCGATGCCCCAGATGACCACCGGGTAGATCAGGCCGAACGCGACGATCGTGACGACGGTGTAGAGCACCGAGGTGACGAGATGGCGCAGGGTGCTCTCGCGCGCCGACGGCGTGGGTGTGGTCGTGGTGGTCATGAGTGGGCTCCGGTCAAGTGCAACGCGACGAGGATCAGGTCGATGAGCTTGATCCCGACGAACGGGACGACGATCCCGCCCAAGCCGTAGATCAAGACGTTCTCGCGCAGCACCGCGTTGGCGCCGCGCGGGCGGTAGCGCACGCCGCGCAAGGCGAGCGGGATCAGCGCGATGATGATCACCGCGTTGAAGATGACCGCCGAGAGGATCGCGCTCTGCGGCGTCGCGAGCCGCATCACGTTGAGCGCGTCCATCTCCGGGTAGGCGACCGAGAACATCGCCGGCAGGATGGCGAAGTACTTGGCGACGTCGTTGGCGATCGAGAACGTCGTCAGCGCGCCGCGCGTCATCAGCAGCTGCTTGCCGACCTCGACGACCTCGATCAGCTTGGTCGGATCGGAATCGAGGTCGACCATGTTGCCGGCCTCTTTAGCCGCCTGCGTGCCGCTGTTCATCGCCAGCCCGACGTCCGCTTGCGCCAGCGCCGGCGCGTCGTTGGTGCCGTCGCCGGTCATCGCGACGAGCCGGCCCGCGGCCTGCTCGCGCTTGATCAGCGCCATCTTGGTCTCGGGCGTGGCCTCGGCGAGGAAGTCCTCGACGCCGGCCTCGCGCGCGATCGCGCTGGCGGTCAGCGGGTTGTCGCCGGTGATCATGACGGTGCGGATGCCCATCGCGCGCAGCCGGTCGAAGCGCTCGCGCATGTTCGGCTTGAGCACGTCGCGCAGATAGATGGCGCCGAGCACGCGGTTCTCGTCGGCCAGCAGCAGCGGCGTGCCGCCCGCGCGCGCGATCCGTTCGACGTCGCCGGCCAGCGGCTGCGCCGCCGTCCCGCCCGACGTCTCACCGACCCAGGCGCGTACCGCGTCGGGCGCGCCCTTGCGCAGCCGGCGGCCGCCGGTGTAGTCGACGCCGCTCATGCGCGTGTAGGCGCTGAACGGAACGATCGTCGCGTCGGCGGGCAGCTTTCCGTCACCGGCCTCGACGTGCGGCGCCGCGAGCGTCACGATCGAGCGCCCTTCGGGCGTCTCGTCGGCCAGCGAAGCGAAGTACGCCGCGCGGTACGCCGATCCGAGGTCGACGCCGGGCGCCGGGATGATCTCGGTCGCCTGACGGTTGCCCAGCGTGATTGTGCCGGTTTTGTCGAGCAGCAGCGTGTCGACGTCGCCGGCGGCTTCGACGGCCCGGCCGCTGGTCGCCAGCACGTTGCGCTGCAGCACGCGGTCCATCCCCGCGATGCCGATCGCCGAGAGCAGACCGCCGATGGTGGTCGGAATCAGGCAGACCAGCAGCGCGATCAGGACGACGACGCTCGGGACGGTCCCCGCGTAGAGCGAGAACGGCGCCAGCGTGGCGACCGCGATCAAGAAGATGATCGTCAGGCCCGAGAGCAGGATCGAGAGCGCGATCTCGTTGGGCGTCTTCTGGCGCTGCGCGCCCTCGACCAGCGCGATCATGCGGTCGAGGAACGACTCGCCCGGGTTCGCGCTGACCTGGAAGACGATGCGGTCGGAGAGCACGCGCGTGCCGCCGGTGACCGAGCTGCGGTCGCCGCCCGCTTCGCGGATGACCGGCGCGGACTCGCCGGTGATCGCCGACTCGTCGACGGTCGCCGCGCCTTGCACGATCTCGCCGTCGGTGGCGATGACGTCGCCGGCCTCGGCGACGACACGGTCGCCGCGGCGCAGGGTGGAGGAGACGACGCGCTCTTCGCGGCCGTCGACCAGCCGCCGTGCATAGGTGTCGGACTTGGTGCGCCGCAGGAACTCGGCTTGCGCCTTGCCGCGCCCTTCGGCGACCGCTTCGGCGAAGTTCGCGAACAGCACGGTGAACCACAGCCACAGCGAGATGACGATGTCGAAGCCGGCCGTTCCCGCGCGCGCGTCGCGCAGCGCGTAGAACAGCGTGACCAAGGCGCCCACCTCGACGATGAACATCACCGGATTGCGGACCTGCGTGCGCGGGTCGAGCTTCACGAACGAGTCGCGGATCGCCGGCAGGATGATCTGCCGGTCGAACAGCGAGCGCTGGCGAGGAGTGACGGATACCATCAGAAGAGCTTCCCTTTGAGGGTCAACAGGTGTTCGACGATCGGTCCCAGCGCGTCGGCCGGGAAGAACGTCAGCGCGCCGACGATCAGGATCGTGCCGATCAGCAGCACGACGAAGATCGGCGAGGTGGTGGTGAACGTGCCGGCGGTCGGGGGGATCGATTTCTTCGCGGCCAGCGCGCCGCCCAAGGCGAGCACCGGCACGATCTCGGCCAACCGGCCGAAGAGCATCGAGATGCCCATCGAGACGTCCCAGTACGTGTTGCCGCCCAGGCCCGCGAACGCGCTGCCGTTGTTGTTGACGCCCGACGTATAGGCGTAGAGGAGCTCGCTGAAGCCGTGCGGCCCGCTGTTGTTCAGCGTCGCCAGACCCGCCGGCAGCACCGCCGCGATCGAGGCGGGAATCAGCGAGAAGGCCGGCACGACCAGCACGGCGAGGATCGCCAGCTGCACTTCGCGCCGTTCGATCTTCTTGCCGATGAGCTCCGGCGTGCGCCCGACCATCAGGCCGGCGATGAAGACCGTCAGGACCACGAATTCGAGCATGCCGTACAAGCCGCTGCCGACGCCGCCGAAGACGACTTCGCCGAGCTGCATGTTGACCAGCGGCACCAGGCCGCCGAGCGCGGTGAACGAGTCGTGCATCGCGTTGACCGCGCCGCACGACGTCGCCGTCGTGACGGTTGCCCACAGCGCCGACGCGGCGATGCCGAAGCGCGTTTCCTTGCCTTCGTAGTTGCCGCCGGCGATCCCGAGCTGGTGGAAGATCGGGTTGCCGGCCGCCTCGGCGGCATAGCAGACGACGCTGCCGACCACCAGCAGGATGCCCATCGCGGCGAAGATCGCCCAGCCTTGGCGCTGGTTCTTCACGTAGCGTCCGTAGGTGTAGGTGAGCGCGCCGCCGATGACCAGGATCAAGAACAGCTCGAACAGATCGCTGAAGCCGGTCGGGTTCTCCCATGGCGAGGCGGAGTTCGCGTTGACGAAGCCGCCGCCGTTGGTGCCCAGCTCCTTGATCGACTCCATCGAGGCCATCGGGCCCTGGGGAATCGACTGCGCGGCGCCTTCGAGCGTCTTCACGGCCGTGTAGTCGTGGAAGTTCTGCGGCACGCCTTGCCACGCCAGCACGAGCGCGCCGACGAACGCGATCGGCAGCAGCACGTAGAGGATCGATCGGGTGAGGTCGACCCAGAAGTTGCCCAGCGCGTTGGCGTTGACGCGCGAGACGCCGCGGATCAGTGCGATCGCGACCGCGATGCCCGCGCCCGCCGACACGAACATGTGCCATGCCAGTCCCGCCATCTGGCTCAGATAGCTCATCGTCGACTCGCCGGAATAGAACTGCCAGTTGGTGTTCGTCATGAACGAGACGGCGGTGCTCCAGGCCAAATCGGGAGCCAGGTTGCCGAAGTGCTGCGGGTTGAGCGGCAAGAACGCCTGCGTGCGCAGCAGCGCGTACAGGTAGGCGAGGCCGACCAAGCTGAACGCGAGCAGCGAGAAGGCGTACCCCTTCCAGCCCATCTCACGGGTCGGATCGATCCGGCACAGGCGGTAGAAGCCGCGTTCGATCGGGCCCATCACCGGCGAGAGCCACGTGCGGCCGCCTTCGAAGACGGTGAACATGTACGCGCCCAGCGGCCGCACGCACAGCCACACGAGCACGAAGAGAAGAATGGCTTGCAGCCATCCGATGAGGGTCATGTCGGCGATCCGTTCAGAAGCGTTCCGGACGCAGCATCGCGTACGCGAGATAGACGAGCCCGGCGACGGACAACAGCAGTCCGAGCCCCAAATCGAGCGTCATAGGCGTCCGCAGCCGATCACATAGCGGTCGAGCAGCCAGAAGCACACCGCGCTGAGCACGATAAGCCCGGCCTCGAGGACCAGAGGGTTCATGGCACGATCCTAGTCCCGCCCCGCTCGCGGCGGAAGCCGCCGATCGGATGATCCGAACGGCCGGGGTCGGCGCGGGACCCGGCGCGAAGCCCGCCCGTCATGGCCGGTCAACCCTCGGAGCGAGCCCTCGCCGCGAAGCTACAGGAGGTCGAAGCGCAGCTCCGCGCCGGGCGCGGAACCGTGGCGACGCGGGTGCAGCGGGCGCAGCTGCTCGACCGGCTCGGCCGCAGCGACGAGGCCGCCAACGCGTACGCGGACGTGCTGGCGCGCGAGCCCGACCACTTCGGCGCACTGAACGATCTGGCGCTGCTGCTCTACCGGACCGGCCGCCGCGGCGACGCGCTGATGCTGTTCGCCGACGCCGTGCAGCGTCACCCCGGCAACGCGGTCGCGCACGCCAACTTCGGCTTCGTGCTGCTCAAGGGCGGCGATCTCGAGCGCGCGCGCGCCTCGTACGAGTCCGCCGTGCGGCTCGACCCTGGCAACGTCGAGGCGCAGCGCGGCTTGGCGACCGTGCGCGCGCAGCTCGGCGAGGTGGTCGCCGCGGCCGGCGCGGGCACCTCGCTCGTCACCGTCCCGTTCACCGGCAACGGCACGCCGGTCAGCGTGCTGCTGCTGGTCACCCTGGGTGCCGGCAACGTCGCCGCCGAACGGTTTCTCGACCCGCGCGTGTTCGCGACGACCAAACTGACCGTCGAGCTGCACGAGGGGGCGCTGCCCGCGCACGAGGTCGTCTTCAACGCGATCGGCGACGCCGACAGCGCCGGCCCGGCGCTGGCACGGGCGAGCGCACTCCTCGACGGTGACCGCGCGCCGCTGATCAACCCGCCGGCCGACGTCGCGCTGACGACGCGGGCCGGCAACGCCGACCGGCTGAGCGGCCTGCCCGGCGTGCGCACGGCGCGCACGGCGCTGGTCCCGCGCGCCGAGCTGACGGGTCCCGACGGCGCGGCGGCGCTCGAGCGGCGCGGTTTCGTGTTTCCGCTGCTGCTGCGCAGCCCCGGCTTTCACACCGGGCAGCACTTCGAGTACGTCGCGGCTGGGCGCGAGCTGGCGGTCGCGGCCGGCGCGCTGCCGGGCGAGGTGCTGCTGGCGATCGAGTACGTCGACACGCGCGAGCCCGGCGGGAGCTACGCGAAGTACCGCGCCATGCTCGTCGACGGGCACCTCTTCCCGCTGCACCTGGCGATCGGGCGGCAGTGGAAGGTCCACTACTTCAGCGCCGAGATGGCCGAGCGGCCCGACTATCGCGAGCGCGAGCAGCGCTACCTCGACGACATGGCCGGGACGCTCGGTCCGGCGGCGACCAACGCGCTGGCGAGCGTCGGAGCCGCGCTGGCACTGGACTACGCCGGGATCGACTTCGGCTTCACGCCGAGCGGCGAGCTGGTCGTGTTCGAAGCCAACGCGACGATGGTCGTCGTGCCGCCGGCCGCCGACGAGCGCTGGGAATATCGCCGCGCCGCGATCGCGCGCGTCGGCGACGCGGTGCGCGGCATGCTGATCGGCCGCGCGGCGCTGCCGCGCTAACGAACGCGGCGGTAGAACTGGTCGGCGGGATCGACCTGTTCGTAGGCGCGTTGGTGCGGCGTGTAGCGCAGCGTCTCTTTGGCGCCGATCCCGAGGTAGCCGAGCCGGACCAGGCTCTCGTAGACGACTTGGTGCGCGCGGTAGACCAGCGTGCGGTTGAAGTGGCTGAAGACGTTGCGTGCGACGACCAGGTGGAACTCGTTGAACGAGCCGTCGGTGACCAGGTTGTGCTGGGCGAAGACCATCTGCTGGCGCAGCGTCGGCTTGAAGCGCGCGACACCCTCGCCGATGTCGACGTAATCGGAAAACTGTCGGCTTCCGCCGGCCTCGACGTACCGGCTCGCGAACTCGTCGAGCAGGTCCAGCGGGAAGGCCCCTTCCTTCGCGCGCTCGACGCTGCCCTCGCTGGCCTCGGTCACGTAGATGCGCACGCGGTGCGCGAGGTCCGCCTCGCGCAGGATGATCGCCAAACCGTACGCGTCCTCGCCCGAGCCGATCACCCAGAGCCGCACGTGCGGGAAGGTGCGCAGGCGCGGCAGCACCCGTTCGCGGAAGGCGGCGAAGAAGGCCGGCTCGCGGAACGGGGAGCCCGCGTTGTGGGTAAGCGCTTCGATCAGCCGTTGCAACACGGCCGGCTCGTGGAGGACGCGTTCGAGGAGCCCGGTCGTCGAGCGCGCTCCTTCGGCACGCACGCGTTCGGAGATGCGCCGCTTGATCGTCGCCGGAGCGTAGTCGCGGAAATCGAACCCGCATACGCGGTACACCCCTTCGAGCAAGAGGTTCAGTTCGAGATCCGCGATGGCCGGTGAAGTCGGTGTCGGCGCCGCGGCGCCGGATGCCCCGACCTTAGCGGACAAAGCGTCCACGCTTTGACCGATAAAGTCTATCATGCCGTGACGTTCAGCCAGACGCGGATGAGGGCCACGAGCTGATCGATGTCGACGGGCTTGGAGATGTACTCCGAGGCGCCGGCCGCGAGGCACTGCTCGCGGTCGCCCTTCATCGCCTTGGCGGTCAGGGCGATGATCGGCAAGTTGCGCCACTGGTCGCGCGAGCGGATGCGGCGGATCGTCTCGTAACCGTCCATCTCCGGCATCATGATGTCCATCAGGACGACGTCGATTTCCGGATGCGTGCGCATCAGCTCGATGGCCTCCAGGCCGGATTCCGCCGAGAGGACGTTGATCTTGTACTCTTCGAGCGAGCTGCGCAGCGCGTAGATGTTGCGCACGTCGTCGTCGGTGATCAGGATCGTGCGTCCTTCGAGCGAGGCGTTGGCGACCGCGATCCCCACCGGGCGTTTGACGTCCGGCAAGCGCGCTTCGACCTGGTTGAGGAAGTAGCTGGTCTCGTCGATCAGCCGCTCGGGCGACATCGCGTCCTTCACGATGACGGACTCGGAGAGCCGGCGCAGCGCCGCCTCTTCCTGCTCGGTCAGCTCGCGCCCGGTGTAGACGATGACCGGGACGCGCACGTGCGCGGGATGCTGCTTGACCCGCTCGATCAGATCGAGGCCGGACATGTCCGGCAGCCCCAGGTCGACGATCACGCAGTCGAACTTCGCCTCGTCGAGAGCGCGCAAGGCCTGCGTCGCGGTTGAGACGGCGGTGACCGTCACCTCGCCGGTTTGGATGAGATTGGCCATCGCCGAGAGCTGCGTGACGTCGTCCTCGACGACCAGCACGTTGCGGGTCGCCGCGTCGGCGAAGCCGAGCAGGTTGTCGAAGGCCTGGGTCAGCGCGTCCTCGCTGGCCGGTTTCTTGAGGTGCGCGAACGCGCCGGAGTCGAGCGCTTTTTGCCACTGCTCTTCACCGGAGATCACGTGCACCGGAATCGCTTTGGTCGCCGGATCGCGCTTGAGCTGATCCAGCAGCGCCCACCCGTCGACGTCGGGCAGGCCGATGTCGAGCGTGATCGCGTCGGGGACGAACTGGCGCGCCAGCGTCAGACCTTCGGCCCCGGTGCGCGCCGTGAGGCCCTTGAAGCCGCGGTCGCGCGCCAGGCCGACCAGGATGCGCGCGAAGGTCGCGTCGTCCTCGATGATCAGCGCGACGCGGTCGTGCGGCCTGACGTTCTCGCGGTCGTCGTCGACCGGGTCGAGCACCGGCGGCGGGGTGAGCGTACGGACCGGCGCCACCGAAACGGCCGGGCTCTCGATCCGGCGAGCCGGCGGCAGCGGCGGCAGCTCGATGGTCGAGGTGCCGCGCGTCGTCCGCTCGAGCGGATGATAGAAGGTGAACGTCGAGCCGGATCCCGCCTCGGACTCGACCGTCATGTCGCCGCCCAACAGGCCCGCGATCTCACGCGAGATCGCCAGGCCCAAACCGGTGCCGCCGTACTTGCGCGCGGTCGACATGTCGGCTTGCTGGAAGGCTTCGAAGATGACGTTGTGCTTGTCGGTCGGGATCCCAATCCCGGTATCGCTGACCGCGAAGGCCACGAACTGCGCGGGGTGACCGTCGATGGTGCGATCGATGCGGTGCAGCACCAGATCGACCGAACCGTGCGCGGTGAACTTGAACGCGTTGGAGAGCAGGTTCTTGAGGATCTGCATCAGGCGCGTCTGGTCGGTCTCGAGCGTCTCGGGGACGTCCGAGTCGACCTGGATCTGGAAGCGCAGCCCGCGCTCCTGCGCGACGCCGCGGAAGGTGCGTTCGACGTCGTCGCAGATGTCGCTGATCCGCTGCTCCGCGATGTCGACCGAGGTCGTTCCCGACTCGATCTTCGAGAGGTCGAGGATGTCGTTGATCAGCGTGAGCAGATCGGTGCCGGCGCGCCGGATCGTCTGCGCCATCTCGACCTGTTTGCCGGTCAGGTTCGCGTCGCGGTTGTCGCTCAGCTGCTTGGAGAGGATGAGCAGCGAGTTGAGCGGCGTGCGCAGCTCGTGCGACATGTTGGCCAGGAACTGCGATTTGTACTTCGAGGTCAGCGCGAGCTGTTCGGCCTTTTGCTCGAGGGCGCGTCGCGCTTCTTCGATCTCGCGGGTACGCTTCTCGACCTCTTCGTTCTGCTCGGCCAAGAGGCGCGCTTTCTCTTCGAGCTCCTCGTTGGTCTGCTGCAGCTCTTCTTGCTGCGACTGCAGCTCGGCGGTCAGCGACTGCGACTGCTTGAGCAGTTCCTCGGTGCGCATCGTCGCGGCGATCGTGTTGAGCACGATACCGATCGACTGGGTCAGCTGGTCGAGGAAGAGCAAGTGGTTGTCGCTGAAGGCCTCGAACGACGCCAGCTCGATGACGGCTTTGATGTCGCCTTCGAACAGCACCGGCAGGGCGACCACGTTGAGCGGCGTCGCGCTGCCCGTGCCCGAGGTGACGGTCAGGTAATCGCCGGGCGCGTTGGTGATGAGGACGCGGTTCTTCTCGGCGACGCACTGGCCGACGATCCCCTCGCCGGGGGCGAACTGCAGCGCGCCTTTGCGGCGCGGCGCGGCGTAGCCGGCCGTGTACCGCAAGAGCGGCGTCTCGTCGATCGGCTCGTTGAGGTAGAAGATGCCCAGCTGCGCGTTCACCAGCGGGGCCAGCTCGGTCATGATCAGCTTGGCGACCGTCTTGATGTCCTTCTGGCCTTGCAGCATCCCGGTGAAGCGGGCGATGTTGCTCTTGAGCCAGTCCTGCTCGCGGTTCTTGCGCGTCGTGTCGCGCAAGTTGCGGATCATCTCGTTGACGTTCTCGGTCAGCTGACCGACCTCGCCCTGCGCCCCGACCTCGATCGTGCGCGAGAGATCGCCCTTGGTGACCGCCGTCGCGACCTCGCCGATCGCGCGGATCTGCGAGGTCAGCTGCGCGGCGAGCTGGTTGACCGAGTCGGTCAGGTCGCGCCACAGACCGGCGGCGCCGGGAACCTCGGCTTGTCCGCCGAGCTTGCCTTCGAAGCCGACTTCGCGCGCGACGGAGGTGACCTGGTCGGCGAAGATCGCCAGCGTGTCGATCATGCCGTTGATCGTGTCGGCCAGCTCGGCGATCTCGCCCTTGGCGTCGAGCACGAGCTTGCGCTGCAGGTCGCCGTTCGCGACCGAGGTGACGACCTTGGCGATGCCGCGCACCTGGTTCGTCAGGTTGCCGGCCATCCGGTTCACCGAGTCGGTGAGGTCCTTCCAGGTACCGGCGACGCCGGGGACGGCGGCCTGACCGCCGAGGATCCCTTCGCTGCCGACCTCGCGCGCCACGCGCGTCACCTCGCCGGCGAACGCGTTGAGCTGGTCGACCATCGTGTTGATGGTGTCTTTGAGCTCGAGCATCTCGCCGCGGACGTCGACGGTGACCTTCTTCGAGAGGTCGCCGTTGGCGACGGCGGTGGTGACCTTGGCGATGTTGCGGACCTGGTTGGTGAGGTTCGCCGCCATCGAGTTGACCGAGTCGGTGAGGTCCTTCCAGGTGCCGCTGACGCCTTGCACCTGCGCCTGACCGCCGAGCGTTCCTTCGGAGCCGACCTCGCGCGCGACGCGCGTCACTTCGCCGGCGAAGGCGTTGAGTTGGTCGACCATCGTGTTGACGGTGCCCTTGAGCTCGAGGATCTCGCCGCGCGCGTCGACGGTGATCTTCTTGGAGAGGTCGCCGCGCGCGACGGCGGTCGTCACGTCGGCGATGTTGCGGACCTGCGCGGTCAGCGAGGAGGCCATCGAGTTGACGGAGTCCGTCAAGTCTTTCCAGGTGCCGCCGACGCCCGGCACGATGGCCTGGCCGCCGAGCTTGCCGTCGGTGCCGACTTCGCGCGCGACGCGCGTCACCTCGGCGGCGAACGCGTTGAGCTGGTCGACCATCGTGTTGACGGTCGCCTTGAGCTCGAGCATCTCGCCCTTGACGTCGACGGTGATCTTCTTGGAGAGGTCGCCGCGGGCGACCGCGGTCGTCACGTCGGCGATGTTGCGAACCTGCGAGGTCAGGTTCGAGGCCATGAAGTTGACGTTGTCGGTCAGGTCCTTCCAGGTGCCGCCCACGCCTTGCACGTAGGCCTGGCCGCCCAGACGCCCTTCCGAACCGACTTCGCGCGCCACGCGCGTGACTTCCGAGGCGAACGCGTTGAGCTGATCGACCATCGTGTTGACGGTGGCTTTGAGCTCGGCCATCTCACCGCGCACGTCGACGGTGATCTTCTTGGAGAGGTCGCCGTTGGCGACGGCGGTGGTGACATCGGCGATGTTGCGGACCTGCGCGGTGAGGTTCGCGGCCATCGAGTTGACCGAGTCGGTGAGGTCCTTCCAGGTGCCGCCCACGCCTTCGACCTGGGCTTGACCGCCCAGCTTGCCGTCGGTGCCGACTTCGCGTGCGACGCGGGTGACTTCCGAGGCGAAGGCGTTGAGCTGGTCGACCATCGTGTTGACGGTCGCCTTGAGCTCGAGCATCTCGCCCTTGACGTCGACGGTGATCTTCTTGGAAAGGTCGCCGCGCGCGACGGCGGTGGTGACGGCGGCGATGTTGCGAACCTGGTTGGTGAGGTTCGCGGCCATCGAGTTGACCGAGTCGGTCAAGTCTTTCCAGGTGCCCGAGACGCCACGCACGTCGGCCTGACCGCCCAAGCGGCCGTCGGTGCCGACCTCGCGCGCGACGCGCGTGACCTCGGCGGCGAACGCGTTGAGCTGGTCGACCATCGTGTTGACGGTCGTCTTCAGCTCGGCGACCTCGCCGCGCACGACGACGGTGATCTTCTTGGAGAGGTCGCCGTTGGCGACGGCGGTGGTGACTTCGGCGATGTTGCGGACCTGTGCGGTCAGGTTCGCGGCCATCGAGTTGACCGAGTCGGTGAGGTCCTTCCAGGTGCCGGCGACGCCCTCGACGATGGCCTGACCGCCGAGCCGCCCGTCCGTTCCGACTTCGCGCGCGACGCGCGTCACCTCGGCAGCGAACGTGTTGAGCTGGTCGACCATGACGTTGACCGTCGACTTGAGGTCGAGCATCTCGCCCTTGACGTCGACGGTGATCTTCTTGGAGAGGTCGCCCTTGGCGACGGCGGTGGTGACTTCGGCGATGTTGCGGACCTGTGCGGTCAGGTTGCGCGCCATCGAGTTGACCGAGTCGGTGAGGTCCTTCCAGGTGCCGGCGACGCCTTCGACCTGCGCCTGACCGCCGAGCCGGCCTTCGGAGCCGACTTCGCGCGCGACGCGGGTGACTTCCGAGGCGAACGCGTTGAGCTGGTCGACCATCGTGTTGACGGTCGCCTTGAGCTCGAGCATCTCGCCGCGCACGTCGACGGTGATCTTCTTGGAAAGGTCGCCCTTGGCGACGGCGGTGGTGACTTCGGCGATGTTGCGGACCTGCGAGGTCAGGTTGCCGGCCATCGTGTTGACCGAGTCGGTGAGGTCTTTCCAGGTACCGGCGACGCCGCGCACGTCGGCCTGACCGCCCAGCCGGCCTTCGGAGCCGACTTCGCGCGCGACGCGCGTCACTTCGGCGGCGAACGTGTTCAGCTGGTCGACCATCGTGTTGATGGTCTCCTTGAGCTGCAGGATCTCGCCGCGCGCTTCGACGGTGATCTTCTTGGAGAGGTTGCCGTTCGCGACGGCGGTCGTGACGTCGGCGATGTTGCGGATCTGGTTGGTCAGCGTACCGGCCATCGAGTTGACCGAGTCGGTGAGGTCCTTCCAGGTGCCGGCGACGCCGCGGACGTGCGCCTGACCACCGAGGATGCCTTCGGAGCCGACTTCGCGCGCGACGCGCGTCACCTCGCCGGCGAACGCGTTGAGCTGGTCGACCATCGCGTTGATGGTGCGCGCGCTGCGCAGGAACTCGCCCTTGAGCGGCCGGCCGTCGGCTTCGAGCGCCATCTGCTGCGAGAGGTCGCCGCGCGCGACGGCGCCGAGCACGCGGTTCGTCTCGGCGATCGGATGGGTGAGGTCGTCGATGAGCCGGTTGAGGGCGAACAGCTTCTCGCCGTAGCCGCCCGGCGCGAACAGCTCGGCCCGCTGACCGAGGCGGCCGTCGTAGCCGACGACCGTCGAGATGCGTTGCATCTCGCGCAGCACCCGTGCGTTCGTGCCGACCATCTCGTTGAACGCCTCGGCGATGTCGCCGTCGACGCCGTGCCACGCCGTCGGCAGCTTGACGGAGAAGTCCCCGCGGGCGACTGCCCGCAGCGCCGTCAGCAGCGCACGTTTGGTCTGGGTCGCTTTGTCGTCTCGCGCCACACCGTTGCCCTGGTGCGCCGGCGCGGTGCCGTTGGTGGTGGGTGACGTGGTTTTGGGCTTGCCGTTGGCTTTCGGCTTGCCCTGGGCGACCGCAGACGCCATTCGCGAACTCCTCTGGTGGCGACCCGTACATGCGCGAAACCGACGGCGCAGGTTCGCGCCGCCGGCGCCGGGTGCGCGGGACGACTTGTACGAGCAAGCTACCCTTCGGTGCGCGTCCCGAAACGCAAACGGGGAAACGGGGTAGCGGCGGGGCCCCGTTTCGCACAATGTCCGTCCGCAACCTTATACCGGGCGGTCGGCCGCGACGAATGAATGGTCACGTTTAGGTACGAGCAACCAAGGGTAACGCAGCGGCCAAAGGGGGGTCCCTGAACTGCTACCATGGATGAGGCGGTGACGGCGATCGACGAGCGGGCAATCGCTGCGTCGATGCGACTGTTGGCAGCGGCGAGTCGAGAACTTGCGGCCTCGCTGGACGCCACCGAGACGATCGCCTCGGTGGGCCGGCTGGTCGTCCCCGAATTCGCCGACGGCTTCTCCGTCGAGCTCGACGAGGGCGAGATCCGGACCTCGATCGGCCGGCGCGGCGTGCTGACGGAAGATACCCGTTCGGTGCCCCTGGTGGCGCACGGCCGCGCCTTGGGCTACCTGCGGGTCGCCCCACGACGCGGGGTCGCCGATCCCTCGCTCTGGGATCAGCTCGCCTTGCGCATCGCGGTTTCCGTCGACGCCGAGCAGGTCTATGCGCGGGAGCATCACGTCGCCGACACCCTGCAACGCGCGCTCTTGCCGGAGCGCCTGCCGGTGGACGAGCGGTTCGTCTTCGACGCGGCCTACCGCCCCGGCGCGGAGGAAGCGATCGTCGGCGGCGACTGGTACGACGCCTTTCGCCTGCCGGACGGGCGCATCGCGTTCTCGATCGGTGACGTCGCCGGGCACGGCTTGCGCGCGGCGATCGTGATGGGCGAGGTGCGCCAAGCGTTTCGCGCCGCCGCGCTCAACCCGAACTCGCCCTCGCTGGTGCTCGAGCGAGCCAACACGATCGTCAACATGCGGCCCAACCCGGTGATGGTGACCGCACTGTTCGGCATCATCGATCCGACCGACGGAACGCTGACGTACGCGGCGGCCGGCCACCCCGCGCCGATCCTGGCGCTGCCGGCCGGCAGCGTGCAAACACTGCCGAAAGACGGTCTGCCGCTGGGCATCGTCGACCGCGTCGAAGCCAGCGATTGGACGTTCACGATTCCGCCCGGCGCGTTGCTCGCGCTCTACACCGACGGGCTGGTCGAGTACAGCCGCGACGTGGTCGAAGGCGAACGACGCGTGCTCGACGGCGTGCGCGCATCGGTGATCGAAGGCGACGCCGAACCCGCCGCCGCATTGCAGCGGCGCGTCTTCGCCGGCAGCGCGAACACCGACGACGTCGCGACGCTGACGGTCAGCGCGGCCGACCGTGAGAACGGATCGTTCACGTTCGCGTTCACCGCGGTACCGATGGCGGTGCCGATCGTGCGGCGCTCGCTGGCGCGCTACCTCGAACGGCTCGGCGTCGACGGCGAACGCACCTTCTCGATCCTCTCGGCGACCGGTGAAGCCCTGGCGAACGCCGTCGAGCACGCTTACGTCAGCGGCGCGCCCGGGTTGGTGCACGTGCGTGCCGAGCTGCAAGGCCAGACGCTGGTGGTCATGGTCGAAGACGAGGGCAGCTGGAAGCCCGCGCAGCGGCGCGAAGAGCGCGGCCGTGGGCTGCCGCTCATGCGCGCGCTCGTGAACGCCGTCGAGATCCGTACGCATCACGGGCGGACCGAGGTGCGGCTTTCCATGCGGCTGGCCGGCGGCCAGCTTCACGCCTGACCTTTAGCACAGGCGGGTACAGACGAGGGGTATGCTCGTAGGAACCGCCGAGAAGAACCGATTCATGAACGCGCTCTCGCCGAGCACCCGCTCGCTGCTGGAGTCGCGAATGACGGCGCACGGCGGTGGGATCGGCGACGTGTTGCAGGCGGCGGGCCAGAACATCGACGCGATCTGGTTTCCCCTTTCCGGCATCGTCTCGACGCTGCGCCCGCTCGAGAACGACACCAGCGTCGAGGTCGACGCCGCGGGCTCGGAAGGTTTCGTTGGCATCGAGCTGACGCTGGGCGATCGCCGCTCTTGCGATACGTGGCTCGTGCAGTCGCCGGGTCGTTTCGCGCGTTTGGACGCGCAGGTCTTCCTCGAGGTCTTCGAGCGCGATGCCACGTTGCGCGACGTCGCCCGCCGCTACGTCTCCGCGGTGCTGTGCGTGCGTGGCCAGTGGGTCGCGTGCAACGCCCGTCACACCATCGAGCAACGGCTGGCGAAGTGGCTGTTGGCGACCCGTGACCGCGTGGGCGAGGAGATCCAGATCACCCAGGACGTGGTGGCCATGATGCTGGGCGTGCGCCGCGCCAGCGTCGTCACCGTGCTGGGGCGCATGGTGGCCGACGGGCTGGTGGCTCACGGCTACGCGCGGATGCGGATCCTGGACGACGTGCGGCTGGAAAGCGTCGCTTGCCCCTGCTACGGCCGGGCGGCCGGCTTGTTGCGCAACGCCTTCGTCGCCAATGGAGCGGCCTAAGGGTTTTTCGGCCTGCCGGGTCGGGTACATGCCAAGCGTGGGTTCGTTCGGAACCCGGGCGCCCGTACGCGCCGATCGGTACGGAAGGAGAGGGATCATGGACAACTTGGTGCTCTGCCCCTGCGGGCATGCGCTGGCGCGGCATGATTTCGACGGGTGCGCCGGCGACCGGCTGCGCCGTTGCTCCTGCCCCCGCGACCGCCACACCGCGCTCGAATCGGCCGTCGAGCTGGCCCGCAACGGCGGGGCTCCTCCGGTCGTGCGCTTCCCTGCTCCGCGCAGCCGGGGGACCGACGCGGCCTAGCCGGCCGCGCCACGCCCGACGAGGCGACCCCACGGACGCGCGGACCCTTGACCGCGCTGGACAGGAAGTGGTACGATACCGCCCTATGCCTCTCGGCGGATAGCGGCATAACAGGTGAGCGAGGTCCCCTCACTCCGGTGGGGTGGCCCTTGCCTTTTTGGCGTGCCCGCCGACCGGCGCGAACGCGTGTAACTACGCAGGAAGAACCCTCAGAGCAGAATGGCGACGAAGACGACCGCGGACAAGCCCAAGACGACGCGCAGCCGTAAGAAGACCGATGGTGCGGCTCCGGCCGCGCCCAACGGCTCGACTGCGGTCAAGCAAGAGAATATCGCGAGCGCGAGCTTCCACGTTCCCGAGGAGGCGTTCACCGTCGAGCTCCCGGAGGATCCGGGAGCCAAGCGGCCGCGCCACTCGTTTGCGAAGATCGCCGACGTCCTGCAGCTCCCGGACCTGATCGAGCTGCAGAAAGCTTCCTTTAAGTGGTTCGTCAACGACGGATTGAAGGAAGCGTTCGAGTCGATCTCGCCCATCAAGGATTTCACCGGCAACCTGGTGCTCGAGTTCGGTGAGCACTCGCTCGGCGAGCCGAAGTACTCGGTCGAGGAGTGTCGCGAGCGCGACATGACCTACTCGGCGCCGCTGCGCGTTCGGGTCCGCCTCATCACGGCCGAGTCCGGCGAGATCAAGGGTATCCCGGACCAAGAGATCTTCATGGGCGACTTCCCGCTCATGACGGACAAGGGCACCTTCATGATCAACGGCGCCGAACGCGTGATCGTGAGCCAGCTCGTCCGCTCGCCGGGCGTGTACTTCCTCCAGGACGTCGACACCAACAACCGCCCGACGTTCAACGCGACGATCATCCCCAACCGCGGTGCTTGGATCGAGTTCGAAACCGACAACGGCACGAAGAACGACGAGACCGAGGGGACGATCGGCGTCCGCATCGACAAGAACCGCAAGATCTACGCGACGACGTTCGTGCGCGCGCTCTCGCGCCCCGACCTCGGCTTCAACTGGGAGTCGGACGACGCGATTCTGGCGCTGTTCGACAACTCGCCGCTGATCGCGAACTGCTTGGAGAAAGACAAGGACGTCAAGACCAAGGAAGACGCGCTCAAGGAAATCTACAAGAAGCTGCGCCCCGGCGAGCCCGAGAACGCGGAGAACGCCGAGAAGCTGCTCGAGTCGCTGTTCTTCGACGAGAAGCGCTACGATCTCGCCGGCGTCGGCCGCTACAAGCTCAGCGGGAAGCTCGAGCGCGAGTACGGTGCGGCCGGGCTGCGCATTCCGCCGATCGACAAGAAGGCGCTCACGCGCGAAGACATGATCGCGGTGCTGCGCCGCCTGATCAAGGTCGCCACGCGCCAGATCAACAAGGACGACATCGACCACCTCGGCAACCGGCGCATCCGCTCGGTCGGCGAGCTGTTGCAGAACCAGTTCCGCGTCGGTCTGTTGCGCCTCGAGCGCGTCGTGCGCGAGCGCATGACGGTTCAGGACATCGAGACGGTCACCCCGCAGGCGCTGATCAACATCCGTCCGGTCGTCGCCGCGATCAAGGAGTTCTTCGGCTCCTCGCAGCTCTCGCAGTTCATGGACCAGACCAACTCGCTGGCCGAGCTGACGCACAAGCGTCGCCTCTCGGCCCTCGGGCCGGGCGGTCTCTCGCGTGAGCGCGCGGGCTTCGAAGTCCGCGACGTCCACCACTCGCACTACGGTCGCATCTGCCCGATCGAGACGCCGGAAGGCCCGAACATCGGTCTGATCGGTTCGCTCGCGACGTTCGCGCGCGTCAACCGCTACGGCTTCATCGAGACGCCGTACCGCGTCGTGAGCGACGGCGTGGTCAGCACCGAGCTGCGCTACTTCACGGCCGACCGTGAAGACGAGTACATCATCGCGCAAGCGAACACCGAGATCGACGCCAACGGCAAGATCACCGCGCCGTCCGTCGTCGCGCGCTTCGCCGAAGAGTACGTCGAAGAGCCGCCGAACCGCGTGCAGCTGATGGACGTCTCGCCCAAGCAGATCGTCTCGGTCGCGACGGCGCTGATCCCGTTCCTCGAGCACGACGACGCCAACCGCGCGCTGATGGGCGCGAACATGCAGCGCCAAGCCGTGCCGCTGCTCCGCCCGCAGGCGCCGATCGTCGGTACCGGGATGGAGTACCGCGCGGCCAAGGACTCCGGCGGTTGCGTGCTCACGCGCGCCAACGGCGAGGTCACGCAGGCCGACGCGCACCAGATCGTCGTCAAGCACGACGACGACGGGCTCGAGCACACCTACGACCTGCTCAAGTTCACCCGCTCGAACGCGGGCACGTGCATCAACCAGCGTCCGATCGTCGCGGTCGGCGACCGCGTCGTGCGCGGCCAGATCCTGGCCGACGGACCGTCGTCCGATGAGGGCGAGCTCGCGCTGGGTCAGAACGTGATGGTCGCGTTCATGCCGTGGGAAGGCTACAACTACGAGGACGCGATCCTCATCTCCGAGCGGATGGTCAAGGACGACCGCTTCACCTCGATCCACATCGAGGAGTACGAGTGCGAAGCCCGCGACACGAAGCTCGGGCCCGAAGAGATCACGCGCGACATTCCGAACGTCGGTGAGGATTCGCTCAAGGATCTCGACGAGAACGGCATCATCCGCATCGGTGCCGAGGTTCGTCCGGAAGACATCCTGGTCGGCAAGGTCACGCCCAAGGGCGAGACCGAGCTGACGGCCGAGGAGCGCCTGCTGCGCGCCATCTTCGGCGAGAAGTCGCGTGAAGTGCGCGACACCTCGCTGAAAGTGCCGCACGGCGAGAAGGGCAAGATCATCGACGTCAAGCGCTTTTCGCGCGAGAACGGCGACGAGCTCAGCCCGGGCGTCAACCACCTGGTGCGCGTCTACGTCGCGCAGAAGCGTAAGATTCTGCAGGGCGACAAGATGGCCGGCCGTCACGGCAACAAGGGCGTCATCGCCAAGGTGCTGCCGGAAGAGGACATGCCGTACCTCGAGGACGGCACCCCCGTCGACATCGTGCTCAACCCGCTGGGCGTGCCCTCGCGCATGAACCTCGGGCAGATCATGGAAACGCACCTGGGCTGGGCCGCCGCGATGCTGGGCTTCCACATCGCGACGCCGGTCTTCGACGGTGCGCACGCCGAGGACATCAGCGAATGGCTGCAGGACGCGGGTCTCCCCGCCGACGGCAAGACGTGGCTGCGAGACGGCCGTTCGGGCGAACGCTTCGGACGCCCGATCACCGTCGGCTACATCTACATGCTCAAGCTGGCTCACCTCGTGGATGACAAGATCCACGCGCGCTCGACTGGTCCGTACTCGATGATCACGCAGCAGCCGCTGGGTGGTAAGGCGCAGTTCGGCGGCCAGCGCTTCGGCGAAATGGAAGTCTGGGCGCTCGAAGCCTACGGCGCGGCGTACACGCTCCAAGAGCTCTTGACGGTCAAGTCCGACGACGTCGTCGGTCGCGTCAAGACGTACGAAGCGATCGTCAAGGGTGAGAACGTGCTCGAACCCGGCGTGCCGGAGTCGTTCAAGGTTCTCATCAAGGAGCTCCAGTCGCTGGCGCTCGACGTCAAGGTCCTCACCGAGCAGCGCGAGGAAGTCGAAATCCGCATCCAGGACGACGACATGGCCGAGCGCGCTCAGGAGATCGGCCTGCTGATGGGCGACGAGGATCCGCGTCTCTCGCAAACCGCGCTCGCCGAGCGCGAAGCGGAACGCGATCGTCTCGCGCAAGCGATTCCGATCGCTCCGTCCGCCGACGAAGAGGGCGAAGAGGGTGGCGAGGCCGCCGGCGCCGTCGAGGTCGAGGAGCCGGAGGAAGAAGAGGAAGAGCTCGACGATTCGGCTCCGCTCGTTTCGCCGACGCCCGCGCGTGGCGGGCGTGCGCCCGACGACGACATCCTCCCCGCCAGTCCGCTGGGCGGCCTGCGTGCGACGATGACCGACGACGGCGAGATCGTCGTCGACGAGGTCGCCGAAGACGAAGCCCCGCCGACGGCCGAGGAAGAGGAAGAAGACGAGGGCTACACCCTCGAGGAAGAAGACGAAGACTACGCCGAGGCCGAGGAAGAAGACGAAGGTCCCCTCGCGCACTCCACCGACGACGACTACTGATCCCCAGTCCGTCAACGAAAAACAGCCCGAGCAAACGCGCTCGGGCTGTTTTCTTTCTCACACCACCCCGAACCCAAATGCTCCCCGCCACACAAACCACGCCAACAACTCCCGGCCTATTTCGCCCCGCGACCACGCTGCCCGGACGAGGTGCGAGGACGCCTCGCGGGGCCTCGCGCAGCGGCGTGAGCCCGGAGGGCGGAAGCCGCGGAGCGCCGGAGCGACCAGAGCGCAGGATGCGCGTCGGGAGCGTCCCCGCGAGGCGTCCTCGCACCTCGTCCTGCCACCCCAGCGGACAAACGAAAAAGAGCCGCGCCCACACCCGGACACGACTCCCTTCGGCCCACACCCAGTTGGGGCTACCCCCGCGCCGCTTCCCGTCTCCCGCGCGTCCGCGGCGCTTCCAACATCTCGATCATCGCGTCGACCACGCTCGCATCCCATTGGGTGCCGCGGCCTTCGCGGAGGATGGCCATCGCTTCGCGCTGGCCGATGGCGGGCCGGTAGGGCCGCGCCGAAATCATGGCGTGGAAGGCGTCGGCGACGGCGACCACGCGTGCTTCGAAGGGGATCTCTTCGCCCTTGAGGCCGTACGGATAGCCGCGGCCGTCCCAGCGTTCGTGGTGCGCGCGGACGATCGGCGCATACGGCGCCAGTGCCGGCAGCTCGCTGAGGATCTGCGCGCCGAACTCGGCGTGGCGCTGCATGACCTTCCACTCGTCCGGGGTCAACGTCGAGGGCTTGAAAAGGATGTCGTCGGGCGTGCCGATCTTGCCGATGTCGTGCAAGATGCCCGCCTTGACGATGAAGTCGGACGCGCTCGCCGAGAGATTGAGCTGCTCGGCCAGGCGGCGGCACCAGGCGCCGGTCGCGTGCGAGTGGGCGCAGGTCGCCTCGTCGCGAGCTTTCAGCATCGCGAGCACGCCGTCGAGGACCTGACCGGTCGTCCGGGTCGGGTCGTCAAAGCGCGCGCCGGGCGCGAGCGGGAAGGCGTCGGTGACGTTGGCCTTCACGATCTCGAGGAAAACCAGCAGCGCCGAGAAGTCCAGGTGCAGGGGCTCGCCGATCTCGGCGGCGGATTCGGTCGCCGCTAGGACGAGCTCATGGATGGTGGAGACGGGGTAGGCGCCCCGGGCCATGCGGGCCCAGGCGACGACGGGTTCGGGGCTCGAGGTCTCGATCGCCTGGCCCACCGCGGAGACCAGGGAGCGGACGATCAGCGCCGATGCTTGGCCGGTCGGACGCGGAGGCAACCTGTCGAGGATCGCATGGGCGATCGTCGATCGGGTTTCCACGAGGTACCGCGCGAGCGCGGTCCGGCCGTCCATGGAGAGGCCTTTAGTTCCCGATCGGAAGCGTCGTGCCACAGACGACGACGACGAGTGCAACAGCGACGGCAGCGGTAAGCACGTAGGCTCCTTAGCGAGGGTGAGGGGGTACCCCAACGCTATCAATATCAAGAGCCGCTCCACACTCGTCCGAAAGGACGAGACCGTTTCGTCTTAGACGAGCCCCAATCGGCGGGCGGCGGCGACCGCCTCGCCCCTGCTCTCGCAGCCAAGCTTCCTGAGAATCGAGGAAACGTGGGTGCGGACCGTGTTGATGGCCCGGCGCTGGTCGTCAGCGATTGCCTTGTTCGAGAGCCCTCGCGCCATCGAGAGAAGGACCTGGAGCTCGACGGCCGTCAGGTCACCCCTGAACTCAGTGGCCGGCTCGAGGCGAGCTTGGAGGACCTCCAGCAGTCGGCCGAGACCGGCGACCCCGTCGAGGCGCATCGTTCGGACCGCGTCGGCAAGCTGCTCCGGTGCGCGGTTCAGCAGGGCGGAAATGCCAGGGTCCAGGCCGGCCATGCTCTTGGAGAGAGGAGAGGCATTACGCAAGAGGCGCTGCGCGACGGAGTTACGGCCGAGCGCGATGTTGCCGAGAATCGCGAACCGTTCGGCGAGCGAGTTGAAGTGTTGGAAAATTGGGCCGGTGTCGTCGCCTGTCTCCACGGCCTGCTCGTATGATTCCAGCGCGCCCAGCGCCGCTTGCCGATCTTCGCCACAGGCGGCCGCGATCGAAAGCAACCCGCTACGCAAGCGTTCTTGGAACACGCCGAGCTCTTTGCGCGCGACTGTACCAAGAATGCTTTGCGCTTCAGTAAACTGTTGTTGGCCGATGGAGACGAGCGCCTTGGCTAGCGCGAAGGACGAGATCGCGAGCGGTCCTCGGTACGACAAGCTGGCGAGTTGCCGGTCGAGTTCCGCCACGCGTGACTCGTTGCCTCGCTGTGCTTCGACTAGCATCAGGTCGCGCAGGCCGATCGTCTGCAGCTGGGGATCTCCAGCCTTTTCCCCGTTACTCACGACCTGCGAGGAGTACCACGCGGCCGACGGGAGTCGGCCCATGAAGGCGTGCGAAGCGCTGACCGTCACATTGAGGCGCGCAGCGAGCTGGAAGATACCCGCTTCAGTCGCCAATCGAATTCCTTCGCGAGTGAAGCGCTCAAGCGCACCCTCATCGCGTGCAAAAAAGGCGACCGTCGCTGCTCGTCCGTACGTACGAGCGCGCGTGACGTCGTCCGCGAAATCTGCGAGCGCGAGAGCATCCTCTAAGTACCGGCTTGCAGCCGGGAGATCGCCTGCGAGAGCCTTCACCTGTGCGAGCGAGCCTGCGATGTTTGCGCGATCGGCGTCGGAGAGGTCCGCCCGACTAACGAGCGCTTCGAGCCGTGGCACCGCCTCGAAGCGGCCCTGCTGGTACATCACGACGCCGAAGCGCCATGCAACTTCGACTTGGAAGGCAAGATCCTCGCCGCTGCGATCAAGCGCTGATTCGTAGAGCTTTTCAGCGCTTTCGACTCGTCCGTGCGACTCCTCGATCGCGGCACGCACAGCTAGCACGCCGGGCGTGAGGGCAAGCGATCCGCGCAACATCCGGACCGCGCGCTCTGCGACGTCGTAATGGCCGCTTTCGAGGAGACGAAAGTTCGCGCTTGCAAGCACCCGTGCGACATCGTCCGTTGCGTGGACTTCTAGGTACCGCTCAAGGGCGGCGGCCGGAAGGTCTGCTTTCTCGAGGACGCGGCCGGCCGAGAGGATCGCTTCGCGCAGCGCGTCTTCCCCTTCTAGTTCGATCTGCCGGCGCACGAAGTCGCGAAAGAGGTCGTGGAGCTGGTACACGCCTGTATCGAGCACCGTGACGAAAGCGACGCGCTCGCGCAGCGTCTCGATGATCGAGGCAGCGTTGTTAAAACCGGCGGCCGTCGCGAGCCGGTTTTCCATGCGCGGCAGGAAGACGACCGTGCGTAAGAACGTACGCATACGGTCGTCGAGCGAGTGCCAAACCTGCTCGGCCAAATACCGATATACCATCTCGCGGGTGCCGGCCGAAACCGTGCGTAGGTCGCTGGCGCGAACGGAGACGCGCAGTGCAAAAGTAAGCGCGGTCGGCCAACCGTCGACCAGATCGATGATCGCGGCCAGTTCTTCGTCGCGGACGGCTACTCGCGACGTGCGAGCGCTTTCGCGCGCTTCGTCGACCGTGAACCGAAGGTCGACGGCGTCGATCATAAGGTCGGAGTCACCGTAGGCGAGCCACGATGCAACCGGGAGCTCGAGCGGGCTTCGCGACGAGAGCAGCCACCGTGGGCCGTCGCGCGTTCGGTCGATGAGGACGGACAGGAACCGGGAGACTTCGCGATCGCCTTCGCCGACGTGCAGATCGTCGAGCGCGATGAGGGTATTCAGTGAGCGTACGTGCGTGGCTGCCCACGCGCCGAGGTCCCGGCCTGGGGTCTCGGACTCGCGCGCCCCGTCCAGCGCGGTCGCCAGTGAGCGGCGGAGTCCGGGGGCGATGTCTGCCAGCGCCTCCGCGAAACCGCGGACGAATGGGACCAGGGTCGTGGCGTCGGGGGGGACGTCATAGACGACCGAGGAGGGAACGGTCGCTAGGAACTGCCGCAGAGCAACCGACTTCCCGAAGCCGGCCGGGGCGATGATCGTGGTGATCCGATATTGGGCCGCGGTCGCAAGGCGCTCGAGAACGCGTGGGCGATCGATCGGACGGAAGACTCCGCCGACATTAGGACGACCGTCAGACGCTACACTCCGGATCACGACTGCTCTGCGAGGCTACTCCCAAATTGTGATCGGCACCTCGGTCTCGAGACAGGAGTACCGTTCAATTTTGTCCAGCTCTCGCCTGGCGGACCCGTACGCCAGGCCGGGCAGCTGGCCGGCGGTCAGACGCCGGCGCGATCGCGCGAGATCAGCCGGAGGAAGCGCCGGGGCGCGAAGGCGCTGTCGGCGTCCACCCGGCGGAAGGCCTCCTCGCGTATCTGGACGGCCAATTCCCGCCGCTGGCGCATTGCGGTCTCGAGCTCGCGGAAGGCGCGCTCGAACTCATCTCCTTCGAGTGCGGAGATCTGCCGCTTGAGGCGCTCGATGTCCTGACCGAGCTTCCCTTGCATCTCGACGCTGACGTCCCGCTCGACCTGTTGGATGCGGTTGAGGAGCTGATTCATCTCCTCGACCGTCGGCAGGCCGAAGGCGCCGCCGCGCACCGCCTCGCGCACCGTCCCGCCGGCAGCCGCGGCGGCCCGAGGCCGCGGCCGGTTCTCCTGACGTGGCGCGTCGAAATCGGGATAGAGTCGAATGATCGACTTGATGCGCTGGGGGCCCTTCGGCGATTGGAGGCCCTCGGCGATCCCCGCCATGATCAAACGCGACCGCAGCGCGGTGTCGTTGATGACGCGGAGATACTGTGAGTCGACGCCCAGCGGTCGACGGTTAGGTCCGAAGAAATCTTCGTCTCGCGCCAATGGAAGATTCTGGGCCTTCTCCCAAAGGGTGGCGCGAGCACCACGGGTGCCATTCATGTCGGGCGAACGGTTGCATCAAGATTTACGTGTTACCTGCGTCGTCTGCGTCACGCTCAACCGATTCCACGACAGTGATGAGTTGTTCACCCGCGACCAGACCGGTATCGTCCGCTGCCAAAACGGCGTCGCGCTCGTCGTCGATCGCTTCGCGCTTCGGGTCGTTGGTCGGTGAAGGAGTGCGCTCGCTGCTCATGACAGCCCTGTACCCGTTTGTGCATCGCCTGCTGTAGCTCGTTCACGTCTCGTTCGACGTTCGTCACCGTTGAGACGGCAGTTGTTACTAGCCACTCGTGCGCGGTGGACGGCCGCCGAGAAGCTCGCTTTTCTTGGTGGGCAGGTTGGTGAATTCATGCTGTCGGTAACCCCGGCGGCGGCGTAGGGAGCGGAACGGGACTCCCGGAAGGGCGGCGTCGATGAGAAAACTAGTTCTTGGCTTCGGCCTGCTCATGGCGGCGGGCGTTTGCGCGCCCGCGTTCGCCGACGCGCCGTTCAACTTCGATACTGCGCCGGGCCGGTTGCCGAAGGACGTCGTGCCGACGGACTACCAGGTCGCGATCGTGCCGCACATCGCCGCCAAGACGCTCAGTGGTCACGAGACGGTCACCCTACTGGTGCGAAAAGTGACCACCCGCATCGTCTTCAACACGCTCAACGAGACCCTGAGCGACGTGCGGCTGGACGGCACCCCCGTCGCCGCGGTCGACACCCAGAACGAGAAGCAACTCACGACGATCTCGCTGGCGCATCCGGCCACGGTCGGACGCCACACGCTCACGATGAGCTACACGGGAAAGCTGGAGACCGCGCCGCAAGGACTGTTCGTCCAACCCTACCGCACCCCGGCCGGCGCGAGCGGGACGATGCTTTCGACGCAGTTCGAGTCGACGGACGCGCGCCGCATGTTCCCGTGCTGGGACGAGCCGGCGTTTCGCTCGACCTTCACGCTGACGGCAACCGTGCCGGCCGCCTGGGCGGTCGTCTCCAACATGCCGGTGGCGACGCGCACCGTGCACGGCGCGACGGCGACGACGACGTTCGAACGCTCGCCGAAGATGCCGACGTACCTCGTCGAGTTCTCCGCCGGCGACCTGGCGCGCATCTCCGCGACCAGCGGTGGAACGAACTTCGGCGTGTGGGCGGTGCGCGGCCAAGAGCAGAGCGGAGCCTATGCGCTCGCCAATGCGCAGCAGATCCTCGCCGACTACAACGCCTACTTCGGCGTGAAGTACCCGCTGCCCAAGCTCGACTCGATCGCCGTTCCCGGCGGCTTCGAGGGCGCGATGGAGAACTGGGGCGCGATCACCTACAACGACCAGATCTTGCTGCTCCCGCCGAACTCGACGATGGGACGCCAGCAAGACGTGTTCTCGGTGCAGGCGCACGAGATGGCGCATCAGTGGAACGGCGACTTGGTGACGATGGGCTGGTGGGACGACCTCTGGCTCAACGAGAGCTTCGCGTCCTGGATGTCGGCGAAGGAGACCGACCTGCGCAATCCGACCTGGACCTGGTGGGAAGGGCAGGACGATGACAAGGAAGGTGCGATGGCGGCCGACGCGCGCAGCACCTCGCACGCGATCGAGCAGCACGTCACCGACGAGCTCCAGGCCGAAGCCGCGTTCGATCCGGAGATCACGTACAGCAAGGGCCAAGCGTTCCTGCGCATGCTGGAGGCGTATCTGGGCCCCGACACGTTCCGTGACGGCGTGCGCCGCTACATCAAGGCGCGCGCGTACTCGAATGCGACGAGCGCCGATCTGTGGAACGGCCTGAGCGCGGCGAGCGGCAAAGACGTGGCGAAGGTCGCAGCCGCGTGGACGACGCAGCCGGGTTTCCCGCTCGTCATGGTAGCGGCGAGCTGCGATGCGGCGGGGAACCGAACGATCACGCTCTCGCAGAAGCGCTTCCTACTGACCGGCAGCGATCCGGCCCACTTGCACTGGAGCGTTCCGATGGACGTTCGCTCCGGGAACGGCACGCCGGAGCAAGTGCTGCTCACGCAGGACGGGCAAACGGTCGCGGCGGGACGCTGCGACGAACCGCTGAGCGCGAATGCCGGCGACATCGGTTTCTACCGAGTGGCCTATGATGCGCAGACGCTGGCGGTGAATCAAAAGCACTTCGGGCAACTGCCGGACGCGGACAAGATCGCGATGCTCGACGATCAGTGGGCCTTGGTCCAGGCGAACCAGGCACCGCTCTCCTCGTACTTCGCGCTGGCGTCCTCGATGGGGACGGACTTCGATGCGCGAGCGTGGGAGCAGATCCTCAGTGCGATCGGTGTGATCGAGCGCGACGAGCGGGGGACAGCCGGCTACGACGCTTTCGTCGCCTACGCGCGCGGGCTGGTCATGCCGGTGTACAACACGCTCGGGTGGACGTCGCAGCCCGGCGAGACGCCCGCGAAAGGGCAGCTGCGGCGCGACGTGCTGCGCGCGCTCGGAAGCGTCGGTTATCAGCCCGTCGTCGACGAGGCTCGCAAGCGCTTCGCCGCCTTCGTCAAGGATCGCTCGGCGATCGATGCCGACGACCAGCAAATGATCTTGACGATCGTCGCGATCAACGCCGATCAAGCGACGTACGACCAGCTCGTCGCGGTTGCGAAGACGGCGCGCGAGCAGGCCGAGTTCCAGCGCTACTTCAGCCCGCTGTTCTTCGTCAAGGATCCCAAGCTGGCGCAGCAGTCGCTCCAACTTGTCATGTCGCCGGCCGTTCCGCCCCAGGCCGCCGCGTTCCGCATCCGGTTCATCGGCATGCTGTCCGAATACCACCCGGCCATGGCGTGGCAGTTCTTCACCACGCACTCGAGCGAGTTGCTCAGCTCGACGTCCGAGTTCGAGCGCATCCTGATTCTCGCACAATACGTCCCGCAGATGTTCTGGGATGCCGTGCCGCTCGATCAGATCGAGGCGTGGGTACGGGCACACGTCCCGGCGAGCACCTCCATCTATATCGCCCGCGGCATGGAGAGCGCGCGGTTCCAGTCCGATCTCAAAGCTCGGCTCGTCCCGGCGACCGATGCGTTCGTGAGCTCGACCAGCCGGAGCTGACCCGGTAGAAGGAAGGGATTCGGAGAGGAATCTCGAACGTATGTTCGAGATTCCTCTCATGTACGCTGTCCGCCAAATCCCCCTGTTCGCGTCGGCCGAGCTCCCGACAACCCTCGTCGGTGACCACGGCGACGTGACCTACGTTCCGGAGTTCCTCGACGCCTTGACCGCCGATGCGCTCGTGCGCGAGCTCAACGCCGACACGCTCTGGCGCGCCGACTCACGGATCATGTACGGCAAGCGCGTTCTGGTCCCGCGCGAGACCGCCGCGCGCGGCGAAGGAAAGCCGCAGCCCTGGACCCCGACGCTGCAAACGGTGCGCGAGCGGATCGAGGCGCACACCGGCACGACCTACGACTACGTGCACATCAACCGCTACCGCAACGGACACGACGCGGTCGCCTGGCACGGCGACCACGACGGCGAACGCGACGCGCGGCTGGTCGTGGCGTCGCTCTCGCTGGGCGCCATGCGCGCCTTCCAGTTGCGGCCGAAGAAGGACAGCGGGCTGCGGTACGATCCGATCACGGTCGAGGTCGCGCACGGCGATCTCATCGTGATGGCGGGCGATACGCAGCTCTATTGGGAACACCGCGTCCCGCGCGATTCGCGGGTGACCGGCGAACGCCTCAACCTGACGTTCCGACAGCACCGCGCCCGCGACGAAAAGTCGCGCGGCCCGGGCGCGCGCGTCGGTTAGGAGTCAGACGAGCGCGGTGGGACGGAACTGCGCCTCTTCGGTCGAGCCGGTGAGGGCCGTCGTCGAGGATTGGCCGCCGCCAACGACCTTCGCGACCTCATCGAAGTAGCCGGTGCCGACTTCGCGCTGGTGACGCGTCGCCGTGTAGCCGCGTGCTTCGCTCGCGAACTCGCGCTCTTGGAAGTCGGCGTAGGCCGACATCCCGCGGCGGCCGTAGTCGTAGGCCAATTCGAACATCGAGTGGTTGAGGGCGTGCCAGCCGGCGAGCGTGATGAACTGGAAGCGGTATCCCATCTTCGCCAGCTCGCTGCGGAAGCTCGCGATCGTCGTTTCGTCGAGCTTGAGCTTCCAGTTGAAGGAGGGCGAGCAGTTGTAGGCCAGCTGCTTGCCCGGGAACTTGGCGTGAATCCCGTCGGCGAACGCCTGCGCTTCCTCGAGCGAGGGATGCGAGGTCTCGCACCAGATCAGATCGCAGTACGGCGCGTAGGCGATCCCGCGCGCGATCGCCTGGTCCAAGCCGGGCTTGACGCGGTAGAAGCCTTCCGGCGTGCGTTCGCCGGTCAGGAACGGCCGATCGCGCTCGTCGATGTCGGACAGCAAGAGATTGGCCGCGTCGGCGTCGGTCCGTGCGATGACGACCGTCGGCACGTCGAGGACGTCCGTCGCCAAACGCGCGGCGATCAGATTGCGGATCGCCTGCTGCGTCGGGATGAGCACCTTGCCGCCGAGATGACCGCACTTCTTCTCGGACGCGAGCTGGTCTTCGAGGTGGACGCCGGCCGCGCCGGCGGCGATCATCGCTTTGGTGAGCTCGAACACGTTCAGCGGGCCGCCGAAGCCGGCTTCCATGTCGGCGACGATCGGCGCGAACCAATCGCGCTCGCCCGAGCGCCCCTCGACCGTGTCGATCTGGTCGGCGCGTGCGAACGCGTTGTTGATCCGCTCGACGACCTTCGGCACCGAGTCGTATGGATACAGCGATTGGTCCGGATAAATTTGACCGGCGGTGTTCGCGTCGGCCGCGACTTGCCAGCCGGAGAGGTAGATCGCTTCGAGCCCGGCCTTGACGGCCTCGACCGCCTGGCCGCCGGTCATGCACCCCAGCGCCACCGCCGGCTGGTCGCCCGCGAGCATGTTGCGCAGTCGCTCCGCGCCGCGGCGCGCCAGCGTGTACTCGATGCGGACGCTGCCCCGGAGCCGCTCGACGTCGGCCTGGGTGTAGGGACGGGTTGCGCCGGTGTGGCCATTCGTGTGGCCATTGGTCGGACGCGGGAGCTCGGACACGACCTCTCCTTCATAAAACAGTTGGATGGTGGTTTGGCCGGGTCACGCCGGATTGATGGCTGGCCCGAGCCGATGCCCGACAGTATATCCCCAAAGACCCATCCGTCAATCCCCCACGAGCAGTCCATTTGTCGGGACCGCGCCGAACGAGCGAGGAAGAGGCGCGCCGTCGCTCGTCGAAACAAGCAAGCAGATCGATACTTTTGCTAGGGGGTGGGCGAAGGGAAGGTCAGCCGTGCGGATTTGGCTCGGGTATGGACTCCCGTTCGTGGCGGGCACGCTGCTCGCCGCGTGTGGGGGCGGCGGTGGCGGCGCGAGGCCCGCGCCGCCGGAAACCTCGAGCTCGACGCCGAGCGCGACGCCGGCTCCAACTCCGACGCCGACGCACGTACCGCAGACCTATCCGGTCGCGGGCACCGTCGTCCAGATCCCGGTCGACGCGTATGGCCCCGCCACGATCGACGGCGTGACCTACCAATCGGCCGACGCCGACCAAACGACTCCGCTGGCCGGCGCCGCCGTGATCATTGGCCCGGTCCCGATCGTCGGCGCTACGGTGCCGCCGACGTTGCCGACCGGCGATGTGGCAGCGACGACGAACGCCAACGGAGCGTTCACCATAACCCTCACAGTCGCGCCCGCCGCGCCGAGCAGCGCCGAACCATTCGTGATCCCGCCACAAAATCTATCGGGCACCATCCCGCCGAGCACCGGATACTACGTGCAGGTGTTTGGCGTAGGCACAGACGGCGTCAGCGCCGGCATGCTCCTCCCGCTGCACCGCTTTCTCGTCGCGAGCACGTCGTTGTCGCTTCGCGTCACCACCGCGTCGCCCGCAGAGGCAACGGCGCTTGCGAACGTCAACAGCGATCGAGCGTCAAACGCCGGCGCCGGTCCGCTGATCTTCGACGAAGAGGAAGAAGAAGTGGCACGTCTTCACGCGAGCGACGAAGCGACAAACAACTATACGTGTCACTATGACCTAAGAAATGTAGGCCCATCATCGAGGTACCTCGCAGTCGGCGGAATCGGGCTCACCGCAGAAAATATTGAGTCCGGCGGGATAGATGGATCGGCAAGCGCAGCTTTCGCGCAAGCCGAGGGCGCCTTTTTGTCCGAAAAAAGTTCGACCGGACCTCATTACTTGAATCTCGTCGACGCAACGCACAATTGGCTCGGCTTAGCAGCGCTACCAATGTCCAGTCTGTCAGGATATTGGGAGGTCGACTACGATTTCGGGACATCGGACGACCTTGGAGCGGCAGCTGCCGCCAGCGGTTACACAAGCGCACTTTGTCCAGCGGGCATAGTCGTGAATGATTCCTAGGTTCCGGGGCAGCTGGTAGCAGCTGCAGACCCGGACCCGCTTGCAGCTTGCAGAATAATGTAGCTGAAGGCGGCGGAGCCTTCAGCGCTCGACCCCAAAGGCATGTCTGCGGCAGCGCTGAGGTCCAACTGTAAGCCATAGCTGCCGGGTCCAAACGGCAGCAAAACATCTGAGTTGACCGCAATCTCGCTGTTTTCGACGTTCATCTGTGTCGATCCTAAGCAGAAGGTTGTGGCCAACCCCGTCGCTGGGTTCGTCGCAATCAAGAGTATAGACGAGTTCCCGTAGTCATAATTCGATACGCCGGGACCGACGAATGTCACGTGGGAGATCACTTGTGCGCTAATGTAAACAGAATCGGTCGTCGAGATGAATTGGACAGTTTCAGAAGCGCCAGCTGCACAAATACTCATCTTTACGCCGTGCACGTCGTCTTCACTGCAGCTCGCCGCCGCAGAGATATCTGGACTTGACCCTTGAGCAATCGGCGACGCTGTCGGTGTCGGGCTGGCGAAGCCTCCCAGCGCGATGCAGTTAGGGTACGTGCCACTATAGCCCGGCGGGCAGGTTGGCGTCGCGGACGGCGCTGGAGTGGGTGCCGGAACACAGCTTGTTGCGTTTGTTTGATTGTAGCCGGGTGGGCAGGTTGTGACGACGTTGGGCGATGGTGGCGGTGAGGGGACGCAGCCGAGGGCGGCGCAGGCGGGGACCGTCGGGGTCGGGAGCGGCGAGGCCGCGGGCGGGTTGTCGTACGAGACGGGGCCGGTAGCGGCGAGTTGGAGCGTGCACGGAATCGTGCGCTGCGCCGTGGAGCCGGCGTAGGCGAAGACGAGCACGTAGTTCCCCGATGCCGGACAAGCGTTTTCACCGGAGGCGCTGCCGGCGAGGACGTCGCCCTTGATGCCGCCGAGTTTGCCGTTGGCGTGCAAAGCGAGAGCGAACGCGGGCGTACCGAGCAACTGCGTCTCGGTCAGCGTCACGCGGCCGTCGAGCGCGGGGAAGTCGGTCGCGAGCAACGTTCCCGTGCTGGGGCGGCGGCCGTACACGCGTGCGGTGAACCCGTCGCCGTACGCGTCGGGCTCGAAGACGATCGTCGCGCCGCCGTCGTATTCGCCGGCGGCGGTCCGTGCTGCGTCGAGCAGCGCGTCGAAGCGCGCGGCGGCGGTACTGACGGCGAGCGAACGTGCGCTCATCGACACGCCGACGGCGCCCGTGGCGACGAGCGCCACGACGGCGACGGCGATGACGACTTCGACTAGCGTGAACCCGCGAGCGCTGCGCACCTCACGATGCGCGGTGCCCTCCCGGTGGGGCGGCCAGTCGGGTCAGCGCGTGAGCGTCAGCGTCTCCGTCGTCGCGCGCCGAACGGCCGCATCGGAGAAGGGCAACGTCGTGCGCTGGAAGTTCGCCCAGTCGGCGGCTTGATCGGTGTAGTGCGGTGAGCCCGGCTCACCGGACTCGCCGGCGTCGACGTTGATGGTGCCGGCGTCCCAGTCGCCGGCGATCCATAGCGCGCGGAACGATTGCCCGTGGCCGTTCCACTGCACGGCCGGCGCGAAGCTGCCGCCGCGCCCCGGGAACGTCGGGCCGTTCCAGTGGGTGAACCCGAACGGTGCGAGCGGATGCGCGATCAGCTGTGCGGCCCAGACGCCGAACGTCGGAATCTCCTTTCCGAACAGCGCGTGGACGGCGCTCATGCCGTCGACGATGAACGCGTCGTAGTCGTCGTTCACGACCCAGCCCTTGGGCCGCTCGCGCAGGGCGCGCAGGACGATCTCGAAGCCCGGGCCGGTCGGCGGATACGCCTGTGCGATCGCGGTCGGGAGATGCGTCGCCGCGATCTCGCCGACCAGGTGCAAGCGGAGCGCGACGATCACCGACGCGCCTTGCGATGCGGGCAAGAGCCGTCCGTCGAAGTTGCGCACCGCGGCGAACAGGGGCGCGAGCGCGGGATTCCGGTCGGCGTGCGTGCGCCGGCCGGCCGCCATGATGAAGTCGCGGAACTCGGCTTCGGAGGGTGAGTCGGCATCGCTCTGCTCGGCGGCGATCGCGTCCGGGCTC